>OLQI01000043.1_pt1 | contig 141854 bp, 140 predicted proteins | sample 1672171 | NCBI WGS metagenome assembly OLQI01 (sample SAMEA3136655, study PRJEB25190) | human gut metagenome
ATCGCTCCCTGCGAGGGTAGGACGTTGCCATGCAACCTAAGGAATCGTTAATTCGATTCCTTTTTTGTTGCCAAAAATTAGTCTACTGGGCGAACTAAGACTAAATTTTGAAATTCAAACGGCGGGTCGGATTATTAGGAATCCCGGTACTCATCAGCGCATTGGGAATTCAACCTATACTATTAATCACCGGCACGATCTACTTATTGGTTGCAATCACGCTCATTGTACTGAATAAGTTTCCGTTGAGTTGAATCGTTAGCGATTGCGCTCAATGCTCATATTGGGGGTAGCTGGCAGTGATGGGGGAGCTGTCAAAACGAGAGACAGTAGCGTTCGGATTTTGAGAGTCAGGCGTAAATGGCGTACGTTTGGTTGGTTAGAAAAATCGATGCTAGTTTCAAGCGATAAAGTGATTCAGCTCAGTCTAAGGTACTAGGTATTGGTTTACGAACTTGGCCATTACTAACCGCTAATACGGGCTCGTGGGCCTAATGTCATTTAATTTGGACAGTATCCGTCATAACCATGTAAAAATCATGTAAATTCGGGAGCAATAATTGTTATTCTAGCAGTTACGTGCTATGTTATTATCATATTTTATGAAGTGGAGTGATAGTTATGGCTCAGATTTCTGTGGGGGATCGGGTTAAATGTCAAAAGAACGGCAATACCGATTATGATTTTTATGCTAAAGTTGAAAAAATTTACGAGAACTCCGCCTTCGTCACAATTACTCATTATGATTTGCGGGATGATATTAATGTGGCAGAACTTCAATATCGGGCAGTGATCGCCTTAAAGAAGATGAAACCCGCTAAACCGACTGCTGGTGAAGCGAAGCAGCTACAGGCAGTTAGTGCGGCCATGTTAGCTGAATAAATTAAGAATATCGATGCAACATGTAGGTAATGGGTTGTTCAAGAATTTGATTCTTGAACAACCCATTTTTAGTTTGGCTGCAAAGCTTTTCGGTGTGATGGAGTGCCCTGGTTGGGACTGATTTTATGATGATTAGAGGCCAACTGACTTAATGAATCTGTCCGTTAGAGCTTTAACAGATTGGATATTTAACAATCATTCACGCGGGTGTTGTTACAAGCTAATTGTGCACGTCTCTTTATTCGGTGTAGCAAACTTTTTTGTTGGCAATCTGACTTTTAGCCTGTACATCATTGGTTTCAATGGTACAATGGATATTAGTAGTTGATAACTGTTCTAAAGTAAGGAGGAGTTTTGAATGCAGACAGCTAATCAAAATGTAACGTTGACGGGGCGTCGACGCTTCTGGTTCATTTTTACGCTGTTGCTTGGGACTTGGACCATGTCGATCAGTCAGTCTTCCTTGTCGACGGTCTACCCAACATTTATGCGCGACTTTGGCATCTCGGCCTCAACCGTGCAATGGTTAACGACCGGCTTTATGTTGACAATGGTCGTCATGATGCCAATCAGTCCGTGGTTGTTGAATAATATTGGGTTTAAGAAATTATTCTTAGCCGTTTTGGTGCTTTTCGATATTGGTTCAATCATTATTTATTTCGCACCCAGTTTTGGTGTGATGATGGTCGGTCGCCTAATTAAAGCGGCGGCAGTTGGCGTGCTGTTTCCCTCGTATCAATCCATTTTACTGACGATTACGCCCGAGGAAAAACGGGGTAGTACGATGGGTGTCGCCGGGTTGGTCATGGGATCAGCATTAGCATCTGGCCCGATTATTTCCGGTGTGGTTTTGAAGTTTACCGATTGGCACGGATTGTTTGCCGTCTTCATCACGGTGGCAACTTTGTTGATCCTAATTAGTTTCACAACGATCAAGGACGTGATGGTCAATAAGCCTTCAAAGCTAGATTTGCTCTCAATCGTGACGTTACTGGGCTTTGCTGGGATTTTATACGTCGTGAATGAGATTGGTAAACCCAATGTGAACTGGACGTTCGGTTGGCTGTTATTAGCGGTTTCAGTACTAGCGGTGGCTTACTTTACTTATCGCCAATTTCACTTGGAGACGCCGTTATTGGAACTACGGGTCTTAAAAACATTTAATTATGACTTAGCCATTTTCCTAACAGCAATCTCGTACGTGGCGCTGATTGTCGTAACAATCATCTTCCCACTCTATTACCAGGGTGTCTTGAAGGTGTCGCCATTCGTTTCAGGCATGTCACTGGTGCCTGGTGCGGTGCTTCTAAGTATTTTGAACCCACTTACTGGGAAACTAGCAGAGAAGATTGGATACAAACAAATCATGTTACTTGGTATGAGTATGATCGTTGTTGGTTGGCTGATCTTAGCACTGATCAATTCAGAGTTGAACCTGCTCACCATGATTTTGCTGGCTGCCTTAATTGAAGGCGGGAATGCCTTTGTCATGATGCCCGCCGTCACATTGGGGGCTAATTCATTACCCGATGAACTGATTTCACACGGTACCGCTGTGATTACGACGGTTCGTCAAATTCTCGGTTCAGCTGGTGTGGCCGTGGCGACCTTGGTCTTATCCAACGTGACGTTTGCTCAGAAACAAGCGGGAGTCTCAACGTTGCGTGCGAACTTGCAAGGGTACCATACGGTCTTCTGGATGATGCTCGGCATTGAATTGGTTGGCCTCGTGCTTGCGTTACTTTTGCGTGATGGGCGCAAGCAGTCGCATTAATAATCACGGTGACTGACTACCAGGCGAGAATGACTGAAGTTAAGTGGGATATGCTTTGAACGCCACTAATTAGACATTAGTGCCTGCACAATCGGTCGGTTAGTCGTAATTAGGCCAAAAGGGCCGCCATTCTTGATTACAAGAATGGCGGCCCTTTTTTCGTGGCACGACTGTGATCGTACTGAATCACAGGACTTGGCCCAACTAACCGGGGCGCTTCTACTTGGCTGTTGCTTTTTGAATCTTTGCCAATTGACGATATTGACTGAGCATCCAGCTTTGATACGTCTGGTTGGCCGGTAACGTTTCGGTGACCTTCAGTACCGGCACATCGTATTTCCTGGCGAGTTTGACCATGTTCGTGACCAAGTTACTATCGGTCTGAGTGTTTTCAACGAAAAAGGCAATCCGGTGGTGCTTGATGTCTTGTTGCATTTGCTGGATATCCTTAGGTGATGGGTCGGAACCCTCTTCAATTGCATGTGCGAAATGCGTATTGCTGATTCGGTAGCCGATTGCCTTCAATGAGTAGTCAAAGACCGGCTCACTGACAGCGACACGCTGATTATTTGCATGCTGTTTCAATTGTTTGATCATAGTGGTTATGGTCTTAGCGTTGGTCTGATACTTTTGGGCCTGCTGTTCAAAATAATGCTTGTGCTGCGGCTGAATTTTGCTGAGTTCTGTTGCGATTTTAGTTGCTAATTTGGGCATCGTTGTGGGATCGTACCAGACGTGTTCGTTGGCCCCGTCAGTTTTATGAGCCACGTCGGTTCCCACTGTGATTACCCGGGCGCCCTTGGCTTTGTTGACAGTAAGCTTTTCCATCCAGTCATCGTAGCCGAGGCCGTTGTAAATGATTAATTGGGCGCTACTAGCCTGCTTAGCCGTGTTGACGGTCGGCTCGTAGTCGTGGGGGTCAACGCTCGGTCGATCAATAATCGAGGTCACTTGACCATACTTTCCTGCCACCGCCTTAGCCGTTTGACCATAAAAGTCGAGACTAGCCATGATATTAATTTTGTCGTTAGTCGTTTTACTGGGGGTGCTCGAACTTTGACAGCCTGCTAATAGGCCGCTGAGTCCCAGTATTATTGCCAAATAAAGCCATATCCGTCGGTTGACCATGTATTGTAACCCCATTCTCTTTAAATCGTAACCATTACTGTTAACTTTACCGAAAGAAACGGTCGTCGTCAAGTCTTTAAGATAAGGTTTAGACTAGGTGAAAACACTGCACTGACTGACGAAAGCTGGTAAAATAGGCGTACCTGAAAAGCGGAAGGCGGGGCACGCAGATGATATTTACGATTGTGATTTTAATTTTACTAGCAAGCGCAATTTTTCGCGGGTTTCACCGCGGATTTGTGATTGAAATGTTGCATCTGATTGGGACGGTCGTCGTCCTATTGTTTGCACGACTACTCTATCAGCCGTTAGGGACAATGATTAGTAATCTATTGACGAATTTACATTTAATTGAAGCTTCAGTGGCGGCAACGTTGATCATTAACCTGGTCGCTTTCTTCGTGTTAATTTCGTTAGGGTGGTCAGTGATTCGGTTGTTAGGCCGTGTTTCACGTAGCATTACGTGGCTACCAGTTATTAAGCAAGTGAACAGTGTTGCGGGTGGAATCGTGTCATTTGTCGTGACGTATCTGGTTATTTTTGTCGCGTTGTCGTTGGCGAACATCGTCAATACGAGCTTTATTCAGACGCAAATGACGCAGTCACCGCTCGCCACCTATATTGTGAAGCAGACACCTGGTCTAACTAGCCATTACCTCAGTAATTTGATTAATTTTAATGATGGGACGACTACGGATTCCTAGAGTTCATGGTGGGGGTACGACTGCTTTAAACTAAGACAAAGGCGTTACTGGTTTTTTGACCAGCAACGTCTTTTTTGATGAACCGGTTTGTTAGCAACGCACTTTTTTCGGTTCCCGAACGATTGCTAGTTTTTATGGGGTTATTTGGCTGATTACTATCATATTGAGCGTCCTTCATGCTATGATTATAAGTAAAAATGAGCAAGAAAGAGGCTGGGATACTTATGGGCATGATTCGAATTAATAATTTACGCTTTCACACGTTTAACGGGGTACTTCCGGAAGAACGGCGTAATGGTCAACAACTAGGGCTAGATATTGCCATTAAATATCCTATCGAAACCAAGGTTCAACACGATGACGTTCACGAGACCATCAATTACGCGGCGGTCCGTAACGTGGTCGATGAATTTGTAACGACCCATTCATACAAGTTGATTGAATCGCTAGCTAACCACTTATTGCAGACGTTATTGACAAGTTTTCCCGCGGCGGATGCAATCAATATTAAAATTCGTAAATATAGCGTACCAATGCCTGGAATCTTTGATGATGTGGAAATTGAGGTGGAGGGGACGCCGAATGGCAAGTAGGGAAGAACGGGTTTATTTGAGTGTTGGTTCCAATATTCATCCGCGCGTCCAAAATATTCAGCAAGCCCTTAGCCGATTACGAGCCGTCAATGGGGTAAACGTGATTGACGAATCTCATTGGTATGAGACTCAACCGTGGGGAAAGCGTGATCAGGCCAATTTTTACAATGTTTCGGTATCCTTAACGACTAATTTGACACCAGAAGAACTATTGGATGAATTACATACAATTGAGCAGGCGGGCCACCGCCAACGCTTGGTTCACTGGGGACCACGTACGATTGATTTGGATATTATTTTTTGGGGCGACCGGCAAATCAACACAGCGACGCTGACGATTCCGCATGCGCAGGCAGCTAAGCGCAACTTTGTGCTACTGCCAACTGCTGAAATCGCCAAAACTGATGTGTTAGTTGGACCACAAGTGGCCCAATTGATTGCGGCTAATCAGGATCAGAGTTGGATTAAAAAAGTAAGAAATGTGAGTGAGTTAGATGATTGATGAGAAGAACCAAGCAAAGATTGAGCATGCAGTACGAGAAATTTTAAGTGCAGTTGGTGAAGATCCTGACCGACCGGGATTAGTAGAAACACCAGCACGGGTTGCACGAATGTATGCGGAAGTTTTCGCTACTAAGACTGCCGCACCATTTGATAATTATAAACTGTTCAAGGTTGAGCATCCGACTGAAATGGTATTACTTAAGGATATTCCATTCTATTCGATGTGTGAGCATCACCTTTTGCCGTTTTTTGGCACGGTTCAAGTTGCTTATGTGCCGCAGCATGAACAAGTGATTGGCTTGAGTAAGATTCCTCGCTTGATTGACTATTGCAGTCAACAGCCGAACGTTCAGGAGCGGTTGACAGTTTCCATTGCAACAGAATTACAACGAATTCTTGACCCGGCTGGGATCGCGGTCTCAATCACGGCGCGGCACATGTGCATGGAGATGCGGGGTGTTAGCAAACCGGGTGTGCATACGGAAAGTAGCTATTACAGTGGTCAATTCAAGACGGATTTAGACTTGAAACGAGAATTCTTACAGCGAATCGCAAAGTAGGTGATTAAGTGGATACAGGGACGATTGAACAACGTTATCAGGACTTATTAGCCCAACTAAATCAAGCCATGTTAGCCAATAATCATCAGCGTGTTCCGTTATTACGGCGCATCATGGCACATCTTGGCCACCCTGACCATTATTACCATGTGATCCATATCGCTGGGACTAATGGCAAAGGCTCTACGGGAGCCATGTTAGCCAGTATCCTGCGGGCGCAAGGGTATCAAGTTGGCCGCTTCAGCAGCCCCGCGATTAATGATGCGCGTGAACAACTGCAATGCAATGGGACGTGGATCAGTCCAGCGGAATTTATCGATACGTATCGTGAGATTCTACCGGTTCTGCAAAATATGGGACTGACAGCTAGCGATGTCTCCATCTTTGAATGGTTCTTTCTCATTAGTGTCGTTTGGTTTCGGAATCAAAACGTGCAATGGGCGGTCATTGAAGCCGGTTTGGGCGGCTTGTATGATGCGACTAACGCCTTAGCCAGTCCCCAACTCACGGTATTTACTAAGATTGCCCTCGATCATACCGCCATTCTTGGGCCCACGATTACCGCGATTGCGCAAAATAAGTCAAAAATCATCAAGCCCCATACAACAGCAGTGACATTGGCTGACCAACACCCAGAAGCCCTGGCTGTTTTGCAGACCGAAGCGCTCAATCAAGGTGTTCGGCTAGTGACCGCTAAGCACGCGCAACTGACGGTGACTGGGCAAACACTCACGCAAACCGTCGTTGATGCGCACAGTCAGCTTTTTGATTGGACGCAATTAACGGTCGGACTGAGTGGCACCTATCAGCTACAAAATCTGCGGTTGGTTTTAACTGTGGTTGCAGTACTACAACAGCAACAAGTTAACTTGACGAACAGTGCGGTTCGCCGAGGCTTGCAACAAGTTTCCTTGCCAGGCCGGTTGACCGTATTACAGGAGCAACCTGTCATTATTGCCGATGGGGCGCATAATCCGGATGGTATGGCGGCACTAGTGGCAAGTGTGAAGCAATTACTCGCTGGTCGTAAATTGATTTGGATCGTCGGGGTCTTACAAGATAAGGCCTACCCTAAAATGCTGGCTGAACTATTACCGGTAGCTGACGTCCTGATTACGAATACGCCCGCAAATCCAGAACGAGCGTTATCCGCGACTAAGCTGGCCGACACGGCGAACGCATTATTAACGCCCACCTTTATGACCACGGCTGCGATGCAACGACAGCCAGACTTATTGACTGCAACGACGATCACGGATGCGTTAACGCAAGCTCAGCAGCAAGCAACCAGTAATAGTGCGATTATTGTAACGGGGTCATTTTATGTCATTCGTGAGCTCCAACAGGCTGGTTGGCCGGGGTTAAGCCAATGACGACGACTTGGTTGATTGCATCCAACAACGCTGGTAAAAGCCGCGACTTGATCGCGTGTTTGGCTTACTATGGCTTGACTGCTCGTCAGTACTTGACAGTGGCGCCGCGGCTCGAATTTCCCGTGGAAACGACGACGAGCTATGTCGATAACGCGGTGGCTAAAGCTCGTTTTGGGGCGCAACAGCTAGGGGTTCCGGTTATCGCAGATGATAGTGGCTTAGAGATTTCCGCGTTACCAGACTTGTTAGGTGTGACCACGGCGCGCGACTTAGGGGTTGCAGTCAGTGGCTTTGATTGCAATCAGGAAATTTTAACGGCCCTACGCGATATCCCTGACAACGAGCGGCAAGCGTTGATGCGTGCTACGTTAGCGGCTGCCTGGCCAGATGGGCGGATCTTGGCCGTACAAGCTTCGATCACCGGCTACATTGCGTCCTATCAATTTGGACGCTATTCTGGGGGATTTGACCGAATTTTCTGGCTACCGCGCTATGGTCGAACTTTGGCCGAATTACCAGCAACGTGGCGCATCCCGCTGACACACCGGGGACGGGCCGCCTTAAAATTAATCACAAAACTTTAAAAATTGGAAGGATCGGTGGAGTAGATGTTAGTACAAGATATCACCAGTTCATTAGCACAAGCAACGGATTTTGCGAGTCAGGCGTTGAATGCCCAAGTTCAACGACAACAACAATTAGTTTTGCGTTTTAGTGATTATAATCGGGAGCAGCAGCTCCGATTAACCCAACTATGTCAGCAATTAGATGGGGTCGTGCAGGCGAGTCCTGAACAGTTGACCGTCTTGCTGAACCAGACAGCTGGTCGCCAGTTAACACACCAATGGTCGCGAGTCTTTACGGATCAAGCAACGACTCAAATTCAATTGACTCAAATTATGAAACAATATGATGTTTTTTGGCAAGCGGGTGAGCACCGGTTTAATCTCACCAAGAAGCCGATGATTTATGGCATCATGAATATTACGCCGGACTCCTTTTTCGACGGTGGCCAGTACAAGACTAAAGATGACGTACTGAATCACGTGGATGCCATGTTACAAGCAGGAGCTGACGTAATCGAAGTTAATGGTCAAACGACACGGCCGGGCTTCACGGAAGTCACGCCGCAAGTTGAATTAGACCGGACGTTGCCGTACATTCGCGCCATCAAGGCTCGTTTCCCGGAAGCAGTCTTAGCGGTCGATACTTATAAGTATGATGTCATGCAAGCCGTCCTGGAAGAAGGTGTCAGCATTATTAACGATGTGAACGCCTTTACGGACGACCCTCGCAAGCTCAAATTGATGGCTGACAGTCGCGTCGGCTTACTGACTATGCACAGTAGTCGTGACCAAGAATATACCGATCTGACGAGCAGTATGCGTGGTTTCTTTGAACAAAATCTGGCAGCATTGACGAGTCATGGCATCGATATTGAACGAATTGCTCTAGATCAGGGAATCGGCTATTCACAAGTCGCACATGGGGAACAGGATTACGTGATGATGCGTAACATTGATGAATTTAATTATTTGCGACGCCCAATGATGGTGGCCATTTCACGGAAAGGTTATTTAGGTCTATTGCTTGGTCTGAAGAAGGAAGACCGGCTACCAATGACGTTGGTCACTGAAGCAGCGATGATGCTTAAGGGTGGCCGGATCATCCGGGTCCACGATGTGGCTGAAACCAAGCAATTGATTACGCTGTTAGGCCGAATTGAGAATGGCTATTGGTTATCGAATAATGATTAGTCCGGATGATTTTGACGATATTACGGCGAATGGGGTTAAGGACTATGATGCTTATTTCGGTACTCCCACGTACGATGATCACGTTTTATTTGAATTGTTAGTGGTTGGAATCTTACAAGTGGGTTTAGGCTGGCGGGTCGCGGCTAGTCAGTTACCAGTATTGCGGCAACATATGGCGGGTCTGCGGGTAGATGCCGTAGCCGCCCTGGACGAACCGGATTTTGAACGGCTGATGTTGACTCCCAAAGTGATGCACAATGGTCGTAAGTTACGTGCAATCATTCAAGATGCGCGTGCTATTCAACAATTACAGGCCGAGTATGGTAGCTTTAGCAACTACCTGTGGGCGTTTGTCGATGCGACACCAATCATTATGCCGGCGCCCGATGATGAATTACCGACGCGCTCACCCCTGGGCGCCCGCGTTGCGAAGGATTTACACCGACATGGTTTGACCTTCGTTGGACCAGTCGTCACCCACATGTTTTTGTTGGCGGCGGGATTGATTAAATTGAATTAAGTAGAATGAGGCTGGCGGATGCTGGCCTTTTTTTATTTGCTTATGCCGGCGTATTTTTGTGAGTATCAATGTGTGAATGTAAGCAAGGTGGGTGCTTTGATCCGGAGTGGTTATGGGAAGTGTGATTATTAGTTCCAACGCAATATGAAGCGCAAGTTCACAATGAGGGTAAGCGGCAAAAACATATTTGAATGGTCGGTGATGCTGGCGTGTAGAACCAGTCTAACCGTTTTCTAGGTAATAGTGAAGTTAGCAAAAAAACGTCGCAAGAGCAAGTTGTAATGGCCTTGTGACGTGTTTTAGAATGAGTTGATTTTGTATCCCTCTGACACGACTAGCGGTTAGCGGTCGTCGAGTCTGGCAACAGCCACATCGTTACCAAGCCAATCAGCCAGGCCACTAAGAAGAACGCCATGGCAGCTGGTAATTGATAGCCAAGCAACCATTGGCATAACAAGATAAGCGTGATAATGATACCGATAACGCGATTGATGATGCTCATGTAAGTGCCTCCTAGGTGGTTAGCTAAGAATGAAGTGAACCAGATTATCTGAATTAATAAATATTACTTAAATTATATAATGAATGACGTTATGTGTGCTGCAATGTGCGTTAATGTCTTAATTTAACGTACGAACGTCGAAAAATGCTGAATATTTGAAAAAACGATACCGCTGAGGTTGCGGTATCGTTGAACCTGTGACTGGTAATTAGCATCGTAGTGTGACTAACTCGGATACTGGTTAGTGATAACTACTTCTAGTACCATAACGTTTCAGCAAACGGTATAGCGTTTGGCGCATAGATTTTGAATGAATAAGCGTTATCCACAAAAATCATGCTCACTGCATCAGACTGATGGTTATACTGTGCTAAATGCCCAGCATGAGCGGGTTAATTGCATGTCTGGAAAATACAGACTAGTTTTTTTACTTAAGAAGGTTGTATTTATCTGATAAGACACCTATTATAAATTGCAAATATAAGTAAGACATTTAGGAGTGATTGGTTATGATTAATTTTGTTTTCTACAAATACTACAGATTCTGGGCTGCAATCGTTTTACTATTGCTAAGCGCTAACGTTTATCCAGCAATTGTTAACGGTAATGTCTTAGGTCGCGAATTTTGGCGAAATGGCACAAATCTGATTAATCTTGTTTTTGTAATTGTTGCTATTGGCTTTTTAATTCAAGTGTTGTTTTTTAAGAAAGGTGAGCCGCGTGCGAATGAACGTGCATTTTGATCAGGTCATGGTAAAAAAGCATGATTTTTAATCGCGTTATGGCAACCAAAGTATGAGGGAGTAGTCGAAAGTCTGATATGAAATTCTCTGAAAAACTAAAAGTGTGTAGGAAGCACGCACAATTGACACAATCGCAAGTGGCCGAACAATTACATGTATCGCGCAAAACAATCTCAGGCTGGGAAAATGACCACAGTTTTCCCGATGTTGGCAGTTTAGTTCAATTGAGTGATATTTATGACGTTCGGCTAGACGATTTAATGCGGGATGATCACTTACTGGCTTATTATAAGGAAGCAGAACAACTTCATCAGAAGAGCCGAAAATGGGTGGTCGTCTCGTATCGATGCAATTTCTCGTTACTGGTACTTGGCTACATTGACTATTTGCGGCCGTTTGGAATACGAACGTTTTTGGTACCGTTTTTAGTACTGGTGAACGCCATGGTATTATTGTCGTATTTTTCAGATTGGCAGCGGTTCAAGTCAGGTAAATTGCGTGTCGGTATCGTCATCACGGTGTTTATTGCATTTATTGCTGAGATTCTGATCAATACAATAGTACCGAGTTATCTGAACGAGTTAGCACATGCCGTTGATGATGGCCCCGCTGCGATAATTGGTGAAGTGGCCGGTCGCTTGCTGGTCACATCAATACTGATATTAAGTTTGGTATTAGCTATCTTTTTGAAGCCAAAACAACGAGAACGGTCGTAGTTTACCGAGCTAGTCAATATTGATGAGTTTGGAAGTGAGCCGTGGCGTCTCAAACTAACGAAAATGTGTAAGACAAAAAACGACCGCATGCTTAATAGCATGCGGTCGTTTAAGGCGGAAGAGATAGTTTATACAGAAACAGATTCGATTTGGATGCTGTGTATCATAACTTAACTCACGATGAACTAAATCGAACTATCCGTTGTTTCATAATCCACCTTGCCAAGTTCAATCTGAATCGTGATATGAGTTAGTGGAAACTGGGCGCTTAGGTCCTTGTTCAGTTGTTCCAAAAAGGCATTATTGTCAGCTAATGTTGAACGACAGAGATGGACGGTCATGGCTGTTTCAGTAGTACTCATGCCCCAAATGTGTAAATCGTGAATCTGGTTGACGGTGGGCTGGCTGGTTAAATAATCAGCGATTGCTTGGCGGTCAACATTGTTCGGTACAGCTTCCAGTGAATAATTCATCGCATCTCGTAAGAGTCCCCAAGTACCAATCAAAATCACGACGGCAATTAGCAGGGAAACAACGGGGTCTAGCCAGAACCAGCCTGTCTTCAAGATGATGAAGCCAGCAATGACCACGCCGATGGAGACGCCGGCGTCGGCGGCCATGTGGAGAAAAGCGCCCTTAATATTGAGATCGTGCTTTTGGCCCTTCATAAAGAGTAATGCGGTAAAGCCATTAATGACGACCCCAACAGCAGCAACGATAATGACATCCCATTCGGCGACGGGACCCGGATTACTAAGGCGCTGGATGGCCTCGACTGAAATGGCCCCGATAGCGACTAGTAAAAAGACGGCGTTGAAGAGGGCGGCCAAGATTGATGAGCTTTTGTACCCATATGTGTACTTATCGTTGGCGCTTTTTTGTCCAAGCCAGATTGCCAGCCAGGAGATCAGTAAGCCCAGGACGTCGCTGAGATTGTGTCCTGCATCAGCAACTAGGGCCAGTGAGCCGCTCGCAAAACCGTAGCCAGCTTCCAAGACAATGAAGGCAGTATTTAGGGCGACCCCAATCTTGAAGGCGCTGGTCTGTTGTTGTATTTGATGGCTGTGTGCCATATGAATCACCTACTTCTTAGTTGAATTTATCCTTGTTATGGCTATAATTTAAATATGAATGAACAAACATATGAATGACTGTTCATGTGTATTGTAACACGCTTACATGACAATCTCAATTAGAAATTGGAGTTTATGATGGAAAATGAAATGGACCATGAAATGATCGTCAAACGGTTGGCTGAACTGATGCCGCCGACTGATGAGTTGAGTCGGATCACCGCAATCTTTAAGGCACTTGGTGATCCGACGCGTGCCCGGATTATCTACGCGTTGGCCGTATCTAAGCTGAGTGTGGGTGAACTGGCGACGGGATTAGCCCTGACACAGTCGAATGTGTCTCATCAGTTAACGGTCCTCAAACAATTAAAATTAGTTGTGGGAACGCGCAATGGGCGTAACGTGCACTACCAGCTGGCCGATAAACATATCATTAGTATTTTTCAGCAGGTCGCAGCTCACGCTGAAGAAGCCGATAATTAGGTTGAATAGGTGTAACCACTGATCAGTTATGATGAGTGGTAAGCGCTGTGGGTTCGTAGTGGGCACTGATATAGATATCCATGGCCTAGAGGACCGCACGATTAGCTTGAATATAAGATTGTGCTTAGCATGACACCGCGAAATGGTTAATTTCGCAGTGTCATTTTTTGAACTAGTTATGTTTTTGTTAATTACCTAGTTTTATAAACTAGATGTATTGATATTTACACTATGTGATGGTATGCTGGTGTCAATAATAAATATGAGGTGATTAACATGGCACAGTCGGCGCGACAGTATCAAATAACAAATGAAGTCCTCAACTCAGTGACTCATGGGATTGGGATTATTTTAAGTATCGTTGCATTTGTTTTTTTGATGCTCAAGGCATATGCGGATGGTCAGCCCCTCGAATGGGCGGCGTTTATTATATATGGTTGTTCGTTGTTTGTACTATATACGTGTTCGACGTTATTTCACGGATTATACTTTACGCGCGCCCGCGAAGTTTTTCGTATCTTCGATCACAGTGGCGTGTACGTGCTGATTGCTGGGACATACACGCCGTACAGTCTACTGGCGATTAAGGGTTGGTTGGGCTGGACGATCTTATTAACGATTTGGATTTTAGCGATTGCTGGGATTACGGTTAATGCTGTTTGGCCTGGACGTTTGAAAAAGGTCGAAACGGTCATTTATGTGTTGATGGGGTGGATGTGCCTCGCCGGTGGTCGGCAGTTATGGGACCATTTAGGTGTCACTGGCTTCTGGTTATTAGTTGCCGGGGGCGTTGCGTTTACCTTAGGTGCATTACTATATAGTTTCCCACGGATTAAATATTTACACGTTATTTGGCACCTATTCGTGATGGTGGGAACCACGTTGATGTTTTTCTCAATTTATTTCTATATTTAAGGATGACTGTGGGGACCAGCTGCTGAGTTGGTCCTTTTTTTTTTAGATGCGGGAGATTTGAGTCGCGGATGACGTCTTAAATGCTGATTATTGACATTTTATTGCGAAAAGTTTTTCAACTGGACGGTATTCGAATCGTAACCATTGCGTACGCTCGTTAAGCTGAATGAGTTATCGCCACTCAGCTAACAATAATTTTGAAATTAAATGGCTAGATCGCTGTAGCATAGTCTAGAATACGATTTATTTTTGTCATCAAACTGTAATCAGCCAGGCGTATCTTTTGATTGCCTTTTTAAATAAACTTCCGTAGAATAGTAGGACAACGAAATTTTTAGTGAGGTGATTAAGATGGCATACGGGTTATTATTTGGTGGCATTTTCATGGAAGTTTTAGGGAGCTTTTTCTTAAAGCGCGCAAACGGTTTTCGGAACTTAATACCAACGATAATGGTGTTGGTTGGATATTTTAGTTCGTTAGTCCTTGTAACGCTTGCAATGCAACGCCTGCCGTTAGGGGTGACGTATGCCATGTGGGCTGGACTGGGCACGTTTGCAACCGTTATTTTAGCGGTCGTCGTTTACCGTGAACGGCTCAGTCTCTCACGTCTGAGTGGCTTAATTGCAATCGTAGTCGGGGCGATTTTACTGAACATTTAAATCAAGGGGGAATGATGATGCGTGCATGGATTCAATTAGTTATTGCGATTGGCGTTGAAATTGCGGGGACCAGCTTGTTGAAGTTATCGGCTGGATTTAAGTACCCCTTGGTTGGAATTGTGGGCATGTTACTATACGGCCTAGCGATTTTTAGTTTCTCACGGGCATTGAGCAAAATCCCACTGAGTGTTGGTTATGCAATCTGGGCCGGAGTCGGCACAGCTGCGACCGGCCTGATTGGAATTTGGGCGTTTGGCGAAATCTTGACGGGATTGAAAACGTTGGGATTCATGGCGATTATTACGGGTGTGATTCTATTGAACATGCCTGCTAAGGCGACTAAACCGGCTACTGCGACGCCGCGCTTGGCACGGTGGCGGACCCGGTTTAACCGGTAACTAAAAAGATCGAGAATCTGGCTGATGTTTTAAGCGATTACGCTTGAAATGCGCCGGTTGATTCTCGATCTTTTTTAGTTGTTGTAATTAGGCTTCTGACCAGACTTCCTTAGCCGTACCAATGACTAACGCCAACTTGGCCCACTGTTGAGCCTCAGTTAACTGGTTACCTTCTTCAGTTGAAGCAAAGCCACATTGGGTCGATAGTGCTAGATTACGCAATGGCACCTTAGTGGTCGCAGCTTGAACTCGTTCTTTGATCACAGTGGTCTTTTCCAATTCTGGAAACTTAGAGGTAACCAGACCTAATACGATGCGTTTGTGGTCATCATGGTTCCAAATCTGGTCTAACGCTTCGAAGCCACCCGCCCGTTCGTTATCATATTCCAAGAACAGCCCATCATAGTTAAGCTGGCCAAGGTAGGGTGCAACCACGTCGTAACTGCCCGAGAAGAGGTACGTGGATTTAAAGTTACCCCGGCAGATGTGGGTCGTGACGGTCAAGTCGCTTGGCAGGTCAGCTAATGCTGCGTTAATCACTTTAACGGCATCGGTCGCCCACTTAGTGTAGGCCGCGTGGTCAGCTTCGGGATCATTGAGTTTGCTAATTAAGAAAGCCCACGTCGTATCGTCTAACTGAATATAGCGACACCCAAGGTCATAAAAATGTTGAATGGTATCGTGATAAGCTTGGGCGAGATCATTTAAATAGGCATCCCAGCTGTCATAGAATTTGGTCCAATTGTCACTCCGATTATCACGGAATAACATAGTTGGTGATGGAATCGTTTGTTTAGCGAGTACGCCAGCGGGAACGATTGATTGTAAGTATTCAAAGGCAGCAAAGAACGGATGGTCGGGATTATACGCGACTTTGCCAATAAGTTCAGCGTTATCCGTTCGAGTATGGTCCCCCTTGAACTTATAGCTTTGATGGTAGTCGTACTTGCCAACACCAGTTAAGCCCCAAAGGAAATCTAAGTGCCACCAGCTGCGTGAAAATTCGCCATCGGTCACGGCTTTGAGCCCGAGTTTAACTTGTTCAGCGACCACTCGTTTGATTTCAGTGTGTTGGATTTCAAGTTCTTGATCACGCGTAATGGTACCGGCGGCTAATTGTTCATGGGCCTTTTTCAAACTAGCGGGGCGCAGTAGGCTGCCGACGACGTCAAAACGGAATGGGGCGGTTAAAGTTGTAGTTGTCATTAAATATCAAACTCCTTAAATTTTATTGGGAACGAAAAAACGTCGTCCTGAATAATATTAATCATTATTCAGGACGACGTTGGGCCGTGGTACCACCTGAGTTCTAGGCTAGTGAACTAGTCTACTCGATACAGCTGCCAAATGATTGGCAATTGCTAACGCGGGTAACGGTTGTTAAACCGGCTTTAGTTAATGCTGGTTACTTTGTTGCTCACCAGACACTCACCAAAACGAACTAGGGAGAAGACCATCTTCATTGGTTGTGCCGGTACCGTTTCACCAACCCGATACTCGCTGAACAGCGACACCAATTACTCATCTTTTAATCGTTCTTTAATTATTGACACCTATCATACTGGTAATTATTTTAAATGTCAAATTTAATTTAAGGCCGGAATCGGTGGGCGGGATTAATCCATAGTCATGCTATAATGCAAGTAACATGCGATTGGGGGCAAATTATGGATAGAATCATTCGGTTTTTTAAGCGGGATGACGTTGACTTGTACTTAACGTTGGCGTTATTAATCATCATTATTTATTTAATGCGCGGGTTTGCGACAGTTGTTCTATTAACGACGATTTTTGCGTATTTGGGCATTAAGCTTAGTCGGTGGTTAAACCTCCGAACGCACTTACCTTATTGGATTGCCGTCATTGTGGTCTACGTCGGCGTGATTGCGTTGTTTATCGGTGCGCTATCGTACGCGGCGCCTACCCTGGTCGATCAGTTGAAGGTCATTCCAGATATGCTGGCTAAAGCAATCACCAATCACCCGGTATTGAATAAGAATATTGATAAATGGGTCAACCAAGCCATTCATAGTAGTGAATTGATTCAAAACGGGAAGGCGTTACTCGTCACCGGTATTAAAGGACTGAGTGAGGTTGGGACTGGTTTTACGCACGTCTTAATGGCAATCTTTTTGAGTTTTATCTTTGCAGTTTCGCGGGGACGAATGATGGTCTTTGGCCGCCAGTTCTTGCAGTCGAAGTTTAAAAAGTTCTTCACGAACGTTTACTATTTAACGCATAAATTCGTTATGATTCTGGGGCGGATTATTGAAACGCAACTGGTGATTTGTACGATCAATACGATTTTGATGACGATTGGGTTCATGATTATTGGGATGCCAAGTATCATGGTGTTGTCGATCATTGTCTTTATCTTAGGCTTAGTGCCGGTGGCTGGCGTGTTGATTTCAATGATTCCGCTAACCTTACTGGGGTTTGCGTCGGGTGGCTTGATTCGAGTTGTCTGGATCATCGTGTTGGTTATTTTGATTCACGCCTTCGAGTCTTATTTCCTTCATCCACGGCTAATGGCGGATCGGACTGATTTACCAGTCTTTGTCACTTTTATTACGTTGATTATTATGGAAAGTCTATTAGGGGCCTGGGGCTTGATCATTGGGATTCCAATTGTTTCATTCTTCCTAGACATTTTGGGTGTGCAGAATTCTGAGCCGCGACGCGTGACGTCTCAAATAGCGAAACGTGAACCTTAGTGTGATTGTAACTGTACTTTACCGGTAGCAGACTTTGTATGGGGTCGGGTGATTTATATGAACAGTAGCTTGTGACTGCGCGTAAAGGTTATCAAAGATAATTGTAAGCTGGTATCTTCGAAGTGGATTACTTTCGAAGGTGCCAGCTTTAATTAATTACTGCTTAAAGATGCTGATAGTGACAATTACAAGTCAGACTGTTAGTGTTAAGCTATCAGCGTTCTAGGTGGTATAAGGTTGACTTATTTCGACTAAGTGTTAGAGTGAGCGGTTGGAATCTGTTTAGGAGGGGGCGATTACGATTAATCAATCAAATAATCAACATCCCGTGTTAGATGGCTGGCAAGAAATTGAAGCTGACCAAATTAAGCGAATGCAAGGTGCGTTGTGGCATTTGTTGGGCAATGCGATAGCATATTTAAGTCTATTTGTAATCGAACTAGTGCTTGCAACGATTGGTCATTCGCAATCTTTGCACGCGGATGCGTTTAATAATTTTGCGGGTATTGTTTCATCGGGGTTGTTATCGCTTGGTATCTGGGGTGGCATTCATAATCATCAATCACATCAAAGTAAAGTGACCGCTTTGGACGGCTGGGAGGCCGAACGTCGCAATCGATTGATGCGATTTCGTTTACAAGACTTATTCACGTTAATGAGTGGGGTCATTATGTTAGTTATGGCGGTACAAGTTATTGTGAGTGGTGTTAGTAATTTGTTTAAATCACACACCGTTCAAGCAGTGAGCGGTGTAACTGTTTGGGGAGCTGCAATCGCGAGCATCGTTATGTTAGTCGTCTGGTACTTTAATCGTCGCGGTGGGCAACAATTAGATAATTCGACGCTATTGGCTGCGGCAAAGGATAGTCTTAGTGATGCGTTAACGAGCATTGGCACTTTAATCTCATTAAGTGGGGTCTTACTATTCAAATTTGCTTGGTTAGATAGTGTTGCGAGTATCGTGATTGGATTCTTTATTTTTGCCGCTGGGTTACAAATTTTTCGGGACAGTGGGTTGCAGCTAATTAATTACAGTGATCCACAAGTTGAAAAAAATTATATTAATACGATTCAACAAATTGATGGTGTGAATCAGGTCAATGCAATTGATGTCCAGTATTCTGGGAGCTTAGTGGCCTTGTCGCTGGTTATAGCAGTGTCACCACGAATGACAGTGGCAGCCAGCTTTCAGCTCAGTGAAAGAATCGAGCAAGTGATGCGAAATCAGTATGGCATTATTGACACTAAGGTAATGTTTATGCCGCAAACATAAGTGTGTTGACTGATAGATTTTAATAATAAAAGACTAGTTTCAAGGTTGAATTCCTTGAAACTAGTCTTTTATTTATGGTTGGCGCGAATTCCGTTGCGGCGTGCGGGCATGGTGGACCGTCAAATTCGTTAGTGTGGCGTCTGTTGCTGGTTTCGTGAACAAAGGAATCGTCTCTTCCAAGACATCGCTAAACGCTAAGCCGTACCAGATAGCAGGAGATGGGGTGATGTTTTGTAGTAGAACGCGACCACCAATTAGTAGTCGATCGAACTGGCCCATAGTTGGGTTGCTAGCAAGGTCCATGATCTGCTGATTCTGAACGACAAATTTAAAATCGCCAACTTGACGAGGTTGTGTGATTCCGTAACGGGAATATTGGGGATCGATGCTGTGATCTGCAATTAAGTTCGTGACAATTTGGCGCAAATATAAATTAATGTGCTGTGATTTACGGAAACCTAAGTTGAGTTGAACTTCCACGATATTTCGAGTGCCTAGCATGTCAATGCTGTAACTACAATCATAAGGTCGGTTGGTTTCATTAATGGTAATAAACCAGTAAACCTTAGCGCGTTTAGGCCGCTTATCTAAAATCGAGTACAGAATTGACCGTTTAACCCGGTGTTGATGGTCGACCTTAGCCAAGTAGACTAAGTTCGTTGCAAATACTGGCAGGTGATCATCGTGGCTTAGCTGGATCAGTTGATTACGATAATCTAGCAGACTAATCTGTTCATTTGCCTGGTTGTAACGCAAACGCCGGCGATTACCAAAGAACCAAACGACCATAATCAAGAAAATGACGAGGGTCAGCCCCAAGGTCAAATAGCCACCGTGAATAAACTTGGTCAGACTAGCCGTTAGAAAGACGGTCTCCAGTGCGCCAAAGCCGAATAATAAAGCTAGCGCCAGCGCCCGGTGGCCCTTCATGTGAATCCACTGGCTAAGCAGGATGGTCGTCATCAACATTGTTAAGGTGATGGCTAAACCATACGCCGCTTCCATGTGAGCTGAAGTTTGAAATAGCCAAACGATTCCTAAGGTGACCAGACATAACAGCCAGTTGATCGCACCAATATAAATCTGGCTCCGAACGTTACTGGGGTGCTTGATAATCATACGTGGTAAGAACTTTAAACCGACTGCTTCGTCAACTAAGGTATAAGAGCCCGTGATCAAGGCCTGTGACGCAATGATGGCTGCGGCCGTGGCTAAGATAATCATTGCAATTTGACCGCCCGCAGGAACCATGGCATAGAAGGGATTGACATTGGTGGCATTGCGCCATGCCGCATCCTGATAATGGGTTAACATCCACGCGCCCTGACCAAGATAATTGAGAATCAAAGTCGTGTATACGAACGGCCAAGTGGCGTCGATGTTGGCTTTACCAACGTGACCCATATCAGAATACAGCGCTTCAGCCCCGGTCGTTGCAAGGAAGACACTACCAAGAATGAAAATTCCCATTTTATTAGCCGGATTGAATAAGACTTGTACGGCGTAAACGGGTGAGAAAGCTTTGAGAATGACGGGTGCCTGACTGATGTTGATCAGACCGAAGATGCCGATGACGGTGAACCAGAGCAACATCATGGGACCGAATGACCGGCCAACGACGGCAGTACCAAACCCTTGAATCATAAAGAGAACCAGTAAAATAACCGTAACGGTTAGAGGCACGAGCCACGGGTACTGGGAAAAAGCCCCCAGTTTGGGTAATCCCTTTAAGCCTTCAACTGCTGATGTGACTGTCACAGCAGGTGTTAGGGTGCCATCTGCTAACAAAGCGGCGCCACCAATCAACGCGACGAAAATTAACCATTTGGCCCGGTGACGAACCAGCGCATACAGGGCGAAAATGCCACCTTCATGATGATTATCAGCGCGTAAAGCAATCAGGACGTACTTTACCGTTGTAATGAGCATCAACGTCCAAAAGATTAATGAAACACTGCCGATAACATAATCAGGTGTTGCATTCTTAAGTTGCCCCGCGTCATTGATCAGGGCGTTCATAACGTATAGCGGTGACGTTCCGATGTCCCCGTACACGACGCCTAATGTGATTAACATGCCAATCAATGAACGTTCCTGAATCCGTTGCTTACGCATGAATTATTGACCCCCACTTCAATTAGAACTGTGACTCATACTATACTAGCTTTTTTCAAAAGGGGTTAACCAGACAAACTAAAAATTTGCTCATGTTAACAAGTTTCAACTTACGTTTCGTTAGGTGAACTTTACTTCAAGTTGAGTACAATAAGTAATCCGGTTGTTCGTATTTAGAGGATAAAAAATGGGCCGTTTCATTCCAGTTGATAACGCTGAAATGAAGCGACCCATTAGTTTTGAATTTATTAGTCTAGTCAATTATTTCTCATCAGTGGCTGTATTCGTCTTCAACTGGGAGTGTTTAACGGAATAGCCAAAGTAAACGACCATACCGATGGCTAACCATACCACGAAGCGAATCCAAGTGACAGGCTTCAGGTTGATTAGTAGGAAGACACAACAGATGATTGACATGATTGGTACAAACGGGACCCATGGCGTTTTGAAGGGACGCCGAAGATCTGGTTGTGTTTTACGTAACCGTAAGATGGAGAAGGAAACTAGGGTAAAGGCAGTCAAAGTACCGATATTCACCAGTTCAGCTAAGTCAGCTAATGGAATCAAGCCACCCATGATTGCGGCAATCGACCCAAACAAGACGGTTGATTTAAGTGGTGCACCGGTCTTGGCGCTAATATCGCTAAAGACATGGGGGAGTAATCCATCCCGCGACATGGAGAAGGAAATCCGAGTTTGACCGTAGAGACAGACTAACATTACAGTGGTCATACCAAGAATCGCGCCAAGGTCAATGATTCCGGCCATCCAATTTTGACCGGAGTAAATAAGAACGGCCGAGATCGGATGATCAATGTACTTGGCAAACGTTTCAAATGGGACCACGCCAGTCATGATGGCTGATACAGCCACGTAGAGAATGGTACAGATACCAAGAGACAGTAACATGGAACGTGGGAGTGTTTTGGATGGTTCCAATGTTTCTTCAACGCTGGATGAAATGGCGTCAAAACCGATGAAGGCGAAGAAAACGCTAGAGGCTGCGCCGAAGACCCCTTTGAAGCCAAATGGTAATAACGGACTCCAGTTTGCCGGTTTGATGAAGCGCACCGCGGTAAAGATGAATAAAAGAACAACGGCTAATTTAATCACTACCATGACGTTATTGACGCGTTTAGTTTCTTTGACCCCGAGAGACAATAAAGTGGTAATCAGGATAATAATGGTGAAGGCCGGCAGATTAAAATAGCTGGTCACACCAGGGACGGAACCTGCAGCTGCCGACAAAGCAGCGGGCAGTTTGAGGCCGAAGCCCGCCAAGAATGATTGAAAGTAGCCTGACCAGCCCGCTGAAACGGTTGAGACAGCGAAAAGGTATTCTAACATCAAGTCCCAGCCGATAATGAATGCAACAATTTCGCCGAGGGTTGTGTAGGCATAGGTGTACGCTGACCCACTTTCAGGCACCATCGCAGCGAATTCAGCGTAGCAGAGTGAAGCAAACAGGCAAGCAATTGCAGCTAAGACGAATGAGATCATTAGGCCGGGACCCGCCGTCAAGGCCCCCGTACCAGTTAAAACGAAGATCCCGGTCCCGATGATGGCCCCAATTCCCAGCATCGTTAGGTCAAATGTTTTAAGTTCCTTTTTGAGCGGACTGTGATAAGTGGCTAACATTGCATTGATATCTTTTTTGCGGAGTAACCGCGTGTGTGATAAATCCATAATCATCGCCCCATTTCGATGTGATAGCTTTAGTTTAATCGGTTTTGACAAAGTTACGATGGTCAATCCGACCAAAATAAATATTCTGATGGGCTATAGTGACTAAAAGCCAAATAATTGGACGCAATCGCGCGACATCCTGCGACTTCTTATTGATTGTCTGACTAATCGTGATTAATTAGCTACGGTATTCAACGCCTATTAATAGGGTGATATAGCGAACATGGCGGGGATTGTTTTTCTGAAGGTTAACTTACCTTGTGATTGCGATTGTTAGTGGGGATTATTGAAGGACCTTAGAAAATATGGTTTTGGCTCACTAAATCGCCACTTGATTGATGCAACCTGAAGAACTGGAGAGAGTGAGCGGCTTATTGGAACCCTTTTTTATTGATATCGATTATATGAATAAAATGGGATTATGATTATCCTTAAAGTATTTTGATGAATCAAATTGGATAATTAATTTTCTTGCAGGTAAAACGGCCTACGGGAAACTGATGTGACTCGTCTCGACCTTCCAATATCAACATTTATTGACCACATTTGCATAAATTTTATTATTCCAAATACAAACTTGATTGCAATTCTAAAATTAACAAATACGAATGATATTCATTAGTTGGTGACAATGGGTTTGGCGTTTGCTATATTCAAAAGGAGAACGCAAATCAAGGCCTGACCAATATTAAAGGCCACTTGAAATTAGTGGACTACTGGGTCTGCTGATTGTTGCTGGTATCGAAGCTAGTGATTGCAATGACTGGCAGATCTTGAATCAAAAAAGGGGATAGCAAGCTGATTGGTTTGGTGTTGGTAATAAAAGTATTGATACTAGTACGTCTGCATTCATAATGTATAAAGCATTGCCAGACTATTTCCAGATAATAAAGTTGGGAGGCATTAGTCATGTCGTCATTTCTTAAAGCAAAGACCGTTACACATTACGTGCTTTTTGCAATTATCCTTATTAGTAGCTTCTGTTTATACGGGTACGTTAAAAATCGTATTGAGTTAAATCAAGCGAGGACTGTACTAACAACAATATTAAAAAGCAGTCCTTATGACGTGCGTGTCTCGAGAAACACAATAATCAAGGAAGAATCCGGCCCTTTTAGCGGCATTATTTGGTATGAATACACATTTGCAACCAGCCAAACATTAGCGGAAAGTAAGAAATACAAAAAGTTTTTGCATCAGTCATCAAAAAATATGACCCTGAAAAATTGCCCCATCGTCTATCGCGTAATCGTTAGACCGCCGACTAAAAAAATAAAGCATTGGACGGGTGAAATCTATCTCGATACCAATCAAAAACTCAGCGCAACGGGACGTTCGAATTACGTCCAAGCTTTAAGCGACAAGTCTTTGTGTGAACTAACGATTTCATAAAAAGCCATTAACCAGGTGGTTCCAATGATTTAGTTTACTATCGGCCTACATTGAAAAATGGGGTAGGTAATGCGTTAACTCAATCAGGCCATACAACAGATGTTCAGAAGGGGTGGTCGAATCGAGTTGTGTTGATTGTCTAATCAACGCAACTTTTTTATTTGAGGATTTAACTTGGTCAAAAATATTTGTTATGAGTTTCTCCAGTGGTAGCAGAGGTATACTGCAATGATTGAATAAACCGATCCGTAAGATAATGACCCACAAAAAAACAGCTGGGAGACTTCACCAGCTGCTTCAAAGATTTGATTTATTAACGATGTCGTCGATAGTAACGGTAGACGACCGCTAATAAAATAATAATTAGTAAAATACCAACGGCCGCTCGCGGACCCGCAATGTGTTCGGTTAAGTGAAACATGCGAATGGGGCCGAGGCCGTGAATTCCAAGCATTGCAAGCATTGAACGCGCCCTCCTTAAGCATAATTATTAGCTATTTAATGATTAAATGCAAAAATTATATTCGCAAAAGATTATTATCTCACTACTATCTGCGGTAAAATAAAACCATCATTAATAAATTAGGTGGGTGCCTCCATTGCAATATATTCAGCCAATTTTCTATACAATTATCGTTTTAAACGCGGCCGCGGCGTTCGTTACCGTGTTCCGGGATCGTAATCGGGACATCGCGGCCACTTGGGCTTGGCTACTCGTGTTGATTTGGTTGCCGATTATTGGGTTTATCGCGTACGCTTTTGTCGGTCGTAAGTTACCAAAAAACCGGTTATTTCGGTTACGTAAAGAGACGCAAATTAGACTCGAACAGATGATTCAGCGGCAACGTGAAGCCCTGGGAACGGAATTGATGCCCGCAGATGCGGTCACTAGTTCGGTTCGTGGGATGGTCAGTTTATTCTTGAATTCCGATGGCGCGTTACTAAGCCGTAAAAACCGGGTCAAGATTTATACGGATGGACATGAGAAGTTCCATGCGATGTTCCAAGATATTGAAGCAGCTAAGAATCATATTCATATTGAATATTACACATTTTATAATGACCAGATTGGAAATGAATTATTACACCTTTTAGAGCGGAAAGCAGCCCAAGGCGTCGACGTTCGTGTCTTGTACGATCCGTGGGGGTCGATGGGCACGTTCCGCAGCTTCTTTAAGCATTTAGAAGAACTTGGTGGGCATGCCCGACCGTTCTTGGGTGCTCATTCAGCGATTTTGGACTTCCGTCTCAACTTCCGTGATCACCGTAAGATCGTGGTAACGGATGGCCGGGTCGGCTACGTCGGTGGTTTTAACGTTGGTGACCAGTACCTTGGTCGTAGTAAGAAGTTTGGTTACTGGCGTGATACCCATTTGCGGATCGTCGGTTCAGGAGTTTTTGAATTGCAGGAACGTTTCATTCGTGATTGGAACGCCACCGATGCGGAACATCGAATCGTGCCAGACGTTAATATGTTCCCAGTCATTCGCGTTAAAGGGAATACTTCATTACAGATCGTCTCCAGTGGCCCGGACAGTGATGCACAACAGATTAAATTGGGTTATATTAAAATGATTATGACAGCTCAACACCGTTTATGGATTCAGTCGCCATACCTAATTCCGGACGATTCCGTATTAGATGCGATTAAAATCGCTGCGATGTCAGGGGTTGACGTCCGCATTATGGTGCCGGACAAACCTGATCATGCCTTTGTTTACCGGGCAACTCAGTACTATGCCCGGGAGCTGGCAGATGCTGGTGTAAAAATCTATTATTATAATAATGGTTTTATTCATGCCAAGACCATCGTGATTGATGGTCAGGTGGCGTCAGTGGGCTCAGCTAATATGGACTTCCGGAGCTTTAAGCTCAACTTTGAAGTGAACGCCTTTTTATATGATGCTGATTTAGCACAAGAATTGGAACGGATTTTCTTAGAAGATCAAAAAATCAGTAGTTTGATTACCGTTCAAGACTTTAAAAATCAATCATTCTGGTTGAAGTTCAAGCAGACATTTTCACGGTTGTTATCACCAATTTTATAATTAAACAATTGAATAGATGATGCAAAAAAACTGATTTTGGAAAGTTATTGACTTTCAAAACCAGTTTTTTTAGTGTTCCTTAGTCGTTCAAGTACAATTGGCGCAAATTATTAATATCCGCTACGGATAACCCAAGCACTTCTCGTAAATAACCAATACCATTGCCGTAGAGGTCGTCGAAAACCCGAAAGACCATCTTCATATTGTCGGCTTCAACAGCCATGGCAACGTTGAATTGGCTAGCTAGGTCACCAGCATTGGCCTTGGTAATAATCGTAGCGGTATCCATACTGTCTGCGGCCATGAAGACGGCGTTAGTGAGCAGGTAGTCCTGCATAATCGTTTCACGGGGGACGTCTAGGGCCGTCATAATGAGCGCACCCGCGACCCCCGTTCGGTCTTTACCAGCAGCACAGTGAAAGAGTACCGATTGGTCGGGCTGGTCGTTGGTGAGGAGGGTCGCAAATAAATTTTGCCAGACTTTCACGGCATGACTATCCGTAACCATTTGCGCATATGTTTGTGCGTTGAAGGAATCATCGACGACCATTCGCTTGATGAGCCGTTTTAAACGGCGATCAAAGCGACGATTGTCAGTGAACGGATAGACAGACGTATTAATATACTTAGTATTCTTGGGATAACGGTCTGGAGACATCTCAGCTTCATTGGCTTGGCGCAGATCGATATCATAACGGAGTCCGTAGTTATCCAAGTAGGTGAGATCGCGGTTAGTGAGTAGTGACATGCCACCGCAACGCAGCAGTTTTTGCCACTTGATTGTCTGACCAGCGGTGTTCTCATAACCCCCCAGTTCTCGGAAGTTGATGCCGTGTTCTAGTCGTAAGACCCGATTGTGTTCCATAGTCTGATTACCTCGATTAGTGATTTAGCTTTATTATAACCGCTTTCATTTCCGGTGTCAGGGTAAAGTGGGTGCAAAAATTAGAATTGGATACTAAAAAAACTGTCAGACCAGAATTGGCTGACAAGTTTTTTTAGGTATTAGTGAGACTTAATTAGTCCCCGTTGTAAATCGAATTTTTAACTACCACATAGTCGCACTTAGTAATGGCCTTTAAATCCCGGCCACCGGCATATGAGATGGATGATTGTAAGTCTTCTTGCATCTCGTTTAAGGTGTCAACTAAGCGGCCCCGGTAAGGAACCAGCATTTGTTTACCCTCAACGTTTTTATGTTCGCCTTTTTGAGTTTCACTGGCGGAACCGTAGTATTGCTTATAAGTCTTACCATCGATTTTTAAAATGTTGCCGGGTGATTCTTGGTGTCCGGCCAACATTGAGCCAATCATGACCATCGTAGCGCCGAACCGAATCGACTTGGCGATGTCACCATTGGTCCGGACACCACCGTCTGCGATGATTGGTTTGCGAGCGGCCTTAGCACACCACCGGACAGCAGCTAATTGCCAGCCGCCAGTACCAAAGCCCGTTTTGACTTTAGTAATGCAGGCCTTACCCGGGCCAACGCCAACCTTAGTTGCATCGGCACCAGCATTTTCAAGGTCGCGAACGGCGGCTGGTGTGGCCACATTTCCGGCAATTACAAAACTATCCGGAAGGACGTCTTTGATGTGCTTGATCATCGCAATGACACTGTCAGCATGACCATGTGCGATATCAATCGTGATATATTCTGGCACGATTTGATTAGTAGCCAGGTCGTCGATAAAGTCATACTCGCTGGACTTAACACCGACCGAAATAGATGCGTACAGTTGCGCGGCATGCATCGTTTCAATAAAAGCACGGCGGGTCTCGGGGGCGAAGCGGTGCATAATGTAGAAGTAGTCGTTAGTGGCGAGCCACTTGGCAATCTCGTCGTTGATGACGGTTGCCATATTGGCAGGCACCACTGGAATCTTAAAACGACGGCCACCCAATTCTACGGTCGTATCGGCTTCCGAACGACTATTAATGACACACTTGTTCGGAATTAGTTGAATATCTTCGTAATCAAAAATCTCCATGCCCATGATGCAAAACTCCTTTAAGTTAATTCACGGTGTCACGTTCAATTAGCCCCAAATGTTGTGATCGATAACGTTAGTTTGTTCGCGATCGGGACCAACAGAGAAGGTGGCAATTTTAACGCCGACGAGTTCTTCTAATTTACGCAAGTAGTTCTGTGCATTAGTTGGCAGTTCCTCAAAGGTTTTAACGCCAGTAATGTCTTCGTCCCAGCCAGGAAGTTCTTCATAGATAGGTTTGCAAGCTTCTAATTCCTTCAGACTAGCAGGGTAGTGATAGATGGTTTCGCCGTTTAAGTCATAAGCGGTACATACCTTGATGGTCTTTAAGCCCGTCAAGACGTCTAAGCAGTTCAAACTAAGATGAGTAAACCCAGAAACTCGTTTAGCATGCCGTAATACAACGCTATCGAACCAACCAATCCGCCGAGGACGTTTAGTAACGGTCCCATATTCATGGGCCGTTTCACGAATGAAATCACCGACTTCGTCAAAGAGTTCAGTTGGGAATGGGCCGTCACCGACGCGGGAAGTGTAGGCTTTTAAGACCCCAACACAGTTATCGATTTTAGATGGGCCAACACCGCTCCCAATAGTAACACCACCGGCAACTGGGTTAGATGAAGTAACGTAAGGGTAAGTCCCTTGGTCAATATCCAGCATGACTCCCTGAGCACCTTCAAATAGGACGCGTTGACCGTTATCTAACGCATCATTAATGACAACGGAAGTATCGGTGACGAATGGTTTCAAAGTTTGACCATAAGCGTAATAGTCATCAAAAATATCTTCAAATTTCAGTGGTTCTAAGTCATAAAGCTTGGTAATAATTTGGTTCTTTTCAGCTAAGTTGCGCTTGAGTAACGCCGCAAAGGTGTCCTTATCAAGCAGGTCGGCTACGCGAATCCCAATTCGTTCAGCCTTATCCATGTAGGCTGGGCCGATTCCCTTATTAGTCGTCCCAATCTTGCCACCGGCTTTAGCTTTTTCTTGAGCGCCATCTAATGTGATGTGGTAAGGCAAGATGACGTGTGCACGGTTAGAGATTCTAAGGTTGTCAGGATTAACGCCCTTGTCCCGCAAGTATTGTAATTCTTCAACTAATGACTTGGGATTTAAGACCACGCCGTTCCCAATGACAGCTAACTTATCATGGAAGAAAATCCCTGATGGAATCAGCCGTAATTTGAAAGTTTGCCCATTAAATACGATGGTGTGGCCGGCGTTATCGCCGCCTTGGTAACGTGATACCACATCTGCTTCCTGACTCAAAAAGTCCGTGATCTTTCCTTTACCTTCATCGCCCCACTGGCTACCTACTACTACGACTGATGCCATATTCTTCCACCTCATTAAATAGTTTAATTATGAATAATTAATCCTAAAGAGTAGTTAAACGTTCACCACTCCAACAGGAAAGAGTATAGCAACTTTAACGTCAAAACGCAACCCAAAAGCCGAATGTTCTTGTTTTGAGCACAAATAATCGTTCATAATTAAGGTGAATTAGTTCGAAAACAAGTCCTTAATATGGAAACGAAGTGAAAAATAACAGTATTTTTTCATTGTTCGTCTCTATTAATTACTCGAGGGGTATGCTATAATAATGTTCGTGTTTTGTTAGTGAATACCTAAAAAGAAATGAGGATTAGCAATGATTGATCGTTATACGCGTCCCGCGATGGGCAAAGTATGGTCGTTAGAAAATCAGTACCAAGCATGGTTGGAGGTAGAGATTGCTGCCGACGAGGCCTGGGCTGAATTAGGGAAGATTCCAGCAAGTGATGTTGCTAAAATTCGAGAGAATGCCAAGTTTGATGTTGACCGGATCGCGGAGATTGAAGCCGTAACGCATCATGATGTGGTTGCTTTTACGCGCGATGTTTCCGAGTCGTTGGGTGCAGAACGTAAGTGGGTTCACTATGGGCTGACCAGTACTGACGTTGTCGACACGGCGCAAGGTTACCGGTTGAAGCAGGCTAACGCGATTATTCGCCAAGACTTACAAGATTTACGGGCGACACTAGCACAACAAGCGAAAAAATATAAATATACGGTTGAAATGGGGCGGACACACGGCGTCCACGCTGAACCAACCACATTTGGATTGAAGATTGCCCGGTGGTATTCTGAAATTAATCGGGATATCGAGCGTTTTGAACACGCGGCCGCAGGCGTTGAAGCGGGTAAAATCAGTGGGGCCGTTGGGACTTTTGCGAACATTCCACCATTTGTTGAAGAATTTGTCTGCAAACAACTTGGATTGCGCGCACAAGAAATTTCGACGCAAGTTTTACCACGGGACTTACATGCCGAATACATTGCTAGTTTGGCCTTGATTGCAACAAGCGTTGAAGTGTTTGCAACCGAAATTCGTGGTTTGCAAAAATCTGAAACTCATGAAGTTGAAGAATTCTTTAATAAAGGTCAGAAAGGCTCATCAGCAATGCCTCACAAGCGTAATCCCATCGGTTCTGAGAACGTGACGGGGTTGGCACGAGTTATTCGCGGCCACATGATGACCGCCTATGAAGATGTGCCATTGTGGCATGAACGGGATATTTCCCACTCTTCTGCGGAGCGGATCATCTTACCAGATACCACGATTTTAGTGGATTATATCTTAACTCGAATCAATAAGATTATTAAGACGCTGACGGTGTTCCCAGAACGGATGAAGCAAAACATGGATGCGACTTACGGGTTGATCTACAGTCAACGTGTCTTGCTCAAGTTGATTGATACGGGGATGTCTCGTGAAAGTGCTTATGACCTCGTTCAACCACTGACGGCTAAGTCATGGGATGAACAGTTACAATTCAAGCCACTTGTTGAAGGTAACGCCGAGATTCGTGAACATTTGGACCAGGCTGCGATTGATGATGCGTTTGACTATCATTACCATCTTCGCCACGTTGATGATATTTTCAAACGATTGGGATTAGACGATTAATTTAAAAACGATGAAGCCCCAGCGATGGTAATCGCTGAGGCTTTTATTATGATTAAAACGTGTTAAAAAGATGGGCTGTTTATTCGTCAGCCGATGCGCGTCCTATTCCGGCCTCCAGGGCTGGGGACGATTACTGGCTATTTTTGAGCTTGATAATGGCACGGTTTAATCATGCTTCATACTAAACGATAACTAGCGCAATGCGTGTAAGTACCTTGATTTCAGTTCAAGGGACCAAATGTTAGGTGCGTCGCAATCAGACCATACCCAAGTGCCATATGACGCTGTTCTTTGCGCGTGAGGCGCTGTAATTGGGTGTGAACGTATTGGTAGAGGTCACGATGCTGGCGTGGTAGAGTCATTGGGACCATATAGTTACGATAATAGGCTTGATATAGCTGGATGGTTACTTGCTGTGGCGAAACGTTGTTATTCAGGTCGATTGCAGCTGCCAGTAGCGCTTGGCGGTAGGAATCGGATGGTTGATTGGTAATCGGCTGATTATAAGCAGCATCTACTAAGGTAAATAATTTTTGAGCATCCACATCCATTGTTAGGACCAACCTTTCAATCGTTGAGATAGGCGCAATTATAGCATGGTCAGTATGCTTGATGTGCAGGCCCGAGTTGGTTTCTAAAGTAATGGAACGAACATAACCAGAGCCGCCAATGAGTGGGGGTCATTGGCGGCTCTGGTTATTAATAAGGGATTAATCAAGCGGCGGTCGCAGCAGTGTTTTCTGTTTTAAGCCCGGTGCCAAGCTGCGTAGCCGATGGTTGGGAAAATACCGATCAAACGGTCGATTTGTTCGCGGTCTAATTGATATTCGATAGCTGGCAGTAGTGCGTTGACGGCATCTTCAGCTTGATCACTGATTTCAGTCACGCCAACGAGATGGCCGTCTTGGTCATGGACCTGTTTACTAGCGGCAATCGGTTCCTTGGAGACTTGATAATACCAGTAATCTGCTAAATCGTTATCACTAATGGTTAAGCCGGCCTTTTCAGCAGCCGGTATTTTCATGCCGGCTTGCGCAATTCGTGGTGAAGTAAAGACGACCGATGGAATTACCGGATAGTCAATGGGAGCACTGGTTTGACCAGAGAACAAACGCATCAAGTATTTGGACTCAAAATAGGCTGCAGGTGTGACCTTTGGCAAGTCATTGGCAAGGACATCACCGGCTGCATAGATGTTAGGAACGTTGGTTTGCAAGTGATCGTTGACATAAACGCCGTGGCGGTCATATTTGACGCCAATCTGGTCTAAGCCTAAGCCATCTAAGTTTGGAATTCGACCAGTCGCATCTAGGATCCAGTCGGTCGTTAATTGCTGGTGGTCGCCATAACTAACTTGGAACTGGTCATCCTGTTTGGTAAATGCTTGCACGTTGGCATTTTTGATGAAGGTTACCCCACGTTCGGTTAAGTCGTCAACCACTTGTGTAACGAATGGTTGGTAAAAATCACGGAGGGCCTGGTCGCCATGTAACATGACTGTCACTTGGGCACCGGCCGCGTTAGCGATGGTGGCAAATTCCATACCAATATAGCCTGCGCCAATGATGACGATACTTTGTGGTAACCGTTTAAGGTTCATAAAATCACTACTATCGTGGGCGAGCTTGGTCCCCGGAATATCTAAACGATGGGGCTTTAAACCAGTCGCAATAACGATTTTTTCAGCGGTAATGGTTTGCTGATCATCAACGACAACGGTGTGAGCGTCCTTGAACGTGGCATGACCATGAATGATCGTTGCGCCACCATCTTCCAAACGAGCTGTCAGGCCTGCTGGTAAGGGATCAATAATCTCTTGTTTATGGGCCACGTTGGCCGTCCAATTAATGGTTGGTGCACTGCTCAAAATATCATTGAGGCGTGCTGCTTCCCGCGTTAATTTGACAGGTTCATCAAGAGTGATTTTGGCGTTACAACCACGATTAGGGCAGGTGCCCCCAATCAGACCACTCTCAATCACACCGACGCGAACACCAGTCTTGGCGAGTGGTGCGGCGCCATCAAACGTGGCGTGACCCGCACCAATGTATAACACATCGTAATCGTATTTGTTTGTCATGATTTATCAGCCTCCATTAAAATTTTGGTAACTTAAGCTTAACGAGTTTTAAGAAACCTGACAACTGATATGAATTGCTCGCGCCCGCTGTAATGATTATACTAAAAGTAATTATGTCAATAGGGAGACGTTAATATGCACGCTTTGATCGCAATTGATTCATTTAAAAATTCCATCACGAGCATTCAGGCCAACCGAATAGTGGCTAAACGATTTGCGGCTCACGGAATCACCGCTACTCAAGTTGCGATTGCCGATGGTGGTGAAGGAACGGTGGCGGCGTGGCTGGCTAACCATGCTGGTGGACAAGCTATTACGGCATCAACGGTGGATCTGGCGCAACGGTCAGTGACTGCAACGTATGGCTACTTTGCCACTGAAAAAATGGCAGTGATTGAGGTTGCGGCTGCATCCGGAATCCAGTTTGTCACGACGACCTTGACGCCGTTAGCAACGAATACCTATGGGACCGGGCTACTGATTAAAGATGCGATTGAGCGTGGCGCCCGTCAGATTATTCTGGGCTTAGGTGGTAGCGGAACGGTCGACGGTGGTGCCGGAATCCTACGTGCGCTCGGTTATCGTTTTTGGGCTGCCGATGGTCAAGAGTTATCCATGACTGGCGCTGATTTAAGTCGGGTCACTAAGATTGACGATCGACATGTGTTGCCACAATTAGCTGAAGTCTCGTTCATTAGTGCAGCGGACGTGACGAATCCGCTAACGGGACCGAACGGCGCAGCTAAGATTTTTGGCCCACAAAAAGGATTACCGGTTGCTCAAATTCAGGTTCACGATGCCGCTTTAGCTCACTATATGACGGTCGCAGCTGGTGCGGTGAGTGCCCACGAAGGCGATGGGGCTGCCGGTGGTATTGGGTTTGCATTACGTTACTTTTTACACGCCCGCGTTTGCTCTGGTTTTCAATTGTTAGCTGAAATGAGCAATCTTAAAACGAAAGTGGCCCAAGCGAATCTAGTTATCTCTGGTGAAGGCCAAGTCGACGATCAGAGTTTTATGGGCAAGGTACCAATTCAGCTCAGTCAGTTAGCCCAAGCGGCCGGCAAGCCTTGCTATTTATTAGTTGGTCGGCAGAAAGGTGCAAATGAAACATTTGCCAAACAGGGGGTCACGGCCGTTTTACCGATTGTCGATCAAGTCATGACCTTAGATCAAGCCATGGCGCAGGGACCAGCCAATCTGGAACGGATGGCGGACCGCTTAGCCCGAATCATTAGCCAGTCATAAAAAACTTAAGCGGTCAAAAAAACCGTATGCGTAGTGAATAGCGCATACGGTTTTTCGACTGAATTTTATTTATCAGGAACATAGTGATTTAAAAAGGCTGTAACATGTCGTTGATACTCGGCAGGATCGATCCAAAAACTCTCGGCGTGAGTGGCGTTGGGAACCTGCCACATCTGCTTGGGGCCCTTAGCGGCCTGATAATTTTCTTTGAGCATCCAACTTGGGACGTAGACATCCTTGTCACCGTGAATAAAGAAGATCGGTAGATGGTTATGTTTGAGCTGTTCGACAGAACTGACGTCGCTTAAATAATAGCCCATACGGTGGCGGTTAATAAAACTAACGATGGGCACGAACGGATACTTTGGTAAGTGAAACTGTCGCTTTAATAAGTAAGCGAGTTCTTCCTCGATACTCGAATAACCACAATCGGCAATGATGGCCTTAACTTGTGATGGAAGGTCTTCGCCGCTCATCATTTCAACGGTCGCACCACCCATGCTGACACCAAAAAGGATGATATCCGTGTGACGACCATTGATACGGACGACTTTATCGATCCAGCCTAAATAGTCGCGGCGATCCTGCCACCCAAAGCTAATGTACTTGCCGGCACTTTGCCCATGGCCGCGATCGTCGGGCAAGAGGACGTTATAGCCCATTTGATGGAACATATAAGCGTAATTTGCCATCGTTTCACCATCACCTTTGTAGCCATGGGAAACAATAACGGTTCGGTTGCTGGTTGTTTTAGCAGGAACGTACTGTGCGACAAGGTGATTGGCCTCGTCATTAGCGTTCAGTTGCCACTGCTGAACGGGCTGTCGGTGTAGCCAATCGACATAAGCGTAGTAGGCATCGGCGTATTTTTGTTTATCTGCCGAAGTTTCGGGCACGTAATCAACACGCTTGAAAGCAAAATCGTAGAGCTTCTCACTCGCGAATAGGGCGGCCGAAAAAATTGCCACAGGAGCACTAATTCCGGCTACGGCGCGTGTTTTTTTCATTAAATATCACTCCTCTAATCTCTCAATAATATGATACGCCGATTAGAAGTGAGATGTAACTATATTATTCTAGTAATATAAAAGGCCATCGCGGCGGGCGATGACCTATAAATTGCATTGGTCGCTAGGTGGCATCCCCAGCGAGCCTGTTTTTCATTAACTTTGGAGGAGTAAATGAAAAAGGTTCAAGTGGCTGAAGGAGATGTCCAGTCACTATATGTTTAGTATAGTAGTTTGATTGTTAAAAGGTAACTAAATCGCTTACTTGACTGGTGAAAAAACTAAAAATTATTTGTGGGTGGTCAATATTCCGGTATGGACAGATTTCGTCGTGCCAAGTATGATACCGATTCAAGTCGCATTAAGCCTCCTTAAGGGCTAGTTCATGCACTTTAGTGCTAACTTGATTAAGGACCTGCGTTTTACGTTCATCTGTCAAAAAGACGCGCTGACTTAAAATTGGGTAGTGTTGTTCACGTGCGATTAGCAATAATTCACGATAAAGCAAAGTGGCGGCTAATAGCGATGGCCGGGCGACGGGATCAATTTGTGGCATCATGGTTAATGCAGCCTCGTACTTGTTCATGGCAATCTGTGCTTCATGTTCCCAAAGCCGAATAAAATTGGCAGATGGGATGGGGCCATGCAAGTCAGTTGGATTGAGCTGATAGTGTGCCAATAGTTTTGATGGCAGGTAGATTCGGCCACGTTGGTAGTCTTCACCAACATCTCTTAAAATATTGGTGAGTTGCATGGCGCTGCCTAATTCTACGGCTGGTTTGACAAGTGATTGCGGGTTAGTTGCTAGCATTGGCAAAATCATCAGACCAACCGATCCGGCGACGTAATAGCAATAGTCTTCAAGTGCTTGCTGAGTTTGAGGTTGTTTAAAAGTCGCGTCTTGTTCTTGACCAGTGAGCATATCGAAAAAGACGTCAAGATTCATATCATAAGTCTCAAAAACGACGGCCAGTGCGCGCCACATTGGGTGGTCTGGGACATGACCATTGGCAAAGGTGGTCAATGATTGGCGCAATGCCATTAGACCATCAATATCATGGTCAACATCAACGAGGTCGTCGGCTGTTCGACAAAAAGCATAAACGGCGTAAATACTCCAAGCGCGTTCTAGTGGTAATTGCGAGAAGGCGGTGTAGAATGCGCTAGAAGACCTTTTAGTAATTGTTTGACAGTACGCAAAGTCAGTGCGATGTTGTTCGAATTTAGGCATTAGTTTGGTCATCTTTAATCAACTCCTCAACGGCTAATTTAGCACTTTGCATAACAATGGGAACACCGGCCCCAGGGTGGGTGCTACTACCACAAAAATAAAGATGGTCGGCATAGTCGAACTTGTTATGGGGACGATAATAATTACTTTGTTTTAACGTCGGTCGTAAGCCGAAAGTGGCTCCGTTATAGGCGCCAAACTGTTCTTTGAAGTCAACCGGTGTAAACTGCTTTTCGACAACGATATGCTGTTCAATATCGCTGAAGGTAGCCGTTTGTCTTAGTTTGTTAATGATTAGTTGACGATAGTTCTTCAGTGTTGTTGGTGACCAGTCATTAAACTTTGAGAGCTCAGGAACTGGTACTAAAACATAGAGTGCCTCACTGTTTTCGGGAGCTAAACTTGGATCCATCTTTGATGGAACATAGACATAATACGAGGGATCTTCTGGTAACTTGCCGTTGTCAAATAGATCGGCGACGTTTTTGCTGAAATCTTGTGCAAAGTGGATCGTGTGTAATGCTTCGGTTGGGTATTTTTTGTCTAGTCCTAAATACAAGACGAGACATGAGCATGAATAATCCATTTTGGCAATTTTTTGATCTGTGTACTGACCACGATTTTGCTCATTTGGAATCAGTGTCGTCATGGCGGTTGGAAAATCAGCATTACATAGGACATAGTCACTGTGGATCGGATGATTATTGACACGAATGCCAACAGCAACTTTATCTTTGATGATAATTTCTTGAACTGGTGTGGCAAGCTTTAACGTACCACCCTGTTCTTTGAATAACTTAACGAGACTATTGACAACTGTGTACATACCACCCTTTAAAAAATAGACCCCGTAGAAGAGCTCAATCATCGGAATAATGTTGTATAGCGACGGGCCCTGGTAGGGAGAAATCCCAATATACAGTGTCTGAAAGGCTAATGAATTACGTAGATTTTCATTCTTGATAAATTTTGCAATGTTTTTGTAGGCATTGTTAAAGGTGCGTAACTGTAGTCCTGCATACAGAGCGGGTAGGTTATAAAAGTCACGCCAGTTACGAAATGATCGTTCTAAAAAATTAGGCTTCGCGATGGTATACCGGTGATAAATATCCGCTAAAAAATTTAACATACCATTGACGTCATCAGGCGCAATGCGGTTAATCTCGGCAATTAATGTTGGGAGATCGCGTGACAAATCTAGACTAGATTGATCACCAAAGACAAGGTGCATCAAAGGTTGAACTTCTTCGAATGGTAAATAGTTGTGCGGATCGACCCCGCAAAAGCGAAAGACTTCTTCGTAGATGTCTTTCATCATGACGATCGTCGGCCCCACGTCAAATGTAAATCCTTGGCTAACAATCTGGTTCATTTTGCCACCCGGTTGCGCGTTTTGCTCATAAATCGTAACATTATAACCTAATTTTTGAAGCCGTACTGCAGCGGTTAAGCCACCAATACCAGCGCCAATAATCGATACTTGCTTCATCAGTAAATCTCCCCCTTAACAGATGAATAACTAAAAAGCATGGTTAATCATTAGTTATATTTTGGTTTAATAATGTAAAAAGTACAACAAATATGATTACTATGACGTATTAAAGTAGTCGGTAGGTGCGAATAGAGCGGACGAGAAAAACAAAAAAACCACCGTATCGGGGAATACGGTGGAAAAAGGAGTAGGGTAAACATGTGACGGGGAATCACATGTTACTATGAATTTCATTACTTTGGAGGAGTAAATGATAAATTTTAGGTTGTGTTATAGCTGATTGAGTTAACCTCAATTGCTATGATGTAATCATACCGAGGTTGTGTGAAGAATTTGTGACTGAACATGGCGAATGTCATGAAAAAAAGGGAAAGGCTTTATTAAGAAGTGTGAAGAATCATCAACGTTCTTACGGAATGCCTTGGCGAGGTGCGATGATCGACTGTTTGGGGCCAAAGAAAATAGTCACTTCAAAAGTTGTCCTTTGAAGTGACTATTTTGATTCGCAATCAATGCTAGTAATAACAAGTTTGCGGCGACGCTAAGTTGATAGTGACCAAGCAGATTTTGGTGACTGGCTGTGGGCACTGCCATTTGGCGCGATTAGTTATCGTCACGATTACCACCGAATAGAATAATTAGTCGTAGTAATTGTAAGAATGTTGACAGGGCTGCAGCAACATAGGTTAAAGCCGCCGCGACAAGCACTTTACGCACCATGGGAACTTCGTCGCGAGTCAAAACTTGCCCATCAGATAAAATCTGGAGGGCGCGTCTTGAGGCGTTGAATTCAACTGGAAGCGTGACAAGTTGGAACAATAACGCCAGTGAGAAGAGTAAAATCCCAATGTGAATCAGTGTTTGGTTGTAACTCAATAAAACGCCGATAATGATTAGTGGTAATGATAAGCTTGAACCGATGTTCGTGATGGGCACGAGGGCGGTCCGCAAGCGCATTGGCCAATAGTTAACGTGATCTTGAACTGCGTGTCCGCATTCGTGGGCCGCAACTCCGATGGCGGCCACAGAGGTTGAATCTGCTGTGGCTTCTGATAGGCTGAGAATCTTAGTTTGACCGTTGTAATTGTCGGTCAGATCCCCGCTTATCTTTTGGACACCAACATCATTGATACCAGATTGGCTTAAAATAAAGCGAGCTGCATCGGTGCCGGTTGTGCCAGATTGACTACGATAGGCATCATAATGCCGGAATGTCCGATTAACGTAACCCGATGCGGCCATTGAGATAATCAGTCCAATGATGACTAATAGGTAAGTCGGATCAAAAAACGAATAGAACAAGGTCGACCCCTCCTAAGTGGTTTAATGTTAATCCGATTCTATCAGATTTAGCGTGACATTCCTACTGAAGAAAGCCATTGGAAAGTGTCTTTACTATCGAGAAACGACGTCAGATTATATAATTAGCCCAGTTAATCGTAATTGGCAAAGAGCGAAGGAGTTTTCTGATGGAAAAGACGTATCGAACCAAAACGTATGGGGAAATGCCGTTAAAGTTAGATACTGGGAAAGGCTGGATTTTTCCTAAAGGTGTTGAAGTGAAGGCGCATGTTGATTTAGAAACGGGACAGGTCAGTTTTTTTATTGCACCAGAAGATCTCGATAAGATGAAATAAGTATTAGGACCACGATACGCGGTAAGGTTGAGAAGTTTGTTTCTCGCCTTGGCGCGTTTTTTATGGTGGAAATTGGATTGGCAATGATTATGGTTAATACGGTGTTCACGCGTGAGCCACAACTACTTGAAGGCATTAAAAAACCTCCGTATCGGGGAAATACGGAGGAAAAGGGAAGTAAATCGGTAAAATGTAATTAAGTACACACACATCATTACTTGGGGAAGTAATCATTAAAGTTAGGGGGTCGTTAAGGATTGGGATTTCCTTAATGACTATAAACATAGTATAGCGGCGACGCGTGAAGAAAGTGTGACGCGAAAAGTTTAAAAGCATGATTTTCAGACGAAAAAGTTAGGTCATGGAACGAAAAAATATGACGATTTTTACAAAGTTTATAACGAAATGATGACTGTCATAAATCAATATGAGTGGCTAAATGCTGGTGTGACGCAGTTTTTATTGGTCCTAGACTCTGAGGTGCTATAATGAAGCACAAATTAATCGAAAGGTGTTTTCCAAATATGACAATTAAAATCGTCACCGATTCGTCGGTCCAATTAACGACGGCCGAGATTGCACAGTATAATATTAAAGTGGTTCCGTTACTCGTGGGGTTCGGTGGCGACTTGATTGCAGATACGGCAGTTAGTACCGCGGAATTTGACCAACAGATGGCAGTCAGCCCAGTCTTGCCAACGACTAGCCAGCCGCCAATTGGTGATTTCGTCAGTTGCTACGATGAATTGACAGCGGATGGTAGCCAAGTATTATCACTACATTTGACGGAGACATTGAGTGGGACGGTCAATGCTGCTCGCCAAGCTGCCAAACTTGCTAGTGGCGATGTGACAGTTATTGATACCCAGGCGGCTGACCGTGGGATGGCCTTTCAAGTGCTTACAGCAGCACGGATGGCTCACGCCGGTGCGGATATGGCCACAATTTTGGCGAAGATAACCGTCATTCGGCAGCATACTAAGACCTACTTGTTCGTGGATACGCTCGACAATTTGGTCAAAGGTGGGCGCGTCCCTAAGTTGGCTGGCATGGTCACGAATTTGATTAAATTAAAATTTGTCTTTGAATTAGAAGCCGGAAAATTAAAACTTTATACGCGGGGGCGCGGGAAAAAGGCGCTAATCAAAGCGCAGGAACAAATTCTAGACCAATTAGCGGATGCGACTCGAGTCGAAGCGGCTGGAATTTCTTACGTCGGCGAACCGAGCGTTGCGGAAGCGCCAGAAAAGCTTCTCCAACAAGTCGTTCCACAAGTAACGCCACTGGTTGCGCGTACTAGTCCAATTATTGCGACGCACACCGGTGTTGGCGCTTACGCATTGATGTTTTATACAGTTGATTAAATTTGACGAACTAACCTACTATTAAAAATTACTTTGATGTGTTATAATTAATTAATGATAAATGAGAACCGTGTTGGTGCACTGTTCTGAGCCTAACCACCATTTAATGATGACTAGACCCGGATGGGGCACCTTTTTTGTCACTCTTTTCACTAAAAGAAAGTAGGAACTTATGTGAGCTATCTTCTCAATAATCCGTTTTTCGGGATCGGACTGTCGATCTTGGTGTATGGGATTGGCGAGTATTTATATCACAAAACAAATCGCTTTGTGTTATTCCAACCGTTATTTTTTGGAATGCTGCTCGGGATTGGTTTATTGGTATTGATTGCGTCGATTCTAAAGGCACCCGTGCAAAAAGTTTATGAAGCGTACCAGGTTGGTGGCGACTGGTTATTCTGGTTTGTGGCGCCCGCCACCGTCTCGTTTGCGGTGCCACTATATAAGCGTAATGATATCTTTAAGAAACATTGGGATGTCATTGTGATTGCGTTAGCGATTGGGTTAGGGCTGTCATTATTTGGTATCTATGGGATTTCACGGTTGCTCGGTCTGACGGATGCAGCGTTAGGTGCCATGTTAGTACAAGCAGCAACGACAGCAATTGCTTTACCGGTGGCTGAGTCGGTGGGTGGCGATCAAGCCATTGCGGCGTTCGCAGTCATTCTGAATTCAGTTTTGATTTACGCGTTAGGCGACCATTTTATTCGCTGGTTCAAATTGCACAAGAATCCGCTCGGTGCCGGGTTAGGATTCGGAATTGCCGGTAATGCGGTTGGTGCCACTAAAGCGATTGAAGTGAGCGAGGCTGCGGGCGCAACTGGTGCAATCGCCTTTGTGATTGCCGGTATTCTTGTTAATTTTATGGTTCCAGGGTTTGCGCAGTTGATTGGTTTAGGTTAGATGGTCCGGGAGGGATTCGATGAAAAAAGGCGCGTTTATTACACAAATTGTGATTTATGGTTTGATTTTATTGGCTAGTAGTTTAATTGCTAATTTAGTCAATAAGATTTGGCCCGCATTCCCAATGCCGACACCGTTGATTGGGATGATTCTACTATACTTGCTGTTAACGTTTAAAGTGGTCAAACTTGAGCAGGTGGCGGGTGTTAGCAACTTTTTCGTCCAATTTATCAGCTTGATTTTCATTCCATCAGGGATCGCGTTAGTAACTAAGTTAGACGTGTTAAAGGCAGAAGGCGTTCAGATTGTGATCGTCATTATTGTTTCGACACTAATGTTGTTGCTTTTTACAGCGGGAATCGCGTGGGTTTTAATTCAAGTCAAGGAATGGTTCATTGCTCGTCGAACGAACAGCAATGTTGAGTTGGAAGAAGATTAAATCTTGGTGGCACATAATTTACTCGTGAGTAGATTGGGTACCAGTTGGATCTAATCGAAACAGGCAGTTGTTGAACCGCTTGTTTTGGCTATTACAAGATAATAGCAGGCCGTTGTGGGGATTGCATACCCATGACGGCTTTTTTAGACGGCAATAAAAAAGCCACCACATCAGCGGATGTAGTGGTCAAGGAGTAGGAAACATCAAAGTGGGGGCTTTGATGAACCCCATTCATCAGACTTGGGGGAGTCTATGAATGAAAGTGATTATTAGCTGCATTATGGCAGCAACGCACTAATAATCGAAAAAACTAAAGAATATTAAGGATTGACAGTCAGTTGGTCACTTTCTATCAATCTGCGACTATTATAATTGCAAAAGTTATTGGCTGCAACTAATTGAGCTGATTAATTAGTTTAAAGTAACGCGGGGCTGGAAATCAGCCGCAAATAAGCCCATGTGATAGAGGTCGATTCGTTGCCCATCACGCTTGATAGCACGCTTATTGGTGCCCTCAAATTCAAAACCACTATTCTGGTAAACAGCGATAGCGGCGGGGTTTGTTGCGATGACGTCCAAACAGACTTTGTAAAGATTCAATTCGTTAAAAGCGTAGTTCAAAATCAAGCTGAGTGTCTCGGTACCATAACCATGGCCGCGTTCGTCGGGATCACCGATTGCGATGGCTAATTGGGCAACCTGGTTATGCCATTCGATATTGAATAGGGTGACAAAGCCTAATAAGTGGTCGTCTTCTAAACTATGAACGTGAAAGTAGTATTCGGTATTCCGATCAAGGTTACGGTAAGTTCGTTCGAGTTCTTCACCGGTCAGTGGTCGGGCGGCAGCCGTATCCATTTTACGAACAAAATCGGCGTCAGTGTACCAGTCACTGATCTCATCAAAATCTTCTGGCTGGGGAACAGCAAGGGCCACATGGGGCCCGACAAACATATTTTTCAAAATAATCCCTCACTCGTATGATGTTATTAAAGCTTATCTTCATGGTGGCGGCAAAAGGTGGGCTTGTCAACCAAAAATTATGAGATTACGCGTCAGACTAGCTAGCTCAGTATGAAACACGGGTGGCATGTGCCAAGTGCTGATGTCAAGAACAACTAGCTCTGGGGGACGGCGAAATAAGATGCGGATATACTGAAGACTTACAGTAAAGCCGTTGGGCACGTGCTGCCGATAATGTGGTTTCAGTATAATGAGGGCAATACGGGTGATGGCTGAACTATTGGTGAAAGGTGTTGCTGTGGGGGCACTTTTCAATGGTGCGTAAAGAGAGGTTAGCACAAACTTTACAGTTACTTTATATGAAGATTGGTAAAACTTTACGTTAGCTCGCTATATTAGAGATAACCATCTGGTGATTAAAGTATGAGAGGGAGGATCGAATTGCGTCCTTTACAAGTTATTCAGATTTCTGATCTACATTTAACCCCCCGCGGCCAAGTACCGGCACATGGTCAGCAGTACGATCCCTGGGGCAAGCTTGCCAATATTATTGATGATATTCGGCGATTACCAACCATGCCAGATTTGATTGTTTTTACCGGGGACTTGATTCATGACGGTAGCGCTGACGATTATCAGCGGCTGCACGCAATCATCCATACGATGGAAGCTGAATTTGATTGTCATGTTCGAGTTATCCTTGGAAACCATGATCGGCGAGCGGCGTTTTACGAAGGGTATTTGCCGGCTGACCCGGGACCATACTACGCGAGTCGCATGCGGATTGGCAACAACGACTTTTATTTTTTGGATTCAAAGGTTAGCGGTTATGAGGCAGGCTGGTTGGCACCACAACAGCTACAATGGTTGGGAAAACATCTACGACAGGCACCGACAAAGCGGGCTTTTCTATTTTTGCATCACCCCCTAGATGGGCCGACGATGACAAATATGCACTATGCGATTTTACAAAATACGCCGGCGCTGTTATCGGTGCTTCGGGGACATAATTTAGGCGGCGTATTCTCTGGTCACGTTCACTTTGTTTCAAGTTATTTGATTGGAGATAATATTCTGAATGTGGTGGCCGGTTCTGCGGCCTATGCGATCGATTGCCATGATCCACATCATCATTATGTTCATGAGGGCAGTAGTTACCAAATCATTACAATCGATCGAGGACAGGTCGGTGTGACAACGCGCCAGTTACTGCATGGGAAAGCGGTTATTGATGAATTGACGATCCCAGACACTAAGTTTGTCGGGCGAGCCCCACAAGGGTATGAATCAAGATAGCGCTTTCTTAATTAACAAGGTATAATGTTGGTAATAATTAAGGGAGGCGTCAATATGGGACTATTTCGTCATCACAATCAAATGCCACCACGGATCAAACGTAAATTAAAGCAACGGTTGTTACCCGTTGCCGCCATGGAGATTACCGCAACCACAATTGTGGTTGCGGATGTCTTGACGGCGAAGTCATTTCGCCGAGGACATCGACTTGGCTGGTTGTTATTAGCCTTTGTACAACCATTTGGACCGTGGCTCTATTTTGCGTTTGGACAGGAACGTTAGGGTAATTAGTAAATTAAAGTGGGGTTAAGTTCGGGTGAAAGCTCGGACTTTTTTACGTTGATGGGCGTTTTTTGCACGTTTATGAATGTTTTTTTGAATGCAATCATAAGCGTGTATAATAAAAGTGTATATAAAGATACCTATAATTTGAAATTATTATGGTAATCCGAATCATATAGAGGGGGACTTTATTAATGCAGCGAGAATCAGAATTACGACAACAAGCTCAAGAGGCTATTAAGGGACTAATCGTCCGGTTAAGTGGGTGGTCTGATCAGTCGGGGGACTTATTGGATATTATTGATGTATTAATGCAGGTCGATAAAAAAATTACTACGACTAAGAACCCAGAAGCCTTAGTCAATCGCCTAGTAAACTATATTCGTAGTGTAGCCATTAAGGGACGGTTACACTTTCCAGATGAAGAAGAAAAGCTAATGATCGACTTAGGAATAATCGGGCAAAAGGCCGGATTGAACGGGGCCTATATGGCTGATTTCTCTGACAAGTCACAGTTCTATGGCATGCTGGAAGAAGTCCCACAACATTAATACCGGCCAGGGGGTTGAGGGCTACCGGTCGTGTAATTGCTGATTGGTATTCCGAAAGCGTCCTCCGATTGTGATGCTGATTAAAGCGTAAGTAAAATCAGCTTATCGTATAAATTAAAAGGAACACTTCAGGCTGTGATAGTCCGCTTAAGGTTGACAGGGACTAATACAGGAAAACTGAAAGTGTTCCTTTTGTTTTAGGATAACCAGCGCGCTAAATAGCCGGTTGCCATTGAACTGGTTCTATTCACTGTGCGTCAATTTCAATCGCTTTAAATCAGCTGTTTTAGTTACATTGAGTAGTTTCTGGCAGTCTGGGCATAATCCATAGACTTCCATATTGTGACCCGTAACCAAGTACCCAGAGAGTTCCGCCGCCTTGGCTTCGACACTGCGGAGGTCGGGTTCGAAAACGTCAGTAATTTTACCACAATTCTCACAAACGACGTGATAATGTGGTCGTCCGAAAAAGTCATAGTGGGTGCCAGCATCGCCATTTTGTAATTCAATTACGATTCCTAAGTCGACAAAAAGTTTTAACGTATTGTAAACCGTTGCCAAGCTCAGGTTAGGTAATTGAGTTGCTAATTCCTGATAGATGGTTTCGACGGATGGATGATTATGGTGAGTAATCAAATAATTAAGAATGATTTGCCGTTGCGGCGTTACACGGATTTTATGGTCCTTTAATTGCTGCAAGGCTTGGGTCAACATATCTTCTGCCACGACGCGGTTCCTCCTTTTATCATATTCACCCTTATTAAACCACACTTTTTAGAAGGATTCCAATTTAGAAACATTACTAGATGAAACTTTTGACAAAATTAATTAACGAAATAGCTGAAAAGGCTTTACTGGGGCTGAGGACGTGAGTAAACTAACGATAATTAAGTGAATGTGGATAGAGGTGGTAAAATGACGCAATTAATTGTACCAGCATTACCGGTTGAGCGGGTCCAATACGAACGCGCATATGTACTTGGCCTTGAAGCAATGATGAAAGTTATCCGGCAACTTACGACTACGGAAAAAGGACGGCAGGTACCCACTAATCAGTTCCCAGTATTTGCGGCGAGCTATGATGTTCCCCAAGCGTTGGCACAAGTTGCAGTCCTAAAAGCCGCTACTACTCGGTTGAAGGTTCGACCGATTCAGTTGACCGTGACCCGGCAGTGCGTGACGTTACGATTCCCATTACAAGCATCCGCTGGACAACCAGTCTGGGTGCCGTCCGCCGGGGCACTATGGCGCCTATATGATGGCTTTTTAAGTAATTTAGTTGGGAGCCCTTTCCAACACCTAGCAAATATTCAGATTGGCTTACAGCGCGTTATTGGACCACTGACAGTGACTACGCCAATACGCCCTAGTTTTCAAAATTATGATGTTCGACTGACCCCAAGTGGGCAAACTGGTTGCCTAGTGAAAATTCACAAAGCACCAGCAATATTGGCACGACGGGCACCGATATACCAGTTAAGTCATTACTCGGAAACGATTCGGCCGGATGACTAGTCGTCATTAGCTGGATGATTCTAAATAATCCATAATCACACTGATAGCCAGATTAACGGCGGCCATAAAAAATCCCAAGCTCATTTAGCTTGGGATTTTTTGTGGCCGGTATTTAAGGCCTATCAATTGACTTAATTATGCTTGGTGGCGCAACGTCACATTATCAGTTGTGGCTACTTGAGCATCTGCTTGTGCCCACACTAGCAGTTGAGCTTGAATGTTTTCCAGGATTTTCATGGATAACTGGTAGTCACGTTCGGACCCGGTGCTATTGAAGCTCAATGTACAGGTTCCGGCAAACGTGCTGGCGGCAATTTCCATAACGGGTGAGCACTGGAAGGCACCCGAGAAGACGCAATTGACGACCGTCAAGTCATGAAATTTAAGCCGTTCCTGGTCGACGACACCAAAGTTGGTATACCGGAGCGCAGGCTGTGGTAACCAGCGTTTGGTCATTTTACGCATGACCGTGATTGGCATTGTATGGTTCATTTTCTGTAAATTGCTAAGTCGATAAAGGAAGGCGACCCGCGTACGCTCGACCGTTAACAAGTCGTGGACTTGATTGACGAGCTCACTAAAAGGTGCATCAATATCTACCTTGATTGTCAGAAAAACATTGACGGTTAAATTAGCGATTTGGGTGACGTTCGCATCTTCAGTCGTGAAGCGGCGCAGGTCGATTGGGCACGGCAATGTCACGGTTGTATGACCAGTTAAAACTTGGAGTGCTTTAGCGTATGCCGCCAAAATGGCCTCGCTAATACCGACGTCTTGGGCCTTAGCCATTCGTCGGACGCGCATGAATTGCGTGCTACTGAGCATTACGTGACCACCGTGCCGCAAGTTAATTCCCGGATAATGGGGTAGTTTAACCATACCGGTAACAATGGGTGCATGACCGTGTGGCCGTGCAAATTGACGTTGCAACTTAGTGATAACTGGGCGTAGTCGCCGTTCATTATGCAAATTCGTGAGATCGGCATAATTGTAGGCTTGTGCGAGCAGGTACAGATATTCTTTAAACCCACGATTGTCCGTTAGTAGGTGGCTCATAAAGGCTTGTAAGACATCGTAGTCACCGTGATGAATGACAAATAACCGTAGTTGCGGACTATTCGTAAAATCAAAATCAGTGTTTTCAGGACTATACGGGCTTTGAACTTCCTGAATAACTTGGTTGACTGGTTGATCAGTAACAACGAAACGATTACGGTCAGCTTGATAATGACCGAAAATCTCGGGTACGATTTGTGCGGAAGCGAGCACGGCAGCCTTTAAGCGTTCCACGTCGATCTGACTGGAAAAAACGATTCGCGAACGCATTAATGGCGCGGCACCTGTAGTATGTAGCATATTCAAAAAGTCAAGTGCTTCACCACGATAATACACGATTAACCCCCCAATCAATTTCTCTAATCAATAGTATAGCAGACTCTATTCATCACACTAACAATGGACGTTTGGTTTTGAAAAAAGTTAAGAAACATTTGTGAAAGTTTATTAATCCTGTGATGGCGATAAAGCACTGCCTCGATTATTATGTCTGGTAGTTATTTCGATGAGCAAGCAATAATCAGGCCCGCTAATGAATGTCTCACCTCGTTTAAAATTAGACTTAAGATAATGGCAGTTACGCGGATGGGGGACTGGAATTGCTAAACTGACTGAATATTCAGCAGTTAAGATTAAAATTTTGATGAAAGCAGCTGGTTTTTTGTAACCGGTTCCGACTATTTGCCAAAAAAGGGGTATACTAAAAGTAATTACAACTTAAAGGAGTTTTTCACACGATGAAGATTATCGCACTCGTCGGTAGCATTCGACGTTCCTCATATAATCGTAAGTTAGCAACGTTTGTTCAGAAACGGTATGCCGATCAACTGGATGTCACGATTCCTAACTTGGGCGCGTTGCCTTTTTATGATCAGGATATCGAGCTAGAAGCCCCCGCGGAGGTGCAAGCCTTTAAGCAGACGGTCATGGACGCGGATGGCGTCATTTTTGTGACACCGGAATATAACCATAGTGTTCCAGGTGTCTTGGAAAATGCGATTGATTGGCTATCGCGTGTTGAACGACCGTTAATTGGGAAACCAGCTATGATTTTAGGGGCCACAATGGGACCCTTGGGGACAGTGCGAGCGCAGAGTCATTTACGGCAAGTTTTAGATTCACCCGGAGTTGGGATGCAGATTCTGCCTGGAAATGAATTCTTGTTGAGCGCGGTGCAGGACAAGATGAATGCCGATGGGGACCTTACGGACAATAAGGTCGTTGAGTGGTTAGACCATTGTGTGGCTGACTACCTTAAGTTTGCTCACCAGTTAGCCGCAAACGACTAATTCGGATAAAATAATTGATAAGGGGAAGTTTCAAATGAACAAAGAACGTAAGTTGATTTATGTTATTTTGAATGACGAAGATGTGGAATATGATCTTGAAGAATTACCAGATCAATATGTGGTCTATATTCGCCAACAAGCTGGGGATTCACGCGACTTGTCGTTAGTTAATACTGAGATTCAGAACCTGTTTAAGGATGCCGAATTGGACTTTGAAGAAAAGATCAAGCCTGAAAATCGGAAGGCTGACATTGTGCTAGCTGTTAAGCGCAGTACGGTGGTAGATGACTAATAAACAAGCGTAAACAATAGTTGTAGCGGATTGATGTTTTGCCGTTACGACTATTTTTTTGTAAGATCAAATTATTGGTCTCAACATTAATCAATTCATGTGAGGAGGGCTAACAATGACCATTGAGACACTGTATCAGCAGATGTTAGCTGCCATGGGGCCCCGGCACTGGCTCCAAGCCGGAATCCCACCTGCCGAGACGCCTTGGGAGATTCTCTGGGGCGGTATTCTCGTTCAGAATACCAACTGGCGCAACGTGGATTACGCACTGGCTAATTTAAAAGCAGCCACTGACTTTGAGCCTCGGCAGTTACTAGCATTGACTGATACTGAACTGACGACTTTAGTCAAACCTGCGGGCTTCTATACGCGCAAAGTTCCAACTTTAAAAGCCTTAGCAGCGTGGTGTGGACAGTATGATTTTGACTTGACCGTGATGCGAGCCTTGCCAGCAGAACAATTGCGGCGTGAACTAATCGCCCTGCGCGGTATTGGCGATGAAACGGCTGACTACTTTAGCATGTACGTTTTTCATCAGCCAACGATCATTATTGACACGTATTTGCGGCGCCTATTCGGCTGGCTTAACCAACCGTTACCGAGCAACTACTTAAAGGCCCAACAACTGATTATGCAGGCGTGGCATTATGATTTAACGACGGCTTGGGAGTGGCACGCACTGATTGTTGATTTCGGTAAACAGGTCAAAACGACGGCTGATTTCGAACGGTCCTTTCTTGCAACGCAAAGATTAACACTTGCTTCACAAAGTTTGGCAAACTAATTAAATAAGTTCCTAAATTCAAGTGAACCGCCTTAATTTAATCGGGTTTTATTGACCGACTTAATAGGGGCGGCTATTATTATGTTTATAAAAGAAAGCGCTTTTATGGTTAAGGGCGTTACTTGATTAGTTAGGAGGGCCTGACAGTTGGTCACTGGATGGATTGGCAATTATTAGTGATTTTATAACAACCAGTGTCCGAAATTAGTTTGTTAACAACGCGATTATTGATTAGTCAAAGGGGGAGAATCGCTATGAAGCAAGTGCATTTATTAACGCCAGTTGCAGGACAGTTAGTGCCACTCGAATCGGTTCACGATCCGGTGTTTTCACAAGGGATGATGGGGCAAGGATTTGGTATTGAACCGACAGATGGACAGGTCGTTGCACCAATCAGTGGTAAAGTAACGATGGTTGCAGCGAGTCTGCACGCGATTGGCTTTACGGGGAACAATGGTCTGGAAGTGTTGGTTCATCTTGGTATCGATACGGTCGAACTAGCAGATCGGCCACCGTTTAAAGTTAACGTGCAAGTTGGTGATACGGTCGAGGCCGGCGAAAAAGTGGCCGTGATGGATTTAGCGGCGATTACTAGTGCGAACAAGGATACCACGGTAATCATGGCCGTAACGAATACGGCGGATATGGTTACCAAACTAACGCCCGAACTGGGTGAAGTCCGTGCCGGGGTCGTCGGTGCTGTTGTTGAATTGAAAGAACACGTTGCCGAAGCATCGGTGGTTAAGGGTAAGGGCGGCAAGTACGATGAATTGGCGACTCAAATCATTGCTCAAGTTGGTGGACCGGTAAATGTGAAAAGCGTGATTCACTGCATTACCCGGGTTCGATTTTACTTAAAGGACGAAGGGCAGGCCAATGACGAGGTAATCCGAAACCTAAAGGGCGTTATCGATGTTGCAAAGGCAGGTGGTCAGTACCAGGTGGTGATTGGGCCAGCGGTGACCGACGTGTATGATGCAATCGTGGGTCAACTAGGCGCAGGCTTTGGGGATGCTGACGCTTCGGCTGTTGCGATGGAGAAGGAAGCGAACCGGGTAGCGTGGCAGAAAATGACGCCGTGGCAGAAGGTCAAACACGGTTTTAGCAGCTTGATTGGTATTATTACGGGATCCATGATTCCAGTGATTGGGTTGTTGGCAGCTTCTGGGATCTTAAAGGGGATTTTGTCGTTACTAAAGAACTTCAACCTCGTCTCTGCGACAACGCCGACCTACGTGATTATTAATGCGATGGGTGATTCCGTCTTCTACTTCTTACCGATATTTGTTGGTTTCACCGCAGCCAAGAAGTTAGGGGCTGATCCGGTTATCATGGGAATTATTGGTGGGGTCTTAACATACCCAGCAATTGTTAGTATGGCAACAACCGGAAAGGTTACGGGTCACTTATTGGGAATGGCAATCAATGCGAACTTCTTTGGCATTCCGGTTCACGTTGCCTCCTATACCTACTCGATTTTCCCGATGATTGCGGGGGCGTGGTTAGCAAGTAAGTTGGAACCATGGCTCAAGCGGGTCATCCCAACAGTCTTACGGATGATCTTCGTACCGTTGTTTGAAGTTGTGATTATTTCTGGAGCCATCATTATCATCCTCGGGCCAATCATTACAGCTTTGTCTGGCGCATTGGCTGCAGGAATTGTGGCGATTTACAAACTCAGTCCAGCCATCTCTGGCTTAATTATCGGTGGCTTCTACCAAGTATTAGTTATCTTCGGGTTACACTGGGCGATTATTCCAATTGTTGTCAACGATATTACGACAACTGGGCACAGTTACTTGAATGCCATTGTTTCTGCAACGATGGTTGCCCAAGGTGGCGCGGTCTTAGCAATTGCGCTGAAGTCTAAGTTTGCTAATATTAAAGAGCTCGCTTGGCCAGCAACGATCTCAGCCTTCTGTGGGGTCACTGAACCTGCAATGTACGGGATCAATCTGAAATACGGCCGGGCATTTATTACTGCAAGTATCGGTGGTGCTGTCGGCGGTTTCTTGACCGGACTGTTTAACGTTAACATGTGGGGCTTCGCCGGATCATTGATCGGTGTGACCTCCTTCATCAATCCTAAGGGGCTTGATTTTAGTTTCTACGGTTTCTTGATTGCCTCTGCTATCGACTTGATTGTCGCCTTTACGTTAACGTGGATGTTTGGCTTTTCCGATAATGATGTCAAAAACGTTAAGAAGGCGCCTGAAAAGAAGCACCTTGGTCAACAGGTTGCAAATTAGGGCTTAACTATTTTTAGAAAAGCATTTCTTAGGGCTGCTCTTGTAATGAGGGTAGCCCTTTCTGTGTATTTAATTTTAACGATGTAGCGACGAAATGTTTCCGAATTAATGGCGGCAATGGGTGACGTTAATATCATAAGCGGCCGCTTTATTTGACAAATATATCGATATTTAGTTAAATGTAACTAATAAAGTTACATGAAAGGGCGAGTTAAATTGAAATATGCGATTACAGGTGCCACTGGTCATTTAGGACAACAGATTGTTGCCGCGATGAGACCGTTAGTCGCCACCACTGAATTATATTTAGGGGTCCATACACTCAGTAAGGCCCAGGTATACCAACAACAAGGTTTGCATGTTGCGGCTATTGATTACCAGCAGCCAGAGCAGTTACGCGCATTTTTCCAAGACAGTGATGTCCTGATCTATATTCCTAGTAAGAGTCATGATAGTTATTCGCGGGTCCAAGAATTTGAGAACGTCTTAGCAGCAGTCCAACAGGCGAATGTGCATCATTTCCTAGTCATGGGTTTCATTGCCGATCAGGTGAATAATCCATTTGAATTATCAGCATTTTATGGTTACGTGCCCCGGCGATTAGCTGGAAGTGATATTAACTATACGATTGTCCGGAATGCGCTTTACGCGGATCCGTTAGTGCCATATTTGCCAGAATTAATTGAACGGCACAACGTCGTTTATCCAATGGCTGATCAGGCTCTCAGCTTCATCAGTCAGGCAGATAGTGCGGCCGCTTTTGCTAAAGTCGCCACAACGCCTGATTTATTACAACGTGGTCGAATCTATACGTTAACACAGTCCCGAGCTTACACGATGCCGGAACTCGCTACTGTGCTTAGTCAGGTGAGCGGGCAACCAATCGGGTATCGACCAGTGTCCTTGCAAGCCTTCAGCGATATGTACAATCAGAATGGTGAGGGGCCAATGTTGGCCTCGATGTATGCCGGTGGCGCCCGCGGACTATTAGCCACAGTAAGTGATGATTATCAGCTGATTATGGATCGTCCCGCCCAGTCATTGCTGGATTACTTACAAACAAATTATCAGAAAAGTTAATTAATCACGGAAAATTCCAAGCGAGTTAATGGTCGCGACGAAATTCCATGCTATAATTTATATCAATAGCAACTTTGGAAAGGAGTCGCCAGTATGACTAACGGGACGCGTGCAGATTTACGTGAGCTTTTTCATAAAGGACAATTAACTATTGGCATTAGTGAACTAAGCAGAATGACTGGTGTCTCGCCACGACAACTACGGTATTGGCAAAAAAAGGGGTACATTATTCCTAAGAACGAGGATGAGCCGGGCCAGGCTCGCGTGTATACAATGAAAATGGTTATCAAGGCAGCCGCGATGAGTAATTTATTGCAGACTGGTTATACCTTGAAGGCGGCGGCCGCTCAGGTGGATGAGCGGATGCGACCAGCCCAAACAATCTATCATCTGCTTGCCGATCGTTACCAAGGATATGAAGTGGCGGATAATGGTCAGATTCTTGTCGACTTGGGGCCATTTGATCCTCAGCCTGACCAGGAACTATTTGTCAAACTCGTGGGGGATAAAGTTAAGTTTGAATTGAAGGATAATTCGAGACCAGATAGTTAGGCACCATTTGATAATGAGAGTTAATACTAGACTGTTCTGAGGAATATTGTAATTGGATAGTCTTAGCAGCGTGATTTCAGGATAATGAAATCACGCTGCTTTTTTATGATTGATATCAATAGTTAATTAATTCAGTAAATGATTTGTCTTCCTGTAAGATAACGCGCAAAATCGGGGTAATATTAGTCACAATAGGATTCGAGATTAAACTTCTAAAGCAATCTTCAAGTATATGGCCGACAGCACAAAGAATAATAACTTATGAAAGGTACACTAGCTACAAGTGTACTTTTATGAGCTTAAATAATGTATACGGTTACATTATCATATGAATTGTAAAAGTTAGGGAGTGATAAATTTGGCGCCGAATAGTTCACCAGCAACTCTTACACGAATGATTATTGAGTTGATATTGTCAAAAAGGATAGTTCACTATCAAGATATTATGGAGTATACGGGCACATCTCGTAAGACGATTGCTAAGTATCTGAATGAGGTGGAAAAGGTAGTCAACCAACAAGGTGTACACCTTGTTAGGAAAAGAGGACAGGGTATTCGTTTTAGTGGTAATACGAAGGGACTGTTGGCTGAGTTTCCGATACTGAAGGATAATAACCAAAGTGAGCAAGAACGCAGAATTAGCATTATGACATTCTTGACACAGCAATCTAAACCAGTGTTATTAGATGATATTGCTGACCACTTCTTTATTAGTCGTAGTACGTTGGAACGTGATTTAAATGTTTTAAAAATGGATTATGGGTTGAAGCTGACGGCCACTACAGAAGGTGTTAAATTCAATAGTTCGGAGAGTGATGTTCGTCGAGTGATTGGTCAGCTATTACAGTCATATTGGGGACAAGAGATTAAGCAAAATCAACAGACTGGCAAAATGACACGCACATTTAAAGTGCCGCAGTCCCTGAAACGATATGTCAATAAACAAACCTTAAATCAGATGCAAAAAGTCCTGAATAAATTTGTGAAGATTTTAAAAGTTGATGTAAATGAATATCAATATGAGTCTTTACTGATCCATACAACTATTGCGATTCAGCGAATTAAGAATGGCGAGTTTATTACTCAAACGACGACACAGAATTTTGACACTATGGCAATATCTCCGAGTACCAACAAATTAGTTAAAATGCTTATCGTGGCCTTTAAGTGTGAAATTCCCGATGAAGAAATTGCTTATTTAAATATGCATGTCGCGGCCATTGAGGATGGGTACATTGATCTGGATAGAAGCGGCTTAGTTGAACGAACGATAGTCGACTGGCTACGTAGCGTGCTAACGGATTATGATAATCAGTTATTACGTAATCTAACGCTACACTTACGTCCGGCGCTGGTTCGCATTAAAAATGGCATTAGTATTACGAATCCGTATTGTAATCAAGTTAAAACGTATTTTCCCGTCGCTTTTGATCAAGCACTAGCATTAGCGATGGCGATTGAAAAGCAATACCATTTACAGCTAACTGAGGATGAAATTGCATACTTAGCACTGCACTTTGAATCGTTCATTGAGCGCCGAAAGGTCTTAAAACCAGATGTTGAGCTTGCAATTGTATGTAGCACTGGTTATGGTACGGCGGAGTTACTAAAGCAACGTGTCATGGACAAACTACCGGATGTTCAGATTGTTGGCACTTTGTCTGTGAATGAGTTGATGACTTCAACAGTGACTGCAGACATTATTATTTCGACTATCCCGTTAAAGATGAGCGGTACGAGGGTTATTCAAGTCAGTCCGTTTTTGAATGACCAAGAACTCAGCTTATTGGAAAAGTTAAGTCAAGATATTCGTCAAGAAAAGTATACGCGGAACGCATTTGTTAAATTATTAAGTCCAAACGGTATTATTACAAATTCAAAGGCAACTGAAAAAAAGATGGCGATTATTCAACTAACTGATCGGCTAGAAAAGTATGGGTATGTTGATAATCAAATGCAAAATTCAGCGTTAGCACGTGAACAAGTTGCATCCACCATTATCGATAAATTTGCAATTCCCCATGGTGATATCGACCATGTTTTGCAACCAACGATTGGAATCATGACGTCGAAAAAGGGAATTAAATGGGATCACGAAAATGTCCATATTGTATTTTTCGTAGCCCTGAATCGCACGGTTGAAACACAAATGGATGATATTTACAGTTATTTCTATAATTTGATTCAAGATGGGCAGCGAATGACGGCCTTAATAAAGGCTCAAAATGCTCAAGAAATTATTGATACATTAGCACAGCAGTGAAGGGGAAATGCAAATATGACAGAAATTTTTAAACAGAAGTATATTTTTTTAAAAGAACATTTTAGAACACGTGAGGATGTTTTTAGCTTTATTGCACATAAAGCAATTGAACTTGGCTTTGCAGATAACGAAGATGCAGTTTTGAAAGCGCTGTATCAACGAGAAAAAGAAGCTTCAACAGGAATGCAGGACGGTATAGCGATTCCTCATGCAATCTCAGAATATCTGCGGCAACCTGCTGTACTATTCATTCGCTCTACAACAAGCATTCAAGATTGGCCGACATTTGATGACCAACCAGTTAATCAGGTAATTGCTATGCTAGTTCCAAAAAATAGTGAGCAGGCACACTTACAGATTCTAGCTAACTTTGCGAGTGCATTAGTGGATGACCGTGAGCGTCAAGCATTACTTGAAAGTCAAACAGTTCAGGATGTTTACACTGTATTAACCAATAGTTCGGAAAAAATTTTATAAAAAGAGGATGACTGATATGGATTTTGTTGCAATTACATCATGCCCAGCAGGGTTAGCACATACACCAATGGCGGCGAAAGCGCTAGAAAAAGCAGCGCAGGAACTAGGTTTACAAGCTAAAGTAGAACAACAGGGTGCAATGGGACTTAAAAATGAAATTACAGTTGAAGAGGCGAAAAGCGCAAAGTTTTTATTGATTGGTTCGGATCAAAAAATTGAAAAGATGGATCGATTTGAAGGGATTCCAGCAGTTCGAGTTGATATTAATATGTGTATTAAAAAGCCGAAAGCTGTTATTGATAAGGTCAGCAAAGCGGTTGCTGCTCGTGTTAAATAAAATGAACTTAATGAAGAATGGAGGAGTGAGTTATGAAGAAAATATTGGCTGAGTGGAAGGGCTACTTAATGTCTGGTATTTCATATATGTTACCGGTTGTTATTGGCGGGTCCCTCGTAGTTGCAGTTCCTAAGTTGATAGGTCTATGTTTTGGAATTACAAGTTTTGATGCGTATAAAACTGGTTTTTGGTTTTATATGGGACAAATTGAAGCCGTTGGTTGGATTGGTGTTGGCTTAGTTAATTTAGTTTTGGCCGGTTACATTGCATATGCTATTGGCGATAAGCCAGCTTTAGCCGCCGGGTTCATTGGGGGCTCATTAGCATCTAGTTCTAATATGGGATTTTTAGGAGCCTTGGTTGCTGGGTTTGCAGCTGGTTATACTGCACGTTGGTGTCACAATAAGTTACATGTTGGTGAAAAGTTCGAATCTATTATGCCATTAGTTGTTGTACCGCTGCTATCTACAATGGTTGTGGCAATATTGATGGGAGTCATTTTGAAGCAACCGCTGACTTGGATTAATGTATCACTTGTCGCCTGGATTAAACAAATGAGTACAAGCGGTGTAAGTGCTATTACCTTAGCAGTTATCATGGGCGCTATGATTGGTTCTGACTTAGGCGGTCCTGTTAATAAGGCTGCATGGATGGCAGGAAACGTTTTATTAGCTGAAAAGATTTACACCCCTGCAATGATCGTTAATGTGGCTATTGCTGGTATTCCCTTAGGATATGCATTTGCGACGACTTTCTTTAAGCATCGTTTTTCTGATGAATTACTTGATGCTGGACGAAGCGACTGGTTCATGGGATTTATTGGAATAACAGAAGGTGCTATTCCGTTTACATTAGTTAACCCGTTGAAATTAATTCCAATTAATATGATTGCTGGTGCTGCTGGTTCGGCGACTACGATTTTACTTGGGGCTCAGGCTAAGATTCCTCCTGTTGGTGGGGTTTATGGATTTGTCACCATTACGAATGGTTGGGCCTATTTAATCGGTCTAATTGTTTGCGCTGCGATTATCGGTGTACTGGCACCATTGGCTGTGGACTTTAACCAAACACAGAGCGAAGAACAAGTCACTGATGATAATGAGGACGACATTAACATTAATTTTGAAGCTTAGATTGACTAAAACGAGCCGCATAATGGTTAAAGAGCCGTAATGCGGCTTTTGTTACCTAAAATAACAGGGAGCGATACATTTATGACAAAAGCACATTTTGTAAATCATACTCATTGGGATCGAGAATGGTATTTTACAACTGAGGACGCACAGGTGCTAAGTGATCAGCTGTTCTCAAATGTTTTGAAGGAGTTAGAAACGCATCCTGAAGCTAATTTTACTTTAGACGGACAGACATCAATACTAGATGAGTATGTTGAAATGCATCCCGAAGATGTTATCCGGATAAAGAAATTAATTAACCGTAATCAATTATTTGTTGGACCATGGTATACACAGACTGATGCGATGATACCTGATGCAGAATCAATTATTCGTAACTTAGTTATTGGCATCAACGATACCAAACAAAAGTATGGGCAACCAATGATGATTGGCTATTTGCCAGATACTTTTGGATTTAATTCGCAATTGCCAATGCTCTTAAATCAAGTTGGCATTAATGACTTTATTTTTTGGCGGGGCACTAATTTTAAGCGACAAATGGACTCTGTTTATTTTAAATGGCACAGTCTAGGTCATAGTCAAGTCTATGCTGCTAATTTTCCGTTAGGTTACTATACTGGTCAAATCGCATTGGATTCGAAGAAAAACTTACAAGAGTTCGTTGCAAACCGTCTAGATCCAGGAATTGATTTTGAAAGTCAACAGGGTCAAAATAATTCGGTCCTAGTGCCTTCGGGAATCGATCAAATGAATATTATTCATAACGTATCTGAGACTATTAGTAAGATAAATAAATATAGTCATAATCAGATTGTGATCAGCAATTATCCGAAGTTTATGCGAACATTACGACAACGCAACGATTTACCGGATTATCAAGGCGAGTTGCGGTATCCAACTTATGCTAGAGTTCATCGGACAATTGGTTCAGTACGTTCGCGCATTAAACGGCAGAATTTCAAACTCGAACAGCAAATATTACGACGTGTTGAGCCACTGATGGTCATCGCCAAAAGATGTGGTATCGATGTGTCTAAGGGTCTTATTTTGAAACTTTGGAAAAAGTTGCTAGAATGTCAACCGCATGACAGTTTGGGTGGCAGTGTTTCTGATAATGTTGCTATTGATATTGACCATCGATTCAAACAAGGTTTTGAAATTGCAGACGGTATCGAAAACTATATCAAGAAAAGAATCGCACAACGGTTGAAACTGGATGCCAATCAGGTGCTTGTATTCAATACTGATCCACGCCCATTCAATGGATATAAGAAAATCCGTTTCTTAACATCATCGAAAAACATTATGTTTGATGAAAAATATCAAGCAACTATTTTAAGTGCAAATTATGTGGCTAAGCGAGAAAATATCATGCAACAAACGGCTAAAGGCTTTGAATTTAAAGACGAGCCTGGTTACTATGAATTACAAGTACAAGTTGCAGTCCAGTTTGATGGGTTGGGTTACCAAGTAATTGACTTTAAGGATGGTGCAGAAGCTTTGCCAGAATTACAGTCTGAGCAACAAACGGCTATCCAAAATGAAAGTTGGAAAGTGAATTATGTCGATGGCAACTTTCAGGCAACTACTAATGGGAAAACTTACAAAAACATCATTAGTATTGTAGATTCGGGTAATGATGGTGATACGTACGATTATTCACCGCTTCGAGGCGACAAAGAGGTTGACTTGCCTTTAGCCGGCGTTGTAGCCATTTATGTTGGAGCTGGAAGGCAAGAACTGCGATTAAGCGGCAAGTGGCAGTTACCAGAAGGCTTGGCTGACAGGATTAGTCACGAACCAAAGCTGCACGATGTCGCATTTGAATTAACGTTGACTTTAACTGATGGTGACAATGTATTGGCAGGTCGTTTAACTGTCGATAATCAGGTTCTAGATCATCGATTACGGTTAAAAATTAATACAGCAATTGAAAGTGACACTGCAGTTGCGCAAGTTCAAGGCGGCTTTCAAAGAACACGTAATTTACCAATTGCGGAAAATTGGGAAGAAGAATTTGTTGAAAAACCGGTTAACCTTTATAACTTTGATAAAATTGTCGGGATGCAAGGGGCTAGCGATGGCCTGTATTTAATTGCTAAAGGAATGAAGGAATACGAGTTAGGAAAGAAAGCATTTTATGTCACATTAATGGCAACCACTGGTCAACTTGGTAAGCCTAATTTACTGTGGCGACCAGGTCGTGCTTCAGGCGATACAACTAGTATTGGGCATCAGATGACACCAACGCCGTTGGCCGAAGAATTAGGAGCAAATACATTTGAGTTTGGGTTAGTTTCCACGTCTCAATTGAATGAAAATAAATTGGCAATAATTGCTGAAAAGTGGTTAGCACCCGATGTTAGTTATCAATTACAAAAATTGAATTTATTTGTAAATCGATTAGACAATAAAATTTGGGATGTTGAATTTGATGATTCATTACCAACTATCTCAGAGTGCGAGTCATTTTTGAAACTCGATCCACATGTCACAATTAGCGCGTTGTATCCGGCCTATACTGTGCCAAATAGTTTTGTTATCCGTTTGGCAAATGAATCTGGTGTGGCTGCTGATTTGACCCCCTTATTAAAACAACATTTCATTCAGGTAAATGCTCTGGAAGAGGCTCAACCATGTTCGGAACAATTAGTGATTCAGCCTTATGATATGGTTACCTTGCTCATACACAATCAGGGGGCATAGCTCATGCGTTTGGGAAGTATTGAAGCTGGAGGGACTAAGTTCATTTTAGCAATTACTGATGAGCACTACCGTATCTTGAAGCGACAACGAGTAGCGACCACAAAGCCAAATGAAACGCTGGAAGCCTGTGTTTCATTTTTTAAGAAAAATCCAGTCGATGCGTTGGGAATCGGGAGTTTCGGCCCAGCCGATATTAAGGTGGATTCACCGACATATGGTCAGATTTTAAATACACCAAAAGCTGGTTGGTCTCATACGGATGTTGTACAGATGTTGAGGGCAGCTTTGAAAATTCCAATTACTTTTACAACGGACGTAAATGCTTCGGCTTATGGTGAATATATGATTGGACAAGGACAAGCAGTGCGTTCACTAGTATACTTTACTATTGGGACAGGCATTGGTGGTGGTGTTATCCAAGATAATCATTTCATAGGTGGTATGTCTCATCTTGAAATGGGACATACAATGGTCATACCTATGTCAGGCGATAACTTCAAGGGTGTCTGTCCATATCATCAAAATCGGTGCTTTGAAGGCATGGCTTCAGGACCCGCAATTGAGGCTCGAACTGGCAAACCGGGGGAACAATTGAAGCGAACCAATGAAGTATTTAAGTTGATCAGTTATTATATTGCACAGCTGGTCTTTGATGCATATCTTAATTTCATGCCTGAAAGAATTGTTATTGGTGGCTCAGTAGTAAGCGAAACTGAACTTCCAGTGATTAGAAGAGACGTTGAGCAGCTTAATAACAATTATGTTGAATTACCGAACTTAGATCATTTGATTGTTTTAACGGGAATTGCTAATAATGGTTCTGCAACGATTGGTAATGTCGCCCTGGCCAAAAATTTGATATTTTAGGTAAAAAGAGTCGATAACAAGTAACGTTATCGGTTCTTTTACTTTACTATGAATGAAAAATGGTCTGGAATACTTATTTATGACTTGATTCATGCTACAGTAGAATCTATAAGGATACATAATATAAGTCTACGCTTAGCATAGCCATGATTAACTTAACGGAGGAAAATCAATGATCAAATTAATCGTAAGTGATATCGACGGTACCCTAGTCGACAGTCAAGGACAGTTATTACCGGCTACAATTACGGGAGTTCAAGCAGCAGTTGCACGGGGGGCACAAATGGTGTTGGCCTCAGCACGTTCGCCTAAGGGGATGCTTGGAATTGCGCAACAACTAGGAATTAATTCGACCATGATTGCCTATAATGGCGCGCTAACGGCTACGACTGATGTGAATGATCGACTAACTGTTTTTGAAGAGCAAGCCGTTGACCCTAAACTAGCACAAGCTGTGCAAACGGTAGTAGCTCATGATTGGCCAGCTGCCTCAATTAGTATTTATTCGAATAATAACTGGTTGGTGGCTACTAATGGCCCGTGGGAACAGCAGGAAGCGACGGGAATTGGTTATGCACCCCATGTCACGGATTTGGGCACATGGTTGCAACGGATGCCGACGCCAGTGCATAAAATGATGATCATGGCCGATCCAGATATTATTCAGGCGATTGAACACCGATTAAGCCGTGATGAATTTAGCGGCTTAGCAGTTTATCGTTCGAAAGAAACTTATTTAGAAATCGTTGCGGCAGGCGTAACTAAAGCAGCCGCATTAATGAAATTATTACAGGATGATCAAGTTACCCCTGCTGAAACGATTGCGTTTGGCGATAACTTTAATGATGTTGCGATGCTCCAGACAGCGGGGATTGGTGTTGCGATGGCTAATGCGCCACAACCCGTTAAAGAGGCAGCGAACATAGTAACAACTGATAATAATCATAATGGTATTCAGCTAACCTTAGCTCGGTATTTTGCTGATGTTACGCGCTAATTAAAAGGCCATTTACGAATCATTAAAAAATAGGAAGCCCAACGCCATGTTCGTTGAACTTCCTATTTTCGTATTGTAGAAGATATTTAAGAGAAACTTACAGTTAGCTCGTTATTAGCGCGCTAAGATTTCTTTAATAGCTACACTTGTGTCCAATGGTTGACGACCCAAGACATGAGCTAAGTCGACTGACTTTTCAGCCAGCGCACCATCATTGATTGGGGATTGGAATGAGGCAAACAAAGCAGCGGTATCATGATTTAGACCAGTCGTTTCAAGGAATTGCACGTATGCATCCTGACTGACTTGGGTAATCTTAACTTGGTTGCCAGTTGCTTCTTGGAGTGCTTGACCGAGTGCGGCATAAGTGAGGGGTGTCCCAGCAAATTCGTACACTTCTTGAGGGGCATCTGCCATCAAAACGGTTGCGGCCGCTTCGGCATATTCACGTTCCAAGGCCCAGCCAGCTGTATTGTTAGCCCAGTACAAGGTTTCTTGATTATGGGCACCACTTTGTAAGAAGCCCATTTCGTTTTCTAAATACCAGTTGTTACGAAGAAAACTGTGCGCAATATTAGTCGCTTTTATGGCATTTTCGGTGGCCCGATGATCATTGGCTAAGGCGCTGACTGCTGCCTGTGCGTTGGGAAAACTAGTGTAGGCGACAAATTTAACATGAGCGGCGTTGAGGGCAGTCACGACGTTTTTATGAGCGGTGGCCCGGTCAACGGGACCACCAGGTTGTGATGAAACGAAGAGCACGCGTTCAACGTTCTCGAAGGCTTTCGTCATTGAGTCGACATCATCGTAATTCCCGGTACGAATTGGATTATCAGGAAACAGCTGAGCAGCTTTGTCCTGATTACGAGCAATTACTAAAACATTTTCTGCACCAACTTTAGCATTCAGCGTACTAACGGCGCTTTGACCAAATTTACCAGTAGCGGCAGTGACGGCGTATTTCATAATTAAAACATCCTTTCAAATTGCTGTAGCAATAAAAATTACAGTAATTAGCTTATCACATGTAACTTCAAAGTCAACAAGTTTGCTTCCAATAACCGAAAAGACAATTTTCGTATGCTGACATTTAATGAATGGCTAAGAAAAATAAAAACGAGTATTAGTGCGAATTCCTGTGACTAATGAAGTTTCACCGCTATTGATTTATGTCCGAAAAAATAGGATTAGACAACTTGGTGTTATCTAATCCTAATTTATAAAAGTCAGCGATAAATGGTGGCGTTTACTTATTATTCAACGACGTCAAAATTCGCTGTGATGCCTGTCCGTTGAAGTCATTGGTTTGTAACCGTTCAAAAACGTCCTTCATAATGTGCATTAATTGTTGATCGGACAAACCTTGGGCAGATAATGTATTGAGCATGACTTGCAGCAAGTCGATTGGCAGGATCGGTCGCTGTTCAGGATGCGCACTGAAGAATTCCTGAACGGCTTGGTCGTGTAAGCGCCAGTAAACTGGGTTTTGGACATCATCAAAAATCGTTTTTAGTTGCTCTAGGGCCGGTGATAACGGAATGTTTTTGGCAATAATCGTCGTTAGCATCCCATCACGAGCCGGTATACGAACATCCGCCACGTAATCTTTTAATAGTAAGAAATGAGTCTTGAATGGTGGCCGTAACGTAAAGGTCATCGTTAATGCAATTTGACTATCAGTAGCTGCCATGATGATTCCCCCTAATATGATTGGCAGTGAGTGGCAAATTAATGACGCTTCGTGAAGCGGACGACGGCTTCGCAACGAGCTGTTTGTGGGAACATGTCGATCGATTGAATATAGTCGACTTGATATCCGCGGGTAAGTGCTTGTAAATCCTGAGCAAGCGTCGATGGGTTACATGAAATGTAGACGAGTTTTTCCGGTGCGCTTTGCAAGATGGCATCAATTAAGACGTTATCTAAACCAGTACGGGGTGGATCAACGACCATTGCATCGGGCGCAAAACCGCTCGCTAACCATTGCGGTAACAAGACTTCCGCCTCACCAACTTCATAATGAGCATTAGTGATTTGATTGCGTTGGGCGTTGGCATTGGCATCTGCAACGGCTGCTGGAATGGTATCCATTCCCCGAACTTCCTTAGCCACGTCGGCTAGTGATAAACCAATCGTTCCGACACCCGAATAAGCGTCGACCAACGTCTCGTTAGGCGCTAAGTTCAAAGCTTCGCGTGCTAAGCGATAGAGTTTCTTGGTTTGCTGCGGGTTCAATTGGAAGAAGGCCCGAGCAGATAAATCGAAGACTAGGCCGTCTAGCTCCTCCGTAATAGTTGGTTTGCCGGCCAGTAATGTTGTTTGGTCACCCCAGATCAATGAAGTTTTACCAGCATTGATATTTTGCATGACCGACACGACCATTGGCAGTTTTTCAGCGATTTTCATCAATAATTGATGCTTTTTCGGTAACTTGGGTGTATTTGTGATGAAGACCAGCTGAATTTCACCAGTGGCGGCCGCTTCACGCACAACGATTGTCTTGACGATGCCAGAATTATGTTCTTCATCGTAAATCGGTACTTGGAGTTCCTCCAGCCAAGCCACGACTTGACGCATGACTGTCATTGTCGCCGGCATTTGCACCGAACAGGTCGGTAAGTCGACTAGGTCATGACTATTTTCTTTATATAAGCCAGCAGCGACGTGCCCATCAATTAAACGAACTTGAAATTGGGCTTTGTTGCGGTATTCATAAGGATTAGTCATCCCAATGGTGGGCCGAACATCATAGTGTCGATAACCAGCTGGGCGGTATTTTTCGAGTGCTTGACGAATTAAATCTTGCTTAAAGGCTAATTGGGCCGGGTAGTCGAGGTGTTCTAATTCAAAACCACCGACTTCGCCCGCATAGGCATCGCGGGGATCGACCCGGTCAGGACTAGGCTTGCGAATACTACGAATCTTAGCTTCTAGGTAACGTGGGTGCACGGCGGTTACTTCAGCAACAACGACTTCTTCAGGAAGGGCGCCCTTGACGAAGGTGATGACGTGTTTGTAATAGCCAATACCTTCACCGTTAATGCCTAAACGCCGAATGGTCAGTGGAAAACGCTGGCCGATGTTAACGGTCGCTTGCACTTTTTCATCCGGCTGTTGTCGGCGCCGATCATTGTGCGATCGGGATTGGTGCGAATAATGATTAGATTGTGGCATAAGTTTGATTTTGACCTCGTTTTTCTGTGAACTGTGTTAACCTCCATTATAGCATGTGGAAAGACACAGGATAACTGAGGAGGATTGTTTGAAAGTCGCCTAACAGTCAGGTTATAATGATTCTAAATTAGTAATCGGGGTGGGCATATGAATTCATTGATTAGTTTAGAAAAAGTTAATTATCAAATCGCTGATCAACATATTTTACATGATGTTGATTGGCAGATTCCAGCTGGGGCTCATATTACATTGACGGGACCATCCGGTGGTGGGAAAAGTACGTTATTACGGATCATTGCGGCCATGATTTCTAAAACAAGTGGGACCTTGATTTTTGATGGGCAGCCGATTGAAAGCTATGACCCAATCATGTATCGGCGGCAAGTCTCATATTGTTTCCAACAGCCGACGCTATTTGGTGAGACGGTGGCAGATAACTTAGCTTTCCCGTACCAAATTCGTAAGCAAGTCATGGATACGCAACGAGTGGTAACGGCGTTAAATAATGTTGGGCTGTCCGAACGAACCCTGCATCAGCCGATTACCGAGCTTTCCGGTGGTGAACGGCAGCGGGTCGCGCTGATTCGCAACATCTTATTCTTACCAAAAGTGTTGTTATTAGATGAGGTGACAGCTGGTTTGGATGAAAATAATAAGCAAATCGTGCACGCCTGGTTACGACAGTTAAATGAGCAGGATCACGTGACAACGATCATGATTACTCATGACGCGACAGAGATTGCTGCGGCAGATCAATTAGCGAAAGTGGTTGCTGGCAGATTGGAGGTACACGCATGAATTTAGCAGTTAATAATACGTCGCTATTTTTGGCGGCAATGTTAGTGCTCGTCGCGTTAGGAATTAGTTTGTGGCAGAAACTTGGCTTGGATAAGGACATCGTCATTGGTGTCGTGCGGGCTGTTGTACAACTATTTATCGTGGGTTACTTGCTAAAGTATATTTTCCGAGTCAATAATTTGTGGCTAACGCTGGCGATGATAGGCTTCATTATCTTCAATGCGGCTTGGAATGCGAAAAAACGGGGGCCGGGGATTGACCATGCATTAGCTATTTCGTTATTAGCCATTTTTGTTAGTACGGGGGTAACACTCGGCGTTCTCGTCCTATCTGGTGCGATTAAGTTTGTGCCATCGCAAATGATTCCCATTTCTGGTATGATTGCGTCGAATTCAATGGTCGCAATTGGGCTGGCTTATCGCAGCCTCAATAGTCAGTTTCATGACCAGCGGCAAGGGGTGCTTGAACGGTTGGCGTTAGGGGCTGGTCTACTCGATGCTTCGATTGCCATCGTGCGTGAGGCGATTCGTACAGGGATGTCACCAACCATTGATTCGGCAAAGACTGTGGGTCTAGTCAGTCTGCCAGGGATGATGTCCGGTTTGATCTTTGCAGGGGTCGATCCAGTACGGGCCATTAAGTATCAAATTATGGTCACGTTCATGCTCTTATCAGCGACTAGTTTGGGGTCAATCATTGCGTGCTATTTAGCTTACCGTAATTTCTATAATGAACAAAAACAGTTGAAGTAATGACTCCTGATTGCAGTCCCGCGGGGAGTCCTTTATGATGGAAGCTGAAATAAAACTTAATGCGGGGGTATTGATGTGAATGACGCAGCGGTTTGGGTTCCAGTTCCAGCAACGTTTTACTGGGGCTGGTTAGTACCACTCATATTTGGAACCATTTTTGGTTGGCGTTATCATCGCGATAAGGTTCGCCTAGGTAACGGTATTTGGTTTTCGCTATTTTTCTATTCGTTTTTAACCATGCTGGCGATTACAATTTTAGGTAGTAATATCCACTGGTTGATCATTATCAGTGGGACGTTGTTTGTGTTGCTGATCCTGTTGATTGGGCTGATTTTTACCTTACAAGCCTTCTTGCTCTTATGGAATGCGTGGATCATGTGGCGTCATGAGAGTCATACGTTGGCGAATATGCTGACCTTGTACTTGGGACTGGCCATTCTGATTTTGCCATTTTTAGGCAATCTGTTGAGTAGTCATGTGCCGCAGCCCGTGAGTTATTTTTTGACGGTATTTCCGAATCTGGTCATTTTTTACCTTGGTTTTTGGTTTTATAACTATCTGACGATGCTGACGATTTATCAATTCAATTGGCCCCGTCTGCGACAAGATTATATTATTGTGCTTGGGGCTGGCTTGTTAGATGGAGACCGTGTCTCGCCATTGCTAGGGCAACGAATCATGCGTGGACTGCGCTTTTATCAGAAGCAACAACGCAAGACGCATCATCGGGCCGTGATGATTTTCTCAGGTGGTCAGGGTGGTGATGAAACGGTTCCGGAAGGCCAAGCCATGCTGGAATACGCCATTGCGCATGGCCTTCCTGCAACGGATGGCTGGGCGGAGACGCAATCGAAGACGACCTTGCAAAATATGCAGTTTAGTAAGCAATTGATTGCACAGGGCCCTGTTAAAAATCCACGCACGATTTTTGTTACAAATAATTACCATACCTTTAGAGCCGGGATGTTTGCCAAGCAAGCAGGTCTAAAAGCGGATGGTATTGGTGCGCGGACGGCGCGATTCTTCTTACCGGATGCGATCATTCGTGAGTATATTGCGATATTTGTCCGAAATAAATGGTGGCACGCGGTGGCGATGCTTGGTATCTTGATTGTGTCGCTATTATTGACGTGGTTTGATGTCTATCAAGCATCGTTATAGCGATTACTAAGGCTGAATCAGTAATTAAAATATTCCAAGTCAGGTGTACGCTGGCTTGGAATATTTTTTTGGCTGGAATGTTAAAAATGAAGTTATCGAAATGGCAGTATACTTCCATTTTAAACCGAAAAACAGAAAAATGGCAGTATACTGCCATTTTTTTAATGGTGGACTAAATGTTTTAAGGGCAAACGTTTTTAGTGAATTCATTTTGAAAAACCAATTTGTCTTGACAATTACTTGAAAGGTCGTTATATTAATTATGGAAACGATTCCAAATAGGGGGGTGAGCCTAAATGACAACGATTAGTGAAATAGCAGCTGAGGCTGGTGTAGGTGTTGGGACTGTTTCGCGGTATTTAAACCATCGGCCTAGTGTTTCAGTTGCTAAGAAGAAACAGATTCAGGCAGCGATTGAAAAACTGGATTACACCCCGAATGCCATTGCGAGTCAGCTACGCGCGCAGAACACTAATACGATTGGTGTACTGGTATCAAGAATCTCTAACCCCTTCTTTGCACAGTTATTTGATGCATTGGAACGGGAGTTAAACGGATACGGGTTTCAAGTGATGGTAATGCAGACTCATGATGATGCGTTGGCAGAACAACACTTTCTGGATAAACTCAAGCAGCAACAAGTGGATGGCGTCATTCTGGCATCCATTGAAAATCAACAACTAGTGGCACAATTGTCGGCGACGTATGCTAATCAGATGGTGCTGTTGAATGAAGAAGCTACTGATATTGGTATTCCAATGATCAGTTTAAATCATTATCAGGCAACTAAAGATGCTTTGGCATACTTATATCATCAAGGTCATCGGCGAATTGCCTATGCCACGGGTGGTGATTTTCCCAGTACGCATCATGGACGTTCGCGGACGCAAGCCTATTTAGATTTTTGTGAAGAGCAGCAGTTAGTTGTAAACAATAACTGGGTTTTCGCACAACAACATACGATTGCGGATGGACAAGCGTTGGGGAAGCAATTAGCGTCCTTAAACCCTAGTGATCGCCCGACAGCGGTGTTTACCAATTCTGATGAGGTGGCCGTTGGGGTAATTGATGAGTTACAGCAACAACATTTTCGCGTACCAGATGATATGGCCGTGATGGGATATGACGATCAACCATTTGCGGCAGTGGCCCAAGTTCCATTAACAACGATTCGACAACCGGTCGCGGCAATGGCTCAATTGGCGGTCGATCAGCTATTACATCACTTGGGCCGGTTACAACGACCTGAGTTAGCGATTGCTCTAAGCTTAGACTTAATCAAAAGAAAAAGTGCTTAAGCCTTTTTCTTTTGATTAAAGTGGAATCGATTCCAAATATAGGAGTAGTAATTATGCAAAAAAATTGGTGGCAAAAAGAAGTTTTTTATCAAATTTATCCGGCATCATTTAAAGATGCTAATAACGATGGCATTGGGGATTTGCGTGGAATCATCCAAATGTTACCCCGGTTGAAACAGCTGGGAATTACGACTATCTGGTTATCTCCAATATATCAATCACCCATGGTTGATAACGGTTACGATATTTCTGATTACCAAGCTATTGATTCTCGGTTTGGAACGATGGCTGATTTTGATGAGTTGATGGAAGTAACTAAACGATTAGGATTAAAAGTCATTTTAGATTTGGTTATCAATCATACCTCTGATCAGCACGTGTGGTTCCAATCTGCAATTAAATCGCCGACGAGTCCGTATCGTGATTTTTATATTATTAGGCGTGGGGCACACGGCAATCCGCCTAATAATTGGCGATCAAACTTTGGTAAAGGCTCGTCATGGACGTTATTGCCAGGAAGTCAGGATGAGTATTATCACCATGTCTTTTCTAAACAACAACCGGACCTAAATTGGGAAAATCCGGCTCTAAGGAAACGAATCTATCAAATGATTAATTGGTGGTTGGCAAAAGGGGTTGCGGGTTTTCGGATCGATGCGATAACATTCATAAAAAAAGATCAAGATTTTGCCAGCATTAGTCCTGATGGTGTTGATGGGTTAGGTAAAGTCAAACGTAAAGCTGAAAATCGACCTGGTATTGAAAAGTTCTTAGCTGAATTGAACACGGCTACTTTTAAACCAGCTAACGCGGTGACGGTTGGAGAGGCTTCGGGGGTTAGTTATGACCAACTTGGACAATTTATTGGTAAAAAAGGTTACTTCTCGATGATTTTTGACTTTCATTACGCAGACATTGATATTGCATCCGGATCAGAGTGGTATCGACGAGTTAAGTGGACACCGACGGACTTACGGCGCGCAATTTTTAAAAGCCAACTGGCGATTCAAAATGTCGGCTGGGGAGCTAACTTTTTTGAAAATCACGATCAGCCGCGGAGTATTGATAAATATATTCAGACACCAGCTTATCGGAACGAAATTGGTGCCAAAGCACTAGCCTTACTTTATTTTAACTTGCGCGGTTGTCCATTTATTTATCAAGGACAAGAGCTGGGGGTGACAAATGCACGGCGTGACTCAATTACCATGTTTAACGACTTGAGCAGTCATGATAACTATGATCGTGCTATTGAAGAGGGATATTCAGCAAGCGAGGCGCTTGCCTTTGTAAATGCTCGTTCCCGGGATAATGCGCGATTACCATATCCATGGGATGATTCCGTCAATCAAGGCTTTAATCAGGGTGCCAAGCCATGGATTACACCAAAACAGTCACATGATAGGGTAAACTGGCAAAGCGAACAATTAGATTCAAATTCAGTTTGGCATTTTTATCAGTCATTGATTAAGTTACGGCAAATATCAAATTTAAGTCAGGATTTAATAGTCGGTGATTTTAGGCCAATTACTTGTGATTGTGACCAAGTGATTGCTTATCAACGTGGTCGAAGGGTACAGGTGTATGTTAACTTAAGCGCAAAACGGTTATTCCTAACGTTACCTAATGGCCGACCTCGATTAAATAATTACGCACATTATCGACTCAATACGTTGGAACCATATCAAGCCATTCTTTTTGAGGTGAATTCAAATGAGTAAAAACTATCAGGTACTTGCGAAAAAAATTATTGATATTGTTGGTGTTGACAATGTTGAATCGGTTACTCATTGTCAGACACGGTTGCGGTTTGTTGTTAAAGATCCTAAGCAGATTGATAAAGCAGCACTTGAAGACTTAGATGAGGTTAAGGGAGTCTTTTTCGGTTCAGGACAGTATCAGGTCATTATTGGCACTGGTGTTGTTAACGATGTGTATGACGCGATTGAAAAGTTACATTTAGTTAATGCAATTTATAGTCAGGAAACGCCGACTACGCCGACTCCTGATAATCAGAAGTCACCATTGCAACGATTCATGGCAATGCTTTCGGGAATCTTTATTCCAATTATTCCGGTGATTGCAGCTACTGGACTTTTCTTGGGATTACAAAGTGCTTTGACTAACAATCAGGTTTTACAGTTGTTTGGAACTTCATCTGCCGCGATTCCGGCAAGTCTTAATACAGTAATTTCAGTTTTAACGGGGACTGTTTTTTCATTTCTGCCAGCTTTAATTGTTTGGTCCACATTTCGCTATTTTAAAGGTACACCAATTGTCGGTATTGTGATTGGACTAATGCTCGTTTCCCCTTCACTGCCTAACGCGTATTCAGTTGCGGGTGGTACAGCGAAAGCGATTATGCTTTTTGACAAGATTCCAGTTATCGGTAGTCAAGGATCCGTATTAACAGCGTTAGTTGCTGGTTTTCTTGGAAGTAAACTGGAGCATTACTTTCATAAACACGTCCCTAACGTTCTCGACCAAATTTTAACGCCCTTTTTAACGATGTTAGTTACTTTTGGTATTATGATTTTAGGGGTTGGCCCGGTTGTACACTGGATTGAAAATGTGATGATTAGTGGTGTTGAAGGGTTGATTAACTTACCATTTGGAATTGGTGGTTTTTTGATTGGAGCCGCTTATCCGTTAATGGTGCTAGTTGGTATTCATCAGATGATGATTGCCATCGAAACGTCACTATTAGCAGCTACCAAGCTCAATCCGTTAATTACTTTAGAAGCCATGTATGGCTTTGCTAATCTGGGGGTAGCTTTGGCGATGATTTTACGAGCAAAGTCACAAAAGGCTAAGGCTAATTTTATTGGCGCATTTTCCTCGCAACTATTTGGTGTTTCAGAACCAACCTTGTTCGGGGTCTTGATTCGCTATAATTTCAAGCCGTTGGTTGTAACCGTTTTAACCAGTGGGATAGGTGCTGGCGTACTGAGTGTTATGAGTGTGGCAGCAAATTCATATGGTCTAGCCGTTGTTCCCTCTTATCTGATGTATATTTACAATGCTCGTGATTTGCTGATTTATACGGTCGTCTCGTTATTGACGGTAGCAGTGGCTTTTATTGCCACTAATATGTTTGCGATTCCTAAGGACATATTAAAATCTGATCAAGTACAACCAAAGATTGTAGATGATACGATATTTTCACCAGTTTCTGGTAAAAGTATTGCCTTGAGTACGGTTAACGATCCGGTCTTTGCATCTAAGATGATGGGGGACGGCATTGCAATTAAGCCACAGGAACAGGGGCCGGTAAAAGTCTATGCGCCACAAAGTGGTCAGATGAGTGTTGTAGCCGATACAGGACATGCCTATGGGTTAACAACCAATAATGGAGTTGAGTTGTTGATTCACATCGGTATTGATACGGTGTCATTAAAAGGGCAAGGCTTTAAAGTTGTCGTTAAACCGGGGCAAACTGTTCAAAAGGGTGATCTCTTAGGTGAGTTTGACGCAACGGTGTTAAAAGCTGCTAACTTAGATGACACGGTCATGGTGATTGTGACAAATAGTAAAAATTATCAACGGATAGAATCAGAACCTAATCAGTCTATTCAGTCGGGAGCAGCACTGCTGGCGATTCAAGGGCGTCCGGAAATGACGACTGCAACAGCATCCTAAACGTAAGTACGATAAAACCGCGATTTGCCATGAGCAAGTCGCGGTTTTATTTTGAAAATTTGAGTAAGTGCAGTACTAGCATGGACTAGTTAGCACTAACCGTAATATCACCATTGCTGGTCGTCAGTCGGTATTGCACGGCTGCCGATTGGTTGACCTGGTAATCACCGCCATCGGACTGGAGATGATTGAAAATATGCAAGTCCCCATCGCTAGTGCTAGCTTTAATACCGGTTGTCCGTGGCGCGGTTATTCGAATATCACCGTCACTGGCTGTAGCGGATAAACTTTCAGTGATGCGATTATTATTGAGCATAATATCACCTTCGCTACTTGTTAGCTTAAGGGCTTTGAACTGATTATTGGTTAGATGGATGTCGCTATCAGCGGTTATAATTTTTGAAGCAGTCTTGGTAAAATGACTGTCGGTGATGCTGATATCTGGATCGCTATTGATTTGTAGACTAGGCGCCGAGACACGAGTTAACCGTAAATTATCGCCGGTCAACGTCAGCGACTGATTGACTTTGACATCCGTTAAATTAATATCGCTATCCGTACTAAGACTTTTCAATTGGTCGACGGTAACTTTTTGCAACGAAACGTTACCACTTTGACTAGCTTTGGCGGTTATTTGATGAATAGTAGTTCCTTTAGGCACCGTAATTATTGTCGTGTCAGCAAATTGTCCGACGTTATCGAACATGAAGCCAACGGTTTTGGCGTTGTGTGTCGTTGAAGTAACAGTGACGTGACCATTGTTGATCGTAACAGTTGGTAAGGCGCGCGTGGCGGTAACCGTGATATTAGCAGCTGTGCCTTGCTTAATAGTAATATTGTTGGCCGTTGCAATCGTGATATCTTTTAGCTGACTGACGTGGTAGCGCCGAGTCTTATGGCGAACAATGTGAAAACCCTGGTCCCAATAGACGCTTTGAATACCGTTATTGGCAATTCCAAACATGATTAGAAGCAGTCCAACAACTAATAAAATAATGCCAACTCTAATTGTCTTTCGCATGGTGGTGACCTCCTCGTTCCGCCCGATTTTTCTTAACAAATCGGTGGTATAGGTTTTGTACGATTTTTGCAATTCCTTGCAGAATAACGCTAATAAGCCAGATAAATAGTGGTAAAACTAATAGCTCGGCACCAATAATAGCAAGACCGCTACCTAGGTAGAATAGTGCGACCCATAGCGACTGGCCGAAGATACCGATGCCGGCTGTTAGCATGGCAAATGCGAGGATGGTCACGCCAATTAAGATGGCACCCGCTGCAATCACGAATGCAAAGACGGTAACGGCCAAGGCAAAGAAGACCGCTAAAATAACTATTAATGCGGGAATTGTGATCGGTGTTGATAATAAAGCAAGCACAATTAGCCAAATCGTGCGTACGGTTGCTTGAGATTTTTGCCGTTTAGAAGTATTGGCGTTGAGATTTTCGTTAAAACGAATCGAATAATCGGCTAACACTTTCCGAGCCAATTGTTTAGGCGTTCCCAGTTCTGCAACGCAATCATCATAATTGGCGATTGCCGCGTCTAGCAAGTATTCGCGATAAAATTCAACGACCTCGTCGCGTTCATCATCGGTAAGTTGAACGAGTAACGCGTTAAATTTAGATAAGTAGTCGTTCATGATTCATCCTCCCCCTGAAGTAAGTGGTTAATGGCCAAATAATAGGTTTGCCACTCTTGTTGAATCGCACTCAATTGTGTCAGGCCGGCGCTCGTAATCTGATAATAGCGTCGGTTGCGGCCTTGATAGGCCTGATCGTAAGTCGTGACCCAGTCATTTTTCTTGAGTCGTCGAAGCACTGGGTAGAGCGTCGATTCGGACACCGAGATGGCGGCTTGCAAGCGCTGCGTTAGCGCGTAACCATAGTAATCTTGGCCTTTAAGGCAGGCTAAAACGCACCCGTCCAATAACTCGGAACTAATTTGAATGGCCATTGCTATCCCTCCTGCTATATTATACGTCGTATAGTATTGCTCAATGAGTAGTATACAGTGAAGTGAAACTAACTGTCAAACTTAAATATTAAAATAATGATAAAAGGCAAACTACTTTTAGCCACTAGTAAACGCAAAACGTGCTTGCTAACGGTGACTGAAATAGGCCCGTACTAAAGCTTAAAATCATGATGCTCAGCGAATACCAGCTGTCCGGTACGCAAGGGTGATACTATACTGATCTGATAAGGCCTAGAAAAATGACTGATTTCGATATATAATCATTATATTGAAATATTAATACAGTTAATTGTCATGGCTGAGTTAATTATTATCGATAATATTATGACGGAGGGCAATTATGGAAACGGACATGAAGAATTGTGTGGTTTGTGGTGAACGAATTCCCCAAAGTGCCCAGTATTGTGGAAAATGTGGCAGTGGACAACCGACAGTTGCTGAGGATAAGCGTAAAGACGCGGAAACGACGACTTTAAAGCAGCCGCATCATCAAAAAAAGAGCTTACGGACGTGGTGGTTTTGGTTGCCACCAGTTATCTGTGCGCTAGTCATTGTCTTTGAGATTGGATTTAATTTGTATCAGGCTCGGGAAGCTAATACGCTTGCAGCCAATATTCAATCAGAAATCAGAACGAATAAAGCTGAATATGGCAAGGTTAAAGTGAGTTGGAATGGTGGTGCCATGCGTGTGCGAATATCAAAGCAAGCGCCAGTTATTGAAAGTGTCGATCAAGGCAAGACCGCTTCGTGGCAGTCACTAGCCAAGACACTGCAAAGCCGCTCTGAAAAAATCGCGAAGAATCACAATCAAAAATATTCACATATTGAGGTTTTGTCGCCTAAGAACACCAAATATATGTGGTTGGAAGTCAATCATGGCAAGATGAAATTCAATATTGCAAATCAGTTGAATTAGCTGACCGGGTTCACGACATAAGCAATGGTGTAAATGGTCCCGGATGGTTTTTAGAAACACAATGAGTGATAAAAGATGGTCGCTGAAAGACGCCGACACACACAAAAAGCCCGGTTTTCCGGGCTTTTTGTGACTATCAACTGGACGTTATCAAATAGATTGCGATGGCTATTGGTTTGTGACGTTACCACCAAAGTATTTATTAGACAGTTTCTTTAAGGTGCCATCTTGACGGAGTTCTTGAATCGCTTTAGACAGTTGTTTTTGGAGTGAGGCGTGCTTTTTAGTGACAATTGCGCCAATCTTTTGTGTTTTGATTTCTGAACCACCACTAATGAATTTCAAGCTGGCCTTTGGATTCTGCTTGAGGTAAGCATAGAATGCTTCCCGTGAGTTGATTGTTCCGGCGACGCGACCTTGGTTTACGAGGTCGATCGATTGTTGAAAGCCATCGGTCGGTGTGACGGTCGCACCTAAACGTTTAGCATCGGTCGCGTTATTACTAGTCGTTGTTTGGGCAACTTTCTTGCCTTTGATATCCGTGATCTTGTTAATTGAGGACCCCTTCTTGACCGCTAATTCGGATTTAGAGTAGATATAAGGCGTAGAGAAGAGGTATTTTTGTTTACGTTGCGCAGTTTCAGCGATATCGTTGATGACCACGTCGTATTTATCGACATCCAGGCCAGCAATCAAGGAGTCGAATTTCGTTGGGACGAACTTTGCCTTGAGACCGAGCTTTTTAGCGACGGCTTTACCAAGGTCGACTTCAAAACCAGTCAACTTACCGTCTTTGCGATAGCTATAAGGCTGGAAGGTGCCTTCTAGCCCGATCGTCAACGTGCCGCTCTTTTGCAATTTGAGCTGACTACTTGTGCTAGAAGTGCTGCTTTTAGATGAGCTAGAATTACCGCATGCCGTCAAGGTGACTGTTAGTGCGAGTCCTAAAATTGTTAAACTTACTGCTTTGAGCCATTTTTTCATATCGATTACCCCCGTAGAGCTATATTTTTTGACAAAAAAAGTCGTCCTTTATCGAAAAAGGACGACTGCTGATCGTGGTACCACCTTAGTTTCCAAGCGCGTGCACAACGCTTGGCTCAATGAGCTAATTCACTCAGTACGCTAACGGGTACGACGCGTTACTGGCTTGCTAATGCTCACCAATACCATTTAGAGACCATCTTCGTATCACTGTCCGACCGTTTTACACCAACCAACGGCTCGCTTTGCGTGGCAATCACACTACTCATCTCATCACAATGTTTAGATATTGAGGCTAGTCTACAAGATTAAATAACAATTGTCAAATCGAAATCACATTTTATATTAATCTAAATGCCATTTGTTGTGAATGCGCCAGATCGATGGTTGATGTGAGACGCTAGGGGGTGCTAAAAAACGTGCATCTGACTGGGATTTTCCAGTTAGATGCACGTTAACTCAAATGAACGCTATTGGTTTGCTTTGTCTGAAATCGTGGTGAACGTCATCGCGGCTAAGAAGTCGGCAATTCGTTGCGTTGGCTGCTTAAAGAATTCAGCGGGTGTCCCGTCGAACAGGATTTTGCCATCTTCAACAAATAGGATCTTATCCGCAACTGCGCGGGCAAATTCCATGTTGTGAGTGACGATAATCATGGAGTCTTCTTCCTGAGCGAGGGCTAGTAGAACGCGGAGCACACCCGCTTCGAGTTCGGGGTCTAGCGCACTAGTTGGCTCATCTAACAAGATGAATTCGGGATCCATCGCTAACGAGCGCGCAATCGCGACCCGTTGTTGTTGCCCACCGGATAATTGTTCGGGGTAGGCGTCGGCCTTATCTTGCAAGCCAACCCGGGCCAACAATTCTAGCGCGGACTTTTTAGCCGTCGCGGAATCCTTTTTTAAGACTTGCACGGGGCCTTCCATGACATTTTTAACAACGCTGAGATGGGGAAACAGATTATAACCTTGAAAGACCATCCCAGTTTTGCGTCGAATATTGAGAATTGTTTTATTAGTCAACGGCTTAGTAAAGTCGATAGTTTCGTCATTGAAGTGGTATAAACCTTGTTCGGGCCGTTCAAGCAAATTTAGTGACCGCAGTAAGGTTGATTTACCAGAACCCGAGGGGCCAACGATGACGGTCGTCTGGTGTTCTTTAAATTCAGTATTGATATCGGTTAACGCCTGGTGATTGCCAAACGTCTTATTTAAGTGTTCTAATTTGATCATTCGACAACCTCCTAATTAAGTGGCCGTAAGTAACGTGACGTCCGCTTTTCCAAGTAGCCTTGTAGCCAGCTGAGAATCGTACATAGAATTGCGTATAGGGCAGCAACCAGGGAGTACATCACAAGTGGTTGATAATTTTGAGCAGCAATTTGTTGGCTGACTTCGAACATTTCAATAATCGTGATTGAAGCGGCCAAGGAGGTGTCCTTGACTAAGCTAATAAAACTATTGGATAGTGGCGGTAGTGAGACTCGCGCAGCTTGCGGCAAAATAATTCGTTTGAGTACTTGTGACTTGGTCATGCCAATCGAGTAGGCCGCTTCCCACTGACCTTGAGGAATGGAGAGAATGGCTGCTCGAATCGTTTCCGCACAGTAAGCCCCGGTGTTCAGTGAAAAAGTGGCAATCCCAGCAGTCCAGGGGTCGAGCTGGACCCCATTTGGAAAGAGCCCTTTGATTTTAAGGTAGGGAAGCCCGAAATAGACGATAAAGAGTTGTACTAGCAGTGGGGTACTCCGAAAGAGCCAGACGTAGAAGTTAGCGATGGCTTTTAGAATTAAAAACCAACCACGACGAGTCGAAATCTTGACGAGGGCCGTGAAAATCGCAAGTATCAAACCGAGAATAAACGAAATAATGGCAATCGGAATGGTATATTTTAAACCCGCTGCAGCAATTTGCGGCGTTGATGTGACAATGATGTGCCAGATTGAATCCATAGGGAGCCTCCTGTAACAAATTAGAATTTGGTGCTATGTATCCCGCCATAATAGCGGGCAATGGTACGTTACTTATCAGTAACGTTACCACCAAAATACTTATTGGACAATTTCTTTAACGTGCCGTCCTTACGTAATTCTTGGATTGCTTTCGAGATTTGTTTTTGCATCTTAGGGTGTTGCTTAGTGACGATGGCCCCGATTTTCTGTGAGGCAATGTGATCGCCGGAATCAATCAGCTTAATGTTAGCCTTCGGATTCTGCTTGAAGTAAGCATAGAAGGATTCACGAGAATTAATAGTCCCAGCGACGCGGCCTTGTGAGACGAGGTCGATCGACTGTTGGAAACTATCGGTTGGGGTGATGGTTGCACCTAAACGTTTAGCATCCGTTGCGTTATTGCTAGTCGTTGTTTCGGCAACTTTCTTACCCTTAATATCGGTAATCTTACTAATCGATGAGTTCTTCTTGACGGCTAATTGTGATTTAGAATAAATGTAAGGGGTCGAGAAGAGATACTTCTTCTTTCGGGCCGCCGTTTCGGACATGTTATTCATGACAACGTCGAATTTGTTTGTGTCTAAACCAGCTACTAACGAATCGAACTTCGTTGGTACAAATTTAGCTTTTAGTCCCATCTTCTTGGCAACGGCTTTCCCGAGGTCAACTTCGAAACCAGTTAATTTACCGTCTTTACGGTAGCTATATGGTTGAAAAGTGCCTTCTAAGCCAATCGTCAACGTCCCCGATTTTTGCAATCCGAGGTCGTTAGACTTTGAACTGCTGCTAGTGTTACTACCACAGGCGGTCAATGTAACTGCTAAACCTAACCCAAGCACTGCAACGCCTAATTTTTTAACCCATGACTTCATGATTCACACTCCTAGAAATTTTTCACAACACTCCTAGTTTATCCGAAAATGAAGCTGTTAACAAAAAATAAGCATTGAGTGTCGCAAACGGACCAATGCTTATTTCATAATCGGCTAGTATAGCGTTAGTGTAGCGAATCAGAGAAGGACTGTCAAACCCTTTTTTATCAGTAAAAGCGACGCAAGCGCGGGTGCTCAAACTGATACAGTATAAATGGTCGTAAAGCGTACGGCTTATTTGATGTGGATCCTGATATAAAAAGTGCTAATATTCAGGAGCACGACCACTCATTACAGCTGACAGATGTAATCAAAAAATGCGACTAATCGCAATTATTACGGTTAGTCGCATGATGAGTGGGTCAAGTTAGAATTGGGGTGCGAACGATGCTGCTGGAACAGTTACTGGTGCCGGTTGTAAGATGTGGCCAAGGCGTTTAATTCCCAGCGTAATTGTTTCGACGTCGAGACTAGTGAAATTCAACCGGAACCCGTTTTTAACCTTGCGACTTGCGAATTGGCAAGCGGATGGCACATAGGCAACGTGTGCTTGTGGTAAAACAACGTCATTGAGCAAGGTTTTAGCATCAATTCCTTCTGGCAAGGTTACCCAGATGAAGAAGCCCCCATTAGGACGGGTGTAGTGGACATTTTGCGGGAAGTATTGATCGAGTGCGGCTAACATCGCGTCACGTTTAATTCGGTATGAAGCACTGATAGTTGCAACGTGATCGTCGATATCGTGTTGATCCAGGTAGCTGTTGATAGCAGCCAGTGTTACATTAGGCGATTGAACATCGATTGCGGATTTCAGTCCGACCAATTCGTGCATGATTGCGTCGTCAGCAACAATCCAGCCTGTTCGCAAGGCCGGGGAGAGAATCTTTGAGAAACTTGAGATAAAGATGACGCGGCCTTCAGTATCGTAGTGTTTGATAGCCGGAATATTTTGACCACTATAACGGAGGTCCCGGTACGGGCTGTCTTCCAAAATAATGACGTCGTACTGATTGGCAAGGGCAACGAGTGCTTGACGACGTTTGGCACTCATCGTCGTACCCGTTGGATTGTGGAAGTCAGGAATCGTGTAAATCAATTTGATCTCAGGATGAGCTTTCAAGGTTTTACGAAGTTGACGAATATTCATCCCATTATCATCAACTGGAATTTCGTAGTAAGTCGGTTCGTAAGTGTCGAAGGCGGCTAAAGCCCCCATGTAAGTCGGGCCTTCGACGACCATGGCATCTCCATGGTTCAACATGAGCTTCGCCACGAGGTCGATGGCTTGCTGACCACCTTGGGTCATCATGACATTGTCGGCACTAACTTGAACGTCAGCATGAGTCGCCATTCGATCTGCAATTTTTTGGCGTAATGCCGGCAACCCTTGAGTTGATGAGTATTGGAAAATGCCTTGACCATCGTGTTCAATAGCATCACGATAGGCTTGCTTTAAGTCGTTGTCAGGGAATAAGTGCTGATCTGGAAAACCACCAGCGAAGGAAATGTTTTCCGGGTTTGCACTATTCTTGAAGACCTCATCTAGGTCGGAAGTGTCATTGTTTAACACGCGATTTGCAAATAATTTTTTCATAATAATTTTCCCCCACTCAGTTTTTTGTACTTAAACTGTTTTCTTTGATTATCAATATGATAAAATAAAGCTTGTAATTAGTAAAACTCAACTTTTTCAATAATAAGTGAAATAAATTCACCTAAGAGAGGTAAATCATTATGGCAAACTTCGCATATGAAGTCTTTTCAACGGTCGTTGCCCAACATACATTCTATCAAGCGGCCGCTACGCTTAACGTTACGCCAAGTGCGGTCAGTCATTCGATCAATCAGTTGGAAAAAGAACTGGGTTTTCCGCTATTCATCCGTAACCGTTCAGGCGTTGAACTTACTAGTGATGGGCGGCAGGTTTTACCCTATGTTCAAGAGATTCTGAATACGGAAAGTAACTTGCGACAAGTTGCCGATAATATTCAAGGATTGCACTCTGGATCGGTACGGATCGGCGGTTTCAGTAGTGTCTGTATCAACTGGTTGCCCCGAATTATTCGCGAATTTAATCATAAATATCCTGATATTAAGATTTCAGTCATGCAAGGTAACTTTAATGAAATAACCAACTGGGCCAAGATCGGTACTATCGATATTGGGTTTACGTCGATGCCAGTCAATGAGAACTTATTAGTGCATTCACTGATCAATGATCCAATCTATTGTGTGACGCCCGCTGATTTTATTCCAGAAAATGGTGAATTCATCACGACTGATGACGTTGCGGATAAGAACTTTATTCTACAACAAAGCGATTATGACCGGGACACCAAGCTAGCACTGGACCACTACCACGTTACTAATAACTTTTTACGATTCTCGATTGATGATCAATCTATTATTTCAATGGTAGAATCCGGTTTAGGCATGGGCATTTTGCCTCAGCTAGCACTACGGAAGCTAACTGGAGATGTTAACACGTTTTCCTTTGCCGAACCTTATAATCGTGAGATTGCCTTAGTTGCCAACAAAACCCAGGCGGCCGCTCCTTCAACGGCTATCATGATTCGTGCTATTAAACAGTTTTTGACCAAGGAGTATCCGGATCAGATGTTATGGCAGTAGCAAAGTTAGGCAGAGCGTTGGCGTAGCCAGCACAGACTTCAGTGGCATTGAGCATGTTTCGGGAAGCCACTCGAAAGGTAGATGAACGACCGCCTAACTGGTGCAATTAGTCGTTAAATTATTATTTACTACTAAGAACTTTGAACAAATGTTAATGGGACATCAACTGTTTTGAATACCTCAGTATAAAGATCATGGAACAGTCGTAATTCTATTATCAGACTGACAGTTATATGGCAAAGTCGCTGTCGCTAAAATAGCCACGGCCAATTCATCAGAAACGGAATACGCACATGTCCGCCATTCGAACGCTATCCCGACTGGAAGGCGTTGTAGGACGCGCTCAACCAGGCAGGGTTGGCACTAACTTAAACTTTTTTCAGCGGACTTAAGCTGGCTGCTTTTAACGTTAAAGGCTTACTACGACCAGATCGCACAATTAAAGCTAAAAATAGCCGCTTTTCCAGTAGACCAAGTTGGTTGTCAGGAAAGGTGGCTATTAATCTTTTAGATATGTTTTAGATAAGCACTCTGAGCAAAAATGATGGCTAGGTCGATTGGACGGGTGAAATCAGTTTATAAACGTTTGAATCGTATTACCGATTTGATGGTTGTTGAGTAAGCCGGATTGGGTGCGCCATGAGCGCAACACTTTTTGTTGATAGACCTTTACCACTGGCTTGAAGATAGATTGACCAGCCAGGGCACTTTGCAGTGGTAGGGGTTGGTCAGCTTTGATGGCTTTTCCAGCGACAATCAATACCTGCATCTTGGAATCAATGGTATGGCGGTGTGCAATCAATTTAGCTAGTGTGGCCGTTTGCGACTTGGCGGCAACCGGCGTCGTTTGGCGACGATTGTTACTTTGGCGGCTGGCGCCGTTAAATGGGGTGGCCATCAGTACAAGGTGTTGTGGTGATAAGCTTGTTGTTGTGTGTTCGACATAGTTAGTGGCAGTGAGACCGCCACGACCGTAACTGACAAGGTTAAACCGGCGAAATTTAAACTGCTGGCGGGCGGCGGTTAGGAGTTGCTTTAATAAATGCGTTTGTCGGTTTGAATCAAGGTTCTTGGGCAGTTGCACTTGTATGTAGGGGCGGTTGTCACTGTTGAGCAATTGCCCTTTAAATGTCACGGTCCCCGTCGCTGTAATTTTGGCGGTGACCAGTGTCTGAGTGGCGCTACTGTTTTGAATATGGGCAGTTAATTGCTGAATCTGATTGTGAGTTAAGTGGTCATCTAGTAAGAGCACCATTGGAATACGTTCAGTAGAAGTCACTGTTATGGTGGTGACCGGTTTTGACTTGTGGACTTGTTGTTGCCAAAGCATGGTACCACCGATCATTGCTAGCAGAACTACTAGCCAGGTAGCGCCTGTCAATACTTGTTTTGTCGTTGCTTTCATATTTCCCGTTACTCCATATCTCCAAATAAACTGCACTTTTAATGTAAGCCACTCACAGTCAACTTGCAACTGTTTATACACACTTTTAGATAGCAAAAGTCCCGACCAAGTAAATTTGGTCGGGACTCCTTAAAGGTATCAGTCATGTGCTCCGAATAGGGCAGAGACTGATGCTTTAAGATCACATATGGTACTCAAAAAGCATCACCCCCTTTCATTAATTGTCCGTAGTTTAGTCCCATTTAATGGTCAGGTCAACTAATTAGTTCGCAAACGGACTAAACGCGGTATAATAGAATTCCTTGGCAGGGGCACTCCGCGGTTGCGGGGTACTTAACGACTGAATTTTCAGTTGTCATCAAGTCAGTTCATCATTGGTTTATTATTCAAAATGGGAGCTGATAGAAAAAGTTCGATTCAATGACGAATCGAACTTTTTTGATCAGAAAGCATGAATTACGTGTAAATTTTAATACGAGAAAATAGACTGGAGTTCTTACTGGTTTGATTGATTATGCAACCAAGCGTGTGATTGCCAAAGGATACTAACCAGTAGAAGCAAAAGGCCAATTAACGAAATTATAGCGCCCAATCGTAATCCGGGTGTATGATATTGTAATTTGACTTTATGCTGACCAGCGGGAATTTTTGCACCAACGAAACCTGTATTAACAACTTGAGTCTTAGTTGGTTTGTCATCAACTGTTAAGTGCCAACCAGTTGAATATGGAATCGAGGTAGTTAATACGCTGGCAGTTTGTGCTTGAGTGTGACCCGTAATGGTGTTGTTAGTTACCTTTTGTTGTTTAAGGCCGTGCTTTTGAATGGCCTTGATTTGACGCTGGTAGCGCCCCTTAAATCCAACTGCCATTAATTTTACATGATGGATTTTTAGTTCAGGCACTTGACTAAAACGAACGGTCACGATTCTTCGTAAATGACTTGAATAGCCTAAATTTAAAATAACACGTTTTCGAATCGAATAATTCGAAAGATTAGTTGGTGATTGTTGTGAAAAGTTGTTACTTCGATAAGCGGTTGATGCGGATAAATAGTAACCGCTGAGTTGCCAATCAGTATGAAGTGCCTGGCGAAACTGTTGAATCTTAGCTAATGTTGTATTGGGGCGATTAGCAAATACGGCATTAGCCGCATTATTTTGCAAAAATTGATTCAACGTAGGTTTGACCATTGTCATACCGCTAACCTCTAAATATAACTCTTTATTTTGCCACTTTTCAGGATGATCAAGAATTAAATCATAGGTCAATTGATGTCCCTGACAATCACTAACTAATTGATGTAGACCATCTTTGTTAGTGGTTTGATTGTCATTAACAATTTTTTTATTAGTAGTGACTAATTTCTGGCTTAGTCGGCTTGAAGAGTTGACTGGCCTGTCGGTAACATTCCTAACTTTAACGGTATAGGGGACAGTGGTGGCTATTTTTTGAGGTTGCACTTGTTTAACACCAGTTATTGGCTTATCAGTAATCGGCGCTTGTATCATTGCTTGCTCTTTATCAACAGCATTTAATCGTTGATATTTGGCTGCGCTAATCTGAGCGTTTTGCGTGGATACTAATGGTAAAAAGTTGTCATTAACAAAAACGATAGTTCCGGTTTTGTTAGATAATCCACCGGCCACTGGTTGATCTTTAAATATACGCACGTGCCCATCGTTGTTTTTTAAAGCATGATAGCCTACGGGAATATTTTTAGGGTCATAACGGTCTGCTAGTTCAAATATATAACGGACCCCCAGAAGGTTGCGTGTTGTTGTCCGACCATCAGCTGTGCTTAGTGGTGAATTAGGATCGGCCTCTTGATTGCCAATTGACTGTGAAAATTGGCTAATACTTCTATTCTGTACTGAGAAATAGGATGCAATATCATGGGTGCCGAGCAACATTGAGATGTTTTTCTTTCCAGAAGCAGCTCCTCTAGCATAGAATCCAGGGGTTAATGTAGTTCGATAGAAATTATCATTACGCGGTAAAGCTTTTTGAGCACCATCCAAATATTTATTAATCCAACTCGTGGCACTTCCACGATATAGTTGTTGTGGATTGGCAACTCCGGAACTGGTCATAGTTGCACCAAAGCCAGTATTAATTAGATTAAGACATAGCAGAGTGAAACAGCCAATTATCAGTGTTAAGCGGCTTAAATGCATCGCACTTGACCCGATAAACCAGGTGATTAAGACGAATAGTAATATATATGATATTAGGTCGCGCGCACTAACGTTAAAAGTAAAACCATTTACGACCCAAATAATTATAATTAAGCCAACACTGGCGCCTAGAAATAGTCGGTAATCCCAACTATCAAGTTTTTTCCAGTCATCGATGAGTCGCATTGTAAGAACGCTGAACAGCAAAGTGCTTAATAATAGCCAACGATTGGAGGGCGAAGATAGAACGTTGAATGTGGCTGCAACAGCTGGAAGTAATAGGCCTACTAATAAAATAATGAGTAGACTATTTAAGTCCCATCGTTGTTTAAAATGACGTAACGAATGTAAAATAGCTAACCAAGTTAGGCTACTGATACCTAAAATGACCCAAAACGGCATCCCATCACTATTTAAAACCAAATTGGGTAGCGCAATATAATAACTTAATGGGTAGAGCGATAATCCGTTGGCAAATTGGCCACCTGTACGTGTCGAGTGCAACATGGCGAGGACGGTCGGAATAACTAACACTGCTGCACACGCTACACCGACTAAAACAGCGCTTAATAAGTGGTAAATCAATTGCCAAAATCGTGTATACGTTTTTGTTTGACGATATTGTTGCCAATAACGCCAGATTGTGTAAATAACGCTCCCGAGTGCTAATACGTAAGCAAAGTAAACGTTACTGGCAACCGTGATTGCAATTACTATTGCCAGGGGCCACCATGATTTTCCTCTGAATACTCGCTCAATTCCCCAACATAATAATGGGAAAAAGATGAGGGGTAATAAGAAGAAGGGATGATGCATGCCGATGTGAAGTGCAAAAGCAGTGAAGGTATATGTTAAAGAACCAATTAAAAGACTTAAGCGGCTAAAGTGCCATATCCTAGCAAATGTTAAAAAAGCTAGGCCCGTAGCATATAAGCGAATCAAAATCAGAAACTGATATGCAAATTCAATTTTAGTAGTTGGAAATAGAGCGACTAAGTAGTTGAATGGATCGCCGACAACGTAATACGCAAAAGTCGTCATTTGATCGGCTCCTAGGCCAAGATTCCAAGACCATCCAAATAATGATTGTGTGCCAATTCCCTTAAGCATTTTTTGGAATGCTGTTAGTATTGGCAAATGCTGTGAAATCCCATCTACTGTCCAAATCAAAGACCGTCCGTCCAGAAATAGTGGACTATAAATGATGCAAGTTAAAATAATAAAGGCTACTGTATAAGTAATCCAAACTGGTACTTTCCCCAAATGACGCATGAAATTCTCCTTTGTATATTGGCATAAAGCTTTAAAAAGATTAACTAAAAATAATTGAATGCAACCAACATAGAGATATAGTCAATCTCAATGATTCCCGGGTTGTAACAACAAAAGTCTATTATCTGCCAAGTAACTGGTGATTTTCAACTGTTATTTAATGATTTGAGGTATTTATTAACTGATAATGATTTATTAAATTGGCCCTTGATTGATACAATGACTTTGAATTACGGGTACTTGCGGTGAGAAATATAGGTAAATTGAATCATGATACTTTAATTTTACAGATTATAATGTGTGGGTTTTATTATTGCTATTAGTTTGTAACTTAACGACTTAGAGAATACTCAGATAGATTACTAAGTTAATAAATTAATTCTAGTCACAATAAGTTAACGGTTAATCAAGATGGGCCTAAATTTTCGATCTCTGATTAGCAGAATTACTAAAATTTAGAATGAAATTGGGCAGACATAACTAAAATTCCCACGGTTACCAGCACTATCTGGACGGGGCCTTTCAATAAATTGGTACGGCCTAATTAAGAACTTAAGCTTTTCTTTAAAAAGTGCTACCGCAAGTGCGTATTAAATGGTAAATTAATAGAAGTAGTTTTGTCATATTTCTTACATTCATAGGGAAGAGGGATTATTCACATGGTCTTTAACTTGGTAGTTAATATTATTGGGATTGTGGTTTTTATTGCCATTGCCTACTTATTCTCCAAGCAAAAGCACGCCATTAACTGGCGTTCAGTTGGTGTCATGTTAGTACTAGAAGTCTTATTGGCATGGTTCTTAACGGGTTCACAAGTCGGTGTCGACGCGGTTAAAGCAGCGGCAGATGGCTTCACTTGGCTCGTCAATGTATCATACGATGGGATCGCCTTTGCGTTAGCTAGTTGGGTTAACGTTAAGTCGATGGACTTCGTCACTAGTTCATTATTACCAATCTTGTTGATTGTGCCATTATTCGATATTTTGACCTATATTGGCGTATTACCATGGATTATCAAATGGGTTGGCCGGGGCTTAGCTTACATTACTGGTCAACCAAAGTTCGAATCATTCTTCGTTGTTGAAATGATGTTCTTGGGCAACACGGAAGCTCTTGCTGTTTCGCAGTTACAATTGAAGCAGATGAAGGCACAACGAAACTTGACGATTGCGATGATGTCAATGAGTTGTGTGACGGCATCGATCTTAGGGGCTTACATTAAGATGATGCCTGGTCAATTCATTTTGACGGCGGTGCCAATGAACGTCTTAAACGCTGCGATTATTGCTGCAATCTTGAATCCGGTCGAAGTTAAGCCGGAAGAAGATACCATTGCGAAAATCTCAGGTAGTGCGGCTGTTGAAGAAACTACTGCCACCACTGAAACGAGCGGTTCTGAAGAATTAGCTAATGAACAAGTTAAGGAAGCTAAACCAGCTCGCGAACCATTCTTCTCTTTCTTGGGTGATTCAATCTTAGGCGCTGGTCGCTTGATTTTGATTATTGCTGCTAACGTTATTGCTTTCGTAGCGTTAGCCAAATTAATTGATAAGTTGTTAGGTTTAATCAATAGCAATTTATCACTTGAAAACATCTTTGGGGTTGTCATGTTCCCATTTGCATGGTTACTTGGCTTTAACCCAAGTGATGCTTTCCAAATGGCTTCATATATGGGAACGAAATTAGTGACTAACGAATTCGTTGTCATGGGTGAAGTTTCCAGCAAAGTTAACGATTTTGCACCGCATTTCCGGGCAGTCTTAACGGTCTTCTTAACGTCCTTCGCGAACTTCTCAACGATTGGGATGATTATTGGAGCTTTCAAGGGAATCGTTGATCGTGAAAAGAACGATTTGATTTCACGGAATGTTGGTTACATGCTATTATCTGGGATCCTGGTCTCCTTACTATCAGCCGGTGTCGTTGGGTTGTTCGTTTGGTAGTCGGTGATATAATTTAATCTTGAATTAAACGTAAGAGTGTCAGCTATTCGGCTGGCCTCTTTTTTATTAATGAATCATCCGGTCATACTTTTATCCGGTGTCGTTTTTAACGGTGAGATGTTCAAGGCAGTTCATGAATTTGACTAGAAAAATTGCAAACTAGAATAGCTGTCAATGATGGCTGTAAAAGCAGACTTTTCAAGGGTTATTGCGATTTTTACAGCGGGGCTGTGCATTGATTTTAAGTGTTATTTACGTTAAAGTTATGAGGTGACGTGAAACATTGAGTTGTTTCACAAAAAGAGGACGAATGTGACCCCTTTAAGGAGAGCTATTACTAATGAATCCAGAAGAATTTAAACAAGCGTTAGCCCAACACGAGATTGCGCTGACGGCAAAACAATTGGGACAATTTGCGCTGTATTTTCAACTATTGGTCACGACTAATAAGCAGTTCAACCTGACCACGATCACAGCGGAACCAGAAGTTTATCTTAAACATTTTTACGATTCACTCACGCCAGCATTCTACGTTCCTGCGCTGCGTGATCAACCGCTCACGATTTGTGATGTTGGCGCTGGAGCCGGTTTCCCGTCGATTCCGCTCAAAATTGCGTTCCCACAGTTACAAGTGACGATCGTTGATTCATTGAATAAGCGAATCAATTTTTTAAATGATCTAGTCCAACAATTAGGCTTAACGGGTGTGAAAACGTTCCATGATCGCGCTGAAACGTTTGCTGGCAAGAAGTCTGCTCACCGGGAAAGCTACGATATCGTGACGGCTCGGGCAGTAGCGCGCCTATCAGTATTGAGCGAACTCTGCCTACCACTCGTTAAAATTGGCGGCCAGATGATTGCATTGAAAGCAGCCAATGCCCGTACTGAAACGGCTGAAGGGACATACGCCGTTCAACAATTAGGGGGCCAAATTGTTCAGGACGAGGCCTTTAGTTTGCCCGTGACTGCTGATCCGCGCCATATCATTGTTATTGATAAGAAGAAGCCGTCACCGAAGCGGTATCCACGCAAGCCGGGGACACCGGCGAAACAGCCGTTAACGGCACCAATGTAAGGTGGGAGGTAATTTCAATGGCATTTTCATTATTTGGTTCTAATCGTGATAAACATAAAACCGAGGCGGCCACGACCCCCACGGAGCAACAAATTGTCCGTATTCCGGTCACTGCCATTATCCCCAACCGGTTTCAACCCCGGCAAGTCTTCGATGAAACTGGTATTGCTGAATTGGCTGCTACGATTGCGGATCACGGCTTGTTGCAGCCAATTGTCTTGCGGGAATACGAACCGCAGAAATACGAAATTATCGCTGGTGAGCGGCGGTTCCGCGCCATTTCTTCACTTCATTGGGCAGATGTGCCGGCCATCATTCAAAAGATGGATGATGGTGAAACCGCGTCAATGGCGCTGATCGAGAATCTACAGCGACAAGATTTAACGGCCATTGAAGAGGCTCGGGCCTACCAAGAACTGATGGAACTCAACCAATTAACGCAATCGGCGCTAGCGAAAGAATTGGGCAAAAGTCAGTCGTTAGTTGCGAATAAGTTGCGATTGTTGAAGTTAGCACAGCCGGTTCAAACGGCGTTGTTGCAGCGACAAATCAGCGAACGGCACGGCCGCGCACTACTCAACTTGGCTGTGGAGCAACAGGCTGCGGTTTTGAAACGGGTGCTTGCTGATCAATTGACGGTCAAAGAAACAGAACAGCTAGTGGCGAAGACCCAAACGCCGCCGAAGCCCAAACGCAAACGTGCACGGGGGTTGACCGGCGATACGCGAATTGCTGTGAATACGATCAAAAAATCAATTAAGATGGTAACTGATGCCGGCTTACCCGTGAAGACCCATGAAGAGGATACGGATGACGGGTATCGGATTACGATTGAAATTCCAAAAAATCAACCAAGGGGTGATCAATAATTATGGGAACCGTAATTGCACTCGCTAACCAAAAAGGTGGCGTTGGCAAGACAACCACGAGTATTAATCTCGGGGCTAGTCTGGTCGAATTAGGCCAAAAAGTTTTATTAATTGACACGGATGCGCAAGGGAATGCGACCAGTGGTTTAGGTGTTCAAAAGTCGACCATCGAACGTGAAATCTATGACGTTTTAATCAATGACGTTCCCATTAAAGAAACCATTATCCCAACGAGTCATAAGGGTTTAGATATCGTTCCGGCTACAATTCAGCTTTCTGGGGCAGAAATCGAACTGACACCGATGATGGCACGTGAGACCCGCTTACGTGATGCCATCGATGACGTGAAGGATGATTATGATTATATTTTGATCGATTGTCCACCGTCGTTAGGCTTGCTGACCATTAATGCGTTTACGGCTTGTGATTCGATTTTGATTCCGGTTCAAAGCGAGTACTATGCTTTGGAAGGGCTGAGTCAGTTATTGAATACGATCAAGCTCGTACAAAAACATTTTAATAAACAGTTGCGAATTGAAGGCGTGCTATTGACTATGTACGATGCCCGTACCAATCTCGGAGCCCAGGTCAACGAAGAAGTTCGGAAATACTTTAAGGACGCCGTCTATAAGACGATTATTCCCCGCAATGTGCGGTTATCTGAAGCACCTAGCCACGGCCTATCGATTGTCGATTATGATGCCCGTTCGAAAGGTGCGCAAGTCTACTTAGCTCTAGCAAAGGAAGTGTTGGCCGCTCATGGCAAGTAAAGATAAAGATAATAAGGCGCTGGGACGCGGTATTGGAGCCCTGTTTGCCGATGTTAACGAACCAGCTAGTGAAGAAGCCGTGGTTGATCTAGATCTTAAGGATATTCATGCCAATCCGTACCAACCCCGGCGAACTTTTGATCAGACGGCACTTAAGGAGCTCGCCAGCTCGATTGAAAAGTCCGGCGTTTTCCAGCCAATCATTGTACGACAACCGGATGCCGAGCTGAATAAATATGAAATCATTGCTGGTGAACGGCGTTTTCGGGCGTCGAAGCTCGCTCATCAAACGACTATTCCAGCCATTGTCCGTGATGTTACCGAAGAACAAATGATGGAAGTAGCGGTGCTTGAAAATCTACAACGGGAAGATTTAACTCCGCTTGAAGAAGCTGCGGCCTACGATTCGTTGATGAAGAAGCTGAAGTTGACGCAGGCGGAAGTCTCAAAGCGCCTAGGCAAGAGTCGGCCATATATTGCTAATTATTTGCGGTTATTGGGCTTGCCAGATGGGGTCAAACAGTATATCCAAAAGGGCCAACTGTCCATGGGCCAGGCTCGAACGCTTTTGTCTTTGAAGGATAAAACCAAGTTAGCGCCATTAGCGAAGCGCGTCGTGAAGGATAACATGACGGTCCGTCAGTTGGAACAAATCGTGGCGCGTTATAACGGCGAGTCCAAGGAGCCGGCCAAAAAAGTTGCACCCAAGAAGTCACCGTACATCCGTGCGAGTGAAGAACAATTACAAGAGAAGTTTGGGACGGCCGTTTCGATTCAAACTAAGGCGAACAAAGCTGATCAAGGGAAAATTGAAATTCCGTACTTGTCAAATGAAGATTTGACACGGATTTTAGAAATTCTCAGTATTAATTTATAAAGGGGCGTTGCGCATGTATGATTTAGGTGATATTGTCGAGATGAAAAAGGCGCATCCGTGTGGTGTCAATCGCTGGGAAATTACCCGGATGGGCGCTGACATTAAGATTAAATGTACGGGATGTGGTCACGTGGTCATGATGCCGCGTCGTGAGTTCAATAAAAAACTCAAAAAGGTATTAGAAAGCAAAGCCGATCAAGCTTAATTATTAAAAAAGGAAGAGTGAATAACCGATATGGCACTTACAGCAGGTATCGTTGGGTTACCAAACGTTGGTAAATCCACATTGTTTAACGCAATTACGAAGGCGGGCGCCGAAATGGCCAACTATCCATTTGCGACGATTGACCCCAACGTTGGGATGGTTGAAGTTCCCGACAAACGACTAGACCGAATTCAAGAAATCATCCCCGCAAAGAAGGTCGTTCCCACGACTTTTGAATTTACGGATATCGCCGGGATCGTCAAGGGTGCTAGTAAGGGTGAAGGACTTGGGAACAAGTTCCTTGAAAACATCCGCCAAGTTGACGCAATTGTGCACGTGGTCCGGGCCTTTGATGATGACAATATCACCCATGTGACGGGTAAAGTCGATCCGCAAGATGATATTGAAACAATTAATCTAGAATTGAGTTTAGCGGACTTAGAAGCTGTTGATAAGCGTTTGGCTAAAGTGCAACGGGCTGCTAAGGGGAGCGATAAAGAAGCTAAGGCTGAGCTCGCTGTTTTGCAAAAGATCAAACCTGCCTTGGAAGCCGGCAAACCCGTGCGTTCACTAGAATTCAACGAAGATGACCAACAAATCGTCAAGGGCTTATTCTTATTAACGTCTAAGCCAGTGCTGTATGTAGCCAATATTGCCGAAGATGACATGGCCGATCCAGAAAACTCTAAGTATTTCCAAGTGGTTGCGGACTATGCTAAGCAAGAAGGAGCCCAAGCCATTGGTGTTGCTGCTGAAACTGAAGAAGAAATTGCCGAACTAGATGATGACGACAAGGCCGACTTTTTAGCAGCTGAAGGCGTTGAAGAGCCTGGCTTGAATAAGCTGATTCGGGCTTCTTACAAGCTATTAGGACTGGAAACCTTCTTCACGGCTGGTGGTAAGGAAACCCGGGCTTGGACGTTTAAACGCGGTACTAAGGCCCCTCAAGCAGCGGGAATTATTCACTCTGATTTTGAACGTGGATTTATTCGGGCTGAAGTGATGTCTTACGATGCTTTGGATGAAGCCGGTTCAGAAGCAAAGGTCAAGGAAAATGGTAAGCTGCGTTTGGAAGGTAAGGACTATGTCATGCAAGATGGCGACATCGTCGAATTCCGCTTCAACGTTTAAGCTGAAAGGAGCAATTGTATAGTGAGTGAGAGCGAAACTTCAAAGACACCTAGGAACGCCGCGGCCGGGGCCAAGCAGGCTCAAGCCGCAGAACGGCCAGTTCACGAAGCGACTGAGTTGACGAAGCGCAATGCTGAATATATGCGTCAGATGCGCAAGTCACTTGATGCCACAGCGTTGAGTGGTGAGAAAAAGACGGCAGTTCTGAATGAAATGACGTCTACATTGTTAGCGGAACAAGGTCGGGGAACCACGGCTCGTCAATTATACGGGACCGTTCAAGAACGGACCGAAGAGATTGTGAATCCAAAAAAGACACCGGTAGAACGTCAAAAGGCGAACTATTGGGTCACGGCGCTGGATAATGGCTTGATGCTATTCATGATTTTCTGCTTAATGTACGGGATCATGGGCTTCATCGGCACGAACGCTACTAAGAATTCAGCTGGTGCCAACGGGATCACCGCTATTCTGATTACGTCCGCCATTGGTGGTTTGGGCGTTGCTAAGTTATTCGAATACTTAATGCCTGCTAAAGATGGCAAGAAAGTTTCGTTATGGAAGAAAATCGCGTGGTCAGTACTGGCTATCATCGTTTGGATGTTAGTCTTTACAACCATGTCAATGATTCAAGGACCATTGAACCCGGTCTTACCAGGAATCGCGTACTTGATCATTGCCGTCGTCGTCTTCTTCGCCCGGATGTGGTTGAAGCGGCGCTTTAATATTACGACGAGCATGTTTTAGGCTCGGACTGAAAGACAAGCTGATGGCGTGCATTGGCTTGTCTTTTTGTCGATTGCAAGTGGTCATTGCTTGTTATTCACCTAGTTAGCTTTTAAACTGGTGATACGGATGTAATGACTGAATGAAAGTTGTGTGTGAAGTACGCTCGGCCCAACCTGGAACATTCGGTTGGGCGTTACAGGCTTAAAATAAGAACTTTCTGAAAATCTGCGCAACCCCTTGCATTTATCGCGATGTTTTGTTACCTTTACAGATAAAAATAAAAACATAAGGAGCTAACGTTCAATGTCTAATTGGGATACAAAGTTTGGAAAAAAGGGTTATACGTTCGATGATGTACTATTAATTCCGGCCGAAAGTCATGTTTTACCGAATGAAGTCAATTTAGGTGTTAAACTTGCCGATAATTTACAGCTGAATATTCCAATTATTAGTGCGGGAATGGATACTGTTTCAGAATCCGCAATGGGAATCGCGATGGCCAACCAAGGTGGCTTAGCTGTTATCCATAAGAACTTAAGCATTGAAGCGCAGGCTGAAGAAGTTAAGAAGATCAAAGCGGTCGTTAAGGATGATGATCACCCACACGCTGCCGTTGATGCCAACAATCACTTGTTGGCCGTTGCGGCTGTTGGGGTCACTAGTGATACCTTTGACCGGGCTGAAGCCCTATTTGCCGCTGGTGCGGACGCCATCGTTATTGATACGGCTCATGGTCATTCCGCTGGTGTGCTTCGGAAGATCAAGGAAATTCGGGCCCACTTCCCTAAGCAGACATTGATTGCTGGTAACGTTGCGACGGCAGAAGGCACGCGTGCTTTATTTGAAGCTGGTGTTGATGTTGTTAAAGTGGGGATTGGCCCTGGTTCAATCTGTACGACCCGGATTGTCGCTGGTGTCGGGGTGCCACAATTAACAGCGGTTTATGATTCTGCCAGCGTTGCTCGCGAATACGGCAAAGCTATCATTGCTGATGGTGGGATCAAGTATTCCGGTGATATCGTTAAGGCCCTCGCTGCTGGTGGTAACGCCGTGATGCTTGGGAGTATGTTAGCCGGAACAGCCGAAGCACCGGGTGAGGTTGTCTTTGACGATGGCCGTCAATACAAGTTCTATCGGGGCATGGGTTCCGTTGGGGCGATGTCACAAGCTCATGGTTCGTCTGACCGGTACTTCCAAGGTGGCGTGAACGAAGCGAACAAGTTAGTTCCAGAAGGTGTTGAAGGACGTGTGCCATTCAAAGGCAGCGTTGATGATATTATCTTCCAAATGTTAGGTGGTTTACGTTCTGGCATGGGCTACGTTGGCGCTAAGGACATTGATGCCTTGATTGAAAACGCCCAGTTTGTTGAAATCTCTGGCGCTGGGCTCCGCGAATCACATCCACATGAAATTCAAATTACAAAGAATGCACCGAACTATTCAGTCAACGGTTAAAATGACGATATCGTATGAGTCAGTCTGATTGGTTTAGTTGAATAAGCATCAAGTAAGCGTAGAACATCAACTTTGTTCTACGTTTTTTTGTCTGGTGAGTACCAGCGGAAGATATAGGCAGATGTAACGTTCGTGTAGATTGACCGTAGTGTTTCTTTCTTGTTAGGACGTTGATACTAGCTCTGTACACGATTGTGTTACTTATTAAGTTCATTAGATTTTTAATGATATCGTGGTATTAGTGATGCAAAGAAAGGGGCTAATATAAATGAAGTATCGGTTAATAGGGGTAGGTGCGAGTCTAGTCATCGCAGTCATGTTAACAGGGTGTCAAGCGAAGGCTACGACATTGGTCAAGTCAGATGCTGGCCAGGTCACACAAGCGGAAGTATTTAAACAAATTGAAAACCAGGCGACGACGCAACAGGCTGTTCAAGAATTGACTCTAAACAAAGTCCTTAATCAACGATAGCATGTTTCACAAGCTGAAGTAACTGCTAAATTAAAAGCATTCAAACGGCAGGCAGGCGCAAATTATCACATGATTTTAGAACGTAATCATGTCACTGAACCGCGTTTAAAATCGCAAATCAAAGCGAATTTATTGATGGAGAAAGCCATTAGTGCTAAGTATCCAGTGACTAAAGCACAACTAAAAAAAGCCCGAGCAGCTTATATGCCAATGACAACGGTTCAACACATTGCGACGGCCAATGAGAAGCAAGCGCAAAAAATTATTGCTGAACTGAATGCGGGTGCTAGCTTTGATTCGCAAGTGCGAAAATATCAGAATAATCGACAAGCGCACACAACTGCTGGAAAATTAGCGCAGTTTGACAGTTATAATCAAACTCTAGCACCAGCAATTGTACAGGCTACAGCCAAACTACGAGTGGGACACTATGTCACGAAACCGGTCAAAACAGTTATGGAAACTGCCGACACGAAAGACAAACCAACTTATGAAATTATCAACGTTGTCAGTCGTCGATCTAAGACTGCGGCTGTAACTGATGATAGCGGTAAGCGGATTGATGTGACAAATTATTTGCGTGAAAAAATCCAGCAACAGCGGATGATGGACAAGCAGACGCAAGTTGCGACGATTCGGTCAGTTTTCAAAGCGGCCCACGTTAAGGTAGTTGATGCCCATTTCGCACCAGCGTTTAATGATTATTTAACCACCCAAAATAGCTAACAATAGAATCATCAGCAATGATGTGATGATTATGAACGCGTCTCTTAACCTGTCATGGGTTAAAAGGCGCGTTTTCGTTAGGTACTGATGATTAATTGCGCTATGATGGACTTATTAAAACGTATTGTACCAGTTTAGTGAGGTGCCAAATTCAACATATTAAGTAGGTGAGTAGATGCAACGGTTTCAGTCACGCCATTTATTCCAGTTACGAGAAATTGGCTTGGGCTTAACCTGTATCGGTGGCTTTATTGACGCATACACATTCATCCAACGGGGTGGTGTCTTAGCAGCTGGTCAAACGGGTAATTTGATTTTTCTCAGTGTTGATGTGGCACAGTGGAATTTACCGGGTGTGTTGACTAAATTAGCAACAGTCCTCTTTTTTACACTAGGTGTAATTGTTGTGGGTATACTGAAACAATGGTTGGGCGCGCGGTCACACTACTGGCGCTTGCCCGTTTTGGTGGCAGAGCTGGTTGTTTGTTTAATGGTCGGCATGCTACCAGCGACTGTTAGTAATGCGATGGTGGTCCCACCACTCGCATTCGTGATGGCGATGCAGACGACAGCCTTCAGCGCAATCGCCGGCCACGGCTATAATAACGTGTTCTCTACTGGTAATCTCAAGAAGGCAACGATCGCGCTTACGAATTATTGGTTGACAGGCGTGCGCACGGAGCTTGACACTGGTTTAGTGTATTGGGAATTAGTGTTGAGCTTTGCTACGGGCGCGATTGTTTCGGCGATATTGCAGCGGTGGTGGACATTACGGACGATATGGGTTGCGGCGGGATTATTGATCTTAGTAGGTGGATACTATACTTGGTTATTAGTTCACCGTACGGCAAATGACGCGGAATAGTTGCGTTTTCTCTAAAATCAATCGTTAACTGCCAAGCCCGGCCGCTTTTTTGGTAAAATAAAAACAGAATTATTTAAGGAGAAAAATAAGATGAAAATTTTAGTAGTCGATGACGACAAAGAAATTGCACAACTATTAGAAATTTATATTAAAAACGAAGGCTATGAACCAATTAGCGCCTATAATGGCCGTGAAGCTTTGACTAAATTAAATACGAATCCTGATATTGCGTTAATGATTTTGGATATCATGATGCCTGAAATGGATGGGATTGAGGTCATCAAAGAAGTACGGAAAGATTCCCAACTTCCAATCCTAGTCTTGTCGGCCAAGACTGGTGATATGGACAAGATTCAGGGCTTGATTACGGGAGCTGACGATTACGTCACCAAGCCATTCAATCCGCTTGAAATTATGGCACGGGTCAAGTCACTATTACGACGTTCTGAAAATAACGTGACGACTACCGAGCCTGATATTTTGGACATTGGACCGTTAACGATCAATAAAGATTCGCACGAAGTTAAAACGTTGACGGGTAAGGATATTCAATTAACCGCGTTAGAATTTGGTATTTTGTATTTGCTCGCAAGTCATCCTAACCGAGTCTTTTCAGCTGATGATATTTTTGAACGTGTTTGGCAGCAAGAAAGTATTGTCTCAGCTAAGACCGTGATGGTGCACGTGAGTCATTTGCGGGATAAGATCGAAGAAGCCACGGATGGAGAAAAAGTCATTCAGACCGTTTGGGGCGTTGGCTATAAGATTGAATCGCGTTAAGAGTGAGGGTTAGCTTTTGAAATTAACGGGACGCGAAAAAAGTGAATTATTTTTTGAAGGGGTAGTGACGGTGATTTTGCTACTCCTTTTAAACTTGTCGATCGTAGTACTGATCAACAGTACGATTGCGCATAATCCGGGGTTACAGAGCGGTATTTTCCAAATTAAGCGATCGATTACCATTGGTCCCAATAACTACCAGCTATGGAGTTATGAAAACATCTTTATTGGACTGATGCTGATTGCGGACGGTTTCGTATTATATTGGCGATTAATTCGACGATACAAACAGATGCAGTTACGACATATTATTAGTGAGTTGCATTATATTGCGGCCGGCCACTTTGACCATCGGATTGACTTTAATCTGACTGGTGATACACAACGAGTCGTTGAAAGTGTTAATGCCTTAGTAGACTCGGCAATCCACTCGATGGACGAGGAACGGGAAATTGAGCGGTCTAAGGATGCGTTAATTACGAATGTCAGTCATGATATTCGAACGCCGTTGACGTCAATTATCGGCTATTTAGGCTTAATTGAGAACAAACAGTACCAATCAGAAGAGGATTTAATTAAATATGCGCATATTGCCTATTTGAAGGCAACACAAATGAAGTCACTGGTTGAAGATCTGTTTGAATATACGAAATCACGGCAGACAGAGACACCGTTGGCCATTAATCGGTTAAACTTGACGGCCATGTTAGAACAGTTAGCGGCAAGCTTTGAGCTGGAAGCGAACAAGAAGCATCTGAAGATTGAAGTAGAAAGTGGCACGCAGCCTATTTACATTGAAGCCGATGCTGAAAAGCTGGGGCGGGTCTTCAGCAATTTGATCACTAATGCGTTTAAATATGGAACTGGTGCTAAAAACGTAGTATTACAAGCTGAACAACGTGGTGAAGAAGTCGTGATTCACGTCACGAATGATGGTCAGCGTATTCCAGCTGAGTCGTTGGGACGCTTATTTGAACGGTTTTATCGGGTTGAAGAATCGCGTTCTAAGGCGACCGGGGGTTCTGGACTGGGCTTAGCGATTGCCCAAAGTATCGTGGATCACCACGGTGGCTATATTTATGCGCAAAGTGATGATGAGCAGACAAGTTTTGTTATTCATTTGCCAGTTAAACATGACCACCCATTAACAAAAAAACAATCGGATATGATAAATTAACTTGTTTCCACAGACATAATTATTTAAACTAAAACTAGCATTAGCAATTAAGAAAGGGATAATTGAGAAATGAGATTTGCGGGAAAGTTAAAGAAAGTTATGATTGCCCTCGTTGCGGCAGTCACGTTTAGTACAGCTGGTTTAGGCATTGCGGGGGCTGACCTCCAGGCCCAAGCAGCCAGTACACCATCGATCTCTGCGAAAGCCGCCATTGCGGTTGACGCGTCGACCGGTCAGATCCTGTATGATAAGAACAGTAGTAAGCCAATGGCGATCGCATCAATGACGAAGATGTTAAGTACATATTTAGTGCTTAAGGCGATCCATGAAGGTAAGTTGTCTTGGAATCAAAAAATCAGTGTTAGCAAGGCAGTCGCTAAGATGAGCCAAAACACGGAATATGCGAACGTACCGTTATTATCAACGAAGACGTATTCAGTGCGGCAATTATATAACGCGACTGAAATCTATTCCGCTAACGCCGCTATCACAGCCTTGGGTGACGCGGTAGCCGGGACGCCCCATAAGTTTGTTAGCTTGATGCGGAAGACGGCTAAATCATGGGGGATCACGGACGCTACCATTATTAATGCCAGTGGATTAACCAATAAAGAGGTTGGCAGCACAATTGGGTACAGTAACGTTGCCGCCAGTGCTGAAAACGAAATGTCAGCACAAGATGTTGCTACCGTTGCGCAAAAGCTATTATCAGATTACCCAGAAGTTTTAAAGACTTCTAGCATTGCCCATGCTTGGTTTGAAAAGGGCACTAGTTCAGCAACCAAGATGGATAACCGAAACTACATGCTCAAAGGATTAGTTAAACATTACTCCGCACTTCCTGTGGATGGTTTGAAGACTGGGACTTCCACTAAGGCTGGGAATGCCTTCACTGGGACCGTTAAGTTTAGCAATGGTAACCGGATCATTACGGTCGTCATGCATGCCGGTGCCGCTAACGATAGTGGGACGGAACGTTTCACTCAAACGGCTGAAATCATGTCATATGTTTACCACAACTACACGACTACGACGATTAACAAGAATGGCAAGATCAATGGTGTGAAAGCCGTTGATGTCCAAGATGGGAAGTCCTTAACGTCGCAACTCGTTTCAAATAGTGGTGCAACCAAGATTTACTTGCCAACCGGGACGGATGCTAGTGCCGTTACTGGTAAGGTCAGCTTGAAGAAGTCGGCGACAACCGATGGTAAATTACAAGCACCCGTTAAGAATGGCAAGACTGTCGGTACTGTTAACTTGAACCTAAGCAAGAAAGCTATCAAGGTAGTTGACGGAACGACTAGCAAGAATATGACCATCAATGTAACGCCTAAGAAGTCCATCGACAAAGCAAATATCTTTGTACGGATGTGGCGCGGGGTTAAGAGCTGGTTCAACTAAATTATAGCAGTTAGTGTATTAGATTCTGTGGGTGCATTAGCTTAGTAAACGCTACGAGATATTTCTTAAAAGATATATTCCTCTTTGAGTAGGCAAGCTAGTAATTGAGACTTGCCTACTCAAAGAGGATTTTTTGTTGGCAATAGTGATTCATGACAGGCAACTAATGACCAGGGCTGTGCCACTGATTTAGCTAATTAAAAATAATTAGCATCCAGAGTAATTTCAAAAAGGCACTGTCAAGGATGACCAAGTTGAACGGCTGCGGATGTTATGATAAAAAGAGTATTAATAGTCTTCATTTGGCGATGCTAAAAAAGCAACGTTTAAATCGGGATAATTATGAGGTGCTTTGTTAAAAATTATTCCCTAAATTAGGCCGTGTGCCTATCTTAGTCACTACTTCGACTATTCGCTACAAGCGTTCCAGTTTGAGCGTTCTTTCTTTTTTTGCTAATATTTGAATGCTAGCTTTGCGGATAAATTGCGATTCCATTTATGTAGAATTTGTTAGCATGATCCACGATTAACTGTATAATGAAGACTGATAACAGTAGTTAAACCGAATGGAGTGAAAGTCACCTATGAGCGTATCATTACGAACTGCAACCATGTCAGATTTACCCATTATTGTAGATATTTACAATCAAACGATTCCCAGTCATCAAGTGACGGCTGATCTTAAACCAGTTACGGTTGAGCAACGTCGAAATTGGTTTTTGAGTCATACCCCTGAACACTATCCGCTGTGGGTTGTTGTAAAGGACGACTCAGTGGTCGGTTGGGTTAGTCTGTCACCATTTTATGGACGGGCAGCGTATGCAAAGACGACTGAAATTTCAGTTTATTTGGATCGCAGTGTTCAAGGACAGGGAATCGGTAGCCAGGTTTTGACATTAGTTCCTAAACAATTACCTGTGTTGGGATTAACAACGATTATCGCTTATATTTTTTCAAGTAATATTCCAAGCATTAAGCTGTTCAAAAAGTTTGGGTACGAACAGTGGGGGTTTCTGCCAGAAGTCGCTGAATTAGGTGGCCGACCGAATGACTTAGTGATTCTGGGACAACATTTCAAGTAAAAAATGGTATTGATACCGCTTACATACACTTAAAAACTTAACAAGGTGTAGGATTGCAATAAAAAACATGTTAAAATTAAGTCCGAGTGTCTAAGTAATTTGACGCTCGCTGTTGTTGCTAGAATTCTTTACTGGTATGGTACTGGAGGCATTCTTGGTGAAAAAGAACGAGCCAAATTGGTTAGTGGTATTACGAACAGTAATGCCACTTGGGCTTAGCTATATTCCCATCGGGTTAGCTTGTGGGGTTTTATTGCATGCGGCCGGGTTCAACCATCTACTGACGGCGTTAATTTCGGTAATGGTCTTTTCCGGTGGCGCCCAATTTTTAATTGCATCGATGCTGACAATTAATGCACCGATGACAACCATTATTTTGATGATGTTTTTCTTGGAGTTACGGTACGCCTTATTAGGTTCCAGCTTATCGCGCTATCTGAAGGGGCAATCATTACCGTTCATTTTTACGTTTGCGTTTTCGATGAATGATGAAAATTACGCGGTCAACTATTTAAAGTTTGCGACGGACAAGCATTGGAAGCCATCGCAGGCCTTAATGGTCGAACACTATTCGTTATTATTTTGGACGGTAAGTAATATTATTGGTAGTTTGATTGGCAGTGCATTGACGATTAATCTCCAAGTGGTGGATTTTGCGCTGACGGCACTATTCATTTATATGGCAATTATGCAAACTAAGAGCCGCTTGATTATCTTAGTGGCAGTTTTGTCTGGCGTTCTAACGATAGGTTTTCTGGTCTTAATGAAGAGTACGCTGGGCCTAGTGGTGTCAACACTACTCGCGTCGTTGACTGGTTACTTTATTGAACGTTACTTGTTGGCACATAAGCCAGAAAGTCATTTACTCTATAAGGTTCACGATCCTACTGGCCAAACAGCCATGGAAGAATCTGACAAGTAGGGCACAGAGGGGTTTTTCTTATGCAATCAGTCAGCTCAATGAGTAGTATGGACCATTTTTGGTTGGTCATTTTTTGTGCGTGTGTGGCTTTCATACCACGCTTTTTCCCGCTACTGTTCTTTACGAAGCGGAAGATCCCAGAATGGTTTAATGAATGGATGCGGTTCGTACCCGTCTCACTATTCACGGCGTTAGTTGTTAAAAGTGTCTTTATCGATAGTAAGTACGCAGTGATCACTTCTGGCAATCTGGGGATGATTATTTCTGCTATTCTCGTTGGATTTGTGGCTTATCGCACGCGTTCAATGACTTTATCAGTGGTGATTGGTCTAGTCTCAGTGATGATTTTTGTGTTACTAATTCATATTTAGATTTTGTTGGAACTGGGTGACCCGGTTCTTTTTTATTATGATGAAAAGAGGATACGTTGATGGTATGGTTATTGGTTTTCTTACCCGGATTATTGGCTGGTCTGGTCCAAGGGTTAACGGGCTTTGGTGCGGCCATCGTCATGATGATCTTTTTACCACAGTTGTTTCCGATTGCTCAAAGTGCGGCCGTGGCGGGCGTTATTATGGCAGCCAGTGTCATAACATTAGTTTGGCGTTATCATCAGCATATCCACTTTCGTCAGATTATTGTGCCGTTTATCGTTTATGCCAGTGTGGCGGCCTATTCGGTACATCTTGGTCAAGTTTTAGATGTGCAATTATTGCGACGGTTATTAGGTGCGCTGTTAGTTTCGTTAGCCGGGTACTTTAGTCTGAGCAAACGTGCGGCGAATCAGACTTATCCGTGGTGGTTAGCCGGTCTCTTCATGATTATTTCGGGGTTCTTCAATGGGTTATTCGGTATTGGCGGCCCGCTGATGGCCCTTTATTTTCTATCACTTGCCGATACGACTGCGGATTACTTGGGAAATTTGCAGACTTTCTTTTTGATCGATGTGGTCTATATTTCGACAGTCCGCGTACTGAACGGTATTCTGACGCCAGTCTTGCTCCCCCATATTATGATTGGTATGGTAGGTGCGGTCATTGGGACGGCGCTGGCGGCACGAATCCTGCCGCGGCTACCCATGACGACAGTCCGGCATTTGATCTACTTGTTCATTGGACTTAGTGGCGGGTATTATTTGATTGTGCCAGTTTAGAACGAGGTATTTATCACCTTCACTACGAGTTGATTTTAGTGGTCAGGCGCAATGCGTTTGGCCTTTTTTGATGGTGCAAAGCGTCCAAGTGTTAAAAAATATTTTCAGAAAGCAGCGGTAGCACTTCGACAATCTGTCTTCGGTTATAAACGAGTTAATCCCAATGTATAAATTGAATATTATTAATTTAATAATCAAGAATTTGCCAGCTACAGCTGGAACAGTGCTTATCTGTTTTGGGAGCGGACGTGGATGCGTAAGATAGTGCCGTTGAGCGTGCCTGGCTGTAGCTTCTTAATCGGCCTTGCGCACGGTTCTAAAGTTGAACAACCGGGATTGAAATATTTATTGTTGAAGATTTTTTATTTTAACGATGCTTAATTACAGGTGCTACATAGCTGAAAAAAGCATTGGCTTATTGGTTTCCTTTTAGTATAGTTTTATTCTAAGAACTGCTAAATTGGGGAGACATATGAATAGCTACAGACGAATTCAAGTTATTGCAGGGATTTACTTGCTGATATACATTGCGGCACTTTACTTTTCGACGGGGGTTCAGGTTGGATTTAAGCTGGATAGTAATCAGCTCACTGGGTATGTGAGTTGTGGGCTGTTGCTGGCCGTAATTATGGGGTCAGAGTTTGGCAAACGATTAAGGATAAAAAAGCTATTTTCAATTTTGATACTAGTTAGCTGTTTGATTATTCTAGGGATAACTAGATTCAATGTTGTGAGTTTTAACGAGGCCTTCTGGTACTTTATCTTATTTGTTCGATACATCCCGTTCATTGTATTGATTGAAACCATCATCTTTATCTTTGACCTAGATTGAGCAAACCAGGCCCTAATGAGCATTCAACTCATTAGGGCCTGGTCTTTTAGTATTCTAGAACCTGGTTATGCCGAACTTTTAGTTGGCGTGAGTCTGCCATAGGACATTAGTGTGGATGTTGGCAACTACGCTAATCTTCGTCGGTAATCGTGCCTAGACCGTATTGATAAAGTAGTTCATCAGTACGATTAAGATCAAAGCGCTGACTAAGTGCGAAGATGACCAGAGCATCCCATTCATCCTTAGCATAAAGGACGGCGTAACCAGTTCGCTTGAGCATCGTGTTAAGCTCGGTCAGGGTCAGTTGAAAACCGAATCCGAGGGCGATGATGCGAGCCCGGTTAGGTCGGCGCTTGCCATCGAAGTACTGGTAACCGATCGAGGGCGTTAGATTAGCGCGCCGAATGACTTGGCTTTTAGTGACGTGTTTGATTTGAATAAGCTCGGCGAGGTATTCCGCCGGATTGGTACGAATAAAACTAGTGGCCATATTTGTCATAAATTGGTCGGCCTCACTTGCATGTTTGATTTCGTTAAATAGTTCCTTAGTTGCGCGTTCTACCACGGTTAGTGCCCCCCTAATACTCCTTCTTAATTAGTATTAGTGTACCAGAAACTACTGTAATTTAAAGGTCAAATGCCGATCACTGAAGTAGCTGGGATTGTAGATGAGTTCAACGGACCCATCTGCTTTGGCTTGACCAGTCATGGTACCACTGACAGAGCCACCAGCGGTCAGGTCACCACTATCTAATTGGTTATTTTCATCAATGTTGATCTCATCTAGGCTAGTTTGGTTACCGGCGGCCTTGATTTTAAAGTCAAACGGGTTATAGCTGACTTTATCTCTACCGCTATTTTTCAATGTTACGGTGACCGTATAATATTGATTGCCAGTTTTAGGCTGAACATCATTGAGCGTCGTTGCGGTTTTAACATTATTAACCGTTACTTGCACGTGATCGATGGTGGCTGTCTGCCCGACTTTATAAATCGTATTTGCCGGGGTTTCCTTAGCGGTGGACTTGCTAGCGCTGGTCTTTTTGGTCGTCGCTGCTTGTGAGTTTTTACCGTCTTGTGGAGAATTGACGAGGCTGATGACAAAGAAGATGCCAAGGAGAATCAGGACCCACGCCCACCATTTTTGATACCAAGCTTTCGTTTTTTGCATGAGCTTACCTACTTTCTTAGTGCTAAGCCGCCCGCAATAACAATGAGCAGACCGCTTAGAATCCCGAAGAAGCTGACAAAGACGAAGTTAAGAATCCCACAAAGGATGATCAACCAGCCCATTAAAACGTGATTGCGATTAATCATGACACTTAAAATAATCGCGAGGACAGAGACAATAATGCAGCCAACGCCAAGATTGCTGACCCCAGCCGATCCGCTGGTTTCTAAAGCACTACCGATGCCGCCGATGGTCATCGCCAGTAAGCCGGCAATGATACCGAAGATACCGCCAATAATTCCTAAAACTAATTCGGCTGTTCGCGACTGGTGTGCGACTGGTGTGACTTCGTTATTCTGATATTTTGACATTGTAATTCCTCCAAAAGTATGGTTATGATAAAAGTTAGTAATTTTGATAAAAAGGGGGGTGTCACGGTGTTACCGATTGTTCAAGCAATGCAATTGTTAAGTACGGCTGGTTATGAACCACTAGGACCATTAGTTGCGCAACGCGAGTTTCCGTTACTGGTTAAGAAGCAACAGGTTGTTTCGGTAGCTAAACTATTAAATCCTGATAATGTTCCTGTTCTACAGCGTTTGAAGCAGCAGCCAATTCCCCGAATGCCCCGGATCGAAGCATTATTAACGGCGACTGATTGCATTGTAAGTGTTGAGACCTTAATTAATGGTCAAACACTAGTGGATCGATTGGCCACACAAGGACCGTTTTCCCCCGAAATGACGGTGCGCGTCGCACAAGAATTGTTGATAACGCTACAGGCGTTGGGGCAACAACAAATTGTGCATCGGGACCTTAAACTAAGTAACGTGATGTGTTATCGGGATCACTACTATTTGATTGATGTCAACGCAGCGCGACAATATCATGCTGAGCAAGACAGTGATACTCGTTTATTAGGCACGAGCGGTTTTGCCGCACCTGAAAACTATGGCTTCGCCCAAACGGATCAACGGAGCGATCTATATTCGTTAGGGGTCGTTCTAAACTGTTTGTTGACTGGTCAAGAGCCGAGCGGGCCGTTAGATACAACGACACTGACACAGGATTCAACATGGGCCCCGATTATTATGAAGGCCACGGCCCTAGACCCACAGCAACGATATCAAAGTGCGACTGCAATGTTAGCAGCGTTACCTGGTCATGAGCATTATCGGCCGCACCATCAATCAATGATTAAGCGAATACAGGCCCGGCAATGGTGGCCGAAAATCAAACGACCTTTACAAATCAGTTTGTGGGGCCTCTACATCTTGCTCGTAGTTGCGACCATTGGTGCTGGCTTTGATAACACGACTTGGCCCGCCCGCGTCGATTTTTGGACCGAGGGTTTTATGATTATCGGGGCGCCACTGATTGCGCACTATGCCAATCAGTGGCTAAAACACCATTGGTCGGTATTACGCTGGCACCGATATCGGTGGTGGTTACGAGTAGCAGAAGCCATCTTCATATTTTTGATGTTAGGCCGTAACGGCTAGTGTACGTAGGCTGGTTAACCAATTACTAGTACGATAAATAGCATAACCGTTTAGTTATCAAAAGGCTTATGCAAAATGCATAATTTTCTGACTGCGGTGTTGATAACGTTGCGACTGCGTTGGCGCGACGACTGAATTCGACTGGGTAAGACTTTACTCAGTCGAATTTTGATTTATAGGTCAGGAAAGTGATTGAAAATAATCCTGAAAACTGTTGATGTGTTTTCAGGATTATTTGAGGAGACGATTGTATTTATGGTACAATGCTAGTCGTTGACACTTGATAACATAAATATATCTAATCGAATATAAGAAAGGAATATTTTGTCGAAATGGATTTAAAGCAAAGCGATGGTTGGCGATACTTAGCTGGGTGGAGCTTCATTCTATTAATGGTGGCGAGTGCCACATTGCAACATGATGCGGAAATCATTTTACCCGAAATCGGTGCTCTGACAGCCGGGACGTGGGTTTATCGTAAGACGGCGTGGACTCGGCAACCCTTAAAGTTATTCTTAGTACCATCTGGAACTGCAATTATTGGCTTCTTAGTCAATCAACTACCTTGGTCGTACGCCCTCAAAGTGCTTGTCGGTCTATTACTGATGCTATTATTATTGAAGGGGTTAAAATCGAATTTGGCGCCAGCCTTTGCTACTGGCTTACTGCCAATTATCATTAATGCAACGCACTGGACCTTTATCGTAGCCATCTTTTTCTGGACTATTTGCCTGATGATTGGGGCTTGGATTCAACGACCGCGATCAATCTCACGGGTAACCGAAGCTTCTGCTAGTCGCTGGCAAATGCTCGGCTTTATCAGCCTAGTTTTTGTCTGGGTGGGTATTGTTTGGCTAGCGGGACAGCCCCAGATGGCCGCAATCCCACCCGTGATCGTCGTTTTCTTTGAAGCGGCTCAACAGTCTGAATATACGGTAACGACCGCACTTAAGCAGTGGCTTGCATTGTCGGCTGCTGCTAGTATTGGGGTCGGCATTCACCTATTGATTGCTTCGTGGCTATTAACGACGGTCATTGCCTTACCACTTGTGTATTTGTGGTTACGGGCGCTTAACTTACAATTGCCAGCAGCGTATGCCTTTCCACTATTAGCCTTAGTGTTACCAGCCAATATGTTTAACAAACTACCGACATCCGCCGGTTTAGCGGCCGCTTTCTTCCTAGGATCGTTACTCATCTACCATCAGATCTTGGGTTGGGTACGCATGGCGGTGACTGAAAGCTAGTTGTCAGTCATTCCTGAAAAATGGTCAAAAAAATACCAACTATTTCGAAATAATCGAGATAGTTGGTATTTTGGCATTTAATTAAGCTTTATTGATTCGGTTATCCGCATACATGTATTTCCGGGTCATTGGTAAGGTTCGTGATGAAGCACCTTTAGTTACGAGGTACTGCATGACGTCAATGTTACCAGACTGGAAGGAAGCGGCACAGGCTTGTAGGTAGAGATCCCACATGCGAGTGAAGCGCACGCCCATCTTTTCTTCGATGGCAGCGCGCTTAGCGTTAAAGTTTTTATCCCAGATTTCAGTCGTCCGTTGGTAATGGCGACGGAGGGTTTCAACGTCAGCGACTTGTAAGCCGGCGTCAACAATGTGTTGTAAGTTTTCGGTCATCCCAGGAACGTAGCCACCTGGGAAAATGTACTTATCTAACCAACCGTTAGTGGCGCCACCTTGTTGCCGGGTGATGCCGTGCAATAAGGCAACGCCGTCAGCTTTAAGATAGTGGTTAACGCGTTCAAAGTACATTGCTAAGTTGTCCTTACCAACGTGTTCGAACATCCCAACACTGGTAATGTAGTCGAAAGTTTCGTCGCCAAGTTCACGGTAATCTTGTAACCGGACTTCAGCAACATCACTGAGGCCTTCATCCTTGATGCGTTGAGCAACTAGGTTATATTGTTCTTGTGATAACGTGACCCCGACGACTTTTAAGCCGTATTCTTTAGCGGCAGTCAACATCAACGTACCCCAACCGCAACCAATGTCTAGTAAGGTCTTGCCAGGTTGTGGGTTGAGCTTTTGAATGATGTGATGAACCTTATGAATCTGGGCTTCTTCTAATGTATCAGTGTCATGTTTGAAGTAAGCACAAGAATAGGTCATGGTTGGATCAAGCCACATCTTGTAGAAGTCGTTACCCACATCGTAATGGCTTTGGATGTCTTGTTGACTCTTCTTTTCAGAGTGAGATTGTTTAGGCATGAACTTCTTGAACTTAGAATTGTTGAAGAAACTTTCTGCCGATTCATAGGCCGATTCAATTAATTTTTGAATACTGCCATCAATTTCAATCTTGCCATCCATATAAGCTTCACCAAGGGCAATTGAAGCGTTCTTGGTAATTTCACGCATTGGAATGGCTTCTTTAAAAGTCACCGTGACTTCTGGTGTGCCTTCACCATAAGTTTCACTACTTCCATCCCAGTAGTTGACTGTGACGGGCATATTGAATGAGTGGCTTAGAAGGGTGTGGTAAAAGGTTTTTTCTAGCATTGCAATAAGGATCCTTTCTTCGTAAAATACACTAATTATTATACGCTTATGAAAACAGTTTTGTAAGCACAACGAATCGCGACCTGATTCGTAAACATGTTATAATAAATTAATTACAAAATCAGTTGATGGGGGTGTCGTGATGAAAAGATGGATGTGGATCGTGTTTGCAGTAATTATCGCTGTGGGGGTTGGTAGTTATTCATATACGCGGTACCGTCTGCAGGAAGACTCATACACGGCTGAAATGCGAACTGGTGAGCGGGCACTGCAAGCGCGGAATTATACGTTAGCGGAGACGAGTTTTACACATGCGACCAGAACGAAAGCTAGTAGTACTGAGGCGCAACGGTATTTAACCCAGACCCAGACTTATGTGGCTGGTCAAGAAGCATTGGCTGCGCGGAAATTTGACATGGCTAAACGTGACTTTATGACGGTTAAGACGACCAAGCACGGTGCAGTTACGTTAATTAATCAGGCCCAAGAACAACTTACCTTAATAAAAAAGGTGCAACAAAAACGCAAGACTTATCAACAACAGTATCAGAAAGCTGCTGAGCTGAATAAAGCGAATGAGTTTACGGATTCTAACGTTGTAATTGCTAAGTTATTGCAGGATAAGGCGTTTAAGCAACGTTACTATCAGGATATTCGGAAAAATGTGTTGGATTTACAGAAACAAAATAATGCGTCACTCAAGACATTGACCGGTTCAGCACCGGTGATCCCGAGTGCGGCACAAGCGGTTACGGGGATGACCGGAAGTCAGCAACAAACGCAACGCACGCCAGCCACTAAACAGCAGGCGGCTGCTTCATCATCAACTTCCTCAGCTAACCATTCGATGGGCTCGTCAGCTGCAGCTAACAACAGTTATGGTGACAGTCAAGTGCAGACGACTCGTGCTGAGTTGACTGCGCAAGGGCTCGACGGCAGTAGTTATAGTGATGCCCAAATTCGTGCTATTCTGCAACGAGCAGCGGCACAACACCTCTCACTGGCGCAAGCTGCCCAAACGATGAATTATAGCTCTGATCAGATTCAGGCAACGCGTGCGGAGCTAGCGCAAGCTGGATTTAATGCTAGTCAGTATACGGATGCCCAAATCGAGGCCATTTTACAACAAGCCAGTTTACAACATATGTCTCTGGCGCAAGCAGCGAGGTCGTTGCAGTAATATAAACAATTTAATAACAGTATGGAAGTCCACTTAACAATCATCGATAAAACACCTACTTTTAGGTGTCAATCGGTGATTTTTTTATAAAAACTGTTATAGAATGTAGGAGTAAGGACGGAAAGTTTTCGTTCTTGATATTTTGGTTCTACGGGGGCGGTCATTTTATATCGGTATTGGCCTTTTTTTAACGTTCATATGTCAAAATGGGTATAAAATTGACTATTTTGTGTACTATTTTTGTTTGATGCTATAGAATATTAACAGATTAGGGGGTTAAGGTGCCCGTTGATGATTGAATTAATGGCAGACCAAATTAACATGATTTGGTAAAGTAGTTCGATTGTCAATGGTGGGCATCGAAATTCAGTATGATTATTAATAAACATGTAATGCGCAGTACGAATGAAAAGCAAGTTCTGCAGCAGGTTATTAACGAAGGACCGATTAGCCGGAGCCAGATTTCACGGAACTTGAGTTTGAATAAAGTGACGGTTTCAGATATTTATAATCAGCTACTGCGGACCCAGTTCATCAAGGAAATTGGCTGTGGTGTCAGCACGAAAAACGGCGGTCGTAAACCAGTGATGGCTGAGCTGAACGTGAACTATGGTTTTGTGGCCAGCATTGACATGACGGCTGACGCAGTCAAACTTATGTATTCACGGTTGAATGGTAAAATTTTGCACTTTCAAAGCTTTAAGACGAGCGATATGACGTTGACGGATGTCATTGATTTGATTGAAGATCAATTACGGAACGTTGATGACTATGGTACGATTCATGGTCTGATGGGGGTCGCCATTGCGCTGGATGGGATTATTTATGAGAATAAAATCCTCAAGACACCGATCAAGGGACTAACACACTTTGATCTAGCAAAGTATTTACGTGATAAGCTACGGATTCCGGTAGTTCTGGAAAAGAAAGCTAACTTAACGGCCGTTTTTGAACGTGATTTCCATGACAATGAGATTTTCGATAACGTGGTTTCAGTAGTCGTTCGCGATCAAATTCATGCGGGAATCGTGGCTGATTCGCGACTATATTCTGGTCATGAAGGCGAAGCAGGTGAAGTGGGGACTGCTTTGTTAGAAGATCGGCACGTTGAGGACCACTTGGCATCCGTTAACGATTATGCTTCTGAAAAAGCCTTGTGGGCTCGGTTGAAGGCCATCAAGCATGTCGATCGACTAGATTTGACGACGGTCAAACATGACTACATCAACCATGATCCGGAAGTGACAAAGGTCTTCGAAGACTTTGTTTACTATCTATCTAAGGTGATTGCGAATGTTTCCACGGCGTTCGCACCAGATGTGGTTGTGTTGAACACGACCGTTCTAGAAATCTTGCCACAACTATTGACTAATGTTCGGGAGAGCACGGCCAAGCTAACTTCGCCAAGTCGGCAAGTTCCGATCATTGCAACCAAGAACGTACAGTCGGCGGCCTTGTTGGGTGGCGCCTCAGTTATTATTCACCAAGCATTAGGATTAGAGAGCTTAAAGATGCAGTTCTCATAAGTCATTAAGTGTTTATTTAAACGAACGTGTGAAGTTTATCGAGTGATTAGTGATAAACTTGACACGTTTTTTGTCGATTCACAACGGCCTTTTAATTTTTATTGCTGAGACTTTCCGTTAGAATAGGAGTAAGGGATAGTAGAGGGGTGGATGTTGTGGAATTTTGGTCACAGTTAATACGAAATGTGCGCTGGCGGCGCGCCTGCGTATTGGCGTTGATTGTGTTAACGCTATACTTGGCATCAAGTATGATGAGTATCATTTTATTAACGTTTATTTTTACGTTCTTAGTGACGCGGTTAGTTCGGGCAGTTCGGCGGTGGGTGAAGATTCCACCGACGATCATTGTCCTAGTGGTCTACGCACTAGTCATTCTTGGAATTTACTTTGCTGTATCGATTTATTTACCGCAGTTGATCAAACAAACTTTTTTGACGTTTGAATCAGTCTATCGGTTTTATCAGAACCCATCACATGATACTAACCAAGTGTTGACGTGGGTGACATCGTATTTTCAAGAGTCGGATATACTCAAACAATTGAAGGGCGGTATTTCAGTTGTGTTCCAGTATATTACTAATATTGGTAATATGGGACTAACCTTCTTCTTGTCATTTATTTTGAGCTTCTTCTTTACGATTGAGGATCATCAGATGCGGGTCTTCACGAAGCGCTTTTTGACCAGTACGTTTGGCTGGTTCTTTCAAGACGTCCATTTCTTTGCCAAAAAGTTTGTGAATAGCTTTGGCGTTGTTTTGGAAGCGCAGTTCTTGATTGCGATTGTCAATACGGTGATTACGGTAGCCTTCATGGCAATCTTGAAGATGCCTCAACTGATTAGCTTGGGATTAATGATCTTTATTTTAAGTCTGATTCCAGTCGCTGGGGTGATTATTTCAGTCGTACCGCTGAGCTTGATTGCCTATTCGGTTGGCGGTTTGCGCTACGTGGTCTATATGCTCTTAATGATTTTGGTTGTGCACGCCTTAGAAGCCTATGTCTTGAATCCCAAGTTTATGTCGAGTCGCACGGAGCTGCCCATTTTTTATACGTTTGTCGTATTACTAGTGAGTGAGCGTCTGTTTGGTGTCTGGGGACTGATCGTCGGTGTACCGATTTTTAACTTTATTTTGGACATCATCGGCGTGAAACCGGTTCACCGGCCGCGACCTAACATTAATCTGAAAAAAACGATTACTTTCCACCCGGATTCTGAAAATAAGCGCTGATATTGTTTTGATTTTTCGCTTTTTCAGTGTAAAATAGGGTGAGTAAATAACTTAAGAAAGAGGTCATTAACTGCTATGGCAAAATTAGTATTGATTCGTCACGGTCAAAGTGAATGGAACTTATCTAACCAATTTACTGGTTGGGTTGACGTTGATTTAAGCGAAAAGGGTGTTGAAGAAGCTAAGGCTGCTGGTCAAAAAGTTAAAGAAGCAGGCTTAGAATTCGATTACGCCTTTACTTCAGTTTTGACTCGTGCCATCAAGACTTTGCACTATGTGCTTGAAGAATCCGACCAACTCTGGATTCCAGAAACCAAGACTTGGCGTTTAAACGAACGTCATTATGGTGCATTACAAGGATTGAACAAGAAGGAAACCGCTGAAAAATACGGTGACGACCAAGTTCATATCTGGCGTCGTTCTTATGATGTTTTACCTCCATTATTGAGTGCCGATGATGAAGGTTCAGCCGTTAACGATCGTCGTTACGCTGACTTAGACCCTAACATCGTCCCTGGTGGCGAAAACTTGAAGGTTACCTTGGAACGCGTTATGCCTTTCTGGGAAGACCAAATCGCACCTAAGTTATTAGACGGCAAGAATGTAATCATTGCTGCCCACGGTAACTCATTACGTGCCTTAAGCAAGTACATCGAACAAATCAGTGATGATGATATCATGGACCTTGAAATGGCTACTGGCGAACCAGTTGTCTATGACTTTGATGAAAAGTTAAAGGTTCTTGGTAAGGAAAAGTTAGGCAAATAATTTAATAGTTATTTACTAGTTTTTTGGAGCACTCCGCTGTCTCAGGGGAGTGCTTTTTTGGGCGCTGAGGGCCGATAAGAGTAATTTCTGGAAATAAGACCAGCTCCCAAAACGGCAGAATGAGAATAAAGCAGAGAATTGGAGTTAAAGCTAAATATGAGTGAAAAAGTAGCAGCAGATGAAGTGACACAACGTGAAATGATCCGGATTATTGGTTTGTTCCGCAAGCAAGGTTTCAAGGGGAACTACCTGAGTTTTCAACATGTGGCTGATGAAGGTGCCGCGTACTTCGTGGTCATGGGTGACGAAAACAATGGTAACCAGGGCTTGTTCAAAGCTAACTTATTGACTGGTGACGTGGCGTTCCAGTACATGTTGGATGAGGACCATGTGGTAAGTAAATAGATACCGGATAATTAGTATAAAAGCGTAATCGTTAATTTTCATGATGAAAGAGGCTATATCTGTCGTAGCCTCTTTTTTGTGTATCGAGTTTTATGAATGTTAATTTAAAAACTGGTATACTTACGTATAATAATTAGGTTGAAATGGATGTGCACTACGTTATCGTATAGCTATGTTTTATGAAGCTGTATTTAACCATAAAATAAGTAAAAAAGATAAGTTCAGACAAGCTTGAAATATGAGCTTGGTGCGGGTTGCACAGTGTAATTAACAGAATTACTGAGCTGGACAAAACAAGCGAAAAAGATAAGCTGAGATAAGGTTAGATAAGCTTGAAATATGAAGCTTGGTGCGGGGTTCACTTTAGTGCCAGCCAGAGATTTTCATCTTTGGATTTTTTTAACTCAACTATCTGATTGTACCTAATGTCAGCTATTCTTTTTCTGTAAGAATAGTTCTGATAACATGCCGTAAAGGCAGGTACCAAGAATAAAGATGGCCCAAAATATATCGGTAGTGGATTCAAATCCATGACTGTAATGCATCAGGACAGGAATAAAGAGAAGTAAAGAAATCCAGAATCTAAAGCTACGATAAAAATTTTTTTGAAATTTAAATTTCATTTTTATTGCCTCCAAAATGTTTTACCATACACTAATGCTGATGGAGATATTAGTCCAATCATTAATGTTTAAAGAGATGGTTAACGAATCTTCACAGTGACAGTTAGTTGTTAAAGATTTCAAACAGCAAAATAAATTTTCTTTGAAGTTAAGTCGCCATTTTTTAATGTTCTTCTATGCTTACTATTTATCAGCACTTCTGGATGATTTGTATCATAATTTCTATTATATAAAGTACCCCCTTGAGTTGAAGTAAATCCAGACTCAGGGGGGTATTATGTTTTCAGCTAAAATAAAGCAACAAGTTTTAAGTAAATATCTCCAGGGAAATTCGTCCCTGTTACTTATGAAAGAATATGGTATCAAAGGAAGTGCGACGATTTATCAGTGGCTCACTCAATTTGAAATTTTTGGCATTCAAGGATTAGAGAATTGTCGTAGGAAGACATTTTATGACTATTCCTTTAAAATCAAGGTTATCAAATGGTGACAAGAACATCATGCCTCATATCCAGTAACGGTAACCCATTTCAGATTGAAGCAACCGATGATGGCTTGGGACTGGGAACGAAGACTGATTGAGGGACGTCTTAAGCCATCCAAAGGATGGTCTTTAAAAATGACAGATAAATCTAAACAATCTAAGACATTGAAACAACTTCAGGAAGAAAACGAGCTTTTACGAATCCGGTTAGCATACTTGGAAAAACTCGAAGCCTTGGCACAGAAAAAATCTCAAACCAAGAAAAAGCCAGCTAATCACTGAGCTAAGGCGTGAATTCAATGTTAAATTAGTTGTGGTTTTAAAAGCAGTATACATGCCGAATAGTAGTTACTACGATGCACTTCACCGTAAATATCAATCAGGATCATCAACGTTAATCACAAGGCAGTACTTTGTATTATGCGTGAAAATAATCTCCTTTGTCAGGCATTCAATCGTCGAACGAAGAAATATAACTCTTATAAAGGAACTGTTGGTACAGTTGACCATAACCGTTTAAACCGTCGTTTTAAAACGGATTGTCCATTTCAAAAAATCGTTACTGATGTAACGGAATTCCGTTAGGGGAATCAAACAATCAACGAACGTGCATACTTTACAGCTTATATTGACCTTTATAACGGAGAAATTCTTGAATGGGCCATTGGTCGTAGACCAACGGTAGCCTTCATCACACGCCCCCTTGAACGATTAGTGGCACGACGTTCGGGCTTACCATACCGTATGCAATTCATTAGGATCAGGGGTTTCAGTATCAGAACTGTCGGTACGTGAATATTTTGCGACAAGCTCGCGTTTTCCAAAGCATGAGCTGCAAGGCCACATGCCTAGATAATGTGGTAGCTGAAAGTATCTTTCACATTCTTAAAGTTGGCACGGTTCACAATTAGCAGCTTAGAAATTCACTCCAATTTATGGGGTTCACTTCAGTTGTGTTTTTTATATAAGGTTACTGAAAAAACGAAGTTAGAGCGGTATTCAGCCGACTAATTGAATCGAGATTTTTAACAAGAATTTAAGCTCAATATCTGCGGAAAACTACAATTTCTTAATAAAGGCTCTTGAAATACCAGATAAGAAACTAGCACACTTGATCTTATTTGTGAGTATAATTGACTTATCAGGTTAACTTGGAGGTTGATGGCATGCAAGTGAGTCAATATCAAGATTTACGTGTTCAGCGAACAATCAATAGTATTTACGATGCTTTTAAACGGTTAATTTGCGAAAAAGAATATTCAAAAATTACAGTGACCGAATTGGCTAAGATGGCCCAGATCAACAAAAAAACATTTTATCGGTATTATCCGACTTTAGATGATTTACTGATTGAATTACAGACGCGATACTCTCAAGCCTATCTAAAAGAGATTGGTAATTTACAATATCCACGAGATCTAGCAAAAAGTGTGGAAGCTTTTTTCACCTATTCCGCTACTCAGGGTGAGGCATATGATCGAATTACGACGTGCTCAGTGGGGTCTTACGTTGGCATTCGGCAACAAATGATCAACGAAGTCATGACTAAAACTTGGGGCCAGTCCCAGGAGTTTAATCAGCTTGCGGATTGGAAACAAAGAATTTTACTAGATTTTGTGGAGCAGACGGGACTGAAGGTTTATACAACTTGGGTTGCAACTGGTAAGAAAGAACCCCTTGAAGCAGTTATTAGCGCTGCTACCGAATTAATGCAAGGCGGTGTAGAACAGTATTTAAAATTAGAGCAGTGAGTCAATTTTCAGTTTGAGTATGAGTATAAGGGTCGAGATTGTTAAAAATACAGTCTCGGCCCTTATTTTGTATATTGAAAGAATTTTGACGATTTTGGAAGCCTACTAGCGATTAATGTGTACTCTAAGGATGTTTATTACTTGATTCACGTTTTAATGGACGAAAAAATAATCAAATTGATATATTTTATGCGCCAAATTCAGAAAAAGTGTGGCATAAGTCCCGCTTTTAAAAATACTGCCCATTTTTTAGTGACGGAATCCATCGCATAATGAATCCATCAGCAACGAAATAACGGAGGCTATTAAATGACAGTTAAAATTAATGAAGAACGGGCAGTTGCTCGTGTTGTTCACCAACAAGTTCAGGGAATGTTAGAAAAAAATCTTGAATTGCTTGATCAGGTAATCGCACCAAATGCTAAGTTAGTGCACATCACAGGAACTGTTCAAAGCAAGGCTGAATGGCTACAACAGATTAGACTTGGACGCATGCACTACTTTAGTAGTCATGAGGTTTTGTTTCAAGTGGTTGTAAAAGGGAAGCAGGCGCAAGTAGTCATGCGTAACGAGTTGGATGCACGCATCTATGGATTCCGGAATACGTGGCCTTTGCAATCCAAGGTCGAGTTAGTTAAGGGACCACACGGCTGGCAAATTATTGCCTCACACGCGTCGATGTATTAGAAGGAGAAATGATGACAAAAAGAAGAATGGCAATCGCAACGATTGCGTTGTTAATTGCGAATTTTATGGGTGGCTTAGATGCTACCATTGTTAATACTGCATTACCGGCAATTACCAGTGATTTAAATGGGATTCGCCTGATTGGCTGGATCAGCTCAATCTTTTTATTAGGGACAGCAGTTACGACGGTTTTATGGGGCCGAGTGGGTGAATTGATTGGTAATAAGCTCACCTTCCAAATTTCGGTTGTGCTATTTATCATTAGTTCGGTAGTTGGTGGTTTGTCTACTAATATGGTCATGTTAATTATTGCCCGAGCCTTTATGGGAATTGGCGCTGGTGGAATGGTTTCCATCCCATTTATCATTTATGCGGACTTATATGAAAATCCTGCTGAACGAGCACGAGCCTTGGGATGGGTCACGGCGTTTTATACGTTATCCACCGTTGTCGGTCCCTTGATTGGTGGCTGGCTCGTAGACACATTGTCTTGGCATTGGGTATTCTTTATTAACTTACCCATTGGAATTATCTCACTCCTGTTATTGCAATTCTCTTACCGTGAGAGTGAGCATGAAGCTACTCAAAAACGATTTGATTATTTAGGATCAGGACTGTTGATTGTAACCCTGATTGTTTTACTGTTTGCTAGTGACGCAATCGCTTCAAATTTAACTCAAGCGTTGGTTTTACTGGTAATTGGTTTGATCTTAATGGTTATTTTTTACCAAGTTGAAAAACGGCAAAAAAATGCATTGGTACCCACTGAATTACTGAAAAATTGGCGTATCCAATCGCAAAATGTCATCATGTTTCTGATTAACGGTTTCTTCATCGGTTATAGTGTCTACGCACCAATGTGGTCACAGGGACTGTTAGGTACTAGTGCCACGTTAGGTGGTTTGACCCAGATTGCTGGTTCGATCCTATTATTGGTGGGGACAAGGTATACTGCTCATTTGATGGTAAAAATGCCGTATAAACGAATCGTTATGTTTGGAATCCTTAGTGTTTTACTATCAGCATTATCGATGGTGATGGCGACCCAATTTGCGCCTTATTGGTGGTTATTAGTTAGTGGTGGCTTTAATGGTTTGGGAATGGGCTTATCGTTTACACCAATGCAAGTTTCACTACAGGATGGCGTTCGACGAGATCTAATTAGTGTTTCAACAACTTTCGGGTTGTTATTCAGAACACTTGGTCAAACGTTTATGTCTTCAATTTTTGGTGCGATTTTGAGCATTAGTACTGCTAGCCAGATTGGTGGGAAAATTACGACGCAGATGATCAATAAGTTAACGGATGCAAGTTCGGCACGCTCGTTACCACAGAACTTGTTACCACAGCTCCGCACCATTTTATTTAATGGTATGCATTTAATTATGGTGATTGGTTTGATTTTGGTGGTCATTGCGTTTGTAATTAATCTGACTCGCAAAGAACCTGCCAAGCAACCACGGTAAAATATTTTAAGCGTCGGTTATGAGTTAAGCGTGGCATATGTCTCAATTTTTAAAACATTGACCATTTTTATATAAGCCAATTCACGCGATAATCAAGGTGTAATCAAGAAAGGAAGTCCCAAATATGATGGATATTCAAGAAGTTTCAGATCGGTTAGCTTTAAAGCAGGTTGTTGATTTATTTTCAAATTACTCAGACACTAAAGAAAATGAGAAGCAGGTTCAACTCTTTTTACCAAACGGTAAAGTAAATATTATTAATGATGGTAAAGTTACGTTTACGCTGAATGGGCGTCAGGAAATTCTGAACGCTTTCAGTTCTTCAATGGACGATTACTCAGCTGTCTTTCATATGAGTGGACAACAAACCGTTAGTTTCACGGACGCAACCCACGCGGATGGCATTGCTTATAATTACGTTACGCTGGTTAAAACCAATGAGCAAGGCCAAACGGTGACGACTAATGAAGGGGTCCGTTATCAGGATAAGTACGAAAAAGTCGATGGTCAGTGGTATATTGCAGAACGGAATTCTAACTTCATTTGGCATACGGAGGACGTGAAATAAATGAAAAAAGGTTTAATTATTGGTGCAACCGGATCAATTGGTAGTGCCGTACGTAAAATATTGTTAGCAAAAACGGACGTACAGTTGACTTTATATTCGCGCCGTGCAGACCGGTTAAAGTTGATAGTTGATCGTGAAACGGCAGTGGCAGGGAGTGTCACTGATGATGATCAACTAGATCAAGCGATTAAAGGACAGGACTTTGTTTTTGTCGCATTAAGTGGTGATATGGATAGCTTTGCAGCTCATATTATCTCAGCGATGGAACGCAATGGCATTCAACGATTAATTTTTATTACAACGATGGGAATTTATCAGGAAATTCCAGCGTGGTTAGGTGATTCGCCGGAACCTTACCACAATCCGATTTTAAAATCGTTTCGGCAGGCAGCTGACCGTATTGAACAATCAGATTTAAACTACACAATTATTCGTCCTGGTTGGTACAATAACGGGCCAATCAATTATGAAATTACGCAAAAGGGCGAATCATTCGGTGGTCATGACGTTTCACGCGATAGCATTGCCGATTACGTCATGAAACTAATTACGGAACCAGCGCTCGACAACCGAGCTAGCGTTGGAATCAATACCCCAGAATAGGAGCAGCTAATATGAAAAAAGAAATCACATTAAATAATGGTTTGAAAATGCCAGTATTAGGATTCGGAGTTTTCCAAATCCCCGATTTTGAAGAATGTAAGCAAGCAGTCTTGACTGCTTTAAAACAAGGTTACCGGTTGATCGATACGGCAGCTGCGTATGGCAATGAACGAGCGGTCGGCGCCGCCATTCGTGAGAGTGGCATCGCCCGTGAAGAAATTTTTGTAACGACTAAGTTATGGGTCCAAGATGCGGGTTATGAGCAAACACAAGCCGCTATCCAGGCCTCACTTAAACGTCTTGGACTTGATTATATTGATTTATACTTGATCCACCAACCGTTAGGCGATGTTTATGGTTCATGGCGAGCAATGGAAGCTGCTTACCACGATGGTCAATTAAAGGCACTGGGAGTGGCCAACTTTGAAAATGACCGGTTACAAGATTTGATTATGCATAATGAAGTCAAACCCACAGTCGATCAGATTGAACTTCACCCATTTTATCAACAACCACAACGGGTTCAGTGGTTGTTGAATCATGATATCGTACCGGAAGCCTGGGGCCCATTTGCAGAAGGCAAGAAGGGAATTTTCACAAACTCAGCCATTCAAGAAATTGCTGAAGCACATGGTAAGACGAACGGTCAGATTATTTTGAAATGGTTGAACCAGCGTAATATTGTGGTGATTCCTAAATCCGTGCATGCAGCCCGCATTGTTGAGAATTCTCAAATATTTGATTTTGAGTTAACTCAAGACGAGATGCAACAAATGACAAAATTAGACGAGGGCACGAGCCTATTTGGCAACATGCATGATCCTGAAACGGTAGCGCAATTGGGTGGCTTTAAGTTTGACTATTAATTGGCGGTGATACGTAAGAAATCAAAAACTGCTTAAGACCAACTTGTTGACTGGTGAAGTAGCGTTTAAATCTGTATTGGCTGAGGAGCACGTGATAAGTTCAAATTAATGATTGATAGTGAGCACGATTACTGATTCTAGTCATTGTGCTTTTTACTGTAAAACGCGTAACTATCAACTTTTCAGCTAATCGTTACGCGTTTGGCAGGCTTCGTATTATTACTGGATATGAACAGGTGTGTTTACTGGGATATGCTTGTACATCCACTTAGCATCCGAAATGGACAAGCGGACGCAACCATGTGAATCGGACCTTTTGCCGAGTAAGGCTGCCTTGCTGGCAATATAGTGATTGGATGCGTCTACTGGAACCGAGTGAAAGAGGTAGACGCCGTGATCCTTAAATGAGACCCAGTAATTGGCACCTTCGTGCAAGCTAGCATTGTAAAAATGCAGGCCGCGTTCAGGTTGGATAACGAAATCGCCTTTGGGGGTTGCATTTGTGCCGGGTTTACCGGTAGTGGCAAGCATTGTGTACAGGAGCTTATCGCCAGCTTTCAGGTAGACCCGCTGTTTTGCAACGGAGACATCAATCCTCAAGTTGGGATAATTTTGCACATTCGGATAAGGATGGTTGGATTCAGAAGGGCCGTGCCAATCAACCGGGGTTGCCGTTGCAGGGGCTGTTTTATGGCTGACACTACTTTTACGCGTTTTAGATTTAGCATGGCTTGAATTAGAGTGACTTGTACTGGCAGCTTGAGCCCTAGTTGCTTCGAAAGCGAAACTATTTCTAACCATACTTCTAATCCCAAATAGTAGCACTATTCCGGAAAAAAATAAGGTTAGATATAGAATAAACTTCGTTGTTAGTTTCATGTAATCATACTCCTCAATTTTACATTACTGCATAGCGGAGGGTGCCAGAGCCAGAAATGTATTGTAACCAAGTGTAACCGTCAGCAGTAATCTGGGCGTTATAAATAACAGAGTCACCGGGGTAGTAGACCCCAACTATTGACGTTGATGGTGCAGTTCGAATGTTGGTTTGTTGAGTAAAGGTAAAAGTACCCGAAATATTGTTGGTATTGTATTGTGCTGAGGTGCCACTCATTGCAACGTAACGCGTATTGCCAGAGCCGGCAAATATATCCCTCAGCGTTAACTTGACCTGTGTAAGTAACTGAATCACCAGGATAGTAAGTACCGACAACGGGTGCCGATAGTGAAGGTACAGTCCGAATGCTTGTGCTCCAGAAATGGATGGTAGAATATGATATTGTGACCACCCAATCATTGCACCAGGTTTAATTGCAATGAAAAAGTTTTTTACGTAATTTGGAACACCTTGTTCAGCGTCATCGCGAAGTAAAGCAACATTAGGAAGTGTGAAGCGTAAAAATTGACCTGGTTTAAACGAAAATGAACTATGTACTGTAAATGGTCGAACATGGATAGAATTAGTTGTAACGGGTGTCGGGGATGTGATAGGGGCTGAATCATCAATAAATTACGTGCTATGACTAGGAATAGCTGGTGCTGCTATATATGGTGCCGTACTGCTACGGAGGTAGCCGCGCTATTACTTGTAGCTGCTGTCTCATTTGAATTTAGCTTACCAGTAGTGGATTTAGATATTTGTTTGCTTGCTGTAGTTGTGGAAATATTACTAGTGGCTGAACTGGCCTGCTGGCTAGTAGTAGTTGCTGTTGAAAATTGATGGGTTGCTGAAGACACGTTAGTAGCACTGTTAGCCGTAATTGTACTAATTGATGATACTTCTGAGGTAGCACCTGAAGTTGCGGCTTTAACTTTAGTGGTACTAGGACTTGATGTTTGATCAGCTTTCCCTTGTACAGGCTTTGCTAATGTAATTCCTAAAACACTGCTCATTACGACAATAGAACTGAGTTCGACAATCTTATGACTAGTGTTCTTGTTATACGTACTCCATTTTTCATAGAATATTCCTCCAATTTCTGTGCGATAAATGAAAAAATTACAACAGCCACGTGATTATTTCCACGAGTTGAATCCTAGCACCTGGTTATTCGGATGGAAACGTCAAATTAAATGGATAGTTGTAAGTAAGGTTCGTCTTGATGATTATAGCGGGTGTAAACTGACTTGCTTGGGTAACTGTGGATTTTTTGAGACTGATACGGTGTGGAAAAATCATGGTCAGGAAAGTTTCCAAATTAATTTAGGGTCGCAGTCTTTTAGGGTGGGCGCTAAGTGGTAGTGATGTGATTGTTGGCAGTAAAGTGGTAGCCGTGTAGGTATAATAAGACTAACGACCATTGCTTGCACCTTTAACGCGTGACTACTGAAAGTACCAATGTTTTGTGGCGATGGCGATAAAAACAACGGTTATTAGAGGTTGCTCAACGCGGACTTGCTGATTGGCGAATGTTTACGTTATAAGCCAAACACAAATAAACCAGCAAATACCAATGTCCCTGATTATTCAGGACATCGGTATTTGCTGGTTTTTAAATTAGATGAATAACAAAATTAGTTAATCAACATATTGCGCGTAGTCGATCCCTAGTCGCTTGGCAATTCCGGTAACTTCTGCGAGTGTCTTGTCATCAATCTCGATGCCGTTAGCTGACCGGTCTTGATACGCGGCAGCTTCCTTATCGCCGGCAACGATGACTGGTTTGCCGGGAACGGATGGTAGGTCGCGAATGGCTTGCAAGTAAGCTGAAAACTTAGCAATAATGGCATCCTTATCACCAAAGATTGAAGGGTCGATGGCGACAAAGCTCTGACAAGGGCCCACGGAAAGGTCGTCCGGAGTAATTTCGTTGGAGGTGTTGCCCATTGAAAGGATTGCTGTGAAAACCTCGACGATGACACCGAGACCGAACCCTTTGTGGCTACCGGTGTCTTCGGTAACGCCACCTAATGGCGCTAAACCAACATTGGAATCTAAATCACGGAGGGCATCCAAGTCTTTGGTATCGTTATGGCTATTAACGGGCGTTTCGCCATCCTTAGCGACCCATAATGCGGGCAAATCTTTACCTAATTTACGATAAACTTCAATTTTACCTTGTGGCACCGTCGTTGTGGCCGCGTCGAAGATAAATGTGTTCGGGTTGGCTGGCATGGCAAAGGCAATTGGGTTGGTGCCGACCAACGCTTTGGTAGCATGAGTGGGTAACATCGCTGAACGTGAATTGCACGACGACAGGCCAATCAGACCTTCTTCGGCAGCCATGTTGGCATAGTAACCCGCAATACCATAATGACCGGAGTTACGAGTCGTAACGATACCGATACCGTGTTGTTTTGCTTTTTCAATGGCTAGGCGCATGCTATAGATACCGTTCAATTGGCCCAAACCAAAGTGCGCGTCAACGACCGCACTAACATCGGTTTCTTTAACAACTTCTGGCCGATTATGTACGCGAATCTTACCGTTACGAATGAAGTCGTCATACATGATCATTCGCTGGACGCCATGGGATTCAATGCCAATCAAATCGGTGTAGATCAACATGTGGGCGACTTCTTGGCTTTCTTCTTCGGTAAAGCCGTAACCTTTGTAAATATTGTAAATCAGGTGTTCAATTTTTTTGCTATTGTATCGTTTTACCATTACATTCACCACGTTATTTGAAATAGACTTAAGTGACAGCCTTGTATATTATAATATGATAATAATAAGGACTTTGAATGTCAATTAAATTTTAATAATCTGTTAATCGTAAATTAATTAAAAGTGTCATCATATAACAGGTCAACCCGAGTCTTCAAAGCGCATGAAATTGAGGTCAGACTAAATCAAAGATAATGCCGGGTCATATGGCACGGACCAATCATAAATTAGGTATAGCTAAAGGGGGCATCAATAAAGTGTGCCGTTAACTGATGGCCTGTTTAGGGTGGCCCTCATTAGTAGCTGGTGATGAATTGGACGAAATAAATTGCGGCTGCGACGTTGGCTGATGCTAGCGCTGAGACCGCGAAATTGCGGTTTAGGTATTGCTGGTCAATGTGCAGACTAGAATGGTAAGTTAAATTATTTGCGAATGGTTGCAGTTGTTGCACGCGTGCTTGTGGATAAGTTAAAGGAATTAGATGACAAATCGGTAATTAGTTGGGACTAATGACTGTAAATGTTAATAACATGACTTATTTGTGGGTAAGTGCATGAGCATCTGGGGATAAGTAAGGAAAATGAGGATAATTGTGGTGAATCCAGCCATCCACAGTGCATAACTTTTATGATGTAGAAGTTATCAACAGATTTATTAGATATGATGTGAGATTAATAGATGGGGATTACGTGGTTAGTAATAACTTTTTGTAATCTGATTCAATGAAATTCTTTAGTTTAGGCACTGGCTCAATTAGAATTGTTGCGTCTATATTGATTTGAAATTCTGATATATCAATGATTTTGAGCACCTATCAAATAAATTGTTAGCTATTTAGCTCCTAAAATGGGTAAATAAGTGTAGTCGGAGGGGGAAGAATAAATGGGAGATTCAATTGGACAACGTATTAAAGCAAAGCGATTAGAATTGAAGTTAACGCAAAATCAAGTTGCGGAAAAATTATTTGTTACACAGCAGACTGTTGCTAGGTGGGAAAATGGAAAGCATACATTACCAGTAAAAGCTGTTCAGGATTTGAGTGAACTATTTGATGTACCAACAGCTTATTTTTTTGGTGAAGATCAAATTATTATGCGTCGATTTAATTTTTTTGCATTTGTTGGTAGTGTTTTTGTTAACTTTATCTTATTTTGGCTAATTGCGATTGTATTATTAACAGTTTTATTAACAGTGTGGGGTATGCTAGGTGCCGGTTTGGCTGCACCAGTTGTGATTATTTGGCAGTTCATCACTGCTGCTCATATTTTTGACATTGGTCGTTTGATGATTAGTTGTGGTATGTTGCTCATGTCGTTGGTTGTTATTCCAATTGCTTGGAAAATTACATGTTATATCGGTTGCATTTTAAAAGCCTATTATCGGTATAATGTAAATTCAATTGTGTATGAGGTAATACCAAGGGAGGCTAATGATGATTATCGCAAATAAGATTAGCAAGCAAATTCAACTTGCGGATCATGATGTTGAGATATTGCATGAAACAACGATTCACGCTAAAACTGGCGAGTTTTTAAGTGTTATTGGTCCTTCTGGCTCAGGAAAAACGACTTTATTGAACTGTCTATCAGGATTAGTAAAACCAACCTCTGGTGAGGTTTACATTGATGGACAGTGTATCCAAAGCTTATCTGCACAAAAATTGGCGCAATTACGGCGCACAACGATTAGTACGATTTTTCAATCGTATAATTTATTGCCAGCGTTAAATGTTTTAGACAACGTGATACTACCCTTACGTTTGAACCATCAACGAATAAGCAAAGTTAACGTTGAGACGTTATTAGGTGATTTAAATTTTAAGGCTAGTTTAAGTCAGTTTCCTAGCCAATTATCAGGTGGAGAACAGCAAAAGGTTGCGATTGCTAGAACCCTAGTTATGCATGCCAAAATTATCTTTGCAGATGAACCAACAGGTGCTCTAGACTCAATGTCCAGGGAGGTAATATTTCAACAATTACGAGAGTTGGCTAATAATGGTGTCTGCATCATCATGGTAACTCATGATATTGAACAGGCAGCCCGTACTGATCGTGCATTAATCCTAAGCGATGGTCACATTGTTTCTGAGGTCGAACGCCCGTCAGTTGATCAACTCTTTACTCAAATGGATAGTATACGGGGGTAATGACTATGGTGTCATTAAGTATTCATCAATTTCAATATTCTTGGAAGTCTTGGATGACGGGAAATTTTATTTTTATTATTTCTGGCTGGCTTATTGGCTTTTGCTTAACTGGTATCGATACGTTGAGCTGTGTAACGTTTTCTTCACACATTGATCCATTACCATTGTTTATCATGCCAATGGTTTTTGGTGGAATAACACTATTATTTGTTTTAGGTGAAGTTATTCGACTGATTATGCAGGAGTTGGCTAATGAATACCAGTTATGGGTGGTTTTAGGTGCTAATCAGCATCAATTGGCACTTTTAATCGCTGTGCAGATGGGGTTGACAGCTTTCCTAAGTAGTTGGGTTGGTTATAGTTTATCAATGCTAAGTATAAAGCCGCTATACGGATTATTGCAATTTTACATTGGCCGCACATGGTTGCCGAACGTGGTCTTTAGACCATCTGTCAAGGTTGGCCTGATGACTAGTTTAATTGTAGCGGGGGTTGCAGTTTTATCTGGTCTAATTAACACACATCGATTATTGCGACAACACCATAGACGAATTTTCAACATGCTCTTATTCGCTATATCGCTAGTGGGATTGAGCATAGCGAATTACCAAGTGTTAGTGACCAATACACAAGAAGATAGTGGAGGTGTTTTCCTTGTACTATTATTTTGGTTAATTCTAGTCCAGACTCAAATTGGCAGACAATTACTGATGTGGCTTTCTGGACGGATAACGAAGTTAACACCATCTGGACTATTCAAATTAGCAAGTTGCCAAGTGATGATTAATGCCAATGTTAATGTGCCAATACTAGCATTGCAATCCCTCAGTTATGGGTTAATAGTGTTACTTTACGGACTTGGTGGGACTGGTGGTCAAGATATTAAGAATGTCATTGTTTCGTTTATTGTTTATGTAGGGGCACCGGGACTACTAGTTATTGCTAATATAATTTCTGTTGCGATGTTAAGCGGACGCCAACAAGAGCAAAACTTCCAACAATTAGAGCAATTAGGATTCAGTGCTAGGATGCTGTTGCAGGAACGTAGCTTGGAGTGCTGTTTTCAAGTTGTACCGCTGTTAATAGCGGCGATGATTACGAATCTTACGTTGTATGGTGCATTGCTGATGCTTGCATGGCATACGCAAGTTAGGATACAAATCAGTTTAATGTCGGCCTTTTGGCTACCGATGGGTGTTTCAATGCTGACATGGGTAACGTTGACGATGGTTGCATGGAAAGAAGTTTTTGTTCACTTGGAGAGGGCTGAAATGGGTAGACAATAATTTGCTGATTTGTTTTCAACAGCTATATGGCAACCTTGGCGTAGTAGTCGTATAAAGCAGACCTACCCATTTACGCTCAACAGGTCCATCTTGATTTTGAACAGGTTGGTAATCAAGGTAAACGGGTAATTGTCTTTGACCAGGAAACGACCAATGGTTAGCTGGTTTTATCGTGAGTGGACGCGCCTACCCGAGCAGTTATTAAGATACTGGAAGTGGGCAATGACAAGAATCAGCGTGCAGCCGCGCGCTAATCTGTCCTAAACTAATATTAGTAAAGAAATAAAATAACTGTCTAATCAAATACGATATTATGAACGACGCTGGCCGGATAATCTTTAGTATAATAGTGATTATTAGTTAACGTTGTACGATTGATTAATCATGAACATTAGGTGGTAAATATTATGAATGAATCGGCATCGGATGAAAACTTTTTGGATTGTCCATTTGCCAGTGTTCAAAAAGTCGTTCGCGGAAAATGGAGCATGGTTATTCTGTATTTCCTTAGTCAGCGGGTCTTGCGTTTTGGTGAACTCAATCGCAAGGTTTATCCACCGGTGTCACCAAAGGTTGAATATTCACTCACCCCATTAGGAGAGAAGTTCTTGCCTGTTTTGAAGGCTTTGGAGAACTTTGCGGTAGACTATCAGGATTACCAAGCTTAATTAAGTGAAATCGGTTAAGAACGAGCATGCTCCGGTTTATTCACGGCACTAATTGTCGTCATAAAAATTAAAAAACGAGATCCCGCGACGTCTTCATACGTGCTTGGATCTCGTTTTTAGGTAGAACTAAGTGACTATCGAGCCCAGAGTTGGGTCGAATGGCGATGTCACTTGGCCTTGAACCGCATAACTAAAATGATAATATTGCTTTTAAATTCTGAAAGCTAATGAACAACTCTTCTTTGAAACTTTTATTGGGAATATTGCTTTATTTAATACGCATGATTTATCTATCCAAGAAGGTGTCTGCATTATGCGGCAGAATTTGGCGCGAGTGTTGACGTTGTTTTAACTGACAAGATTAGTTTTTGGAAAAACTTAGCCGAACGGATTACCATATTTTTGACAGTATTGGTAAAATCCTAAGCGGTATAGATCGATAGTTCGGGTTAGTTCTTCACTAGATTGAAAATGAATTAGTTGTAAAACGGCGGCAGTAAATGCCAGTGCCGCTGTGCCGTTAGCTGTGACTAGATTCTTGTCGCTAATGACTTGCTGTTCATGAAAGTCGGCTGAGTTTTGATAGTTAGGATAATTGTGCCACATCGCCAGTGAATTGCCGGTATGCTGATAACCAGTTAAAAAACCGTTTTGGGCTAAGTAATCTACCGCACCACAGATTGCGCCAACTGGTTTTGAGGCATTGAGGTGTTGCTGAACTAGTGAATATAATAATGAATTATTGATATTCCAAGAGTTACCACCAATTAGGATTAATAAGTCAATAGTTGGTAAACAATCCAGTTGATAGTCAACTTTAGTGGTGAAGCCACCAATTGTCGTAACCAATGGTGTTGTTGAAGTCGTTTTAACTTGCCAGTCAGTGCTTTGATTTAATTGACTAGCTAGATAAGAAGCTTCCCAATCTGCGTATTGATCTAGCATTAGAAATAATGCAGTTTTCATGTTGACCTCCAGAGGAAAATATATTTTCAGAACCGAATATGTTATCCTCAATTATAGGAACGTACGTTCTAAAAAGCAAGTGCATGATTAAATGTTGGAGGGCAGTAAATGAGCAAACAATCCGTAATTCTTGAGTTAATTAGAACACATATTTGCTATACACCACGGGTCTTTCAACGTATTAATAAGAAATTAGCCGTTAATTTAAGCGAAGTTGAAATTAGAGATTTAGTCAATCATATTCTGATACAACCAGATGAAATCAAAAGGTGTGGGAAAAATTATTATATCCGAAGTCGTAAAGCGCGGGTAGAACTAACAGTCAATGCTGGTAATTATCGCTTAATTACAGCCAGTAAATACACAGAAGTCGACGGCTTTTAATCAATAAAACAGCTAAAAGTAATAAAAATATTAGTGAATCCGTGTGGTGGTTGAGTATTTTGGCAATGAGAAATGGGTTTTACTTGGATGAAGCAGTGAAGTGCTTCTTACGGAATAAAGCGGAATACTTAAAAAGTTAATTAATGTTAGTTGAGAATAATTACAGGAGTGTAGCACACTTTAAAAGCAATAAATCCCCCCATCAGGCTAGTATGGAAATCTAGCTGATGGGGGAATTTATTGTGTGTATATATTTGGACGTGATTTAATTACGAGCCGTCACCGATTTGACGGATTAAACAGCTTATAAACCAGTATTAATTGATAACTAGTTTAAATTAAGCGTTGTGTCAAATGTCTTATAAGCGTTATCGTCGTCATAATCGTCAGTATCATAACTAGCATCCCATTTTAGGCGAATACTAGTGATGTCTTTAACGCTGGATAATTTTGATAAAACAAAGTATACGTTACCGTCAGAATCGGTACCACTGTTTAAATCACCGTCAAAATCATCGCTATCCATGTCGGCTTCGACTTGTTGACCGTCGTTCGTGCTGAGTTTGGCCTGGGTCGGATAGGCTGAAATATCTTGCCCAGCATGGATACTCATGTGAACTTTTACGACGCCGTTAAAATCTTTCTTGTCATTACCGCTACCGCTAGTATAAGTGCCGTCCGTTTTGTAGACCGTGACTTTATCGATTTTAAATGTGGATTTCGCCCAGCTACTGTCGGTAAATGAGGTACTGTAAGCTTTTTGATCGGCGATATCGATGTCGTCATCGCCAATCGTGATACTGTCAGAGTCTGAATCTGATTCTGAATCTGAGTCAGAGTCCGTGCTATCACTAGATTCTTCACTGTCGCTATCGCTGTAACTGTCGTCAGAGTTAGTTGTAGCTGACTTGGAAGTTGTCGTCAGAGCGGCGTCCATGGCAGTATCACGGGCCGTTATGTTAATGAGAGCGGCGTATCCCAATGTCAATAAGACTAGTAGGCACCAAGTCCACCATTTGTGTGTCCAAGGTTTTGGTTGGCTAGCTAAACGGTCGAAACGTTTTCCAGCTGGTTCAGAGCGTTGGCATAGGAAAACAATGATTAAAATGGGGCCGACAAGTGGAAGCAGATAGAACCATAAATAATGCGCTGACCGATTAGAGTCGTGGAGTCGCCGCGCACTGGCTGTGAATTGCATCACTGAAGTCCAAACCATGAGCGCTGAAAAAATCAATAACAGCACGGTTTGTAAAACATTAACGTGTAATGGGCTGAGGATAAAAGCTGGATAACTGTATGCTCTGATACCAAGTACGATGGTTAAAACTAGGGAAATTAGGACCAAATCTAAGTAAAGCCACCAATATTGAGGCCGCGTAATCCGTTGTGACCAAGTAAAGGTTTGACGCATTCCTAGCTTTAGTGCGGTCCACATATTGACATGTTCTGGTTGATTAGGTGTGTTGTGCTGCTCGGAAGTAATGGTGTTCTGATCTTCAGTGGAAGCGACTTTGTCCTGAGTTGCGCCACAAAAAGGGCAAAAGGTCGCGTTAGTAGGAATCGCTTTTCCACAGTTAATACAATACTTTGTTTCTGACATCGATGTTCCTCCTGGAGTACTTATACTAGGCGAAATGTTATGAATATAAGTAGAATTTTATTATATGGCCGAGCGAATGATTATGGCAGCCGAAAACAAGCATATCATAACTAGTTAAAAATATTAACAAAATATTAATACTAAATTCATATTTTGTTCAATAATAGACTTAAATAGTTATTTATTTGCTTTGTTGAAAGTGGCAATTATAAGCTTAAGTAAAAAGCCGTGAGCTAGAATTGATCCTCGGATTTTGAAATACTAGATATTGGTCATGGAAGGAAGAAACCATTTACGGCAATTGTCATTATACAAATTAATTAGGTGCAGTAGTTTGTCGACATAGTAATCGATGATTAGTTATAGACTGAACACGATAAAACCCCAGCGAGCTTTTAACTTGCTGGGGTTTAACAATTAATTGATTCTATTCAGTGCTGCTTGGGGAATGTCTTTTCGATCGACTTTTTCCCAGTTAATCACTTGTTGGCGTTTGTCATTATAACCGACTTTGAGATAAGCGTGCATCTTGAGTGAGCGTGGTAGGACGCTATCAAAAGTGAGCTCTTTCTTAACACCATTGTCGCTGTATCCAGGCTGTGAGTAATGATAGTAGACATAGGGCTTGCCGGAATCATCTTTCCCGGTTTTACGTTCACCTTTAGTCGTGATTTGAGTATAGTATGTTTTTGTTCCGTAATTTGAGTGGTACCAGTTGAAACCGAGACCAACTGGTACTAATACGATAATAGTGATGATTAGTCCCAAAATCCCCGCTTTTTTCATTAATAATCCCTCCAAATGATTAATTGAAATCTGATATTAATCATAAGAGATATAAGAAACGGTGGATAGCAGTTTATGCAATGCTAAATGAAAAACAAGTAATTAAATATAATATTAATAATTTAATGGGATTCAAAGTCTGATTCTTGCATTTCATGATAAGTTGTCATCTTCTGATGAAGAAAATCCAAGTTAGCTTGTGTTGCTACCATTAGGTCATTAAGTTGTGCTTCTTGTTTTTGCAGTAATATCAAACGTTCAGGGATTGTTTGATTACCGATATAGCGCAATTGCGCGTAGCGTTGCATGTTTCGAATCGACATGCCCGTTTGTTTTAAACGCTTCAAAAAATTAACCCAGTCGATATCTTTAGACTGGTATTGACGATGATTACCGGCAGTTCGCGTGGGACGAAGCAGGCCGACTTCTTCATAATAGCGTAACGTATCGATTGTTAGGTCAGTTTGTCGTGAAAATTCACCAATTTGCATTAATTTGAAAACCTCCTGAAATAAAGCTTGATGTCGGGTACACCCGAGGTTGTAACCTAGAATCAATCAAATGAAGGAGCTGATTAAAATGGAAAATAAGCAACGGTTAATTAATGGAAAAGCCATGTTACAACGGGTGGATGCTGAAGCAGCTGATCATGTAATGGCTAGTTTGGATAGGGTGGCACCGGATGTGGCTAAGCTAATTCTTGAATTTGCATTTAATGATATTTATACACGTCCTGGTTTATCGTTGCAACAACGCGAACTTGTTACTATTACTAGTTTATTAACGCAAGGTGATACAGCAGACCAGTTACGTGTTCATCTCAACGGATGCCTCAACGTTGGGCTTAGTCGTACTGAAATTGTGGAAACTTGCATTCATTGTATTCCTTACGTTGGTTTTCCGAAGGTATTGAATGCGTTGACGGTGGTTAAAGAGGTTTTTGCGAAAAAAGAAGACTTAAGTTAGTCTCTGTTTAATAAGCCGAGATTGAAATTGAACTGTAGGTCTCTTTAGTATATTTACTAATAGAAAGCGCTTCCTGAATGTCGGATAGAGCGTATAATAGTGTTATCGAGGGAACTGAATATAAATTTAGTGAAGACTGCTTTAAATTAACAGTTGAATTATCTTATGATCGGTAAGCAAGATGTTATTTAATCGAATGAGGTGAGGATATGAGTAATATCATTCAAACAGTTTTTGGGATACTACTAATCGCACTTGGCTGGTTTCAGATTAGAGCATCGCGGCGATATTTCCGACAGCTAAAGTTGCATGGGAACGCTGAAATGTCGGTTTTTGCGCCTTTAGCATTATGGAGTGCATTGGTATTTGGTGCCTTTTTAATTGTAGGTGGGATTGTACTTACACTGGGAATATATCACTGATTCTAATAAGTGGAGGTACGTAATCCGATTTCTAAGAGTAATAGAATGAGTTGAAAGATCCGGTTAATTTTTTTAAATTAACCGGATCTTTTTATTGAATCCTGATAAAAAAGTGACTAAATGCTAATCAGACGTCATTATTTGAATATGATTATATGATATTTGAAACAAAAGAATGGAAAAATGTGATTAATTTGTAAATCAACTTAAATAAAGCGTTTACAAAGACTGACTTCTTTGCTATCATTTAGTCATTCGAACGACACTCATTCGAATGACTAAATGATAAGGGATGTGATGCTATGTCGCCACTTAAAAACGGCAGTAATGAGGCAACAGCTAATCGGCGTGCATTGAGCCTGACTAGTATGTACTTTAATCGTTTTCTAGTATTCCATTATGTAACCGCTATCTTTTTCTTTGTTAATCTTTATTGGGCGATTGTTTTATTCGGCTTTGGTTCCGGCATTGGCCTATTGCCAAGCATTTTGTTAATTGGAACAGCTGTAGTGATGGTAGAGCAAATTGGTAAGTTTTGGAAGCATACGAATCGGCTAACTTTTACACGGTGGTTTTACTGGGTGCAACTCTTTATAAATCTGAGTGTTGGATTGAGTTTAGTGTTTGGAAAACTAAAAGTGTTCTATCCATTTTTAAATGAAGCGAGTTTGCCCTGGGTACTTAGTGTTTTAGGCTTTGGTATTTTGGTAAGTGCTTTCCTTGAGTATCGGGTGTTCTTGATTGAGCATGATAAGGATCGCTATATTAAGCATATTCGTCAGTTTGCAGCAAGCATATAAAGGATTGGGATGTGAAATTCGATGGATGATACAAATAATAAAATGTTTCAGTTTTTAAATAATCACTTAATGGGCCCAATGGGAAAGCTGGCTCAATTCAGAATTGTACGGGCTGTTATGGCTGCCGGGATGGCAACAATTCCGTTTACAATTGTTGGATCAATGTTTCTGATTGTTAGTGTGTTACCGCAAAGCTTTCCAGCACTAGCCGGATTCTTTGCTGTTTCGTTTGACAAAATCACACCGTTATACATGTTAGCAAATACCGCTACGATGGGGATTTTATCACTTTATTTCTGTTTAGTTTTTGGTTATGAATATACAAAAATCCAGGCCCAAGAAGAAAAGATTGAAGTGAATCCACTGAATGGGGCTTTGATTTCAATGATGGCCTTTTTCATGTGTTTACCAGAATTAGTTTTCAAGGACGGTGCCATGACGCTTATCAATGTTTTCAATAAAAACGCTAAAATTATTGATGGCTGGGAAATGGGCGGTGGTGTTACTCGTTTAGGAACGACTGGTATTTTTACTGCGATTATTATGTCGATTATTGCGGTTAAAATTTATGCAACTTGTGTTAAACGTAACTGGACAATCAAGATGCCTGAAACGGTACCAGCAGGCGTAGCTCGCTCATTCACTGCATTGATTCCAACAGCTCTAATTGCGTTGACAGTAATTGTGATTAATGGATTATTAATTTTGATGGGAACTGATATTTATAAAATTGTTGCAATTCCATTCGGATTCGTGACGAATTTGACTAATACTTGGATTGGTTTACTGGTTGTTTACTTTATTATGCATGCACTCTGGTTGGTTGGCATTCATGGGGCCACTATTGTAACCTCATTTTTAACGCCAATTGTATTATCTAATATGGTTAGCAATGCTAAAGGTGCTAATATTCCGTTTGCGGGCGAGTTTAACAACTGTTTTGTGACAATCGGTGGTTCCGGTGCGACGCTTGGAATGGTAGTGTTTATCGCTTTCTTTGCCAAATCAGCTCAATTGGGCGCACTTGGTAAAGCTAGTATTGTACCTGCATTTTTCAATATTAATGAACCTATTTTATTCGGGATGCCTGTTGTTTATAATCCCTACACTGCAATTCCGTTCTTCTTAGCACCAATGTCATCAATGTCAGTTGCTTATTTTGCAATCAAGTTCCATATGGTCAATCCACCAATTGCTCAAGTAGCATGGCCGACACCGGTGGGCTTGTCTGGGTTCTTAGGTTCTGGCGGTGATTGGCGGGCAGCTGTTTTAGCAGTTGTCTGTGCTTTGATTGCTTTTGTTATTTGGTTCCCATTCATTAAGTTTTATGACAATAAACTTTTTGTACAAGAACAAAGTGGAACGGTGCAAGCCGATTAATGATTATGGCAAGTTATAAGTTTGATTCGCAATTTGGCTTTTAAGAGAGGAAAAATTATCATGAGTAAATTACCAAATGGATTCTTGTGGGGTGGTGCGGTCGCTGCTCATCAGTTTGAGGGTGGCTGGAACAAAGGCGGCAAGGGGTTAAGCATTGCTGACGTCATGACTGCGGGAAGTAATACACAAGCACGTGAGATTACAGATGGATTGGTCCCTGGAAAAAACTATCCAAATCACGAGGCGATTGATTTTTATGATCATTTTCATGAAGATGTGCAGTTGTTTGCAGATTTGGGCTTAAAGTGTTTTCGGACAAGCATTGCTTGGACACGGATTTTTCCGAACGGTGATGAAAATGAGCCGAATGAAGCAGGCTTAAAGTTTTATGATGATTTATTTGATGACTTGCTAGCACATGGTATTGAACCTGTAATTACGTTGTCCCATTTTGAAATGCCCTATCATTTAGTAAAAGAATATGGTGGCTGGCGTAACCGTGAGATGATTCGCTTTTTTGTTAAATTTGCACGGGTCGTACTCGAGCGATACCGTAACAAAGTCAAATATTGGATGACTTTTAATGAAATTAATAATCAGACGGGTTTAAATGAGTGGGGACTATTTACGAATTCTGGTATTAAGATTACTGCTGATGAAGATGCTGAAAAATTAATGTATCAGGCTGCACATTACGAGACGGTCGCTAGCGCATTAGTTGTTAAGATGGGCCATGAAATCAATCCAGAATTTAAAATTGGATGTATGATGGCGATGGGGCCAACCTATCCCGCAACTCCCGCACCACAGGATGTGATGAAAGCGGAACGTACCATGCAAGCTGGTTATTGGTTGGCAGATATTCAATGTAAAGGAAAGTATCCTAATTGGTTAAAACGGTACTTTGAACGCCACCATTTTGCTTTAGACATAACTGAGGCCGACTTGAATATTTTGGCTGTTGGAACGGTTGATTATATTGGCTTTTCCTACTATGCATCACATGTGACTAAAACAACGGATAATGAACCAGACGATTATATGACGCCTGGTCAAAATCCTGAAGTGAAAAACCCGGCCTTGGAACGTTCGGATTGGGGTTGGGAGATTGATCCGGTTGGCTTACGATACGCACTTAACTGGTTTAGTGATCGTTATGATTTACCATTGTTTATTGTAGAAAATGGGCTGGGCGCTTTTGACGAAAAGGACGCGGACGGTAAAATTCATGATGACTACCGCATTGATTACCTGAGAAAACATATTGAACAGATGGAGTTGGCTGTCGATGTTGATGGGGTTCAATTGATGGGGTATACGCCATGGGGCTTCATTGATTTGGTTTCCGCAGGGACTGGACAAATGGATAAGCGGTATGGGCTGATTTATGTGGATAAAAATGATGCAGGTGTTGGAACTTTGAAACGTGAAAAGAAGTTATCGTTTGACTGGTTCAAGAAAGTGATAGCTACAAACGGTGCTGACCTCTCTTAATACGCTATAATAAACATATATGAACGTGCTCCGAAGATTTGGGGTGCGTTTTTCGGGTCATGAAAGAGGGGGATTTGAAATGGCACATCTGGATATAGGTCAGTTGGTTCAACGGATTTTAGCTGACATTCAGGTTGGTAAGTTGGCGGATGGACAACGTAAATTACCTGCCGAACCAGTCTTAATGGAAAGGTATCAAGTAACCCGTTATACATTGCGCCAAGCGTTAAAGCAGCTTAGCAACATGGGTTATACTTATCAAATGCATGGTATCGGAACATTCGTCCGACAGCAACAGACTAATAATTCAATAGCTTTACAACATGATGGTGGACTATCAGAAGCTGCTGCGCGTGCAGGATTGAAACTTGCAACTAAGAAGGCAGTGATGGCGATGACTACTGTTGCTGATGCTGAGTTCTTACCGGAAGCAGGTCATCTTAAAGATAATGAGGAATTAATTGATATTCGGCGTTTTCGAGAATTGGATGGTCAACCATATTTGATGGAACATTCGTACTATATAAAAGCAATCGTAGATACGATTCCTGAAGAAGCATTGTATGGTTCATTGTTCAATTATTTTGAACAACAACGAGACGTCAATATTGGCTTTATTGATCAATTACTGATGAGTGAGCCACTACCAGAAATTGCCGGGGAGTTTATGAATCTAGCAAATGGGGCACCCAGTCTAGTAGTTAAGGATGAAACATATTTAACTACCGGAAAGATGTTGGCATTTTCAAAGCAATATTATGATTATCGACGAGCACGGTTATTTATGGTTAAGAAGATTCGTTAGGTGTTGGGGTGATGGCCCTATTATTGAAGTTAGTAACTAATTACTTGGATAAAATAAATCGGTAAGCTTATAAGCCTACCGATTTTTTTAATATTATTTTATTCATCAATTTCCGGCGCCGACCCAAGCTCTGCCTGAATCATCCAGATTTTCTTCTCAATTGCG
>OLQI01000044.1_pt1 | contig 141752 bp, 124 predicted proteins | sample 1672171 | NCBI WGS metagenome assembly OLQI01 (sample SAMEA3136655, study PRJEB25190) | human gut metagenome
ACACCCCATTTCCTAAACAGTATACCATACTGTCTAACAAATGGGGTGCAGTTCATCCGATGCAGAACCGTCTCTTTTTACGCTATGCTATTTACAGATCGACCACGCTGCCCACTTCGGCAAGAGTGGCAGGCACCGCACCCAGATGAACTTCATCGGCATCCCGGCGCACCACAAAATGGACGGTCTGGCCTGCGGCAAAGTCAGGCTGATAGATCAGCTCCAGCGTCTGCCAGTCCGCCGGGGTCTCGCAGAAACAGTGGAGCATCGCCCCGCGCCCTGCGGAAAGATTCAGGGTAAAGGCAGAGGCATCTGCCGCATTTTCACCGTAAAGGGGAGCCGCAAAGCTGCCCACCCGCACCTGTCTGCCATCACACAGAGCCGTCAGGCCGGTGCCCAGGCTGTACAGGGCGTTCCTGCTGTCCAGCCCGCGGCTCTGCAGGTAGCTGGCACCCACAGCCAGCGGCCGGGCCGAGAGGTTCTCCACCGACAGATAGACCAGCGTGCTGTCCAGCTCCGGGGCCGGTGCATAGCCCAGCAGCTCCACTGCCGCCTTGCCGTCCAACAGAGCAGGTTCGCCCTCATAGCAGGGGGCCAGAGCCGCGCCCGAAACACCGGTGAGCAGGGCAGCAGCCAGACTGACTGCGCCGGAACCGGCATATTTCAGGAACGAGCGGCGGGACAGGGATTGTGACATCGGGGATTCCTCCTAACGGGAAAATAAGTTCTCTTTATACAATAGTAAATTCCGGGCTTTCTGTCAAGAGATTTGCCCGGAATTTTACCTGTTCTTCCGCGATTTTGCGTGTTTTGGATATTTTCAGGGCGGCGCGGCAAAGATTCTTACTCAAATGCCTCGTTTTCCTCGGCTTCTGCCTGCCCGCGCAGGGTATCGGCGTAGCCAAAAGGCACGATGTCGATGGCCTCCACCAGGCGGTCGCGCATCCAGAGCTGCACGTCGGTCTGGACGGTATAGCCGCAGCCGGGGTCGGCCATCCACTGTTCCGGGTGGCGGGAGGGCAGCGCGCGCTGGCTCAGCATACTCATGATCACGCCGCCATGGGTCACGCAGGCAGCCTCGGTCACATCCATCCGGATCATATACTCAAACAGCTTGAGCAGGGTCTCGGCGCAGCGGGCATGGAACTGCTCGGTGGGCTCTGCTCCCTCGGGCACAAAGCCGGAGCCGGGGGTGATCCACTTCTTGAAATCCTCTTCCTTGACCAGATCCTTCACGGGGCGGTTCTCAAACACGCCAAAGCCCGCTTCCCGCAGGTCGTGCACTGTGAACTGGTGGCCTGCATTGGGGAACAGAATGTTCGCTGTCTCCACAGCGCGCACCAGCGGGGAGGAGAACACCGTGTCCACCTGCGGATACTCGAACCGCTCCTTCAGCTCCTTCAGCTGGGCGCGTCCCTCATCACACAGGGGGATGTCCGTACCGCTGCCGATGTACAGACCCTGCAGATTACCGGCCGTCATGCCGTGGCGGATGAGATGAAGTTTGAACGTTTTCATGGAAAAACACCTCTATCTGGCAAAGAGTTCCTCTTTGCTGTAAAATTTCACACCGGCAGTGGGCCTTCTGCCCGGGCCGTGCGCCACAAAATATGCGTTGATTATCTTTAGTTTAGCATAGATATGGTATCCGGGGCAAGCCTTTTGACAAAAATGACGAAAAACGACGAGAATTTCCGTCACTTTTCTTGCTTTACTTTTTGTTTTCCACTGTGTATAATCAACATGTTGTAAACCAAAACTCAAAGAAGTTCAATTTCCAGTACTGAGGAGTCCAAAATCATGGAATTCAACCGTATCATCAAGCTGCTGCGCAAGGAGCGCGGCATCACCCAGAAGCAGGCCGCGGAGGACCTTGGGGTGTCCCAGGCACTGCTCTCCCACTACGAAAAGGGCATCCGCGAGTGCGGTCTGGACTTTGTTGTCCGGGTAGCGGATTACTATAATGTGTCCTGCGATTACCTGCTGGGCCGCTCAGCTGAGCGCAACGGCATGATGCTGAACGCCGATGACCTGCCCAACCCCGATAAGATGAAGGACAACGTCTACCATGGCAGCGTTCTGCCCACCATGAACAAAAAGCTGATCTCCAACAGCCTGAACGTGCTGTACGCCAAGATCGCCGAGTGCCACAGCAAGGCCCTGACCACCGAGGTCAGCACCTACCTGATGATGGCCGTGGCCAAGATGTTCCGCCTGCTCTATTCCGCCGAGCCCCACAACGCCCAGAGCCTGTTCAGCGTGGAGGCCCGCCGCTGGCCCGGCTACTCCGATGCCGTGATGCGGATGAGCGAGAGCAACGTGGAGGACCTGCTGGCCGGTGAGGACCTGAACGGTGCCGAGGGCGTAAAAGACCCCTCCTGCCTTGCCATGACCACCGAGAGCCTGACCCGGGAATACCCGCTGTACACCCCCAGCCTGCTGAATCTGGTCAAGACCAGCGAGACCCATGTGCGCGGCCTGGACCCCAACCAGTGAGCTTCTGTGTGAAACTCCTGTTAATTCTGTGCCCAGGGCCTTGCAATTTCCGGTAAAAAATGCTATAAACGAATCAGCGAAGAAAAAGATTTCTGCCATTGATTAAGGAGGCAAGCTTTATGTCGAACAAGATTTCCCGCCGCACCTTCCTCAAGGTCACCGGTGCTTCTGCCGCTGCTCTGGGCGCTGCTGCTGTGCTGGGCGGCTGCCAGGCCGGCGATAACTCTTCCATCGAGGTCAAGGTCGGCGATAAGATCAGCAACTGGAACAATCTGGCGGTCCAGCTGACCAGCGTCTTTACTCTGGCAAGTGCCCCCGATGCCGAGGGCTATGAGTACATTGCCATGCTGATCACCTCTGCAAACCGTTCCAGCCGCGACACCTTTGCCATCGGCGCACAGAACATTCAGGAGATCGGCGAGGCCTATCCTCTGGATACCCCGGAGCAGATCGCAGCCAACACTGCCGGTTACTTCCATGCTCTGTCCGCTTCCACCACCGACTTTTCCTTCACCTGCGACGGTCAGGCAACCGAGGGCGGCGCTTATGTCCAGCTGTACGACAGCACCACTGAGAGCTTTACCACGGCCTCTGCCATTCCCCCGCAGGGTGCAGGCTACATTGAGCTGGTCTGCATGGTGCCCACCACCTGGCAGCAGATCGGTGTGACCTACACCCCGACCTTTGTTTCCGGCAAGACCCTGAACTTTACCATCAACGCCTCTGACCTGACCAAAGCTTGATCAAGCAGGACGAAATTTCGTATGATTTGCACGGCGACGGTGGGAAAATTTCACAAAATATTTGTGAAAACCATTGACATTCGCCCCCGTTTCGCCTATTGTATAGGCAGAGCCTTTTGGCATTTTCGTGCGCTTTGCACATTATAAGGAGGAACGATTATGTCGTTAGCATTTTCTCGCCGCTCTTTCCTGAAATACTCCGCTGTTGCAGCTGTGGCCGTTGCGGGTGCCAGCCTCTTCTCCGGCTGTGATCAGACCGATACCAAGAACCTGTACTGCGATGGTGCCGGTTCTATCACTGTTCTGCAGATCAATGCTGTTCTGGGCACCTACGATAACAATGCCAAGAAGTACAAGGACATTGATTTGACCAAAAACTCCATCAGCTTCCCCTTCCAGATCACCGTTGGCCGCACCAACAATCTGCCCATCCAGCCCAGCAACTTCAAGGCGATCGTCTACGGTAAGGACGGCAAGCAGAAGGCAAAGTATGTTGGTGGAACCAGCAACGAGCTTGAGATCGACGCTTCTCTGTTGGACACCAACCTGGCAAACAGCGTTACCAACTCTGGCACCATCAAGCTCAACGCATCTCTGGCTGAGGGCGAAAAGCTGGTCTTTACCTACTGCCCCGACCTGCAGTATGCCGAGTATTCCATGAACTGGGTTCTGGCTCGTGCCGCCAAGAAGGAAGAGAGCTCCGGCTCTACCACCACCAAGTAATCTCCCCAACGTACATCCCAAGCCGTCCGGGAAAGCCGGGCGGCTTTTTTTGCGCCGTCGTATTGGCAAAGTATCTCAATTTTTCTTTAAATTTTCAGCAATTCTGTATCTTGTGCACACCCGCATTTTCTGATACCATAGGTTCATGGAAAAGAAGGGGAGCGCAGCGGCAGGGGCCGCCGCGCTGTTTGTGTTTCCGCTCAAAAAGGCCATGGGCCGTAGTTTGACAGAACAGGAGTGTTGCAGTTATGATCAACATGGTAAAGCTTCCCACCAACAAGAGCAATCTGTTCCTGCGTGTGGCAAAGGGCCATTTCGCAACCAGCCACAGCCACATCAATTACTATATCGATGTCACCACCCAGAAGTCCCGCCTTTCCGAGGCAAAGGCCGTGGCAAAAGAGCTGGTGGCCGCCTACCAGCACAACACCATCGTGGATACCGTTCTCTGTCTGGACGGCACACAGGTCATCGGCACCTGCCTTGCCAACGAGCTGACCAAGGACGGCTTTGCCAACATGAACGCCCACCAGACCATCTATGTCATCACCCCGGAATACACCACTGGCAGCCAGATCATCCTGCGCGACAATCTGGCCCCCATGGTCAAGGGCAAGCACGTGCTGATCCTGGCTGCTTCCATCACCACCGGCTACACCGTGCAGGCTGCGATCGAGGCGATCAACTACTACGGCGGCACTGTGGCGGGCCTGAGCGCCATCTTCGCCACCGCCACCGAGTGCCTGGGCATCCCGGTCACCTCTATTTTTGACCCCTCCAACCTGCCCGATTATGCCAGCTTCGATTCCCGCGAGTGCCCCATGTGCAAGGCTGGCCAGCATATCGATGCACTGGTCAACAGCTTCGGCTATTCGGCGCTGTAAGCCTCCTTGCCCGATCGTTTCATCCACTTCCCGCAGACAAAAAGACCCGGCTGTCATCGGCAGCCGGGTCTTTTCCTTATTCTGCTTTTTTCGGGAACACAAACGGGTCGTGCAGGTAGACCAGCACAAGGTACGCCGCCATGAAGCACCAGATGATGGGCTCACAGAGGATGACGGCGTTATAGGCAAACTTCGGGATGAAGAAGAACACGAACACGACCTTGCCCACCAGCTCGATGACACTGGAGAAGAGGGGCAGGACCTTCTGCCCCAGGCTCTGCAGAGCGTAGCGGGTGGCCAGCAGAACACCCAGCACCGAGTAGAAGGGCGCGTTCCAGAGCAGATACCGTGCGCCGTTTTCCAGCACCACAGGCTCGTTGGAGCCAGAGATGAGCCGCACCATCCACTCTGCGCCCAGCTGCATCAGAAAGATCGCCAGCACAGCCACCGCCACGCTGTACAGGGCGATCTCCTTCATGCCCTTGCGGACACGCTCCGGCTGGTTTGCGCCGCAGTTCTGGGAAACAAACGTGGAGCATGCCGATGCCATGGCCATGACCGGCATGCTGGTAAAGGAGAACAGCTTCCGGGCGGCGGTGTGACCGGCAATGACCAGCGTGCCCAGACCGTTGATGCCGTATTGCAGCACCACCGAGCCAGCCGAGACGATGCTGCTCATCAGGCCCATGGAGATGCTCTGGCTGAACAGCTCCCAGTAAAGGTGGCTGCCCACCCTGAAATGCTGTTTTTCCGGAAGCAGGATCTTCACTCTGAGGAAGATGTACAGGATGCAGAGCACCACCGAAACGCCCTGCGAGATGACCGTTGCCACAGCCGCCCCCTGCACCCCCATGCCCAGCCTTGCAATGAACAGGAGATCCAGCACCACATTCAGGCCCGAGGAGATGAGCAGGAACACCAGCGGCATCACGCTGTTGCCAATGGCGCGCAGCAGGCCCGCGCAGAGGTTATAGGCGAACATGACCAGCACGCCCAGATCAATGGTCAGGATGTAGCGGTACGCATCGTCCAGGATCTCCGCCGGGGTGTCCAGCATGAGCAGCAGCGGGTGCAGGCCCAGCACACCTGCCAGCGTAATGCAAAGGGAAGCCACCAGACCGATGACCAGTGAGCCTGCCACGGTCTTTTTGAGCAGATCGTGATCCTGCGCCCCGTAGGAGCGCGCTGCAACGATTGCAAGGCCGTTGCCGATACCGAGGCCAAAACCGACCAGAAGCTCGTAGATCGAGCCGCAGGAGCCAATGGCGGCAAGGGCGGTATCGCCCAGCACATTGCCCACGATCATGGTGTCCACGGTGTTATAGAGCTGCTGGAACAGGTTGGAGATGAAGATGGGCAGCATGAACAGCAGCAGGTTTTTGAAAATGGGCCCGTGCATCAGGTCCACATTCATGCTGAAGGGGGATTTTTTCGCAGTTTGGGTCATAAGGTTCCTCACAGTTTACGGAAAACAACCCTCCCCGGCATTGCGCAGCAAAAACGGAGAGGGTTGTGCTTTATTTTTCTTTTACAGCTCCTGGGTCTCAAAGCCGTGGCCGGTCAGCACCTCCACGCTGGTGAAGCCGGCTGCCTTGATGGCGGCGGCAGCTTCCTCAAAGCCGAAGGTCAGGCTGGAAACATCGTGGGAGTCGGAGGTGATGATGACCTTGCCACCCATCTTGTTCCACTCCTCCAGCATCCATGCACTGGGGTAGAAGTCCTTGCGGTAGCCGCGGTAAACGCCGCCGGTGTTCACTTCCAGCAGGCAGTTGTGCTCTTTGGCTGCGCTCAGGGCCTTGAGGGCAGCGGCCCGGTAGCGGGGAGCCTCTTCATCAAAGAACTCGCCCTCGCCGTTCAGCTTCTTGATGAGGTCGATGTGGGCCAGAATGTCCGGTCCCTTGGCGGCAACCTTCTCCACCTCTGCAAAGTAGGCCTCCACCGCGGCCAGCGGGTCACCGTCGAAATCATCAAAGATGCAGTCGTGCAGATCCTGCGGGCGGAAGTCGATCTCGTAGTACTTGCCAGTGTTCTTGCCGTACAGGTGATGGGCCGCACCGATCCAGTAATCGTAGTTCTCGGGCTTATCCTCGCTCAGGCTGTCCCACTCGATGCCGCAGAGGATGTCCACCTTGCCCTTATACTCTGCCTTGAGCTTTGCAATGGTGGCCTTGTACTGGGCGGTGCGGCTGGGGCTCATGCAGTACTCGCGGTCCCGCTGCGTATAGCTATGGCCGGAGAAGCCCAGGGTCGTCAGGCCCTGTGCACAGGCGGCACTGGCCATTTCCTGCAAGGTATTTCTGCCATCGCACATCGTCGAGTGGCAATGAACACTGGACTTCCTATAATCTGCCATAACTAAATCACTGCATCCTTTCCTGTTTGACCTTGTGGTCAATGACGTGTCGTTTTTCCAGCTCACGGGTGATCTCTTCCACCGTAATGCCTGCCTGCACCATCAGCACCAGCACATGGTATGCCAGGTCGCTGATCTCATAGATGGTCTCGGCCTTGTCTTCTTTTTCTCCCGCAATGATGACCTCGGTGCACTCCTCGCCCACCTTTTTCAGGATCTTCTCCTTGCCCTTCTCGAACAGGTAGGTGGTATAGCTGCCTTCCTGGGGATGATCCCTGCGGCCCTGGATGAGTTCGTAAAGCCCCTGCCAGCTGAACTGCTTGAGCTCCGGCGAGACATACACTTCGTTGAAGAAGCAGCTCTCGGCACCGGTATGGCAGGCAGGGCCATCCTTGACCACCTCCACCACCAGTGCGTCCTTGTCGCAGTCTGCAGTGATGGACACCACATGCTGGACATTGCCGCTGGTATCGCCCTTGCGCCAGATCTCCTGACGGCTCCGGCTCCAGAACACCGTACGCCCCTCGGCAATGGTCAGTGCCAGCGTCTCGGCGTTCATGTAGGCAAGGGTGAGCACCTCTTTGGTGTAGTGATCCTGCACGATGGCAGGAATGAGGCCCTTTTCATCAAATTTCAGTTCCATGGTCCATACTCCCTCCCCAAAGGGGATACTTACAGTTTATCCTAAAGTTGCCCGAAACGCAAGAGCTTACAGCCGCATTTCGACACCATTTTCATTCAGATAGGTTTTCAGGTCGTGGATGGTCAGCAGTTTCTGGTGGAAAATGCCCGCCGCAAGGCCCGCGTCGATGCCCTTGTGGTGGAACAGCTCAAGGAAATCTTCCTTTTTGCCCGCGCCGCCGCTGGCGATGATGGGCACATTCACCCGGGCAGCGACCGCGTCCAGCATCTCGAGATCGAAGCCGGTGCGGACACCATCGGTGTCAATGCTGTTCAGGCAGATCTCCCCCGCGCCATGCGCCACGCACCAGCTGATCCAGTCCAGCGCGTCCCGGCCGGTATCCTCGCGCCCGCCCTTGGCGAACACCCGGAACTGGCCGTTCACCCGCTTCACGTCCGCCGAGAGCACCACGCACTGATCGCCGTATTTCCGGGCCGCCGCCGGGATGAGGCCGGGGTCCCGCAGAGCGCCCGAGTTGACGCTGACCTTATCGGCACCGCATTTCAGCACCCGGTCAAAATCCTCCAGCGTGTTGATGCCGCCGCCTACGGTCAGTGGGATGAAGATCTCGCTTGCCACCCGGGTCAGGATATCGGTGAACAGAGCACGGCCCTCAAAGCTGGCGGTGATATCGTAGAACACCAGCTCGTCGGCACCGGCGGCGTTGTACATCCGGGCCATCTCCACCGGGTCGGCCACGTCCCGGATGCCCTCAAAGTTCGTGCCCTTGACCACCCGGCCATTCCGGACATCCAGACAGGGAATGATGCGTTTTGTGATCATTTTCGTTCCCCTCCGTTTCATTCTGCACCAGTTCTACACAACGTTTCAGATCCAACGCCCCGGTATACAGGCTTTTGCCCAGGATCGCGGCAGCGGTGCCCATCTTTTTCAGTTCCAACAGCTCGGCTTCCGACGAGATGCCGCCGCTGGCCGTGAAGGCCACGCCCGGCACCTCTGCCGCCAGCTGGCGGTACAGCGCCAGATTCGTGCCCTGCATGGCACCATCACAGGCAATGTCGGTGTAGATGATGGCCGTGCATCCGGCATCTGACAGCCGCCTGCAGAAGTCCACGCCCTTTTCGGCGCTGACCTCCTTCCACCCGTGGATGGCAACAAATCCATCTTTGGCATCCACCCCCACGGCGATCCGTTCGCCGTAGCGCTTCAGCATCCGGGCCGTGAAATCAAAATCCGTCACAGCCACACTGCCCAGGATGCAGCGATCCACGCCAAGAGAAAGGTATTTTTCAATGCGCTCCTCCGTGCGGATGCCACCGCCCACCTCGATGTACAAGCCCCCCTGCTTTGCCAGCGCGGCAATGGATCTGTAGTTGGAAAGGGTGCCGTCCTTTGCGCCGTCCAGATCCACAACGTGGAGATACCTGGCCCCGGCCTCCACAAACTGCCGGGCCTGTGCGCAGGGGTCCTCCCCGTAAACGGTCATACGGTTGTAATCTCCCTGCGTCAGGCGGACAACTTTGCCGCCGCGCAGATCAATAGCTGGAAATAGTTGCATCGTTTCTCCTCACAATTCACTGAACGCCTTCAATATCCGCAGCCCCGTCTCCCCGCTCTTTTCGGGGTGGAACTGGGTGCCGTACACCCTGCCCGCCCTGACCACGCCGGTCACGGGGATGGAGTAATCGCTGACAGCAAGTGTACTCCCGGTACAATTTTTGCCGTAGTAGCTGTGGACGTAATAGACATACTCACCCTCACGGATGTATCGGAAAAGCGGGTCATCCCGTACGATGTGCAGGGCGTTCCAGCCGATCTGCGGTACCTTGAGGGATTTGTCTTTCAGGTCAGGCTCCAGCGGGCAGACCTCGCCTTTGACAAAACCCAGGCCCCCATGCTCACCGTACTCATAGCTTTTTTCAAAGAGCAGCTGCATTCCCAGGCAGATGCCCAGCAGGGGCTTTTGCGCCGCCTGCTCCCGGATGACCGGCACCAGACCGGTAGCCGAGAGCTTGTCCATGGCATCGCCAAAGGCCCCCACCCCCGGCAGGATGAGCCGGTCAGCCTTGCGGATGGTCTGTGCATCGGCGGTCACAACGGCCTCCAGCCCCAGATGCGTCAGGCTGGAGCGCAGGCTGAACAGGTTACCCACGCCGTAATCGATGATCGCGATCATACCAGCAGTCCTTTCGTGGAGGGGATCTCGTCCCGGTGGGCGGCATCAATGGCGACTGCCGCAGCCAGCGCGTGGCCTGCCCCCTTGAAGCAGGCTTCGAGAATGTGGTGGGTATTTTCCCCTGCAAATTGTACAAAGTGGAGCGTAGCGGGCACATTGCGGGCAAAGCCCAGCCAGAACTCCGCGGCGCATTCCACATCGAAATCGCCCACCTTTTCGGTCTTGCAGTGGACATCCCAGTTCAGGGTGCACCGGCCCGAAAGGTCTACCGCGCAGAGCACCAGCGCCTCATCCATGGGCAGGTAGAAGCTGCCATACCGCTGGATGCCCCGCATCTCGCCCAGCGCCCGGGCAAAGGCCTGCCCCAGTGCAATGCCGATATCCTCAGCCGTGTGGTGGTAATCCACCTCCACATCCCCGTGGCAGGTGAGCACCAGGTCAAACCGGCCATGGCGGGCAAACAGCTCCAGCATGTGGTTCAGGAACCCACAGCCGGTATCCACCTCATAGCGGCCCGCACCGTCCAGATTCAGGGTCAGCTCGATCTGGGTCTCGTTGGTGTTGCGTTCCAGTGTCACTTCCCGCATGGGTCATTCCTCCATTATTTTGTCAAGGGTGTTCAGGAAAATCTGCATCTGCTCCGGCGTGCCGATCGTGATGCGCAGCCAGTTTTCAATGCGCGGGGCATCAAAGTGGCGCACCAGAACGCCTTTTTTCTTCAACTTCCGGTACAATTCGCCGCCGTTTTTCTTTTGTGTAGAGGCAAACAGGAAGTTGGAGCGGCTGTCCAACACCGCAAAGCCCCGGGCTTCCAGCTGCTGTTTTGTCCATGTGCGGGTGTCCACGATGGCGGCACGGGTCTTTTCAAAATAAACGGTGTCTTCCAGCGCGGCCTGCCCTGCTTTCAAGGTCAGGCGGTTGATGTTATAGGGGTTCAGGCTGAACTTGACCCGGTTCAGGTCCGCGATGAGGCTGGCGCTGCCCATGGCAAGGCCCAGCCGCGCTCCTGCCAGCTGGCGGGATTTCGAGAAGGTCTGCACCACCAGCAGGTTGTCGTACCGGTCAATGAGCGGCACGCAGCTCTCGCCGCCAAAGTCCACATAGGCCTCATCCACAATGACCACATTGTCAGGGTTCGCTTTCAGGATGCCCTCGATGGCACTGCGGGGCAGGGCCAAGCCGGTGGGAGCGTTGGGGTTTGCGATGACGATGGTCTCGTTCAGGCCGTAGTAATCGGCGGGGTCAAGGGTGAAATCCTCCTTCAGCGGGATGATATGGCTGGGGATGTGCATCAACCCGCACCAGACGCTGTAACAGCCATAGGTGATGTCGGCATAGGCCAGCGGGTGGGTCTCGTCACAGAAGGCCCGCAGGGCGAAGAAAAGGTTCTCGTCACTGCCGTTGCCGGGCATGATCTGGTCCGGCTGCAGGCCAAAGTGCACCGCCGCCGTTTTCAGCAGGTCGGTGCAGGCGGGGTCGGAGTAGAGACGGAGCTTTTCCACCTCGTGCTCGCTCACCGCCGCTACCACCGCCGGGCTGGGCAGATAGGGGCTTTCGTTGGTGTTCAGCTTGATGTATTGCTGGTCCTGCGGCTGCTCCCCCGGGGTGTAAGGGGTGACTGTTTCAAGTTTCGGAGAGAGATATTTACTCATAGCAATTTCCTCACTGTCAGCGTCCTCGCCCTCTCAGGCGCTTCGCGCCAGCTCCCCCAAAGGGGGAGCCTCTGGCGGTTTTCCGTAACCTTGCGGGAAATTGCCAAAGCCTCTCCCTTTGGGAGAGGTGGCATTGCAAAGCAATGACGGAGAGGGCGAGCCGCCTTTAGTCCTCTTCATATCTTATCGTCACACTCTTCGCATGGGCGTGCAGGCCCTCGCGCTCGGCAAAATCGGCAATGCGGGGTGCCACCTCGCCCAGCGCCTCGCGGGTGTAGTAGAGGAAGCTGGACTTCTTCACAAAGTCGTCCACACCCAGCGGGCTGGAGAAGCGGGCCGTGCCGCTGGTGGGCAGGGTGTGGTTGGGGCCTGCAAAGTAATCGCCCAGGGCCTCGGGCACATTGCGGCCCAGGAAGATACTGCCCGCGTTTTTGATCTCGTTCAGCACCCCGAAGGGGTCCTCCACGCAGACCTCCAGATGCTCCGGCGCAATGATGTTGCAGGCCTCAATGGCCTTGTGCAGGTCGGTGCAGACGATGATCTTCCCGTTGTCGTCCACGCTGGCGCGGGCAATGGCGGCACGGGGCAGCTGGGGGATCTGCACCTCCAGCTCTGCCTGCACGGCCCTGGCCAGCGCCGGGCTGTCGGTAACAAGAACAGGGCTGGCCAGCTTGTCGTGCTCGGCCTGGCTCAGCAGGTCTGCCGCCACCCAGGCGGGGTTGCAGCCGCTGTCGGCCAGCACCAGGATCTCGCTGGGGCCAGCGATCATATCAATGCCCACCTTGCCGAACACCTTCCGCTTGGCGGTGGCAACGTAGATGTTGCCGGGGCCGACGATCTTGTCCACCGCCGGGATGGTCTGGGTGCCGTAGGCCAGCGCGGCCACGGCCTGTGCACCGCCGGTCTTGAAGATCTTGGTCACACCGGCGGTGGCGGCAGCAGCAAGGATGACCGGATTCACCCTGCCGTCCTTTCCGGCGGGGGTGGTCATCACGATCTCCGACACGCCCGCGACCTTGGCCGGGATGACATCCATCAGCACGGTGGAGGGATAGGCCGCCGTGCCGCCGGGCACATATACGCCCGCCTTTTCAATGGGGGTATATTTCTGGCCCAGCACGATGCCGGGCTTCTCGTTGATCACGAAGTTCTTGTGCACCTGCTGGCGGTGGAAGCTCTCAATGTTGGCGGCAGCCTCCCGCAGGGTCTCAAGGAAATAGGGGTCCATATTGGCAAAGGCCTCATCGATCTCCGCCTGCGTCACCTGCAGGTCATCGATCTTTGCCCCGTCAAATTTCAGCGCGTACTCCTTCAGCGCCTCATCGCCCCGGGCACGGACCTCGGCAATGATGCCGTCCACCACATCCTCCACGTTTTTCTCCGCGCGGATGTCCCGGTTCAGGATCTCCTCGGGCCTGAGCTCATCAAAATTATACAGCTTGATCATTTTGTTTCCTCCTGCAAGGTCTTGCGCAGCGCTTCCAGCATGGCATCCATCTCGTTGTGCTTGAACTGGTAGCTGGCCTTATTGGCAATGAACCGGGCCGAGATGGGCATGAACTCGGTGACCACCCGCAGACCGTTCTCCCGCAGGGTGGTGCCGGTCTCCACGATATCCACAATGACATCGGAAAGGCCCAGAATGGGGGCCAGCTCAATGGAGCCATTCAGCTTGATGATATCGATATCCCGCCCGATGGACGCATAGTAGCTCTTTGCAATGTTGACGAATTTGGTCGCCACCCGCACCGGGCGGCTGGGGTCATCCTTGTAATCCGCCGGGGCAGCCACGCACATCCGGCACCTGCCAAGGCCGGTATCCAGCAGCTCGTAGACATCGGCAGAGGCTTCGGTGAGGATATCCTTGCCCACGATACCCACATCTGCCGCGCCGTGCTCAACGTAGATGGCCACATCGCTGGGCTTGACAAGGAAGTAGCGGATGCCCGCCGCAGGGTTCTCCACCACCAGCTTTCGGGTGGCGTTGTAGTCCTCGGCGCAGCCGTAGCCGATGCGGGCCAGCAGGTCATACATCTTGTCGCCCAGACGGCCCTTGGGCAGGGCCACATTCAGCATGACCCGGCCCGTGCTGTTCCTCTGCACCGGCGGGGTGGGGGCGCTCAGGCGGTCAAGCTCGTCCAGATAGACCGCAAAGCCGATGGCCCCGGCCCCGGGGGTGAACTTCTGCATCAGCAGGTCGTAGCGGCCGCCCTTGAGCAGGGGCCGCGGCAGGCCCTGCAGGTAGCCCTGAAAGACCAGGCCGTTGTAGTATTCCATCTCACCGGCAAGGCTCAGGTCAAGGCGGACCGACCCGCCGGAGGCCTCCAGCGTTTTGGCCAGTGCCCGCAGCTCAGCGGCGGCGGCGCGCATCCGGTCGTTGCGGCAGGCGCTCTCTGCCTTTGCCAGCGTCTCCTCGCAGCTGCCGGAAAGCTCCAGCAGGCCGGTCAGGGCAGCGGCCCCGGCGGCATCCAGCCCGGCGGCCTGCGCGGCGCGGCACAGCTCGTGCGCATTCTTTTCCCGCAGCTTTTCCAGCAGGCCGGGGCGGGCATTCTCCGGCACGCCCAGTGCGTCGAACAGGCCGAACAGATAGCCCATATGGCTGACTTCCAGCACCCAGGCGGCCCCCAGCTGGGCCAGGCTCTGCGCGGCCAGCCGGACCGCCTGCTGCACCTGTGCTTCCCCCACCGCGCCCAGCATCTCAAGGCCCATCTGGGAGATCTCCTGGAAGGTGTGGCTCTCTGCCGAGGGGCGGTAGACGTTCTCATGGTAGTAATACCGCAGGGTCTCGCCGGGGGCGGGCTGGGCCGTCTTGGCAATGGACAGGGTCACGTCCGGCTTGAGCGCCAGCAGACGGCCATCCAGGTCGGTGAAGGTGATGACCTGCTCCGAGGACAAAAAGCTCCGGTTCTCCTGATAAAGCCCGTATTCCTCAAAGCGGCCCATGTGATATTTGCGGCAGCCCGCCGCCTCATACAGCGCCCGCAGCGCAAAGGAGGCCCGCTCCTTGGGCTGCAAACTGTCCAGACTGAATTCCATCTCGATCTCCTCGTTCCCTCTCTGCGTATTTCCCACTTCTTTTGTTCATTTTACTTTATCGAGATAAAGTTGTAAAGTATGAAAGTGACGGCTTTTCAGCCCTATCTTACCGTTTTTCTGTGCGTTTGTACAGAAAGGCGAAATCATTTCACCCCAGCGCCAAAACAGATGATGGAGAGCGAAAACCGGGGATGCAAAAAGGCCGGGCCAGTCTCCTGCATTGGAAACCGGCCCGGCATCTTTCTTATTTTGCAAGCTTCAGGTTCTGCGGCTCTTTGGGTGTGAACACAAGCTTCAGGTCCATTCCCATTCCGTCTGCCAGACGCTTCAGCAGCTTCAAAGATGGGTTGCGTGTTCCATTTTCCAGCTTGCTGATATCCGCCTGATTGATGCCGGTGCGTTCGGCCAGTTCCTTCTGGGTCAGGTTCTGAGAAATGCGTGCATCTGCCATCGCCCGGATGATATCCATTTCCGGCTGGTTCTCTTCCCACTCCTTGCGGAACTCCTCATTTTTCAACTGTTCATTCAAATACAGATCCAGTGTTTTCATCTGATTCTCCCTCTCTTTCCAAAAAATCTTTCCGATACTGTTTTGCCCGTTCAATTTCACTCTTGGGTGTTTTCTGGGTCTTTTTGATAAAGCCGTTCGTCAGAATGATCCTTCCCCCATAATAGAAGAAATACATGACCCGCGAAATATCCGTTCCAACTTTTCCGCGGATCTCAAAAATCCCATCATCCAGATGCTTGCTGTATGGCTCCCTCAGACGGTTTCCCTGTTCCTGTAAAACCTTTAGGGTCATTACCAGCTTGCTCCGCATTTTGATATCCAGTTCATCCAAAAAATCTTCCGCAGGGCGCTGGCCATCTCTTGTTTCATAAAATTCCACCACGAACGGTCCCATTTCAAAATCCTCCCTACACTCTTCCCCTTTCAGTATATGGCAGATATACCATATTGTCAAGTGCAAAAAGGCCGCCGCCCATTCGAAAACAGGCAGCGGCCATGCAGCTTGATTTTTTTCTTAGCCCAGCAGCGCCAGCACACCGGCCTTGGGGCGGGCACCCACAGCCTGATTCACAAGCTTGCCGTCGCGGAACACCAGCAGGGTGGGGATGCTCATCACGCCGAACTGAGAGGCCAGCTCGGGCTGTTCATCCACATTGACCTTGCCCACCTTGACATCGGTGCGCTCCTCGGCCACCTCGTCCACGATGGGGCTCAGCATCCGGCAGGGGCCGCACCAGGTGGCCCAGAAGTCCAGCAGAACAGGCTTTGTGCTGTGCAGCACCTCGGCTTCAAAATTTTCTTTGGTAATGGTAACAACAGCCATATCGGTTTCCTCCATTTTTTATCCGCACCCTCTGCGGGGGCGGCCAGTTCCCTCAAAAGAAGGAGTGATTCTTACTTATGGCTCTAGTATACCCCAAACGACAGGATATTTCCAGAGACAATCTGTGAACAAAAAGGCGGCGGCCCGCCCGCTTGGGGGAGAGCCGCCGCCCTGTGTTGTTCTTTGGAGTTCTCCGGGCTGTCTGGTCAGAACGATCAGGCCGTGACCCAGGCGATTGCGGTAACGGGCCACCAGCCGGTCAGGTTCAGAGCGGTGTAAACGCCAACGATTGCGTTGCCGATGGACTTACCCATGTAATCGGCAGCGGCATTGATGCCCTTTGCTGCCAGATCGGTGATATTCTCGCCGCTCTTCTTGTTGTTCTTGATCCAGGTACGGGTCTGATCCAGACCCCAGATCAGGTTTGCAACAGAAATGACTGCGCCGATCGTCCAACCCACAGCAAACGGAGCGGTAAAACCGTCGCCGCCGCTGGTATAGGTCATTTCTTCTTCGTTCATCACGTTGTAGTTCGCGGGCAGCATGAGCTTCTTTTCCATAATAATAATACTCCTTTACAAAAGCATTTATTGCACGGTGCATCGTACACCGCAGGTTACAGAAAACAGACCCGGTATCCCACTTTCCCGGCTTACAGGATCAGCAGAACAGCGCTCAGGGGAGCCAGAGCCACCACCATGGTGCTGGAAACGGCATCCCGGACAAAGTTGGCTGCGGACTTGGACATATCCTCACCGACAGCATCTGCGGCACGGCCCAGAACGGTGAAGAGGTTGCCCTCACGGTTGCTCTTCTTGTTCAGCCAGTCCTTGGAAACGGAAATACCCCAGATATAGCTGGCACCCAGCACCACAGCACCCACGACCGTAGCGGCAGTGGTTGCAAAGCCGCCGAGATCGGAACCGCCCTGGGTATAGGTCATTTCTTCTTCGGAAAGCACTGCGTATTCAGCAGGCAGATTCATGTTCTTGTTCATAGGTCTCATACTCCTTTTTGAGCAGCTTGAACCGATGGTCTTCTTTCCCAATTTACCATCTGGTTTCCAGCCTTATATTACTACACGAAACAGTTTCATGCAATGGATTTTGTGAAAAACCATCAAAAATCGGAAAGTCGCATGAAAAAGCAAACGAAAGTTTGTTGAAAAGCACTGCAATAATTTTCCACTCAGCCTGCCACGCCCGCGCGGTAGAGATACGGATCGGTGGTGAAGCTGGCATAACTGTACAGCACAAGGATCTGGTCGTAGTCGTTGGCCGCAATGAGCTGGTCCAGCCCATAGTTATAGTTGCGGAAATCCACCACGTCGATGGCCCCATAGTTGGCTGTCAGGTAGGGCACAAAGCTGTTGGCATAGCTGTCCTTGATGACCAGGATTTTTCCCTCGCCGTCACCCTCCACCCGGCTCAGGCCGTTGTTGCCGTGCAGGAACATGGCGTACTTATCATACACCTTCAGCTTGTCCAGATCATACAGGCCGGTGGTGGTGCCCTCGGTGGGCTGGCCCGGGCCGGTGACGTTCCAGACCGTCAGGCTGTTCTGCAGGTCGTACCAGGTAATGGTGTCAGGCTCGGCATTCCAGGTGCGGGCCTTGGAGTAGTGGGTGCCGTAGAAATCCTCACAGGTCTCAGCCGTGTGGGCATCCCGGTCAAAGGGGGTCAGGCCCAGCGTCTCGCAGAACTGCTGGTAGGCGTAGTAGGCCCCCAGCGTCGTCCAGTGGTGGTCAGTGCGGTAGTAGAGGTATTCCCCCTTGTGCTCCGTCAGGGCGGGCAGGACATCAATGAACCGCCCGTAGGCCTCCCCCTGTGCGGCAACGCCTTCCAGAATGCCCTTCTCATCGATCTGGGGTGCCCCCGCCGGGATATTCTCAGGGTAGACCACCGAGGCCGACGGCACCAGCATGAGGTTCACCCTGCCCGGGTAGCGCTGGGCAAGGCTCTGGACGGCGGCAAGGTTCTTGGCCATCCCCTTTTCCTCATTTTTCAGGATGCTGTAATGCCGGGCGAACATCATGTGCTCCCGGCCCAGCAGGATGCCGCCGCTCTGGGTCTTTTGGAAGAGGGTGGTCTCCGCCGCGCTCTGCAGGCTGATCCACTGGTCGCGGCCAAACACCTGATCCTTGACGTATCGGGTGTAGCTGGTGAAGTAGTTGTTCAGCCCGTCGGCGGAAACAGCGGTCAGCCTGGGCCGCTGGGTCAGGGTGGTGTTTTCCAGTTCACTGTACGCGCGGTCGGGCGTGGCCATATCCAGCACGAACAGCCCGATAAAGAACAGCCCGAAGGCCACCAGCACCGGATACCGGAACAGAGAGGGAGTTTTCTTTGTATGCTTGTCCATTCAGATCCCCTCCTCAGAAGTTGAAATACAGGAACGGGCTGTTGGTGCTGCCCACCACATACGCCGTGGAGAGCACCAGAAGCACCAGCACCGCAGCCACACGGGTCACGGTGTGTTTGCGCAGGGCGTTCCAGAGCTTCTCAATGAGCGGGGTGCAGCACAGAATGCTGACCGCCAGCAGTACGCCGTAGTTGCGCAGGAAGTAGACCGGAGACGCACCGCCCGAGGGGAGAAAGAGCTTGCGGAACAGCAGTCCGAAGCCCACCCCGGCCTCGTTGCCCACAAACATGGCCCAGCCCACCACCACAAGGAACATGGTGTAGATGTGGGGCCAGATCCTGCCTTTTTCCAGATATTTGAGCAGGAACAGCTTTTCAAGGGCCAGCAAAACAAAGTAGTACAGGCCCCAGCAGATAAAGTTCCAGTCTGCGCCGTGCCAGATGCCGGTGAGCAGCTCCACCACGAACAGGTTGAAGATCTGCCGCTTCAGGCCCTTGCGGTTGCCGCCCAGCGGGATATAGACATACTCGCGGAACCAGCCGGAAAGGGTCATGTGCCAGCGCCGCCAGAACTCGGTGATGGAGCGGGAGATATAGGGGAAGTTGAAGTTCTGGGGGAAATCGAAGCCCAGCATCTTGCCCATACCGATGGCCATCAGGGAGTAACCGGAAAAATCAAAGTAGAGCTGGAGCGAATAGGCGATGACACCCAGCCAGACCAGCGGCGTGGACGCATTGGCAAGGCCCACAAAGGTGGTGGAAGGGCTGTCGGCAATGCCGATGATATCCGTCCAAAGTGCGCCGACGGCATCCGCCAGCAGGACCTTTTTTGCCAGACCGAAGGTGAACAGGGTCATGCCTTCCTCGATCTGCTGCAAGCTGTAACGATGCTTGTAAACGTGCAGCTGGGCCGAGACATCCCGATACTTGACGATGGGGCCCGCGATGAGCTGGGGGAACATGACAACATAAGCGCCGAAGTCGATGATGTTGTGCTCAGTCTTTACCTCCCGGCGGTAGACATCAATGGTGTAGGAAAGGGTCTGGAAGGTATAAAAGCTGATGCCCAGCGGCAGGACGCTGATGCCCTGAATGGCCGCAAATCCGGTGCCCAGCAGGCTGTTGATGCTGCGCAGGACAAAGTTTGCGTACTTGAAGTAGAACAGCATCCCCAGGCTGGCTGCAAGGGCGACCAGCAGCAGCACCTTGCGCACGCCGGGCTTTGCGTCAAACGCTTCCAGCCCCAGGCCGCAGAGATAGTTGATGAGGATCAGGGCCAGCATGACCGGGAAGAACCGGACTTCACCCCAGCAGTAGAACACCAGGCTGCACACAAAGAGCACCGTATTCTTGAGCTTTGCGGGCGCAAGGTAATACAGCGCCAGCGTGATGGGAAGAAACCGGAACAAAAAGATGATGGTGCTGAAAACCAAGGCTTCGACCTCCTTTTAAAAAAAGAGCTGCTGCAAATGCCCTCTCACACTCGCTGCGCTCGTCAGCTCTCCCTTTGGGAGAGGCGGCAGTGCGGAGCATTGACGGAGAGGGCCTGCAGCAGCCCCATTCAGTTTTATTTTACTCTCCCAGTGCGCTGTCCACCGCGCTGTCCAGATCGGCAGTGCACTCGTTGGAAGCGATGACCATGACCACGGTGTTGTCCTTGAAGGCGATCACGGCATTCTCCACATTTTCCTGGGCCTGTGCGAACTCAGCGTAGTTGCCGTAGAATGCCACCTGATCCTGCTGGTAAGCAGTCAGCTGGTTTGCAACCTCCTCAGCCTTGCCGTCAGCAGCTTCCACGACCAGCACCATACCGGCATCGCCGTTGTCGTTGCTCTTCACGCCCTTGTAGCTCACCACATCCTCAGCGGGCAGGTTGAAATCGTACTCAATGTTCATGGCAGCGATCTCAAACTGGTTGGAGATGGGGTTGGCGTTCAGCAGGGTCTCGAACGGTGCGTTCAGGGCATCGGTGCTGTTGTCCTCGCCCAGCGGGATGCTGGAGGCCTGGCTCAGCACAGTGGAGGCAGGCTCAGAGGACGCGGCAGAAGAAGCGGTAGAACCGGAAGAAGAACCGCAGCCGGCCAGCAGAGCACAGCTCAGGGCCAGAGAAGCAGCGGTCAGAATGATTTTAGCACGAAGTTTCATGGATTATTCCCTCTTTTATCTGTTTTACACCGGTTCGCCCACGCGGAAGAGTTTCCGACAACGAACCATTGTTATCTTACCATATCAAAGCCCGAATTGCAAACGGCAGGCAGAAGATTTTACGGTTTCTTCACCAGCGCTTTGCCGCTCAGCCCGCAATCTGCTGCAGGGCGGCGATATAGTCCTCAAAGCACAGGCCGCTGGCGTTGATCTTCGCGGCGTTTTCCACGCCCACATAGCGCCAGTGCCAGGGCTCGTAGGTGATCTCGGTCTTCTCCTCGGCCCCCTTGGGGTAGCGCAGGATGAACCCGTACTCCCCGGCGTGCTGGCAGAGCCAGCGGAAAGCAGCCGTGTTCTCAAAGCCCTCGTCCAGGCCGGTGTGCTCAGGGCTGTTCAGGTCTGCTGCCAGACCGCAGTTGTGCTCGGAGTAACCCGGCGGGTTGACGACGGCAGCGGCCATTTCCTTCGCCTTGGCATCGTCACAGCCCTGCTGCTTATAATAGTTGGTCTTTTTCTCGTAGAGGCTGGTCTGGTAGGACACGCTGCGGTAGCCGCTCTGCATCCAGACGGTCACATTTTCCGCAGCAGCGGCCTTCTGCAGCTCCAGAAAGGCATTGCAGGCCACGGTCTGCAGGGTCTTGTTCACTGCGGTCTTGGAGCCGCACTCGGCGGTCTCAAAGGTGTAGTTTTCCGGCATCTTATTGGTGTGGTTCACAAGGATCATCAGCGGGTCGGCCAGCATGGCCTTCGCCTCGGCGGCGGTCAGGCCCAGCAGGTTATCCCGGCTCTCCACGCTCTCGGCGGCGGCTCCGCTCACGGCACTGCTCTCCGCCTTGCTGCTCGGCGCAGCCGACGGCAGGCTGCTGGCCGCACTATTGGCGGCGCTCCCGGCGGCATCCGCCGTGGGCACCGGGGCCTTGCGGCGGGAAAGCAGGAAAGACACACCGCCCACGGCCACGCAGACCACAAGGGTCAGCCCGGCGATGCGGCGGATGGCACGGTTGCGTCGCCGCCGCCGGATCTCTGCCCGGGTCAGGCGGCGGCGGTGGATAGGTTGCTGCTGATTCATAAGAGACCTTCTTTCTCGGTTCGTTTTCTGTATATTATGTTTCTCCGGGGGCATCCTAAACCCGAGGTGACAGCGATGAAGATGACAGCGGAAGAATACGCGCGGCGGGTGAAACAGGTCGGCCCCCGCTCCCCTCTGGGCTCCGACTGCCTGTGGGCCTTCTGTGTGGGCGGCGGCATCTGCCTGCTGGGCGAGGTGCTGCGCGGGTGGTATCTTGGCATGGGGCTGGATGCCGAGCTTGCCGGCACCCTGACCAGCTGCACCCTCATCGTGCTGTCGGCCCTGCTGACCACGCTGGGCCTCTACCAGAAGCTTGCCGCCAGAGCCGGGGCAGGCTCGCTGGTGCCCATCACAGGCTTTGCCAATGCCGTGGTCAGCGCCGCCATCGAGTTCAAGCCCGAGGGCCGGGTCTGCGGCACCGGAGCCAAGATGTTCACCATTGCAGGGCCGGTCATCGTGTACGGCACGCTGGCCGCTGTGGTCTACGGTGGGGTGCTCTGGCTGCTGGGCGGCTGACCGCTCTGTCTACAATACGCCTGCCGGGGTGCAAAAATTGCAGTTTTCCGGCAAAGCGAATGGAGCAGAATATCGCACGAGCGCTATTATAGCACAAATCCCAAAGAAAAACAGCCCTGAAAGGGGGATTTTTTCATGGCGACCCGCCGGGGTGACACCCTGATCTTCCCAAAACCGCCTGTCATCGCCGCACACGCCTGCGTCGGCGGCAAAAAAGAGGGCGAAAGCCCGCTGGCGGCAGAGTTCGATGAGCTGCACAGCGACAACCGCCTCGGGCAGGCCAGCTGGGAGGCCGCTGAAACGCAGCTGCAATTACAGACGGCGCGGCTCTGCCTGAAAAAAGCCCACGCCGCCGAAAAGGATGTGAGCCTCCTGTTGGCCGGAGACTTGCAGGCCCAGTGCACGGCTTCGGGCTATGCGGCCCGGGCGCTGGGCCTGCCCTTTGCGGGGCTGTTCGGGGCCTGCAGCACCATGGCCGAGGCGCTGGGCGTTGGGGCCTGCCTGTGCAGCGCCGGAATGGCAGACGGCCTGCTGGCCATGACCTCCAGCCACTTCTGCACCGCCGAGCGGCAGTTCCGCACCCCGCTTTCCTACGGAGCCGTGCGCACCCCCACCGCCCAGTGGACTGCCACAGCGGCAGGGGCCTGCCTGCTCCGCCCTGCCGGGCAGGGGGTTGGCATCCGGGCCGTGACCTTTGGCCGGGTGCAGGATCTGGGCATCCGGGACATCAACAACATGGGGGCCGCCATGGCTCCTGCTGCGGCGGCAACGCTCCTGCGCTACCTCACTGATACCAACACCCAGCCGCAGGAGTTCGATGCCATCTGCACCGGCGACCTGGGCCATGTGGGCAGTCAGCTGTTCCGGGAGCTGCTGGCCGCCGAGGGCCTGCTCCTCAAGAATCATATAGACTGCGGTTCCCTCCTCTATGATGCCGAGGGCCAGTCGGTGCACAGCGGCGCTTCTGGGCCGGGGTGCTGTGCCGCAGTGCTCTGCGGGCATCTCCTTCCCCGGCTGGAGCGGCGGGGGCAGCGCCGGGTGCTCTTTCTGGCCACTGGCGCGCTGATGAGCCAGACCACCTTTTTGCAGAAGGAGAGCATCCCGGCCATCTCACACCTGGTGGAGCTGGCGGCTCCGGAGGAACAGAACGGAGGGAACACATGAACTATTTCTGGGCATTCGTTGCAGGCGGGGCCATCTGCGTGGTGGGCCAGCTCCTTCTCGACCTGACCGCCCTGACCCCCGCCCGCATCCTGACAGGCTATGTGGTGGCGGGCGTGGTGCTCTCGGCCCTTGGGTGGTACGCGCCGCTGGCCGAGTTTGCAGGCTGCGGTGCCACCGTTCCCCTGCTGGGCTTCGGGCATCTGCTTGCCAAAGGTGTGCGCACCGCCCTTGCCGAAGAGGGAGCCATCGGCATCCTGACCGGCGGGCTGACCGCCGCGGCTGCAGGCATCACCGCCAGCCTTGTCTGCGGCGTGGTCTGTTCGCTGGTGGGCCGCAGCCACGATCAGAACTGAAGCAGGCCCCTTCCTGGGACGATACACGTTTTTCGTGCATCGTCCTTTTCTGCGCCGATTCGCGCCCTCTGTATGGTATACTTTTCCAGAAAAGGAGATGACAGTCATGCGCGAGACTCTTGCAACGATCTTATGGGAGGGCTGGACAGCCCTTGTGCTCTGCACGGCGGCGGTGTTCCTGCCCGGCAGCGAGGCCCTTACATATCCCGCCGTGCTCTGGCCCGGGCTGGTACTGGCAGCTGCTGTGCCTGCAGGCTGGGTGTTCTGGGCGCTGGCAGAGCAGCCTGCGCCCCTGCCCCCGGAACAGCTGCTGGAAAAACAAAAACCCCCGTATCGGGTTCCCGATACAGAGGTTTTGTTCGTCAGTCGATCACTTGATCTGTCGTAAATCAGGCGTTCTTGTTTGCACGCTTGGCCATACGGCTGATCTTGCGAGAAGCGGTGTTCTTCTTGATGACACCCTTAGCGCGAGCCTTGTCGATCGCGGAAACAGCAGCCAGGACAGTTGCGTCCTTGTCAGCGGCTTTAGCATCGATGGCAGCGTCTGCCTTCTTGACGACTGTTTTCAGGTTGGTCTTAATGGCCTTGTTGTGAGCCTGCTCTGCAGCAGCCTGCACGACGCGGTCCTTCTGAGATTTGATGTTAGGCATTCGTTCCACCTCCTTGGCTACCTATAACAGCGCACCTTATGATACCATATTTGCCGTACCAGCGCAAGCCTTTTTTGAATTTTTGTTTAGAAATTTTTCATTTTCCCATACTTCTGGTACCGTTTGGGCGGGAAAAGCGCCCAAATACGGAAATTCAGCCGGATGGGGGATGCAAAATGCGGGAAACTGACCTTGCCGATGAACTGTTCGGCCAACCGGGCGGGACCGCCCTGCCCGCCGGGGTGCGTGTGGCAACGGCCCGTCAGGGCGGCGTGACGATCACCCGGGTAGAGATCTCGCGGGAGGGGCTGGCGCGGCCGCGGGGCCGGTATGTGACACTGGAGGTCCCCAGCGTGAGCCTGCTGGACGAGCGGGACAGCGCCGTGATCGAAGCCGCCGCCGCAGAGCTGCGGCCCCTGCTGCCGCCCGAAGGTCCGGTGCTGGTGCTGGGGGTGGGCAACCGCCGGGTCACGGCGGATGCTCTGGGTCCCCGCACGGTGCAGAAGGTGTTCGTGACCATGGGGCCGCGCACCGTACCGGTGCAGGGCATCCGGCCGGTGGCGGCTGTGGCCCCGGGGGTATCGGCGGCCACGGGACTGAGCTTACAACAGCTGGCCGGGGCACTGGTACGGGAGCTGCGCCCCGCCGCCCTGCTCTGTGTGGACAGCCTTTGCTCTGCTGAGCCGGAGCGGCTGGGCCGAACGCTCCAGTTTTCAGACACCGGGCTCCACCCGGCCCAGCCCGACCACTCCCGGCATCTGGATGCCGCCCGGCTGGGTGTGCCTGTCCTTGCGGCGGGCATCCCCACCCTGATGCAGGCCGAGGAGGGCCGGGATCTGGTCGTCACGCCCCGGGATCTGGACGGAGTCATCGCCCACGGCGCAGCCCTGCTGGGGGCTGCCATCAACCGGGCCCTGCAGCCAAAGCTGAGTGTGGCGCAGTTGTGCTGGCTGGTGGGGTAACCCTCTCGGTCTCGCCTTCGCTCGCCTGCTCCCCTGATCGGGGCCAGTTTTATGCTGCTGCCAGCCTGCCTCTCCTACTGGGAGAGGCAGCAATCCGTTCGCATTGACGGAGCGGTTCTCTCATATCTATTTTGCAGAAGGGGGTGAGGTTCCATGCGCAGGCGGGAAATGGCGGGGTGCGGGCATCCCCTGCCTTTTGCGGCAGCGGCAGGCCTTGCGCTGGGACTGGCACTGTTTGCGCACCAGCTGCTCCTCACGCTGGCAGCAGTGGTCATCGGACCGCTGCCAGCCGTGCAGACCGCCCTTTCCCTGAGCCGGAAAGACCTCTCCGAGGCTGCCGCACAGGCCGTGAGCGAACCCGCGCAGGAAACACAGGCAGAGCCTGCACAGGAGGCTCCCGCCCTGCCTGCCGGTGACATTAAAGCCTACCTTGTCCCACTGGAAGGCGATGAGGCCCGCCCGGAGGGAGCCGGTGCCATCCTGGAAAAGAACTATCCGCAGGGCAGCGGGGAGAAATACATTCCCTGCGGCAGCGGCAGCATCAAGAACAACACCAGCGTCTCCAGCGCCGACATTGCCGCCGAGATCACCAACCCGCTCCCCTTTGCGGTGGAGTGGAACAGCCCCGACCCGCAGATCCTCATCATGCACACCCATGCCACCGAGGATTACCGGCTCTCAGCAGGGCTGTGGTACCGCCCGGGGGACGGCTCCCGCACCACCGACCGGGACCTCAACATGTGCGCTGTGGGCCGGGTGATGGCGGACACCCTCAACGCCGCCGGGCTCAATACCCTGCACGATGAGACCCTGAACGACTACCCCAGCTACACCGGAAGCTACGCCAACAGCCGCGCGGTGGTGCAGCAATACTTATCGCAGTATCCCAGCATCAAGATCGTGCTGGATGTCCACCGGGATGCCATCGAGACCGAGAACGGCTCCCGCATGGCCCCGGTGTGCACCGTCAACGGGCGGCAGGCAGCGCAGGTGATGATCATCTGCGGGTGCGACAACGGCACCACGGTCAGCCTGCCCAACTACCGGCTCAACCTCCGTTTTGCCGCCGCCTGGGAAACCGCCATGGAGGGCCTGTACCCCGGCTTCACCCGCCCGGTCCTGTTCAGCTACCGGTTCTACAATCAGGATCTGACCCCCGGCAGCCTGCTCATTGAGATCGGCGGGCACGGCAACAACCTGAACGAGGCCCTTTATGCCGGGCAGCTGGCGGCCAATGGGCTGATCCAGGCAATCAAAAATGCCGCTGGCTGACCAGCGGCATTTTTGATTGCTTATTCGTATACGATACAGCCCAGGATCTGCTTGCCCAGCCGAACGATCTTCTCGTTCTGCTCCCGCACGGCATCGGTGCGGGTGACCGTGCAGTCGGCAGCCAGCACAATGGCATCGGCAGCCACCACATGGGGCACGGTGGCAGCGGCCTTGAGGATGCTCTCGGCGGCGGTCACGCTCTGGCCGCGCAGGGGTTCCGTGGCCTGCAGGGCAGCGGCCAGTGCTTCCAGCTGGTCCGCAGGCAGGTCGCCGGTAACCAGAATATTCTTCGCCTCCGGGGCGCGGCTGCGGATGGTCTGAGCCATCAGGCAGAGCATCTCAGCGTCCGCGCTGCCATCGGGGCGGCCCTCCATCTGATAGAGCTTTGCATCCAGCTTTCCAGCCTTCTTGGTGCGGTCGCTGGCCAGCGCGCCCAGCACGGGCAGGCCGGTGGAGCGGTTCAGCTCGCTGGCCGAGTAGACCATGCCGTCCAGCAGGAACTTGACCACGACCACGCCGCAGGCAAGCACACCGCCCAGCAGGAAGCCAATGAGCAGGTTCTTTGCCACCGAGGAGGCAGCGCCGCCGCCCAGTGCGGGCTCCTCCGCACTCTCCCAAGTACTCTTAGCAGAAGCCAGATTGTCATCCAGCGCCTGACGGGCACTCTGCAGTTCCACCAGCTGACTCTGCAGATTCTGAACATCTTCACTGCTCGTCTGCTGCAACGCACGCAGTTCCGTGGAGACCCCCTGTGTCACGCTCTGATCAATCACGCGTACGCTGTGGCTGCACACAGCAGCTGCCGCTTTATCATGGATCAGATCCAGACGACCCAGCAGCGCGTTCAGAATTTTCTCTGCGGTCTGCTGATCTGCAGCATACGCCTGCAAGGTCATCACGCCGTTATACTCGCCACTGTCGTTCTGGGAAAGTTCTACCGTGACCACGCCCTTCAGGTAGCGCACATCTACCCCTACGGCATCAGCGGCAGCATTCATGGAGTCACCGCTGACCAGCTGTTTCTGATATGCAGCCAGCAACGCACCGGTCGGGTCAACATTCTGATACGCAGAACCCGGCTGGATTTTGTAGCCGCTGTCAATATAAAGGTCAGCCTGCGCCGTCCAGACATTATAAACGTCCAGATTTTTTAGCAGCGACTTTTCTGCATAGTCCTGTGCCTGTTTCAGTGCTTCCTGCACACTAGACTGCGCATCCTCGTTGCTCTTCGCCGTCAGCTCGTACTGCTGCACAGCAAACTCATAATCCTTCTCTTTCTGCTGATACTCAGCCAGAGCCTCTTCATAAGCAACCTGATCTTCTGCCGAAACAGCGCCGCCGCGCAGGATCTTTACCCCGGCAAGGCCGCCAGCGATCACAGCACAGACAACCGCGGTCAGCAGGATGGGCTTGAGCTTGTGCAGAAGGGTCACCATGAGCGCGACGAGGTCGATCTCTTCCTCATCCTGTGCGCCGGTGGGGTAAGTGGTTTGGTTTTCGTTCATGCTCTACTCCTCAGGACAAAGCCAATCTTCATGTTTGTTCCGTTTTGTGCAATGCACATACTATAACAGAGTAAATAATATCATTCTTTCCGGCAGAATTCAACCGTTTTTCCACAAAAAGCCGATTGACAAACCGGTGCTGCTGTGCTATTTTTAGAATTACTGAAAAGCAAAGATCGGGAAAAGTAACGCATTCCGGACGCTCCAGAGAGCGCGGCAGCAGCTGAGAGCCGCGTGCGGGCCAGTGCGCGAACGAACACCCGGGAGCTGCAAACTGAACACGGCATTCCGCCGCCAGTAGGTGCGCCGCAAAGCCCAGCGTTACCAGGGCAGCGCTTATTGGAGCGCGCGAGCGACCGGACACTTCCGGTAATTCAGGTGGCACCGCGGACATTACAAGACAGCTTGTTCGCCCTGAAAATTCAGGGCAAAGCTGTCTTTTTATTTTTATATCGGAGGAAAGAAAGATGGAACGTACTGAGATCGTCTCGCTGTACAAGAACACTCCCGCCGACGGCACGGTGGTCACCGTGTGCGGCTGGGCCAAGAACATCCGTGATTCCAAAAACATCGGCTTCATTGCCCTGTCGGACGGCGGCTGCTTCAAGACCCTGCAGGTCGTGCTGGAGGCAGGCAAGCTGGCAAACTACGAGGAGGTCATCCACACCGGCCTGTACAGCAGCCTGCGCATCGTAGGCCGCATCGTCCTGACCCCGCAGGCAAAGCAGCCCTTTGAGCTGAACGCCGACAGCGTGGAGATCCTGGGCGACTGCCCCGCAGACGAGTACCCCCTGCAGAAAAAGAAGATGAGCATGGAGTATCTGCGCACCATGCCCACCCTGCGCCCCCGCACCAACACCTTCAACGCCGCATTCCGCGTGCGCAGCGTGGCTGCCTACGCCATCCACAAGTTCTTCCAGGAGAACGGCTTCATCTACTCTCACTCTCCCCTGCTGACCGCTTCCGACTGCGAGGGTGCCGGTGAGATGTTCCAGGTCACCACGCTGGACCTGCAGAATGTGCCCAAGAACGAGGACGGCACCGTGGACTACAGCCAGGACTTCTTTGAGAAGCCCGTCAACCTGACCGTTTCCGGCCAGCTGGAGGCCGAGGCCATGGCCATGGCCTTTGGCAAAGTGTACACCTTCGGCCCCACCTTCCGTGCGGAGAAGAGCTTTACCACCCGCCACGCCGCTGAGTTCTGGATGATCGAGCCCGAGATGGCCTTCTGCGACCTGAAGGGCTACATGGACACCGCCGAGGCCATGACCAAGTTCGTCATCCGCTACGTGCTGGACAACTGCCCCGATGAGATGGCCTTCTTCAACCAGTTCATCGACAAGGGCCTGATCGAGCGCCTGGAGCTGGTGGCGAACAGCGAGTTCGGCCGCATCACCTACACTGAGGCCATTGAGATCCTGAAGAAGAACAACAAGAAGTTCCAGTTCCCTGTGGAGTGGGGCGTGGATATCCAGACCGAGCACGAGCGCTACCTGACCGAGGTCGTGTTCAAGAAGCCCGTCTTTGTCACCGATTACCCCAAGGAGATCAAGAGCTTCTACATGAAGATGAACGCGGACGGCAAGACCGTGGCCGCAGCTGATATGCTGGTGCCCGGCATCGGCGAGCTGATCGGCGGCAGCCAGCGCGAGGAGAACTACGACAAGCTGGTGGCCCGCATGGACGAGCTGGGCATGGACAAGACCAACTACGAGTGGTACCTGAACCTGCGCAAGTTCGGCGGCGTGGAGCACGCCGGTTACGGCCTGGGCTTCGAGCGGATGATCATGTACCTCACGGGCATCCAGAACATCCGTGACGTGCTGCCCTTCCCCCGCACCGCTTACGGTTTCTAAGGATTAAATTCAACCCTCTCAGTCAAAGCCTGTCGGCTTTGCCAGCTCCCCCGAAGGGGGAGCCTATTGCGGCTCTTGGATAAAGGCAGCATAGCCTCTCCCCTCGGGAGAGGTGGCATTGCGGAGCAATGACGGAGAGGGTTGTTTTCAACAAGGAGATAAATACAAGTGGAAAATATCGCTCCTGCCCTGTTGGACTGGTTCTACACCAACCGCCGCATCCTCCCCTTCCGGGAGGACCCCACGCCCTACCATGTCTGGCTGAGCGAGATCATGCTGCAGCAGACCCGGGTCTCGGCGGCGCTGCCCTACTACGAGCGCTTCCTTGCCGCCCTGCCGGATATCCCCGCGCTGGCCGGATGTGAGGAGGAAAAGCTGCACAAGCTGTGGGAGGGGCTGGGTTATTACAGCCGGGTGCGCAACCTGCAGAAGGCAGCGAAGATCGTCTGTGCCCAGTACGGCGGGCAGCTGCCTGCTGATTACAACGCCCTGCTGGCCCTGCCCGGCATCGGGGAGTACACGGCGGGGGCCGTTGCCTCCATCAGTTTCGGTCTCCCGGTTCCCGCCGTGGACGGCAACGTTCTGCGGGTGTTTGCCCGGCTCTACAACGACCCCCGGCTGGTCACCGACCCGCAGGTGAAGCGGGAGTTCACGACACGGGTCATGGAGCACCAGCCGCCCGCAAAAGCCGGAGACTACAATCAGGCCCTGATGGAGCTGGGCGCGCTGGTCTGCCTGCCCAACGGCGCACCTCTGTGTGAGCAGTGCCCGCTGGGCACGCTCTGCCGGGCCCGGGCCGCAGGCACCGCCCTCTCCCTGCCCCAGAAAACGCCCCCCAAGGCCCGGCGCATCACGCCGGTCACGGTGGCGCTGGTGCTGAACGAGGGCCGGGTGCTGCTCCAGCAGCGGCCGGCCAAGGGCCTGCTGGCCGGGCTGTGGCAGCCGGTGCTGTGGGAGGATACCACCCTTACCGCCGCAGAGACCGCCGCCCGCCTTGCTGCCCTGGGGCTGGACTGCACAGGGGTACATTTCACGCCCCTGCCTGCGGCCAAGCACATTTTTACCCACATCGAGTGGCACCAGAGCGGCTATTTTCTCACTGTGCCAGAGCAGCCCGCCCCCGCAGGCTGCGTCTGGGCCGGAAAGGAGCAGCTGGAGGCCGCGTATACCCTGCCCGGTGCCTTCAAGGCCTACAAAAAGCTGCTGCTGACCAAATTGCTGTGATTGCCCGGATTGATGAAATTTCTGCATTTCGGATTGTAATTTTTTGCTTTTCCGGGTATAATAGCCTTATCAAAATGAACTCCGGTTCCATGAACCACCGTTCCCCACCAGAAAAGGAGTGTGTCCTATGAAGAAATCCTGTCTGATCGCTGTTATTGCCACGCTGGCCGCTGTGGCCGGTGCGCTGGCCGCCGTGGCTGTCTATCTGCACCGCCGTGAGAAGGAGCTGGACGAGTACGAGCGTCTGCTGTTTGGCGAGGATAAGGCCGAGACCGTTGAGCCTGCCGCAGAGCAGCCCGCAGAAGATCCTTCTGCCGAGGATGCCGCAGAATAAACCAAACACCGAAAAACGCACCCGGCTTGTCCCTGCAAGCTGTGGTGCGCTTTTTTATACGCCGCATTGATTTGAAATCAACCTCTCATTCCCCGCTCCGGCGCGGCCAGCTCCCCTGGCAGGGGAGCCAAGTGCAGGGATGCGGCTTTGTAACAGGAGTACATATCCATGAAACGATTTTTGTTGTGGGTCGTTGGTGTCATTCTGGGCGTTGCCGTGCTGCTGGGTGCGGTGATGACCGTGAGCTATTCCTTTACCGGCGAGGGTTCCCGCCCGGCGGCAGACACGCAGTTCGGCGGGCAGGCGCTGGAAGTGAACGGCTCCTGCTGGCAGGTGCCGCTGCTGGGCGGCGTGTTCGATAAGGTATTCACCAGCCCCGAAACGCTCACCGTGCAGAAACTGGGCGTGCTGTATGACGCACACCCAGCCCTCGCCCTGCCCGATTGGGCCAGCTACACCACCCTGACCATCGAGACCGACATCGGCAGCATCGTATTTGCGGGGTCGGCCTCTCAGTACGAGGACTTTCTCTTCCCTGCCAACGGGGATTACAAGGCAAAGCTGACGGTCTGGCGACTGCCGCAGGACTATCTTGCTACCCAGTTTGAGGGCGGAACCACCGGTGCCATCCGCAAGAATCTGGGCGTGGAGCACCCGGCCAGGCCCACGGGCTGGTACAGCTACTCCTTCCGGTTCACCCTGCAGGCCAGCGCGGAGGTCGCCCTTTCCACCGAGCGGCTGGAGCAGGGCGGTGTAGCGGCGCTTTCCATCACCGGCCTGACCGGCGAGACCGCTCCCGCTGTGGAGACCGACCTGGGCAGCGTTCAGTGCGTCCGGCTGGGCAGCGGCTGGCGTGCCTACATCCCCGCCGCCTACAACGCTTCGGCGGGCGGGCACACGGTCAACGTTACCGTCAACGGCGAGACCTTTGCCCGGACGCTGACCGTTCTGCCCAAGGATTTTGGCACCGTGGAGGTGGAGCCGGAACCTGCATCCACCGAGGCCGCCAACGCCGAGTTCCGGAACAACATCTGGCCCCTGTACGAGCAGCCCGTGCGGGAAAAGCTCTGGGCCGGTGCCTTCCTCTGCCCGGCAGAAAACTACATGACGCTGGTGGATTTCGGTCAGGTCAAGGTGACCGGCGGCCAGCAGGGCAGCCGCTCCAACTCCACCCGGCTCTACACCATCCCCGGTGAGCCCTGCCGTGCCCCGGCAGGCGGCGTGGTGGTCTTTGCAGGCAATCTGGCCCTCACCGGCAGCACCGTGGTCATCGACCACGGCTGCGGCGTGCGCAGTTATCTGTACGGCCTGCAGGAGCTCTCCGTGACCAACGGCCAGACTGTGGAGCGGGGGCAGGCTGTCGGCGTGCTGGGCGAGGAGCTGACCATGGACTTCAAACTCGGCAGCAAGAGCGTGAACCCCTGGCCCCTGTTCCAGACCAGCGGTGGGTTATTCTGGCAGGAGAAGGGCTGATCCTGCAAAAAATTTGCAGAAACCTGTAACGCTTTCTCCTTTTCTGCGTTATTGGGGTGAAAGGCCATGAAAAAGGAGGGCAAAGACGATGAAAACGAATTGTGATATCATCCGTGACCTGCTGCCGCTGTATGCGGAGCACATCACCAGTGAGGCCAGCAACGCGCTGGTGGAAGAGCATCTGGCCGAATGTGAAACCTGCCGCGCCGAGCTGGAACAGATGGAGCAGCCGGTGGCGGTGCGGCCGGAAGCGCAGCCGGATGTGCCCCTGCGCAGGATCAAGGCCGCCCTGCAAAGAAGGAGCATCCGCGCAGCAATCGGCTCTGTGCTGGCAGCCCTGTGCGCTCTGGCAATGATATTCTGGATGGGCACTGCCCGCGTCCCGGCCACCACAGAGCAGGCTCAGTTCTGGACCTACAACCGCAAAGAGAACGGCGCAGACATCTGCATTCTGGAAGTGCAGGGCGAGGGTGTCTGGCTGGATATGGAGGGCACCTTCAGCTGGGGCAAGCCGCAGATCACTGTGCGGGCCATGCGCTACCGCTTTCCGGGCGTGCATCGGGTACTGACAGCTCTGGTGGGTTCTGATCGATTCTCTGTATGGGTCATGGTGTCTCCTACCCAGCTGCTGACCGTAAACTGCGCAGACCAAACCCTGTACTACCGCGATGGACAGCAGGTAGACCGCTTCATCGTGCAGGAAAACCCGGACGGTACCTTCGATTACGCCTACGGCACTGACCAGGAATATGGCACCGACTATAAGAAGGGCTGAGCCTATGGACATCGACAGCATTTACCGGCTCTACTTCCGGGATGTGTTTCTGTTCCTGCAGGGCCTGACCCACAACGAGGCGCTGGCCGAAGAACTGACACAGGAGACTTTCTTCAAGGCTCTGGACGGCCTGAAAGACTACGACGACCGGCAGGATGTACGGGCGTGGCTGTTCACGGTGGCCCGCAACGCCTATTATTCCCACTGCCGCCGGACAAAGCACACTGCCCCGCTAGAAGATGCTGAAACCGCCCCCGCCGACACTCCGGACATTGCCCAGCTGCTGGTCGATCAGGATGCGGCATTCACTGTACATCAGTGCCTGCACACGCTGGACGAGCCTTACAAAGAGGTGTTCAGCCTCCGGGTATTCGGCGAGCTGCCCTTTGAGCGCATCGGGCTGATCTTCGGCCACAATGCCGCATGGGCCCGGGTGACCTACTACCGGGCCAAGACCCAGCTGCAAAAGATGCTTTCCGCTTCCACCTGACATTCCCTATCACAGCAGAACACCCCCGGCCCAAAGGCGCGGGGGTGTTCTTTTTGAAATACAAAAAACGGCTCTGCCGAAGCAGAGCCGTAAAGATACATCTGAAACAAATCAGCGCTTGGAGAACTGGGGTGCATCGCTGGCAGGGCTATGCCCTGCACGCGATGCTTGAGCAAAGATCTTCAGCGCCACCGGCTCGCCCCTTGCGGGGCAACCGCCGGAGATGCGCAGTCGTGCTCCCCAGTTCTCCGGGAAAGCAGACAACAAAAAACGGCTCTGCCGAAGCAGAGCCGTAAAGATACATCTGAAATAAATCAGCGCTTGGAGAACTGGGGTGCACGACGTGCAGCCTTCAGACCGTACTTCTTACGCTCCTTCATACGAGGATCGCGGGTCAGGAAGCCAGCCTTCTTCAGAACAGAACGATTCTCATCGCTCTGCTGCAGCAGGGCGCGGGACAGGCCGTGGCGGATAGCGCCAGCCTGGCCGGAAACACCGCCGCCGGAAACGCGGACGACGACATCGTACTTGCCCTCCAGGCCCAGCAGGACCAGCGGAGAACGGACGATCAGCTTCAGGGTCTCCAGACCGAAGTAGTTGTCGATATCACGATCGTTGATGGTGATCTTGCCGGTGCCGGTGTAAACGCGAACGCGGGCAACGGAATCCTTACGACGACCAGTGCCGTAGAAATAAGGTTTGGTTTCGTACATGTTCGATTGCCTCCTTCTTAGAACTCGATCTTCTCGGGCTTCTGAGCTGCGTGAGCGTGCTCGGCACCCTGGTAGCAGTGCAGACGGGTCAGAGCCTTAGCACCGATGGTGTTGGAAGGGATCATGCCCTTGATAGCGTAGGTCATAGCCAGGTCGCTGTTCTCAGCCATCAGCTTGCTGTACTGGACCTTCTTCAGGCCGCCAATGTACTTGCTGTGGGTGATGTGGAACTTCTGCTCAGCCTTCTTGCCGGTCAGAACTGCCTTGTCGCAGTTGACGACAACGACGTAATCGCCGCAATCGACATTGGGGGTGTAGTTGACCTTCTGCTTGCCGCGCAGCAGAACAGCGGCCTCAGCAGCGACGTGACCCAGGCTCTTGCCGGTTGCGTCGAGCAGATACCACTTGCGCTCGACTTCAGCGGGCTTTACGAGAGTAGTGCTCATATCTATTTCCTCCTGATAAGTGTTTGGTACGATTCAGGCGCCTTTTGGGCGCGAGTGTCAGTATACAACACAAAAAAGCGCCTGTCAACATCTTTTTGCGATTTTTTCAGCGGAAATTTTTATACCTCTCAAAATCTCTTGAATTCTCTCGAAATCTCGTGTTTTCTAAAATCTCATTTTCAAAAAGTTTTTCAGTCTCCGGGGGGCAAAATTGTCCCGGCGGCGCTACAATTTTGCCGCCGAGTGTGTTATACTATATAAGATATTGTAAAAAGGAGATTTTTCCCATGCCGAAAGACATTCACACGCAGGATTCCTCCCAGCAGCGGGCCTCCAGGCTGCTGCTCGCCATGGGCGTGATCGTGCTTTTGGGTGCGCTGGCCTACTTTGGGCTGACGCTGGCCGTCAACCGCCGCACTCCTGCCAACCCCGACACCCACTTTGATGCGGAGAATGGCATCTCGGTGGATTACGAAAGTGCCGTCTGGCCCGTCTGTCAGATGACCGAGGATGCTGCGCTGGGCCATGCGCTGCAGCTGGCTTCCGGTGAGGACAGTGCCAACGCCAACTATCAGGTGGTGCTGTTCCAGCGGGGGGACAAAGCCACTTACGAAGATTTCATCGGCCAGTCGGAAGCCGACCTGAAAGCAGCCTACGGTGTCATCAGCCCCCGCAAGGTCAAGCTGCAGGTGGAGGGTGCCACTGTCACTGCCGTGCGCTGTGATATCCAGGCCTACTACGCCGTGCTGGCCACCATTGAATACGACAGCGGCGATGTAGTCTATGTCTCCGGCCTGACCAAGCTGGCCTCCATCAGCGATATCGTCAATCTGGTGGAAAGCGTGAGCCTGACATGAGTGATCCACACGCCATGCAGCGGCTCTGCGGCCTGATGCGTAAGGCCGTGCAGGATTACGAGATGATCTCCCCCGGTGATAAGATCATGGTGGGCGTTTCGGGCGGCAAGGACAGCGTGGCCCTGACCATCGGGTTGGCTCAGCTGCGCCGGTACCTCGGCTTTGATTATGAGGTCGTGGCCGTCACCCTTGACCCGCAGTTTGACCACCAGGCTGTGGATTACAGCCCGCTGGCGGCGCTGTTCGCCCGGTATGAGGTCCCCTACGAGGTGCGCCGCACCGAGATCGGCCCCATCGTGTTTGAATACCGAAAGGAAAAGAACCCCTGTTCCCTCTGCGCCAGGCTGCGCCGGGGCGCGCTGCACACGGCGGCGCAGGAGCTGGGCTGCAATAAAGTGGCACTGGGCCACCACCTCGATGATGCTGTCGAGACCTTTTACATGAATCTCTGGCGGGAGGGCCGCATTGGCTGCTTCTCCCCGGTCACCCAGCTGGACCGCCGGGGCCTGACCCTGATCCGCCCCATGCTGCTGGCCACCGAACACGAGGTGCGCTGTGCGGTAAAGGAGGAGGACTTCCCCATCGTCAAGAGCCGCTGTCCCGCCGACGGTGTGACCGTGCGGGAGCAGACCAAGGATTTTGTCCGGGAGCGCTGCCGCACCGACCACGCCTTCCGGCAGAAAACGCTCCATGCCCTGCAGGAGAGCGGCATCGACGGCTGGCGGCCGGTCCATACAGGACGCACATCCAATCCATTCCCAAAGGAGGGAATGCATCATGCAGATGCAGAACTTTGAAAAACACGTCTGGGCTGAGATTGACCTCGATGCCCTGCGGGCCAACTTCCGCACCGTAAAGCAGCGGGCAGGCAGCCTGCCCCTGTGTGCCGTGGTCAAGGCCGACAGCTACGGCCACGGTGCCGTCCAGTGCGCCCGGGTCTTTGCGCAGGAGGGCGCTTCCTGGCTGGCTGTCAGCTGCCTGGCCGAGGCCCTGCAGCTGCGCAGGAGCGGCCAGACCCTGCCCATCCTCATTCTGGGCCATGTGCAGCCCACATACGCTGCCGCCCTCATCCGGGACGATATCACCGCGGCCTGCTACTCCCTGCCTCAGGCCCAAACACTGAGTGATGCCGCACAAGCCGCCGGGGGCCGGGTCAAAGTGCATCTGGCTGTGGATACCGGCATGGGCCGCATCGGCTTTGCTCTGCGCACCGATTTTGATGCCGCCATTGCCGAGGCCATTGCCGCCTGCACCCTGCCCGGCCTGGAAATGACCGGCCTGTTCCAGCACTTCTCGGTGGCCGATGACACTGCTGAGGAAAACATTGCCTACACCGCCGAGCAGCACCGACTCTTTGTGCAGGCCTGCAGCGCCCTGACGGCAGCCGGGCACGAGCCCGGCATCGTCCACTGCGACAACTCGGCCGGTGTGATGCTCCACCCGGACTGGCCCGAGGGCCTGCCCCGGGCACACTGCATGGCCCGCCCCGGCATCATCCTGTACGGCTTTGACCCCAGCGATGAAGTCCGCTTCGGGCTGTTCCGCCCGGTGATGAAGCTCAAGACCGTGGTCAGCATGGTCAAGGTGCTGCAGCCGGGCCAGTCCACCAGCTATGGCCGCCGGTTCACAGCAGAGCGGCCCACGCCGGTGGCCACCCTCTGCACCGGCTACGCCGATGGCTACCCCCGCCAGCTCAGCTGCGGCAAGGGCATCGTGGAGATCCACGGCACGCCCTGCCCGGTGCTGGGCCGGGTCTGCATGGATCAGATGATGGTGGATGTCTCTGCTGTGCCGGGCACGGTGCAGGAGGGGGACGAAGCCATCCTGTGGGGCGGCACTGTCAGCGACAGTGCGGAGGACATTGCCCGCAAGACCGATACCATCACCTACGAGGTGCTCTGCGGCGTTTCCCGCCGGGTGCCCCGTGTTTATCTGGAACACGGCACGACCGCTGCCGTGGAGGACTGGATCCTGAACGACTAACACACTCTCCCGGAGGAATTACATGGCAAGAGACAACATCCGAAATTTCTGCATCATTGCACACATCGACCACGGCAAGTCCACCCTGTCGGACCGCATTCTGGAGCTGACCAAGAGCGTGGACGAGCGCATCATGGAGGATCAGATCCTCGATAACATGGACATCGAGCGGGAGCGCGGCATCACCATCAAGGCCCGCGCCGTTACCCTGAACTACACTGCCAAGGACGGCAAGACCTACGAGTTCAACCTCATCGACACCCCGGGCCATGTGGACTTTGCCTACGAGGTCAGCCGCAGTCTGGCCGCCTGTGAGGGTGCCATTCTGGTGGTGGATGCCACCCAGGGTGTGGAGGCCCAGACGCTGGCCAACACCTACATGGCGCTGGAGCATGATCTGGAGCTGGTGCCCATCCTGAACAAGATCGACCTGCCCAGCGCCCACCCGGACGAGGTGGCCCAGGAGGTGGAGGATGTGATCGGCCTGCCCTGCATGGATGCGCCCCGCGTCTCTGCCAAGACCGGCCTGAACGTTGATCAGGTGCTGGAGCGGGTGGTCAGCGATATCCCCGCCCCCACCGGTGACCCGGACGCTCCCCTCAAGGCCCTGATCTTTGACAGCATCTACGACAGCTACAAGGGTGTTATCGTCTACATCCGCGTGTTCGAGGGCACCGTCAAACCCGGCGACACCATCAAAATGATGGCCACCGGGGCAGAGTTCACGCTGGTGGAAGTAGGCCACATGGGCGCTACCTCCCTTACCCCCTGCAGCCAGCTGCAGGCCGGCGAGGTCGGCTACCTGACCGCCAGCATCAAGACCGTGCAGGACACCCGCGTGGGCGATACCGTCACACTGGCAGACCGCCCCACCTCCGAGGCCCTGCCCGGCTACCGTCAGGTCAAGCCCATGGTGTTCTGCGGCATCTACCCCGCCGACGGTGCCAAGTACCCCGACCTGAAGGACGCGCTGGAAAAGCTGCAGCTGAACGACGCTTCCCTGACCTTTGAGCTTGAGACCAGTGCCGCTCTGGGCTTTGGCTTCCGCTGCGGCTTCCTGGGCCTGCTCCACATGGAGATCATCACCGAGCGTCTCGAGCGGGAGTTTGACCTGGATATCATCACCACGACCCCCAGCGTCCGCTACCGCCTGACCATGACAGACGGCACCGTGGAGATGATCGACAACCCGTCCAGCTACCCGGATCCCTCCAACATCGTCAAGCAGGAGGAGCCCTTTGTGGATGTCCACCTCTACACCCCCAACGATTACGTGGGTGCCCTGATGGATCTGTGCCAGCAGAAGCGCGGCGTGCTCATCGACATGAAGTATCTGGACGATGTCCGCGTGGACCTGCACTACGCCCTGCCTCTGGGCGAGATCGTCTACGACTTCTTCGATGCCATCAAGAGCCGCAGCCGCGGTTACGCCAGCTACGACTACGAGTTCAAGGAGTACCGCGAGAGCGATCTGGTCAAGCTGGACTTCCTGCTGAACGGTGACCCTGTGGACGCGCTCTCCATGATCGTGTTCCGGGACAACGCCTACGCCAAGGGCCGCCGCATCTGCGAAAAGCTGCGGGACAACATTCCCCGCACCCTGTTCGAGATCCCGGTGCAGGCCGCCATCGGCGGCAAGATCATCGCCCGCGAGACCGTCAAGGCCATGCGCAAGGACGTGCTGGCCAAGTGCTACGGCGGCGATATCTCCCGCAAGAAGAAGCTGCTGGAAAAGCAGAAGGAGGGCAAGAAGAAGATGCGCCAGCTCGGCAGCGTCTCCCTGCCCAGTGAAGCCTTTACCGCCGTGCTGAAACTGGACAGCGACGACAACTGATTCTTTATCCCTTCTATCATAGAATAACAGCAACAGCCCCCACCAGATACAGCAAAAAGCTGCATACCGTGGGGGCTGTTGCATTATTCTTGCCCTTCTTTACTTATCAGCATAAAAATTCAGCCGAACCATTTTTATCTATTCTTACAATTTCTCCATTTATTGTTGCATAGAGCGATTCATTATAAATCTCATAGGCCGAATTCCAATATCCATTTGCTCCATCAAATACAAACGTTTCTACGTCACTAAGATTCTGTCCCACCTGATTGATTGTCGTATAATAGTCATTTTCTTGACTCACTGTTACCAGTAATCCATCTTTCGTTGGATATATGCTCTTTATTGTCCCCTTTTGCGGTTCAACACTCCACGTCCCATCTTTTCTTATGATTCCCCAAAAAGGAACCCCATCAGGATTCAGCATTTGCAATGCAGCATACCCATTCATAAATCGTGGTTCATCAGTTGTAACCGGCTGAATGTTATACTGGCTCAAATCGATGATACAGTTCAAGTGAATATCATAAAATCCTGATGGATATTTCTCAAACTCACCTGTATCTCTTCTTGCATCAAGGTAAATCAGCCCCTCTGCCAATACTGGCGTTCCACTTCGCTGTGATTTAATACTCTTCCACTCCGGCAGTTCATTAAAGTCATCGTCCAAAACTCGAATGCTCGGTGCTGTCTGAAACATCACACCATTTTCCATTCTAATCTGACATGCATTAAATTCAGAAATATAATGGAGTTTTCCATTTGCAATGTTTATAAAGACATATCCATTCCATCCTCGGACACGATAAAGCGTTCCTCCGCAATAAATGAACGGAGTAGAGATTCCTTCTGCATTCATATCATATCCAGCATTCACAAGTGTCTCATAAAGATCATTCGGATTAAGCTCAGAGAACTCTGGCTGTGTCGTATCGCATTGAAAACAGATTGAGCCATCCATTTTTCTTGCGGTAAACGTAACTTTTGTCCCATCGATTCCATCTTCTCTCTTTATCGACCATAGAAGAACGCCCTCTTCATCCTTTGCAAACCGGATAATTTTTTCATTCTCTGGAAGCCATGATACCAGCAGCTGCGTTCCGTCTTCTGTTGCCATCATCCCATTACTAAGTAAGCACATACCATTATAGTATCCAGACACAACCCTGCTTCCGTCTTCAAACAGGTGATGAACCATTCCCTGTGCATCAAAAAGAACGCTTTTGTTCGATTGACCATCTCTGATTTCGCCTACTGAAAGTTCATCAAAATTGGGGAATGTCAAGTAAACATGCCCCTCTCCCACAGCTTCTAACAAACTCATCTTATCCGTAACGTTTTCCGCTGCTTTTTCAGAATCCACTATAGTTTCTTGTTGTTCAGACACACTTTTTCCATCTTGCGGATTCACTGTATCCGAAGCGCTTTTATTTTCCTGACTGCACCCGCAGAACAGTAACAAGGATATTATTGTAAAAAGCACAATATTCTTTAAGTTTTTCATATTGTCCTCTCCCGGAAGCTTTAATGTTTTAACGCTTCTTCAGCCGTATGATAATATGTGACAGTTTCACCATTGGGCAACTCAAGTTCAAGCGAATTATCATCGACAGCTGTAATAGGATAGGTTCTTGTTTCTCCATAGAAATCTGTAAGTTTCAAGGTATCTTCATCTACAATGCTCCATTTTCCCTGTCCGTAGTCTCCTCGAATCTGACAAGTACCATCATCATAAAGCGAAAGGGACAGTCGATCATCTCCTTGGAGATACCAATCCCCACTCATCAGCTCTTCTTTACTTTTTCCGCAACTCGACAACATTCCCATTCCACTTATGAGCACTGCAATTGTGGCCATTCTCAAGAAGTTTCGACGTGTAATCTCTTTCATTTTGCATCCTCCTCAAGCAATTCCTGTATTTTTGATATCCAATTGGATATCATACACCCAGCATAGCATCTCCTTGCGGTATTGTCAAGATATCCATTCAGATATCAGGAGGATTTTTATGGCCTACTACCGCCGAATCCGTGACATGCGCGAAGATCACGACTTAACTCAACGTCAACTTGCCGCCATTCTAAAAATGCCACAATCTCAGTATAACCGCTATGAACAAGGACTAAGAGACATTCCAACCGTTACATTAATTCAACTTGCTGATCTATACCATACCTCTACCGATTATCTTCTTGGTCGAATAGAAAATCCGGAATTTCCCAAAACATAAACAGAGAGCTCCCCCTGCATCATTTTGCTGCGATGCAAGAGAGCTCTCTATTTATTGTCTTACTTTCTCAGTTCAGGTTTATGAACCAGTTCATGGTATCCTTGATGCCTTCCATGGAATTCTTGATGATCTTTCCATAGACATAAATGGTATACGCCGCTCCGACGATCTGCACAAAGGCTTTTCCAAGCTCCACGCCATAGCTCAGCAGCGGCTTGACCTGATGCCAGAGGGGGCGGATCTGATCCTTCAGCTCCCCCACCCAGGCAGGAGCGCCGCCGGAGACCTGCTCCAGCTCCTCAGCGGGAATGACGGTGCACTGCGCCGGAAATTTTAAGTTCTGCTGCATGTCCGCTCCTCTCAAAGTGCCAGACTTGCCAGCAGCACCAGAACGACGCTTCCGGCCGCCAGCCCCATCGTTGTAAGAAGGGTGTCCGGGTCTACCTCTTTTTCCTCCACCACTTCCGCGCTGCCGCCGTTGGCAGACCAATGGGCATAGACGGTGGTATCCGCACCAAACGCCGTATCGTTGGCTTTGACCTGCACATCAATGGGAAAACCGGTGACATCATCTGTGCCAGAGGTGTACCAGCCATCGAAGGTGTAGCCCTCCATGCTGGCACCGGGCAGGCTGCCCAGTTTGCCCTCGTCATTGGTGCGCTCTGCGGCAGAGGTACAGGTGCCGCCGTTGGCATCAAAATAGACGATGACCTTTGCCGCAAAAGCGGTGGGGGTACACAGGCAGACCGCCAGCACACAGGCCAGCCCCGCCAGCATTCGTTTGAATTTCTTCATCCTGCGCTCTCTTTCCGGTTCAGCGTCAGACGCTGTAGCCCTGTGCCTTGATGACATCCACCACCTGAGAAACGTACTTCTGGCAGGTGTCGTGGTCAGGGGCCTCCACCATCACGCGGACTACCGGCTCGGTGCCGGACTCCCGGACAAGGATGCGGCCGGTATCTCCCAGTGCCTCGGCCACCGCCTTGACAGCGGCCTGCACAGCGGCATCGTCCTGTGCGGCCTTCTTATCGGTCACACGAACATTTTCCAGCACCTGCGGGTAGATCTTCAGCGGGGCGGCCAGCGCACTCAGAGGCTTCTTCTTGGCCAGCATGACCTCCATCATCTTCAGGCTGGTCAGGATGCCGTCACCGGTGCTGGCGTACTTGGAGAAGATGATGTGGCCGCTCTGCTCACCGCCGATGCGGCAGCCGTTCCTGGCCATATACTCGTAGACATACTTGTCGCCCACGGCAGTCTTGGCGTAGCCGATGCCCTGCTCGTCAAAGGCCTTGTACAGACCAAAGTTGGACATGACTGTGGTAACGACGGTATTGGTCAGCAGCTTGCCGCGCTCCTTCATGTAGCAGCCATAGATGTACAGGATGTGGTCACCGGTGATCACATTGCCCTTTTCATCCACGCAGAGGCAGCGGTCTGCATCGCCGTCATAGGCAAAGCCCACGTCCAGACCCTTTTCCACCACGAACTTCTGCAGGCCCTCGATGTGGGTGGAGCCTGCGTTCAGGTTGATGTTCAGGCCGTTGGGCTGGTTGTTGATGACATAGGTGTCTGCGCCCAGTGCATCGAACACGCTCTTGGCAATGTTCCAGCTGGCACCGTTGGCGCAGTCCAGACCCACCTTGATGCCCTTGAAGGAGTAGATGCCCAGGCTGATCAGGTAACCCATGTAGCGGTTGCGGCCTGCCACATAGTCCACGGTGCAGCCGATATGCTCCCGGTGGGCAAAGGGCAGCTCCGGCCAGTCCTGATCAAAAACATGGAGCTTGCCGTCGATATAGTCCTCCACCAGCAGCAGGGTCTCCTCAGGCATCTTTTCGCCGTAGCAGTCGATCAGCTTGATGCCGTTGTCGTAGAACGGGTTATGGCTGGCGGAGATCATAATGCCGCAGTCAAAATCATCCACGCGGGCAATGTAGGCCACGCTGGGGGTGGTGGTGACGTGGAGCAGGTAGGCATCCGCGCCGGAAGCGGTCAGGCCCGCCACCAGGCTGTACTCGAACATATAGCTGGAGCGGCGGGTGTCCTTGCCAATGACGATGCGGGCAGGCTCGTTGTTGCCATTGCGCTCCCGCAGTGCATTATAATACCAGCCCAGAAAACGGCCTACCTTGTAGGCGTGGTCGGCGGTCAGGTTCACACCGGCCTCGCCACGGAAGCCGTCGGTTCCAAAATATTTTCCCATAGTCCTCTTCTCCTTCTATTGCAACGTTACGTTTTCTCTTATCCCTGAGAGCGCTCTCTCCTTGCTCTTACTCTTTATAATAGCATAAAACCGGAAAAGAATCCATGGGTTTGGGCATTCTGTGCAGCCCACTCCCCGGAACAACAGCTCTTTTTTCAGCCTTTACTGCATCTTTAGGAAAAGTATGGTATACTTTTCATCTGGAGTAGAATAGATATGGAGGGATCCCCATGAAGCAGAAGACCCGCTGGCACGACGCGCTGGTTCTGGCCGCTGTGCTGTGCGCCGCCTTTCTCATCGTGACCGGCACACAGCAGATCACCGGCCGGATCGATGGCGTTGCATCGATGGTGTTTGTTCTGGCAGTTTTTTTGATCTCGATCTATACGGATGGTTATGTGTGGGGCGTGGTGGCTTCCCTGATCGGCGTGCTGGCCGTGAATTTTGCGTTCCGCTCCCCTTACTTTGCCTTCAACTTCACCCTGCCGGAAAACCTGTTCTCGGGCATGGCGATGCTGGTGGTGTCCATTATGACCAGCACCCTGACCACCCGCATCAAAAAGCAGGAACAGCTGCGGATGGAGAGCGAGACCGAAAAGATGCGGGCCACCCTGCTGCGGGCCGTCTCCCACGATCTGCGCACGCCCCTTACTTCCATTTACGGGGCCTGTTCCACGGTCATTGAAAATTATGACAGCCTGGAAAAAGAGCAAAAATTAAAACTTCTTGGCGAAGCCTGTTCCGATGCCCAGTGGCTGAACCGGATGGTGGAGAACCTGCTGTCTGTCACCCGCTTTGACGGCGGGCAGGTGGCCGTGCAAAAGACCCCCACCGTGCTGGACGAACTGATCGACACCGTGCTGGTGCGGTTCCAGAAGCGCTACCCCAAGGTGCCCGTTACCACCTACCTGCCCGACAGCTTCATCGTGATCCCCATGGACTCGATGCTGATCTCGCAGGTGCTGACGAACCTTTTGGAAAATGCCGCCGTCCATGCCGAGGGGATGACCCAGCTGACCCTGCGGGTGTTCACGCTGGGCAGCCGGGCGGTGTTTGAGGTATCGGACAACGGCTGCGGCATTCCGAAGGAGCGCCTGCGCACCCTGTTCACCGGTGTGCTGCCCGCCGATGCCGCAGCCGACAGCGGCAAGCACGGCATGGGCATCGGCCTTTCGGTCTGTGCCGCCATCGTCAAGGCCCACGGCGGCGAGATCCAGGCCGAGAGCAAGGTGGGCGAGGGCACCACCATCCGCTTCTGGCTGGAGACCGAATCGATCGAGACGGAGGAAAACGAAGATGAGCAATAACAAATTCAAGGTTCTGGTCGTGGAAGACGAAGCCAACATCTGCAGCTTTATTGAGACGCTGCTGGAGACCAACGGCTATCAGGCCCTTGTTGCCAACACCTGCGCCATGGGCCAGACCCTGTTCACCTCCCACAATCCGGACCTTATCATCCTGGATCTGGGCCTGCCCGACCGGGACGGGCTGGAGCTCATCCGTTTTGTGCGGCAGAAGTTCCTGACCCCCATCGTCGTGCTCTCGGCCCGCACCACCGAGCAGGACAAGATCGAGGCGCTGGATCTGGGAGCCAACGATTACATCACCAAACCCTTTGGCACCGGCGAGCTGCTGGCCCGGGTGCGCGCCGCCCTGCGCACCAACCGCTTCGGCGTGCTGGGCGGAATGCCCGGCGGCGTGTTCCGGGCACAGGGGCTTGAGATCAACTATGAGCGCCGCAAGGTCTTTGTGGACGGTGCCGAGATCAAGCTGACCCAGACCGAATATAACATCGTGGCCTTCCTCTCGGAACATGCAGGCCGGGTGATGACCTATGCCGCCATCGTGCGGGCCATCTGGGGCGATACCGACTGCGGCAGCACCAAAAAGCTGCAGGTCAACATGGCAAACATCCGCAAAAAGCTGGGCAGCGTGCCCGGCCGCAACACCTATATTCTGAACGAACTGGGCGTGGGATACCGGATGATCGACGAGGACACCGATGCCAGGCCCGAAAGCTGAGGACTGCGTATGCTTCCTGCACTGATCATTTTTCTGCTGACCTATCTTCTGATGCTGGCCCTGCCGCAGTACCGGCCTTTTGCCGCGCTGGGCGGGGCCGCTCTGTTTCTGGCTCTGGGCGCGGCGGGCCTGTGGGACTTTACCCTGATGGATGCCGCCCGGGCCGTGGACTTCAATGTCCTGCTGATGATGGCGGGTACCATGGGCACGGTCTCCCTCTTCATTGAGAGCAGGATGCCCGCCCGGCTGGCCGAGCTGCTCATCGTGCGGGTGCCCAATGTGAAATGGGCCGTGTGTATGCTGGCCCTTTTCGCCGGGGTCATCAGCGCCTTTGTGGACAATGTTGCCACGGTGCTCATGGTGGCCCCTGTGGGCCTTGCCATTGCCCGCAAGCTCAAGATCTCCCCCGTGCCCGTCCTCATTTCCATTGCGGTCTCCTCCAACCTGCAGGGAGCCGCCACCCTTGTGGGCGACACCACCAGCATCCTGCTGGGCGGCTTTGCGGGGATGAACTTCTTCCATTTCTTCTGGATGGAGGGCAGGCCCGGCATCTTCTTCGGGGTGGAGCTGGGGGCGCTGGCCTCTCTGGGCGTGCTGCTGTTCACCTTCCGGCACGAGACCCAGCCCATCTCGGCCACGGTGGAGACCGAGGTCACTGACACCGTTCCCTCCGCCCTGATGCTGCTGACGGTGGGCCTGCTCATCGCGGCCTCCTTCCTGCCACAGCCTGCGGGCGGTCTGCCGCTGGCGCTCTACGGCCTGCGCAGCGGTCTGATCTGTTCAGGGGTCTGTCTGTTCGGCATCCTGCGCGCCTGCCTGCGCCGCCGCTCGTTCGCGCCGTTCCGGCTGGCGGCCCGGGAGCTGGACTGTGACACCCTGCTGCTGTTGTTCGGGCTGTTCATCCTGATCGAGGGCATCCGCAAGGCCGGGGTCATCGATGCCGCCGCCCAGCTGTTCTACACCCTCTCCGGTGATGACCCCTTCCGGCTCTATACCCTGCTGGTATTCGTCTCGGTGGGCCTTTCTGCCTTCATCGACAACATCCCCTATGTGGCCACCATGCTGCCGGTGGTGCAGGGCATTGCCGGGCTGATGAACGGCGGTGCAGGCTTCCCGCCCGAGCTGTTTTATTTCGGCCTGCTCACGGGCGCAACTCTGGGCGGCAACCTGACCCCCATTGGCGCTTCGGCCAACATTGCAGCCATCGGCATCCTGCGCAAGCATGGTGAGCAGGTGCGCACCCGTGATTTTCTGCGCATCGGCATCCCGTTCACGCTGGCAGCCGTCCTGACAGGCTATGCGTATCTCTGGCTGGTGTGGGGCGCATAAGCGCTGCCGTGCCAAAGTAGAAGCAAAAAACGCACTGTGTCCAACGACACAGCGCGTTTTTCTTGTTTATTCCAACCCGATCTGCTGGGCGTATTCTTCCAGCAGCTCCCGTTCCAGGAAGGGAGTTTTCACGCCCTCACGGTCGCGGTAGGTCTCGTGGCCCTTGCCGATGACGGCGATCAGGTCGCCCTCCTGGGCGTGATCCACGGCGTAGTGGAGCGCGTCCAGACGGTCGGGGATCTCCACAAACTTGGCATCGGGGTTGCCCTTGTTCATGCCCACCCGGATATCGGCGAGGATGTCCTCGATCTTCTCAAAGCGGTTGTTGTCCTCGGTCAGGATGGAGAAATCCGCCATTTTGGCACAGGTCTCGCCCATGCCGTAGCGGCGCAGCTTGGAGCGGTTGCCGCCGCAGCCGAACACCACCACCAGCCGGTGGGGGTGATAAGCCCGCAGGGTGGTGAGCAGGCTCTCGGTGGAGACCTCGTTGTGGGCGTAGTCCAGCAGGATGGTAAACTTTTTGCTGATGGGCACCAGCTCCACGCGGCCCTTGACCACGCACTTGCCCAGACCCTCATGGATGGCGGCATCGGGCAGGCCCAGCACCTTGCCCACAGCCAGGGCGGCCAGCGCGTTGTAGACGCTGAACTCGCCGGGCATGTTCACCCTGACATCCATATTGTCCCTGCCGGAGACATGGAACGCCACGCCCAGAAAATCGTGGGTGCGCAGCAGCTCACAGCCCTCGGCGCGGTAGTCGGCCTTTTCACTGCGGCCATAGGTCACCAGCTTGCAGGTGTGGCCTTCCAGCAGGGCTTCGGTGTTCTCGTCATCGATGTTCACCACGCCCACATCACACCGCCGGAAAAGCTGCCCCTTCCAGCTGCGGTACTCCTCAAAGGTCTTGTGCTCACCGGGGCCGATGTGGTCGGGGGAAAGGTTGGTGAACACGCCGATATCATAGTGCACCCCCGCCACACGGTCCATCATCAGGCCCTGGCTGGACACCTCCATCAGGGCCACATCGCAGCCTGCGTCCAGAAACTGGCGGAAGGTCTTTTGCAGCTCGTAGCTCTCAGGGGTGGTGTTGGCGGTCTCCTGATGACGGCCCATGAAATAGATGCCGTTGGTGCCGATCATGCCGACCTTTTTCCCGGCAGCTTCCAGCACGCTCTTGATCATGTGGGTGGTGGTGGTCTTGCCCTTGGTACCGGTCACGCCGATCATGGTCATCTGGCGGGAGGGGTTGCCAAAGAGGTTGCCGCTCATCAGCGCCATGGCATAGCGGCTGCTCTCCACCTTGACCACGGTCACACCGGGCATGGCAGAAAGGTCGATGTCATGCTGGATGACCAGCACGCTCACGCCCTTGGCGGCGCAGTCCGCGGCAAACTCGTGGCTGTCACGCTGGGTGCCCACGATGCAGACAAAGGCAAGGCCCGGGGCCGCCTTCCGGCTGTCGTAGATGATGTCCTGCACTTCGGTATCCAGGCTGCCCTGCACCAGCGTAAAGGGCACGCCTTCCAGTAATTGTTCCAGCTTCATAACATTACACGCTCCTCATTGGGTCGTTTGGGGTTGGTTTGCATCGTCCGCCGCCGGGGTCGTTCCTTCGGCGGGGGTCGGCTGTACCGTCGGCCCGGCCTCGGGGCCTGCCGGGGCCGCGGCGGTATCCGTTGGTGTTTCGGCAGCGGCATCTGCAGCGGCTTCGCCCTCTGCCGGGGCAGTGCCGTCTGTGGCCGTGCCTTCTGCCGTTTCACCGGTCACACCTTCTTCGGCGGGTGTTTCCTCCACCGGTTCAGGCAAGATGTAGCCGGAGGGCAGCTCCGGCTCACCCTGTGCAAAGGTGAACTTGCGGGTGCTGGACATGCTGATATGGGTGAAGTCCAGCTTTCCGGTATCCGTCGCGGCACAGCCCTTGCCGTCCTCATTCAGCAGGACGTGCTTTGCCAGCTTGAGCTTATATTCCAGCTCATTCAGGGTGCCGAGCCAGACGCTGATGCGGTCCTGATAGAGGAAGGCCATCTCGTCCACATCCGCAAACTCGATGCGGGTCACGTCGGCGCTCATACCTGCGGCATCCAGCGCGGCCAGCAGGGTGTTCAGGCTTTCCAGCCGCTGGTCCGCCTCCTCCTCAACAGTGCCGGAGGCGCTGCTGTCGGCGGCGCTGTCCGGGGTGCTGTCCGGGATGCTGTCGGCCTTGGGCTCCGCCGCAAAGGTCAGCTGTTCGCCGGGCTCGGCAGAGACCGGTTCGCCGCCGTACAGAGTGGGCAGACCGGCAGGCTGGGCAGATTCCTTTTCCAGGATCTTCAGGCCGCCCGAGAGGGTCAGCCAGCCGGAGGAGGTCTGCATGGCCCAGGCAGGCCGGGCTTCTGTTACCCGCACCACCACGGTGCCGGGGTAATCCCGCTCCACCCGGATATCCTCCAGCATGGGGAACACTTTTTCCAGCGCGGCGGCCTTGCTGCCGGGGTCAAAACTGAAGATATTCTCTTCCAGATGGACATCCAGCGCCTGCAGGATCTGGTCGCTGGTATAGCCGCCGGCCTCCTGCACCACACCGTCCGCTGTCTGCACCTGAATGGAGCTGATCTTGAACAGCATCGTCACGGTGAGGTAGACCCCCGCACCGATGACACAGAGCAGCATGACAAGGGCCGTGAGCCGCCGCATGAGCCTGCGCCGCCGGATGGCGGCCCGGGTCAGCTTCCGCTTTTTCCTGCCCTCCCGCCGGACGGGGTCGCGCCGGGCGTTCTGCCCCTGCACCGGCCGCATCCGCTGGCCGCTGCGGCGCTGGGCGTTCTGCGGGCGGCGCTGGGCGTTCTGCGGGCGGCGCTGGGCGTTCCGGTTCTGGCCGCCAGACGGGCGGCGGTTCCGCTGATTGCCCCCGGAGGTGCGCCGCTGGCCGTTCTGCCCGCTGCGGGGGCGCTGTGCGCCGCTCTGGCTGCTCCGCCCGCCGGTGGGAAAGGTGATGCTGTTATCCGGGTAGGAGCCGTAGTTCACCGTGCGCTCCGTGTACCGGCTGGGGCGGGGCGCATCGGGATCATAATTGGGGTTCGTGATGGGGTGTCCGCCGGAGGAATATCCTGCGTACCCGCTGTACCCCAGGTCACTGCCAGCACCCGCGCTGCTGCGGCGCTGGGTGCTCTGCCCGCCGCGCCGGTCATCCCGGGCCTGATCGTAGGCCCGGCGGCGCTTGCGGTTCCGGCTGTTCCGGTCATTCTGCGGCATCCGGCTGCACCTCCTTTCCTCTGTTTTTTCCTTCCGTTACGGGGTCTTGACCAGCTTGAGCAGGGCATCCGCAATGCGGTCCAGGCTGTCGTCCACCGACAGGCTCCGGGCATTGCGGCCCATCTCAGCCAGCTTGCCGGGCTGGGCCAGCATCCCGGAAACGGTCTGCACCAGCTTTTCGCCGGTCAGGTCTTTTTCCTCAATGACCACGGCGGCACCGGCCTTCTGCAGCTCCATGGCGTTGTAATACTGGTGATTCTCGGCCACATTGGGGCTGGGGATGAGCACAGCGGCACGGCCCACAGCCTCCAGCTCGGCCAGTGTCAAGGCACCGGCACGGCTGATGACAAGGTCCGCTGCTGCCAGCAGCTCGGGCATATTGTTGATGTATTCCTTCACCACAAGGCTCTCGCCGGGGGCAAAGCCCTTTTCCTTTTCCAGATCCTGAAACAGCTGCACGCCGTACTGACCGGTGGCATGGAGATGGAGGACGGGCTTTTTGTTCTTCTGCTCCCAGGCGCAGAGGTCGGCCACCACCTCGTTCACGCGGCGGGCACCCAGACTGCCGCCGAAGGAGAGGATCACGGTGCGGTCGCCCGCGCCCAGTTCGGCACGGATGGCTTCCCGGTTCTTCGCCTGGGTGAACACCTCAGGCCGGACGGGATTGCCCACCACGATGGTCTTTTCGGGTGCGCCCAGCTTTTCCACGGCGGCGGGCACAGCGGCGAACACGATGTCCACATCCGGGGCCAGCAGCTTGTTGGTCACACCGGGAAAGGCGTTCTGCTCATGCAGGGCGGTCTTGATGCCCTGTCTGGCGGCGCAGCGCACCACCGGGCCGGACACATAGCCGCCGCAGCCAATGACCAGGTCGGGCTGGATGTCCTTCATCATCTTTTTGGCCTTGGGGCCGGAGAGTGCCAGATTCCACAGGGTAATGATATTCCGCTTGATATTGTTCAGGCTCAGCTTCCGCTGAAAGCCGGTGATCTCGATGTGATGGAAGGGATAGCCCGCCTGTGTGACCAGACGGTACTCCATGCCCTCCTTCCGGCCCGCAAAATGGATCTCGGCGGTAGGGTCGGCCTTTTTGATGGCTCCCGCAATGGCCAGAGCCGGGTTGATATGGCCGGCAGTGCCGCCGGCTGCAATGAGTACACGCATCTTGGTTCCTCCTTACTGTTCTGTCTGCGCTCTGCGCGCGGTATCCAGCACAATGGTCTTTGCCTTGCGCTGGCGCTCCCGCTCGGCGTGGGCTTCCTCCCGTTCCAGACGGGCCCGTTCGCCGTTGCGTCCGATATTGACCATAACGCCCATCTCGGCCAGCAGCAGGATCAGACTGGTGCCGCCGGAGGAGAAGAAGGGCAGCGAAATGCCGGTGTTGGGCAGGGTGTTGGTGACAACGGCGATGTTGCAGAACACCTGCCAGGCGATCTGCGCCATGATGCCGATGCCCACCAGCGTGCAGAACCGGTTTTCGGCATGGAAGGCGATCCAGAAGCCCTGTACCAGAAAGAGAACGAACAGCACAATGACGATCACTGCGCCGACGAAGCCCAGTTCCTCGCACACGACACTGAAGATAAAGTCGTTGGTGCTCTCCGGCAGCCAGAGCTGCTTTTCGATGCTGTTGCCCAGCCCCAGCCCCGTGGCACCGCCCGAGCCGATGGCGTACAGGCTCTGCTTGGTCTGGCTGGTCATCCGGTCAAGATCCTGCGTCCAGCCGTCCAGACGGCTCTGCAGGTAGTCGATGGAGTCCACATGCTTCAGCAAAGTCTCCAGCAGGAACAGCGCGGCACCGGCGCAGCCCCAGGTAATGATGCCGCCGCTGCCGCCCAGCAGCAGGATGGTGCCCACGATGGCCGTGGTCAGCAGGATGCCCGACATGTGGGGCTCCAGCACCAGCAGGATCAGGACAGGCACCAGCCACAGGATGGGCCGGATGAGCTCCACCACGATGCTGTGGTGGACCCACTTGCGCAGAGGCATCTCGCCGAATTTGACCTGCGGGGTCCTGGCGGCGATGTCTGCCGTGAGCAGGATCATCTCGAACTTTGCAACCTCGGAGGCCTGTAAGGTCAGGCCTCCGAAGCTGATCCACCGGCGGCAGCCGTTGATGGGGCTGCTGAACAGCACCAGCACCAGCAGGATCAGGCAGACAACATAGCCCAGCTTGACCATTCTGCGCAGGAAGCGGTGGTCAAAATAGGAGAACAGGAACATCATGCCCAGACCCAGCACCGTGCAGAGCAGCTGGGATTTGATGTAATGGAAGCTGTCCCCAAAGCGGAGATAGCCCGTGGTATAGCTTGCACTGAACAGCATGACCAGCCCGAACACCATGATGATGGCCAGGGTCGCCATCCAGTTGAGCAGGATGGGCGGCCAGGGGCCGGGGTCCCGCTGAAAGACGGAAAACGGCTCTGCTTTTTTTCTGCGGAGTGTTGCCAAACTGCACCCCTCCTTAACTGATTTTTGCCAGTTGAACGGTCAGCGCCACGCCCAGCATAGCAATGACACAAAAGGTATAAAAGATCTGTTCCGCGCTCTGGCCCCGCAGCTCCAGCCAGCGGTGGAGCGGTGCCGAGCGGAACAGCTGCCTGCGGCCCTGGCTGGCCTTGCAGACCAGGATCTGCAGGGCCACCATGCCGCCCTCCAGCCAGAAGGGCAGGGCCAGCGGCAGGGTGAGGCCGGGCCAGCCGATGCACAGGGGCACGCACCCCAGCATCCCGGCCAGAAACAGGCTGCCCACGCTGCCCAGCCGCAGCTTTGCGGGCGGGAAGTTCCAGAGCAGGAAGGCCATCAGGGAACCGGCCAGTGCGGCGGGCAGAACGCCCAGCGGGAACCAGCCCAGCAGGGTCATCACCCCCATTAGGCCCAGCATGGCCGCAAAGGACGTGCCGCAGACGATGCCGTCCATGCCATCGGCAATGCGGGCACACTCGGCCAGTGCGACCAGCAGCCCTTCCCACAGCAGCGGGGCAGCAATGCCCAGATCGACATAGCCCACTCCCGGCAGGGTGATCCCGGCTGCAAGGCAGCCCCTGGCCCTCAGCAGCACCAGCACCACGGCACCGGCAGCGATTTCCAGCCCAAGGCGGGTGTGCCGCCGCAGGCCCAGCACGGAACGGCTGCGGATGCGGGCCAGATCCTCCAGCAGACCCACGCCGCCAAAGAGCAAAGCTCCCAGCAGCGCTGTGAGCAGCCGGACCGAGAACAGGCTCTCGGCCCCCAGCAGCTCAGGCTGGGCCACACAGGCGGCTGTCCAGCCCACGCCCACAGCAGCCAGCACCCCCACCATCAGGCAGAGCCCGCCCATGGTGGGGGCCTGCGGCGGGCGCTCCGGCTCGGCATCCGGCGCTTCCTGCCCGGGTGCCTGCCGGGCCTTGGGCTCATCCCAGCGTCCCTGGAACGCCCGCAGCAGCGGCACCATCAGATTCCCGAGCGCCGCCGTGAGGAAGAACCCCAGCGTTGAGGCGGCGATCAAGGCGAAACGAATCATAGCTCGATGTTACTCCTTGTAAAAGATCTCCAGTACTTTTTCCAGTGCCATGCCGCGGCTGGCCTTGACCAGCAGGGCATCGCCGGGCTGCATTTTGTTCAGCAGGGTCTCGGCGGCCTGAGCGTAGGTGTCGGCATGGAGGGTGGGCAGCCCCTTGGCAGCAGCCACCACGGCAATGCGCTTGGCCTGCTCGCCATAGGTGACGAGGTAGTCCACCTTGTTTTCCACGGCCTGACGGCCCACCTCCTCGTGGGCGGCGCGGCTGATATCGCCCAGCTCCAGCATATCGCCCAGCAGGGCAAAGCGGCGCTTGCAGGGATATTCCCTGAACATGGCCAGCGCGGCCTTCATGCTGTCGGGGTTGGCGTTGTAGCAATCCTCAATGACATCCACGCCTCTGACGTGCACCACCTTCTGGCGCATCCCGGTCTGCTCAAAGTCGGCCAGACCGGCAATGACCCGGCGGGCATCCAGCCCCAGACGGGTGGCGGCGCAGTAGGCAGCCAGCGCGTTGGCCACGTTGTGACGGCCCATGGCGGGGATCTTTACGAGGAAAGTCCCCTCCTCGTGATCCTCCAGCACAAAACTCATGCCCTTTTCATCCTGCTGGATGGACAGGGCACAGACATCGGCATTCTCATCGCCCAGGCTGAACCAGACCGGGCGGACATGGTCGGGCAGGACGGCCTTGCGCAGAAAGGGGTCGTCCCCGTTCAGCACCAGCGGAGCACCCTCCGGCAGACCGGCGCAGATCTCCAGCTTTGCCTTGCAGATGTTCTCCTGACTGCCCAGATTGCCGATGTGGGACACCCCGATGCAGGTGATGATGCCTACATCCGGGCGGGCGCACTTGCTCAGGCGCTCGATCTCTCCGGCATGGCTCATTCCCATCTCCACCACGGCGTACTGAGTCTCTTTGCCGATGCGGAACATGGTTCGGGGCAGGCCCAGCTCATTGTTCTGGTTGCCCTCGGTCTTGATGGTACTGCCAAAGCCTGCAATGGCGGCGTAGGTCATCTGCTTTGTGGTGGTCTTGCCCACGCTGCCGGTCACGCCCACCACTTTGGGGTGGAACTGGCTGCGGTAGTTGGCACCCAGCACCATCATGGCGTGGTAGCTGTCCGGGCAGATCACACTCTTCGCCTCCGGCACGCCTTCCACGGGGTGGTTCAGCACCACGCAGAGCGCGCCGTTTTCCAGCGCCTTGGCGGCAAAATCATGGCCGTCGAATTTTTCGCCCGGGAACGCCACAAAGATGCACCCGGGGCAGACCTCACGGCTGTCGGTGGTCACCAGCGTGACCGGGGTCTCGCACTGGGCCAGCGCGTTGACGGCCAGGCCCTCCAACAGGATGTTTGCTGCAATTGCTTCCATACTCTCATTCCCCTTTATCCACAGATCAGATGTACGATGGTTCCCCGCTGGACGCTGGAGCCGGGTGCCTCACTCTGGCTCTGGACCGTGCCGGAGCCTTCGACTGTGCAGTTGAGCCCTGTGGCGTTCAGCATCTGCCGGGCAAAGTCCGCGCTCTTGCCGGTCACGTCCGGCACCTCGGCGTGCTTGCCCTCATAGGTATCGGTATACAGATAAACGGTGGTGCCGTAGGGCACCTCTGCCCCCGCGCGGGGGTACTGGTAGGTAACAAGGGCGGCGGTCTGGTCGGATTCGCTCTCGGCCAGATGATGCTTCAAGCCCTTGATGTTCAGCTGCACCTGCGCGTTGCTCCATTCCTTGCCCGTCAGGTTGGGCACCTTGACGGTGGTGCCGCTGCGGTCCACGCCATCGGTGGCGATGCCCAGATAGGGCGCGATCTCGCTGATGATGTTGCCCACCACAGGAGCCGCCAGAATGGAGGAATAGTCGGTGCGGGCATTGTTGGGGTCGTCCAGCATGACATAGACCAGGATCTCCGGGTCGTTGGCGGGCAGGACAGCCGCAAAGGATGCCACCTTCTTGTAGTCGCCATCGGCGCGGCGGTCCATGTTCAGCTGCTCGGAAGTACCGGATTTGCCGCCGATGCGGTAGCCTGCAACGTAAGCGTTGCCGCCGCCGCCCTGGGTGCCGTCGCCCACCTCAAACTCCATGATCTGGCGGATGGTCTCGCTGGCGCTCTCGCTGATGACCTGACGGCGGATGTTGGTGCCGATCTCCTGCACCACATTGCCGTTCTGGTCCGTGATCTTATCCACCACATGGGGGGTGACCAGATAGCCGCCGTTGACTGCCGCCGAGATGGCGGTGCACACCTGCAGCGGGGTCACGGCCATGGCCTGACCAAAGGCGGAAGAGGCCAGCTCCACCTCGCCCAGACGGCTCTTGCTGTAATACTGCATGAAGCTGGTCTCATTGGGTAGGTCCACGCCGGTGCGCTCGGTAAATCCGAAGGCATCAAAATAATCATAGAACAGGCTGGAGCCCACACGCTGGCCCAGCTGGATGAAGTAGATGTTGCAGCTGTTGCGCAGGGCCTCGGCCAGATTCTGGGCCCCGTGCGACTTTCTGCCGGCGCAGTGGTAGGTCTGCTTTGCCACGCTGTAAGCACCGGAGCAGTTCAGGGTGGTGTAATAGGTCGCCTTGCCGCTGTCCACACCCATGGCGGCGGTGATGACCTTGAACACGCTTCCGGGGTAGTACAGCTCGGTGATGGTCTTGTTCTTCCACTGGATATCCCGGTAGGTACCGGTATAGTCGGCCTCCGCATCCACGATCTTCTGGCCGTTCTCATCCCGCAGGTAGTTGCCGTTCTCGTCTTTTTTGTAGATGGTGTACAGCTCCGGCTCGGCCTGCACCTGCTCCGTCAGGTAGGCCAGATTGGCGCTGAAATCCTGCGGGTCGTTGGGGTCAAAGTCCGGCTTGGAGGCCATGGCAAGGATGGCACCGGTCTTGACATTCATCACAATGGCGCAGCCGCGGTTCTCAACGGTGTTGGCCGCCACGGCCTCGTTCAGGTAGCGCTCCACCACCTCCTGAATGTTCACATCCAGCGAGAGCACCAGATTGGAGCCGTCCTTGGCGGCGTAGGTGGTAGCGTTTTCATCGGCAATGGCGTTGCCGTAGGCGTTGCGCAGGGTGATGGTGCGGCCATTCACACCGGCCAGCGTGGACTCATAGGAGTTTTCCAGACCGTACACACCCTGACCATCCGCATTGCAGAAGCCCAGCACGGCGGCGGCAAAGCGGCCGTAGGGGTAATCCCGCTGGAAGCCCTTGGAGGCCGACACCGACACCCGCCCCTTGCGGACAGTGGGGGTGCCGTCGTCGCTCTCCTGCTGGCCCAGACCCAGCTTGCCCAGGATCTTTTCCAGCGCACCGGCGGATTTTCCGCTCTTGCTGTGGGCCTTGTTGTAGGTCTTGACGTATTCCTCAATGGAGAGCTTGATGGCGTTGTTGACCTTGGTGGCCAGCACCTGATAGGAGCTTTCGTTTTGGGAGAGGGCATCGCGGACCGCCTGATACTGGGTCTGGTACTCCGCTGAAGTGGTGTCCACGCTGTCCAGACTCTCGCCGTCGCCCGAAAGCAGGCGGAGGGTGATCTGGGTGCAGACCTCCTTCATGGCGGCCTCATTGATGGTGCGGATCTCCGCCTTGGTGTCCTGATCGGTGGTGGTGGTATACAGGGCCGTGCTGTAGGAGGGGTCGGCCCAGATGGTCCAGACCACGCTGGTGGAGGCCAGCGTGATGCCGCTGGTGTCGTAGATCTCGCCGCGGGTGGCCTGAATGGTGCTGTCCAGCAGCTGCTGCTCGGCGGCGTACTGGCGGTAGGTGGCACCGTCGCGGATCTGGATCTTGTACAGGCTGTAGATCACGGTCAGCGCGGCGGCCACCACAAGAAGCACGGCGGCGCCAAAGCTGATATGGCGCAGCCGGGCACTGAGCCGTGCGTGCGGATCCGCACCGCGGCGGCGGGCACTGTTCTTTTTGGGATTGGAGGATGGTGTTTGCATTGCGTACTCCCGAAGAAAACCGAAAAAGCGTGCGCTGCCGCACGCTTTTCGTTGTTTGGTTTATTTTGCCGTTCTGACAGAGGCAAGAATGGTCATTGCCCCATCGTGGAGCAGATCCGACCACTGCCGCACAGCGGATGCCTTGCGCACCAGAACGCTGCCCTCATCCAGCCGGATGTAGGTGATCTGGCTCTGGTCAATCTTCATCAGCCCCAGGCGGGTGGCGGTCTCCTCAACACTTGTGATGTTGGTGCGGCTGTTCAGGGCACTGTTGTAGTATGTATACTGGCTCTGCTCGCTCACAAGCTCTGCCTTGGCGCTCTGGATCTGAGAATTCAGCTCCACCAGCTGTGCCTCGCTCCACAGCAGGCTCACCGCAAAGCCCACCAGCAAAGCCGCGCCCACCAGCTGCAGCGCGTGCTGCATGGCGGCCCGCACGGGGTTCAGCCGCTTTTTGCCGCCCTTTTCTACCCGCAGCGGAACTTTGGGCTGTGCCTGCGGCGCTCTTCTGCGCCGAACCTCTGTCATATCGTATGCTGCCTGACCCATGGTGATCTCCTCCTCACATCTCCGGGGCTTTGCCGCCCTCAGATCTTTTCCAAAACCCGCAGGTGGGCCGAGCGGCTGCGCCGGTTCTCCTCCAGCTCCTGCGTGTTGGCTTCAATGGGTTTGCGTGTGATCAGCTTTGCCTTGGCCTTGCCGCCGCAGACGCACACCGGGAACTCCGGCGGGCAGGTGCAGGCGGTGGACCAGCGGCGGAACTTGTTTTTGACCAGCCGGTCCTCCAGCGAGTGGAAGGTGATCACGCAAAGTCTTCCACCCGGTGCGAGATGCTCAAAAATGGTATCCAGCCCCTCTTCCAGTGCATCCAGCTCATGGTTTACCGCAATGCGCAGTGCCTGGAAGGTGCGGCGGGAGGGGTTTTTGTTCTTCCGGCGCTCCGCCGGGGGCATGGCGCTGGCCACGATATCCGCCAGCTGCAATGTCGTTTCAATGGGGGCAGTTTCCCGGGCTTCCACGATCCTGCCCGCGATCTGCCAGGCGAAGGGCTCCTCGCCGTAATCCCGCAGGATGCGGGCCAGCTCCTCCCGGCTCTCGCTGTTCACGAGATCGGCGGCCGTCTCACCCTCCTGGCTCATCCGCATGTCCAGCGGGGCATCCGCCCGGTAGGAAAAGCCCCGGGCCGCGTCATCCAGCTGATGGCTGGACACCCCCAGATCCAGCAGCGCGCCGTTGATCGTTTCAATGCCCAGCTGCTCCAGAGCTTGTCCGGCATAGCGGAAGTTGATCTGCACCACGGTGGCAGGCAGGCCCGCCAGCCGGGCCCGGGCCGTCTGCACGGCATCGGGGTCCTGATCCAGCGAGATGAGCCTGCCGCCCTGCTCGCCGTTCAGCCGCAGGGCGATCTGGCGGGAGTGCCCCGCGCCGCCCGCCGTGCCGTCCAGATAGGTGCCCGCCGGGTCGATCTTCAGGCCGTCCAGGCACTCGTTCAGCAGCACCGGGACATGCTCAAACGAGGCCGGGTCAAAGGGCTGTGCTGTTTTTTCTGTGTCCATGTTCCCAGCCTCCTTTCAAAACTCAGATAAGATCCTGCATCTGCCGCCCTTTTCTGCCCGGAGCTGCTGCCCGGGAAAGCGGCCTGCGGCCTGCCGGAAGTTTGTGGCCCGGCCAGCCCTGAGGATACAATTTTATTGTAACAAAACAGGCCCCTGATTGCAAGAGTTTCCCTTTTGTTTTTTCTCTCAAAATGTACCAAAAAAAGCCCCTGCAAGCCGTCGTTTTTGCTTGCAGGGGCCGGAAGCTCTCACCGGGAAATTTCACATTCCCGCATCAGAGCTGTTTCCGGGGGCTCTGGCGCAGGTTTGCACGGACATTTTTGACCTGTGCGGCGTTTTCCGCCATCGTCTCTTCCGTGGTCTTGAGCATATTATCACAGTAGTCGGTCACGGTCTGGCGGACAGTGCGGGCCTCGGTCTGGGCGGCGGAGACGATCTCTCCGGCGCGCTGCTGGGCCGCCTTGACGATCTCGGCCTCGCTCACCAGCACACGGGCGCGCTCCTCGGCCTTTTTTACAATGGCCTGCGCCTGTGCGTTGGCCGATTCGATGAGCTGGGCACGGTCGCTGACAATGGACTGGGCCTGCCGCAGCTCCACAGGCAGGTTCTGGCGGATCTCGTCCAGATAATCCCGGATCTGCTCCACATCCACGATGCGCTTGCCGCCCGAAAGGGGCATTCCGGCGCTCTCCTCCAGCGTATCCTCAATGGTATCCAAAAGCTCGTTTACGTTCATTCCGCATCTCCCTCTCCAGCGCTCTGCCGGGGCTTACCATACTTCCACAGCAGGACTTTGCCGTATTTATACTGTTTTTTCAGGATCATGCCGCCCACCTCGGCAGGCAGCACCAGGCCGGTCTCACTCTCGCAGATCACGATGCCGCCCGGAGCCAGGCATTTGTCCACGCCGGGCAGGATCTTTTCCAGCGTGCCGGTGTGGAAGGGCGGGTCCAGCAGCACGATGTCGAACTGCTCATGGCAGGCGGAGAGATACCGTGCCGCCTCGCCGATGTTGACCCGGCTGCGGTCAAACACGCCGCAGTTCTTGCAGTTCTTCATCACGATGTTCACGGCCTCCCGGTTCTCGTCCAGGAACACGCACCGGGCCGCACCCCGGCTCAGGGCCTCGATGCCCAGCTGGCCGCTGCCTGCGTAGAGGTCGAGCACCCGGGCACCGGGCAGGTCGAACTGGACGATGCTGAACATGGCCTCCTTGACCTGATTCATCGTCGGGCGGGTGATCTCGGTACCGGGCAGGGCTTCCAGCCTGCGGCCCCGTGCTTCTCCTGCAATAACGCGCATGTATCTGCCTCCTTCTCCCGCTGTCCGGGCCCCCTGCCCGGCCAGCAGCTGTTTCGTGTTTTCGTATCTCCATATTATCGTCAAAACGCAACTCTTTGTCAAGGGCACGCGTTGCACTCAGGGTGCAATTGTGCTAAAATCAGGGCAAAGCGCCCCATGTACGGCGCGTTTTGCCAAAAAAGGAGAGTATCTGCTTATGAAAGTCCTGCTCATCAACGGCAGCCCCCACGAGAAGGGCTGCACCTATACCGCCCTGTCCCTGATCGCCGGGGAGCTGAACGCCAGCGGCATCGAGACCGAGATCCTGAACGTCGGCACAAAGCCGGTGGGCGGCTGCATCGGCTGCGGCGGCTGTGCCGCCGGTAAGGGCTGCGTGTTCGGCGGCGTGGTCAACGAGGCCATCGAAAAGGCCAAGACTGCCGATGCCTTTGTGTTCGGCACACCTGTCCACTATGCGTCCGCCTCCGGCAACATGACCAGCTTCATGGACCGTCTGGCCTACGCGGGCGGCAAGTATCTGGCCTACAAGCCCGCTGCCATCTGCGCTTCGGCCCGCCGCGCCGGCACCACCACCACGCTGGACCAGCTGGTGAAGTACCCCGAGTTCTTCCACATGCCGCTGGTCAGCGGTTCCTACTGGCCCATGGTCCACGGCTCCAAACCCGAGCAGGTGCTGGAGGATGAAGAGGGCTGCGCCGTGATGCGGGAGCTGGGCCGGAACATGGCCTGGCTGCTCAAGTGCATCGAACTGGGCAAAGCAAACGGCATCACCCACCCCGAGAATCCCCGCCGCCCCATGACCAATTTTATCCGCTGAACCCTGTGTTTTCCCTGCGCCTCTGTCCTCCCTGGCAGGGGCGTTTTTTGTCGTCAATCCGCATAAAAAGAGCTCTCTTTTTTCTGTTCCTCTCACAATTTTCTCTTTCTGCGATCCATGCTATAATGAAGATGAGATCAGAGAAGTTCACCCCCATACTTTCTCAAAAAGGAGGCGTTTACCATGAAAAAGAATCTTTCCGCATTTTTCGCCGCTTTTCTTCTGGCAAGTCTATGTGCTCTTCCCACATTCGCAGCGTCTCAGGTTCGTTCCACAAATGCTGCAACAACTGCCGAACCTGCGGTCCTTGTCTGTGAATATTGCGGACAGAGCGATATGATTTGTGTGGATGAGTATTATGCTTCCTGGTATACAGTCAATTTTATTCCTTGTCAGGGACGCGATCCCCGATATAATGATTCGGTCGAGAATCGCACTCATGTTGAAATTTATCAATGTCAATCCTGTAAGTTTGGCACCAGCGTAGTTTCTACGGAAGAGCAGATTTCCCACAAACATCCTGCTATGCGTGCCTACGACCTTCCCAGATTCTGATATTTCCTTTGCGCCTCTGTCCTTGTCGGCAGGGGCGTTTCTGATTTTAACAGCTTTTTCTGCAAAAACGGAAAAAATAAGGGACGGAGTGCTTTTTTCGTTCACAACTTTGTGGTAGCATAAGGGTAAGAATTTTTTTGTGCAGAGCGATGGAGACAGGCTATGGAACACTACGATTGGAACGACGGCTGGCTGTTTGCCCCCACCTTTGATCCCGCCATCGTCCGCCCCGAATGCACCGGGGTGGAGCTGGAACCGGTGCGCTTGCCCCACACGGTCAAAACGCTGCCCTACAACTATTGCAACGAGAACGAATACCAGCGGGTGTCCGGCTACCGGCGGGAGTTTTTTGCGCCCAAAGAGTGGCAGGGCCGCACGGTACTGCTGACCTTTGGAGCCGTGGCCCACGATGCCACCGTGTTCTGCAACGGGCGGCGGGTGTTCCACCACGGGTGCGGTTACACCGCTTTCACTGTGGACCTGACCGAATCGCTGCTGCTGGGCCAAAAAAATGTGGTGGCTGTCCGGTGCGACAGCCGGGAGGACCTGAACATTCCCCCCTTCGGCGGGCAGATCGATTTTCTGACCTACGGCGGCATCTACCGGGCCGTCAGTCTGGACGTGAAGGAGCCCGCCTATCTGCGTGACATCTTCATCGAGGCGCAGGCCGAGGGCGATTTCCGCATCTACTCCTCCACAGTGGGTGAGACCATCGGCTGCACCCTGCAGGCCGAGATCCGCAGCCCCGCCGGGAGCAGAGCCCTGTACAGCGGTGAGCTCAGCCTGCCCATTGTGGGCACCCTGAACGGCGTGCACCCCTGGAGCGTGGAGCACCCCTTCCTCTATACCCTGACCGTCCGGCTCATCCGGCCCGGCACCAGCGGCCTGCCCGACCGGGTGCTGGACGAAAAGAGCACCCGGTTCGGCTTCCGCACCATCCAGTTCGTGGCCGGGGGCTTTTATCTGAACGGCCAGCGGGTGGAGCTGCGGGGCCTGAACCGGCATCAGAGCTACGCCTATCAGGGCTATGCCATGCCGGACAGCATTCAACAGCTGGATGCCCAATTGTTGAAAAAGCAGCTGGGCTGCAATGCAGTGCGCACCAGCCACTACCCCCAGAGCCCGGCTTTTCTGGATGCCTGCGATGAGCTAGGCCTGCTGGTGTTCGTGGAGATGCCCGGCTGGCAGCACATCGGGGATGAAGCCTGGCAGGCCCAGGCATTGCAGAACTGCCGCGAGATGGTCTGCCAGTGCCGCAATCACCCCAGCGTGTTCCTGTGGGGCGTGCGGGTGAACGGCAGTTCCGACAACGAGGCCTTTTACAAGCGCACCAACGAAGCTGTCCATCGGCTGGACCCCACCCGCCCCACCGGCGGCGTACGGATCGCCCGCAAGAGCCAGCTGCTCGAGGACGTTTACGCCTACAACGATTACTCCTACTCCGGCCGCGGCCCGGGCTGCGAGCCCCGGTCTGCCGTTACGCCTGACCTGCGCAAGGGCTACCTCATCAGCGAGTTCGGGGGCCAGCAGTTCCCGGCCAAAGCCTTTGACGACGAGCCGCACCGGCTGGCACAGGCCCTGCGCCATGCCGCCGTCCTCAACGATGCCATTGCCCAGCAGGGCGTGGCCGGTGCCCTTGGCTGGTGCATGGCCGATTACAACACCCACCGCGAGTTCGGCAGCGGCGACCGCATCTGCTACCACGGCGTGACGGATCTGTTCCGCAACCCGAAGCTCTCTGCCGCCGTCTACGCCAGCCAGAAAACGCCCCGCTCCCCTTCGGACGTGGTGTTCGAGGTCTCTTCCAGCATGGCGCTGGGCGACCACCCCGGCGGCTTTGCCGGGGCCTGCTGGGTGTTCACCAACGCCGAGAGCGTCCGCCTCTACCGGGGCAACGATTTCATTGCCGAGTTCACCCCCGACCGCCGGGGCCGCTTTGCCGCCCTGCCCCACCCGCCCATCGAGATCCAGGATTTCGTCGGCTCCCTGCTGGAAAAGTATGAGGGTCTTGACCAGAGCACGGCCCCGCAGGTGGCGGCCATCCTCAACGAGATGCGCCGGGACGCGCTGAACCTTTCGCCTCTCTCCCGGGCGCGGATGCTCTCCCTGCGGCTGAGCGCAAACGACCTGCTCCGGATGTACTACAAATACATCGGCGTGCTGGGCGGGCCGTCCAGCGTTTACCGGTTTGAGGCAGTCTGGCACGGGCGCACCGTCCGCACCGTGGTCAAGGAGCCGGTGCAGTCGGTCCGGCTGGAATGCGTGGTGCACAACCCCATCCTGACCGACGGCCCCACCTGGGACTGCGCGGCGGTCAGCCTGCGGGCCATTGACCAGAACGGCAACCTGCTGCCCTACTGCGGCGAGGCCGTTCAGCTCAGCGTGGAAGGCCCGGTGAAGATCCTGGGCCCGGCCATCGTCCCCCTGCGGGGCGGCATGGCGGGCACCTACCTTGCCACCACCGGTGAAGCAGGCCGTGCCGTGCTGCACTGCCGGATGGAGGGCGCGCTGGATGTGGAGGCCGCCCTGACTGTGCGCAAGCGCTCCGGTACAGAGAATGCCAATTAAATTTCGTCCTTTCATGGTAGATTTGCAATCTGTTCAAAGTTTTATCATGGTTGGCTGATATTCTATTGTTGTGAACAATCAAACGCCCTCTCTGTCCATGCGTCCGCGTGGCTGAGAGGGTTATTCTTGAGGACAAAGGACCGGAAATCTATGAGAGAGAAACTTCGTCAGTTTATGATCGGCCGCTATGGCACCGATGGCCTGAACCAATTCCTGAGCATTACCTCGCTGGTGCTGCTCCTCATCGCCATCATCAGCCGGGTCAACCTGTTCACCTATCTGGGCGCGGCCCTGCTGATCTTCTGCTACTACCGCACCTTCAGCCGGAACATCTCCAAGCGCACCGAGGAGAACTACAAGTTCTACACCCTGAAGGACCGGGTGGACAACAAGTTCAAGGGCTGGAAGGAGCAGTGGGCCAACCGCAAGGTCTATCACTACTACCGCTGCCCCCAGTGCCGCCAGAAGCTGCGCGTGCCCCGCGGCCGCGGCCGCATCCAGATCTCCTGCCCCCGCTGCGGCACCCAGTTCATCAAGAAGAGCTGAGCCATGTTCGGATATGTTATCCCGAATCAGGCCGCGCTCAGCCCGGAGGCGCAGGCGCGGTACCGCGCGGCCTACTGCGGGCTCTGCCGCCGCATTGGCGCGCTGCACGGCACCCGGGGACGGCTGACCCTGAGCTATGACCTGACCTTTCTGGATCTGCTGCTGTGCAGCCTGTATGAGGGCGAAAGCGCCTGTGTGACAGGCTGTGACCACTGCCCCATCCACCCCATCCGGAAGGTGGAGTGGCGTTCCAGCGGCCCCACCGATTACTGCGCGGACCTGAGCGTGGCTTTGCACTACTACAACGCGCAGGACAAGTGGAACGATGACCACAGCCTGCTGGGCCTGGGCTTTGAAAAGATGCTTGCCGCCCCCACGCAGCAGGCCGCTGCCCGCTGGCCCCGCCAGTGCAGCGCCATCCGCACCTGTCTGGATCGGCTGGCCCGGTACGAGGCCGAGGGCAGCGAGGATCTGGATGCCGTTTCCGGCTGCTTTGGGGAACTGATGGCCGAGCTGTTCGATTACAGGCAGGATCACTGGTCGCCGGAGCTGCGCAACATCGGCTTCAATCTGGGCAAATATATCTACCTGCTGGATGCCTACGACGACCTGGCCCGGGACGAGCGCAAGGGCGCATACAATCCCCTGCGCACCCTGAGCAGAGAGCCCGGGTACGAGGAAGAGATGCGGGAGATCTTTGAGCTGCTGCTGGCCAATTGCGCCCGCAGCTTTGAGCGCCTGCCCTGTGTGGAGGACGTTGACCTTCTGCGCAACATCCTGTATTCGGGCGTGTGGCTCAAATATCACTGCAAAAATGCAAAAAAGAAGGACAAAACCGCCTGATTCCGGCAGTTTTCCTTGATTTTTCCGTTCCAGTCCTGTACACTAAAGATTGCTTGTGCGGCACAATGGCCGCACAGATGGTAATAGAGACGTGAGGAAGTAGACCGATGAGAGACCCCTATGAGGTTCTGGGCATCCAGCGCGGTGCCAGTGAAGACGAGATCAAAAAGGCTTACCGTGCCAAGTGCAAGCGCTGGCACCCTGACCTGAACCCCAACGACCCCACCGCTGAAGAGCACTTCAAGGAGGTGCAGGCGGCATACGATGCCATCACCAAGGGCGAGACCGGCCCCCAGATGGGCGGCGGCTACGGCGGTGCCTACGGCCAGCAGAGCGGCCCCTCCTACGGCGGCTATCAGCAGGGGTACCAGCAGAACGGTTACTCCAACGGGGATTTCGGAGACTTCGGCTTCGGTTATGACCCCTTCGGATTCGGGTTTGGCTTTGGCGGCAATTATCAGCAGCAGCGCGGCCCCGGCTACAACGGTGCAGACACGCCTGAGATGCAGGCCGCACGCAACTTCATCGTCAACCAGCGCTACCCCGAGGCCCGCCGCGTGCTGGACGGCATCACCGTGCGTACCGCCCGGTGGTACTATCTCTCCTCGCTGGCCAATCAGGGCCTGGGCAACAGCATCGATGCCCTGCAGGATGCCCGCCGCGCCGCCCAGATGGAGCCCGGCAACACTGAATACCAGATGAACCTGCGCAATCTGCAGGACCCGGGCCGCACCTACCGCACCCAGACCACCTACGCCCAGCCCGGCGGCCTGATGCGCTGGTGCTGGAGCATGATCCTGCTCAACCTGCTGTGCAACTGCTGCTGTGGCGGCGGCTGGGGCTGGCGGTTCCGGATGTAAGCGCAAAAAATGATATAAGGACAATTAAAAAATCCCTCCCTGCCGGCGTGGCAGGGAGGGATTTTTGCTGTTTGATTACTGGATCACGATGGTGCGGCTGATCTCACTGCTGGAGTAGTTTCCGGCGGCCTTGGCCGTCTGGACATACTCGCCGGGCTCGGTGGGGAACCCGCTCTGGGTCGTGCCCAGGAAATCGAAGAGACCGCTCTTCTTTTTATAGGTGTAGGTCACCTTGCCGCCCTCGACCACCTGACCGTCGCTTTCGACCACGGCGGTGATGTTGTAGTTCTGGGCTTCTGCCGCAGTCATGCTGGCGGGGAGCTCCTGTGCCCAGTAGACACGCACCCCCGCACTCTTGGGCTTGATGCGGAAGAACGCCATACCGGCGGTGTTCACATCACCGGATTCCAGCGCCACAGCACCGCCCACATAGCTGCCGGCCTCCGTGGGCTGCTCGTCCAGATAGATGCGGCTGAACACGCCCTCGGGCAGATATTTGCGGATGAGCTCCAGCGCCAGCTTCATGCCGGTGGAGACATCCTTCAGCGTGGGGATGTAGAATTTCAGGACATCCATCACAGAGACCACTTCATCAGCCACCCGCAGCAGCACGCTCACGTCGTTGCCGTCGATCAGCTGCTTGATGTAGGCGTAGATGTTGAACTCCTCTTCCTGCTCAGGGTTCGCCGACATCTTTTTCGGCAGGGGGATCATTTTGAGCAGAGTGCGGATCTTGCCCGAAAGGATCAGGGTCACATAGCCCTGCGCTTCGCCGCTGGTGCCCATCACCACGCCGATATACTGGGTATCTGCCGGGGTGGTCTGGACGCTCAGGGTAAAGGGGGAGCCATAGGTCAGATCCCCGTCTGCGGTCAGGCGGATCGAGACAACGCTGTTGTTCTCATCCACGCCTGCGGTGGTCAGGTCAGGCAGTTCGCTGCCCGCCGAAGCCGCCAGCGCCGGTGTGGCCGCCGCACTCAGGGCAAACACTGCCGCCAGCAGCAATGAGATCAGCCGTTTGGTTTTCATCAGCCAAAGACCTCCTTTTATATAGGTTCTTGTATCATGCAAAAATAAAGGTGCGTGGAACACACAGCACAGTGTTCCCGCACCCTCATTTTACCGCATTGTACCGTACAGGTCAATAACGGGATTCAAGTTAAATTTTGCTCAGCTGCGGGCCCTGGGCGGTATCTTTGACAGCCCAGCCCATCTCGGTGAGCTGCGCACGGATGGCATCCGCAGCGGCCCAGTCCTTGGCCTTCTTGGCGGCGGCGCGCTTTTCCACCAGCTCCGTCACCTCAGCGGGCACCTCGTCCTTCTTGCGGTTGTACATCAGGCCCAGCACGCCGGTGATCTCATCGAACGCCTTGGCGGCAGCCTCCAGCGCAGCCTTGGAGGAAGCAGCGGACAGGGTGTTGATCTCCTTGACCAGATCGAACACGGCAGCCAGCGCATCGGGGGTGTTCAGGTCATCGTCCATGGCCTTGCAGAACTTGGCGCGGGCCTCGTCTGCCTTGGCGATCAGGGTCTCATCGGTGCCGAACGCGGTCTTGCTCAGGGCAAAATCGAGGTTCTCGCGGCAGGTGTAAAGGCGCTCCAGGCTGTTCTTGCAGCTCTCGATGAGGTCCACGGTGTAGTTCAGGGGCATCCGGTAGCCTGCGGTCAGCATGAAATAGCGGATGGGCTCGTAACCGTAGAGGTCTGCCACATCGCGGACGGTGAAGAAGTTGTGCAGGCTCTTGGACATCTTCTGGTTATCCACGTTGATGAAGCCGTTGTGCATCCAGTAGTGGGCAAACTCGCAGCCGTTGGCGCACTCGCTCTGGGCGATCTCGTTCTCGTGGTGGGGGAAGATCAGATCCTGACCGCCGCAGTGCAGGTCGATGGTCTTGCCCAGATGGGTGCGGCTCATGGCACTGCACTCGATATGCCAGCCGGGGCGGCCCATGCCATAGGGGCTTTCCCAGGCGGGCTCGCCAGGCTTGGCAGCCTTCCAGACGGCAAAGTCGGCGGGGTCTTCCTTCAGGTCATCCTCCATCTGGCTGCGCAGCTCGCGGTTGCCGCTCTCCAGATCGTCCAGCTTGAGGTGGCTCAACTTGCCGTACTCCGGGTCGCTCTTGACGCGGAAGTAGACATCTCCGTTCTTGGCAACGTAGGCGTGGCCGGAATCGATCAGGTCCTTGACGATGTCCAGGATCTGCTGGATGTGCTCCGTTGCACGGGGCTGGACGGTGGGCTTTTTGCAGTTCAGACCGGCGGCATCCTTGAGGTACTCGGCCTCAAAGCGCTGGGCCACCTCCTTCATGGAGGTGCCCTCCTCCTGGCCCTTCTTGATGAGCTTATCATCAATATCGGTGATGTTGGAGACATAGATGACCTTGTTGCCGCGGTATTCCAGATAGCGGCGCAGGGTATCGAACACGATCAGCGGGCGGGCATTGCCGATGTGGATATAGTTGTAAACGGTGGGGCCGCAGACGTAGATGCGGTATTCGCCGGGCACCTGCGGCACAAACTCTTCCTTCTGGCGGGTCAGGGTGTTGAAAATCTGCATAAGAACTCTCCTTCTTGTAGGGCAAACAAAAGCCGCAGCAGAACCTCTCAGTCTCGCTTCGCTGACTTACGAAAACAGAGAAGTAAAAAAGCCCCCGATGTGATACAATCTCCCATATCACATCGAAGGCGGTTTTCAAAATCGCGGTTCCACTTCTGTTTGTCGCTCAAAGCCGATAACGGCGGCTGCCGCGCCGCGATACTCCCCAGCAGGTTTCCCGCGGCGTGCTGTCCGGGCGCACTTCACACATGCTGCTGCAAACAGGCTCCCAGCCAACGGCCCGTTCTCTCTGTCCAGCTCACCTTTGCGCTACTCTGCCCGGGTAAACGCATTTTTCCTGATACATCTGTATTATAGCCGGGCCGGGGGGAGAAGTCAAGCAAAACGCAGGCGCCGGCATTTCAGCGGCAGCTCTGCGCCGATTCAATCGATCTCGTGCTTTTTACAGAAGTGCTTGCTGGCAAAGTACATTCCCGCCCAGATGGCGATGGCAAGCACGAGGTAGAACGGGTTCTTCATGGCAGACACCAGCGACTGCCCGAAAAGGGCCATCATGGCCACCATCACGCCCTTGCCCAGCAGCATGGTGACAAGGTAGCGCTTCTCGTCAAAATCAGAGATGCCGAAGGCAAAGTGCATAAAAGACGAGGGCGTAAAGGGCAGGAGCGACAGCATGAACAGGGACGCGGTGTCGAACCGGCTGACCCATTGCTCCGCCTTTTGCAGCTTGGCCGAGCGGCGGGCAAATTTCCAGAAAAAACGCTTGACGACACGCCGCCAGAGCAGGAACATCACAGTGCCGCCCAGCATCACCCCGGCCCAGCTGTACACAAAGCCCAGAAGCCCGCCGTGGGCCGCAACATTCAGCGCCACAATGGCAATGAGCGGCAGCGGCGGAAAAAAGGATTCCACCATCGCAAGGATCACGGGCGCAATGGGGCCAAGGCCGCCAAAGCCTTCCAGCAGGGCCTTCCAGAATTCCAGCGTTCCCAGCTGGTGGAGCCAGCCTATCATCGTCATTTCCATCCCGCGTGTTCCTTCCCTCTCATTTTTCTTTAGTATATCCGTTTTCTATGACACGCCCGTGAACAAAATACGAGCTTTTTGTCACATCACCTATACTACGAGACTGCGGGGGCCTTTCCTGCACAGGGCGGGGATCTTTATGCTTTTCCGGCGGCTTCGGCAGCGGCCTTCTCGGCCCGGGCCTGCATCCGCTCGATCTGCTGGGCGCGCATCCGTTCCCAGCGGGCAAGCCCGGCTTCGTCCGGGATCTGGACGCAGCGGGCAAAGCTCCAGTGCAGGCCGTCCCGCCTGGCCAGCTTATAGCGCTGGAATACGCCCTTTCCGGCCTCATTGCCGGTACCGGCGCAGGCAGGGCAGGCAGACAGGGTGTACCAGCCGCTGTTGCCCTTTTTCAGCCAGATATCGTCCGGCTGCAGATCCCCGCCGCACACCGGGCAGCTGGCAGTGATGATCTTTGGGTCGCTGCGCCAGGTGGACTGCTCCACATAGCCGCGGAACACCCGGAAGTCCCGGTAATCACCGGGGGCGGGGCAGAGGCTTGCCCGCAGGGATTCTTCCTCGGTGGGGTAGGCCGCCAGACCCGCCCGCAGGTCAAGCTTGCGGCAGACATCGGCGGTGTAAAGGGTATCGGACAGGGCATCGTGGAACGGGCGCTCCATCGGGATGCCCATCCGGGTCACAACGCTTTCCAGCGTCATGCCCTCGCCCTCCTTGCGGGGGTGCTCCCGCAGGAAGATCTGCTGCAGATCATACCACTGGGTGGGGCGGCTCTCGTCCAGATTGCAGAGGAAAAGGTTCTGCTTGAGCACCGGCACGTCATCCATGCCCCACTCGGCAAACTCAGCATCCGGGCCGCACCACTGCATAAAGCGGCGCAGCCCCTGCACGATGGGCTCGCCCCGGTCCAGGTCAGCCTGGGTCAGGCCCGTCACCTTGGCGATGTGGTGCTGCAGGGTGCGGAAAATGCGGGGCCGCAGGTGGATGGAGAAGGTATCCAGCACGTTGGCATCCTCGTCGATCTTCACTGCGCCGATCTCGATGATCTCGCCCCGGAAGGTCTGCTGCACGCCATGATAATTAAAGAGATACGGCTTATAGCCGATGTTCCATTCCAGATCAAATAAAACCAGATTGCGTGGCATTGTTGTTTGTGTTCCTCTCAGTTCAGGATAAATTTTTCGATGGCCTCGGCCACGCCGTCGTGGTTGTTGTCGGCGGCGGTGACGTAATCGGCCACAGCCTTGACGGCATCCTCGGCATTCTGCATGGCAACGCCCACCCCGGCATAGGAGATCATGGAGCGGTCGTTCAGGCCATCACCGCAGGCCATCAGGTTCTCCCGGGTCAGGCCCATCCGCTCCAGCAGGGCGGCAAGGCTCCTGTCCTTTGCCACGCCCAGCGGCACGGCCTCGATGAAGAAGGGGCTGGAGGGGTACAGGTCGATCCGGCCCGCAAACTGCTCCTTTCCGGCGGCACAGACAGCATCCCGCCGGGCAGGGTCAAGGGTGATGAGCATTTTGCAGATCGGATAGTCCACATAGGAGGCAAGATCATCCACATGGAGCATCGGCAGCTTTGTGGTAAAGCACTCCTTGTTTGCCCACACGTCCTGATCCCGCTCACACACGATGCCCTCGCTGTTATAGGTCAGGATGGCCACATCCTGCCGGGCTGCAAATTCGCAGAGCTCCGGGACGAACTCCGCTCCCAGCTGCACCTGATACAGGGCCTCGCCGGTCATGCAGTCCACGATCTTGCCGCCGTTGTAGGCCAGCACACAGCCGCCCTTTTTGTCCAGCCCCAGCGCCTTTGCCAGCGGCAGAATGCCCGCTGTGGGGCGGCCGGAGGCCAGCACGATGGTCACGCCCTGTGCGGCGGCGGCATCCAGCGCCGCGCGGGTGCGGGGGGTAACGATCTTTTCGTCATTGGTCAGGGTGCCGTCCAAGTCCAGAGCCAGCACCCGGATATTCGATCTTGCCATGATTTTTATTCCTCGTTCTCAGGCAGGGGCTTCCCGCCGGATATTTTATTACTTACCCATCTATTTTACAATGCTTTCCCTTTTCTGTAAAGCAGGAAACCTGTTCCCCGCCCAGAGACAAGCAAAAAAGCCGCCCGGCGAGCAAAACCGGACGGCTGAGAAGGAAGAAAACGCGTTGTTACAGGATGTCGATGTATTCCCCGGCCAGCGCCTTGTTCATGCTGCGGACAGCGCAGAACTTGCCGCACATGGAGCAGGTGTCGCTGTGGTCATCCTCAGGCAGGCGGGCATCCCGGATGGCCTTGGCGGTCTCGGGGTCGAGAGCGCAGGCGAACTGGGCATCCCAGTCCAGCACGCGGCGGGCATCGCCCATCTTGTCGTCGATATCCCGGGCATGGGGGATGCCCTTGGCGATATCGGCTGCATGGGCGGCGATCTTGGAGGCCACAATGCCCTGCTTCACATCGTCCACGTTGGGCAGAGCCAGATGCTCGGCGGGGGTAACATAGCACAGGAAAGCCGCACCGCTCATGGCGGCAACGGCACCGCCGATGGCAGCCGTGATGTGGTCATAACCGGGGGCAATGTCGGTGACGAGGGGTCCCAGCACATAGAAGGGAGCGCCCATGCAGATGCTCTTCTGCACCTCCATGTTGGCGGCCACCTGATTCAGGGGCACATGGCCCGGGCCCTCCACCATGACCTGCACGTTGTGTGCCCAGGCGCGCTTGGTCAGCTCGCCCAGACGCACCAGCTCTTCGATCTGGCAGACATCGGTGGCATCGGCCAGGCAGCCGGGGCGGCAGGCATCGCCCAGCGAGATGGTCACGTCGTGCTCGGCGCAGATCTCACAGATCTCGTCAAAGTGCTCGTAGAAGGGGTTCTCGTTGCCGGTCATGCTCATCCAGGCGAACACCAGAGAGCCGCCGCGGCTGACGATGTTCATCTTCCGCTTGTGGGTGCGGATCTGGTCGATGGTCTTGCGGGTGATGCCGCAGTGCAGGGTGACAAAATCCACGCCGTCCTCAGCGTGCAGGCGCACCACGTCGATGAAGTCCTGCGCGGTCAGGGTGGCAAGGTCGCGCTGATAGTGGATGACGGAATCGTACACGGGCACAGTGCCGATCATCACGGGGCACTCGTGGGTCAGCTTCTGGCGGAAGGGCTGGGTATTGCCGTGGCTGGACAGGTCCATGATGGCTTCCGCGCCCATATTGACGGCGCTCATCACCTTTTCCATCTCCACGTTGTAATCCTTGCAGTCGCGGGAAACGCCCAGGTTCACGTTGATCTTGGTGCGCAGCATGGAGCCGATGCCCTCGGGGTTCAGGCAGGTGTGGTGCTTGTTGGCGGGAATGGCCACCTTGCCCTCAGCCACCAGCTGACGGATCTCCTCCGTGGTGCGGTATTCCTTTTTGGCCACGATCTCCATTTCCGGCGTGACGATGCCCTTGCGGGCAGCGTCCATCTGTGTGGTATAAGTCTGCATACGCTCTGTTCCTCCAAATGACAGTTTATCTCTGAACAGCAGGGTGCTGGTCATACAGGGGTAGGGGCAGGCAGCCGTCATTCAGAAAAAGCAGTACGCTCTGGATGCCGGCACCTGCGCAAAATACGCTTTTCATGTTGGTTTTCTCCATGAATTTTGTAACGCGGCCCAAGGTGGTGCCCCCGGTTTGCCGCGGGATGACAGATTATTTTACGATCTGCTCCGCCAGTGCCTTCAGCTCCCTGCACTCGGCCTCGATGTCCTCCGCGCCGAAGATGGCGCTGACAAGGGCCACACCGTTCACGCCGGTGCCCTTGAGCCGGAGCAGGTTCTCCTTGTGGATGCCGCCGATGGCCACAACGGGGATGTCCACGGCATCGCAGATGGCTTTCATCATGCCCTCGGGCAGAACGTCCACGTCTGCCTTGGTGTGGGTAGAGAAAGCTGCACCCACGCCCAGACAGTCGGCACCGTGCCGGACGGCCTCCAGGGCCTCCTCCACGCTGTGGACGGATACGCCGATCATCATCTCATCGCCCACGCGCTGGCGCACCTGAGCAGCGGCCATATCCTCCTGCCCCACATGGATGCCCTCGGCGTGGCAGCGGATGGCAATGTCCACGTTATCGTTGATAAAAAAGGGCACGTTGTACTTTTTGCACAGGTCGTGAAGCTCAAACGCCTCCTTCAGGAAGGCTTCCTCGTCCAGCTCCTTTTCCCGCAGCTGAACGCAGGTCACGCCGCCCTTCAGGGCGCTCTCCACCTGCTGATAGAGGGTCTGACGGCCCACCCAGGCACGGTCGGTAACGGCGTAGAGCCGCATATATTCTTCAGCGCACTTCATACTTGGCACCCTCTTCCAGCTGAGCCGGAGTCATATTGTAAATGGCATCAATGATGTAATTGCGGTAAGTGGCGTTGCCGTCCAGCGGGGTCAGCCGTGCATGGGCGATCTCGCCCGCAAGGCCCATGGCGCAGACGGCGGCAGCCGCAGCCTCCAGCGGCTGGCCGGGGTTGGCAGTAATAAAGGCCGCCGTCAGGGCAGAGAGCTGGCAGCCCGTGCCGGTGATGGCACTCATCATCGGGTGGCCGTTGCGGATGCAGTAGGCTTTTGCCCCATCGGCCACGATGTCAATGGCACCGGTAATGGCCACAACGGCACCGGTCTTTGCGGCAAAAGCCTTGGCAAAGGCCACCGCGCCGTCCAGATTTTCCTCGGTGACCCTGTCGGCCACATCGGCATCCACGCCCTTGGTGGTGCCCGCGCCGGAAGCCAGCGTCTTTACCTCGGAGATATTGCCCCGGATGACCGTGAACCGCACCTCGTCCAGCAGGCGGTAGGCCGTCTCGGTGCGCAGGGCGGAAGCGCCTGCGCCCACAGGGTCCAGCACCACGGGGTGGCCCAGTGCATTGGCCTTTTTGCCCGCCTTGAGCATGGATTCAATGGTGCGGCTGTTCAGGGTGCCAATGTTGATGTTCAGCCCGCCGCAGATGGTGGTGATATCCTCCACCTCGGCGGCATCGTCGGCCATAATGGGCGAAGCACCGCAGGCCAGCACCATGTTGGCGCAGTCGTTCACGGTGACGTAGTTGGTGATATTATGGATAATGGGGCTTTTGGTGCGGACATTGGCAAACTGCTCTGCAAACATGACACACCCCCGTCAGGAAAGGCTGCTCTGCATGGAGCGCAGGGCACCGGAGTGCTGCAGGCTGTACACCAGCACGCCCGCAATGACCGCACCCACAGCGGTGGAGATGAGGAAGGGCACGATGTAGGCGTAGAACGCGATATCACCGGCGCTCTTGCCCATCAGGCAGATGGCCACCGGGTAAGCGCACAGGCCGCCCAGAATGCTGGTGCCGAACACCTCGCCCACCAGGGTGGCGATCAGATTTTTGGTCTTTGCGTAGACCAGGCCGCAGAGCAGGGCACCAAACATGCTGCCCGGGAAGGCCATCAGGCTGCCCAGACCCAGGATATTGCGGAGCAGCGAAGCCACAAAGGCCACGCCCACGCCCCACCAGGGGCCCAGCAGTACGGCGCAGAGCACATTGACCATGTGCTGCACGGGGGCGCACTTGCTGCCGAACATCGGGAAGCTGAACACACTGCCCACCACGCACAGGGCGCAGAACATTCCAGCGAGAGCCAGCTTTTTCACAGAGAATTTTTTCATTGGTAACTCCTCTTTCTCAAAAAGCGGTCGAGGCTTGCTGGCCTCCTCTCACGCCGGAACACGGCTTCCCATCGCAGTTATTTCAAGGCTCAGGGCGCTCCCCCTCAGCCCGGAGCCGCCCGTTGCGGCGGCTTGCGGCAACAAAAAACAGGAGACACCACAGCGGTGCCTCCTGCAAAAAATCATTTTCCTATGACTTCCTACGGCGGCATTATCCGCATCAGGTCAAGGGTCGAAGTTTGGTTACTTCCTCTCAGCCCGCCTTACGAGCTCCCCTGTGTTTTGTTTTTCGTAGGGTATTGTACACCCGCCGGGGCAAAAAAGCAAGAATAAGTTTTTCTTTCGCCTTTTTGCCGCCTTTTTGCCAAATCGCTTTTACAATTTCCCGGATTATGTTATACTTGTCCTAAATTTCGCAGCGCCCGGGGGAGCCATTTCCCGCTTTGGGGCACTGCCCGGCACAAAAGGAGATTGAAGTTATGGGTCTCATCAAAGCAGCCATGGGCGCGGCATCCGGCGTGATGGGCGACCAGTGGAAGGAATATTTTTATTGTGACGCTCTGCCTGCGGAGGTGCTGGCTGTCAAGGGCCAGAAGCGGACCAATGGCCGCTCTGCCAACCGGCACGGCAGCGAAAACGTCATCTCGGACGGCTCTGTGATTGCCGTGGCCGACGGCCAGTGCGTGCTGATCGTGGAGCAGGGCAAGGTGGTGGACCTCTGCGCTGAGCCCGGCGAGTACACCTACAGCACCGGCACCCAGCCCTCCCTGCTCAGCGGCGGGCTGAAGAACATCGACAGCGTGTTTGCCGAGCTGGGCAAGCGGTTCAGCTTTGGCGGGCAGGCCGGTTCCGACCAGCGCATCTACTATATCAATACCCGGGAGCTCACCGGCAACAAGTACGGCACCCCCAACCCGGTGCCTTTCCGGGTGGTGGACCAGCGCGCCGGCATCGACATTGACATCGGCATCCGGTGCTTCGGCGAGTACAGCTACCGGGTGGTCAACCCCATCCTGTTTTACACCAATGTCTGCGGCAATGTGGAAAACGCCTACACCCGCGACGCGCTGGACGGCCAGCTCAAGACCGAGCTGATGACCGCCCTGCAGCCCGCCTTTGCCCGGATCAGCGAGCAGGGCATCCGCTACTCCGCCCTGCCCGGCCACACCGCCGAGCTGGCCGAGGCCCTGAATCAGGAGCTGAGTGCCAAGTGGAGCAGGCTGCGCGGCATCGAGATCGTCTCTCTGGGCGTTTCCGGTGTCAAGGCCAGCGAGGAAGACGAGCAGATGATCAAGGAGCTGCAGCGCAGTGCGGCCTTTATGGACCCCACCCGCGCCGCCGCGCATCTGGTGGGCGCGCAGGCCTCCGCCATGCAGGCTGCCGCCTCCAACACCGCCGCCGGTCCCGCCATGGCCTTTATGGGGATGAACCAGGCCGCTGCAGCGGGCGGTGTCAACGCCCGGGATCTCTACCAGATGGGCGGCCAGCAGCCCGCCGCGCAGCCTCAGGCCGCACCGGCCGCTGGCTGGACCTGCAGCTGCGGCCACACCGGCAACACGGGCAAGTTCTGTGCCGAATGCGGCAAGCCCCGGCCCGAAGCCCCGGCTGTCTGGGTGTGCAGCTGCGGTGCAAAGAACAGCGGCAAGTTCTGCTCGGAATGCGGCAAGCCCCGGCCCGCCGCCAGGTGCGCCAACTGCGGCTTTGTGCCCGCCGACCCGGCCAACCCGCCCAAGTTCTGCCCCGAGTGCGGCAAGCCCTTTGGGGCCTGAGAGGGGTCTGACGCATGGCTGAAAAAACAACGAATTATCAGTGCCCGGCCTGTACCGGCCCCCTGCACTACGATGGTGCCAGCGGCAAGCTGGTCTGCGATTACTGCGGCTCGGCCTACGACGTAAAGGACATCGAGGCCCGCTACGCCAAAAAGCAGGCCGCTGCCGACACTGCCGCCGAGGGCGATGCCAAAAAAGCCGCCCGCCTGCCCCGGCAGGACAGCCCGGTGTGGAGCGAGGCCGAGGCGGAGGGCCTGAACAGCTACTCCTGCCCCACCTGCGGGGCCGAGCTGGTCTGTGACGAGACCACCGCCGCCACCACCTGCCCCTACTGCGGCAACCCCACAGTGCTGGGCGGTAAGCTCTCCGGCAAGCTGAAGCCGGAGTACATCCTGCCCTTCAAGCTGGACAAAAAGGCCGCCATTGCCCAGCTGACCAGATACTATAAGGGCAAGGCCTTCCTGCCCAAGGCGTTCAAGAGCCAGAACCACATCGCGGAGATCCAGGGCGTATATGTCCCCTTCTGGCTCTACGATGCCAGGGCCGACGCGCGCGGCCGGTACGAGGGCCAGAACTCCGAGAGCCACCGCGAGGGCGATTACATGGTGACCACCACCCAGCACTACGATGTGCGCCGCGAGGGCTCGGCCGACTTTGCCAAGGTGCCGGTGGATGGCTCCAGTAAGATGCCCAACACCCACATGGATGCCATTGAGCCCTTTGATTACGGCGACCTGAAGCCCTTCTCCACGGCCTACCTGCCCGGCTATCTGGCCGACCGGTATGACGAGGATGCCGATGCCTGTGCCGAGCGCGCCTACCGCCGGATGTACAACTCCACGGCCGATGCGCTCCACGCCACCACCGGCGGCTACAGCGAGATCCACCCCATTTCCGAGAACATCAACGTGGATATGACCCACGCCCACTACGCCCTGCTGCCGGTCTGGATGCTCCACACCCGGTGGAAGGACAAGGATTTTCTGTTCGCCATGAACGGGCAGACCGGGCGGCTCATCGGTGACCTGCCGGTGGACAAAAGCCGGGTGGCCGCGTGGTTTGCGGGCATCAGCCTGCCCCTGATGGCAGTGCTGGCGTTCCTGCTTTTGTTATAAGGGGGTGGCAGAATGAAACACACTGCAAAACGCTTTGCCGCCCTGCTGGCCGCTCTGGTGCTGGCGCTCTGCCTGAGCCTCCCCGCCTTTGCCGCCGCACCGCTGGTGCGGGACGAGATGGGCCTGTTCGATGCGGATACTTACAGCCAGCTGGAAGCCTCTGCCGAAGCCGCCAGCAACGGCCACGACTGCGACGTATATTTTCTGGTGGTGGACAGCATCGGCGATGCCGACCAGCGCCAGTACGCCAAAGATTACTACCTTGCCAACGGTCTGGGCAGCGGCTCTGAACAGAGCGGCATCCTTTTCCTGCTGGCAGTCGGCTCCCGCAAGTATGTCACCATCACCTACGGCGGCGGCGTGACAGCCTTTACCGATTACCGCATCGAGCAGATCGAAGATGCCGTTGTCCCCTATCTCTCGGACAACGACTGGGCCGAGGCCGCCTCCGAGTACCTCTCCATGTGCGCCGACACGCTGGATTTCTACGCCGAGCACGGCGAACCGCTGGATGTTGACAACGATACCAGCGGCTGGCCCATCCTGCTCCTCATCGTCATCGGTGTGCCCATGATCATTGCCGGTATCGTCTGCGGCGTGCTGTACAGCCAGATGAAAACAGCCCGGCTCAAGACCGAGGCCAACGATTACATCGGTGCAGGCTTAAAGCTGCGGGTGCAGGTGGACAACTACACCCACACCGACCGCGTGCAGGTCTACGACCCGCCCCACGAGGAGAGCAGCAGCTCCGGCGGCTCCTCTGTGGACAGCGACGGCTTTGGCGGCTCCTCCGGCGGCTCGTTCTGAGCGCCCTTTTCTCCAGCAGTAAACCACCGGTTCTGCCGGTGGTTTTCGCTTGTTTTTATTTCCGTATAACATGCAAAAGAAAGGAAACCCAACGAATGTCAAAGAAGATCACCGCCCTGATCCCCGGAGCCGCGCTGGCACTGGGCATCGCCTGCATCGCCAAATGGCTGGAAACGCTGGAAAGCAGCGCCGGGCTCCACCTCATTGGCGCTTCGGTCATCGCCCTGTTTATCGGCATGGCCATCAATGCGTTTTTCCAGCCCAACAAAACAACCGCGCCCGGCATCAGATTCACCTCTAAGAAGGTCCTGAAATTCGCCATCGTCCTTCTGGGTGCCAGCCTGAACATCCGCACCGTGCTGACCGTGGGCCGTTTTTCGCTGACGGTCATGCTCTTCACCCTGGCCACCTGCTTTGGACTGGGCGCACTGATCGGCAGAGCGCTCGGGCTCAACTGGAAGACCAGCAGCCTGATCAACGCCGGAACCGGCATCTGCGGCGGCTCTGCCATTGCCGCCATTGCGCCGGTGATCGAGGCCGATGACATGGATATCGCCTACGGTATGTCCGCCACCTTCCTGTTCGATACGGTGATGATCGTTGTGTTCCCGCTCCTCGGCCGGTGGCTTGGGCTTTCCGATGCCGCATTTGGTCTCTGGGCCGGTACGGCGGTCAATGATACCTCCAGCGTTGTAGCCACCGGTTACGCTTTCAGTGAAGCAGCCGGTGACTTTGCAACGATGGTCAAGCTGACCCGCACGCTGGCGATCATTCCGGCTGTTCTGGTCTTTGCCGCCATCAACCTGCACCTGAAAAAGAAAGAGAGTGCTCAGGCCAACGGTGTCAAGGTGAGCATCCGTTCCATTTTCCCCTGGTTCATCCTTGCGTTCCTTGCCATGTCCCTGCTGACCAGTCTGGGCCTTCTGCCCGCCGGGCTGGTTTCCGGCCTGAAGACCATCAGCAAGTTTCTGATGGTCGCGGCCCTGGCGGCCATCGGTCTGAACACGAACTTCAAATCTCTCTGCCGTTCCGGCGCAAAGCCCATGCTGCACGGCTTCATCATCTCCACATTGGTCGTTCTGGTCGCTATTGGTGTTGAGTACATGATCGGCATTGCCCCCTACGGCACACTGTAACGCTCCTGCCAGCTGAATTTTCCCACAAAGAAAGAGCAGTGCTCTCCAATGGGTCCACCCACCGGAGGCACTGCTCTTTTATTGTTCCGCTTTGCTCCACAAACGCGAAGTTGTCTGTCTGATTTCTTCGTCAATTTTTTTCATAGAATACTATATCCATTTTTTCGTTTATATGCTCAACCTTTCCAGTTTGAACATATCCCATTTTCTCATATAGATGTAGATTTCCCTTTTCTTGTAAAATTGTATCCAAACACCAATGGTCAGAACCATATATATTTTCAAGTTCAATCATTGCTTGTTGAGCATATCCTTTATTGCGAAATTCACCCATAATCCAAATTGGCGAAATTCTTTTTCTACTTCCATCGTTTTTATTAACTATTCGTACTGCACCAACAACTATATCATTCTCAACGATATAATAATAAGTTGTCCAAGGCTGTTCAAATTTAGCGATTATTTTTTCTAAGCTTTCAGTTGCCGGACTCATATCGAAATCTTGATATTTATCTAAAAGCTCTGTAAATGCCTCTACTTGCATTTTCCAGATGGTTTCTATATCTTCTCTCGTTGCTTTCTTTAATGTGATAGCCATTATCCTTCTCCTTCCTGTAATCGGTCGCACAAATCCCGAGTTATTGAACTGAGCCGAGTATACCACACTCTTCCCACAAATACTACCACACAAAAAACTCCCATGCTCACATCGGAAGATGCTGTGCATGGGAGTTTTTGCTGCGCCTGTTACGGCGTATTGTTACTTATTGAAGGTCTCCTCGTTCAGCAGGCCCTCGCTCTTGGCAACGCAGATGCTGGCAACTGCATCACCCACCACGTTCAGGGAGGTGACCAGCATCTCGATGGGGCGGTTGATGGCCAGGATCAGGGAGTAGGCCAGCAGAGCGCCGTCGTTGACGAAGCCCATGCCGGACAGGATGGTGAACAGGATGACAGCCCCAGCGCCGGGAGCGGCGGGGGTGCCCACAGATGCCAGCAGGGCCAGCAGGGCGACCACGACCAGCTGGCCGGGGGTGACGGTGTAACCGGCACAGCCTGCAATGAACACGGTGGCAATGACCTGCATGATGGCGGTGCCGTCCATGTTGATGGTCATGCCCAGCGGCAGGACGAAGGAAGCGATGCTCTCATCCACGCCGAACTCTTCCTCGCACACCTTGATGTTCAGGGGCAGGGTGGCTGCGCTGGAGGAGGTGGAGAAACCGAACACTGCCACGTTGGCGATCTTGCGGATGAAGGTGAAGGGGTTCAGCTTGGCACCCAGTGCAATGACCAGCGGGTAGGCAATGATCAGGAAGGCCAGCAGCAGGACCACCGTGACCACCACATAGACCAGTGCGGGCTTGAGGTAATCAATGCCGTAGATGGCGAAGGTGCGGGTCAGCAGCACAAAGACTGCAAAGGGGGCAAAGTTGCTGACGATGAAGTTCAGGAACACGACCACCACATCGTTGACCTCGCCCAGCAGGCGGCGCAGGGTCGCGGTGCGGCTCTCGCCCAGGGTGTTCATGCTCAGGCCGATGGCCACTGCCAGGAACACGCTGGAAAGCACAGCGCCATTGCTGCCAAAGGCAGTGACGATGTTGGAGGGGATGATGTTCAGCACCACGTTCAGGGGGTTGGAACCGGTGGAACCGCTGGCTTCTGCCAGACCCTCGATGCGGGTGTTGAACAGGCCCATGGAGTAGGCACCGTAGCCCACACAGCCTGCCAGCAGCAGCGCCAGGAAGGAGCACAGCAGGAACCAGAACAGGGTCTTTGCGGAAATGCGACCCATGGTGCGGGTGTCTGCAATGCTGCCGATGGCCAGCGAAATGGAGGTAAAGACCATGGGGATGATCACCAGCTGCAGCGCCTTGATGAAGAGCTGGCCGATGATGTAGAAGATGCCAAAGGCACGCTCAGCGCCCTCGGCGGTGATATCCTGGAACAGCAGGTTGTTGATGGTGGTCCAGGTCTCTGCCTGACCGCTGGCGTTCAGATGCTCCCGCAGGAACATAAAGGCCAGACCGGCCACCAGGCCGCAGACCAGAGAGATCGCCATGCGTTTTGCAAGGGATAATTCGTGTTTCTTTTTTGTTTCCATATACTTTTCCTCTCACAGTACCGGTTTTTGGCTCACACTTTGTCTACTCTAGCACAGCTTCCCCTGCAATGCAAGAGAAAACCGCGCAAAATACAGCTTTTTTGCAAATAAGTACGACTTTTCTCCGCAAAAATCCCCCGAAAGCACTCTGCCTCCGGGGGATCTGCTCACTTATTTCTTGAACTTGAATACCGGCGTGCCAGCGGCAGCATCGCCGTTTGCAGCAACACTGATCTCCGGCAGGTCATCACTGTTGGTCACGATGAGGGCCGTTGCAGTGGGGTGGCCTGCGGTGCGGATGGCTTCCAGATCCACCTTCAGCAGCGGGGTGCCGGCCTTGACCTTGGCCCCTTCTTTGGTCAGGGAAGTAAAGCCCTGTCCTTTCATCTCCACCGTGTCCATGCCGACATGGATCAGCAGCTCAATGCCGTCATCGCTCATCATGCCAACGGCGTGCAGGCTTTCGGGCACCTGCGTAACGGTGCCGTCAAAGGGAGCATAAACGGTGTCGCCGGTGGGCTCCACGCCGCAGCCGGGGCCCAGGATCGCGGAGGCAAAGGTCTCGTCAGGCAGCTGCTCCAGCGGGATCACCTTGCCGTCAATGGGAAGCATGACCGTCATCTTCTGGCCGGAAAATTTCGTTTCGGATGCGGCCTTGCCGCCAAAAAGCTTGTCAAAAAAGCCCATAATACAAACCATCCTTCCACGGTGCACAAAGTGCAGCCTTTATCCAGTTAAGAATAGCATATCCGCGCAGAAAATACAATCTGCATCCTGCACAAAGAGACACTCCGCCATTTGGCAGGTGTGCCCTTACATCAGCTCCAGCAGCTGCTCCACCTCTTCCATCCGGGTAGCCCAGCTGGTGGCAATGCGGACAACGGTGTGGGTATCATCGTACTTCTCCCAGAAGCCGAACTTGGCCTTGCCTTCCAGCGCGGCCAGCTGCTCGTTGGACAGCACGATGAACACCTGATTCGTGGGCGAATCCATGAAGAACGAATAGCCCTTCCCGGCCAGCCCCTTCTTGAGCACGGCGGCGGTCTCAATGGCATTTTTGCTGATGGTCTGGTACAGGTCATCGGTGAACAGCACATCGAACTGGATGCCCAGCAGACGGCCCTTTGCCAGCAGAGCGCCCTGCTGCTTGACCATGGTCATAAAGTGAGCCGGTGCGCCGTGGGGGAACACAACTGCCTCGCCGCAGAGCGCGCCCACCTTGGTGCCGCCGATGTAGAACACATCGGTCAGGCGGGCCACATCGGCCAGCGTCACATCGGTGCCCTCGGCGGCCAGACCATAGCCCAGACGGGCACCGTCCATGAACAGCGGCATGTGGTACTTATGGCAGACAGCGGACAGCGCTTCCAGCTCTGCCTTGGTGTACAGGGTGCCGTACTCCGACGGGTGGGAGATGTACACCATGCCCGGGAACACGAGGTGGTCCATATTGCCATCGGCATAGAAGGTCCTGCACCAGTCCTCAACCGTCCCGGCATCCAGCTTGCCGTTGGTGTGCGGCAGGCCGATGACCTTGTGGCCCGTGAACTCGATGGCACCGGCCTCGTGGGCGGCCACATGGCCGGTGGATGCGGCCAGCACACCCTCCCAGCGGCGCAGCATCGATGCAATGACGATGGCGTTGCTCTGGGTGCCGCCCGAAATGAACCAGACATCGGCATCCGGTGCGCCGCACGCCGCGCGGATCTTCTCCCGCGCACTGGCGCAATAGGGATCGGTGCCGTAGCCGGAGACCTTTTCAAAGTTGGTCTCCACCAGCTTCTGTAAGATCGCCGGATGCGCACCCTCGCAGTAATCGTTTTCAAAATACAGCATATACTTTCCCTCGCTCTGCATTTGCATTCAAGATAAACCTATTATCTGCTTTTTGCGCAGGGTTGTCAATGTGGAACCCCCTCACAGGCGGGGAAAAGTAGCCTGCACCGACCAGACCATTCAGCCAGATGGGATCACCCCCGCATAGGCGGGGAAAAGGTTTGGCTATTTCGGTGTGATGCACTTTGAAGAGGGATCACCCCCGCATGGGCGGGGAAAAGGAGGAACTGACCGCAGCGGTGATCTCCGCCATGGGTTCACCCCCGCGCAGGCGGGGAAAAGAAAGGAGTACGGCATTGGTGGGCACTCCCACGAGGATCACCCCCGCGTGGGCGGGGAAAAGGTTTCGCCGCTGTCGGCGGTGGCCTTGAGCAGGGGATCACCCCCGCATGGGCGGGGAAAAGACGGAAAGTTCATCCGCATCAATGAATCCACGGGGATCACCCCCGCGTGGGCGGGGAAAAGAGCGGCGCGTGGTGGATCATCATCCTCTTCCTGGGATCACCCCCGCACAGGCGGGGAAAAGAATACGACGACCCGACACAGAACGAGCTTATTGGGATCACCCCCGCGTGGGCGGGGAAAAGTGGCAGACACGCTCTGCACCATATCCTTGATGGAGATTACCCCCGCAGATACAGAGAAAAATGCATCTCAGCTTAACCCTCGCCCATGATACGCTTCACGCTCTCACGCAATTCTTCAATCGTGTCGCATTTGTCGATAAGCTCCAAAATCGCTCTGAATAGTGCTTCATATTCATGTTCCATTGTTTCACCTTCTTTCTTGTAATTTGCTTCTGCATCCTCAGGTTAAGCTTGAACACTCCTGCATTGTGCCCATCATTCCATGGAGCATCCCCCGCGTGGGCGGGAAAAAGCGGACGTTCTTGTGGTCAAACTTCAGCTTCCAGGGATCACCCCCGCATAGGCGGGGAAAAGTGAAATTCGTCCAGTGAGTTTCCATTTCCACAGGGATCACCCCCGCGCAGGCGGGGAAAAGGCAGCACCGCGCGCCCAAAAGTGTGAAGAGGAAGGATCACCCCCGCACAGGCGGGGAAAAGGCCATGCTTGCCATCAGGCAACAGTAGTAGTAGGGATCACCCCCGCATGGGCGGGGAAAAGTACTACATTTAATTGTTAAAGGCAAGTGCGGGGGGATCACCCCCGCGTGGGCGGGGAAAAGCTGATTCTTGGCCTGATGTACCGGCATGGCGAGGGATCACCCCCGCGTGGGCGGGGAAAAGGAACTGGGCGATAGGTTCAAGACTGCTGAACTGGGATCACCCCCGCGTAGGCGGGGAAAAGGGCAGCTATCGGTGGGTCATCAAATCCGTGAAAGGATCACCCCCGCGTGGGCGGGGAAAAGATAAGGCAGAGCATCTGGTACAGCACCACATAGGGATCACCCCCGCACAAGCGGGGAAAAGTTGATGTACTTTTTGGGGGACTGGTCGATGGCAGGATCACCCCCGCACAGGCGGGGAAAAGCAGTGTTCCCTTTTTGAGGTCTGCGCCCAGGAAGGATCACCCCTGCGCAGGCGGGGAAAAGCCCGCTTCCGGGTTGGACGGGAAATGGCAGTAGGGATCACCCCCGCGCAGGCGGGGAAAAGGTAACTTCCACGTTGTCACGCATACCAAAGTAGGGATCACCCCCGCATAGGCGGGGAAAAGGGGCTGGGCAGTCAGGTAACACAGCTAAGTCAAGGATCACCCCCGCGTTGGCGGGGAAAAGCCATCGGTATGCACTACTGTGCGGGTGTGCATAGGATCACCCCCGCGTTGGCGGGGAAAAGTTGCGGATGGGCTTCTTGCGGGGGCTTGTCCTGGGATCACCCCCGCGTGGGCGGGGAAAAGTGATTCACCACCGGTGTGCGGGTAGGTGTGGGAGGATCACCCCCGCGCGGGCGGGGAAAAGCCTGGCATCTCAGCCATGGTCTCCTCCCCTGTGGATGATGGTCATCAGGCCAAGGCCATAGGCCTTGCCCCGGCCAACGCCCTCGCACAGCAGGACCTTGAAGGCCTCCGGGTCCGTCACCTGCAGAATGCCCTCGTAGGTCACAGCCAGCAGGGTAACAGGCCGGGTGCCGTTTTTCTTGAAGTGATAGGTCTGCTTCCGGGTCACTGCGAACGACCCCTCCGAGACGGCAAAGCCGTGCTTTGCGGCCTGCGCCCACAGCCATTCCTCCTGCTCCACCTCGAAATAGCAGGGTTTCAGGGTTCCCCGGGCCGTATGGTCGGCAGAGTCTTTTTTGCTGCGGGTGGGGTTGGCAGTCAGGCGGAACTGCCAGCAGCTGCCCGCTGTCACCCGTTCCAGCAGCGGGTCATAGGGCCGGGTCTCCGGGGGCGCACCGGTGCCGAACTGCGCACACAGGGCGGTCAGGTCCGGCCGTTCCTCACTGAGCAGGAGCAGGTACAGTTTTTCTCCCAGCTGATCCAGCCGCCACAGCCTGCGGCGGCGCGCACCGGCAAAAGCGTTTTCCACCGCACCATGGAATTTCTGGGGCGAGATCAGCGCCACCATGGTCTCACGGCGGGTCGGGTCAAGTTCTGCGCGGGATAGATACATGATTTCTCACCTCAATTCTGCCATTGCGTCATGTTCGGTCGCGCCGGGCATTTCCGGCGGGTTTGTGTTCCACTCCCGCACCGGGCGGAAGCCGTACTGCCGGTGGATGGGGCTGAACGACACCGCCAGATCACGCCGGGGCACGGCAGCAGCATCCGCCGGGTCCGCGTCTGCCACGATGCGCAAGGGGGCCCCATTCCTCTGTTTCACCAGCAGCGGTTCTGCCCGCAGGGTATCCAGCAGTTCCCCGGCCCGGATACCAAGGCAGAGCGGCAGGGTGGGCGGGCAGGAACGCCGCCCCAGATACAGCGGGTAGACCGGATGTTTCAGGGCCGTTTCCAGCTCCTGTAACAGGGTGGTGTCCTCGCTTTCCAGCCCCACCAGAAAGACCGCATCCTGCAGGTAATGGCGGTAGGTCACATAGGGAGCCTTGCCTTTTTTCCGATCCTCTTCCCGGTTGGCGGTGTGGAAATCCACCAGCAGGCTGCCCTCCCGGTCAGCACGGACGGCAAAGTGCAGGCCGTTCAGCCGGGCAAGGCCTGCGGCATCGTCCCGGCGCAGGCCCAGAGCCGCTGCCAACAGGCCAATGATACCGCTTTTTGTGGGTTCCCGGTTCGTTTTGCGGGTCTCAAATTTGGAATCCGCACCCCACGATTGCAGGGGCGCGGCCAGCCGAAGCAACAGCGTTGCCATGGTCACACCTCATTTCCGGGCAGCTTCTCCTTTACGGCACGTTCCAGCGCGGTGAGCATCTGGTTCAGGGGCATGGCCGGGGCCAGCTCGTCCAGCCCGATGCCCACAGCAAAGCTCTGGGCCGGAGCATCCGCATAGCAGGCATATACCTGCTGCGCATACTGCTTCAGCGCCGTCTTGGAGGGTTCCGCATAGCCCTCGGGGCTCTTGCGCACCGGCTTTTCAAAGGCACCGCAGAGGTTCACAGGCTGATCTTCCCGCAGGGTGACATAGACAGCATCCGGCAGGGTGCGGTTGGCAAAGCTGTTCTGCTTTCCGGTGGGCATGGAGCGGATGAAGGCTTCGCCGAACACCCGGACAGCCTGGGCTGCCTTTTCAGCCCCAAGCAGGTGCACCAGTTCCACCATGTTGACGGTAGCATAGCGATACAGGGTGGAAGAGTTGTACTCTACCGTGCCCAGATGGCCCGCGCCTGCCGAATCCTCCGGGGCACAGTCATCCACGGCGGTGAAGTAATCAAACTCGTTCTGCACGGCATGGGTGGAGATGCTGTGGGCCACCTGAGCGGCGGCATCGTAATTCAGGGAAGGCGCATCTGCCACCATTCTTCCGAACAACGCCATATCTACCGAAGGAGCCGTCCCCAGTGCATCTTTATACTGCTTCGGGTCATTGCAATCTGCAATCGCCAATTCAGCCAGTGCTTTGGCCTGGGCCTCGCTCAAAAAGAACAATGTCTTAAGTTTGTCCTCTCCGCTCTTCTCGTCCACCTTAAACCCTGTGTTTTTGACTACTTTCTTTGCCAGTTTAGCTGCGTCCGCATCCGGTGCAAGCAGTTTGATCTGCTTTTCCACCACATCTGCAATCTTTTTGGTTCGGCTGCCGATATCTTCGGCATTCAGCATGTACTCATCTTTGAACATCTCTCGGATCGCGTGCTTCCACGCCTGAGAGGATACCCGGGCGCGGGTGGCACCGCCATAGACAGCCGTCTTGGGGCTGCCGGTATCGTCGCGGTTCACACAGCTGGGCGGCACCGTTTGCAGCACATGAAAATCAACATACAGACGCTTGGTATCCATTTCAATTCTCCTTTTCTTCGGTTTCAGGTGTGTCGGCATTCATCTGGTAGAGGTCCCGGCCCCACTGCAGGCGGACATTGGCTGCCTGATCCGGGAGCTGGAACCGGTACAGCTCCACAGCCAGCCGGGGGTAATCCAGTTTCAGCTTCGGTTCATTTCCCCGGAACAGCTGCACCATCCCCCGGAGGTAGTGGGACACCTCGGGCATGGAATCCGCTGTGGCCAGTGCGTTGAACCGGCGCAGGACGCTGCTCTCGGTCCAGTCCTGCGCGGCAGCTGCGGAATTCTTGGCCAGCAGGCGCACCGCCCTGCCCAGCGTGCAGCCCTTTTCATTCATGGAAACGTTCTCTTCTCCCTGCTGGTGCAGGGCGTAAAGAGTCAGGGCAAGGTAGACCGCCCACTCGGCTTCCGATGGTTCCCGGCACTCTCCTGCCGCCGTTTCCCTGCCCCAGAGCTCTTTGGGCAGTTCCTGCAGGAAGCTGCCCCACAGCGCCGGCAGGTCGCCGGGCTGATGCCCAACGCCCCGGCGCAGCTCTGCCAGCCGGGCACGCCGCTGGGGTTTGGGCAGGCTCCACAGCCCGCTCAGCTGTCCGGCCACATAATCATGGATCGCATCCGTTTTCATGCTGTTCCTCCTTCTTTCTTCGGGTAGAGCTTCCGCAGATCGTACAGGAAGCTATTGTAGGCCTTGGGGGCCGTATACAGAACGGTTTTCTTTTCGTCCTTTTTACCGCCTGTTTTCACCTCGACCCTATGGCCCACAAAGGCGGCATTCCCGGCCCGCTCTACCATCTGGCGGCCCAGCTCTGCGGCCAGTTTGCGGGCTTTCTCCTGCCATTCATCGGCTTTTTCGTCCAGCTTGTCCGTTTCGGGGTCAATGCTTTGCAGCCAGAGCCGGAACGGCTGATCGATGGTAAAGTAGAACTGGGTGCGGGCGGCTTCCGCGGTCGTATCGTTCTTATCTCCCGCCGCAAGGGAGAGCTCCCACGCAAGGCGGCCGACATATTGCGCGGCCCGCTCGCAGCGCCCGATCTCATCCCGGATGGGCACTGTCCAGCGCCGTCCCAGTTCTCCCAGCAACGCGGCCTGAAAGGTCAGGCTGTCGCTGAAGGAATCGTTCACAAAGAAATCCTTATCTCCGTACTTCATGCCGCTGATGGCAAAGCGGATTAGCCGCTTGCGTTCCAGCGGACAGTCCGGGGCATTTTGAAGCATTTCCACCCAGCGGACAACGCCGGGCCTGCGGACGCTTTCCCCTTCCTCACAGAACACTGCCGGAAACTCCCGCCAGAACTGCTTTGCCGGGTCGTGACGGCTGGGCACAAAGGTGACCTGCCCGGTCTTTTTGCTCTTTTGGGCATCCGGGTCACGCCAGACGGTCATTTGTTCTGCAAATGCATTCTCTCTTGCGAAGAAATCGCCGCCCAGCAGGGTAAAGCCGGTCACGATTTCTCCCTCTCGGTCGAGCAGGAGCCGCCGGGATTGCAGGGTCAGCAGCTGCGCAGGATTGTCCGGCAGGGCGATTTCTGTGCGCTCTGCACTGTGGGGCTGTTCCAGTTCCCAGCAGGGCTGATTTTCCCCCCACAGCTTCACGCCATCCTGCAGCAGGGTCAGGTTCAGCATCAGGGTCTCAAAGAGATTGTTACCCTGTGCCTGAATGTACCCCAACTTTCCCAGCCAGCCAGCGCCCACCGAGGGCAGACCCTTGCCCTTGGGCTTTGCAGAGGTGTCATCGTAGCCATTCACACTCAGCAGCCACCGCGCTGCCTGTGAATAAGTCAGGCCCTCCTTGCCCTCACCCGCATAGGACGAGAATAACCGCAGCTTGTTGCTGCTCTCAGAAAGTTCTCCGTTCAGCTTGGAGGCGGTGTATTCTGTGCCGATCTTCGCTTCCGGCACCTGCCAGAAGGGGCGTTCCGGGTGGAAAAGCCAGAAGCGGTCACGCCACTGCTCCAGATAGGCCCGGATGGGCGCTTCCGGAAAATGCCCCAGCCGGTACAGCTCCTCCCAGCGGATCAGGGCATCGTCCGTTTCCTCAAAGGGGGCCGGCGTACCGTTTCCATCCACCCGGGAAAACACCGTGTGCAGAACCGCCAGCAGCAGCCGCAGCATGGCGGCATCCTGGGTGGGCAGTTCTCCGGCCAGGTCACGGTATTCGTGGGCGTGCAGCAGGGCATCCGGCAGAGAGACTTCCTGCACGGTGTAATCCTGCCCGCGCACCCGCACCCAGCGTTCCTCCAGCAAATTATACTCAATTTGCTTCATTCTCTTCCTCCTTCCGGTAGGTCAGACCGTTTTCACGGTCGTATTGCAGCACCTGCCCGGCAAGCTGTGCGGTCAGGTGGTCATCCAGCAGTAAGATCAGTTCTCCCCGCAGCAGCGGCGACTGCCACCACATGCCAAATCGTTCTCGGGTTTCTGCATCTAATATTTCAATCGTCTTATCTATCGACCACTTTTTGCTGAAATATCCGGGCAGGTGCAGCTTCTGCCGTGCAATTTGAAGCGCCATCTCCGGCTGAGGCGGCTCGTCCGTGGGCACGCAGGCACCGGGCTGCCCCGTTTCATCGGGCAGGAAACAGACATTTCCCGCCGCATCCCGCATCAGCACCAGCACGTCAATGGAAGGGTCGCCGTCACGCACCGCCGCGCGGGCACCGTTGTCACTGACCGCACCCACATCATCCATCCAATTATCCAGCGTATTCAGGGAAGGGCGCTTTCTGTGCTCTTCTGGCGGCAGGATGGTAAAAGTCTTCGCCTTGCCCATTTTGATTTGTTGGGTCTTTTCGTACTCCGCCCGGGCCGCAGTGCTCTGCGGGCTGGCGGGCAGAGGGTCGGGCTCCCAGCCATAGACATCCTGCACCAGCGGGGCAATGTCATGGGGCAGGGTGATGGCGGTGGGCAGGAACTTGCGGGTGCGCCAGAGCAGCCATTCCCCGTAAACCGCCTTGCTGCCCTCGTCGAAGTCCTCCGTCCCAGTGTCCAGCACGGCACAGCGGGCCTGCGCCACCGGCCGGGGACGAGCCCGCCCCTCGTGGCGGTGCAGTCGTCCGATGCGCTGTAAGAGCAGATCCATGGGGCAGAGCTCTGTGACCAGAAAATCCAGGTCGATATCAAGGGATTGCTCGAGCACCTGCGTGCCCACCACAATGAGCTTATCCCGCTGTTCCGGGGTGGAGTGCTTTCCGATGCGCTTCATCAGCGCCTCTTCTTTGGCGGCACGGTCTGGCATAAGGAACTGAGCGTGGAATACCACCACCTCAAACTCTGGCAGTTCTGCCCGCAGACGGGCCGCAATGGCCTGCGCCTTTTTCACGGTATTGACGATCACGCCCGCACAGCCGCCCTCCCGCAAGGCACTGCGCAGAGTGTCGGTCAGCTGTTCCTCGGTCAGCGGGAATGTCTCCACTCTGCGTGGTTCGGTTTCCAGTGGGATAGTCGTCTGCTCCACCCGTTTGCCGTCCGTCCAGGTCAGCAGCGGATAGCCCCGGCAGGTCTGCCACGGGCCATCCGGCGCGGTTCTTCCATTCAGGTAGGCCCTGACCAGCTCGACCCGGCGCTTGGCGGGCAGGGTAGCTGAAAGCAGGATCACCGGCACTTTGTACCGGCCCAGCCAGGTCAGCGCCCGGTCAAGATAGCAGTTCATGTAAGCGTCATAGGCGTGGCACTCGTCAATGACCACCACCTTGCCCGCAAGGCCAAGATGGCGCAGCATCACATGTTTTTGCTGTAACGCCGCCAGTAACAGCTGATCCACCGTGCCGATGACAAAATCAGCCAACAGCCCCTGCTTATTGCCCCGGAACCACTGATGCACCATCACCCGGCTCTCCGGGTCAGCATCGGGGTCTGCTTCCAGATCTTCCTCCACCCGCACCGTGTCTTGCTGCAATCGGATATAGGCCTCGTTCAGTTCGGCCATACCGTGGGCCAGCTTGATGGAGTGCTCCAGCCCATCCGGCTGCTTTTCGGCCCATGCCAGCAGCCGCCCAAAGATGCCGTTGGCGGTGGCCTGGGTGGGCAGACCAAAGAAGATGCCACCCTCACCACCGTGCTTGGCTAAAATCTCTGCCGCACCCAGCGCGGCTTCCGTCTTGCCCACGCCCATCTGTGCTTCCAGAATGAACATCCCCGGTTCCTGGGCCTGGCTGACAGCTTCCAGCATGGCCCGCTGGACTTCGTTGGGCAGAAAGCCGAACCGTTCCGCAAACGCCCCCGGTTCCGTCACATCCGACTGCACCTCCCACGGAGAGGTCAGGTCCAGCGCTTCCCACGCCCGATCAACACGGGCGGGATACACAGGGTATCGCTGCCCACCTCTTCCACAGGGATGAGCGGAAAGTATCGGGTATTGCTGGCGACCCAGTCCGCCATGATGAGCAGGCCGGTCAGCAGGATCTCAGCCGGGATGGTCAGCTGCGGCAGCTCGTCCACGCTGGAAAAGCCGCTTTCCTGCAAGGCGTAGTCAAACAGTTCCCGCCAGCAGCTCTCCCAGAATTTCTGCTCGCCCTCGGGCCAATAGTTGGATTCCCAGCTGCCTTCTTCTTCCTCATCGCCCAGCTGGTCAAGTACGTCCTTCCCGGTTTGTGGCTTGCCGTGGTGTGCGCCTGCTACCGATGCAAGCCCGTTGGGGCATTTCAGCCACCGCAAGATGGCCTCACTCGCCAACGCGTGACGTGAATACTTGCGGTTCTGTTCCCGGTAACTGAGCGTTGTGTATTTTTCCAGGTGCTGTCCGGGCTCCGGCAAATGTGCCATCATTGGCCCCTGGAAAGCCGCGGATATCTTCCCCAGGTCGTGAACCCACCCCAGAAAGCAGGCGGTCTGTGTCAGCAGATCCTCGTCCAATCCGATGTGCTGACGGACGCTTTCCGGCAGCCACTTCTGCACCAGATGCACCATAATACCCGCCGTATCCCTCAGGTGCATCCAGAGCGGCAGCCAGAAGTCTCTGTTCACCGGGTCTGTTTTGCCTGCAAACAGCCGTACCTCGTAAGAAAGCGTTCGTCGTCTCATCCTGTTCCACCTCCACTGCAGTCAGGAAAATCGCTTTTTCCGCATCATCGGGGTTCCTCTGAGGATAGAATAGCACACAAAAAGTCCTATAAAGCGGATGTTTTCTGCTTTTTTCATGGGTTTTTTCAGTTTTTTTGATGTTTGCCGTTTTCCGGCTATTACCCCCGCAAGGCGGGGAAAGTGTTGCTCCCTATCAAGCATTCGGAGCACATCCGCTGATGCGGATTCCAGAGACATTACATATCATGCATTGTTCTAAATCTCTGTACACCAATATTACACCTTTTTTCCCAACTTTACAAGCGGATCCTTCAGATTCAGCAAATGATACAAAAACCGCCCCGATCTCCTGTTACGGAAACCGGGGCGGTTCACTTGCATTATTTGTGCTTTTTCAAGCGCTCACGCAATTACTTGCGGGGGTTCTTGATGGCAGCCTGGGCGGGTGCTAAAATCACAGAGCGTTCGGAGTAACGATGATACGTTATTTGTGAATTTCCAGTGTGTTTTACCCCATCTCCGTAATGATCTTCTCCAAATTTTCTTCCTGCAAATAGAATTCCGGCAGTTTTGCCTTGTCATATAGAACGAATGGGCGGCGTTTGCAAGGAGCAGTCATACACAAAACGCCCCCGGCTTCCTGTCATGGAAACCGGGGGCGCTGCGGTTTTATGGGAAACGCCTCAGGCGCTGCAAAGCCTCAGTGCAGCAGGGAGCTGACCCATGCCCGGGCGGCCGTCTTGGCCTGGAGCTTATTGTACATCTTCAGGGTGGTGTTGTACACCTTCTGGCTCATGGCATTGCTGGCGTTGGTGGCGGCAGCCTGCTTGGCCTCAAGCGTGTCGGCGGCGGCAACGGCGGCCTTCATATCGGCGTAGTCGGCCATGATCTCCTGCTGGAGCGCAGCGTAGCTGGCCTTGGCTGCAGCCTGATCCTTTGCAGTGACCTGATTGCCATTGCTGCCGTAGGTCAGCAGGTTGGAGAGGGCGTCACGCACGCCGTAGAAGGAGTCGGTCCAGTCGTCCGGGTAGGTGTAGTAGCGGCCCTTGGCATCCTGATACCAGACGCCCTCGGTGGGCTGCTCGTCGGAACGGGTGACCTTATGGACCGAGACCTTGTAGACATCTGCAGTGTCGGTGGTCAGCATCGGATAGTAAGGGACGAAGGCGTTGTACACGTCGTCGTCAAAAGCGGTCCACTCGGTAATGGCGGTGTTCAGATCGCCGGTGGCGCTCACCTGGAACAGATGAGTCTCCACATTGCCCGTCTTGCCGATGGGCTCCGTCTGAAAGAAGTGGATGGAATCCTCCACCGAGAACTTCTTGGTCAGCTGGATGTTGGAGTAGACCGGAACGATGGCACCGTTCTCGCCGACGTTGCTGATAGCAAAGTCGGTCTCGCTGTAGTTGTCCTTCGTAAAGGTGTCGGTGCCGTACAGGTAGTTCAGGCCGGCTGCCATGCGGTCCGATGCGATGTCGCCGTTGTAGGAGGCATCCAGGTCGATGACGTTGGCAGCGGCATCGCCCACAAAGGTACCGGCTTTCTGGGCCACGGAGATCAGGTTGGCAGAGGCCACCACATGGTCGGTGTCATCCAGATCGATCTTGCCCATAGCGGCGACGTTGGGCTGCATGAAGACCACGCTGGAGGAGAGCTTCAGGGCAAGGTAGGTGTGGCCCGTCAGGTTCTCCACGAACCAGGTCTCATTCTGGTCGGCAATGAACACGCCGGAGCCGCCGGCTGCACCGGCGTTGTCGTAGATGGAGGTCAGCAGGGCAACACCCTCGCGGGCCGTGGAAGCTTCGCTCAGCAGCACCGTGGTGATCTCTGCTTCCTCAATGCCGTTGTCCACATAGGGGTCTACGCTCAGCACGGCGTCGGTGCCGTAGAGAGACTCGGTGGCAGAGACCATGACGCCCTTCTCGTTGGTGCCAGCCTCCTCATAGGGGGTGTGCTCGTGGGTGCTGTCGCAGTCCGGGCAGACACCCAGACCGTTGTCGTCCCGGCGGGCGGTGTAGCGGTAGCTGTCGTGGGTGAAGGTGTAGGTAAAGCCGTAGCAGCCCTCGTACACCTCGCCTGTGGTGTGCTTCCCGGCAGGGCTGACGTTGAACAGCTTGTTGTAATCGTTGGTGCCCAGATCCTCGATCCGGCCAAACATGGTGGTGCCATCCTCGGTGAGGTCGCTGCCGACATAGAGTGCCGTGCAGGCGAAGGCGGAAGGAACCACGGCAAGCGTCATCGCACAGGCGATGAAAGCCGCAGCAATTTTCTTCTTCCAAGACATAATAGTATCGATCCCTCTCTTGTTGATTGTCGGCATTTCGTCGGCAGGTGTTATAATACACCCATTTTAATGAAAATGCAAGTATTTTCCCGAAATTTTAGCATATATTCATTTTTATATGGTATATATTCATACTGCGTTTTTCATCTGCCCCTCCGTGAGCGCAAAAAACCGCCCCGGCTTCCTGTTACAGAAACCGGGGCGGTTCATTATGCTTTATTCGTGCTTTCTCAAGCCCTCACGCGATTACTTGCGGGGGTTCTTAATAGCAGCCTGAGCGGGTGCCAAAATTACAGAGCGTCCGGGAATCACTCTTCTCCCGCCGGGTACTGTTCAACACTTCCTTTTGAGCTGAGCAGCTTCGGCTTGTGATGACTTTTTACTTCTTCTATTTTCATCACACGGATGGCAAACATCCAATCATCACCAAAGTCATAATAGAGTGAGAATTTTTGTCCTTCGATCAGCCCCAGTTCATCCAATGCAATATCGGTTCCCTCTGCATCATCCTCATCAAACAGGTCATCTTCCATCGGATTGAATCGGTAGCAGTCTTCGCTGTACATCTTGTTGTCCATGCAAAATTCATACAGATGCTCTGCCGTAAAATCAAATGCACTCAAAATCGCCATGCAGAGCTGATCCAGTGTATCCGTACCACAGATGGTTATCGTTCTGTATACGCTGCGCCCAAGTCCTGCCGGATAAACCTTTAATGTATACTGTATCCTCATTACGATTCCACTTTCTTTTGATTTTATTTCAATTCGACTTTCTGCATCTGTCCCAAAATCGCGTTTTTCACACCATCCCTCAGATAGGCCTCATTCAGCGCTTTCTTGGTATAATTCAGATAAGTTCCAGCCGTTTTCTCTGTCAGAAGTGCAGTAAAGTAACGTTCCCAGCTGAAATAGTCTTTGCCATCGATGTAGTCAGACGGTGTCTGCAATATCTGTGCAACCTCCGTATCTTTCAGGATTCCAGAAGAAAGTATCAGCCATTCAAAGGATTCCGGCAAATATAGCACTAGATTTTCTCTTGTATGCACCAGCTGCAATACCCTGTCCATTTCAGGACCAAATGCTGCACCATCTGCAATCACCATAATTTTTTCATCCCTATGAGCCTTCAAATAGGAAAACACATTGGACTTTCCGTTTGCAGTATCACACTGCATTTGATGCTCTGCACAGACCGCGTCAAAAAACTGATAACCCGAATTGCTGTCCTCAGTCAAGATCTTCTCCGGCTTAATATTCTCAGTCGTACTATCCGGGTAAATTCGATAGAACGAATGATAGCTCTGTTTCAGTGAGCCATACTTACCAGAGGTTCGGATACCATACACTTCTTCCACACTGTATGGCAAGGCAGACAAACCCTCTCTGGTCACGATGACGTAATAGTTGTCCGTCTGCTGAATCGCACGCGCAAAATCTTTGGTCCTGACAAACTCGTTTCCTTCGTCGATAAAAACAATGCTGTCCTGAATATTGTCAAGTTGTCCCTTCCAAAGATTTCCTTCTACCACGTAGCAACTTTTATCACAATTTAGAGTAACCGGTCCACTCTCTCCATCGTTCATATGGGTACGGATCATATCTACGAGAGTCGTTTTACCCGTTGCGCTATCCCCGCGAATGATGGTTAAGTTGCGGCGCAGTTCAAATTCATATTTCAAGTACTTTGTGCCAACGACCACTTTATGAATGCCTTTCATTTCTGTCAGCCCCTTTACACAAACTCACCTGCGGCCAAAATCAGCTCTTCCATACTGTGAACGATTTGATTCGTATTCAGCACTTTTATTGTAAATGGCTTTTTGCCAAAATCCATCAGGTGACGCAAATTCACCGTGCGATCCTCCTGCTCTGCAATTTTGAGCAGCCACTTTGCACAGTTGTCACCACAAGTCGATGCATTGAACACTTTCTCTGGCTCAAACTTTACCAAAATCAGTGTCTTTACACCACCAGACAAAGCAGTCGGTGGAATTTTGCCTAAGACCGGGCTGTCGATGATACCACTGTCAATCACAGTGGAGCTATCTACATCCTGAATCATTTCCTTGACCATCGGGTCGATGATCCAGCTTTCCTCGTAGTCGTATTTGAAATAAGAAGCCGTATTGTACACCGCTTCCTTCATATCACCGTAAAAGACATTCAGCATAGTATCACCTCATTGATGTGCATACTTCTGCTATCATTGTACCCTCTTTCAGCTTACAAAACAAGATGCAAAAAGCTCTTGGCCTCCATTACAGAAGCCAAGAGCTTTTATCTTCTTTGTCCTACCAGATTTTATTTCCGGGGAGACTTAATTGCAGCCTGGGCGGGTTCCAAAATTGCAGGGCGTTGAAAAGAATAATAGTACGTTTCTATAGGTCAACAAGCGTTTTTATCTTCGCATGAATTCTACTCCAGAAATGTTTCTTGTTCGATTGTGACCCCATATTGCAAAATCTTATCAATTGCATCAACAAACAGCGTATGTCTTCCCGCATTCCGCTCTTCCTTCAGCTTCTTCAGATACTGCTCCGGCCGCTTCAGGCCATTTTTGTGGTACTGTTCCACAAAGCGCCCTTCCATACGCATGGGTTCAAGCTGTGGGAACACCGTTTGCAGGTTTTCAAACATGCAAAAACCGCCCAGATCAATATCTGCCCAGAATCGAATTTGCATGGTTTCCCCTGCCGCAGCAGCCAGTTTTTCAAAAAGTTTTTTCTTCCGCGGGCTCAGAAAGCCGCCGTGATAAACAACAAGTTCTTCCGGCTGTTTTTCCGCCAGCAAATATTCATCATAGTTCGTTTTATTTTCGATAAAGGTAATGCAGCAGATGTTTTTCAGTTCAATGTCCACAATCTCTGACACAAGTGTACTGGGCAAAGCCAATCCATAAGGTTCTGCTGCGCTGAGCTGTAGTTCTCCCTTCTTCAAGCAGATTGCGCAATCGCCCGAGAGTTCGTAAAGCTCCGGGCGGGCATAGATTCCCAGAAATGCAAGCTGATCCCGCTCACCAAGTTCCGCTTCTGTACAGGCCGCCGCCAGTTGGGTATTGTACTTTCGTGCAATGGTAAGAAACAGCTCCCGTACATTTCGCTCAAAATACTTGGTATCGTGAAAACACTGGCTGCTGAATGCACGCATCGTCACACTGCCGGACAGCTCCGCATACCGTTGAAACGTGAGCAAAAGCTCCTGCAGCAGACCGTCGTTTTCCCTGCAATACGTTGGCACTTTCATGCTGTTCCGCACCTGAGCACATACAGCATTCCTCCATGCCGCGATCCATGGAACGGGATTGTCTGCCAGCTTCTGCATGATGATGTTTGCAACCTCTTCTGCCTTTTTTCGCGGATGCACTCTGTCGGCGCATTCATAGCACTGTGCGACCCGTTCCAGATCCAGCACAATGCAGGAGAGAACGCTCTGCTTTCTCGCCCATTCCAGACGCACCAAAGCCTGCTGCTCCAGCTCCCGCGCTGCAATATTGTAAGCATCCCGAACCACCGCATCTTCGTATTGATACTCCGGCAACTCCCTTTTATCAATGCGCAGCATTACCCGACGTCTGGATGTGTTGGGTTCAGAAAGATGCTTACTGTTTTCAAACTTATCCAGCAGACGATTCAGGATCACCTGTGCTTCCTTCATTCTGCATCTCCTTTCCAAATGGAATGATGTGCATCCGGTATCCGGATTTGTCCACTAATAATGTACGGTCTGCAATGGGCATAATGTCCGAGACCTTATCCGGCGGCGTACAGATGATCGCCTGCAGCCCCATCTTTCGGAGAAGGAGTACACTCTCCGTGATCCGGTCACTATCCATTTTATTGAAAGCTTCATCGAACACCACCAGACGCACCGTATTACCAAAACGGGTAGCATCGTTGACGCGGTACAGCTGGGCAAACGAGGCCAGCACCGCAATATAGAATGGCGTTTGTGTTTCACCACCAGACTTCATATTCAGTGTTTGAGAAAGCAGCTGCTTGGAACCGTTCTGATCGGTCGTTTCCAAATCAAACTTCAGATACGTCCGGAAGTCTGTATAGCGGACGATATTCTCCTGCAGTTCGCTCTGTTTGCGGGCATTGAGCTGCGTATCGTCTGCCATTGTGATCTGGCTGAACAGTTTTTCGATCAATGGGCCGTATTTTTGCTGAAAGGGCAGTGCGAATAGACCGGATTCGCCTTCCATCAGTTCATCTGCCATGATCATGTTATAGTAATCCAGATAATCCGGGTTTGGCCCTACACGGAATTGGTACTTGTCTGTGCCAAATTGTGCCTGGCGCAGGGCCTTGTTCAAATTGTGCACCTGTTCTTGCACCTGGTCGATGCTGGATTTCAGTTTGGCAAGGAAATCGTTCTGGAATTGCTCCATTGCGCTTTCCCGTGCCGCCCGAATTTTTTCTTTGTATCGGGGCAGCTCGCTTTCCTGCAGAGTACGCCGTTCTTCCTCGTATTCGGTGTTATCCATCACCTCGATCTGGAATGCACAGGGTTTGAACCGTTCTGCATATTCTCTGCGTGCTGCAAACAGTTTCTTCTGAGCCCCGTCCATCGCCTTTGTGCTCTGCGCCAAACTGTCGCCAAAGTTCTTGCGGATGACATCTGCCTTTTTCAAGCGGACAAGCTCCTGCCGATAGCGGGGAACGCCGATGGTTTCTCGGTATTCCTTCGTGAACTCCTCGTTCAAAACATCTTCGATAGCCTCATACCGTTGGTATTTTTCCGGCAAGATCTCATATTCCAGCTGATGGATGCGGTCTTCCAACTTCCCTTTTTGCACATTTTTCGCATCTTTTTCCTTATTGAATGCAAGGATCTCTTCTTTCAACTGTTCAATGATGCGTCGCTGCTCATCCAACCAGAACAGATTCAACTGGGAAAGCTGATTTTTGACTTCTGCGATTTCCTTGATGATCGTCTGGACGCGCTGGTAGTCCTCCTGCTTTTGCGCCACATCGATTCGGACGAATCTTTGGGTAAAAAGCGGCTCCTGCAGGCCGGTCAGCTGCTTCTGGAGCGGCTGCCAATGCCGCAGCTCTTTCTGCAGACAGGCCAGTTCCTTTTCCAGATGGTCGATGCGGAGCTGCACCGCACGTCGCCCGATGAAGGCGTCTTCCATCCAGCCCTTCCGAAGTGCGCGGGCCACATAGCCCTGATACAGCATTCCCTCTGCCGTAATTGCCGTCTTATAGCAGCGCAACTGTTCTGCCGTGTCGCAGCATATCACCCGACCCAGAAGATAGTCCACATAGCTGCGTGCCAGCTTGTTTTCTGTCTCCACTTTTTCTGCCAGACTGCCGGGCAGCGGTCGAAGTGTTTCTTTTTCCCGCAGTTTTCCGATATCTACCAGACCAAACGCACGGCACTCTGCTTCCTGCTTCAGCCGGTCGTAAATGTTAAGTGCATCCTGATAACATCCCGGCTCCACCAGCAGATAATATTTCTGGTTATTTAGGTAGCCTTCTACCGCTCCACGCCAGCGCTCATCTGCCATTTCCAGCACATCAGCCAGAATATAAACGGGAACCGCATGCCCCGTTTTATCCGCCAGATCCTTTTCCAGCCGGTCTTTGAACAGCAGAAGTCCATAGGGATAATCTTTTATGTTCCTGCGCAGATTTGCAAGCACCGCACTTTTCTGGTCGGCTTGCTTCTTCAGCTCTGCAATACGATCCTCTGTTTTATGAGCCGCACTGCGGACAGCATCCGACAATTCGGCCACTGCCTGCTGCCCCGTTTCAAACAATTCCACAGGCCGGGCAAACAATCCCTTCTCGTCACCAGTAAATACAGCATATGCTTTCTGCGCCGTGTTCGCCGCTTCCTGCACCGGTATGAGAAGTTCTTCCGGTTCCAGTTCTTGTATCTCCCCACAGAATCTCTGCAAATGCCGTGCTTCCCGCTTGATCTCCACTTCAAGATTTTGCAGACCCTGTTCCAGCTTTTTCTGCTCATCTCTCAGAGCCTTTTCCGTGTTGAGCAGACGCTCTTCCTCCTGGAAAACGTTGCTCTGCCTGTAGGCCAGCTCCAGCTCACTGCGGCGCGTTTCTTTCTGTTCGATCTGCCGCTCAAGCTCCTCCCGTTGCTCATTCACATTTGCAAGGTTCTCCTTGCATTCAGTTCGTTCCAATTCCCTCTGGTCGATCTCTGTCTGCGCAGCTTCTTTTTCGGCCCACCGTATCAGAAACTTCTGGATCTGGCAGCGGTCTATGGCTTGGTTCATCTCCTGATACAGCCTGCTGATTTGCTGCAGCGCATCCAGCTTTTCCTGCTGACGCTGCGCCAGCAATTCGTGCCGTTTATAATCCCGGATGTTTTGCTGCATCAGCTCAATATTGGGTTTATCCGGAATATCGCAGATGTTTTCCGTGATGAATTTTTGGATATCCACAATTGGCCGGAACGAAACAGCCTTCTTCATCATCCGTAAGACCTGCTCGTTGTGGACGTTCCACTTTGCAAGCATGTTGCGGCGATACTCTTTTTGGGTATCGTAAAATTCTGCCCGTGCATAGTTCTGCTTCAAAAAACGGCGAAGTGCAGAAATCTCCATTGCCTCGCCCTGCTCAATAAAGCAATTTTCCGGCAGTGTCCCCGTGTAAATAAAGAATGTATCACGGTAACTTCCATCGCTGCGGCAGTCAAAGGTAACGCCCGTCACAAAGCTGCTGCCCTCCATCTCATCCTGAAATTCGCAGACAATATAGGTAGAAAAGTCCTTACCACGGCGGGAATACGGGCTGTTATCATCCATGTCGGCGCGCAGATAGCCTTCCAATGTGCGCTGCGATTTTTCGTTGGCTGCCTGATTGAAATTGCGGGAATTTGTCTCGCCCAGCAGCACGATCTGCAGTGCATCGATGACCGTTGACTTTCCGGCGCCGTTCTTGCCGGTCAGGAAATTGATGTCGCCCACTTCAATCAGTTCCTTACTGAAATAGAGCCAGTTGATCAGCAGGATCTTCTTCAGCTTCTTCATCTGTTTCCTCCTTTTTCAAAACAGACACCACCAAGTTCAGCTTTTCGCTGGAGACCGCAGAAAGAATGGTTGGCAATATTGCGATCCTGCAGCTGCCCTGGTTGAATTTTCCTTCCAGTCTTTGAATCACAGAATGGTTTTCCAGTACCGTAAACGCACGTTTGACCTCTTCCATATTCGGCTTAGCCGGAAAAACTGGATAGTCGGTCACCACTTTTTCCAGCACATCCCGCACAGTACATACGGCATCCTGCTCCAAACCCAAACGCTCCATATTTTCTTCGTAGATCAGCCGTAATGCCAGCAAAATCGCCGTTTCTTTTTTATTGAGGTTGCAACGGTTAGCCTCGTCTGTGTTCAACACATAAAAGTATCCGTTCAGTTCATCCCTGCGCAAATCCCAGTCCAGCAGACTCAGGTACTCCTGTACAGCCTCATAGTGCCGTGATAGAAAAAGATAGTCTGGGTTATCCACCCTGCCTTTTCCCGGCTGGTAGATGGTTCGCACAATGTATGTGCGGCTGAGCAGCTGATTGCAGACAGATTTGAATTGTTCCAGTTCTTTTGCCGTTGCATTGGTAACAAAATCAAAATTCACGGCTTCTTCTCCTTCCTCCGGATCTGCATTTTCGGGATCGAATAGCCATTTTTGCAAAAAATGCCATCGAGTTCCTGGACCACATAACCGGCAGATGTATCCTTGCTTCCAAGGATTGCCAGCAAACTCATGATATAATCCTTGTCCTCTTCAAGCGAGAGCTCCTCCGAGCAACGAATGTCAGCGTCTCCCAGCCATCCCTGCACGTAAGCATTTACTGCTGCCCGGCCATATTTCGATTGCAGTAACTGTGCCGCTCTGACCTGTTCTTCCGTATTCGGTGCCTGATCATCTTGTATCAGCACCGACGCGGTTTTTGTCCGTTTTTCGGGACGCTTACGGTACCACAGACTTTTTTCTGACAAAAAAGACTGCTCATACAATTGAAATGCCGGTCGTATCTGGTCCACCAGCTCAGATGCCCTGCGGTTTCTGGACAGTGCCGTCAGCAAAACATTCAAATTGCCGCGCACGCTTTGATCTCGGTTCGTCAGGTTCTCGATTTTCTGTGTTGCTGCCCTGGTATAGCGCCGGACCTGCGTATCAATTTCTTCAAGATAGTCCTTCTCTAAATTGTCATAGCGTTCTTCGATCCAGAAAATTTTCCTCAGCAGATCGGCACGGCAGTCTTCCAATGTCTTGCCCCGCTTATCACGCAATGCTTCATTTGCCATCGTCATCAGCAGCGCGTCATCTTCTTCCCACCGTCTCAGTATAGATTGAATTGGGACACGATACTTCGGCACTGAGTCTTTGATTTTCAGCGGACGGATGTATGCCTCCACAACTTTTTGTCCGAAGTCATTGAAGTGTGCAGCCAGCACCTGGTTGACATCCTGCATATCGATCTGCATCTGAAAGTAATGCTTTACGTTATGATAGACCATTTGCAACAAACTAATCAGTGCCGTTGTGTTATCGTAGGCACTGTAAAGCGCCGTCATTTTTTCGTAAGCATTGTCGCTATCGTCAGCGACCTTTAATGCAGAGAACGTTCCGAACACATAGGAATATCCACGAGCCGGGCTATCATCGCGGAGTTGGTGGAATAATTCCAGCAAGCGGCTGCTGTAATTAGGAATCGTGATATACTCTTCAAAATCATCCCCACGTTCCTTCTCAAACCACCCCTTACTACACAGCTTGCGGATCAAAAAACGGGCGCGGCCAGAGATATCCCTCAGTTCCTCTTCGTCAATGTCTTCATCTTCAAACGTAGCATCCGCCAGTTCCTGCTCCAGCCTGCCGCGCAGCATTGAATACAAGACATCTTCCCGTATTTTCAAGTTTTCTTGGTATGCTGCGTACAGTACGTCCAGTGCATCCGCATATAAAATACGGTTGGGCGAAGCCAGCGGCGAGAAAAGTTCACTGGGAACCACTTCGAAAAACTTCATAGGCCTACCACCTTATTCGACTGATATACGCTTTCTTTTCTATTATTGTAACCTCTTTCCGCTTACAAAACAAGATGCAAAAAGCTCTTGGCCTCCATTACAGAAGCCAAGAGCTTTTATCTTCTTTACCCTACCAGATTTTATTTCCGGGGAGACTTAATCGCAACCTGAGCGGGTGCTAAAATTACAGGGCGTTCGGAACAGTGTTCTGCCGTTTCTTTAACACGCTGTATCTCCAAAGAACGGCTTCACTGTACTAAGAGAAACTCCGTTACGCTTTGCTTTTTCCTGTTCATAAGTCACACGGGTAACTTCCTCAATAAAAGCTCGGACTTCCGGCGTTGCTGTTGACCATGTGACATTAAAGCGTCTGCAAATTTGATAAAATGTGCGATAAAATGTCTCTCGCTCTGCATCACGCTGAAAATATTCTTTTGCACTCATCAAACACACCTCATTTCAAGTAAGTTACAAAGATGTTCATTGCCGCCTCACCAGAAAGTTCATAACGCGGTGCTCCACCAAAACTCGGCAATGGACAAGCTCCATAGTCCCGGACATAATGCTCTGCCAGCTCCGGAACCTTTGCCTCGAACGTGACCGTCCCGCCGCATTCATGGTCAATCGACAGCTTGATTCCGTACGCAATCAACACCCGGCCAATGCCCTGATACTTTTTAGAATGCCCGACAATTGTCGGATTGCTTTCCGGCTGGCTCTCAATGTAGGTAATATGAACCATCACGTCATTTTCCAATATTTCGTATGCAGCCAGCGCAACCAATTCGCCATTACTCGTCTTTAAGGCATACTTTTCAAAGGCATTATCCTGAATATAATCTGACAACCAGCTTGTTTGCCAGACGGGTTCTTTTTCAGTCTGTACCGCATCAGACTTTTTCATGCGCACGATTTTCACACTGATATTCTGACCGCCGTCTGTTTTTATAATAAATGGTACAAACTTTGCCATACAGACCTCTTTTCCCAAATAAAGCATTTTACAGTCTTATTATACTCAGTCGCTCTTAAATTTTCAACCAGTCACCACCTCCGCTTCTTTTCAAATCTTTTTGTGTAAATATGTAAAATAAATATAATCCACGATATAAAAACCGCCCCGGCTTCCTGTTACAGAAACCGGGGCGGTTCACTTGCATTATTTGTGCTTTTTCAAGCGCTCACGCAATTACTTGCGGGGGTTCTTGATCGCAGCCTGGGCAGCAGCCAGACGTGCAATGGGCACACGGAAGGGAGAGCAGCTGACGTAGTCCAGACCAACATTGTGGCAGAACTCCACGCTCGTGGGATCGCCGCCGTGCTCACCGCAGATGCCCAGGCCCAGATCGGGGCGGGTCTCACGGCCATCGTGTGCAGCCATCTTCACCAGCTTGCCCACGCCGATCTGATCCAGGTGCTGGAACGGATCACTCTCGTAGATCTTGTTCTCGTAGTAAGCGCCCAGGAACTTGGCAGCGTCATCACGGCTGAAGCCGAAGGTCATCTGGGTCAGGTCGTTGGTGCCGAAGCTGAAGAACTCAGCCTCCTTGGCGATCTCACCGGCAGTCAGAGCTGCACGGGGGATCTCGATCATGGTACCGACCTGATACTTCATGTCAACGCCAGCAGCAGCGATCAGCTCATCAGCGACCTTGACCACAACGTCCTTGACGAACTTCAGCTCCTTGACCTCGCCAACCAGCGGGATCATGATGTGCGGGGTGATCATGCAGCCGGTCTCAGCGGAGACGTTCAGGGCAGCTTTGATCACAGCGCGGGTCTGCATAGCAGCGATCTCGGGATAGGTGACAGCCAGACGGCAGCCGCGGTGACCCATCATGGGGTTGAACTCGTGCAAAGAAGCAACCACGTTCTTCAGGTCATCGAAGGTCATGCCCATATCGGCAGCCAGCTCCTTGATGTCCTCGTCCTTGGTGGGCAGGAACTCGTGCAGAGGGGGATCCAGGTAGCGGATGGTCATCGGGCGCTCACCCATGATGCGGTACATGGCCTCGAAGTCACCCTGCTGGAACGGCTCGACCTTGGCCAGAGCAGCTTCGCGTTCTTCCACGGTACGTGCGCAGATCATCTCACGGACAGCCTTGATGCGGTCCTCAGCGAAGAACATGTGCTCGGTACGGCACAGGCCGATGCCCTCAGCACCCAGGTCAACGGCCTGCTGTGCGTCACGGGGGTTATCGGCGTTGGTCATAACCAGCAGCTGGCGGGCAGCATCGGCCCAACCCATGAAGCGGTTGAAGTTCTTGTTGCCGGTAGCGGCCACGGTAGCAACCTGCTCGCCGTAGATGTTGCCGGTGGAGCCATCGATGGAGATCCAGTCGCCCTCAACGAACTTGTGGCCGTTGATCTCGAAGGTCTTGGCCTCCTCATCGATCTTGACCTCGTTGTCGTTGCCGCAGCCGGAGACACAGCAGGTGCCCATACCACGGGCAACAACGGCTGCGTGGCTGGTCATGCCGCCGCGGACGGTCAGGATGCCCTGAGACACCTGCATGCCCACGATGTCCTCGGGAGAAGTCTCCAGACGGACCAGAACGACTTTCTTCATCTTGCCGGACTTGACCATCTCCTCTGCTTCCTCAGCAGTAAAGACGATCTGGCCGCAGGCGGAACCGGGAGAAGCTGCCAGGCCCTTGCCGACGACTTCGGCAGCCTTCAGGGCAGCGGCATCGAACTGGGGATGCAGCAGGGTATCCAGCTGCTTGGGCTCCACGCGCAGGACAGCCTCCTGCTCGGTGATCATGCCCTCGTCCACCAGGTCACATGCGATCTGCAGAGCGGCCTGTGCGGTACGCTTGCCGTTACGGGTCTGCAGCATGTACAGGTGGCCGTCCTCAATGGTGAACTCCATATCCTGCATATCGCGGAAGTAGTTCTCCAGACGGGTTGCGATCTCAACGAACTGATCGTACACCTCAGGCATCTGATCCTTCAGGTGGCTGATGGGAGAAGGAGTGCGCACGCCTGCGACGACGTCCTCGCCCTGTGCATTGATCAGGTACTCGCCCATCAGCTTCTTTGCGCCGGTGGCGGGGTCACGGGTGAATGCAACGCCGGTGCCGGAACGGTCGCCGGAGTTGCCGAATGCCATCTGCTGCACGTTGACAGCGGTGCCCCACTCGTAGGGGATCTCGTTCATCTTGCGGTAAACGTTTGCACGGGGGTTGTCCCAGCTGCGGAAGACGGCCTTGACAGCCTCGATCAGCTGATCGCGGGGATCCTGGGGGAACGGCTTGCCCTCGTTCTCCTCGTAGATCTTCTTGAAGACGCCCACCAGTTCTTTCAGGTCCTCGGCAGTCAGGTCAACGTCGTTCTTAACGCCCTTGGCCTCTTTCATCTTGTCGATCTCGACCTCGAACAGGCTCTTCGGGACCATCATAACAACGTCTGCAAACATCTGCACGAAACGGCGGTAGCAGTCGTATGCGAAGCGGGCGTTGCCGGTCTTCTTGGCCAGGCCCTCAACAGCCTCATCGTTCAGGCCCAGGTTCAGGATGGTATCCATCATACCGGGCATGGACTGACGGGCACCGGAACGGACAGAGACCAGCAGGGGGTTGGTGTTGTCGCCAAACTTCTTGCCGGTGATCTCTTCCAGACCCTTGAGATGCTCGAAGATGTCAGCGGTGATATCGTCATTGATCTGACGGCCGTCTGCATAGTACTGGGTGCAGGCATCCGTAGTGATGGTGAAGCCCTGGGGAACCGGCATACCGGCAGCCGTCATCTCTGCCAGACCGGCACCCTTGCCGCCCAGAGTATTCTTCATGGTGACCTTGTCGCCGCCGAAGGCATCGTTGCCCTCGCTGAAGTAGTACAGATACTTTTTGCTCATGCGTGTTTACCTCCCATTTGGTGACCCCCGGTGCCACGCCCGGCGGTCTCATCGCACTTTTTTCTCAAAGCTGATGAACATTGTCTTGTGAATGCTAAACTATTATACCAGAAAATTCCCACATTGCCACCGGGCAAAACACCGAATTTGTTTGATAAATTTTGTGCAATTCCCTTGAAATTTACCCAGTTTTCCGCTATTATAAAATGGGAGAAAGTTCGAGAGGTTTTTTGTTTTACAGAGCCATTTTTCCGCATCTGGGATACATGCTGTTATCCATTAAAATTTTCGATGGAATTCCACCTGCGGAACGGGCCGGAATTTCTCCCTCATGGATACAACAAAATACCACACCTTCCCAAGGAGGGACACTATTTATGGAAACCATTTCCAACGAAGCTCTGGCCGCAGCACGCGCCAAACTGGACGCTGCCGAGAGCCGGCGCGAGAACATCCTGCTTTTTCACATCGCCAACGGCGTGAACATTGAGAACCGTACCGTCCAAATCGAGGAGGGCGTTGTCATCGCCCCGGGAGCCACCATTCTGGCGGGCACCATCCTGCGCGGCAAGACGGTCATCGGCGCAGGCTGCGTCATCGGCCCCAATACCCTGATCGAGGACAGCACCGTGGACGAGGGCACCACCGTCAACGCCAGCCAGGTCTACGGCAGCCATCTGGGCCCCCACAACAACATCGGCCCCTTCACCCATGTGCGAGTGAACACTGTCACCGACTACGGCGTGCATCTGGGTGCCTATGTGGAAACCAAGAACTCCAACTTTGCCCGGGGCAACACCGTGAGCCACCTGACCTACATCGGCGATAGTGATGTGGGCAAGTACTGCAACTTCGGCTGCGGCACCGTTACCTGCAACTACGACGGCAAGGATAAGTTCCGCACCCAGATCGGTGATTACTGCTTCATCGGCTGCAACACCAACCTTGTGGCCCCGGTCAAGGTGGGCGACGGCGCCTACACCGCCGCCGGCAGCACCATTACCAAGGATGTACCTGCCCAGGCACTGGGCATCGCCCGCGACCGCCAGACCAACCTTGAGGGCTGGGCCGCCCCCAAGATGGAGGCCTATATCGCCAAAAAGCAGAAGCTGGAGGAGGAGCAGAACAAGTAACTCTCCTGCCACCTTATAAGGTATTATACAAAAAGCACCGCCCTGCACTCTGAAAAGCGTAGGTCGGTGCTTTTGATTGTCTTTTGTCAGAGTTTATGGTATACTGTGGCCAATGCTGGAAACAGCAGGAAAAAAGGCGCTGTCTGCAATGCAGGTGGTCATGCTTCCACTCCCGACCATTTGAAGTTCTGCGCACGCGGAACTCAACTCCGGGAAACGGACTTTTTTGATTTTTGAATTGTATCTTTTCCCGGAGCCTTACGGCGAAGGGAGGGGATGTCAAATGTCGCTGACAGAAGTTTGCGCTCTGTTGACCGTGGTGATTGGCTTGCTGACACTACTCGTTACAGTCGCAAAAGCATCATTCGATGCCGGATGGAAAATTTCGCACGACCATGACGATAAAAACAAAAAAGATTGACTGCCTCCAACTTCCAATTCGAGCAGTCAATCTTTTTGACTAACAGGAGCGGGAGCTGACCGTTTGCAGGCCAGCGCCTTTTCTATTTGTAGTATAGTCAATTTTCAGCGGTTTGTCAAGGCATGGAACGCCGGGGGCCCGCCGCCTTTTTTGTTGTTTTTCCCGCAAAACAGATTTCTTTTTCTTCGCGCGTATGTTATACTAAAGAACTGTACCACACATTATTTTAAGCAAAAAGAAAAGGCAAAACAACAACTATGAATGCAAACGACATCTGGCTGATCGCGGGCCTTGGCAACCCGGAAGCAAAATACGATGGCACCCGCCACAACGCGGGCTTTGCCGCGCTGGACTCTCTGGCGGGCAAATGGGGCATCAGCGTCAGCAAAACCAAGTTTCAGGGCCTGTGGGGCCAGGGCGAGGTGGATGGCCACAAGGTGGTGCTGCTGAAACCCCTGACCTACATGAACCTCTCCGGCGATTCCATCGCCCCGCTGGCGGGCTTTTTCAAGATCCCTGCAGACCACGTCATCGTCCTGTGCGACGATATCACCCAGGCCCCCGGCAAGCTGCGCATCCGGCCCTCCGGCTCGGCAGGCGGGCACAACGGCCTGAAGAGCATCATTGCCCGGCTGGGCGGGGAGAACTTCCCCCGCATCCGCATCGGCGTGGGTGCCAAGCCCCGCCCGGACTATGACCTTGCCGACTGGGTGCTGGGCAAGTTCCCGCCGGAGGACGCCAAGGCCATGGCCGACCGCTACCCCGACCTTGAAGCCGCCGCAAAGCTTATCATGGACGGTAAGCTGGGTCTGGCGCAGAGCAAGTATAATGGGTGAGGGAGGATAAACCTCTCCGTCATTGCTGCGCAATGCCACCTCTCCTGGTAGGAGAGGCCTTGGCATAGGGTTTATTTTTCGATATGATCGCCTGCGGCTCCAAAACGAACATCTGCCGGCGGGCAAACAGGAGCGAAGCGCCAGAGCTCGAAAACACGATGATATGCCAAGGGCTCCCCTATCAGGGGAGCTGCCGAGCGCCAGCGAAGGCTGAGAGGTTTAGACGAGAGGAGGTCTACGATGTACGAAGCGCTGCTGAAAAGCACAGCGGAATATCAGAAGATCGCGGAGAGCCTGCGCACCCCGGGCCCGGCGGCGCTGTTCGGCCTGCCGCCTGCGGGCCGTGCCCTGCTGTACGCCGCCCTGCAAAAGGACCTTGACCGGGTGCTGTGCATCGTGACCCCCGGCGAGGCCGAGGCTACCCATTTTGCAGACGACCTCAAGGCGCTGGGCCTGACCGCGGCGGTGTTCACGCCCCGTGACTTCATGCTGCGGCCAGTGGAGGGCGCGGGCCGCGAGTACGAGTACCGCCGCCTGTCGGTGCTGGGCGCGCTGGCGGGCGGACGGCTGAACGCCGTCTGCGTGCCCGCCGAGGCGCTGCTGCAATACACGGTGCCCCGGGATGAGTTCCTGCGGAACACCCTCACCCTCAAGCCCGGCATGGTCTACAACCGGGAAGCGCTGGTGGCGCGGCTCTTTGCCGCCGGGTACGTCCGGCGCAGTCAGGTGGACGGCCCGGGCCAGTTCAGTGTGCGCGGCGATATCGTGGACATCTACGCGCCGGACATGCATCAGCCTGCCCGGGTGGAGTACTGGGACGACGAGATCGATTCGCTGGCCTCCTTCGACCTGCTGACCCAGCGCCGGGACGGCAGTCTGGAAAAGATCTACCTTTCCCCCGCCCGCGAGGTGCTGTTCGGCAGCACCGCCGAGACGGCCGAGGCCCTGCGCGGAGCCATCAAAAAGACGCGGGGCAAGCGCCGCACCGCCATGGAAAAGGCCACAGAGGCCGACCTTGCCCAGCTGGATTCCGGCCTGATGCCCGAAGCCATGGACAAGTATTACGGCATCCGCTATCCGCAGCCCGCCACCCTGCTGGACCATCTGGACAGCCCCATCTTTGTGCTGGACGAGGTGGGCGGCATCCGGGATGCCCAGAAGGCCACCGAGTACCGCCGGGGCGAGGAGCTGACCGGCCTGCTGGAGGAGGGCGTGCTCTGCCCCGGGCTGGACGTGCTCTACCAGACCATGGACGACCTTGCCATTGCGGCCCAGAAGCAGAGCACCCTGCTGTGTGAGAACTTCCTGCGGGGGATGAACGAATTCAAGCTGAAAGACCTCATCAACGTGGAGGCCTTTGCGGCCCCCAACTGGGGCGGCGACCTGGCCTCTCTGCGGGAGGATCTTGACCCGCTGATCGCCCAGGGCTATGCCGTCACCCTCTTCTCCGGCACCCCCAAGGGTGCCGCCGCCCTGACCCGGGACCTGACGGACAAGGGCTACTCCGTGAGCATGAGCCGGGACGTGCGCCCGGCCAAGGGCATCGTGCAGGTGCTGCCCGGCCACCTGACCGCAGGCTGCACCTTCCCCTTTGCCCACGCGGCGGTCATCTCCTCCCGGCGGCACGGGCTGGACGAGGAAGCCGCCGCCGAGAACAAAAAGCGCAAAAAGAACAAAAACGCCCTGTCCAGCCTTTCGGACATCAAGCCCGGGGACTATGTGGTGCACCAGAGCCACGGCATCGGCATGTACGCGGGCATCCAGCGTCTGGAAGTGCAGGGTGCCATCAAGGATTACCTGAAGATCCAGTATTCCGGCTCCGACGTGCTCTATGTGCCAGTGACCCAGCTGGATCTGCTCAGCCGCTACACCGCCCCCGGCGACGAGGAAAAGGTGAAGCTGGCCAAGCTGGGCGGTGCCGAATGGCAGCGCACCCGCGCCAAGGTGAAAAAGGCCACCGAGGAGATGGCACAGGAGCTCATTGAGCTGTACGCCCGGCGCAGGCAGGCCCAGGGATACGCCTTCCCGCCCGACGGCGACTGGCAGAACGATTTCGAGACCCGCTTTGAGTACGATGAGACCGACGACCAGCTCCACGCCACCGCCGAGATCAAGCAGGATATGGAAAAGCCCTACCCGATGGACCGCCTGCTCTGCGGCGACGTGGGCGTGGGCAAGACCGAAGTTGCCCTGCGCGCGGCCTTCAAGTGCGTGATGGGCGGCAAGCAGTGCGCTCTTCTGGCCCCCACCACTCTGCTGGCCTGGCAGCACTACAACACCCTGCTCTCCCGGATGGAGGCCTTCCCGGTGAAGATCGGGATGCTCTCCCGCTTCCGCACCGCGAAACAGCAAAAGGAGACCCTGCGGGGCCTGCAGTCCGGCAGCGTGGACATCGTGGTGGGCACCCACCGCCTGCTCTCCAAGGATGTGCGCTTCCACGACCTGGGCCTTGTCATCATCGATGAGGAGCAGCGGTTCGGCGTGAAGCACAAGGAGAAGCTGAAGGAAAACTTCATCGGCGTGGATATGCTGACACTCTCGGCCACGCCCATCCCCCGCACCCTGAACATGGCCATGAGCGGCATCCGCGACCTGTCCACCATCGAGCAGCCGCCCATTGAGCGCCAGCCTGTGGAGACCTTTGTGCTGGAGTACAACGATGTCATCCTTGCCGAAGCCATGAAGAAGGAGCTGGCCCGGGGCGGTCAGGTGTACTACCTGCACAACCGGGTGGACAACATCGAGTCCACCGCCGCCCATGTCAGCCAGCTGGTGCCCGGTGCCCGGGTGGGCATTGCCCACGGCAAGATGACCGAGGAGGAGCTGAACCCGGTCTGGCAGCATCTGCTCAACGGCGAGATCGACATTCTGGTCTGCACCACCCTGATCGAAACGGGCATCGATGTACGCAACTGCAACACCCTCATCATTGAGGATGCCGACCGGATGGGCCTTGCCCAGCTGTACCAGATCCGGGGCCGGGTGGGCCGCTCCGGCCGCAAGGCCTATGCCTACTTCACCTTCCGGCGGGACAAGACCCTGACCGACATCGCCCAGAAGCGGCTTTCCGCCATCCGGGAGTTCACGGCCTTCGGCTCCGGCTTCCGCATCGCCATGCGCGATCTCCAGATCCGCGGTGCGGGCAGTCTGCTGGGCCACAGCCAGCACGGCCACATGGAGGCCGTGGGCTACGACCTCTATGTAAAAATGCTGGGGCAGGCCATCGCCCGGGCCAAGGGCGAGCCTGTGCAGCGCGACAAGAGCGAGTGCCTGATCGACCTGCGGGTGGATGCCTACATCCCCGAAACGTACATTGCCGACGGGCCGGGCCGCATTGAAGCCTACAAGCGGATCGCGGCCATCCAGACCCCAGAGGATGCCGCCGATGTGCTGGACGAGCTCATCGACCGCTACGGCGACCCGCCGCCCTCGGTCAGCGATCTGGTCAATGTCTCGCTGGCGCGGGTGCAGGCCACCGCTGTGGGCGTGTACGAGGTGACCCAGAAGAAGGACACTCTGGTGCTGCAGGTGGAGCAGCTGGACCTCCGGATGATCCAGGGCCTGCTGGTAGCCTTCAACGGCCGCGTTGTCACCGGGGCCGGCGCAAAGCCCTACCTCTCCGTCACCCTGCAAAAAGAGGAAAAGCCGCTGGAGCTGCTGCAGAGCATCCTCCGGGCGATGCAGGATATTTTGAAAGATTGACGGCCTCACCCTCTCAGTCAAAGCCAATAGGCTTTGCCAGCTCCCCCAAAGGGGGAGCCTCTGGCGGCTCCCCAAGACCTTGCGGGGAATTGCCAAAGCCTCTCCCCTTGGGAGAGGTGGCAGCGCGCTTGCGCTGACGGAGAGGGCGGGCGATCCGAACGACAGGAGCATAACAATGAAAAAGAAACTGATCGCACTTCTTGCCGCCGTGGCAATGGTATTTTCCCTTGCCGCCTGCGGCTCCACCCCGGATTCGGTGGGCACCATCGGCACGGTGGACATCACCTCGGGCCTGTATCTGCTGGCCCAGTACGACGCTTACCAGAAAGCCGCCGATCTGGCCGCCTCGGAGCAGGATGCCACCGATGTGAAGGCCTTCCTGAAGCAGACCATCACCGTGGATGCCGACAGCGGCGAGACCGCCACCGTCAGCGGCTATGTGAGCCAGAAAACCATGGAGAACCTTGAGACCTACGCCGCCATCGAGACCCGCTTCGAGGAGCTGGGCGGCCAGCTGACCGCAGAAGAGGAAGCACAGGCCGACAGCTACGCCTCCCAGCTGATGGAGCAGTACGGCGACACCTACAAGGCCAACGGCATCGGCCTGAACACCGTCCAACGGTTTGAGCGCATCCTCATCAAGAGCAGCGACCTGCTGGAGCTGGTCTACGGCGTGGACGGCGAGACCCCGGTGTCGGATGCCGACCTGACCAGCCATCTGGAGAACAACATGTATGAGCTGGCCTATTACACCATCCCGCTCTACAACACCAGCACCTATGCCTCTGCCGATGAGGACCAGACCAGCGAGATGTTGGATTTGGTACAGGATGCCGTGGATCAGACCAATGCCTACGCTGCTTCCTTGACCGGCCTGAGCGATTCCGATTTCAGCAGCGCCCTGCTGGGCTACTTCTCCAGCGTGGTCACCTCCGCCCTGCCGGAGGTCTACGCCGTGCTGCGCTCCACCTATTCCTCCGATTCCAATGCACCTTCTCTGGAACTGATCGGGGACAGCACCGTGACCTCTGCCTTTACCGCAGAGGGTGCCGCCGACACCATTCGGGGCCTGTCCATCGGGCAGGCAGCGGCTGTGAAGTACAACAGCTACGCCCTGATGGCCGCCCTGCGGCTCGACCCGCTGAGCCTGAAGGCGCTGGACGACCTGCGCGGACAGGTGCTCAACGATATGAAGGGGGAGGAGCTCTCCGAGGCGCTGACCGCCTACGGCGCTTCTCTGGAGCACAACCTGAGCAGCTCCGCCATGAACAGGATGCCCGCTTCCAAGATCGTGAACAGCAGCACCAACTAAGTTTTTATTTCTATGCAAAAAGGCTGTTGCCTAAACTCCTTCCGTCATCGCTGACGCGATGCCACCTCCCTCTGAGAGGGAGGCTTTCACAGTTCACCGTTACGCCAAGGCTCCCTCCGAGAGGGAGCTGGCACGGCGAAGCCGTGACTGAGGGAGTTACAGGGTAACAGCCTTCTTTTTTATTCTACGATCTTCTCAAACGCCGCTTCCAGCGCCTGGTTCACGGCACGCACAGCGGCGGGGTCGGGCTTGATGGCGGCGCGGTCGTAGGTAAACAGGCCGTTCACCTCGTCTTCCACATCGCTCACCTGGGTGTACACCAGGGCCGAAAGCCCCTTTTTCAGCTGGGGGAGCACCGTTTCCAATTGCAGCTTTTTCCAGCGGGCGGTCAGCTCGGCCCGGCTCTTTGCCGTGCCGTAGCCATACGCCCTGCGGGGCGGCTCATGGCCGGGCATGGGCCAGGCAATGCCACCGTATTCGCTCAGGGCCACCGCCCGGCTCCGGGGCCTGACCCGGAGCGGGTAGAAATAGTTGTGCAGGGAATCCACATCTCCCCCGCCCTGATCGTACCAGCCGCTGGCCTCGTCCACAAGGCGGGTATCGTCCAGCCTGCGGACGGCCTCCACGACCCCGGCGGCATCGAACTGCCCCCACCCCTCATTGAAGGGCACCCAGCAGCCCACGCAGGGGTGGCACTGCAGAGTCTTTACCGTGGCTTCCAGCTCCCGGGCATATTCTTCCCTGCCCGCTTCCGTTTCGCGGCCCAGCAGGCCCCAGAGGGGCCTTGCATCAGGCAGGCGGCGGAGCAGCGGCTGGAACACGTTGGTCAGGTAGGTCACGAACCAGAGTTTGTAGGGCCCGCCGCCGTTCACCATGTCCTGCCAGACGATGAGGCCCAGCTTATCGCAGTGGTAATACCAGCGCTGCGGCTCGATCTTGGCGTGCTTGCGCAGAAGGTTGAAGCCCAGCTCTTTTATGGTCTGCAGTTCCCGCACCACTGCCCCATCACTGGGCGGAGTGTACAGGCCCTCGGGCCAGTAGCCCTGATCCAGCAGGCCGTTGAGCAGGATGGGTTTGCCGTTCAGGCAGAAGCGCATGATCCCGTGGGCATCCGGCGCACAGCTCCACTTGCGCAGGGCAAAGTAGCTGTGCACGGTGTCAAGCTGCTCCTCTTCTCCCTGCGTGGTGCCCACGGTCAGGTCGTACAAAAACGGGCTGTCCGGGCTCCACGGGAAGAAATGCTCCTCCGGGATGTGCAGGGTCACCGCGCCGTCCCGGTCGGCTTCACCGCTGCCCCAGTCCTCGGCAATGGTCACGCCCCCGGCCCGCACCACGGCCCACAGGTTCGCCGCCCTGCCGGGCAGGGAAGTATGGGCTTTCACGGTCACGGTGCGGGCATCATAGTCCGGGGTGACAGTCAGCTCCGTGATGTAGTTTTCCGGCACACGCTCCAGCCAGACGGTCTGCCAGATGCCGCTCTGGGCCGGGTAGAACATCCCGCCGGGCCGGAGGGTCTGCTTGCCCCGGGCCTGCACGCCGGTGCCGGTGGGGTCCTGCACGGCCACCCAGAGCCGGTCATGGCCGGCAGGGTTCAGCGCATCGGTGATATCCAGCGCAAAGGGCCAGTAGCCGCCCCGGTGGCCCCCCACCAGATGGCCGTTGACCTGCACGGCGCAGGCATAGTCCACGGCCCCGAAGTGGAGCAGCACCCGCCCGCCGGTGCCCGCCGGGGGCACAAAGCTCCGGTGGTAGTGGAGCCACGCCCCGGGCTGCAGGGTGCGCCCCACGCCGGAGGCTTTCGTCTCCGGGGAGTAGGGCACCAGAATGTCGCCGTCCCACTTTGCGGGCAGCCCGGCAGAGCCGGTGATGGCGTACTGCCACAGGCCGTTCAGGTTCTCGTAGCTGTCCCGCCGCAGGGCCGGGCGGGGGTATTCGGGCAGAGGATGATGCTGCATACTGTCACCGCCTTTTCTGCTCCCATTGTAGCACAGGCCAACCGCCTTGTATAGGCGCAAAAAGCCCCCGCCGCCGGGGTTCCGGGGCAGGGGCCGTGATGCAGCGCTTATGCCAGTTTTGCTTCCAGCCGGGTGCGGATGGCCTTGATGAATTCCTCGCTGTTCACCTGAGTGGGGGTGATCCCCTCCGCCAGGCCGCAGAGGTCTTTGGTCATAATGCCGTCGTTGAGGGTCTGCAGGCTGGCGGCCTCCAGCGCCTCGCCAAACCGGACCAGCGCGGGCAGGCTGTCCAGCTCGCCGCGCTTTTTCAGGGCACCGCTCCAGGCAAAAATGGTGGCCATGGGGTTGGTGGAAGTGGCCTCGCCCTTGAGGTACTTGTAATAGTGGCGGGTCACAGTGCCGTGGGCGGCCTCGTACTCATAGTTGCCGTCCGGGCTGACCAGAACGCTGGTCATCATGGCCAGCGAGCCAAAGGCGGTGGAGACCATATCGCTCATCACATCGCCGTCGTAGTTCTTGCAGGCCCAGACAAAGCCGCCCTCGCTGCGGATGACACGGGCCACGATGTCATCGATCAGGCTGTAGAAATAGGTGATGCCTGCGGCCTCGAACTTTTCCCGGTACTCGGCATCGTACACCTCCTGGAAGATGTCCTTGAAGGTGTGGTCATACTTCTTGGAGATGGTGTCCTTGGCACCGAACCAGAGATCCTGTTTGCTTTCCAGCGCGTAGTTGAAGCAGCTGCGGGCAAAGCTGTAGATGGAGGTATCCTTGTTGTACTGGCCCTGCAGGACACCGGCACACTCAAAGTTGTAGACCGTGGCGGCCTGCCGGGAGCCGTCGTCGCCGGTGTAGATCAGCTCCGCCCTGCCGGGGCCGGGGATGCGGAACTCGGTGCACTTGTACACGTCGCCGTAGGCATGGCGGGCAATGGTGATGGGCTTTGTCCAGTTTTTGACCACCGGTCTGATGCTGTCGACCATGATCGGCGCGCGGAACACGGTGCCGTCCAGCACGGCGCGGATGGTGCCGTTGGGGCTCTTCCACATCTGGTGCAGGTGGTATTCCTCCACGCGCTGGGCGTTGGGGGTGATGGTGGCGCACTTGACCGCCACGCCATACTTTTTGTTGGCGAGGGCGGCATCCAGGGTCACCTGATCCTGAGTGGCATCCCGGTTGGGCAGGCCCAGATCGTAGTACTCGGTCTTCAGATCCACAAAGGGCAGGATGAGCTCCTCCTTGATGATCTTCCAGAGCACACGGGTCATCTCGTCGCCATCCATCTCCACCAGCGGCGTGGTCATCTTGATCTTTTCCATAACAGTTTCCCTTTCCTCTGTTTCAAAAAATACTGTGACCCCCGGCGGCACTGCCAGATGCTCTGCCGGGAGATTCGGCTTTATCGATACGCGGCCGCCAGCTTTTCCAGCGCGGGCAGGCTGCGCTTTACCTTTTCGGTGTCGATGCAGTAGGCAAGGCGGACATAGCCCGTTACGCCAAAGGTATCGCTGGGCACCAGCAGCAGGTCAAATTCCCTGGCCCTGTGGCAGAAGGCGTTGGCATCTTCCTCCAGTGCCTTGGGAAAAAGATAGAAGGTGCCGCCGGGCCGCTCCACCTCAAAGCCCAGCGCTTTCAGCTTGTTGTAAAGCAGATCCATATTGGTCTCGTAGACACTCAGGTCGCTGGTCACATCCAGGCAGCGGCTCACGGCGCGCTGGATGATGCTGGGCGGGCAGTTGTGGCCGGTAAAGCGGGAGATCTGGGCCATCATATCCACCAGCACCTCCTCGCCCTCACAGCCGGGGCGCACGGCCACATAGCCCAGGCGCTCGCCGGGCAGGCTCAGGCTCTTGGAGAAGGAGAAGCAGGTCAGGGTGTGGGGGTAGAACGCTGCCGGGTAGGGCACGGCCCTGCCGTCAAAGGCGATATCCCGGTAGGGCTCGTCGCTGACAAGGAAGATGTTGTGGCCGTAGGCCCTGCTCTTCTCCGTCAGGATCTCCGCCAGCCGGGTCAGGGTGTCGGCAGAATAGACCACACCGGTGGGGTTATTGGGGGTGTTGATGAGGACGCAGGTGACCTTCTCGGTCAGCATCTGCTCAAAGGCCTCCAGATTGGGCTGGAAGGCCGGGGCCTGGGGCGGCACCACCCTGAGATGGGCACCGGTGCCCTCCACATAGGGGCCGTACTCCGGGAAGTAGGGGGCAAAGGTCAGCACCTCGTCCCCGGGCCGGGTCACGGCGCGCAGGGCGTGGGCAATGGCACCCGCCGCGCCCGTGGTGGGAAAGATATCCTTCTGCGCATAGGGCAGGCCGAAGGTCCTGTTCAGGTGGGCTGCCACGGCGGTGCGGAACTCCGGGTCGCCCTGGCTGGGGCAGTAGCCATGCAGGGCCACCGGGTCCTCCTGTGCCAGCAGCTCCTGCATGGCAGCGGTGAACCGCTCCGGGCAGGGCACGCTGGGGTTGCCCAGCGAGTAATCAAACACGTTCTCGTAACCGATCTGGGCCGCGCGCTGCTTGCCGTACATAAAGGTCTCGCGGATGACGCTCTTGTGGGCCAGCATCCCGCGGTAAGTTTCGTTCAGCATAAGTTCCTTCCCCTCTAAAACACAAATTTATTTTTCGTGGGCAGCAGACGCATAGCTCTGCTCTACTTTCACCACACAGCTGTATTTCGGGTCCTGCTCATGGACGAACTGGCACATGGCGGCCAGCATCTCGTCCTTGTTCCCGGTATAGCCCGCCGGGAACTCCAGATCGAACAGGACATTCGTATGGGTATCACCCGGCACGATGCGCAGGTCGTGGATCGAAAGGCAGGGGTCGAGCTGGCGGGCCTTTTCCATCAGGCGGGTGCGCAGCACGCCCACCGCCGCATCGGTGGTGACGATGGGGTCATAGTGAATGGTCACCTGCAGGCCGTCCCGCTTTATAAAATCGTTCTCGATGTTGTCGATGACATCGTGGGCTTTGAGCGGGTCGGTCTCTGCCGGGAACTCGATGTGGAGGGATGCGAACTGATGCCCCGGGCCGTAATCGTGCACCATGAGGTCGTGCATCCCCAGCACGCCGGGGTAGCCCATGACCGTCTGCTCAATGTGCTCCACCAGCTCCGGGCTGGGGCTCTCGCCCAGCAGGGGGCTCAGGGTGTCCATGACCAGCCCCCAGCCCGACCAGAGGATGAAGGCTGCCACGGCCACGCCCATGATGCCGTCCAGCCGCGCCCAGCCCGTCAGGCTGCAGACCACGGTGGAGATCAGCACCGCGCCGGTGGTCAGCACGTCATTGCGGCTGTCGGCGGCGGTGGCCATCAGGGTCTCGGAACCGATGGTGCGGCCGATGGTGCGGTTGAAGCCGCTCATCCAGAGCTTGACGAGGATGGATGCGGCCAGCACGCCCACGCTCAGCCAGCTGAACGCCACGGGGGTGGGGTGGAACACCTTGACCACCGATTCCTTGAGCAGGGAAAAGCCGATGCCCAGGATGGTCACACTGACCACCAGACCGGCCAGATATTCATAGCGGGCGTGGCCGTAGGGATGCTCGGCATCCGGGGCCTTGGCGGCCAGCCGGAAACCGATGAGGCTGACCACGTTGGACGAAGCGTCCGAGAGGTTGTTCAAAGCATCCGCCATGATGGCAATGGAGCCGAACAGGGTGCCTGCCAGCAGCTTGCCCAGGCAGAGCAGCAGGTTGCAGGCCATGCCCACACCGCTGGCAAGGTTGCCGTAGGCCGTGCGGGTGGCGGGGTCCTGGGGATCATTGGGATGCCGGATGAACCGGCGGATCAGGAATTGCGTCATATCTATCTTTCATCTCCAGAAGTGCGTTCAAAAAATACGACTTAGGTATAGTATAGCACCCAGCTTTACCGTTGTGAAGCGTTCACCCATGAAACTGCGGCTTGTCAGGCGGCAGTTTTGTGAATTTGCTTCTTGTTGCAATCAAAAAAAGAGCTGCCGCGCGCCCCTTGCCAACACTTTGGTTGGCACAGAGCGCCGCAGCAGCCCCTTTTACAGTTCCGTCAGGGGAACTCAGACATTCTTGGCAGAGGGCTTGCTCAGATCCACACCGCGGATGATCTTGCGCACGGGCAGGATGCTCTTGGCGTTCATGGACAGCTCGTCCACACCCATCCGCAGGAAGGTCTCGGTGAGGGCGGTATCCGCGCCCAGCTCACCGCAGATGCCCACCCAGATGCCGTGGCGGTGGCCCGCCTCAATGGTCATCCGGATGGCCTTCAGCACAGCGGGGTGGTGGGGATCAAAGAAAGGCTCCAGCTTGGCGTTCTGGCGGTCCAGTGCGCAGGTGTACTGGGTCAGGTCGTTGGTGCCGATGGAGAAGAAATCGCACTCCTGGGCCAGATCGTCCGCCACCAGAACTGCGGCGGGGGTCTCGATCATGGTGCCCACCTCGATCTTGTCGCTGAACTTCTTGCCCTCGGCGGTCAGCTCTGCCTTGCACTCCTCCAGCACGGCCTTGGCATCCTGCAGCTCCCGCAGACTGGTGATCATGGGGAACATAATGCTCATGTTGCCGTAGGCAGAAGCGCGCAGCAGGGCCCGCAGCTGGGTCTTGAAGAAATCCCTGCGGGTCAGGCAGATGCGGATGGCGCGGTAGCCCAGCGCGGGGTTTGCCTCGTGGTCCAGCTTCATGTAGTCCACGGTCTTGTCCGCGCCGATATCACAGGTGCGCACGACCACCTTTTTGGGGGCCAGGCTCTCCAGCACCTGCTTGTAGGCCTCGAACTGGTATTCCTCGGTGGGGTAATCCGTGCAGTTCAGGTAGACGAACTCGGTGCGGAACAGGCCCACGCCGCCTGCGTCGTTCTGCTGGACCGCGCCCACATCGCTCATGCCGCCGATGTTGGCAAAAACCTGCACGGTCTTGCCGTCCAGCGTGGTGTTGGGCTTGCCCTTGAGCTCGGCCAGCAGGGCCAGCTTCTTCTGGTCCTCCTGCTGGCGTTTTTTCAGGCTCTCCAGCAGATCGGGGGTGGGGTCCACATACACGCAGGCGTTGTAGCCGTCCACCACAGCCATCTTGCCGTCCCAATCTTCCTGAATCTCCTTGCACTGGATCAGGGCGGGGATGTTCATGCTGCGGGCCAGAATGGCGGTGTGGCTGTTGGAGCTGCCCTCCCGGGTGATGAAGCCCAGCAGCAGGCTCTTGTCCATCCGCACCGTCTCCGAGGGTGCCAGATCCTCTGCCACCAGAATGCTGGGCTCCGTGCCCTGCAGGGTGGCATTGTCCACGCCCTGCAGGATGTCCAGCATGGCCTGGGCAATGTCGATGACATCGGCGCTGCGGGCCTGTAAATAGGGGTCGTCCATGGCGGCAAACACGGCGGCCTGGTTGTCGCCCGCTTTCTTGACGGCATACTCCGCACACATGTGCTGGCCGTTGATGATCTCCTTGATGGCATCCACAAAATCGTCGTCATCCAGCATCATGGCATGGATGTTGAACACCTCGGCAATGTCCTCGCCTGCCTCGGCCAGTGCCTTTTCATACAGGGCAGTCTGCTGGTCAATGGCCTTGGCCCGGGCCTCTTCAAAGCGTGCTTCCTCTGCCGCCGTGTCCGCGACCTGTGCGGTGGAGATCACGGTATCTTTTTTCTTGTAAATTTTCAGTTTGCCGATGGCAATGCCGTTCAGGATGCTTTTACCGGTTCCTACCTGCATCGTTCTCTCTCCTTTGTTGAGAATTTAGTGCGAAAAAGCCCCCGCAGGGTCTCCCGCAAGGGCTTTTGTCCGCAGATTCAAAGATCAGACGTTCTCGGTCAGGAACTTCTGAATGGCCTCGGCAGCAGCGGCCTCATCGTCGCCCTCCACCTTCACGGTCACGGTGTCGCCCTGCTTGACACCCATGCCCATCAGAGCCATCAGTTTGCGCAGGTCGCAGCTCTTGCCGTCCTTTTCCAGGGTAGCGGTGCTGGCAAAGCCCTTGGCCACCTTCACGAGCAGACCGGCCGGACGAGCGTGGATGCCGCATGCATCCTTAACAGTATACTGGAATTCCTTCATGATCATTTTCTCCTTACTTCATCCCGTTTCAGATCCGGACGGTCCTGCCACTCCGGACGCAGCCGATTTTGCTGCGGGATGCTACTATTATTATAAACCCGCTTCGTTATTTTTTCATCATCCCATATTGCTGATTTTTAGCCAGAAATTTTGGTGCTATTGAACAGAAGTTTTGCCCCCATTTTTCCACCGGATTCATTCGACAGGGTACCCCTCGGCATCCAGGGGCAGGTCGGTGTACTGCGCCTCCTCGGGCACCACGGAGTCCGGCTCCCCGCTGGTCTGCTGGCTCTGCCCGGACGCGCCCAGCTCCTCATCATGGCGCTCTCCCCAGTCGCCGCTGTAATCCTCACCGGACACCTGCTGGGCATCCTGCTGCTCAGCCTGCGCCATTGCGGTCTGGGCATCCTTCAGGCCGATCACCGTGCCCGACGGCTTTTCCAGCAGGTAGGCCCCCACGGCCTTTTTGCGGTAGACCAGCAGCACGCCATAGCGGCTGGTCTCTCCGCTGCTGGCCGCCGGGATCAGGGCGGTCCACTTTTCCACGGTTTTCCCTTTGTAGCGGGTAAGATCCATTCCGCTTTGCTGCACCACCCCGTTGAAGGCCGAGAAGCTGTCGTCCCACTTGCGGGGGATCTTGACCTTATCCGCCGTGATGGACGTGCCGTCCACATCCAGCCCGTAGCCCGTGAACCAGGTCTGGATGTCCTGTGCGCTCTCGATCCGGTTCACCCCGGCCGCTGCCGCCACCGTGCGGGTGCTGATGTACCGCCCCAGAAAGGCGCTGAAGATCACCAGCGCACAGCAGAGCGCACCGGCCCCCACCTTTTTCAAGCTCGTCTTGTTCAGCGTTACCACAAACATGCCGTTCCCTCCCACCCGTTTTGTTCTGAAAAGAATATATGGGGCGGGCAGGCAGAATATGTTTGGCAGCACCAAAAGAGCCCCCGCCGGAAATAGACCGGCAGGGGCTCTTTCTCATAGCGGTAAGTTCAGGATCACTCGATCAGGCCGTTCAGCAGGGCCAGGCACTTGCGGCTGTGCAGCTTGCGGATGGCCTTGGCCTCGATCTGGCGGACACGCTCACGGGTAACACCGAAGTCGCGGCCCACCTCCTCCAGCGTGCGGGGGCGGCCATCGTCCAGACCAAAGCGCAGGCGGATGACTTTTTCCTCACGGGGGGTCAGGCTCTTGAGGGCCTGATTGATCTGCTGGGCCACCATGGCGCGGTCCGCTGCCTTGCCGGGGGCCTCGGCGTTCTCGTCGGCCACGAAATCGCCCAGGGAGGAATCCTCTTCCTCGCCCACAGGGCTTTCCAGGCTGGCGGGTTCCTGCGCCATGCGCTGGATCTCACGCACACGCTCCACGCTCATATCCATGGCCTTTGCCAGCTCCTCGGGGGTGGGCTCGTGGCCGTTCTGGTAGACCAGCTGGTTGGTGGCCTGACGCATCCGGTTGATGGTCTCGACCATGTGCACCGGGATGCGGATGGTGCGAGCCTGATCCGCAATGGCGCGGGTGATGGCCTGACGGATCCACCAGGTGGCATAGGTGGAGAAGCGGAAGCCACGGTCACAGTCAAACTTCTCGGCGGCCTTGATCAGGCCGATGTTGCCCTCCTGGATCAGATCCAGGAACGCCAGGTTGTGGCCGACATGCTTCTTGGCGATGGAGACCACCAGACGCAGGTTGGCCTCGCTCAGGCTGCGGCGGGCGTTCAGGCCGTCGCGGCGGATCTTGAGCAGCTCCTGGCGGCGCTCCTCCGTCAGGGGGCCGTTCTCCACGGCCTCCATGGCCTCCTCTTCGGCAGCCTTTTCCTCGTCGTCCTCGCTGGACTTGGTGTTGCCTTCCTCGTCCAGATCCTCGGTATAGCTCCGGATGTTCTCATCCTCCTCGAACGAGAAGCGGGCGCTGTTCTTTTTGATGTACTCAGGTGCGCCGTACTTCTGGCGGTCGGCCTGAAGGATGTGGGCAGCCTCGGCACCGGCGTGGATGCGCTTGCTCAGGTCCACTTCCTGCTCCGCGCTCAGCAGCGGGATCTGGCCGATCTGCTTGAGGTAGTTCTTCACAGGGTCATCCAGCAGCTCATCCATGGCAGCCTTCAGGTCTGCGGGGTTCTCCTCTGCCGGGTCGTCCTCATTTTCATCGCCCAGGCCCAGCTCATCGCTGTTTGCCTCGGCACTTTCCACCTCTGCCATGATGCCTTCCACATCCAGGCTGGTGTCACCGTCGGCCTCGTCATCCAGAATTTTGATGCCGCGCTCCTCCAGAAGCGTGTAAAGCGTTTCCACATCCATCCGGCACTGGGAAGCCAGTGTCTTGGCCTCGCCCGCCGTCAGGGTGCCTTCGCCCTTCGTCAACAGTTCCTTCAAAGTCATGCCCATTTCGCTCTCTCCTTTTCACCGCGGCGCTGGCTGCGCCGTAAGTGATATCGTATCATAAGTTTTGCCGCTGCGGGATGGTTCAAATCACCAGGCCGCCGTTCACACCGAACACCTGCCCGGTGATGTAACCGGCGCTTTCGCCTGCCAGGAACACCAGCAGCTGCGCCACCTCGTCCGCGCTGCCCAGGCGGCCCACGGGGGTCTCCTCGGCCAGCGCAGCCTTATCCTCTGCCGTAAAGGCAGCCATCATATCGGTGTCGATGACACCCGGAGCCACGCAGTTCACGGTGATGCCGCTGGGCCCCTCCTCTTTGGCAAGGGCCTTGGTCAGGCCGATCAGGCCAGCCTTGGCAGCGGAGTAATGCACCTCGCAGCTGCCGCCGGTCTGGCCCCACATGCTGCTCACGGTCAGGATGCGGCCCGCCTTGCGGCGGATCATGCCCGGCAGGGCCAGCTGGCACAGGTGGAACGCGCCGCTCAGGTTCACGTCCAGCATGTGCTGCCACTCCTCCGGGGTGATATCGGTGAACAGCTTCTGCTGGGCAATGCCCGCGTTGCTCACCAGCACATCCACATGGCCCACGGCCTGCTCCACGGTGTGGAACGCCACCTCACAGCTGGCGCGGGAGGCCACGTCGCACTGGACCGCCAGCAGGCCCGGCAGCGCCTTTTCCAGCGCCGCCGCCGCCTCGGCGTGGGTGTGGTAGAGCACCGCCACCCGGTAGCCCGCCTGCCAGAAGGCGCGGGCCGCCGCGGCTCCGATGCCCCGGTCGCCGCCCGAGATCAGCACGCAGCGCCCATTGGCCGCAGGGGCTGCCGGTTCCGGTACAGCCTCCACCGGCGGTTCCGTTTCCGCGGCCGGTTCTGTTTCCGCGGCCGGTTCCGGCGCAGCTTCCTGCACCGGCTCCTGTTCCGGCGCAGGGGCCCGGGATGCCTCGTCCTCATCGCTCAGGTCAAAGGTCAATTCAAATTCATCATCGTACAAGAGTCAGCCCTCCTGCCGTTTGTTCTCTGCCTGCAAAAAATCCCGCAGGCAGGAAGGTCCCGCCCTCCACCGCACCCATGGGCTGCGCTCTGCTCCTCTTTCCGGTCAAGGCCGGTCCTGCGGCGAGCCCGCTGGTCTGTGCGAGTGGTTTCGACAAGTTACCATTAAATAATATAACACAATTCGACGAAAAAAGAAAGTGGGAACCGCCGTCTTTTCACGCAGTTCCCACTTTTTTTCACGTTCTCAGGGGGTCACGGGCGGTTTCCAGCGGGGCTTTGCGGCCCGCTGCTCCCGCAGCCGGAGGAAAAACGCCTGCAGCAGCGCCTGCGCCTCCTCCGCCCGCAGACCGCGTTCCACCACCGGATGGTGGTTGAAGGGCAGGGCGAACAGGTCGGTCACGCCGCCGCAGCACCCGGCCTTGGTATCCGCCGCGCCGTACACCACCCGCCTGATCCGGCTGTTGATGATGCCGCCGCTGCACATGGGGCAGGGCTCCAGCGTAACGAACAGCTCACACTGCCACAGCCGCCAGCCGCCCAGCTTTTTGCAGGCCGCGTCAATGGCCAGCAGCTCGGCGTGGTGGAGGGCGTTTTTCTCGGTCTCGCGGGTGTTGTGGGCGGCGGCGATGATCTCGCCGTTCCGGGCCACCACCGCGCCCACGGGCACTTCGCCCAGCGCAGCGGCCCGTGCGGCCTCCTCCAGCGCCGCGCCCATCAGCTCATAGTCGGTCATCCCATTCCCCTTTCTGCCAGCGCCCGGGCCAGCACCAGCCCATTGTTCAGGATATGCAGCACCACCCCGGGTGCAGGACTGTCGGTCTGCTCTGCGGCCCACCCGAAAATGAGCCCCATGCCCAGCGCGTAGCACTTTTCGGTCAGCGTTCCGTGCAGGGCCGCAAAGAGCACAGCCTGGCAGAGGTTTGCCGGGTGCTCCCCCAGCGGCCGCAGCAGGCGCAGCAGCGCCCCCCGGAACACCAGCTCCTCGGCCAGCGGCAGCACCAGCAGGCTGCGCAGCGTACCGGGCACGCCCCGCGGCAGCTCTGCCGCCCCGCCGGGGACCAGCACACACCAGACCGCCGCCAGCCCGGCCCAGGCCAGTGCCGCGATGCCTGCCGCCCGCAGGCGGCGGTTCTGTTCTGACATCTTCTCCGTCCCCTCTCCGTTTGGGGCCGCGCTGTTCCGCTGCTTCGGGCGCACAGCGCACCGCCCCGCAATGCCTGATGCCCATTGTATCATGTTCCGGCCCGTTTGTGCAAGAAAACGGAGCGGAATTGCGAAAATACGAAGAAATATTGATTCAAACAATTGACATTTCCCGTCGTCTCTGGTATATTCCTATACGACTTTTTGATTGATTTGGTCGGGTTATCCGTTCTTGGCCCCGTTGGAGGTATTACTATGATCCGCATTCTTACCGATTCCGCATCCGACATCCTGCCCGCTGAAGCCGAGCAGCTGGGCGTGACCGTCATCCCCCTGAACGTCACCCTGGAGGACGGCACCGTGCTCCGGGACGGCGTGGATATGACCCCCACCGTGTATTACGGCGTGATGGCCCGCTGCCACAAGCTGCCCACCACCAGCCAGCCCAGCCCCGAGCTGTTCCAGCGCTTCTTCCTTGAGGCGGCTGCCGCCGGGGACGAAGTGGTGGGCATCTTCCTCTCCCATGAGCTGTCCGGCACCTGCCAGTGCGCCCGGCTGGCCGCAGACATGGCCAATGTGGACAATGTCCTCTTTGTGGATTCCGAGAACGTCTGCCTGGGCGAGAGCCTGCTGGTGCGGCTGGCTGTTCAGCTGCGGGATGCCGGAAAGACTGCCGGGCAGATCGCCGCCACCCTTGAGCACGCCAAGGAGCATCTGCATATGGTGGCTGTCATCGACGACCTGAAGTATCTGCGCAAGGGCGGCCGCCTGCCCGCCGCCGTGGCCGTGGCCGGTGGGATGCTGGGCATCAAGCCCCTCATCACCATCAAGGAGGGCAAGGTCGTTATGGCGGGCAAGGCCCGGGGCCTGCCCGGCGCTTACGTTGCCCTGTTCAAGAAGATCGAGGAGCTGGGCGGCATCAGCACCTGCGCCGACGCGCTGGCCGGTTACACCCTCGCCCCCCGCGAGGTGCAGCCCATCCAGACCTACCTGCAGGAGAATCTGGGCCGGAACGAGGCCCTTGTGCGCCAGATCGGCTGTGTCATCGGCACCCACGCCGGCCCCGGCGCGTTCGGCCTGGCCTTCCTCGATGAAGGCTTCACCTTCTGAGCTTACCCAATCAAAAAGAGGAACTGCTTTCCCGGCAGTTCCTCTTTTTTGTTGGTTTACAGCACCGCGTCCGAAACGATCTTGCCCAGCAGGAGCACCAGAACCACAAGCATCATGGGGCGGATGAACTTTGCGCCGTTCTTGAGGGCGAAGTGGGAGCCCAGCAGGTTGCCCACAATGCCGCTGATGGCACAGGGAATGCCGATGGAGAGCACCACCAGCCCGCTGGAAAGATACGTTACCAGGCTGGCGTAGTTGCTGGCAAGGTTGAGCACCTTGGCGTTGCCGCCCGCCGTGCGCAGATCAAAGCCCATCAGGGTGGTAAAGGCGATGATGGCAAAGGTGCCGGTGCCCGGGCCAAAGATGCCGTCGTACAGGCCGATGCCCAGCCCGATGGCAAGGGCCAGCACCGCCTTTCTGGCGTTCAGGGTGCCGTCGTCCCGGTTCTCGTCGGGCAGGTCCCGCCGCCAGAGGATGAGCACCGCCGCCACCGGCAGGATGATGAGCATCATGGTGCGCAGCACCTGATCGCTGAGCAGGAGCACGATGTGGGAGCCCAGTGCGCTGCCCACAAAGCTGCCCACAGCCGCCAGCAGGCCGACCCGGATGTTCATGGCTCCCTTCTGGAAGAACTGCGCCGTGGCAAAGGTGGTGCCGCAGGCCGCGCTGAATTTATTGGTGCCGTAGGTGTAATGCACCGGCAGGCCCGCAAACAGGTAGGCGGGCAGGCTGATCAGACCGCCGCCCCCCGCCGCCGAGTCCACAAAGCCCGCAAACCCGGTCATCAGCATCAGAAACAGCAGCATTGGCAATGATAATGTAATTTCCATTCGTTCTACTTTCCCACTCTTTCGTTTACTTCAGATACAGCTTTCCCTCGCAGGCCAGGATCTGATCCAGGATCATCCGGGACACCCGGGCACCATAAACCATGGCGGGGTGGTCGTTGTACTCGATGATGTCATGGAACTCCTTGTTCATCAGAACGATCACATACTCGCCGTAGGGGGTGTGGATGATGCCGCCGTCGTTGCGGCAGGCGTTCATGCTGCCGCTCTTGCTGGCCACCCAGATAAGCTCCGGCTCGCCGGTCTCCTCGCAGTCCAGATAGAACTGGGGGAAATCGTGGGTCAGCATGGTGTTGTAGTGCTGCTGGCGGAAGATGCCCAGCATGGCGGCGCTGGCTTCTTTGCTGACCAGCGTACCCTTTGCCACCTGCGCAAACAGGGCGGCGTAGTCCCGGGGCGTGGTGGTGCCCAGCTTGTCGTAGCGGTCGAAGTGGAGGGGGTTGTGCAGGACGGTGTGCCCAAAGCCCAATTCCCGGATGCAGGCATTGATGGTGTCCAGCCCCAGGTAATCGATGATCATATTGGTGGCGATGTTGTCCGAGCAGATGATCATCATGGTGGCGGTGTCCTTCACCTTGAGCTTTGCCCCCACGCCCAGGGCCCGGAGCATCCCGGAGCCATCCACGAACTGACTGGCCTCGTAGGTGATCTCCTCTTCCAGGTCAGCCCTGCCCCGGCTGGCCTGCAGATACAGCACCGCTAGAATGAACGCCTTGATGGTGGAGGCCGTCTCGAACTCCTCGTCGGCACCGATCTCCACCGTGCTGCCGCGCAGGTCGTCCACAAAAACGCTCATCTTGCCCTGATAGGAATAGAGCTCTGCGGCAATGCGCTTTTCCAATGTCATATTCTGATCCATCTGGAATCCCTCAACTTTTCTATACTTTCCGTTATACTTCATTCTTACCGTTAAGACATAATTATCATTGAAAACATTGATTTCATTGGTTCTCATTGATTCTAGTGCAATGATGAGCAATGATTTCAATGAATTCAATGAATCTTTTGATACTAACGGTGATTACAGGTTGTTTTCAAAGAAACGCTGTGCGTTGCGGAAGAAGATGGCTTCCACCTCATCCTCGGTGAAGCCCTCTTTCCGCAGGGCATCGGCCAGCAGGGGCATTTTGGAGCAGTCGCTCAGTTCCAGTTTGCCGCCGATGCCGTCAAAGTCACTGCCCAGACCGATGATCTCAATGCCGCCCACCTGCTTGAAATGGGCGGCGTGTTTGGCCATCAGGGCCGTGGTGCTGCGGCACAGGTCGGGGCTGGGCTGGTCATCCAGAAAGCCCGCGCAGTAGTTCAGGCCCACCAGACCGCCTTTTTCCGCCATGACCCGGATCATCTCATCGGTCAGGTTGCGGCAGTGGGGGGCCAGGGCGCGGCAGTTGGAGTGGCTGGCCGCAAAGGGGCGGGTGCTGTGCTCCGCAATGTCCCAGAAGCCTTTATCGGACAGGTGGCTCACATCGGCAATGATGTGCAGGCGCTCCATCTCGGCCAGGAACTCGAAGCCCTTCTCCTTCAGGCCGGTCTCGGTATTGGGCATACAGGGCCAGATGGGGCCGTTGCCGGGCACCACGTTGGGGCTGGCCAGCTCGTTCTCGTGGTTCCAGGTCAGGGTCATCATCCGCACGCCCAGCTCGTACATCCGGCGCAGCACGCCCAGACTGCCCTTGCAGCAGCCGGCCTCCTCAATGGTCAGCATTCCGCTGATCTTGCCCGCCTCGGCGTTTTTGCGGATATCCTCGGGGCAATAGACAGGGGCGATCCTGTCGGAATACCGCTCCATCATCCGCTTGAACACGTCGATCTCTTCCAGCGCCGTCACCAGCGGGTCCGCGCCCGGGGTGGGGTCAGCCAGATTCACAAAGGCGGCAAAGCACTGGAGCATGTAGTCGCCCTTCTCCAGCTTTTCCAGATCGATGTGGCCGTTATTGTGGGCAAAGGTCTGCCCGTCGCCCCGCATCTCCGCGCGCCGCAGCTCGCTCAGGGTGTCACAATGTAGATCAAAGACTTTCATGGATTGTTCTTCCTCCTATAACATCCTCGCCCTCTCAGTCAAAGCCTGACGGCTTTGCCAGCTCCCCCAAAGGGGGAGCCTCTGGCGGTTTCCCGAAACCTTGCGGGGGAATTGCCAGTGCCTCTCCCTTTGGGAGAGGTGGCATCCCGCAGGGATGACGGAGAGGGTGAGTTACTTTATCAGAACACACTCCCCACCGCATACAGGCTCTTGACCAGATCTTCCCGGTACAGCGGGTCGGCGGGGTCAAGGCTGTTGATGACCACGCCGCCGCTGGCGGACGCACCGGTGGAGTGGATGTAGCGGCCCTCGCCAAGGTAAAGGGCGATATGGCCGGGGAAATAGAGGGCATCGCCCCGCTTTTTGTCTGCAAAGGGGATCTGGTGCATGGGCCAGCCCTCCACGATCCTGGCATCCCGGTAGATGAGCACGCCGCACTGCATATAGGCGCTGCTGACAAGGCCGGAACAATCAATGCCCCGGCCCGATTTGCCGCCCCAGCGGTACTCGGTGCCCAGATACTTTTTCGCCTGCGCGCAGACGGCATCCCGGAACGCTTCCTCGCTGCCGTCGTACCACGCCTGCAGTGCCTGCGGCACCAGCTCCCCGGCGGTAATACTCCGGGCCTCGGCCAGCGCGTCATCAAAGGCCAGCCCCTCCCGCTGAGAGAACACAGCGGTCATCTCAAACCGCACCGGCTCCAGCGCCACGTCCCGGACATAGCCGGTGCGGCCATCCAGCAGGGCCACCCTGGCCCAGCCGGTGTGGGCCTCGGCTTCCTCGGGCGGTTCGGGCAGGCGGCAGAGCAGGCAGCCCCGCTCCAGCTCCAGCATCCGCACCCCCTGCACCTTGGGCAGGCTGAGCACATCGGTGGCACGGCCCACCAGCACCAGCGGCTGGGGCAGGTAGGCCCGCAGCGCATCCTCGCTGACAAATTTCAGCGCATCCTGCCGGACAAAGCCGTGGTACCCGTAAAAGGTGACCACCTCGGCCACCTCCGGGGAGAGGGGCACTCCCTCGGCGGTCACGCCGCCGGGGGCGGTGCGCACCTGACAGGCCTGACCGTACAGGCCCTCGTCCCCGATGGTGGAAACAAGGCCCGCCTCGCTCTGTTTGGTGGTCTGGGGCAGATCATAAATGGTCACGACAGGCCGGGCAAATAGGGCGTATTGCATCATTCGGTTCCCTCCAACAAATTCAGCAGTTCCTCCGGCTTCATGCGCAGGATGGCACCATCCGCGCTGCCGGTGACGGTCTCGGCCAGATCCTGCTTGGCCTGCTGCAGCTCCACGATCTTTTCCTCAATGGTGTCCTGGGCGATGAGCTTGTACACCTGCACCGGGTTCTGCTGGCCGATGCGGTAGGCACGGTCGGTGGCCTGATTCTGGGCCGCCACGTTCCACCACGGGTCGTAGTGGATGACGATATCGGCGGCGGTCAGGTTCAGGCCGGTGCCGCCTGCCCGCAGGGAGATCAGGAACACGCTGGCCTCGCCGCCGTTAAAGCGGCGCACCAGCTCGGCACGCACCGGCTTGGGGGTGGAGCCCTGCAGGGTGAAGTGGCTCACGCCCTCCGCGTCCAGCCGCTTGGCCAGCAGCTCAAGCATGGAGGTGAACTGGCTGAACAGCAGGATGCGGTGCCCACTCTCCACGGCACTGGTGACCAGCTCGATGCAGGCATCCAGCTTGGCGCTGCCGCCTGTCCAGTTGTCGGCAATGAGCCGGGGGTCGCAGCAGATCTCCCGCAGCCGCATGAGGACGGCGAACACCGCCATCTTATCCTCGGGCTTGGCGGCCCGCAGCTTCTCCCGGGCATCCACCACGGCGGCAAGGTAGAGCTTGCGCTGCTCTTCCTCCAGCTCGATGCGGTAGACGTTCTCTGTCTTGGGGGGCAGCTCTTTCAGCACCTCGGACTTCATCCGGCGCAGGATGAACGGCCCGGTGAGCTGGTTCAGCCGCCGCACCGCCGCCGGGTCATTTTCCTGCGTGATGGGCTTTTCAAACCGGCTGCAGAAGCTCTTGTAGGGCGGCAGGTAGCCCGGCATCAGGAAGGAAAAGATGCTCCACAGCTCACCCAGGCGGTTCTCCACGGGGGTGCCGGTCAGCGCAAAGCGGACACGGCTGTTCACCCCGCACACCGCCTTGTATTTCTGGGTGGTGTGGTTCTTGATGGCCTGGGCCTCGTCCAGGATGCAGGCGTAGAATTTCTGGTTCTCGTACAGGGTCTCGTCGCGGCGGAGCAGGTCGTAGCTGGTCACCACCACGTCGGCCCCGTCCCACTGCTCGGCCAGCTGGGCCCGGTGGGCGGCATCCCCGTCCACCACAACGCAGTTCAGCTCCGGCGTGAACTTCTGGCATTCCTCGGCCCAATTCAGCACCAGCGAGGCCGGGCAGACGATGAGGCTGGGCAGGGGGTTCCCGCCCTGCTCCCGGAGGGCCAGCAGATAGCTGAGCACCTGCACCGTCTTGCCCAGACCCATATCATCCGCAAGGATGCCGCCCATCCCGTAGCCATCCAGCGTGCGGAGCCAGCGATAGCCGTCCCGCTGGTATTTTCGCAAAACTTTTTGTAGAGACGCGGGTGGTGTATACTCGCTGTCCTTTACCGCGTGGAAGCTCCGGCTGAGCTGGCGGAAGGCATCGTCCCGGTTGAAGCGGATGCCGTTCTGCCCCGAAAGCGCCCAGTCCAGACTGGGGGCCCGGTACAGGGGCAGCCGGGCGTGGGCCTGGCCCAGTTTGGCCCCGGAAAGCTCCAGCGTCTCGTTCAGCTCGTCCAGCACCTCCATGGAATCGTCCAGCCGGAGCAGACGGCCATCGCGCAGGCGGTGGTAGCGCTTTTTCTGGTGGAGCGATCTCAGCAGGGCTTTCAGCTCTCCCACCGGGAACTCCCCCGTGTCCACCTCCAGGTCGAGCACGCTGCCGTGCACCGACACCCCCACCGAGATCTTCGGCGGTGCGGCCTGCATACTGCGGAAGGCATCGGTCAGGTAGACCTCGCCCTCCGCCAGCAGGGCCGGGATGCCCTCATCGAGGAAGCGGTAGACTTCATCCTCCTCATAGGCATCGTAGTGGGCGGCAAGGCCGTTGCCCATGGTGTCTGGCCCCGGCTCCAGGTACCGCCCCAGCAGCCGCCCGGCCCGCTGTTCGGCGCGGGCATCCCGCAGCAGACCGGCAGGCCCCGGTTCCTCCGGTGTGACGCGGTCCTCGCCGTACAAAAATTCAAGGTGCGCCCGCACCGTTTCCCGCGTGGGCGCGTCAAGGTAAAACTGCACCACCGGCTCCAGCGGGATCTGATTCAGCAGCAGGCGTTCGGGGTCCTCAATGGTCACCCTGCTGCCCAGCTCCGGCAGGACGTAGCTGCAAAAGGCGGTGGCATCCCCGGTGGTAAAGAACAGGCTCTTGCCGCACAGCGCCTCAAGGGCGGGCCGCATCCGGGCGCTTTCGGCCCGGTCCAGCTGCCAAATCGTATCCTCACTGTATAAATAGTCGTTGTCTAAACCCGTTTTCCATCCCAACGCGGGGGTCACGGACACCTCCACGCCGCCCCGGCGCTTTTCCACCCGCATGGTCAGGGCCGGGATGCCGGTCTTGAGGGTATAGCCGCCCAGATTACCGGTGGGGGCATAGAGGGCCACCAGATCGTCAAAGATCTCGCCGTTCAGCGGGATGCCCCCGGCAGGCCCGCTGCGGGGCGCATTGCCGTAGCTGCGCAGGGCCGCCTCGGCTCCTTCCTTTGCGCTGAGCTGCCGCCGCAGCAGGCGGAGCAGCTGCTGTGCCTCCGGGTCAAAGGCCTCCCAGCTGTGCTGGAATTCCAGCGCCTTGCCGTAACTGATGAAGCCGTGCTTCTCCACGGCCCGCAGCAGGTCCGGGATGCTCTTTACCACATACTGCCGCCCGCCGTCTGCCGAGATGCGCAGCCGCAGCCAGGGCAGCTCCCCGGGCAGCAGGGTCAGCTCCGGTTCCAGCTCTGCGGAATGGGGGCGCAGCTCCGCGTGGCCGGTCACGCCGTCCACCTCGGCCAGCGCGCCCTCCTGATAGGCCTGGAGCAGCCGCCGTGCCTCGTAGTCGGATTCCGGTTCCTCGCCCCGCCATTTCTTGCCGAACAGCATCTCTAGGCTGGAGGCATAGCTGTCCCTGCGGGGCGGCTCCTCAGGCTGGGGTGTTTGCAGGTTGGCCGTGCCCCGCACCACGCCCGGGATGCTCTCCGGGCTCTCAGAGGGCCTTTGCGGCGCTCTGCCGGAAAGGCCCTGACTCTCGCTGTCCCACATCAGCAGCGCGCCGATGTGCTTGCAGCAGGGCCCCTCGCCGTTTTCGTTGTAGGGGCAGGAGCAGCTGGCGCTGACAAAGCTGCCATTTTCCCGCAGCCAGACCTGGGTCTGGTACAGGCTCCGCCCGCCGCCGCGCACGTCGGCGCTCAGGTGGCGCACGCCGTTCCCAGCCACTTCGCAATTCAGATCCTGTATCCGGTCCGTGTAGGCCTTGGCCCGCGCGAATATCGTGCCGCCCAGCAGGTAGCGGATCTCTTCCATGTCCATCCGGGGTCTCCCTCCCTCTGCAATGCTCTATTGGTTAAGCATACCGCACCGGCGGGCGGGATGCAAGGGGTGCCGGGAAAAAAATTCCGGAAAGCACAGAAGCGCCTCATCCGGGAGAGGATGAAGCGCTTCTGTACTTTGGGATTTTTGGAACACTCAGCCCGCATTGCGGTTTACGGGCCAAGTGGGGGTTGGTTTAGGGCTGCTCAGGCGTTCTGCTTGAGCTCCTGTGCTTTCTGCCATGCTTTCAGCACATCGATCTTGCTTACGGCGTTGTCGGGATAGAATTTCATCTCTTCCGGAGCCGTTCCCTCATCGTTCAGATCGGGAACAAGGTCATTTTCCATGGCCCAGCGGGCGGCGTGCTGCAGGTCCATATCCTGCTCTTCCTGCCCTACATCGGGGTAGAGCAGTTCGGATTCGGGCATGGGCTTGCCTGCATCCTCCCACAGCATCATGGCAAGGGCGCTGCGGTTGCTGGGGAAGTAGGGCAGAGCCATCAGCTTGCCTGCAAATTCAGCGCCCAGAGAATAGGCCTGATAGCCCAGCACTGCACCGCCGACAACAACAGTAGTGCCGATCACGATGGGGCCAACGATATCGGGCTCGTCATCTTCAATGGATGCATCCTGTGTCATGGCTTTCAGGGTCACGGCCTTTGCAGGCATCACAAAGGCAAAGCTTTCCTTATCCTGATAAGCGTTCGGATCATCCAGACCGGTGATATCCCAGTGGCCAAATTTCAGACCGCTATCTGCAAAAGCATCCTTATCAAATGCAACACTCACCGTTGCACCCTCGGGGACATTAAAGGAACCGTCCTCGTTGGCATTCTTTTTAACGATCTCGGTGATATCCTCGGGGTCAGCACCATCCTTGCCGGGCACTGTTACGCTGGTGATAACGCCGCCCTTCAAGGTCAGGATGGGCATTTCAGACACAACAAAGTCCTTTTCGTCCCTTGCCAGCTCATTCTTATCCTGCTTGACAGCAGCGGTCAGGGTCTGCTTGCCGGTCTCCTTGGGAGCAATGCGGAACGCATATGGTTCTTTTACATCGCCCAGATCAATGGGCAGGCCGCCTTCCGGCATAGGCTTGTACTCGCCGTTTTTGTCCTTGTATTCGATCTCGCTGTTCTTGTTGCCAAAGTCGATGAATGCCTCACCCAGATTGGCATCATCATTGGGGGTAACCTTTACGGTAAAGTCCTTGCTTTCGCCTTCCTTGATGACGGCATCCTCCAAGCCCTCAATGGCCACAGTGGTGTGGTCAGTGGCGGCATCACGGTACTTTGCAGACACATTCACATCACTGTTCATGGTAAAGGTGATGCTTTCTGCCTTGTAGTTCTGACCTGTGGGCAGGGTAGACCAGCTGTCAAACACCATGCCCTCAGGGGTCAGGGTCTTGTCCAGCGTCACGGTCACTTCTGCGCCGTCCGGTACATAGTAGGTCTTTTGGCCGGTGGCTGCGTCAGTGCGGCTGTTCAGCTTGCTGGTCACATCGCTGCCGTCGTATTTCACAGTAACAGTGCCGCCGGTCACGGTCAGCTGGTGGCAGACCAGAGCATTGGGGTCGAACTTCCAACCGGCATAGAGCGTGATGCCATTGATGTTTGTAAACAGCTGTGCATCCGGATATCGGGTCTTGCAGTCTGCATCGGTATACCAACCTGTAAAGGTGTAACCCTGTTTGATAGGTGCGTCAAGTGCCGTAATGTCTGCGCCGTAGTCAATTTTTTTCTTCTCGCTCTTGTCACCATCTACGAGAGTCACATCAACGGTGGTAATAAAGCCTTCGTTCCCGTTGAAGTGCCATAGTAGACGCTCTAATCTAGGTTCGCAATAAACATTTGTATTACAACTAGGCTGAAAAACTCCGTTACTGCCATCGAAAGTCTCCTCTAATTGACTTGGGGCTTCAATTGTAATGTAAGGCAAGTGCCAACAATTATAAACGATATCATGCCCCAGTTTCTTCACGCTTTTGGGAATATTCAACGATTTTAGATTCGTAAGCTTAAAGGCTTCAGTGCCGATCTCACGTATTCCTTCTGACAGGGTAACACTTTCCAAGCTGGTACATCTCTCAAAAGCACCACTACGGATTATTTTGACACTCGAAGGGATCGTGATTTCTGTCAGTCCACTGCAGCCGTAGAACGAACTATAACCAACTTCTTCCAGCTGTGGCGGAAGTTCAATCTCTTTCAGTCCAGTGCATCCTGAAAATGCACTTTGCTCAATTTTTGTTACGGTGCTTGGAATTTTAACCTTGGTCAGCTCAGGGCTGCCGCAGAATGCTCTTTTGCCGATGCAGGTCAATCCATCCGGAAGTTTTACTTCATGCAGATCCGGATGAAAAAAGTAAGACTCATCGCTGCTATAATCATAATAGCCGTAATAAAGAATATCATCGCCCAGCGTCGTTACGCCCTCCCCAACGATAAGCCGTGTGATATTCTGTATTTTCTCATACCACGGAGCGCGTGAATCATCAGATGAACCGTCATAATTTGCCATGGGACCATCGCCCGTAATCGTCAAGGTATAGGTTTCGTCTCCATCGTTGTTCGGGCTCAATGTCGCTGTAACGGTGTGTTGCGTTTCTCCGCAGTCATACGTAAGTGTATTTTCCTTCGCAAATGCCGACACTGCCCCCGCAGGCAGGAATGTCAGCATCATACTGAATGCCAGTAAGAGGCTGATGAGCCGTTTTTTCATAAAAATCCTCCTTTGTCAGTCATCAATACTCCCAGTTTCTCCACAAAAAGCACCCAGAAAAAAGAAAAAAGCGCCGCACCAGCCAAATGGCTGGTACAACGCTTTGCGTTTTGTACTTTAGGGGTGCTCGCCCTCTCTATCTATGCTTTAACCCGCCGCTTCTCTCAAGGGCAGGGTGATCGTGGTACCCGGAAAAGCTAATCCCATAAACTTCTCCATAACCCCGCACCAACTGCCCTTTGGGGGCGCTGGCACATTTCCGCATAGTCGAAGAGGGTTGCAGAGCAAAGTGCAGCTGGCGGCCCATACCGGGCCTTCCGCCTTGCGTCACAGCCTTCCGACTGGTTTGCCGATCTTTCTGTTTTGCTGACAAGGTGCTTTTCGCACCTTATCATACCCCCCCCTATAAAAAATCAAGGGGTCTGGGCGAAGTTTGTGAACATTCACAAATCTATGTGATTTTTTCAGGATATTTTGATGGAAAGGCACACGCACAACAAAAACAAACCCCTGAAGAATTTCTTCCTCAGGGGTTTTGTTTAAGTCGGCGACTACCTATTTTCACGCGCCGTTTCCAGCGAACTATCTTGGGCACGA
>OLQI01000048.1_pt1 | contig 130453 bp, 119 predicted proteins | sample 1672171 | NCBI WGS metagenome assembly OLQI01 (sample SAMEA3136655, study PRJEB25190) | human gut metagenome
CTGCCAAATTGAGAATAATAAAGAATCAACGCTTCTTGCGCCATGTCGGACACCCCTTAATGCTATAATAATCATATTAACTTTACTTGGAGGAAGACAGATGGATACGCGGGTCTTAAAATACTTTTTAACCGTCGCTCATACCAATAATATCACGAAAGCGGCGGAGCAATTGCACATTACCCAACCAACCTTGTCACGGCAAATTATGGACCTGGAGCATGAACTGGATGTGCCGCTCTTTGACCGTAGCCAGCGGCGCCTTCAACTCACCAAGGCCGGAGTGCTGTTTCAGCAACGCGCTACCACCATGCTCCAGTTATTAGATCAGACCAAAGACGACCTCCACCAGCACGAAAAGGAGCTGGTGGGGACGGTTAACCTGGGCTGCGCGGTTTCCGCCGCTTCAATCGCTTTGATGAAACTCGTTGACCGGTTTCAAGCAACTCACCCGGCAGTCCGCTTTAACATCTTTGACGGGGACGGCGACATTTTACGCCGGCAAATTGATGAAGGAACTGCCGACCTGGCTTGTCTGCTAGAACCGGTTGAAGCAGCCAAGTACAACTACCTGGTAATGCCCCAAAAAGAACATTGGGGTGTGATCATGCGCGCCGATGATCCGCTTGCCAAGCGGGAGCACATCACTAAGGAAGACCTCTATAAACTTCCCCTAATCCTCCCCCGCCGGAACATCATCCGTGATGAAGTCAGCGATGTCCTTCAACTGGATCAGACTAAGCTAAATATCATGGCTAGCAACAACTTGCCCAATAATGCCCTTGAACTTATCCGGACCGGTCACTACTATGCTGTCGCCATCAAGGGGGTAACTGATATCTTAAAAGATCCTGACGTTCGGTTCATCCCCTTCTCTCCCACCAAGGAAACCGGCCATGTAATGGTCTGGCGGAAAAACAATGTTCTCGCCCCCGCTGCCGAAAAGTTCCTCCAGTACGTAGTGGACGAAAGCAATAAAAAAGCCCCCACTGAGGAGGACTAATCAAATCTTTACTTATCTTCTTCTGAATGGGTCAGCTGTGCGTAAACGTACAACACTTCATCTGGCCGGTAGTAGCCGTACACCTCGCCGACCTTCTTAAAGCCGTGCTTGGTAATCAGGTGCTGCATAATTTTGTTGTCGATATGGGTATCAATCCGAATCGTCTCGATGTCCGTCCGGTGTTCCTTAATATAATCAAGGACCGCAACGAACAGTTTTGATGCGTATCCGTGGCCGGCGTGGCTAGAGTGAATAGCGACCCGGTGAAGAACAACGTACTTATCGGTATCGATCAGCCAGTTTCCCTTCATGGTATCGTATGAATGATCTGGACCATCAACGATTGCGATAGTACCAACAGTCATGCCATCCGCGGATTCAGCGAGATACGCCCAACCATTCTTAATGTCATTTTTAACAACATCTGGATTAGGGTAATCACCCTGCCATTGGTCAATCCCTTGTTCTGCCAGTTGGTTGCTGCCATCACGCAGGATCGTCATAATTTGGTCGTAATCTTCCATCGTGGCCTTTTTAAGTTTCATCGTTATCCTTCCCCTCTGATTTTGATTGTTAATCGTTTTTCACAGAATCAACGTAAAAAACTTTACCACACTCTTTTATTTTTGCCAACTAAAAATAAAGAGCCGGTTTGCTTAGAAATTTTTTAGCTATCAATGCTATGATAGCACTAAATGATTAAAGAAGGTTTTAATTTGTCTAAGATCAAAAATTTATTTCTCTGTCTCCTTGCCGGCAGCATTGCACTTATTCTAACCGGACAGCCGGTCAAGGCCAGCCAACAGTACGTTCACTCCCCTACCCCAACACTCTTTTTCCACGGTTATAACAGCGGGGCCCATGCCGAGCAGTACATGATCAACGGCATTAAAAAAGCTGGTGTCAGCAAGACGGTCATTACCGCCGAAGTCGCGGCCAACGGCAAGGTCACACTTCAGGGCCGAATCCCCGCCGGCGCTGCTAACCCGCTGGTAATGGTCAACTTTGTTAATAGCCGCAATACCGATTACCCCCTGCAGGGACAGTGGGTTAAAAACGTCATCGTCAAGCTGCAGGAGCAGTACCATTTTAAAAAGATCAATATTGAGGCCCATTCGATGGGCAACATGGCCGTAATGTACTACCTGCTGGCTAACGCGCAGAATAAAAAGCTCCCCCAGGTACAAAAACAGGTTGCGATGGCCGGAACCTTTGATGGTGCAATTGGCTGGAATGAGCCGGAAAACCTGACCGTCGACAAGAAAACTGGCAAACCCTCGGCCGAAAATGATGCCTTCAAAAAACTCCTGCCGCTCCGTCAGACCTACCCCCGCCAAGTCAAGGTCCTCAACATTTACGGTGATATTGGCGGTGGCAACGATAGCCAGGTCAGCAACCGCTCTTGTCAGACCCTCCGCTACCTGATTAACGGCCGGGCAAAATCGTACCGGGAGGTTAAGGTTACCGGGAAGAATGCCTCCCACGAGCTGCTGCACCACAACCCAGCAGTTAATAAACTGCTCATCCAGTTTTTCTGGGCAAAATAAGGAGTCACTGGAATGGAACTGACCTTAGAACAACTCTACCAAAAAATGCGGCAGGAAATGGGACCGTCAGGCTGGTGGCCCGCCGACTCTAAAGCCGAAATCATTATTGGCGCCATCATGATTCAAAATACCAACTGGCAAAATGCTGCCCGGGCCGTCGCAAATTTTCGCCAGGCGAGTGAATTTCTCCCGGCAAAAATCCAGCAGCTGCCACTTGAGCAAATTCAGGACTTAACGCGCCCAGCAGGTTTTTACCGCAACAAGTCCCGGGCAGTGCAAGCGGTCTTTACTTGGCTCAGCCAGTACGGTTTCGATTACCAGCGGATCGTGGCCGAGAACGGTGACCAGCTGCGTAATCAGCTCTTGGCATTGCATGGGATCGGTGAGGAAACCGCCGACGTCCTGCTGACCTTTGTCTTTGGTATTCCGACCTTTGTCAGCGACAAGTACGCACGAACCCTTTTTACCCACCTGGGAATCACGGGCCTGACCGACTACCGTTCGCTCGCCAAGCGTTGTCGGCTAAGCGCCTACTTCGACCTGGCCCGGGCCCAAGACTTCCACGGCTTGATTGACGAATTCGGCAAGCAGTACCTCCGCAGTCCCGGTCGTTTCCAAGACAGCTTTCTCGCTGGTGACCGGTTGGTGTTAGAGTAACCATGACTGCTTGCACCACCAGCAAAAATTAGGTACCCTTAGAATATTAGTTAAAAAGGAGCAAGAGACGGGAATGAATCACGAACAACAGATTGCTGCTGTAAAGCGCTATACGGTCGAGAAACTGGGTGAAGATAGCACGGGCCACGGGATGGACCATATCAATCGGGTCGTTAAGATGGCCAAAAAGATTGCGATTGGGGAAGGTGTGGACCCCTTCGTTCCGGTTGCCGCGGCCTATCTTCACGACACGATCGACGAGAAGCTGGTTGCCAACGTTGACGAGGCAAAGGAAGAACTCTGGACCTACCTCGAACAACACGACTTTGATGATGCCGACATTATCACTATCATGGACGTGATTGCCAACATTTCCTTTGCCCACACCCTTGATGACCAGCCGATTCACCTGACCAAGATTGGGGAAATCGTCCGTGACGCTGACTGGTTAGACGCGATTGGGGCCATTGGGATCATCCGGGCCATTTATTACGGCGGTGCCCACCACGAAAAGATCTATGATCCACTGGTTAAGCCGCGGGAGAATATGACCCACGAAGAATACCGCAACTTAGAAGACGAAACGATTATCAACCATTTCCATGAAAAAATTCTGAAACTTGCTGACATGATGCAGACGGCAACTGCCAAGCAAATTGCCCGTCACCGCCAGCAGGTTTTGGAAAACTTCCTGGATGAATTTTACAGTGAATGGGACAACGAGTGCTAGCAAAAAGGAGCATGACAGAAGTAACTTGAACACCTCTGTCATGCTCTTTTTTGTTAAAAGTGTAAATTAAGCAGGGTCACGATACAATAGGTCATTCCACTTGCGATGACCGGCCCCGCGGCCACACCCTTGAAAACTACCACACCAATGATCGTTCCGAGGACCAGAGCAACGGTCACCTGGGGAACGGCGGCCAGCTGATTGACCCCGTACTTAGATAAAATGGCTACGGCAATCCCGGCCGCAATCGCAATCCAGCCTGCCGGCGTCCGAAAGGCCTTCCACAGGTCGTTAAAGGTAATTTGTCCCGTCGCAATCGGGATCAAGATGGCAACGGAAATCACCGTTACTCCCCAATTGATCCCCTTATTCTGGATAATCGGTAGCCACTTGGTCGTCATCGGCAGGAGTTTAAGCACCATCACAACGATACTGGCGATAATCAATGAGGTATTTTTGCCAAAAACCGCAATTGCCAGTACCAGCGCTAAAAACAACCAACTTTCCATTGTTACGTCCTCACTTCTGCTTATGTTTATCTTTGTTACTAAGGTCAATTTCCACCGAGCCCTGTGGCGAATTTTCGGAATCGCCTTCCTGCTCTTCCGGCGGCAGGACCTGTCGGCCAAGCCAGCGCCAGAACATTGCCAGGGGGCCCACCAAAACGGCATACAGGAGCGCCGTTAGTACACTGGGAAGCAGGGCCAGACGGATAAAGATCAACCAGCCTGCCCCCGTCAGTGCCCCGACCAGAGCCACTTGAACCAGATTAAGGATAAATTCACTGATACCAGCGACAATCCCTAACCAAATCAACTGTTGCTGGGTTACCCGTTGACCAAGTGGAATGTGCCAGCCAATCAGCCAACCGACAAGAAGGGCCAGCACAAGGAAATTAAGGACGAGGGGCCAATCCGCACTCGCCAGTAAAAGCAGTCCCAGGCCACCAACCAGTGCGGTGGCAACGCCGCTGACGGTTCCCAGGCCAATTGTCATCGACACTGCTACCAGGCCAGCAAGCGGCGCAACCAGGACGGCGGTCGGCGCGCTAATCCGCCAACTGTTGACACCCAGCAATAACATTAATACAACCGCGAGAATGATAATTCCCGCGGTTTTTAGCTGTTTCTTCATCTTCATTAGAGCGGCTTCTTTGACGTGTCTTGCAGCCATGCTAACGCCAAAGCTCCTTGTCCCAGATGGGTCCCGATAACCGGACCAAAGTAGCCCAGGCTAAAGTCAATTTCAGGATGGTCCGCCTGGAGTTTATCCAACCACTTTTGCCCCGCCTCTTCCGCGTTGGCATGGATAACCATTCCACGAACCGGGTAGTCGACGTCAGCAATCTTATCATTAAAAATCTCCTCACAACGGAGCTTAGCCTTCTTCATCGACCGCACCTTTTCAAAGGCTTCGATTGAGTGGTTACGGTTGTCGAATGACAGGAGCGGCTTAATTTTTAGAATCGAGCCAACAAAGGCCGAAGCATTCGATAGCCGACCACCGCGCACCAGGTTTTGCAAGTCATCAACCACGAAGAGGTCACCAACCGTATCACTCAACGTTCGGAGCCGGCTGGTAATTTCGTCAGGATTATCGTATTCTTTAACCAACTTTGCCGCCTCTAAGACGATGTAGTGCATCGGCTCCGAGGTGATATGACAGTCAAATGGGATTACCTTAATCGTATCGGCCATTTCTTCTGCAATCTGAGCAACGTTGTTCAAAAAACCAGAAATTGAGCCTGTCAAAAAGATGCTGATGGCGGCATCGTAGCCGTCTGCGGCTAGTTGCTGGTACAATTCCATCATTTCACCAATTGATGGTTGAGACGTGCTGGGGAATGAACTAGATGATTTCAGCATTTGGTAGAAGTCATCGGTTGAAATGTCGACCCCTTCACGGAAATTTTGCCCATCGATTGAGAATGGAATGGGCACTACGTGAATATTATTCTTCGCCGCCTCTTCAGGAGTGATGTTGGCGGTGCTGTCAGTCACAACAGCGATTTTCATCTTCTCTTCCTCCAAGTCGTTATAAACTTTGAATAATTGCAAAAATTAAATATCAATAATATAAGAAGCATACCACATGAACGCCGATAAACCAAACAATTCTTCTAGCTGATAAACCTTCTAGCTTGTGTCTTTTTTGCGAAAAACGTTATAATAATAACCGCATTTAACTTGTTCGAATAAAACAAAAAAGGAGTAATCACCATGTCCTTTGACGGCTTTTTCACCCATGCCATCGTGCATGAATTAAATTCTACCTTGAAGACGGGCCGCGTTGCCCGGATCAGTCAACCCTACCCGGCCGAACTGATCATCACAATTCGCGCCCAGCGTCATAACTACGCCCTTTTACTTTCGGCCAACCCAACCTATCCCCGGGTCCAGATTACCGAAGTGCCCTTTACCAATCCTGCTGTCCCAACCAACTTTACCATGACCATGCGGAAGTACCTTGACGGGGCAATCCTAGAAGGAATTGACCAGGTGGGCAACGACCGAATCATCCGGTTGACTTTTAACACCCGGGATGAACTCGGCGACAGCCAGCGCCTGGTTCTGGTTAGTGAAATTATGGCTCGTCACAGTAACATCTCACTGGTAAATGAAAAAACGGGCAAAATTATTGACACCATCAAACACGTCGGGTCTGATCAAAATCGGGTCCGCCTGCTCCTCCCAGGAGCGACCTTTGTGATGCCGCCGAAGCAGGACAAGGCGAACCCCTACCTGCCCAACCAGCTTTATAGCGACTTAGCACGTCAGTATCAGGAGCCGGCGGAACTCGCTAAGCAGCTGCAAGCCCATTATGAAGGACTCGGTCATGATACGGCCCGTGACCTTGCAGCCCGGCTGATTGCCAGTGACCACCTGCCAACAACCTACCAGCAGTTCATCCACCACTTTGACCAGCCCGAACCCGTGATTATTGACGGCCGTAAGAAGGATTTCATGGCTTTCCCACCGTTAAACGCGGCGGCAGATGAGCTCCAGTCTTTTGCTACCCTCTCTGCCCTGCTTGATAATTATTACCAGCAAAAGGCCCAGCAGGATCGTTCTAAGGAACTGGCTGGACAAGTCATCAAGGTGATTAAAAACGAGTTGAAAAAGGACCGGCGGAAGGTCAAGAAGTTAAATAAAGAACTTGACGATGCTAGTAAAGCCGACCAGTATCGAATCAGGGGCGAAATTCTCACCACTTACTTGGGCAAACTGAAGCCAGGAATGGATTCAATTACCCTGCCAAACTTCTACGATGACAACAAGCCGCTAAAAATTAGTCTGTCACCTGAGCTGTCCCCGTCACGAAACGCTCAAAAATACTTTACCAAGTATGACAAACTCAAGGCATCAGTCGCCCACGTTAATGAGCAACTCAAACTGGCTAATGCTGAGATCGACTACTTTGAAAATATTCAAAACCAGATTGAACTCGCCTCCCCGGCAGATATTCAGGAAATCCGCCTGGAATTGCAAGAAGAGGGTTACATTAAGCGGAAGCACAAGGGCAAAAAGCAACGCAAGGTTCGTGCTAGCAAGCCGGAGCAGTTCCATACCAGCGATGGGACGACTGTGCTGGTTGGCAAAAACAACCTGCAAAATGATCGCTTGAGTTTTAAGACCGCCAACAAGAACGAAATTTGGCTCCACGTCAAGGATATTCCGGGTTCCCACGTGGTCATTCGGGATACTAACCCGAGTGACGAGACGATTTTAGAAGCGGCCCAGCTCGCTGCCTACTTCTCTAAGGGACGGGACTCCGATAATGTCCCAGTTGACTACCTTCCCGTCAAGCGACTACGGAAACCCAATGGCGCTAAGCCCGGTTTCGTTACTTTCACGGGTCAGAAGACGTTGCGGGTCACACCGAAGAAACTGAATAATTAAGCTGTGTAAAGCCACGAGACCCTTTTGTCTGGTGGTTTTTATTTTAGGTTCTGGGTTTGTTTTTAGTTAAAGTAAATAATATCTTCTAAGCCGACTCCATTATAAAAAGGCCCCAGCCGGTGAACATTCCGGCTAGTGCCTCCCTCATCATCAGCTGAGCTAGGAGTAAACCTGCTTAACCACTAACAATAAGGCTGTTTCTAGTACAAATGACGAAATCAACAGTAAACTTTCCATCGCAATCGCGCGCTCCTTTAACTTAATCACTATTTTAGTAACCGCTTTCGCATTCTAGTATAGCACTTCTCCACAAAATACGTGGCACAAACAGGCCCCTGAAACTATTTTTCGTTCCAGGGGCTGTCTTAGTTATAGTAAGTGCTGGTCTTCCATCAATTCACCAATCCAGTTTTTCTTGATTTTATTCAATAGCGGCTTTTTAATCATCTTTGGAATTGGTAAGTCAATGTCTTCAAGGGGCTTTTTATCGTTCATGTAGTACATTGCCCGCATCAGCTCACGGATATCGTAAATGGAGTTGAAGACTTCGGGTACTCCCCGGTCAACATTTAAGAGCGAGTATACGGCTTCCATTGCCGTCCGGACAGAGTATTCGGTTGTAAAGACCGTATCACGGGTCGGCGATTCGGCGAAGTTGCCGATAAAGGCAAGGTTGGTAGAGCCTTCAGGAACGACCGCGGGACGGTCACCCTTAACCCGGGGCATGAAGTAGCTGGTAACAAATGGCATGTAAACCGGAACGGTATTAATTGACTCTTCCTTTGCCAGGTCATCAATTAACGCTTCCGGTACACCAAGGTGGTAGAGCCATTCCTTAGTAATTTCTTCCCCGGTGCAGTCAACAATCCGCTTTTTAATGTAGTTACCCTCGGTATCTGAGTACAGGCCGTAAATCCAGACAATTGTTTCATTTTCCTTTTGGCTCTTGAAGTGAGGTTGCCGGTGAATTGTCCAGCTCATCATCCAATTGGAGTCCGTTACCGTAATTATTCCACCGGTATTAACCTTTCCGTCATGAAGGTCCCGTTTGGTGAGCCGTTCAATGAAGGGTTCGACTTGAGGGTTCTTCACGGTGGCGGTGGCGGAAATAAACCAGCTGCGGTTAGGGATATTCTTGCAGAAAACATCGGGGTGACCAAATGCCGGTGACTGCTTTGCAATGTTTTCCCATAGCTTCCAGCTGCCACCGAGGGCCCGGGTTGGTTGCGCAACTTGGTGGTGACTGCCATAATTGGAGCTTTCCGTAATTGACCCATTAGTAACAAAGACAAGATCGTCATCAGTGAGCGCGATCGTTTTGTCTGCGCCCCCTTGCTTTAGAACAATCTGCTTAGCGTGCTTCTCCCCATTTTTGGTGTCGACAATAACATTTTGAACTTGGCTATCATATTCAAAGTTGACGTTGTGATCTTTAAGGTAAGCAAGGAGCGGCTTCGTCATTGATTCGTATTGGTTATACTTATTAAACTTGAGGGCGGTGAAGTCAGGTAAGCCGTCAATATGGTGGATAAAGCGCATCGCGTACCGGCGCATCTCCGCCAATGAGTGCCACTTTTCAAAGGCAAACATGGTTGACCAGTAAATCCAGAAGTTGCTTTCGAAGAATTCGTCAGAGAAGTAGTCGCCAATTGTCTGGTCCCCCAGTTGGTCTTCGGGAGTAAGGATTAACTTCATGAGCTCCTTGGTGGACTTGCCAAGAAGGTACTTCCCGTCCGTTGGCACCTCATTTCCCCGCTTGTAGGTTAACCGGCAGTTGGAACTATTTGGATCATCCTTATCCAACCAGTAGTATTCGTCGAGGTAGGATGCGCCTGGCACTTCCAGTGAAGGAATTGACCGGTACATGTCCCACATACATTCAAAATGGTTTTCCATTTCACGCCCGCCGCGGGTTACAAAGCCCACGTCCGGCCGGTCTTGACCATCCAATGAACCCCCGGCAACCGGGAGCTCTTCGAAGATGTGAATGTTTTTCCCTGGCATCTGAGCATCCCGAATCAAAAAGACGGCTGCGGATAATCCGGCAAGACCGGCGCCAACGATATAGGCATGCTTGTTATCTACGCCAGCTGGTTTACGTGGTCGAGCAAAAGCTTCGTAGTTTCCGTTAGAATAATACATAAGAATGTCTCCTTCCTGTAATAAGCACCAACTCTTATACTATATATTATAGCGCTTTCATCGGGTTCTTTCCCAGAAAATAAAATCGCTGAATGCTGACTGGGTGACGTAGTCCTTTAGCCCTAGTAGTACAAAAAAGGTCCCCAGTACCTGGCAAGGCCAAGCGCTGAAGACCTGATTATAGAAATAACGGCGCGGTGACGGGAAAGCCGGCAGGACCCATACTCAGTGCCTGCCTTGTACTGCGCTCTTACTTTAGGAAGTGGAGCTGGGCTCCAATAACCTTGTTTGCCGCCGGTACACCATCAGCCACGTGCAGAGCCTTAAAAGGAAAGCTCGGCTGGTACAGTGCAGTGCCCATCGTCGCTTCCCGCTTCAGGAAAGCGTTGATTTGTTCATCACTCACCTGTCCAGTCACAATCCGGGTAAAAATACCCGTTAAATCCAGCTGGAGTGCTTTGGAAAGAAAGGCCAATTCCGGAAGCGGCATCTCCTGGATTCCACGTTTAACGTAATTACCTCCTGGCTCTTGTTCAAAAAGCACCTGGTACAGTCCCGGATGGTCCTCCTTTAGCACGTCGGCAAGTCCCTGTTCGGTCAACTGCTGATTAAGTGAACCATCGACTTCCGCCGGGTATTGGACCACCGTCGGTCCCAATTCGGGATGAGCAGCGTGGATATTGCTGGTCGAGCCCAGCGGATAAGCATACTTGCCATCATAGAGAAAATTGGCGGCCAAAAGACGCTGGTCAGCACAGGTCAGCTGGGAGCGGCTGGTATCTGGAATTACGACCACCCGACCGCTGATTTCACTCTTCGCCAACGCGTTTAAGAGTTCGGTATAGCTAGCCGGGACAAAGAGGAAACGGGGCTGTTCAATGCGAACGATTTGAAGAATGTTTTCCGCGGTTGCCGGTTCCAGGTAGCGTTTATCGGCCAATGAATAGCTGAGGTTAACTGAGCTGGGGTTGGAATTAACGACAATCGTGTGGAAGCCATCCGCATGTAGCTGCCGCATCATCATCGCCACAAAGTAGTCCCCGGCGTTGCTCAAACCCAGCCGCAAGTCGCCGGTGCCAACAACCAGCGCACTGGGTTGCGCAGTCTTTCGAACCTCGTTTTCATCCTCAAAGGCAGCGTAAAAGCTGTGCGTGTGCTGAGTAAATTCACCCCCCGACGGCTCAATTTCTTTGTACTTAGCCATCAGCTGGTGGTCTTCCGCCATTTGGTAAACCTGCTCAGGGGTTGTCTCCCAGAGATGGGCAATCAGCTGGTTGCTCAGGCCATAATACTTCGCCTCCGCCAGCATTGGCTCCTTCTGACGGTGTTCAATCACGTCTTCAATCAGCAGCCGCATCCGGTTAATCTGGTCAAAGTAAAAGGGATCAATCTTGGTCATTTCGGTTAGTTCCTCAACCGAATAGCCCCGGCGCATTGCTTCAATCAGGGTAAACAGCCGCCCCGCTTCAGGGTGAACTAACTTAACTACCAGCTCATCATCAGATAGCTTTTCCTGCTCATGCAGGCGGGCATCTGTCGACTTGCGGTGGGTCGCCTCAATGGCCTTAAAGACCGCCTCGATCGGACTCCGCCCTACACCAAAGGCCGTTCCCACCGACTTCTTTTCGGTCGCCAGTTGACGGTCGGCTTCGGGAAGTTCATGAAAGCCCCACAGGGGAACCCGGGCGGCAATATGGTCCATCGTTGGTTCTACGAGTGCCGCATGGTGAATGTAATCCGCCCCGAGGTCAATATCCCGTAGTAATTTCCCGGCATACAGCTGCGCACAGACCTTCGCAATCGGGTAGCCGGTCGACTGGGCAACGAAGGAGGTCATCCGGTCAAAGTACGGACTGTTCTTAATGACGTAAAAACGGTCGTTAGCGGGATTTAGGGCAAACTGGACGTGGTTAACCCCAACAATCCGCAGTTTCCGGGTAATCGCAAAGGCGGTATCACGCATATCTTGAATTTGCCGGTCGAGCAGCGTTTGTGGCGGGTTAAAAGCAATCGAGTCCCCGGCGTGAATCCCAATCGGGTCCATGTCTTCAACCATTGCCAGCATCATCATCGTCCCAGACTGGTCGCGTTGAACCATGACCTCAATTTCCTTATACCCGGCCAGGCTTTGCTGGACCAGGACCTGCTCAGCCCGCGACTGCTTTAGACACCTTTGTACGGCCGTCGCTAGTTCCCGCCGGTCATGAACAATTCGCCTGGTACTGCTGCTCTTCGGCAGGACAGACCGGATGATGACTGGGTAGCCAAGCCGGTTAGCTTCCTGCAGGGCGTCCTGGTAATTATTGACGGTTGCGATTGACTTCATCGGGGCGTCCATTGAATGGAGGGTCCGGCTGAGCAAGACCGGATTATTGATTTGGTGAATCGTCGCCTCTGGAATTCCGAGCAGCCGAATCCCCTTTTCCCGCAGAACCCCCTTGTCCATCAGCTTTTGGGTCAGCTCAAACGCCCGCCGGTTACCCAGGGTTGGCAAAATTGCATGGGGCTTGTAGCGGTTGATAACCGCCATTAGGTTATCAACGGTTAGGGCTTCGACACACGAATGGTCAATGACGTCATGGCTTTCAAGGCTTACCGAAAAGGGATTATCATCGATAAAGATTGTGTGAATTCCCAGTTTCTTAAACTCGGTCGCTACCTGAAAGGTGGCCGCGTCGACCTCATCCCCATGCTGGATATCGTTAGCCCCCGCACCGATAATTAAGACTGAGTGCACATCACTTTCCATCAGCGCTGGGCCTCCTTTCGGTTCATTACGTCAATAAATTCATCAAACAGTGCGTTGGTCTCATCAGGACCCGGTGCCCCATCTGGGAAGAACTGGACAGAAAAGGCCGGATATTCCCTGTGCCGCAAGCCCTGAATGCTATTGTCCAACATATCGATATAGGTGACGAAGAGCTTGGTCCGGTCAACGGTCGTCGGATCAACCTGGAAGCCCCCGCCCTGGGTCGCGTAAACGATGTGGTCAGTGATCACTTCCCGGAGCGGGTGGTTCATCCCATGATGCTCGACCGGCTGACGGTTAACCTGCGCACCGTTCGCCATTGCAAACAGTTCGTGCCCCAGACCAATAGCAAATAGCGGCACCCGTTCCTCAACTTCCCGAATCGTTTGCAGGATGGAACTATTAAGGCGGTTCGGGTCCCCCGGCCCGGTTGACAGGACGACCCCGTCTGGATCTAAGCGAAGAATTTCGTCGGTCGTCGCCGTGTACGGTAATACGGTAACGTTACACTTGCGACGGCTCAGTTGGCGCAGGACACCGTTCTTGAGTCCAAAGTCGACCACGACGACGCTCTTCCCCACTCCCGGATTTGGGTAGGGCTTGGGCGTTGCTACCTGGGCGACCTGCTGACTGGTGAGCACGGTCGCGTGCAGCTGGTCAAAGGCGTGATCATCTGGCACGGGGACAATGCTCCCCTTGAGCGGTTTGCCCGCCGCCCGGAGCTTATGGACGATTGCCCGGGTATCAATATTGGTGATTCCCGGGATATTTATCTGCTTCAGATACTGATCCAGGGTCAGACGGCGCACGTTATTAGTAGCCACATTGGAAAGGGAGCGGACAACGACCCCCTTAATCGTTGGCACAATTGTTTCATAAATATTCCGTTGAATCCCGGTACTGCCAATATTCGGCTGGGTAAACACCAGCAGCTGGTTATTGTAAATCTGGTTAGTAATAATTTCCTGGTAACCGGTCATGCTGGTGTTAAAAACTACCTCGCCAAACGTGACCGCTGGAGCCCCAAAGCCTTCGCCGGCAAAAACCGTGCCATCTTCAAAAATCAGGTAACGTGCTGCCATTGAATGTCCCTCCCTGTCATTGCTTGCTCATTAATTCACTCATATTATTATAAACGAATTTTCGCCGACTGTTAATTAGAATCCGTTTTTTTCAGCTTGTCTAGCATCTGCTGGAAATATTCCGGCAACGGTGCCGTAAAGACCAGATCTTTCCCGGTTCGTGGGTGTTTAAACCCGAGGAGCCGTGCGTGCAGGTACTGTCCCCGGCCAGGCAAGGTCTTCCGTGGTCCGTACAGGGGGTCACCGGCCAGCGGGTGTCCGATTGACTTCATATGAACCCGGATTTGGTGGGTTCGGCCAGTTTCAAGACGGCAGGAAACCAGGGTGTAGTGACGGAAGCGGCGAAGAACCTTGAAATGGGTGACTGCGTGTCGCCCGTCACTCACAACCGCCTGTTTCTTGCGGTCCTTTTTTGAGCGACCGATGGGGGCGTCGATTGTTCCCGCATCCTGCTTAATGACCCCGTGGACCAGGGCCACATATTCCCGCTGGTTGGTTTTAGCCTTCAGCTGAGCAGCTAGCGAGCGGTGAGCCAAGTCATTTTTGGCAACCATCAGCAGGCCCGAGGTATCCTTATCGATCCGGTGAACGATTCCGGGACGAAATTCACCATTAATAGTTGAAAGCGGGCTATGATATAGCAAGGCATTAACCAGGGTATGATCCGGGTGCCCGGGGGCCGGATGGACGACCATCCCCTGGGGCTTATTCACGACGATGACATCATCATCTTCATACACAATGTCAAGGGGTATCTTTTCCGGTGTCAGGTCAACTTTCTGGGGTGCCTCGGGTTCAATTACGACCTGGTCCCCGACCGCCAGTTTATACTTAGGCTTGACCGGTTGACCATTAACGCGGACGTTTCCGTCCACAATCCACTTTTGCAGGTGGGAACGGGAAAATTGATTAAACTGGTGAGCGAGGACCTTATCAATCCGCCCCGTCAGCGTATCATCTACTGTTAGTTTGAGTGTATCTGCCATCTAATCTTCCTCCCGCACGACGATTACCAATAACCAGAGAACCCCGACCGTCAAACAGCAGTCAGCAAGGTTAAAGACCGGGAAGTTAATAAATAGCAGCTCAAACATATCGACCACGTAGCCATTTTGCAGGCGGTCGATGAAGTTGCCGATCGTTCCGGCAATAATCAGACACAGGGGCGCCAGTAAGCGTGGCTGCCGGCGCCACCGCCAGGCAAAGAATAGTTCTGCCAATAGTGCAACCACGGTGATGACCGTAAAAAGCCACTGCTGCCCTGCCAAAATGCTCCAGGCAGCCCCATCATTATGCAGGTTGGTTAACGCAACAAGGTTACCAAGAAATGGCTGACTGGCACCCAGGGCAATGTGAGCAACCACCCAGTGCTTAACCAGCTGGTCAGCAACTATCAGGATAACCGTTAGCAGCAAAGCTCCGAGTACTGGCACGACTAATTCTCCCTTTCCTGTTGTTTGATAAGTGCCTGCAAGCGGCGCACCGCTTTATTACTGAAGGTAAAATTCAAGACCTCCCCATTAACTGTCATTGTGACGGTATGTTTAGTAAAATGGGGTTGGCGAATATCAGCCAGGGGAATTACCAGGTAGTCCCGTTGTAAGAGCCGGCTAAAAGTCAGCTTGGTCGGGGTGACCAAGACGGTGCGCCGTTTGATTTCCAAGAAGGTTAAAATTGCAAAGAGGGCAAACAGGATGGCCGTCAGCCACTGAAAGTGAGTAATTTCCAACCAGATCACCAGACCGGCGACGAAAATCAAGAAGGTCCATGACCAGCTGATAATGGCTCCGGTCAAATCAGGCTGATAGAAATAGCGGGTTTCTTCTTCCATTATGTAATCAAGTTCCTTTCAATCTGAGGTGATTTTGAATGATCAAACTATATACTGACGCGGCAACCAAAGGCAATCCGGGGCCGACGGGTCTGGGGGCCCTAGTGCTCGCCGACCACCAGCAATTTCAGCTAACGTCAACGGTTGCCAACTGTGACAACCACCAGGGAGAATTCGCGGCAGCCGAATTTGGCTTCCACTACCTCCTCCAGCACTTTCCTACCGCGCAAACAATCCTATTTTACACTGACAGCCGCCTGCTGAGTGACGCCATCGGTAAAAATTATACAAAACATTACCAAGCTGAGCTGGACCGGCTGAATGCCCTGCTCAACCGCTTTCCCACCGTGGTGACCCAGTGGATTCCGGACGCCCAAAATCAGGGTGCCCATCACTTAGCAAACCAGGCTCTGCAATCAGTAGAATGAACTCCTCCAGTATAACAAAAAGCTGTGCTGGTGTCCCTAGTAGTTCCTTGGCGATGCTCCTATAATAGATATACGTAATAAGGAGGAATTTTAAATGAAAAAACAATCTACGACGATTATCTCAATTATCCTATTAATCATTATCGCTATCCTTGCCGTTGCTAATACGGCGCCCGTTGAGGTCAACCTGCTCTTCACCCGCTTCCAGAGCCCGTTGATTCTGCTGATCCTCGGTTGCTTCCTAATAGGGGCACTGATTATCTACCTCTTCTCGTTCTCTAACCACCTGAAACAGGGGAAGGAACTCAAAACACTCCGGGCCAGCAAAGCCGATCCGCAGAAAGTTGCTAAGCTGGAAAAACAAGTTCAAGAACTGTTGAAAGAAAACGCCGCCCTCAAGTCCGCCAATGCCAACTTGAACAAGGACCAGCAAAAAAACGCTGCCGATAATTCAGCAAAGTAAGCTAAGTGCCCCCATCTGCCCTTCACAGCCGGTGCGGGTCCTTGCCGTTTCACCCTTATATCCTTCACGTCCCTGTCGACGCGCAGCTAGTCTTTAGAAAGCACAAAGAGGGCTTCAGAGTTCGGTTTTGCCGAGCACTGAAGCCCCTTTGCTATATTAACGTTTCTTTTTGCCCCAGTATTGGAAAAGATCAGTCCGCAGGGCACCATTGTATAACTTCCGCCGCTTGGTAGCCGGCGCACCATAGTACTTTTCAAACTCCAGGTCGGCGGTCAGGATGTACTTGCTCCAGGTCGGCATTGGCCGGTAGATGTCCCCCATCTGCCGGTACAGCTCGTGGACTGCCTCGTGATCGGAAAGCCGCTCCCCGTACGGCGGGTTGGCAACGATCACCCCGTTAATCTTATCGGTATGCCAGTCCTTGACCGCCAGTTGCTTGAAAGTAATGTCATGGGTCAAGCCAGCGGCCCGGCAGTTTTCCTGGGCGATGTCAATCATGTTCTGGTCAATATCGTATCCGTGGATATCCAGTTCAACGTCGTAATCAGCCTGAGCATCAGCCTCATCGCGGACCTCGTCACTAAGTCCCGCCGGCGTCAAGTTTGTCCACTGCTCACAGGCAAAGCTTCGGTTAATTCCCGGAGCAATGTTGTGGCCAATCAAGGCCGCCTCTATCGGGATCGTCCCCGAACCACAAACAGGATCGACAAGCGGGTTATCGGTAAACCAGTGGGCCAAAAGCACCAGGGCTGCAGCCATGTTTTCCTTTAATGGCGCGCCCCCCTTATTCCGCCGGTAGCCCCGTTTAAACAGGCTATCCCCCGTAGTATCCAGAGTCAGCATGACCTGGTCCTTGTTAATCGCTACTTCCAGCGGGTACAGGGCACCGGTTTCCGGCAGGCGGGTCCGCCGGTGGTAAACTTCGCTTAGCCGCTGGACAATCGCCTTTTTGACGATGGCTTGAACACTCGGCACGTTATGCAGCTGAGAGTGGTGACTCCGTCCTTCCACCGGAAATTCAGCGTCTACCGGCAGGAAACTTTCCCAGGGTAACGCCTTAGTCTGTTCAAACAGCTCATCGAAGGTGCGGGCCGTAAACTCACCCACAATAATTTTGACCCGGTCAGCTGTCCGCAGCCAGAGGTTCGTAGTCAGGATATCCTTCATGTCACCCTGGTAGCGCACCCGGCCATTCTCCACCTGGGTGTCATACCCCAGTCGACGGAGCTCCTTGCCGACCAGGGCCTCAATTCCCGCTGCTGCAGTTGCCATTAATTGATATTTTTGCAAAAGTATCTGCTCCTCTTCGTCGAAACTTCTGTTACCATTCTACCCGATTTCCGGCGAAAGCCAAAGCTAATATTGGTCCTCCTGCATGGCGGCCGGCCAGCCGTCAATTGACTGCCGGCTATCAAGGCTTTCCAATACCCGGACATCTGCCGGATCAATGGCAAAGTCATCAATATTAAAGTTATCAACCATGTGCTGGGGATTCAGTGTCTTCGGGATAACAACGATTCCCTCCTGAACCAAGAAGCGCAGGGTAACCTGGGCCGGCGTCTTGTGGTAACGGTCGGCCAGCTTAACTAGGGTTGGGTTATCCAAGAAGCCCCGCTGCCCCTCACCCAGTGGCGCGTACGATTCGTGGATCATTCCCCGACTGGTCAGATAGGCGTGCATCCGTTTTTGCTGCCAGTTGAGGTGGGTCTCGATCTGGTCGAGGGCCGGCATGACCGTGGCTCCGTCAATAATTGACTGTACCTGCTCAGCATTGAAGTTGCTCAATCCCAAGGCGCGCACCTTACCATCCCGGTAGGCGTCCTCAAGGGCCCGGTAGGTCTCGGCATCGTTCCCGGTCGGCCAGTGAATGATGACCAGGTCAAAGTAGTCATGGTTGAAGCGGCGCAGGGATTCATCAAGGCCCTGCTTGGTTGCCGCGTAGCCGCTGGTCTGCACCTTCGTCGTCACAAAGACCTGGTCCCGTGGCAAGCCGCTCTCGGTCAGCGCCTCACCAACTTCGGCCTCATTGCCATAGTATTGAGCTGTGTCGATCAGCCGGTAGCCCGTGCGCAATGCTCGTAAAACATTCTTAGTCGTTACCGTCGGGGCGGTCTGGTAAGTCCCATAGCCCACCATCGGCATGAAAATGCCATTGTTTAATTCTACTGTTTCCATTTTATGACCTCCAATTTATTCCCAATACTCTTCATACTTACGGGAGGCAGCGGTGCTAGCATCAGCCGAAGCTGGCGTTGGTTGCTGCTTCGTGGTGTCTACGTTCGGGACTGGCTCAGCAGCAATTTCATACGCTAGCCGGTCGTCACCGCGATAGTCGATCGTCACCTGCTTGCCAGAGAAAAACCATTCCTCAGCAAACTCGACGTAAAAGTCCACGCCACCCTGACTAACAGTGGCCACTGCTTGATCAGGCTGTTTAGCCTGGTAATTAATCCGCACTTGATTACCCTGTTTCTCCGCCCAGACAGCCACCTGGCTGCCCCTGGCGATTCCCCTTTGTTGGAGCCAGTCACTGGCCCGTTCAGTCACCACTAATTTCATCCCGTCCACTTCCTTTCATTATAAAAATAACATAATTTAAAAAAGAGGGTACAAAAAAGGGCCTAAACTCAGCCAAAAAAGTCGAGTTTAGGCCCTTGTCATTTGACATGTAACCGAGCTAGGCTTGCTTTTTATTAAGGCTCCCATTCCCGGTCCATTTTTTTACAAGGCGGTCGTTGAGAAGGAACGGTTCTCAAGCGCCCGTAGCAGGGCATCAACCGTATCTAACGCTGTCAGCAGCGGGATGTTGTGTTCGATTGCCGTCTGCCGGATGATAAAGCCGTCCGAGTTCTTCGCATAATCATGGCCCATCGTGTTGATAACCAGGTCGACCCGGTTATCCTTGAGCTTGTTGATGATGTTAACATCCCCATCATCCTCGCCAATCTTGCCGACCGTTTCGACGTGGAGGCCGCTTTCCTTCAGGAAGTCCGCGGTCCCCTTCGTTGCGAGAAGCCGGTAACCAATCAGGGCAAAGCGCTTCGCCAGTGGCAAAATCGTCTCCTTATCGTTATCTTCAATTGTCAGCAGGACGCTCCCGTTATCCGGCAGCTGCATCTTAGCCCCAGCAAAGGCCTTGTAGAGTGCCTTTGCGAAGGTCTGGTCGCTGCCCATTACCTCCCCCGTCGACTTCATCTCGGGGCCGAGGTAGGCATCAACGTCATCCAGCTTGTTGAAACTGAAGACCGGTGCCTTGACGTGAATCGTCTTGCTCTCTGGATAGAGGCCATCATGGTAGCCCTGGTCCGCCAAACTTTCCCCAAGGATTACCCGGGTTGCTACCTGGGCCATCTCAATTCCGGTAATCTTGCTCAGGAACGGCACCGTCCGGCTTGCCCGCGGGTTGACTTCCAAGACATAGGCCTCATGGTCGTGAATGATGAACTGGATATTCATAATTCCCCGGCACTTGAGGGCAATCGCCAGCTTCTTGGTGGCATCGACAATCTGCTGCTTGATGTCATCGTCAAAACTCTGTGGTGGGTAAACCGCCATTGAGTCTCCCGAGTGAACCCCCGCGTGTTCAATGTGCTCCATAATTCCTGGCAGGAGCACGTCCTGACCGTCACAGATGGCATCGACTTCACACTCCCGTCCTTCTAGGTAGGCATCAATCAGGATCGGGTGGTCGCTCGCCACGTCGGCGTTTTCCTTGAGGTATTGGCGGAGTTCATCTTCGTTATAAACGATTTCCATCGCCTTTCCCCCGAGGACGTAGCTCGGCCGAACTAACACTGGATAGCCAATTTGTTTAGCGGCGTCGATAACCCCCTGGTGGGTCGTGGCGGTCAGACCAACCGGTTGCTTTAAGTCAAGCTGCTTGATAATCTCATCGAAAATCCGCCGGTCCTCAGCAGCGTCAAGGTCCTTGACACTGGTCCCCAGGATCCGGACACCGTTTTTCTCCAAGCCGGCCGCCAGGTTGATTGCCGTCTGACCACCGAACTGAACGATGACCCCTTCCGGCTGTTCAAGGTCGACCACATTCATAACGTCTTCAAGTGTCAGTGGTTCAAAGTAGAGCTTATCCGAAATGGAAAAGTCAGTTGAGACCGTTTCGGGATTCGAATTCATGACGATAGCTTCGTAGCCCAGTGCCTGCAAGGCCTTAACACAGTGAACGGTGGCGTAGTCAAATTCGACCCCCTGTCCAATCCGAATCGGGCCAGACCCGATGACCAGGACTGACTTCTTATCCGTCCGCTGGCTTTCGTTTTCCCGGTCGTAGGTACTGTAAAAGTATGGGGTTGCCGACTCAAACTCGGCGGCACAGGTATCAACCATCTTGTAGACCGGCACAATCCCGTTAGCCTTGCGCAAGTCCCGCACTGCCGCCGGAGTCGTTTCCCAAAGCCGGGCAATTGTTGGGTCACTAAAGCCGTACTTTTTGGCCTGTCGCAGGGTGGCGACATCGTTTGGCTGGTCCTTGATTGCCTGCTCCAGTTCAACCAGGTGGGCCACGATATCAAGAAAGTAGTCGTTAATCTTAGTCAGCTCGTGCACGTCGTCAATACTGTAACCGCGGCGGAAGGCTTCGGCAATGTAGAAGAGACGATCATCCTCCGCATGAACCAGCTTGTCCTCCAAGGCGGTATCGGTCGCCGCATGGGCCGGCGCAGAGTACAGGTCCTTTTCGTCAATTTCCAAGGAGCGAACGGCCTTTTGGAGGGCTTCCTCGGCGGTCCGACCAATTGCCATGACCTCCCCGGTCGCTTTCATTTGACTGCCCAGTCGGCGGTCGGCCCGGGTGAACTTGTCAAACGGCCAGCGGGGAATCTTGCAGACTACGTAGTCTAGGGCCGGCTCAAATTCGGCGTAGGTCGTGCCGGTAACCGGGTTCTTGATTTCATCCAGCGTCAGGCCAACCGCAATCTTTGCCGCCATCTTAGCAATTGGGTAGCCCGTAGCCTTGGAGGCTAGGGCCGATGACCGGGAGACCCGGGGGTTGACTTCGATCACGTCGTAGTGGTAGCTGTTGGGGTCAAGGGCCAGTTGAACGTTACAGCCCCCCTCAATCTTCAGGGCGCGAATCAGCTTGAGGGCACAGTCCCGCAGCATCTGGTAATCACGGTCGGAGAGGGTCTGGCTCGGTGCAAAGACAATCGAATCCCCGGTGTGGATGCCGACCGGGTCGAAGTTTTCCATGCAGCAGACTACCATCGCGTTGTCAGCGGCGTCCCGCATTACTTCAAACTCGACTTCCTTGTAACCGGCGATTGACTTTTCAATCAAACACTGGGTTGCTGGCGATAGGTCCAACCCGTTGGCCGCAATCGTCCGCAATTCCTCATCGTTGTGGCACATTCCACCACCGGTGCCACCCATGGTAAAGGCGGGCCGGACAATGACTGGGTAGCCAATCTGGTGAGCAAACACCAGCGCTTCGTCAACCGTTTCAACCGTTTGAGAAGCCGGAACCGGTTCGCCAAGACGCTGCATCAGTTCCTTAAACTTTTCCCGGTCCTCGGCCTCATCGATTGAGGCCAGCTTGGTCCCCAGCAGTTGGATGCCGAGTTCATCCAACAGGCCCGTCTTCGATAAGGCTACCGCCAGGTTTAAGCCAATCTGCCCACCCAGGGTCGGCAGGATGGCATCTGGGTACTCCTTGCGAATAATCCGGGAAACGGACTCGACCGTCAGCGGTTCGATATAAACGTGATCGGCAATTTCATTGTCGGTCATGATCGTTGCCGGGTTGGAGTTCACCAGTACGGTCTCATAACCTTCTTCCCGTAAGGCCAGGCACGCTTGAGTTCCTGAATAGTCAAACTCTGCGGCCTGCCCAATGATAATCGGGCCAGAACCAATCACTAAAATTTTATGAATATCCGTGCGTTTAGGCATTCGTCCGTTCACTCCTTTGTTGGTCTACCATGCTAATGAAATCGTCAAATAGGCTATCGGCGTCGTGAGGACCGGGAGCCGCGTCCGGGTGGAACTGGACGGAGAAGGCTGGATACTGCTTGTGGCGCAGGCCCTCAACCGTCCCATCATTGACCTCCATGTGGGTAACCAGCAGCTTTTTCGCGTCCACCGAAGCTGGGTCCACGGCATAACCATGGTTTTGGGAGGTAAAGTCGATTTCGCCAGTGGCAATGTTGCGAACCGGGTGGTTGAAGCCCCGGTGGCCGAACTTCATCTTGTAAGTCTTAGCACCGTTCGCCAGTGCGAAAACCTGGTGCCCCATGCAGATGCCAAACAGCGGCAGGTGCTTTTCCACCTCAGCCACCATCTTGGCCGCCGCTTGCATTTCTTCTGGGTCACCGGGCCCGTTGCTCAGCAAAATGCCGTCCGGCTTGAGGTTGAGAATTTCTTCGGCCGTCGCGGTATATGGCAGGACGATCACGTTGCATTCCCGTTCTGCTAGTTCCCGGAGGATACTGTGCTTGATTCCGAAGTCGATGACGACGATGTTGCGCTTCGTTCCCGGGTTCGGGTACGGCGACTTGGTCGAAACTTGGCTGATGATGTTAGCCGTTGGTGCCGCTGTCTGGAGTTTTTTAACGATGTCTTCCAGATTGGCCACACTGTCAACAATGGCACCGCGCAGGGTCCCGTGATGGCGGAGCTTCCGCACTAGTTCCCGGGTGTCAATCCCCTGGATACCCGGAATGCTGCGGTGGCTGAGGAAGTGCGGTAAAGTATCCTGCATCCGCCAGTTGCTTGGCCGCCGAGCAACCTGGTGGCAGATCACACCTTTAATTTGCGGTTCCAGGGATTCATAATCATCGAGGTTAACCCCGTAGTTGCCAATCAGCGGGTTGGTAAACACCAGGATCTGGTTGGCATAGGACTGATCCGTGATCGCCTCTTGGTAACCCGTCATCCCCGTGGTGAAGACCACCTCACCGAGGGTTGAGCGGTCGGCGCCAAAGGCTTCCCCGGCGTAAACACTGCCGTCTTCTAATACTAGGTAGCGTTCCATCATTAATCTTCCTTTCGTTCATAAACTACTTGACCATCGACTAGGGTCATGACCGTCGCCCCGTAAACGTGATCACCGGTAAACGGCGTGTTAATGCCCTTGGACTGGTAATCTTCCTGCTTGATTTCACTTTCGTGTTCCAGGTCAAAAATTGCGATGTCGGCAGGCTTTCCCGGTTCCAAGTGCCCCGCCTGATCCAAGCCAAACAGGTCTGCCGGTTTAGCTGTCAGCAGGTCCAGGAGCTTTGCTAAGCTGCAAATACCGGTCTTGACCAGCTTCGTGTACAGTTCACAAAAAGCCGTCTCGCTTCCGGTAATCCCGTTAGCCGCCTTGGTAAAGTCGCTCGGCTTGTCGTCAACGGTGTGGGGGGCATGGTCAGTCGCAATCATGTCGACCGTCCCGTCCAACAGCCCCTGGAGTAACGCCTGCCGGTCTTCTTCACTGCGTAGCGGTGGGTTCATCTTGTAGTTGCTATCGCCGGCCGGAATGTCTTTGTCGGCCAGCAGCAGGTGATGTGGAGAGGCCTCACAGGTAACGTTCACCCCCTGCTGCTTGGCAAAGCGGATCATGGCAATGCTTTCCTTCGTGGAAACGTGGCAAACGTGGTAGTGAACGCCGGTCGCCTTGGCAAGCACCAGGTCCCGGGCCACCTGGGCTGATTCGGACACGCTCGGTGCACCCGGTACGCCCAATTCACGAGACCGTATGCCCTCGTTCATCACTCCACCGAAGAGGAGGGAGTTATCTTCGACGTGGGCTGCTAGTGGCAATCCCGCGGCAGCTGCACCCTGCATTGCCTTATACATCGTCCCGGCAGTTTGCACCCCGCTGCCGTCATTAGACACGGCAAAGGCGCCGGCTTCCTTGACGCCGGCAAAGTCAACGAGCTGGTCGCCGTTCCGCCCGGTCGTAATCGTAGCGTACTGGGCAATGTGAACCAGTCCTTCTTCCTGGTTGCGTTTGACCATTTCCGCAACTCGTTCCGGCGTATCCGGTGCCGGTTCAACGTTTGGCATCGCACCAACGGTCGTAAAGCCACCGTGCGCCGCAGCGGCAGAACCGGTCGTAATCGTTTCCTTCTGGGTCTGACCGGGGTCGCGGTAGTGAACGTGGACATCGACCAGGCCCGGTACAACCAGTTTGCCACTAGCATTAATTACCCGGCCAACCTCATCACCGAGGTCGCCAAGGTCACCAAGCGCCTGAATCTGACCATCATCGATCAATACATCGGTTTTCACTAATTGACCGTTGGTATATACGGTCCCGTTTTGAATTAAGGTTTTCATTATTGCAGACCTCCTAGGTGCCGTCCCCGTACTACTGCTTCTAACATTGCCATCCGCATGAAGACGCCGTTTTGCATCTGCTTGAAGAAGGCCGACTTTGGTGCTTCCACCAGGTCACCAGCCAGTTCGACATCGTGGTTAATCGGACCCGGGTGCATAATCAGGCAATCATCCTTCAGACGGTCGTAGCGGTCGTGGTTGATACCGTACTGTTGATGGTACTTAGCGGCGTCGAAACTAGTTTCGTTAGCATCCCCGGCGTGCCGTTCGTGCTGAACCCGGAGGAGCATCAATACATCAACCTGGTCAACCAGCTCGTCTACCGGCAGGTACTTGCCATACTTGTCGAAGCGGTGGTCATACCAGTAATCTGGACCGGAGAAGTACACCTCCGCACCGAGACGAGTGAGGATTTCCATGTTCGACCGGGCCACCCGGGAATTGGTGATGTCCCCGACAATAGCAACCTTCAAACCGTTAAAGTGACCGAAGTGCTCATGGATGGTCATCATATCCAAAAGACTTTGCGAAGGGTGCTGACCACTGCCGTCACCGGCATTGACAATTCCTAAGTTCAAATGCTGACCCGCAGCCGGGTTAATCAGCGGTTCGTAGTAGGCATTTTCGCTGGCCCGGATGACGGACAGGTCCACGCCCAGGGCATTCATGACCAGGCAGGTATCGTAGAGGGTCTCCCCCTTGCTCATTGACGAATGGGCCGCGTCAAACGGAATTCCCGTCAGTCCCAGCTTTTTCTCGGCCATCGCAAAACTGGTGTGGGTCCGGGTTGAATTCTCAAAGAACATATTGGTAACGTAGACCGGCTGGGTCAGTGTCGGCGTTGCGCCCCCCTGCTTAAAATATTCGGCCCGGTTAATCAGGGCGTTGATCTGGTCAACGGTTAATTTTTCAACACTTACGAAATGTGGTAATTGAACAAGTTCTGTCATTATGATTCTCCTTATACTAAAAAAGCCTGGGGCAATTGCTCCGGGCGTACTGGTCGCTAGTTTTCTCGCTAGCGTAGATACCATGACGCCCTCTCTGGAGCAGAATTAATGGTTGCTATTTAATTAGTTCGACCTTATCCTGGTCATCAATTTCGGTCATGTTAACCCTGACCGCCTCACTATTCGCCGTCGGGACATTTTTACCAACGAAGTCCGGCCGAATCGGCATCTCCCGGTGCCCCCGGTCAATCAGGACTGCAATCTGGACTGTTTGTGGCCGACCCTGGTCCATGATGGCATCCATGGCTGCCCGCATTGTCCGGCCGGTGTAAAAAACATCATCTACAAGGATCACCCGCTGGTCGTCAATCGAAACTGGCAAGGCTCCTTCTACATGGCTCTGACTTTGCGCTGCCTGACTAGGCTGGTCATCACGGTAGCCGGTAATGTCCAGGGCAATTACTGGAACCGTTGCCCCTTCGAGCTTCTTCATCTGCTCAGCGATTCGCTGGGCGATAAACTCGCCGCGGGTCTTGATGCCAATCAGGACTAGCTGGTTAGTACCCTTGTTCTTTTCGATAATCTCGTAGGTGATCCGGGTCAACGCCCGCTTCATCGCCATTGCATTGATAATCTGCTTATTCATAAACACACCTCTTTCTGCAATGCCCCAAAAGAAAAGCCCCTAGACTCATCCGTGTAGTCTAGGGGCTCCAATACCAAACAACTGGTATTCTCGTATTTTTAGCCGCACCTTACTAGCCTCACGGGACTAACTTAAAGGACATTGATTGTCTATAAAGATACCAGCTTTTAAGAAAATGTCAAGACGATCTGGAATTTTATTCTGAATGCTACATAAGATAACGTGCTTTCCACAAAAAAAGCCCGGCAGAACCGGGCACCTGTTTGCAAGAATCTGTAGGCCATGTTTTGTCGTAGTATCACCATCAGGCAATGGCAATACCGAGGTAATCATCTATCTCAGAGCAAAAGCTCTCCCCTGGAATCGCTTCAATTCGCTATCCAAAGCTCCCCTACCGTAGTTTGGGTTTACCGCTTGAGGGGTTTACCGCGTTCCACCGTTAAGGTTTCCCTTAACGCTTCGTCACTGTGGCACTTTTCAGGAATACTGAGGCATAGTAAAACCGTAGCCCGTTTTTCCGCCGTCACCGGGCAAGCCGGTGCCCCGCCTTATTTTTTCAGCGAGCACAAACACTACAGGCATCGCAGCCTGTGCGAGCATGGACCTTCCTAACACAACAATAGCTGTGCTCAATCACCCAAGACTTGCAAGTAAATATTATAAACTTTTACCGCGCACTAAAGCAAGTGTGAATCTTCGTTATTGTTATTTTCCCCACCGAGTTGGGAGCCAAAGACCCGCCGTTCCAGGTTGGATAAGCGCTTGAGGATATCCATATTGGTAGCGGATGATACCGGCTGCCGGCTAGCAGACCGACTCGGCATCGAAGAGCCCACCTCGACCTGGCGGTTTAATTCGTCAACCTTCGCTTTGAGCCGTTCGTTCTCGTCGTTCAAACGGTCAACTTCCTTGTTGTAGGCGTCGTAGTCCTTAATCACATTGTCGAGGAACTCGTCCACATCAGCCATGTCATAGCCCTTACCAATGCTCTTTTCTTTAAACTGCTTGTGCAGGATGTCCTGCGGCGTGTAATTAATACTATCCAACCTTAAACACCTCAATCTTTAGTTTGCGTAATACACTAATAATGGTAACAAATTTAGCTTCGATTGCAAGGGCCAATTAGTAATCCTGTTCAGCCAGCTTCCGCTCCCGTTGCTCTTCGCCCCACTCGATTGCTGCTTCCTGCAGTTCATCAAAGTCCACGAGGTCGACCGGGTAGTCCTGCTGGTCACCGTACTTTTGGGCCAGTTCGTAATCGTACTTTGGCTTGCCCGGATGATCCGGGTCGTACACCATCAGCATGCTGTCCGTGTGGTCCAACATAAAGCGCTGGTACAAGCGGAGCTGCTCCGGTGACTCATAAGGCTTAGTCGTCACCTCGCGGGCAAAGTCAACCCGATCACGCAGGTTTAACAGCCGGTCGCGGTTAGTGGCGTTCCACTGCTGACCAAAATCTGCAAACGGCAGCATCATCGCAACCTTTAACTGGCGAAAGCTCTTTTTAAGTTCTAGGGCCACCGCCGCTCCCCACTGCTCGATCCCGAGCTGGGGCCCGGTAATCACCCAGAATTCATCGTCATCCTCTTCTAGCAGACTCGTCAGCCGTTGCGTAAGGACCCGCTTGACCACGGCTACTTTGGGGTCATCATCCTGAAAAGCATTTAATTCATAACTGCGGTAGCCTGTTAACCATAAACGACGCATAATTTCACCCCCGTAACTGTTCTGTATCAATCATTTTACATTTTTTCTGGTATAATATAATGCTAGTTAGGAGAGTGAGCAAATTGACTATTCACTATCCCAATGGTCAGCACCCTCACCAATCATATCACGCTAACCGGGATTTACCGACCCCCCACCAGTCGATTTACGCGAAGCGGGGGATGTCGTTGGAAGACGAAATCAACCATAGCAACCAATACTACCTTAGTCGGCACATCGCAGTTATTCATAAAAAACCGACGCCGATTCAGCTAGTCAAAGTTGACTACCCGAAACGCAGCGCCGCAGTCATTAAGGAGGCCTATTTCCGGCGTCCTTCTACCACCGACTACAATGGTATCTATAAGGGCTACTACATTGATTTTGACGCGAAGGAAACCCGTAACAAACGTTCCTTCCCACTCAAAAACTTCCACGAACACCAAATCCGGCATATGCAAGAGTGTGTGCGGCAGGGGGGCATTTGTTTTGCCTTCATCAAATTCACCGAATTGGACCTGGTATACCTTCTACCAGCCAGTACCCTGATCCGGTACTGGGATGCCCAAGCAAATGGTGGCCGCAAATCAATCCTGCTGACCGATATTCAGCAAGCGGGATTTCCTATTGACTACCAATTGAATCCGCGCTTACCATATCTTCAAGCAGTCGATCAGATTATCGCTGCAAAGAACAAAGGAGCCTATCATGTCGAATAACGAACAACCGACTCGCAGTTCCCGCCGGCAAACCGACGAAGAACGCGACGAGGAACAACGAAGCGGCGGTTTAGTTAAGAAGATTATCCTCTCAATTGTTGGGGTCGTCGTCTTGCTATTCGTCGCTGGTGCTGCCCTCTTCTTTTACTACGCGTCGAGCGCGCCTAAGATTAGTCAAAGCGAATTAGCTAGTCAGAATGGAACAACTATCTATGACAGCCAAAATCGGGTCATCTCCCGGCTGGGCCTGCAAAAGCGTGAATACGCCAAGGATAGCCAAGTTCCTACGACCTTAAAGCACGCGGTCGTTTCCATCGAGGACCGGCGCTTCTACAAGCACCACGGGGTTGACCCGATCCGAATCGTGGGCGCCGCGACCGCAAATATCTTTGGCCGTTCCGACGGGATGCAGGGTGGTAGTACCCTTACCCAGCAGCTGGTCAAATTATCCGTCTTTTCCACGGCGGCTTCGGACCGGACCTTTAAGCGCAAGGCCCAGGAAGCCTGGCTGGCAATCAATGTTGAACGGCACTTCAGCAAAAACCAGATCCTCGATTTCTACATTAATAAGGTTTACATGGGGAACGGGGTCTATGGGATGCAGACCGCGGCCCAGTATTACTACGGCAAGGACCTTAACCAGCTCAGCCTCTCCCAACTGGCTCTGCTGGCGGGGATGCCCCAGTCACCGACCTACTACAACCCCCTGTCTACTAACACCCAGGCCGCAACGCGCCGGCGGAACGAGGTCCTAAACGCGATGGTCCGAAGCAAGTACATCACCCAGGCCCAAGCGGACAAGGCCGCTCAAGAAAGCATTACCGCTGATCTGGATTCCAGTCACGGCAATACTTCTAATGGGGACGTTAATGTTGATGAAAAGGTCATTGACCCGTACATTAAGGAAGTGCTGGCCGACCTGCAATCTAAGGGCTACAACCCTTACAACGACGGTCTGCAAGTCCACACCAACATTGACCTGGCTGCCCAAAAGCACCTCTATACCGCGGCTAACGATACGGTACCGTTCCAAAGTAACCAGATGCAGGCTGGTGTAGCGGTCACCGACCCGCATAACGGTCAAGTGGTTGCCATGCTTGGCGGCCGGCATACCGGGAACGTAGTTTATGGTCTGAACCGGGCCGTACAAACCAATAGGAGCTCTGGTTCGACTGCCAAGCCGTTAATGGATTATGGTCCGGCAATTGAGTACCTCCAGTGGCCGACCTTCAAGGCGGTTCAGGACACGAAGTTCTACTACCCAGGCACCAGCATTGCCCTTCACGACTTTGATAACAAGTACAAGGGAACGATGACAATGCGGGCGGCCCTCGTCCAATCACGGAACGTTCCCGCAATCCGGACACTGCAGGATGTGGGAATCAAACGGGCTACGACCTTCTTAAATGGTCTTGGTATTTCGCAAAAGAAGCCGTACACCCTGCAAAACGGGATTGGTCTCTACATCTCCCCATTACAAGTATCTGCAGCGTACGCAGCCTTTGCTAACGGTGGGACTTACTACGAACCATACTATATTTCTTCAATCACTACTCAGGACGGTAACGTCAAGCGCTTCAGCTCCAAGGGACACCGGGCAATGAATAAGGCCACTGCTTACATGATGACCGATATGCTCAAGGGCGTCTTCACTGATTCCCAGGGTTCTGGACGGGAAGCAAACATCAGTGGCGTTAACCAGGCCGGAAAGACCGGGACGACCAACTACCCTGGCGGCAACCAGTCTGGGGTCATGGATTCCTGGATGGCTGGTTACACCAAGAACTACTCGATTGCTGTCTGGACCGGTTATGACCGGCCACAGTCAGCCAGCCCGATTTCCGACACTTACACCAACTCCGCCCAGTGGTTATATAAGGACGAAATGCAGTACCTTGATAGCCGGAACCATGCCTCCAACTGGAAGATGCCAGACACGGTCGAGGCTGTCCGGGTCAATGGTAAACGTCAGTTGGTTATTAAGGATTCCAAGTGGGCCTTAGAGTACGCGGCAATTGATGATGACGGCGACGACAGCAGCAGTAGCAGCAGTGAAAGTCGTTCCTCATCACTTAGCAGTTCGATTGTTTCTTCGTCTTCAGTCTTTAGTAACAATCAGGAGCAAAACAGCTCCAGTCAGACGACCCAGTCGAGCAACGCTAACACGACTACGCCGGGTAACGGGAATGCCGGTAATAATAACAATGGTCAACAGACGTCACCAAGTAATGCGGGACAATAATTAACCGCTAAAACTCCCCTGTTGCAGATAAATTAGTCTGAAATAGTGAACGCTATATAGCACAACGGCCCATGCCAGAACTACTTTTCTCTGGTATGGGCCGTTGCTGTATCTAAGAGAGTGGGACAACGACGCTTAGCTGGCCTGTCAGGATAGCTACGCCGCACAACAAGACTATTTGAACTGCCAGCCAGCTACTGCGCTGTTGCATTTTGTCTTTAAAACAGTAAAGAGACTGAGTTAATTCCCAGTCTCTTTTAAGTTTCTTAAATGGAACAATCAAACCTGAATCTTTCGACGGCCATCCTGCAAGAGGTAAATCGCAACCAGGACCAGGATAATCCCGATAATTTCCACCCAGTTCATGAAGAGGTGGAAGAAAATCACGCTCAACACCGAGGTAACGATTGGCTGCAGGGCATCCATAATGCTGACCACGTCCGATGGCGCAAAGTTCGTCGCGTGCAGCAGCAAGCCAAATGGCAGAATCGTTCCGAACAGGATTACCGTCCCCACTGATAACACGAGGGTCGTCGAGATGTGAGGCGGGTTGACCCACATTGGACGGTAAAGGTTAAACAGGACCCCGGCAATCATTGTCCCCCAGCCGAGGACAACCAGTGGCGGGTTTTTGGCAACGGCCCGCTTCGGCAGAACAACGTAGAAGGCGGCCGTGATTCCGGACCCCAGGCCCCACAGCAGGGAAACCACTGGCAGCGACAGTGAATGCAGGTTACCCCGGGTAACGCACATTACAATCCCAATCATTGCCAAGACAAAGGCAATGATGTCGCTCCGGAGTGGCCGTTCCCGCAGGATAAAAATATCCCCGAGGACAATAAACAGCGGTGACAGGTACTGCAAAATCGTCGCCGCGGAGGCGTTCCCCGTCTGGACTGCATAGTAGAAAGTCAGCAGGTTCAGCATCAGGCCAAAGATTGCGTAGGTCACAACCGAAATAGCAGTTTCCTTAGTCTTAAAGACGTCGAAAGTTCGCTTCCCATAAATGCAAAAGCTGATTGCCAGAAGAATCACCCCGGTAATCAGGGTCCGGGTCGAGAGCATCCAGGTTGCCGGAATAGCTAAGTTTTGCGAGATCAGTTGGAGCACCGTCCCGGAAATCCCCCACATGACGGAAGCGAGGGCCGCCCAGCCAATCCCTTTCATTACCTGCCGTGACAAATTACCATTATCCATTTTCATCCATCCCTTCTCTACTTCTACTCACCTAGTTTGTAAATTGGAATCTTGGGGCCGCGTGGTTGTTTGCCCTTACCACTAGCAGCTGCTGACTGCCCCCGCTGTTCCTCAAACTGTCGTTCATGTTCCTCAATATCATGCTGACTGCGCAAGCCCTGATGAGCCCAGCTTTCCAGGATACGCTCCATATACTTCAGGTTGAGTGCACTGTTCAGGACCGCCTGGCGTAGGGCCAGCTTGATCATTACCGGGCTATAACTATCCTTGTCCAGCCAGTCATTGACGATCTGCATCTCCATTGACGACAGGGGCCGGTTGAACTCGGCTTCCAACTGGTTAAAAGTCTTCATTCGCTCATTGGCTCCCGTATCGTCTTTTTGCTGGTCAGCCTGCTGCTCATCATAAAGAACCAGGCGGTTAATCAGCGGCGTAAAGTCATACACCGCCTCCTCCTTGCCGTCCGCCTGACGTTGCATTTTCTGCTCCGCAAGACCGTTGACCATCATCTGGTGAAGCTGGTCAAACACCTGCACTTCGGACGTCCCCAGGTTTTTCGCTACCTGGCGGATATCGGGATTAGCCACCCCCTGGTCTTGGTACGACTTCAATTGCAGGTAGAGCACCAGCTGCGAGGTCGTCAGCCCTAATTCCTTGTAATGGTGGAGCAGCAGGTTGCTGATTAGGGTTTCCCCTGCTGCCAGGTACCGCTGCAAGATATTCTCTGCCATTTAACACCCCTCCTAGATAAGAGGTTGGGAGAAAATGTAGCTTTCTCCCAACCTCTTTGTAATCTTATAGGTTATTAATCTCTTGAACATACTTCCCGGTCTTGAAATTGATCAGGTCATAGCACAGGCGGCCCTTCCCGTTACGGTAAGTGACTTCCCAAACAGCCTTATCGTTAAACACGCCCGGCGCCACCTTGAGGATTTCGGCGGGATGCCGGCGCTGCCTGGTCATTGTCCGAACCTGTTGAGCAGATAAGCCGTCCGCCTGCTTGAGCACCCGGATGTTGCCGCCTTTCTGCGGAACAATCACCAGGATCGGCTGGCCCTGCTGGTTCTTGCCGGCTACCGTGTAGAAGGTGCTCTCCCGATTATAGATGTAAAACTTTTGCGGATCCTGGAGATGACCGTATTTTTCGGCCAGCTGGATGGCCTGCCGGCGAGCGGCCGCCCGCGGTTGGTTGCTGACTGCGTAAGTCACCCAGCCTACCAGCAAGATTACCAGAATTACCAGCAAAACATTGCGGACCCGTTTCCGAAACGAACCGCGACTCTGCGCTTGTTGAACTTCACGTCGACTTTGCATTCTTGCTATCCCTTCCTCAGCTTCTGATGTCAATCTTTTAGATTATATCAAAAAATTAGCAACTAGCGCTAACTAATGGTGCTTTTTAAGAAAATTATTAGCAGTCCGCACCAGCTGGTCGGTCGGCAGAATGGTAAGCGGGTAGTCCCGCTCCAAGTTTTTCATGATCGTCTGACCGTACCGACGGGTCAGGAGTCGCGGATCCAAGATTACCGCGACCCCCGTGTCCGTCTCGGTCCGGATGAGGCGGCCAATCCCCTGCCGGAGCCGCATCGTCGCTTTCGGCAGCTCAGACTGGTAGAAAGGATTCTTTCCCTGTCGTTTAAGCAGGCTATTGTAAGCCCGGTTCATAATTTCGTCGGGAGAATCAAATGGCAACCGGGTAATGATCAGGAGTTCCAGGGCCGTATCCGGCAAGTCAACACCCTCCCAGAAACTGGCGGCCCCTAGCAGCAGCGCGTTTTCTCCAGTTGAGAACTGCTTTAAGATTTTTTCTCGGCTGCCGGTGATTCCCTGGGCCAAAATATCACGCTGGTTAAACAGGTCGGTCTCGCGCAACTGTGAATAGACCTGGTCAACCATCAACAGGGAGTTGAAGAGGACCATCGTCTGACAGTTGCTGTCCTTGGCCAGATCATAAATCGTCTGAGCCAGGTAGTGAACATAGTCCGCATTCTTCTGGTTGCCAGGCAGTGGAGCATCCTTAGCAATCAGGACCTTAGAGTGCTGTTGGTAGTCGAACGGCGATGCAAAGCGCTTGGTCAGTGTTCCCCGCCGGTCTAGGTCTAACTGCTGGTATAAATACTGCGACCGGCTCGAAGTAAAGAGGGTTGCGCCAACGAACAGCGGCTGGGCAAAGTACGGGTAGACCTGCTCCGTTAAGAAGTGGTTGACCGACAAGAGGCCCCCACGGAGGACCATCGTACTGTGCTCGGCTGACTGACGAATCGTTAGCCAAAACGCCGCCTCCTCACCCCGGTGGCGGAGGGTTTCATTAAAACTGTTCAAGGTCGTGTCAGCGTCCACGAGCGTTGTCAGCTGACTCTGAAACTGGCTCATCAGGTAACGGTCACTCGGCAGCCACCGCCCCGCCTGCTGGCTAAAAATGTGGCGCAAGGCGGAGAAATGCAATTGCACGCTCCCCAGCGCTTGTTCTAGCTCCATCATTACCGGTCCGCCGATGTCGAGCAGTTGTTCCAGCTGTTCGTTTGCCAACGGCTGCTCAATCAGCTCGTTGTCCGTACTCGTAGTCGACTGCTGCATAAACTGACGGTAAAGTGCCTGTTGAAACTGGTTAACGGCCTCGCTGACGTGGTGCAGGTCCTCCCGGAGCAATTCAACGTTGTAGCTCCCCAGGGGGTGGTCGGCGAAAATGTTGACCAGGTTGCGCTCACTACCATTACTTACTAGGCCATCCAAAATATGAACGGCCGCCCTGATTTGCTGAAAGTTAAACTGCCGCCGCGATTGGCGCAGGATGTTGCGACTGAGGTGCTGGGCCTCATCAACTACCAGGTACGGCCGCCGGGTGCCATCCCCCAGTAACTCAGCATGGGCTACCAAGTAGGAGTGGTTAGTAATGATCACGTCGGCTTGGTCGAGCCGCTGGTTCCGCCGAACCAGAAAGTCATCCCTGTAAAACTCACTCTTCGGGTTGAGCGTCCGCACACCCCGGTGGCGAATCTCGGTAAAGTATGGCGACCTCGTAGTTGTCAGGTTCAGTTCATCAAGGTCCCCTGTCGTCGTTTGCAACAGCCAGACGAGGATTTTTGCCTTAATCAGCTGGACCAGCTTGGAATCTTCAATAATACTCAGGGAGTGCACGAACTTGGCAAGGTCAATGTAATGCTGGTTGCCCTTAACCACCACGCTATTGACGGTAAATGGCAACAGCTGGTTAAGCTGCCGAACAGCCTGACTATCGACCTGTTCCTGGAGCAGGTTCGTGGCGGTGCTGACGACAATCCGTTTGTCAGGGAAGGCAGCGTAGGCCAACGGCAGCAAGTAGCCGAGGGTTTTCCCACTCCCCGTCCCGGCTTCCACAACCATGTTTTTGGGTTCATCATGCGTGTAGTTATTGTAGATACTATTCATCATCTTGGCCTGGACCGGACGAAAAGCGAGCTGATCTTTAAAGAGCTTTTCCTTTGCGCGCCGGGTGGCCGGGTAACGAACCTTGGCGGTGGCTTTTTCTACCGCTACTGGCCGTTGCTTATGCAAGACCAGGCCATGACTGACGAACAGGTCCTCGCTGAGCGGCTGCGGGTGGGTACGACGCCGGTCGAGCTCAGCCGTGAACACTTCGGCTGTCTGCTGAGGCAGGTCCAACTTCATCTGAACCAGCTGGTCAAGGGTCACCGTCGGCAGGTCATGAACCCGCTTCAAGAGGTCGACCAGCAAACTGGCGGTCGCCTCGGCGTCAGAGACCGCACTATGCGGATGGTCATGCTCGATTTGCAAGCTGCTCGTCAGGTCCCGCAGGCGGAAGCTCTTCGCCGTGGGCAGCAAGATTTGACTGAGCGTCACCGTGTCAATGGCCTTGATTGGCAGCGGTGGGTAGCCCGCCCGTTCAAGTTCCGCGTTTAAAAACGGAAAATCAAAGTTAACGTTATGAGCGACGAACGTTGTACCCGTCAAGAGGCTGTAGATTGTCCCCGCCACATCTTCAAAAAGCGGGGCCTTGCGAACGTCCCGGTCCTGGATGCCGGTCAGCTGTACGACCGCCCGGGGAATCTTCTCCCGCGGGTTAACCTTTGTCTCAAAGTGGTTGATGACCTGGCCGTCCTGGACAAGAACGCAGCCAATTTGGATAATGCGGTCACCGTGATTAACACTGGTACCAGTCGTTTCCAGATCAACGACCGAATAGATCGGCGCGGTCCGGTCACGCTTGGGTGTCCGCCGTTTATTCTTCTTTTGCAAAATATCACCGGATTTCTCCTATTTTATTCCTAATAGTATGATACACCATTCTTCCCCGGCCGCGGGGGATTAAGTCGCCGATTTCTTTAGATTTGGTTACAAGTCAAGTCTGCCCCTTTGACTTTGGACCATTTTAAGTTATGATGGAAAATGGAATTTTTATCTGAGAAAGTAGGTTACGATGGTGAAACAACAGGGGATTGGAACGAGCCATGCCAAAATTATTTTAATGGGGGAGCACAGCGTTGTCTACGGACAGCCCGCAATCGCGCTTCCGCTTCCCAACGTTAAACTCACGGCGACCATCGAGCACATGCCGACTAGCGAGCAGCTCATTGCCAGTCGTTACTATAACGGTCCACTCAGTCAACTGCCTCCGGCGATGCGCGGCATTCAAAAGTTGATTGGGGCCCTCACCCAGCGCTTTGCTGGTGAAAAGGATGGCTGGCGCCTGACAATCGCTAGTGAACTGCCCGCAGAACGCGGAATGGGATCATCAGCCGCAACCGCAATCGCGATTGTGCGCGCTTTTTTTGATTACTACGAAAAGTCCTTAGACCGTCCGACCCTGCTCCGGCTCGCCGATATCGAAGAGGAAGTCACCCACCGGAGCCCCTCTGGCCTGGACGCGGCCACTAGCTCGTCTGCTAACCCGCTCTACTATGTCAAGGGTCAGGCCGGACAACCGCTTGAAATGAAGCTCACGGCTACGATGGTGATTGCCGACACTGGAATCAAGGGGGCCACTAAGGAGGCCATTACCGACGTGCAAGCCCTCATCCGAAAGGATCCGGCAAGCGCTAACCAGCATATTGACCACCTGGGCGCACTAGTAAAGGATGTCCGTGGTTTCCTAGAACACAATGAAGTCGGTAAACTGGGGATGGCACTCGATGCCGCCCAGGCTGATCTAACAGCTCTCGGCGTCAGCAATGACCAGCTGGATCACCTGATCGCCGTTGCCCGGGCAAACGGCGCCCGGGGGGCCAAACTAACGGGGGGTGGCCGTGGCGGCTGTATGTTTGCCATCATGGAAACCGCCCTCGGCGCCCGCAAGCTCGCCAGCATCCTCAAGGAGAATGGCGCGGCGCAGACTTGGATTCAACCACTCGACCAAGGAGGGACGATTTAATGGCGACAGCGAAAGCCCACACCAACATCGCCCTAGTCAAGTATTGGGGCAAAAAGGACCAGGAGCTGATTATTCCGCAAACGGACAGCCTGTCCTTAACGCTTGATGAATTCTACACCACCACCAGGGTCAACTTTGACCAGAAACTAACCGCCGACCAAGTAATGATCAACGGCCAGCAGCTTGCCGGACCAGCGGCCGCGAAAGTGACCCACCTGTTGGACATTGTGCGACAACGCAGCGGCCTAAGTGCCCGGGCACGGGTAGATTCGCAAAACCACGTGCCCACGGCGGCAGGATTGGCCTCTTCTGCCTCCGCATTTGCGGCTCTGGCGGGTGCTGCGAGCCGGGCGGCTGGTTTACAGCTGAGCCGGCGCGAACTTTCCCGACTGGCACGCCGGGGGTCCGGTTCGGCAACCCGGTCAATTTATGGCGGCTTAGTCGAATGGCAGGCCGGCCACGATGACCGAACTTCCTACGCGCTTCCGATTATGGAGCAAGTCGATTTTGGCATCGAAATGATTGCTATCCTTGTCGACACCCATAAGAAGAAGGTTTCGAGCCGGTTCGGTATGCAGCAGAGTGTCTCGACCTCTCCCTACTACCGGGTCTGGGCAGAAGTGGTCGCCCGGGACATGGCGGCAGTTAAAAAGGCCATTGCGGCCCAAGATATTGACCAAATTGGGGCCATCGCCGAGGAAAACGCCCTGCGAATGCACGCTCTGACACTCTCCGCCGACCCCGGCTTCACCTACTTTGACAGTGATACCATAACGGCGATGACCATTGTCAGGGAGTTGCGGGAAAATGGCGTCAACTGTTACTTTACGATGGACGCCGGGCCGAACGTGAAGGTCATTTATGACCAAGCCAACCGGAAAGCAGTCTACTCGACCCTGGCAGCCCAGTTTGGTACTGACCGGCTGGTGGTTGCTAAACCGGGACCGGGAATTGAGATTTGGAATGATTAATTTGGATGAGAAGGGAACTTACGCAATTGATTACTGAAAAAGCACCAGGAAAATTATACATTGCTGGCGAATACGCCGTGGTTGAAAATGGTTATCCCGCCGTGCTGGTCGCCCTTGACCAGTTTGTCACCTGCACGATCAAGGAGTCGGCGCGGGAAATGGGCCAGATTTTTAGCCGGCAGTACCACAACAACCAACTGCTTTGGCGGCGGATGGGTGACCAGATGGTAGTGGATAAGAGGGATAACCCTTTTTCCTACATTCTCTCTGCCATTAGGGTAACTGAGGAATACGCCCGGCAGTTCGAGCGGGAACTGCGGATCTATGACTTGCAGATTGACAGCCAGCTCGACAGCCAGAACGGCCGCAAGTACGGCTTAGGTTCTTCCGCGGCGGTCACCGTTGCCACTGTGAAGGCCCTCTGCCGTTTCTATAACCTCCCCGTAACAAAGGACGAAATCTTCAAGCTGGCGGCCATCGCCCACTTCGAGGTTCAGGGTAACGGCTCGCTGGGTGATGTGGCAGCATCCGTGTACGGAGGCTGGATTTCCTACCACTCCTTTGACCGGCAGTGGCTCGCTCAGCAGCGTCAATACCTGGACATCAAGTCCCTGGTCGACCTTCCCTGGCCTGACTTGCAGATAGAATCCCTGCACGCCCCGGAGAACCTCCAGCTCCTAATCGGCTGGACCGGCAAACCGGCGTCTACCTCTCAGCTGGTCGACAAGATTTCCCTCTTCAAGGCCCGGCGGCAGGACGATTACCACCGCTTCCTTGAGGAAAGCAAGTCCTGCATCCAGCGGATGGTCGATGGCTTCCACCAGCAGGATCTTGAACGAATCAAGCGGGAAATCCGCTATAACCGCGACCTCCTCAAGCAGCTTGGGGCTAACTCCGGTGTTGACATTGAAACTCCCGTCTTAAACCGCCTGTGTCAGATTGCGGAACAGTTTGGCGGGGCAGCCAAGACCTCGGGGGCTGGGGGTGGCGACTGCGGAATCGTCGCTATCGACCAGAACGCCGACTTCAATGCCGTCCTAAAGTCCTGGGCGCAGAACCACATTGAACAGCTCCCCCTTAATGTCCACTTTATCTCTGACATCAAGCGGCGGGTACAGCAGCACCTGCCGTTGCATTAACCCACCGGGACTAATAATGCACTAATGCCCCATTATTTTAAGGAGTAAGTTTATGGAATCGCGTCAAGCACAACGGAAAAATGAACACCTTTCCCTCGCCCGGAAGTATTACGACCAGGCACACGCCAGCCACCCCTTCGATCAGGTTCGGCTGATTCACACGGCCCTGCCCGAAACAGCGGTGGCGGACGTTGATATTACAAGCCCACTGACCAAGCAAATCCGGCTTAACGCTCCCTTCTACTTTGAGGCAATGACGGGTGGCAGCCAGGCCGCATTGACTATCAACCGCCAGCTCGCGCGAATTGCTGCTAAGTACCATCTAGCAATGGCAACTGGGTCAGTCAGCATTGCCTTGAAGGATCCCGCTGCACGGGAATCATTTACCGTGATTAGGGATGAAAATCCGGACGGAATCGTCATTGCAAACCTCAGCAGCGGAGCCAGCCTAACGGATGCCCGGGCGGCCATTGACTTATTGGGGGCCGACGCACTGGAGCTGCACCTCAACGCCGCCCAGGAGTTGGTAATGCCGGAGGGTGATCGCCGGTTCTTCTGGCTCGACAACATTCGTGAGTTGGCAACCGCTCTTGACGTCCCGGTGATTGTCAAGGAGGTTGGCTTTGGGATGAACAAAGTCGACGTTGCTAAGCTGGCGCAGACCGGCATTGAGGCCATTAATGTCAGCGGACGGGGCGGCACCAACTTCGCCCTGATTGAAAACCGCCGCAACCACAAGCAGGACTTCGCCGCACTTGCCCAGTGGGGACAAACAACGCCTGAATCCATCTTAGAAGCCCGGGCAGCTAAGACTGGCCTGCCGATTATCGCCTCTGGGGGAATCAGCTCACCCGTAGACCTTATCAAGGCCGCCGCACTGGGGGCCAGTTCCTGTGGAGTGGCCGGCTACTTCCTGAACATTCTCCAGGCAGCCGGGCCAGCAGCACTCGACCAGGAAGTCGTGAATTGGCTGACCGTGATTCCCCGCTTAGTCGCCCTGCAAGGGGTCGAACACATCACCGACCTCCCGGTAATGGCAGACACTGTCCTGGCGCCGGAATTAACTAACTATGCTCAACAGCGCCAACTGTTATAATTTAGAATTAAAAGTAAAAAACCGCCGAATCACCAGTAATGATTCGGCGGTTTTTACGACTGCAATAATTAATTATTTGTTCCAGTGTTAATTACCGGCTGGGTGCCCCGCTCGCTGACAATCGCAACCATGATGTTGTTAATAATCTGGAGGCGCTGAGCGTCGGTCAAATCCAACTCGGTTTCCCGGGCAAGGCGGTCAATGGCGTCCTCCGTAATGGAGACCGCCCCCTCAACAATAATTTTACGAGCAGATAGAATGGCGGCCGACTGCTGTTTCTGCAACATTGCACTGGCGATTTCGGTTGCGTAGGCCAGGTGAGTTAGCCGGGTTTCAATAATTTCGACCCCGGCAACATTGAGCCGTTCTTGGAGCTCCGCGGTCAACCGGTCTGACACCTCTGTTGGGTTGCTCCGCAAGGTCAGGGCATCCTCATCCTCAAAGGTATCATATGGGTACTCACTTGCCACGTGGCGGACAGCCGACTCACTCTGAATCTGGACAAACTGCTCGTAGTCATCGACAGCAAAGAGTGCTTTGGCGGTGTCAACTACCCGGTAAACGATTACGGCAGCAATCTCTACTGGATTCCCTTGCGAGTCATTGACCTTGAGAATCTGACTATTGAAGTTGCCAACCCGTAGCGATACCCGTTCCTTCTCGGTAAAGGGCACCGTCAAAAAGAGGCCGGCATCCCGGATTGTCCCGATATAATTGCCGAAGAAAGTCAGGGCCTTGGCTTCGTTTGGCTGGATAATGGTCAACGAAGTAGCAGCTACTGCTACCAGCACTAGCAAAATGGCACCGATCACCGCGAGACCCACCTGGTCAGCGGTCAACCCCCGGTAAACCAGCCAGGCAGCAACCAACGCGACTATAATCGTGAGGAGGAAGGCTAAGTAGCCGTTGATATGAAACGCATTCTTTTCTTTCATTATTGGTTGTCCTTTCTAAAAGCGTAATCCTTTGGGGTAAAAGTTTTTCACCGTTCCGTTAACTAGCTTACCAAAGCCGACGTTAAAGCCCTGGCAGGTTAACAGGTACCAGCCGTTGGAAAGCTCAGCCGGCCCGGACAGGACATCCCCGTGAACGTAGGAACGCCACTGCTCGGTGCTAAGGTCAATCCGGCGGGTCGTTACCGCGGGGTCAATCGCCAAGGCCAATGCTAGGGCCGGTTCAAAGCGCCGTTTTTTAAACGTCCCCAGGTGGAGACCTGGTCGTAAGGCAGTTAACCCCTCGACGGACGATATTTCAGCTGGCATGTCATAAAGCTGGTCGCCATAAGTCAACAGTTGATGTGGCTGGTAATCCGGCATGAACCACTGGCAAAAATCACTAAAGAGTTGCCGCTGCTCCTTAGTCACCCCATCCTGCTGGTGACCCTTGCGGTGTTTCTTTTTCTTCTTCGCTTGTCCACTAATTACTGACCCTGAACCAGTAGCCGCCAGTTGGAACTTGGCAATAAAGTGCCCCTCCCCTGCAATGTGGTGGGGGAAGAGCCGCACCGCCTTGGCTAAGTCAGGATTGCCATCAGCCCACTCCGGCCGACCATCATCCATTCCCGGGTATTTTTTGATTGGAACCATCGTTAACCCCGGGTAGGTAGCCAACAGCCAGGCAGCATTCTGCTCGTCCTCTTCCGGGGCAAAGGTACAGGTCGAATAAACCAGCGTCCCCCCTGGCTTTAACATTTTCAGTGCCGAAGCGAGAATCTTCCGTTGCCGGTTAGCACATTCGGCCGGGTAGTCCGGCGTCCAGTATTCCATTCCCGCCGGCTCTTTCCGAAACATCCCTTCACCAGAACAAGGGGCATCCACCAGAATCCGGTCGAAAAACTGGGGGAACTGCTTTTCCAAATCAGCTGGGCTCTCGTTAGTAACTACCGTCTGGGCGGTCCCCCACCGTTCCAAGTTTTCCGCCAGGACCAGGGCCCGTTTGCGAAAAATTTCGTTGGCAACCAGCAAGCCCTGATCCTTCATCTTAGCGACCAGGTGGGTCGTCTTGCCACCAGGGGCCGCACAAAGGTCAAGAACTCGCTCGCCTGGTTGGGGAGCAACCACCTCGCCGACGTACATGGCAGACGGTTCCTGGCTGTATATTGCCCCGGCAACATGGTCGAGCGACTTGCCATCCACCGCTCCCCGGTAGCCGGTCGGGACATACTCCACCTTTCCCGTCGCTCTATCAAGCGTCGCGGTCGGGGCCGCCTTGGCCGGGTTGACCCGAAAACCGCCGGTCGCTGGCTGGTCAAAGGATGTCAAGAAAGCCGGTGCCTCGTCGCCGAGCAGGTGCTGGTATTTGTTAATAAACGCATCTGGTAGTTTCATCAATTATCCCTCATTTCTCTTCCCCACCATTATACAGTAATTTCTGGCTGCCACGAAACAGTTCACATTTAGCAGCGATTCCCGTATAATTACTTGATAAGTATTTTTTATAAAGGAGTGACGAACGTGGATCAGCACTTAATCGCCCTCGATCTCGACGGGACCACGTTAAATAACCAGTCCGCCCTCACCCAGGAAACTATCCGCACCCTGCGGACCCTGGCGGATGAAGGCCATATCGTCAGTATCATTACCGGCCGGCCCTACCGGATTGCCCGGCATATCTATGACCAAATTGGAATCAAGACACCGATGGTCAATTTCAATGGTGCCCTGACGCACATCCCCCACGAGGCTTGGGATGGTGAATACGAGGTGGCACTGACCCGGGAACTGGCGCTGGATCTGCTTGCCAACCGCGAACAGCTCGGCATCAAAACAATCACCGTTGAAGACAAGTACCGGGTCTGGGCAAACCACCCCACTAAGGACCTGCCCGAATTCTTACCGGACCACCTCCGGGATGACCAGCTGCTGACGGCCGAGAACCTTACTGGCCGACCAATCTCACTGATTATCGAGTACCAACCGGGCCAGGCTGAAAAAGTCATTAAGGCGGTCAACGAGAAGTATGGCACCTTCGTAGAAGCACGGGTCTGGGGCGGTCCTTACAATATTCTGGAACTAATCCACCGCGGCACGCACAAGGAATCAGGAATGTACTACGTTGCCAAGCAGTACCAGATTAACCGGTCCCACATCATTGCCTTTGGCGATGAACATAACGACCTGGAAATGCTGGATGCTGCCGGCCGCGGGGTCGCAATGCAAAACGCGATTCCAGACATCAAGGCGATTGCCGACGACGTTACTCCGGTCGATAACGACCACGACGGGTTGGCAAAGTACCTTCAAGAATACTTTAAACTTAGTATTTAAAGCACCTTAATAACGTAACCGATAATGAGGAGGATAAAAAGGCCGGTAACCACAGTGATGAAGCTGCGGTGCTGGCTGACAAAGCGGTCGGTGGCCAGCAAGACCAGGCAACCACCACAGGCAATGATCAAGCCCAGGACAACCATCATCATCCGTTGCGGGGTGTTGGTCACAAATGCCGCCCCAACAATCAGCAGGCCGACAAGGGCGAGGAGCAGAGAGAGTTTTGTTCGCATCCTATTACCTTCTTTTTTATAATTAAAGTGCAGTAATTTAATAATTATTAGCACTTTTGATACTTTATTTAAAAATTTTGTTATAATGAAGGCGAAGGCGATTTTGCAATCACCCTCGCCAACATACTTCTACTAGGGGAACTGTGACCAGGGTGTCACGGCTCCCTTATGTATTTTAGCATGCTTTTTCTGCCAATAAAAGCCGAAGCATAACAAGAGCTGAAAACAAAATTTAACTAAATCGGCTGATAAATAAAGAACAGGCATTTAGACGTTCGTCTTTGCCCGCAAAAAGTCTCAGAACATTTCCTCACGCTTCACTGGCCACCCGCGGCAGAGAAAAGAGGCTGGGAGAAAACTCCATTTTCTCACCAGCCTCTTGCTAGTTCTTAACTATTATAAAGATAACGTGGAAAACCAATAGGCTAACTGCGTGTCGTAACCACAAGGCTAGTGTCTAGCGCCGCGAAGCAAGGCTATTTGCCTACGAACAATAGCCGACCCGTGCCGTGTCAACTATCGTCCTAGGCTAGTCATACGCCTTGTCAAGGAGGTTATTTCCCACTCCCAACCTCCTTCGCTAAAAGGCAATTGTGAGAACCCTGGCTTGAGCAGCTTCCAATTCGGCCGCAGACATGTTAATAAAACGATTGACAAGCCGCGGAGTCACTCCAATGTCATTAGTTAAGAAGTCGTGAATCGTGCTGATCGGCACCCCAGCGTGACGGAGGTGCTGAATCGTCATGGTCACCGCTAGTTCCTCCACATGAGCAGCGGACAGGGCAGCTGGTGCGACTTCAACGACACCCTGATAGTAGCCATTCATAAATGTCCGGTTCATCCAGCACACCCCCTTTCGTGTCCCGGCTTACTTAATGCACTTTGAGAGGATTTGGTTATACTTGACCAAGTCCTTTAGTTTTGCCGTACTTTCCGGTTCAACTACCAGTACCGACTGACGGTCGGCATTATCATCCTGCTGCTGGGCTCCCCAGACGCTGAGTGACATCATCAGGCGCCGCAGCTGTTCTCCATCCTCAGTCAGCGAATACTTATTTTCCGTATCCCGGATTGGGTTAGCAACACGAAGGTTTTGTAATTGACACAACTTTGCTGATAACTCTTCTTCTGACAAGGCTGGAATCAATTCCAGTAATTCCTGCTTCGTAAAGGTCCGGAAGCCTAGCCAAAAAAGCAGAACTGGTGCCCACTCGTCTTGTAAAATTTCATTGGCATAAGCTAAACCACTTTCTTTAGTTTCCTTTGTCATAGTTATCAATTCCTCCTATTCACAAGTTTGATAGCTAAACCCTTGGCACCTTCTATTATAACTTGTCCGCTAATCAGTTGAACATTATTTGACAAATTTTTCATATTTTTTAAGGGGCAGGCCAGCATAACCAATGACGCTATTAAGCCGCCGCTGAAAATCAGCATCTGGCAGCTCGCCAAAGGTTGCCAAGAACGCCTTGTTAGTAACTGCCATCACGTAATTTGCGAGAATCTGCTGGTGAATAGCTAGTCCCTGCTGGTGGCTCAAGTACGTACCGGAAGCAGGCCGCAAACCGCTGCTGTCCTGGTAGACCCCCATCCGCCACATTGCCCCTTCGATATTCGCTAATTGGAGGTTGGCTACCTGGTCAGCCGCGGCCAAGATCCGCCCAAAGCTGCTGAAACTTGCGTCAACCCGAAGCTGGTACAAACCACCCTGTCCCTTGAGGATGATTAGCAGGCGGTTGAGCCTCTGTGAATAGCTATAAGTATCTAGGTGGTGGGCCATGTAATAGACGACTTGACGGTTGCTGGCGCCATGAGTAGGAACCAGCCGGTAATGCCCCGAAATAATTGCCTGGGTCTGACAGCGGGCCAAGGAATAATAAGCGGCTAGTTCATGCCGACAGATGCCATTCTCCTTGCGAAAACGGCTGAGACACTCCTGCAGCCGGCAATTCAAGATCACCGCCTGCCCCTCCCGAGTTAGGATCAAGGTTTGCTGCCGGTAGGCGGTCAGGGCTAGTGTATTATCAAAGCGCGGCTGAAAGCCTTCCATTTCCGCGTTAATCTCAATGGTCGACAGGTCGCTAAAGTCAAACGTCTTCATAAAAGTCACAAAGACTCCTCCTCAAATTTTAAAAATTAGCATTTCTCCCCCAAAGTAAGAAAGCGTTTTCACAAATAATAAGATACCAAGCACGTTTACCCAGCGTCAACACTTTTTTACCCTGCTAATACCCTTTTTTATCGTTCGCTTAGCTGCTAGTAGATGCCTATAATCAACGGTACTCAGGAGCTCTTGAGAATTTATCACAAGGATGATTCTCAGTATGAAAAACGAAAAAATCACGAACGGTCTGTATTTCCTAATGGACGATAAGCGAACCGGAATTATCTATGGGGTCCTTAAACGGCTCCATATTACTCCCTGGCAGGATCAGTTCGCCGACCTCTTCCAAGACGGCTGTCTAGCCTATGCGACCGCCTTTGCCGACTTCCCTGGCGATCCACGGACCAATAGCCGGTTCCCCGCCTACGCTTATCAGAAAGTCTACTGGCGGCTGTTAGACGAACTGCGGCACCAGCAACGGGGCCTAGCCTTGACCGAATACTCCCTTGACGACCAGGATAACGAGCCAACGGAACCGCTCCCCAGTACCGGGGCCGGATTAACGACGTGCTTAGACAGGGTTTGTCTCCAGCATTTGCTGACCAAGTGCACCCCTAACCAGCAACGCTACTTAATCGGTAAATTGCATTTCCACCTCACCGACCGGGAAATCGCAACCCGTTTTGCCGTTAGTCCCAGTGCCGTCGCCCAGTGGAAACGAGGCCTGATTGCCAAGGCACGACAACTTGGCTACAATAAGGATGAATTTGAGGTGAGAAAATGACAAAACACCAGATTAGATTTGACCAGGACTGGTTCAACTCCCGTTATGCCGGTGAGGATGCTGATGACGGCTGTCCGAATGAATTGAGCCTGTATCGGCAAGCTAATAGTGACCAGCTTACCCTCCTGCTATCTAACATCGACTTTGTGGGAAGCAGCCATGACAACACTTACTTGCTAGACAAGTATGACGCCCAGGCGCTGGTTCGCTTTTTAAAGCAGTGGCTGGATGAGTAATGAAAGAATGGGCTAAACATTACCCGCAACGGTTAAATGACCACCCTAGGGCGAACTTACATTGATACTATATTTTCAACAAAAGGCCGGACGGCAACTCGATTGAGTTTACCGCCCGGCCTTTTTTGCCGTAGCCTGATTTATTTAGTTGTGCTTTTTCTTTTTACCAATTCCAAGAAAGGCACCAAGAGAAGCAACCAAGCCAGTAACTATTCCCATCGCAGTGGATGGCTGACTGCTGGTACCAGTTTGCGGAAGAACATGTTCTTTGACTGATGCCGCAGGCTGACGAGCACTAAGGCTGTTAGCACTAGTGGTCTGACCATTTCCACTTGATTGACTAGTTTGACTAGTCAATGATGGCCTAATGTGTCCACTCGTCGATGCCGGCGTGCTGGTTGAACCAGATTGTTTTACAGGCTGGTAGTAAATATCTACGTAGGTCGTGGCACTATCTGGTGATGCAACAGCAGCGGAAACTACACTTGGCTGAGCCACATATCCATAAAGCGCTGGTGCCGCATAAGCAGCAAATGTTCCATCACCCTCTGGAATCCATGCGCCCCATTTAATCGAAGACTGACTTTCAGCCACACCGAACCGTTTAAAGGTTACCGATTGCGTTACTTCATACGTCGTGCCATCAGAGTAATGGTGTCTAATAATCCGTCTAACTGTCTTCGTATCAGTTAGTGAGTCGGACGTAGAGCCCGATGTTGACCCACTAGTAGATGAACTGATTGAAGCACTTAGCGATGCAGATGTCGAAGCACTCGTCGATGCGGATATTGAGGCACTGATCGAGGCGGACGTCGAGGTACTCAGTGACGCAGACGTAGAGGCGCTAATAGATGCCGATGTTGAGGCACTTGTGGAGGCGCTCATCGACGCTGACGTTGATGCACTTGTCGAGGCGCTGAGCGATGCGGATGTTGAAGTACTCGTGGATGCGGATATTGAGGCACTGGTCGACGCTGAAATCGAAGCGCTGGTCGAGGCACTCGTTGACGCACTAATGGATGCTGACATCGAAGCACTTGTCGAGGCGCTCAGCGATGCAGAAGTTGACGCACTCGTGGAGGCGCTAATTGATGCTGACGTTGATGCACTTGTCGAGGCGCTGAGCGATGCAGATGTTGAAGCACTGGTTGATGCACTAATCGACGCTGATGTCGATGCGCTAATGGATGCGGATGTTGACGCACTAATTGAGGCACTTGTCGAAGCACTAACTGAAGCACTTGTCGATGCACTGGTTGATACTGACGTAGATGCACTCAGTGATGCAGAAGTCGAAGCGCTAATTGAGGCGCTCACTGATGCGGAAATTGATGCACTTGTGGAGGCGCTGGTTGAAGCGCTCACTGATGCGGACATCGAGGTACTTGTGGAGGCGCTGGTTGAAGCGCTCACTGATGCGGACATCGAGGTACTCGTCGACGCGCTAATTGACGCTGACGTAGATGCGGAAATTGAAGCGCTAGTTGATGCACTTGTGGAGGCGCTAATGGATGCGCTGAGCGATGCGGACGTCGAAGCACTCGTTGATGCTGACGTTGACACAGAAGTAGATGCGCTAATGGATGCTGATGTTGATGCACTGATTGAAGCAGACGTTGAAGCACTCATTGATGCACTGGTCGAGGCGCTAATTGAGGCCGATGTTGATGCACTCGTCGACGCACTGATTGAGGCCGAAGTTGAAGCGCTCGTTGACGCACTAATTGAGGCACTTGTCGATGCACTGATTGACGCTGACGTTGACGCAGAAGTAGATGCGGAAACTGATGCAGACATCGAGGCGCTAGTTGACGCACTAATTGATGCAGAGGTTGAGGTGCTAGTTGAAGCGCTGAGCGATGCGGATGTCGACGCACTCATTGACGCTGACGTTGAAGCACTAGTAGAGGCACTTACCGATGCAGACGTCGATGCACTCATTGATGCGGATATTGAGGCACTCGTTGAAGCACTGACTGAGGCCGAAGTCGAAGCACTCGTCGACGCGCTGAGCGATGCGGATGTCGATGCACTCGTGGAGGTACTAATCGACGCACTTACCGAAGCAGATGTTGATGCACTGATTGAGGCCGATGTTGAAGCGCTCGTTGATGCACTGACTGAAGCAGAAGTTGAGGCACTCATCGATGCAGATGTTGATGCGGACATTGAGGCACTTGTCGAAGCGCTCATCGACGCTGACGTTGAAGCAGAAGTAGATGCGCTAATTGAGGCGCTAATTGACGTGGATGTCAATGCACTCGTCGAGGCTGAAATCGAGGCGCTAATTGAGGCGCTCATCGATGCCGAAATTGACGCACTCGTTGAAACGCTTGTCGACGCGGATGTGGAGGCGCTCATCGATGCACTCAGCGATGCGGACGTCGAAGCGCTGAGCGATGCTGATGTTGACGCACTGGTCGAAGCGCTAATTGACGTGGATGTCGACGCACTTGTAGAGGCACTCGTCGAGGCGGACGTTGAAGAGCTTATCGAAGCAGATGTAGATGCACTTGCTGAAGCTGACATCGAGGCGCTCGCCGATGCACTTACCGAAGCGGACGTTGAAACACTCATCGATGCAGACGTCGAAGCGCTAATTGAGGCACTCGTCGAGGCGGACGTTGAAGCACTCATGGATGCACTAGTCGAGGCACTAATTGAAGCCGAAGTTGAGGCACTCGTTGACGCGCTCGTCGACGCGCTCATCGATGCACTGTTTGAGGCACTTGTGGAAGCACTCGTTGATGCACTTGTGGAGGTGCTCATGGATGCACTCATAGATGCACTGGTCGAGGCACTGATTGAGGCCGATGTCGAAGCGCTCATTGAGGCACTAATGGATGCTGACGTTGAAGCACTTGTTGATGCGCTAATTGACGCGGACGTTGAAGCACTTACCGAGGCTGATGTTGATGCACTGGTTGAAGCGCTAATCGACGCTGACGTTGAAGCACTTGTTGATGCGCTAATCGAGGCACTCACTGATGCAGATGTGGAGGCACTCGTGGAAGCGCTGAACGATGCGCTCGCAGAGGCACTGATTGATGTAGAAATCGAAGCACTTGTCGATGCACTAATTGACGCGGATGTTGAAGCACTAACTGATGCTGACGTCGACGCACTTACCGAGGCTGACGTTGACGCGCTAATCGAAGTGCTGGTTGAGGCACTCATTGAAGCGGAAGTCGATGCGCTCGTTGAAGCACTGACTGATGCCGAGGTCGAAGCACTCGTCGACGCGCTGAATGATGCAGATGTCGAGGCGCTCGTCGAGCTACTTACCGAAGCAGATGTCGATGCACTGATTGATGCCGATGTTGAAGCACTCGTCGACACACTCACTGATGCGGAGGTCGAAGCACTTGTTGACGCACTCGTCGATGCAGATGTCGAGGCACTGATTGACGCGGATGTCGAGGCACTTGTTGACGCGCTGAGTGATGCGGATGTTGAAGCACTCACTGAAGCGGACATCGAGGAACTAAGTGACGCAGATGTGAATGCACTGGTCGAAGCGCTCATTGAGGTGGACATTGATGCACTCATGGATGCGGATATTGAAGTGCTTGTTGATGCACTCGTTGATGCTGACGTCGACGCACTAGCTGAAGCGCTAATCGATGTTGATGTTGACGCACTGGTTGACGCTGAGGTCGAAGTGCTCGTTGATGCAGATATTGAGGCACTTACTGAGGCCGAAGTTGATGCACTTGTTGAAGCGCTTAGCGATGTACTCGTGGATGCACTGGCTGAAGCAGAAGTCGAGGCGCTCAGCGATGCAGATGTTGAGGCACTAATCGAGGCTGACGTTGATGCACTTGTGGAGGCACTTACTGAGGCGGATGTTGACGCGCTCGTTGATGCAGACATCGAAGCGCTAATTGAGGCACTAGCTGAAGCACTTGTCGACGCACTCATTGACGCGGATGTTGAGGCACTCGTCGAAGCGCTAATTGACACACTAATGGATACTGATGTCGAAGCACTTGCGGACGCGCTCATCGATGCCGAAATTGAGGCACTCGTTGAAGCACTCATTGACGCTGACGTTGATGCACTTGTCGAAGCCGAAATCGATGCGGATGTCGAGGCACTGAGTGATGCGGACGTCGAAGCACTCATTGATGCACTTGTGGAGGTGCTCATGGATGCACTGGTCGAGGCGCTCATGGATGTACTAATGAATGCTGATGTCGAAGCACTCACTGAGGCCGATGCGGATGCGCTCGTTGATGCACTAATCGAGGCGCTAACTGATCCGCTCGTCGACGCGCTTACCGATGCGGACATTGAGGTACTTACCGAGGCTGATGTAGATGCACTGGTCGAAGCGCTCATCGACGCGGACGTTGAAGCAGAAGTAGATGCGCTAATCGATACCGAAGTTGAGGCACTCGTGGATGCACTCGTCAACGCGCTGATTGATGCTGACGTAGATGCGCTCGTGGACGCACTTACTGAGGCAGAGGTCGAAGCACTTACTGAAGCGGACATCGAGGAACTTGTGGAAGCGCTGATTGACACACTGGTAGATGCACTCATTGAAGCTGAAGTTGATGTACTTAGTGACGCACTTACTGAGGCAGATATCGACGCGCTTTCTGACGCACTGATTGACGCAGATATTGACGCACTTATCGACGCTGATGTTGAAGTCGAGGCGCTCGTCGACGCACTGGTTGATGCACTGACTGAGGCAGAAGTCGACGCGCTCGTTGATGCACTTAGAGACGCAGATGTTGACGCACTTAGCGATGCACTCGTGGATGCAGACATTGAGGCACTTGTAGAGGCACTAATCGACGCACTGGTTGACGCGCTGACTGATGCAGAAGTCGAGGCGCTGGTAGATGCACTTAACGATGCAGACGTCGACGCACTCATTGATGCTAATGTCGATGCACTCGTAGATACCGACATTGATGCACTGGTCGAAGCGCTCATGGAGGCAGAAGTCGACGCACTGGTTGACCCACTGACTGAGCCACTTACCGAGGCGGACGTCGAGACGCTTGTTGACGCACTAATCGACGCGCTCGTGGATGTACTTACCGATGCAGACGTTGATGCACTCGTCGAGGCTACCGTTGACGTGCTTGCACTTAGCGAGGCGGACGTTGACGCACTCACTGACTGGGCCATACTGATTGATGTACTGGTTTTAGTAGAAACTGACGCACTGGTCGATACGCTGGTCGAAGCAGTTGCAGAAATGGCCGCAGACGTACTGTGGGACGTCGCAATACTTACACTTTTACTAGTCGAGATTGCCGCACTGGTTGACCCACTAACAGCTATACTCGTCGAATTGCTCTGACTAACAGCCATTGAGGTTGAACTGCTATCGGAGACACTCGTTGACTGACTCTGACTATTGATTATCGATGTCGAAGCACTACGCTCGTTTGAGAATGAGTCGTGGTCACCACCCTGGTAAACAACACCAGTAGTACCCGTATGATCCGGGGCCCCCGTGATAATCAGACTGTCAGTATAAGCATTCCCTACCGAGACGGAGGTCGACATAGACAGCCATTTCTGGTTGATACTATCCTTTTCTGAAGCATTAAGGCTAGGGTTCTGCTGAACAGAGGTCGATAGCGAGGTGCTCAGCTGAACAATACTCTGATTCAACTCACTGGCATAGGTCTGGGCCTTATAGTCGGAATACCTTACTAAGTTGCTGTAAATGCTTTGGTATTCTGTCTGGTTAGACGCAATCTGACTGCTTAGTACAGACGATGCCGCACTAACCGAATTAGTAGCTACGCCAACCGTGGACGTGGCGGTGCTGACTGAGGACATATCTTTCCGCACCGTTGAAGTTGCCAAGCTGACCGACGACATATCTTTCCGCACCGTTGAAGTTGCCAGGCTGACCGACGACATATTTACCCGTACCGTTGAAGTTGCCAGGCTGACCGACGACATATTTGACTTCACCGTCGAAGCAGCGGTGCTGACCGAAGCCGTGGCGACCTGCACTGATGATACTTCACTGCTTACCTTTTGAGTGGCGGTAGTAACTGATTGAATATTTATCCTGACTGAGGATGTAGCAGTCTGGACCGAATTAATAGCAAGACTGACCGAATTGGTGGCGGTATTTAACGATCTTATTTCGTTACTATACGACTGGCTGAGAATTGCCACTGACTGCGATTCCTGGCTAAAATGAATAGAGTTTTCTTGATACTGTGCAGTTTTACCAATCCATTGCATAGTTTGCTCAACCGGATAGTTCATCGCCAGACTGTTAAGGGTACTTGTATTGATATTACTCCCATTCATCTGCTCCATCATAGAGACGGAAGTCCTCAGGGAAACCGATATTGAGCCATACAATGACTGGAGAGAGCCTGCAGCCCGCACAGCAGCTTGATAATCGTTGCTTGCCAACCAGATAGTATCCGAAAGGTCATTTTTATAGTAGGTCGACAGACTAGCACTCGTTGATACTAGCTGGTTACTCTTTGTTGCTACGCTCTGACTCGCTACAACGACACTATTGCTGTCATTCGCGACACTTTCACTAGCGCTATGCAAACGCTGACTTTCCGTTGAAACATTTTGACTAGCAACAATTAAACTTTGACTTGCAGTTGAGACGCTCTGACTAGCGTTGATTACCTTTTGACTTGCGGTCGAGACATTCTCACTAACAATGGTGACACTATCGCTTGCGGTCGAGACACTCCGGCTAGCGCTGTCCACGGCCTGGCTTGCAGTCGAAACGCCCTGGCTAACACTGATTATACTCTGGCTTGCGGTCGAGACGCTCTGACTGGTAACAACCACGCTCCGGCTAGTTGAGTTTAAACTATCACTCACTGTTGACAGGCTAGCACTGGTAGACAGAACTGGCTTCAGCAATTCACTGGTTGAATAATATGGGTTGTAGTATTTGCCGCTCTTCCCAATGTATTGGTCAATAATCCGCTTGAAGACCTGTGTCGTGGTTCCGTCATTAATTTGCTCATTGGCATCCTTGACGGTAACGGTCGTATCGGTGTCCTGACTACTCCGGCTATTGCCACCGAATACTAGGGCATCGGCATCCTGCGCGTGCGCCATCGAAAATTCGTATGGGTTGGTGATGTTAACGTTAGTATTCTTAATGTAAGTCCGGATGTTAGCCGCGCTGCCGGAGGCTTCCATCGTTACCCAAGCACCCTTATCAACGTTAATAGTAGCAGTTGGGTTGGTAGCAATGTGATCTTGTACCCCGTGAGTACCGTCATTATACGCACCCGTTGGCTGGTAACCCCGCTGCTGACCAAAGACCAGGATGTTGGCGTCCCCGGTTTTAGCTCCGTTGGCCTGGGTAACCTTCATGTGAACGGTCGAACTCTCCTGGAAGTCAATCGTCTGGTTCCGGGCATTATCACCACTGGTCATTGCGATGTTAAAGTTGGACGCTTCCATGTTCAAGGTCGCGCCATTTGCCACCGTAAAAGTATTTGACGGTTCGCTACCATAGAGGGATTGATCCATCAGAACGTTTCCAACAGCCGCACCATTCATTGTCACGTTGGCGCCTTGCTCAATGGTTACCGTGTGACCATTAGTCGTGTTATTCCCTTTCATGGTCAGGTTATAGTTAACAACGTTGTTCCCTAGGATGTTAACTTTGGCACCCCCAGAAATAAGCAAATTATCACCGATGTACAGCTGAGAAGCACCTTGCTTATCAACGTCTTCAAATCCAGTTGCCACGGTGCTGCCATCTGCCGTTTGAACCGTACTCGTGGCGGTAAAGGTATCGTTACCACTCAGGGTAACAATGTTGTTAGATACGGATGCACTCAGGTTTGTGTACGAGTGGATGGCGGTCCCACCAGTGATATTAACGTTATTCAGGCTCAACTGGTCATTACCGTAGGACAGGTAAATAGCACCATTGGTATTGGTCCCTAGTCCCCGGCCGCTAAAGTAGATGTCGGCATCGTTAACTGCGAATTTGATTCCCGCCTTATTCAGCCTAAACTGACTGTTAGCACCAGTCAGCCAAATCTTATGGCCGTTAGCATTGATCGTCAGGTCACGAGTAATATTCATGACCCCCTGCCCTGACAAGTCAACGTCGCCAACCAAGTTGATTACCAAAATATTGGAATTTCTAATTGCCGTCATGAACTCGGAAGCGTTCTTAACGGTCGCGGTATTATTTACCGCCGAAAATGAAACTGCTGCTAAGCCCGCTAGTTGAGCACTCGCAACACTAGGCGTAACATTCCCAGCTTGGGCTGTCGGCATGACACTCTGGTTTAACTGGCTAGATAGGTTACCACTGGCGGTCGAGGTTGCCGCAGCTTGGTTGTTGCTAGTGCCACTAGTGCTTCCGGACGTACTCTTCAGCGCACCACTGTCGCTAGTCGAGCCACTGGTACTCCCGGAATTACTGTCTGATGTTTGTGTCGTAGTGCTTGTACTATTAGACGAATTTGACTGACTCGTTGAATTACTGTTAAGTGAAGTGCTGGTTGAGCCCTGTTGAACGTTGCTGGCAGAGTTGGCGGCCGCGGTCGAACCAACAACTTGCGAATTAGGGTCAACAGAAAGGTTGGCGGCATGCACAGCCGTTGGTGCGGCTGCTGATACCCCCCTACTCCGAGTAAGGTTGAGAGCAGACCAAGCCCCTTGAGATAGGCATCGGTAGACATGGCTCGCTGCTCCTTGATAGAATCCTTGTCAATAAATTGCTCAGCCTGAACGTCCTCCTTACTGCCAAAAGAAAGCAGGTGGAAAAAGCGTGTTAGGCAACTAACCCACCCGTGATGGGTCTTATACATCTTAACCCGGGTATCATCAAGCTCCCGATCAGTTTTTCTACGATTATTTTTCCGCATTACGACTTCTCCTCCCACTAGCCGAGTTTAAACTAATCTTAATTTTTTATACACCTCATATTATGCGCCCGTCTTGACGGCATTTAAACCCTTTTAATTGATATTTTTATATCCTCAGCATTGGTATAAAAGTAATCGTGATAACATTCTTAGGAAATTGAACGTTGTTGATTTGATTATCAACTTCTTTTATTTCGTTTATAGGGCACTATCAGATCGGTTATCGTTTGATAGGGAAAATGTCGAATTTCTCGTTTGCCGATTACAATACAAGGCACAGAAAAAAGCCCAACAAAACTAGGAAGATGTTTTGTCCTAGCTTTGCTGGGCTTGTTGTTTGATGAAAGAATCATCACGTTAATGCGAGTAGCAAGTTATTCGTCATCATGGCGACGCTTCTTGCCTGCCGCAAACATCGCAGCGATTGCACTCAGACCAAGGGTAATTCCTGAAATCAATCCATGTTGATTTCCGGTGTTCCCAGTCTGCGGCAACAGGTCATTATTAACCGATGATGCTGGACGGTGTGCGTTAGTTCCATTAATGTTCCGCTGACTAACCGTCATGTTCTGACTGTCGATAGCAATGTTATTGTGCTGAGAAGTCGATGACTGATTAGAAGTCTGCGAGTTAATTGATGCAGACTGTGAAACAGAATTGGAAGTGGTCGTTGACGTCGTAGTTGACGGATGATCCGGATCAATAATCGTGCTACCAGAAGTAGAATTCGAGTTGGAGTGAGATTGTGACTGCGGCGTCGACTGACTATCACTAATCGATGCCGAGTGTGACGTACTCCGACTCATCGAACTCGAAGTAGATGCACTTGTGGATGCGCTAATTGATGCGCTTGTTGAAGCACTGACTGATGCCGAGGTTGACGCACTTGTCGAGGCGCTTATCGATGCGGATGTTGACGCACTCGTCGACGCACTGATTGACGCTGACATTGAAGCGCTTGTCGAGGCGCTTATCGATGCTGATGTTGATGCACTCATGGATGCGCTTATCGATGCAGAAGTCGAAGCACTTGCTGACGCACTCATTGACGCCGATGTAGAGGCACTCGTTGATGCACTTGTCGAGGCACTAATCGATGCTGATGTTGACGCGCTCGTTGATGCACTTACTGAAGCAGAAGTCGAAGCACTTGCTGACGCACTAATAGATGCGGATGTTGATGCACTGGTTGATGCAGAAGTAGATGCGCTTGTTGAGGCGCTAATAGATGCAGATGTTGATGCACTCGTCGACGCACTGATTGACGCCGATGTCGATGCGCTGGTTGACGCTGATGTTGAGGCGCTCACTGATGCAGACATAGATGCACTAATTGATGCTGAAGTCGAGGCACTTGCTGACGCACTAATAGATGCGGAGGTCGATGCGCTTGTCGATGCACTCATTGATGCAGATGTGGATGCAGACGTCGAGGCACTTACTGAGGCGCTAATCGATGCACTGGTTGATGCACTCTCTGATGCAGAAGTTGAAGCGCTCGTTGATGCTGAAGCCGAAGTGCTAATTGAAGCGGATGTTGATGCGCTAATCGACGCTGAAGTCGAGGCGCTAACCGATGCTGACATCGATGCACTTGTTGACGCACTTATGGATGCGGACGTGGAAGCACTCGTCGAGGCTGAAGTCGAAACGCTCGTCGAAGTACTCATTGACGCCGACATTGAAGCGCTCGTTGATGCACTCATCGATGCTGACGTGGAGGCACTCGTTGATGCGCTAATTGAAGCGGAAGTCGAAGCACTTGTTGACGCAGAAGTAGATGCGCTGGTTGACGCACTCACTGATGCAGACATCGATGCGCTTACTGATGCTGAGGTGGAAGCGCTGGTTGAAACGCTCATGGATGCAGACATCGACGCACTCATGGATGCTGAAGTCGACGCACTCGTCGATGCGCTAATTGACGCTGATGTTGATGCACTTGCTGACGCACTAATCGATGCGGAGGTCGATGCACTTACAGATGCTGACGTGGAGGCACTTGTCGACGCACTAATTGAGGCCGAAGTTGAAGCACTCGTCGACGCACTTACTGAAGCGGACATCGAGGCACTTACCGAGGCTGATGCCGAAGTACTCGTTGAGGCACTCATAGATGCAGACGTCGAGGCGCTCGTTGATGCGCTAATCGATGCGGATGTGGAGGCGCTTGTTGACGCACTCATCGATGCTGAAGTTGACGCACTCGTCGACGCACTCGTTGATGCCGACGTTGATGCGCTAATTGAAGCGGATGTGGATGCAGAAGTCGAGGCACTTACTGAGGCGCTAATCGAAGCACTGGTTGATGTACTCTCTGATGCAGAAGTTGAAGCACTCGTCGACGCACTAATCGATGCACTTACCGATGCAGATGTCGAAGCACTTGTCGATGCACTCATGAATGCTGAAGTCGAAGCGCTCATGGATACACTCGTTGACGCGGACGTCGAGGCGCTCGTGGATGCACTTACCGAGGCTGAAGTTGACGCACTTGTCGACGTACTAATTGACGCTGACATTGAAGCGCTTGTTGATGCGCTTGTTGAAGCACTGATTGACGCACTAACTGATGCGGAGGTCGAAGCACTCGTGGATGCACTCACTGAAGCAGAAGTCGAAGCACTTGCTGACGCACTCATTGAGGCTGAAGTCGACGCACTCGTCGAGGCACTTACTGAAGCGGACATCGAGGCACTTACTGAGGCGCTAATCGAAGCACTGGTTGATGCACTAATCGATGCTGATGTTGATGCACTCGCTGATACACTGGTTGATGCAGAAGTAGATGCACTCGTTGACGCGGACGTCGAGGCACTTATCGATGCTGATGTTGAAGCACTCGTCGAGGCAGACATCGATGCACTCGTTGATGCACTGACTGATGCTGAGGTTGAGACACTCGTTGACGCACTAACCGATGCGCTTGCGGAGGCGCTAATTGAGGCGCTCGTCGATGCACTTACTGATGCTGAGGTTGAAGCGCTTGTCGAGGCAGAAGTAGATGCTGATGTTGATGCGCTCGTTGACGCGCTAATCGAGGCGGAGGTCGACGCACTGATGGATGCTGATGTCGATGCGCTGGTTGACGCACTCATTGACGCCGATGTCGATGCTGAAGTGGAGGCACTTGCTGACGCACTAATCGACGCTGAGGTTGAAGCACTCATTGAAGCGGAGGTCGATGCACTTACTGATGCTGATGTGGATGCGCTTGTTGACGCACTCGTCGATGCACTCATGGAGGCACTGACTGAAGCAGAAGTCGAAGCACTCGTTGACGCACTCATTGACGCCGAAGTTAAAGCACTCATGGATGCGGACGTGGAAGCACTCGTTGATGCCGACGTTGATGCGCTCGTGGAGGCACTCGTGGAGGCACTTATCGATGCTGATGTCGAAGTACTGATTGATGCAGAAGTAGATGCTGATGTTGATGCACTCATTGATGCGGAAGCTGAGGCGCTCGTTGACGCGCTCACTGACGCGGAGGTCGATGCACTCGCCGATGCACTGATTGACGCTGACGTGGAGGCACTCGCTGACGCGCTAATCGATGCGGAGGTTGATGCACTAATCGAGGCAGAAGTCGAGGTGCTTGTGGAGGCGCTTGTCGATGCAGATGTTGAGGCACTCGTCGACGCACTTATTGAAGCTGAGGTCGAGGCGCTTGTCGATGCTGACGTAGATGCGCTCACTGAGGCGGACGTCGACGCACTTGCTGACGCACTAATCGATGCAGATGTTGAGGCACTTGTTGAAGCACTCATGGAGGCGCTTGTCGATGCACTCACTGAGGCTGATATAGATGCACTCATTGATGCGGAAGTTGAGGCACTTGTCGACGCACTTACTGATGCACTTGCTGATGCTGACATCGATGCACTCGTTGACGCGCTAATCGATGCGGAGGTTGATGCACTTGTCGATGCACTCAGTGATGCTGACGTTGACGCAGATGTAGACGTACTAGTAGATGCGCTCGTGGATACGGAAGTTGAAGCAGATGTTGACCCACTAGTCGAGGTACTAGTAGACAATGAGTTTGACGCACTCGTTGAGGCACTAGTGGAACCACTCGTTGAAATACTCATCGAACCACTGGCGGACGTTGACGCACTTTCTGAAGTAAGTGCTGAAGTGCTACTCGAAGTCGAGGCCGATGTTGACATACTGGTTTGTGCAGAAGTTGAAGTTGACTGACTTACAACTCCACTACCTTGATAGACTACGGTACTGGTTGAACCATTATTAACCAGGAGTAAGGTACTGGTTGCCTGTGAAGTAGCAATACTGGTCTTCAATGAAGCAGAAATCGAGAGCGAAGCATTAGCAAAACTGGTGCCATCGTTAGCAAGCGATGTTGACCCAGTAACAGTACCAGTGTTTGTACCGGTGTAGACCGTCGAATTGGTGCCAATAACGTCAGTAAACTTCCCGTCATTTACCTTTACATTTGCATTGGAAAGATTAACGGCTACTTTATTACCGTAGGCATCACCACTCGTCGCACCATTATTCAGGACAACAACCTCTGGATTATTGATGTCAACATTAACTATGCGCCCACCGTATGGAGCAATATTGTTCACACCGCTAGGAGCGGTCATTGTAACGGCTGCGTTTGGATCAATCTTAATAGTAAGCTCAGCATTGCGGTTGTTCAGGGTCCCAATGATGATGTTGCCATCCTGCTTACCGGCCGATGCGGTCCCCTTAGAGCTATTACCAGTGGTGATCAAATTGGCTTTGGAGCCACTCCGAAATTCAACGGTCTGTGCTCCCCAGCCAGCAGACTTAATATTAAAGCCGGTAGCCGTCATATTAAGGGTTGCATTCTCGCCAACGACAACAGTGTGTTCACCAGCATGGTTCTGTTCAAGCAGGATGTTCCCCTGCTTGGCACCATTAAAGGTCACAGTAGCATTCTTATCAATAACAAATGATTCAGCATCGTCATAACGGCTTTGAATCGTGTAGTCCGCAACATTGTTATTGTTAAAGGTTACGTTAGCACCAGCCGAAATTTCGACATGATCCATCCCATAAATCACCGTTGTTCCACTGAAATCAAAGAACGAACTGCCTGCATCAGCTGTCACCGTGGTATTTCCGGAGAAGACAAAGGTATTATTGCCGTTATTTGGCGTATAAGTGTTGGCCCATGCCAACGTACCACCAGTTGCTTGGACATCATCGAAAATCACAGTGAAGTTCTTGTTGGCGTTAAGTTTAACCCCATAAGACTTATAGGAAAGGTTCATATTTTGGAGCTTGAATGTCACGTCATTTAGCAGGTTCTTTGCTTCAAAATGGTTATTTCCGAGGGTTAACGTATGCCCATTACCATTAATGGTAACGGAATGACCGATTGTCAAGGTACCATGATTAATCTGAATATCGTTATCTAAAGTAATTTCGGTAGCTCCATCGTCAAGGGCCTTCCGAAGTTCAGACTCACTTGCAACATGGGTGCTAGTATCAATCGCCACAAAATTTGCCAAAGCGCTTAAACCAGCCAGCTGATTACGGCTTGCAGTTGAAGATAATTGTGATTCAGCAATAGAAACACTATCTGCAACCGAAGTGCTCGTGGCAATTGAAAGGCTGTTCGTTGCTGCTGAAGCAGAAGTCGACTCGCTAGCAGAAATTTGGGCGGCACTTTCGCTGTTCATGCTCCCCGAGGTGCTGGCTTGACTTGTACTGCCGTTCGTCAGCGAACCACTGTTGGACTGCTGACCAGAGGTAGAACTAGAATTGCTGGCAGCGGAAGTCGACCCACTGGTACTAGCATTGCTAGTGCTTCCAGAAGTAGAACCACTATCCTGTGACAAACTCGTGGATTGACTCGTACTAGCGCTGGCCTGGCTCGCAGAACCGAGCACAACGGAGCCCTGGTCGCCAGCGGTTTCAGTTGCGGCGTGAACCGTGGTTGGAGCAACCGCGGCAGCACCACCAATCCCCAGCATCGTTGCACCAAGGACCGACATTCCCTTCAGGTAAGATTCAGTCGAGCCGCTAACGTGATCTTTTAAGTCATCTGGATTGACAAACTGTTCAGCCCGCACTTCGGACTTAGCACCAAATGATAATAAGTGGAAGAAACGTGTCAGGCAGCTGACCCAACCGTGGCGGGTCTTGTAAAGTTTGACCTGACTACGATCTTCTTCCCGATCTATTTTTCTGTTTCCTCTTTCCATGAGTGAAGCCTCCATCATCTGAGATTTTAATTATCAATTGATATGGTTATCGTTAAGTAATAAATGTATTAATAGCTACTGCATTTCCCACATCATCCTAAACATTTATCAATTATAATGGCTTCTTCGGAAAAGTCTAGGCCACTTATCGCTTCATCAGTGAATGCGAATAGGCTACAATCACTGTTATGCCCGGCATTGCAATGGTTTTCTATCGATAAATAATTCATAATTTTTTCAAAAAATATTTATAAATTATTTACCGACCATATGAATTATTTAAGGAAAATAGACAGCTACACAGCAGCAGTCAATTAATCATCATATAAATAGCTATAATTATTTTAATCATTCTGCTTTCAAATGCCATTTTTTCATTTCATTAATCGACTAATAAAATTCGGCTCTACAATTTTAAGTACTGATGGATTTAACATCAGTGCTTATTTTGGTTTAAATTTAAAATAAAAAACGAAAGATGGTTGGACCCCGTCTTCGTTTAAGAAAGGACCATCTTTCATGAATTATTCTACCAGAGTTGCCTTAGGAGTTAAAGATTGCCACCTAGAATTAGATGAGAAACATTTCACTGAGCCCATTGAAGACCAGGGTGATCGAATTGTCATTCACTTCATTCAATCTTATCCATTGCGCTGCCCACGCTGTGGTCAGCCGATGCTTAAAAATGGCTTTAAGACCGTCAATGCCCTTGGTCCCGCACTTCACTATAAACCAACAATCTGGTCAATAAGGAAACAAAAATACCTCTGTAAACCTTCCACTGACTGTCCGACCATGGTTACTAAAATTGCCACAGTCAAGGACGTTGATTATCGCAACCATATTGCCTGGGCCATTAAGCAACGGGCAATGATGCTTTTAACGACTAATCAATCACAAAAAGATTTAGCTAAGACTCTTGGTATTTCTGATTGGACAGTTCGTCGGGTTATCACGAACCTCGATAGCTCCTTCAAGCCCAACTACCGTTGGCTACCCCGGCACATTGCCTTTGACGATTTTAAGTCCGGCAAAATGGCACCGAGTGGAATGAGTATGATCTTGATGGACATCGAAAACCATCGAACCTTGGACATCATTCTTTCTCGGCGTAACCGTTATTTACGGAGCTACTTTCTGCGTTATGACCGTTCGGCCCGCTTAGCCGTACAGACAGTTACAGTGGACTTATACACTCCTTATCGGCGACTAATTCAAGAACTGTTCCCGAATGCCATCATTCTTGCGGATCACTTCCACGTCGTTGCCCAAGCCTACCGTGCACTTAATCAAATTCAGATTCAAGCAATGAATCGTGCTGGTAAAAGAACACGGCAATGGCGGGCGTTAAAACACTTTTGGAAATTGATTTTAACGCCCGCCAGTGAGCTCCAATACGATAACTACTGGTCTCGAACTAACTTCAACCATGCTCAGTTAACTGATGTCGAAGTTATTCACCGCTTACTTAGCTTTGATAAGGACCTCCAGCAGGCATACCGTTACTACCAGGGCCTCATTTTAGCTGTCGGTCAGCGGAGTCGTAGTCGACTGAACCAATTGCTTACTATCAAACTAACTGTGCTTTCCCAGCCCCTGCAAAGGGTACAGCGGACATTACGTTAGCACAAGGAAGAGATTTCCCATAGCTTCAAATATGAGGGCTACACTAACGGCCCTGTCGAGGGCACCAACAATAAAATTAAAGTCATCAAACGGGTCGCCTACGGATTCAGAAACTTTGCCAATTTCAGAATCCGGATATTGCTTGCGCTTCCCAACACGTATATCGCCATTAACTGGAAGAACAAGCAAGCAGCTCGTGCCAAAGTCCAGGCACGAGCTGCTTAACAAAACTATTCTATTTTCTCATCAGTACTTCTTGACGAAGAGCCTAAAATTCTAAGCCCCTACACTAGCAGCAAAGCAAAAACAGACCTCCAACGTTGATAATCAACACTGGAGGTCTGTTACTATCTAGTTAACCAGAGATCATAGAATCGAAATCATCATGGTCGCTAATACAATCAAGAGGATAATTACCATCAGAATTTGACGGAAGCGAAGCGGATGCGACTTTTTGACGTAAACACGCCGCTTTTCCTTTTCCACCTTATGCAAGCGGTCCATGGCGTGCTGTTCAACCAGCGACGATTCCCTTTGCTCATCATGCTTAGTCATTGGTCAACTCCCCAATCGTTTTCTGGTAGTCCGCAACCTTGACGTCCCCGGCAACTTCCCGTTGATGGTCGATCAACTGTTCCATCAGCCGGGGCTGAATCAAAGCTGTCATTACCCGTTGCTTCATCCCATCTACATCGGCAGGATCGAAGATATTTTCCGGCGCCAGCAATTCCGGCCGGTGGAGCGTGTTCTTGAAGCCGACAATCAGCATATTCTGCTCAAAAGCGCCCCGAACCGCGTCCAGGATTTCATTCCCATGGTTAATATCCATGTACACGTCACACTCTTTGATCAGCTTCTGAACCCGGTTAGTCGTAACCGTTGGGTAGACGTCTACGTTTTGATAATCAGCAAAGGCCATTAACTTACTAGACATCTCAGTAATCGCGGCAATGTGGAAGCGGAGGTTCGGCATCCCCTGGACCAACGGCGTCAACTGTTCGATCTGATCCGAATTGGTCAAAATCAAAATCTCAGGCCGGAGGTTATTGCTCCGCGGGTGCGGGTAAATCGTCCCCAAGTACCGGAAGTCAACGTTACCGGCAGACTGCTGGAGCTGAGACCCGTATTTTTTCCAGTCTGGGAAGCGTTGGAAGACAACGTGCTTGGTCCTGGTCTCATTCTTCATCAGGAACTGCATATTGCCTGGTAGTTCGTCACCAGTCGGTTCGTGCCAAAAGAGGGTGTCGCTCCCGTTCCCGCCGAGACGCAGGGAAACAGCCAGGGCCCGGTTCAAAGTATTATAGAAGATGTGGTCTAGCTTATAGTGGCGATCGCGGAGGTAGAAGATCACAAAGTCTTCAATACTTGGAAAATGGCGGGTTACCGCCCCCACGTTCAAAGTGAGGTCCCCTGCTGGAAGGTTCCAAGTGACTACTTCTTTCCCCTGCGGCGTAAAGTACTTCCGCAGCACCGGCTGGTCCTGGTTAAAGTAGGTCTTGGCAAACCGTTGACCATGCCGATTATAGTGGTCAACCCAGGAAACCCGGCCTTGCTCGTCCAGCCAGTGAACTTCCTTGACCAGACGCGTATTATCGGTAGCACTATAAAAGATTGTTGCCCGCTGCCGGTCCATGTCCATCACCTGGGCCTGGTCCCCGGTAGCCTCAATCCGCCAGTAACGGTTTGGCAACGGCAGCTGGTCAAAGTATAACGGCCGCCGGTTGCCCTTGTTCTCCGTATAGTAACTAAAGGGTGAATCGACGTCCTCCGGCAGAAAACCATCATCCTCGATCACGACCGAAGGGATTTTAACCTTAGCGATAACCTGAGACCGCAAAAAATCGAGTGAACTCGTATCAAAAGTATCAAATAGGTTAATCATTCGCTAGTTCCTCCAAAACTTTCCCCCACCGCTGAGCAACGTTATCCGTCAGGTATGGTTCCGCCACTTCATACGAGTGCTGACTGTACGCTGCCAAGTCAGCCTCAGTAAATAGTTTCACCATGGCATCGCGCAGCCGGGCCACCTTTTGCTCATCGGACCAGTCTTCTTCGTAGGGAATACGATAGCCATTCTGACCGTCATCAATGAAGGTCTGGTTACCGTACGGAACGTCGAAGCCAATCATCGGCAGACCCGAGCCCACCGCTTCCAGAAGACTCAGGCCAAAACCTTCGCTCGTCGAGGCGGCCGCGTAGGCAGCATACTTCACGTAAACATCCGCTAAGTCCTGCTGTCCCATCAGGCGGATGTAGTCTTCCGCGTGATTATCCTTAATTAATTGCTGGAGACGACCATATTCGCCCCCCTGACCATAAATGTCCAAGCTGATATCCGGCACCTGCTGGCGGGCCGCTACCGTCGCCTTGACCAGCCAATCAACGTGCTTCTCCTTGGCAAGCCGGGAAGCCGTAATCAGCGAGTGCAGCTTGCGGTCACTGCTTGGCTTGACTAAGCGCGCGAGGTTCCCCACCGGAATGGTATCAACGCGCGGCGTGGCGTGCTGAAAGTGCTGCTCCTGTTTTGCAAAGAGCTGCTTTTGGGCGTCAGTCGCCACGATAAAGCTGGCAACGTCTTCCGGATGGGTAAATTGGTACTCATAAAAGTTATTCCAAAGAACATTCTGGTTATTAGTGTAGTGCTTGTCGTAATGGTCGGCGTGAACTACGACAACCAGCTTAGCGGGCTGGTGTTCTTCAAAAATAATCTGCCCGTTGACCAGTTGTTTATCCTCGTTCATCCGGTCAAGAATGACCACATCCCCCTTTTGGAAGTGCAGCCGTCTAATCATCTCCCGGTAAAGGTCGTTCTTTGAATAGTAGACCGTCCCATCGGCCATCTCGAACGTTTCCTTATCGCCATCGAGGTGCTGGACATAGGCAACGCTCCCGTCCTCATTATAAAATTCCCGGACGGTAACGTGGTTATTCTCCTTTTGACCGTTGTAGTATTCCCGCGCGTACTTAACATAGGAATAAAAGTCACGCATCACCATTTGCCCGTTAGCAACGTAAGACACCTGGTCAAGCGTCTGTCCCTGCTCATCATGCAGGCGGACAACCAGGATCAGTCCTTCATCATTCAGAAGGTACTGGACTTCCTTGCCGTTGACCTTTTTCTCAGCTTGCCGCTGTTTTAGTTGCAGGTCCCGTTCTAACTGGTTAAGCGTGTACGTCGACGGTGCGATCCGGACGTCCGTGAAGAAGTTGTAGAGCCAGATTATCTGGTCGTCCTTAAAGTCAAGGTTGCTGGTCAGGTCCTGGATGTTATTGCCTAAAATCAGGTCCGAGAAGATGAACTTGGCCGGGATTCCTAGTTGGTTGAGTGATTGGGACCGGTAAGCCTGCGCATATTCAACCCCACTGCTGGCCCAGCCAATTCCCAAATTAACGTTATAAACTGTCATTGATTTTCCTCCGTACTGATTAATTGAATGATACCACAAGTTCACCCTTCTTGTTGACCTTGATGGTGCTAAGCAGCAGGTTGTCCAACGCCCGCAGCTTCGCCTTCAACAGCATCTTTCGGTAGGCGTTAAAGGCCCGCTGCTGGTACTCAAAACTCGGGTCCCGGCCCGCCATCGCCCATGGCTGAACCTCCGCCCGCAGATTAGTCAAGAGCTCCATCTCGTCCATCCAGCAGAAATCGATCGCGTTCAGCAATGAAGAGCGGTAAAAGTGATTTAACTGCTCATTGTTGACTAGGACAGCGGACTTGGTGGTCAGAATTTGACGACTAAGCTCCTCGAGGTACTGCTTTGCCTGCTGCTTGCTGGCTGCCGCTTCTGCCGGAACCTCGACCACATCGTAGCTAAAGTGGTCGTTAATCAGCAAGCTGAGGTCGTGGACCGTCCACTCCTCCTTCTGGGCAAGATAATAATCAATCGCTTCGCTAATCCAGTAACCAACCGTCTGTTCAAAGTGGTTGGCCCCCATGATTTGGCGGCGTTCCTGGTAGAAGTTATCCCGCTGGAGACGTAAGGCAAGTTCATTTTTATTGACCCGCTTTCGTGACGCCTCCTCGTTGCCGGCTACCCGGCTCCTGAGCATCGCCAAGCTAACCAGCAGACGGGGACTGTGCAGGGGCTGGTCACGGTCTGGGTAACGCCGGACTAGTTTGCGGTAATACTGCTTAAACCGCTTCGTACTATTTTGGGAAATAAAGTTATCTTCCAGGGAGATGAAGAAGCGGCTGGACCCGGGATCACCCTGGCGACCAGCCCGGCCCGCCAGCTGCAAACGAACCCGTGGGGAGAGCATTTCCGTACCAATTACTGCCAGGCCGCCCTTTTCTTTAACGCCTGGGCCCAGCTTAATATCGGTCCCCCGACCGGCCATGTTCGTGGCAACCGTCACTGCCCCCTCTTGACCGGCGTCCTTGATCATCGCTGCTTCACGGGCCGCGTTGAAGGCGTTAAGGACGTTATGCGGCACCCCGTAGTTCAGGAGGATTTCCGAAATAATTTCTGAGTTTTCTACCGACCCGGCCACCAGCAAAATCGGCCGGCCCTGCTTATGGAGCTGGAGCGCGTAGTTAATCGCGTGCAGCATCTTTTCCGTCGTCGTGATGTAGACCTGGTCCGGGTAGTCCTTTCTGATGACCGGCTTGTTCGTCGGCACCTGGACCACCCGCATCTTGTAGACGTTCATAAACTCATTCTCGTTCACCTTGACCGTCCCGCTCATCCCAGCAATTTTATTAAACAGGCCAAAGAGCCCCGGGAAGGTAATTGAAGCAGCAACCTTTTGGTTAGGGGTCAGTTCAACGTGTTCTTTAGCCTCGACCGCCTGGTGGAGACCGGTGCTGACCTTGACCCCGTGCTTGAGCCGCCCGTTGGTTTCGTCCAGCAGGATGACCTTCCCGTTTTCAACTAAGTATTCCCGACCGTTGCGCATGAAGTGGTGGGCGCGCAAGGCTAAGGCGATGTGCCGGTAGATTTCGCGACTGGACGCGTCAAAAAGGTTCTTGACCCGGAAGAAGCGTTCGGCCTTCCGAACCCCATGGTAGGTCAGGTAGACGGCCTTATCATCGCGTTTGAGCCGGTAGTCCATCTTGGGTACCAGCATACTGACAAAGTTTTCCGCCAGACCGTACAGGTTTGATTGCAGCATCGGGACACTGGAGACCACGAATGGCGAAGTAGCCTCGTCCAGGAGGACGTCGTCGACCTCATCAATAATCACGTAATTATACGGCCGCAGATACTGGCTCTCCGTACTTGAAGCCAGGTTATTGAAAAGGTAGTCAAAGGCCAAGCCGCTAGCAGTGGTATAGATGATGTCGTGGTTATACCAGTCCCGTTTTTCCGCTGGCGTCACTTTTTTCTTTTCTTCGCCTTCTTTGGGAAAGGCGACTGTCGCCGTCAACCCCAGCCAGTTATAGACCGGCTCCAATTGTTCTTCGTCCCGCTCCGCTAAATAGCCGTTGGGCGTGACCAGCATCGCTCCCTTTCCCTCCAGGGCATTTAGGTAGAGCGGCATCATCGCCGTCAGGGTTTTCCCCTCCCCGGTCTTCATCTCGGCAATGTTGCCACTGTGCAGGACAATTGCCCCCATCACCTGAACATCGTAGGGAAACATCCCCAGCAGCCGGTAATCCGCCTCACGAATGGTCGCAAAGGCCTCGGGGAGAATCTGGTCGAGGGTCTTCCCCGCCTTTAACTGCTGACGGAGCTTGGCGGTCTGGCCCTGAAGTTCTTCATCACTCATTGCCCGCATTGTCGGCTGCCACTTATTGACCTTGTGCAAGGTCCGCTTCACCTTATGCAGGATCATCTGATCGACGACCATCTTATCCCTCCTTCCGTTGTTGCTGAATCGCCCGGCCAATCGTCAACCAATCTGGCTCGCTGACTTCCGGCGAATACCAATCCGCGTTGCTGGTCCACTGGTAGTGAGCGAGGTCGGGATCATTGAATTGGTCTGTTACCAAGCCCTTAGCAGCAGGGTGCAGGGCGCAGAGCTTTGCCACCGCCTGATCGGTTGCCGGTGTTGTACTGACCAGGTGGAGGTGCTTCGTCTGTCGCGTAAGCAGTGGACTAAGTTCTTCTACCAGGTCACCATCATATTGCCAGGCAATGTTTACCACTTGATAGGGAACACGCTCGAAGGCGGGGCCCAAGTCTGGGCAGGACGTTCGACTATGCTTGCCATCCTGGACCAGCAGCACGAAGAGCTCCTGGTCGTCCCCAGCCCTTGGACACGGTTCCTGCAGCCACAGGTCATCAAACGCGGCTGGCGGCGTTTGCACATCAGCAATCTGTAAACGGCTGAACTCCAACGTAATCGCCCCAGCGTTAATTAGACTGAGCGTATACGAGAACGCCCCCACCGGATAGACAAATTGGTGGTTGCCATTATAGAATTCCAGCTTCTTAATCCGCTCACCCTGGAGGTTGAAGAATTCCAGGCGGAGCAATACCGCCTGCTCGGGTTCCGTCGTCAGGCCGACCACTAAACGGTAGCGGTGGTTGGCTTGGAGGATTGGCAGGGCAGGTACCATTTTAGCCGCCTGGTAGGACGTCGTCGATTCCCACTTAATGATGCTAGCACTGGGCTCCATCAGCCGGTTGGCAAAGTGAATCCGCTGCTTGGGACTTGAGCTGATTTGCGAACCGGTATAGTAGGCTTGGGCGCCGGAATCCCAATAAACTTGGTTAATAAACTTATCACTCATTAAAGGCATTACTCCTCTTAAATTCCTTCCCGGTCAAGTAGGCGACCCGCTGGGCAAACCACTGAATCGACGCTGGGTTATCGTTATGCCGACCGCCAAAGCCCTTGTAGGTAAACTGCTTGGCCTTTTGGACCGCCGTGTTCTTCTGCAGCCCCGCTAGTGCCCGGTCGTCGTAGTCGTCGTTTTCCATAACTGAGATAAAGAGGCGGGTCTCCGTCAGGTCAGTCTGACTGGCAAGGCGCCAAAATTCTTCGTCTAGCTGGCGCAACGACTGCTCGTCCAGGTCAGGTACAATCTGGGCGTCAATGTCAAAAATCGTGGCAAATTCATCGGGACGTTGGAGCCGTCCCCGCTCCGCCACGTGGCCCAGGTTGGCAATCGGCTTGGCAACGTTGATGGCATACGCCGACAGCTGCATTCCCAGCTTCATGGCCGGGTAGGTCCCCATCGAAATTCCGTTCATTATCAGCTCGTGGTTGGTCAAGCCCAGTTCCGCTAGTTTTGCGCGAATCACTTTCTTAATCTGCTCTTCAATCACCGGTCCAGTGTAAAACTGACCGATTTCCAGCCGCATGTCAGTGAACAGCAACGATGGCGCGTGGGTGTTACGGAAAAGGGGATAGGCTTCGAACCCCTCCAAGCCCCGGGCACCAGAAAAGTAAACGTTCAGCGGCGGGCGCATATCACCAGGGTTAAAGTAATAGGCAATATCTTCATGCTTGACCGGGTCGACAATCCGTTCGCCGCCAGTCAAGAAAGCCCCCTGCCCGGCTCTGGACCAGCGGGAGTGCAATACGCCCAGACGAAGTTTCCCCGTCCCGCGAACTTCCAAGCCGATACAGCCAAAGCGGACGTCAGAAGCAGCCTTTATCGGTAGCTCCATCTCCTGCTCACCAGTCACCGGCAGATAATAACAGTCTTTGATTTCACCATCACCCCCGTTGGGCTGAATAAAAACCCGGAGGCGGATTTGGAGGCCGGTTCCCTGGTACTCAAGCCAAAATTTAATCAGGTGGTGGGGGTCAATAAACAGACTCTGCTTATACGTTCCGAGGTCTTGCCAGTCCTGTTCCGCCTGAACATCCACCTCCATGTGCTGGCCGTCGACATACTGGTAGCCGGGAAAGTTGCGGGTATTCAGGAGCAGCATACTGGGCAAAATCCGCAGGCCCGACTGACCAGTGTAGTATTTGGGAATCAAGTCGGCGATTAAGTCCTGGGGTAATTGTTCGATTGCAGCCGCTTTTTGCTGGTGCAAAAATAAGCGAAGCTGCTTGCCGGCCGCGGCCTTGACTCCGGGAAGGTAAAAGACCTTGTAGGGGTCGACCAGCCACTGGAGCCGGAACCATTCATCCCCGGTCAGCGCTGGTTCGCCGGTGAAGATGACCGCGTCATAGCGGTGCTGTTTCTTTTTATCTTTGACCGGGTAATCATTGAACTCCCACTTGATGTCACTGGGAATCTGATACTGGTCCGCCCAGTTATCACCACCGAGTTGTAATACATTCATTTTATTCACTCCGTCTTTACAAAATCTCCTGCCATTTTTTTAGCAGGTTTTCTTCCGAATACTGGTTGAGATACTGGACATTATTCGCCAGTGCCGCGTTCCAGTGCCGTAATGATTGCAAGTAATAGTTCAGGCCTGCTGGCAGCTTGTCCAGGTCCGTTTCAACCAGCCCGTTTTTCCCGGACTGGAGCATCTCGGTCGGTGCCTGCCGAATCTGGGGAATCCCCACGCTGATCACCGCGATTTGCATAAACTGGTCGATTTTTGTCCCCCAGTCAACCATGATCCGGGTCTTATCAAGTGCTTTGAGGACGGCGCTCGTGCTGGTCAAGCGGACCGTCTTGATTTCCAATTGGGGCAGTGCCTTCTCCTTTAAGTCCCGCTCGTTTTCGTTTTGGTCGGGCTTGTCTGGTTTAAATTCAAACTCTCCTGGATGGCGGTCGGTCAGGTCATCAACCAATTGGCGGACTTCCTGTTCCTTCTCCGGACTGTACGTCAAATAGTCGACCGCTAGTTCATCCGGATCCTTGAGCAGGAGCTGGTAAAGCAGTTCGACGATTCGCGCGAGCTCGTCATGGGCTGTGTTTTCACAAAAGACTGCAATCCGCTGGCGAAGGCTGCGCTGACTATGGCCGAGCTTAAACTGGGCCTGGAAAATCGGAATAATAGCTGGCGGTTCAGGCAGGTACCCAAGCTGCTGGACTTCTTCCGCCGTCGCCTGCGCGTCGGCAATCAGCAACGGCTTCTGCGTCGCAATTTTTGCGAGTGTCTGCCGGTAGGGGTGCCACCGACTAGCCGAAAAGACGACCCGGTCCTGCTGGGCAAAGACCTGCGAAGCCACTGGCTGCTGGTCATCCAGGGACACAATCAGCCGGTCGGTCGCCTTGAGCTGCGGCAGGAAGTGCTCCCGCACAACCTCAGTAATCAAGTCGCTGAGCTGGTCATAAGCTAACTGCTTAGTGAACCGCGGCAGGTCAGGATTAATAGTTACCCGCCCCGTTTGCTGGTCCTGACGGAAGCGCCAGTGGCTCTGCTCATCAAAGTAGGAAAAGCCGCGGAGCTGCCCGTCGGTGTATTCCTCTTCACGGGAAACGAAGCCCCGGCTATCCAACAAAAGGCGCCGGTTCCTTTGCCCGTCCGCTTGAAAGTAGTCAATCCAGAGCACCTTCCCCTGGTTATCAAAAATCACCTGGGCATACTTCCGTCCCTGGGAAACCACCTGCAACCGGAAGGGGGTCATATCAAAGAGTGCGTCGGCTGGCCAGGCAAGGTCCCGGTAGTCAACCACCCGGCTGTCACTATGCTCTACTCCCTGAAGGTAATCGAAAGCGGCGAAAACCTTCGTCGGGGCCAGTGAGAACTGGTTGAGTTTGGACGAAAGCTGGGGTTGGTAGTCCGTGACAATTAGGCCCGCTGGCTGCTGGTCATCCCGCAAAATCTGCAAATGGCTGACGGCATCATCAAATTCGACCATGGGAACGGTGTATGCCCAGTCATTCAAAAGCTGATGCCAGCCCGGCACTAAATAATCCATTTTGCTTTTTCCTCCTCCATAATCTTCCGGTAACGGTTTGGGAAGAACATAATCATAAACTGATCCTTGATCCCGCTCATAAACATGACAATCATCAGGATATTCATTGGAATCAGGGCAAAGCCAGCGAACTTACCCAAGAGCGGCATTGCCAGCAGGCCAAAGGTCAACTGGACGGCGTTAAGGACCGCGCCTGGGAAAGCGATAATCCAAAGGCGTTTTGACAGGTACTTCTGGGGTGGCAGGCCTGGTCGGACATTTAGGATGTAGTTGTTTTCGTTGCGCAGTTTCTTGGCTTGCTCCTCCGGGTTAAACTGTACAAAGGTAAAGAAGTAGAAGAGCAGGAAGGTCAGGCTTCCGCCCAGGACCGCGTCAAAAGTAATGTTCGAAAAAATTGACTTGGGACCTAAATACTGGCCCAGCATTGTAGGCATCATCAGGATTGCCATCCCGATCATGATCGTCATCATGGCCCCCATGTTGAGACCAATCGGGAGGACCATCGGCTTGGTGTAGCTCGGCATTGTATAGTTGACCACCTTTACCGGGTAGTAGGCCCGGTTAAAGGCAATCCAGAAGACCCCCAGGGCCAGACTGAACAGCACCAGGGCGAGCAGCCAAAGGTTGGCGTACGGCATCTGCTTGAGATAGCGGACCGACCGAATTAAGTTTGGCAGCGAGAGGTTGATGATGTTGAAGAGGATAATGGTAATCGTTCCCCCAATCCCATGCTGGATATTCATCACCCCCAGCCAGACAACAAACATACTGCCGGCTGTCAGAATCAGGGTCACCACGAAGATGTGGAAAGGACCGCTGGTCAGGTGGAGGGCCACCGTGACGGAAAAGGACTGGGCAGCCGCTAAAATCGCCGTGAGCACCTGCTGAACGGTCATCATCTGCGGCATCGAAAGGCTATCAAAGTAAAAGAGCCGCAGCATCGTAAAGAGCTGGATAAACAGCATCGCAATCATCAAGGGGTTTAAGCCGACGGTGAAGAGCGAGATGTGTTGGAGGTTAACCCCACTCATTAGCGACGCCACGCTTAATGGCGACGTATTTATCATCTGATGGGCACTTCTCGTGATTTTGGCAAACGGAATCGGCACTGAACACCCCAGCATATATACCAGTAAAATAAACATCGTGAAGCCCAAGCGCCGGTAAAAGAACTTCATCCGGGTCAACTTACCCATTGTATTCACATCCTAATTTTTATTAACTGCCTTTAATTGTAATTCAACTATAGGGGAATTTAAATATCTACAAATAATGATATAATTTTAACATAATAGCTATTAACATTTTGATTACGAAATTATTTATATTAAAAGTTGATCGCTCAGCTAGGGAGGACTAAGCAGCAGATGGAAAAAGAAAAGGTTTCCGTAATTGTCCCCGTCTATAATGACGAGAAGTACCTGGCAGATTGCGTTGACAGCATTCTGCACCAAAGTTATCAAAATCTGGAACTCATCCTGGTCGATGATGGCTCCACCGACAACAGTGCCCAAATATGTGAAGACTACCGGGAAAGAGACGACCGGGTGCGGGTTCTCCACAAGGTCAATGGCGGGGTCGGCTCCAGCCGGAATGCCGGCCTGGCAATGGCAACCGGTGATTACATCCTCTTCGTCGATAACGACGACTGGCTTGCTGATGACCACATCAAGAAGCTCTACCAGCACCTCAAGGCAAGCGGTGCTGATATTGCCGCAGCTAATTATACTGAGTTCCGCATGGCAGACCAGACTTACCGGATTTGGATCAGCGATGATGACTACTACGAACGGGACTACTCTATCCAGGAATGGTTCAAGCTGCAGTACCGAGGTGATTACTACAACATGTCCCAGGTTTTCACCGTCCCCTGGGGCAAGCTCTATAAACGCTCCCTCTTCCGGCATATTGCCTACCCGATTGACAAGCCGGTCGAGGATGACCTGACGAGCTGGAAGGTCTACCTGCTAGCGAATAAGGTGGCCTACTTTAACGAGTCGCTTTATTGCCACCGGATTTTAAGCGATAGTGTTACGGCCCGCGTGAAGCGCACCGCCCTTTTCCCACTTGAAGCGGTGGCAGACCGGCTGGCAATTCTGAGCCAAATCGGTTTCGACACTAGCAATGAAATTGCAGCCTACCGGCAACGCTTAGAAGTCTGCCAGAATGACGCACTCAAGGATGGCGACTTTGTTAAGTACCAGGATGCCATGCAGAAAACGGCCATCTTAAAACACTACCAGGCGAAGCAAGCAAACGGAGGTACGCAGGAAAATGAGTGAAAAGATTTCAATTATTGTCCCGGTTGAAAATAATGAGCAATACCTGGCGGAATGCTTAGACAGCATTATCCACCAGTCGTACCAAAACTTAGAAATCATCCTCGTGGACAACGGCTCCACCGACCGGTCCCTGGCAATTATGCGTCAATACGCGAACCAGGATTCACGCATCCGGATGGTTAGTCAGGAGCACCACGGACTAGGGACCGCCAAGAACCTGGGCCTTTCTATGGCAACTGGAGACCTAGTCATGTTCGTCGGCCCTAATGACCGGGCCGGCAACATTGAACGACTACTCGCTAGTATGCACCAATACCATAGTGACGTTGCCTGCGCCACCTACTACCGGCAAGACGCGAACGGTACCTACTACTTTTACGTCGACGACAATGACCCAGCGCAAAGGGAACTGGAGGGCGCTTTTACTCCCCAGGAGTGGATTCAGCGGGAAACCGGGTACGCGCTCAACATCACCGAGGACTTCAAACGGTGCTTTAACAAGCTCATTAAGCGCTCCCTCTTCCAGCAAAACGTGATGTTCCCCGACTATGACCAGTGCGAAGATGACTTTACAATCTGGAAACTCTACCTTCTCGCCGACCGCATCTCTTATATCAACGTTGGCGACTATTGCTACCGTTTGCTCTCCCAGGCTGAGGAAAGCAGCCAGGACATTTTCCACCGGAACCTGTTGCGGCTGCAAAGCCTGGAAGAGCGGCTGGCCCTCTATGCGATGATTGATTTTGACACTACTTTTCTAGACCGTTACTACCGGCAGCTAGTCGAAGCAACGAGGGACAGCGCCCTGACAGCCGGGAATTACCACTACTACAAAGACTGCTGCTTTAAGATTGGAATGATGGATCGCTATGCTCCCGAAAAATTCAACTAAAAAAGTAATCGTCCTGTCTGGCGATTACAGTTACATTAACCAAATCACCACTACTATCAAGTCAGTTCTCTACCATGACCGCGGGATTAAGTTTTACCTAATCAACAGTGATATTCCCCAAGAATGGTTTAGGCTGATCAACCAGCATCTCGCTCCCCTAGCTAGTGTAATCATTGACAAAAAAATCCGGCAATCAGCAATTGCGCAAGAACACGTTGGCCTGGGGCACATCCACCCAATTGCCTATGGCAAGATTATGATTCCCGACCTAATCCCCGACAGTGGCCGGGTCCTCTACTTGGATAGCGACCTCGTCGTGGATGCCAGCCTAACCTCCCTCTTCAACCTCGACTTGCAGAGGCACCCGCTGGCGGCCGCGTTAGACATTGATGAAAATAATGGTCACTTTAACACTGGGGTTGTTCTCTTCGACCTGGACCGGCTGCGGCAAATCCCCCACCTGGTCGCGGATGAACTCCAAAGCGGGCAAAATCAAGAGTTGCGCAATGCCGACCAGGATGTCATGAACCTGTATTTCCAAGACGATTTTTACGAACTGCCCCTTGCGGACAACTACCAAATCGGAATGGACATGATCTCGTTCTATGATAACCATCCCTACTACTTTACGGCGATGGATAAAGTAACCAGCCCCCGTATTATTCACTACCTAACGGGGGATAAGCCTTGGAAGACAGTTTCGACTAGCGGCTGCGTGAGCGTTGGTGGCAATACTACGGCCTCAGCTGGGATGATGTCTACAAGCAGCGTCCGCTCCCCAGGGTGACTCCTCAATACCAGGGGCGCTTCTGTACCTTCCTAACCTCCGAGAATATGGGTCAGCTCCCCCAGCTCATCCAGTTGCTGCCTGACTGCCAGTTTAACATTGCCGCCTGGACAAGTTTTGGTGAACCGGTAATGCAGCTCTTGGCAGCAGATAACGTGCGTCTCTATCCCCACGTTACCCAGCCCCAAATCAGCAAACTGGTGCACACCTGTAACGCCTACCTAGATGTGAACTGTGACGGCAAGGAAGAACAGATCCTCCGGCAGTTTGAGCAGGCGGGAACACCCCTACTGAGCTTTCAAAGCGTGGCCGCCGCGCCAGGCAGTTACCAGCGGTACAGTACCTTTGCTGATGATGACACTACCGGCATGCTCCACCAGCTCCAAGAACTTTGTAAATAATTATAGGCGCCCTGAAATGTGCTTAGTCACATTCCAGAGCGCCTCTTTTATTTGCTCAAATCCAGAATAATTTCTGCATTGTATTGGGGATCATCAATTGATTGGGGAACTCCCTCATCGTAATTCATCTCTGCCGTGTGTTTTCCCTGAATAGGGACCCGGCTAACGGCCCCCTGCCGGTACCATTCATATTCCGGGTCCAAGTGACCGGAATCAATTACCTGTCCCCAATCGGCCAGGTCTGCCGCAATCACCGTGGCTGCCATCCCAAGCATCACCAGCACTAATTTGCCCTCACCATACCGCTTAATAGCTGCTTCGATTTCCTGGTATTTTCCCCAGGCGTTCTTAGGCGGGCAAAGAATTCGCTGGACTGAGCGGGCATTATCATAAAGGTCGCTGCCGACACCAGACCGGGTATAGGCTCCCTCAACAATCAGGAGGTCCCGGTCCTGCCACCACTTCTTGATCCGGTGAAAAATTTTCCTTGCCTGACTCCGGTCTTGAAAGTCCATGTATGGCCGGGTAACCATCGTATTGCCGTAAGTATTGCCTAATTTACCCAGCTGCTCGTAGAAGGAAGAGAACGTCTGCTGGTGACACCGCCACCAATCTTGGGCCTTGGGAACCAGGCGGCCAATGTCGTGAAAGGTATCGCTCAAGCACACTAGCAACCGGGGATTGCTTGGTGTTTCCACGATTTCACGCAGCCGCTTTTCCAACAGGGGGTCCGTGTCCTGGAAGACCTGCCCCGCTCCTAGCATGAGGGAGATTTCACCATCCCCGAGCCGGGCCACCAAGGGCTGGTAGCGTTCGATGTAATCCAGGGTTTCCTGGCTATCTAGTACGTGGAGGTTAAAGCGGGCCTGTTGCTTGCTGGCATCAATACTAGAAACATAAGCCTGGTAGCGGGCCCGGTTGAACGCCTGCTGGATAAAGCTGTCCTGGCTCAGTAGTTCAGCCCAGTGGTGGACGTTAGCTGCCAAGTGCCGGTAGCGGTCTTCCGTCACCCCGTTTAGCAGGTCCCGTTTCTCCTGCTCATTCTTATAAGTTAGGCCCAGCTGGTGCTGCTTAACTAAGCCCGCGGCAGGATCATTTTGCCGCGCCAACAACGGTAGGCCCGCGCTGAGAAAGTCGATAATTCTCTCAGAAGTCGTTAGCCAGCCCGGCCTAGCAAGATCTCCCCAGCCGCCAGCCTGGTTGAGTTTGGCACGGGCTACCGACCGCGGAAGCTGAACCGGTAACTGCTGGTAAACATGCTGGCTAGTGGCAGGGAGCCCTGCAGCAACGCAGCCGCCCACCAATTGACAAGTCGTGATCCTTTCGCTCGCAAAGCCCTCCCTTACTAGCCATTCCTTGGCCTCTTCTGTCGGGGCCACCACAACGGAGCAGTGCTGACATAGGTCCAAGATTGACTCCTGCTGGGCGGGTAACCAATCATAGGCTGGTAGCCAGGCGATAAAAACCAGTGGTTTGGAAGCCTGCTCAACTGTTGCTAGCTGCTGGGGAAAGTTTATTCCCTGCACTACTACTGCATTATGAGCTTGCAGCTCGGTGCTCTGGCCGTTAAATCGTTGCACTCCCAGTCTGGCGAGTACCTCAGCAATTCTTTCTTGATATAAACTACCGTCACTTGTCACATAAGTTGCCATTTTATTATCCTCACTTTAACCGATTGATGTCTGCAACTGCCTGACTAATGGCATGGCTGGTAAAGCCACCCGCCCGTACAAAGGCACTGAGCCGGCCTGCATTTTCGACCAGCGCCTGGTAATCTTCCGCATTCGAGCGCGCCAGGTAGGCGGTCACTGCCGCTAAGTCGGCGAAAGCAATCCCCATTCCCGCCCGTTCTACGATTCGCGCCAGGTAGGAAGCCCGGTTAACCAGGACCGGTAGGCCGCTAGCCAAGACTTGGGCGGCCGCGATCCCGCTGTCGTTGTTCGTACTAGGCCATAAAAGGGCATAACCGCCAGCCGCATTTAAATCATACGCGGCGGTAACGCTTGGTCGGACCCATAGCCCGGCCGTCTGGTCGGCCAGGGAACTATCCAGGGTAACCAGCTGACGCCTAAACTGGGGGCTGGTAAGGACCACGTCGCTTTCCTGGTCCCAGACATTCAGGTAGGCTAGCCGTGACACCCGCAGTCCATGTTCCTGCAGAAAAGTTCCAGCCTCCACGCTGGGAACCAGCAGTACGTCAGCCCGGTTAAAGAACTGAACCTGCTGGGCAAGGTCGGATGGGGTCGGCAGGGAGGTAACCGCAATCACCAGCTTACTAGCGGAAGCCTGTTGAAAATTAGCGATTTTATCCAGGAGGGCCTGCTCGTACCGGTCGCCCAACATCGTCGGCAGTTGAACGATAATGTCGTCACCGAAACTGACTCCAGACAAGATGCCGTCCTGCCGGGCGCTTAATTCACCAGCGGAATCCGCATCGACCGGGTAGTAGTAAAGGCTGAGCGGCAGGATCCCCTGCTGGCGGGCTGCCCGCACCAGCCGGGACTGCTTCTGCAGAACGGAACTGCCAATCAGTCCCCGCGTTTGTGTTATGTAAGTTGTCATCTTGTTCTCGCCCCTCCATTGATTTTCTTGGGCATCCCAATTATTTAACTCCCACTGATAATTGCCGCCACAAGTAGTTCTTAATGTATTATAATTTAAGTAATAATTAATTGACAAGCCACGGGACCGAAGTAAATTAACCTTGCTGCCCCCCGTTTAGCCTGTCAGTGTGGTTATTTAAGTCTAATTTGGATCAAATTAAGGGAGTAATCAACTATGTCAGAAGCTGCTGCTATTTGTGCCGACTACGGCTACCTTACACCAGCAGAAACACTAATCAAGTCCATCGCCTACCATAACCATGATTTACCAATCTACCTGCTCAACACTAACATCCCCCAGGAATGGTTCTTGAATATTAACCGTCGGCTGGCCCCCATCAACGTTCGGGTGGTCGATGCCAAGTTTTCCGCAAGCGTATTAAAGGACGAAGCTGTTTCCCGGACTGAGTACATGAACACCATGATTTACGGCCGCCTGCTCATTCCGCAGCTGGTTCCGGCCGACCGGGTCCTTTACATCGATTCTGATTCAGTCGTTGACCGTTCGCTCCAGCCGCTGTTTGCGACCGATTTAGAAGGCAAGGTTGTGGGCGCCGTCGAGGACTACTCAATGCCCGGGACCTTTAATTCAGGGGTCCTCCTCCTAGACAACACTAAACTCAAGGCAATTGACAACTTCACCACTGACCTGCTTGCCAAGGGACAGGAACGAACTTCAAACGATGACCAGACATTGCTGAATCAGTACTTTAAGGATAACTGGCTCCAGCTGGATTACGGTTACAACCTACAAATTGGTTTGGACCTGACCCTCTTTTACAATGAGCATCATTCCCTCCCCCGCTTTTACCAGTTGTTGAAAAAGGCCCAGCCAGGAACCATCATCCACTACTCAACTTCTGATAAGCCGTGGAACTTCATGTCCTCAGGCCGGCTCCGGGAAAAGTGGTGGCAGTACCAAAGCCTGGAATATAGCGAAATTGTCCGGCATGCTCCCCTGCCAACTATTCGCCAGCACTACCGCACCCGGCTCTTTACCTTTACCCAGTCAGAACAGCTCGACAACCTGGAAACCCTCCTTCGGGTCCTGCCGGATTGTGAATTCAACGTAGCGGCGTGGACCAACATGGGTGACGCCTTGCTCGCCCTCACTAAGTATCCAAACCTGCACCTCTTCCCGGCGGTGGTTGAGAGCAACATCGATATGCTGATCGACCAGGCAGACGGTTACCTGGACATTAACGAGGGCGGGAAAGAATTACAGTTCATAGAACGCTGTGTCCAACGCAATAAGCCCCTCCTTTCTTACAACGAATATCCAGACAACCCGGTGCTGACAGCTGCTCTGCAAAAGTTTGACCGTGAGCAACCAGACCAGTTGATTGCCGCCATCAAGCGGCTTTAGGCGCTGGGACTGCAAATGGAAAAGATTTCTATTATTATCCCCGTTTACCAGGTCGCCCAGTACTTGGCAGCCTGTATTGAAAGCTGTCTCAACCAGTCTTACCAGCACCTTGAAGTTATCTTGGTGGACGATGGCTCCCCAGACGAATCCCTCCGGATTTGCGAACACTATCGCCAACGGGATTCTCGAGTCCGGATCGTCTGCACGAAAAATCAGGGCATAAGTAGGGCACGAAACAAGGGAATCCAGGTTGCCAGCGGTGATTACATCGCCTTTGTCGATAGTGATGACACCATTGCCCCAGATTACCTACAGCACCTCTACCAAAGTATTAAGCAGACGCACAGCGAGGTTGCCGTTGGTTCCTTCTACCGAATCGACGACCAGAATGTCTATTATTTTATTTCCCGCCGAAGCGACCTAGAACAGGCCAAGCTAGAACGGACTTACACCCCGCACGAATTCTTCCAAGCACGTAAGCATCCACTCATTAACCGCAATTTTGAGTTTCTTTGGGGAAAGTTATTTAAAAAAGAACTCTTTGACCTAGTGGAGTGCCCGACTAAACGGGTCCTCGCTGAAGACGCCTATACGACCTGGAAACTATACGCCCAGGCCCGCCAGATCGTCTTTGTTAACCGGGACGAATATTGCTACCGCCTCCACACCGGTTCGGTAACGGGAAGGAAGGATTCTCCCTCACTAATTGCCTTGCGGGCCCACGTCCTGAAAGCGCGCGAAGAACAAGTTGCTATGGAGGCCGCTGCCGATCTTCCCATATCATCGGGTGGTCAGGCTCAGGACATGTTAACCCAGTTAATTCTCGCGGCGGCCGCTGGCGATTCGCGGGAAAGATACCAAGTGCGGAACGCAAAATACTTACAACAGGTTATTGGCCGCTTCCACCGTCCGGTTTCCCGTTCCGACTCAACTAATTGAAAGGTCTAACTCGCTATGGAAAAAATTTCTGTGATTGTTCCGGTTTATAATATCGGTTCGTACCTTGAACGCTGTGTTAAGAGCATTACCAACCAGAGTTTTCGCAATCTCCAGATTATTCTGGTCAATGACGGCTCGACTGATGATTCCTTACAAGTTTGCGAGCAACTAAGAAAGCAGGACGACCGAATCACAGTCGTCACCAAGGCAAACCAGGGTTTAGGTTACGCCCGTAATACAGGTCTAGCAGTGGCAACGGGCGACTACGTAACCTTTGTCGATGGTGACGACTACCTGGCTCCCCAGATGCTTGAACACCTCTATTCCCGGCTCAAAAAAGATAACAGTGACATCGCTTGTATGCACTTCTTCCGTCAAGATGCTGCCGGCACTTACTACTTTTATATCGATAAGCAATCCCCTCGCCAGCAGGCACTAGCACGGGCCTATTCGCCTGAGGAGTGGTTAAGGCTGGAGCCTAGTAATACCGTTATTCAACAGGTATTCTTTCAAGCCTGGGGGAAACTCTACAAGAGAGAATTATTCCAAGACATCGAATATCCGCGGGAATCTTTGGCCGAAGATAATTTGACCACTTGGAAGCTCTACCTAAGTGCCAAGCGAATTTCCTACCTTTTGGCTGACGAATACTGTTGGGTAATGCGGAACAACTCCCTGACCGAGGCAGACAATAAGAGCTATACCAGCTACAACAATATCCAGGCCATCAATGACCGGATCCAGCTCTACTCAATTTTGGGCATCTCACCGGCGTTTCTGACCACCGACTGGCTTAACTGGCTTCGGCGCCTCTCCACCGGACAGCCGCAGGGCAATGAACTGGATAACTACCGGCGGGCTAGCTACTTTGAACAAGTTTTTCAAAAATACCAGAAAAAATCACCTTCTTAAAACTTGAATAGAGCAAGCGGGACTGCTAATCGCGTATGATTGGCAGTCCCGCTTGTTTGGTGAACGGACAAGTAATAACTTGTCGCACGTATTTTCAATTTCTAATTAGTCGTATAGAACCTTGTACACCGCGTCGGCTAATAGGTGCTTGGTGAAGTAGCCATCCCGAATCAGTGGGCTGAAATCGGCAATGGCATCCCGCATCTGGTTGTATTCATCATCAGTCATCGCGGCTACCCGGTTAACGGCCGTGTCCAGGTCATCCGCAATAATTCCCAGGTGCTTATCCCGAATCTTTTCTACTTCTGGAGTGTCGCTACGGACAATTACCGGAATTCCCGCCGCAAGGTAGGTACTGAGCTTGTACGAACAGTTCAGGCGCATATACTTGACCCAGTCGTCCTTATCGCCCCATAGGAGTCCAAAGCCGCCGCTACGGCGCAGGAAGTTGATCAGTAAAGAATCATCCTGCCAGCCGACAAACCGAACATTCTTCCCCTGCCCCCACTCGGCCGGATCCGAGAAGGCCTGCAGGGTAACGGCGGAACTATCCCAGTCCATCAACGACTGGGTCTTTTTTTCGATATTGCCAATAAAGGAAATCGTCTTATTATTGGCGGGCTGGATGAGCGGGTCAATCTGGCAAACGTGATCCCACATGTGTTGGATTAAAATTTTCTTGGTTGTTAAGCCATGTTCCCGCAGGTAGTCTAGCATTTGCTGTGATGGCACGATCAGGAGGTCCGCCCGGTTATACATATCAATGAACCGGTCTAACAAATAGTAGTTGCTTTCAAACATTAATGGGATAACGTCGTGAATAAAAATGATCCGCTTGACGTTCTCGTAAACAAAGGTGCGGTTGAATAAGCCGACCTCCCATTCATTGGTGTTCCAAGTCGGTGTCTGGAAAATAATCACGTCGTTAGCACCGACAGACGCTAAAATGCCATCATAGCGTGACGAGAGCGCCTCCTCTGATTCGTTGGCGTCGTAATAGGAGTAGATGCCGAGCTCGTTAAAGTTAAAGTTTTCCACCCCAATTCTAGCCACCATCTGTTGCGAAATTTGGGCCACGCTATTGTAGGCCATTCCATAGAGATTAGTAATATGTACTTTCATGTCAACGTCTCCTCAAAATAACAACGGTTTAAACCTGCTCCGTTTTCATTAATATACTACTATCATTGTAAACCAAATTTAGGCTGGTCAGGACATTATTTCCCCGCTTGGCCACAAAAAAGATGATATTCTTAGGTTGTCACATCAAGCATCCATCATCACTTAATTGTTGCAAGGGGTATTCGCTAACGCGGGCGCCATGCGAACTATCAGTTTTCCGTTGTACTTCGGGTGTAAACAAAAAAAGAACTCCCGCAGGACAGGAGTTCTCTTCATTAGGATTACTATTCAGCATCGCGACGACGTTCAGCAATCCGGGTAGCCTTACCAGTACGTGCCCGGAGGTAGTACAGCTTGGCACGACGAACGCGACCGTGACGAAGAACATCGATTTTAGCAACCCGTGGTGAGTGCAGTGGGAAAGTCCGTTCCACACCAACACCGTTACTGATCTTCCGAACAGTGTAAGTAGCGCTGATACCAGCACCGTGGCGCTTGATAACAACCCCTTCAAACATCTGGATACGTTCACGGGAACCTTCAACAATTCGCGCGTGAACCCGCACAGTATCACCGGCACGGAATTCCGGAATATCATCACGCAGTTGACTAGCAGTAATCTTTTCGATTAACTTATTTTGACGCATACAATTTCTTTCCTTTCGCCGACATTCATGTCCATAATGGGCAGCGGAATACCGTTATTCACGGCTAAACAGCCATTAACTACTATACATGGTTTCGTGCTAACTTGCAAGGGCTATTTCCCGTGCTCCTGGTTAATGATGAAATGCCGAATACCGTAAACAAAGTAAATCAGCAGGCCAATCACGAACCAGCCGACCATCAAAATCTTCGCATCCTTATTCAGGCCCCAGAAAATTACCGCAGAAAATAGGGCCGAAACCGTCGGTAGCACCGGGTACCAGGGCATCTTAAACTGGGCATCCGGCAAATCCTTCCCCTCACGTGGCCGCAGGGCGTAAATTCCGAGGGACACGAAAATGAAAGCTACCAGGGTCCCAGCGGAAACCAGGGTCGCCAGGAAAGTAAACGGAAAGACCGAACCCAGGACCATCGCCAGCAAAGTAATCAGCCAGAGAGCGTGGCTGGGCACGTGGCGGCCATTAACAATCCCCAGCCGGCTCGGCAAGAGGCCGTCCCGCCCAAAGGCATAGATTAGCCGCGACGACGCCAGCAGAATCGCAATCAGCGCGGAAAAAATCCCGATAATCGCCACCACTGACAACAAGTTGGCCGTCAGGTAGTGCCCCGACTGGCGCAGTGCCCAGGCAGCCGGCTCAGCATTATTGGCGTAGCGAGAGTACTTAAACATCCCCACCAGCACCAGGGAAACTGCGATAAAGAAGCCAGTACCGAGTACCAGGGTCCCGATTAGGCCCCGGGGCATCGTCTTTTGCGGGTTCTTCGTTTCCGCTGTGTTAGCCGCAATTGCGTCAAAGCCAACGTAGGCGATAAAGATTTGGGCCGTCCCGGCGAGGATCCCCTGCCAGCCCCCAAAGCTCGTTCCCGGGCGGTGTGCTGGGATAAAGGGCACGTAGTTATGAGCCTGGATGGCGGTCGCCCCGACCACGATGAACATGATAATCACCAGGAGCTTGATCGCAACGATGATGTTTTCAATCCGGCTTACCTGGTGGACCCCACGGGAAATCAAAATTCCTACCGCCAGGATAGCGACCGCCGCCAAAATGTCAACATAGGAGCCCTGACGGGGATTAAAGCCCCCGGTCAGTGCCACCGGCAGTTTAACTCCCAGGCTGGCTAAAAAGCCCTGCATATAGGCCGACCAACCAGAGGCAACAAAGGCAACCGAGATAAAGTATTCGGCCAGCAAGGCCCAGCCGGCAATCCAGCCGAAAAATTCACCAAAGAGGACGTTAATCCAGGAAAAGGCCGAGCCGGCAAAGGGCAAGACTGACGACATTTCTGCATAGGCCAAGGCAGATAAGCCCGCCCCAATTGCCGCCACGATGAAGGCCAGGGGTACGGCAGGCCCGGTATGCTCAGCCGCAACAATTCCTGGCAAGGTGAAGATCGCGGTACCAACAACCATCCCGGTCCCGAGGCCAATCAGGTCAATTGTTCGCAGACTGGGCGTCAGTTTAGCATCCTTTTGCTGGTACACCGCCGGATCCTGCTTCCAAAGCAAGCGTTCAAACAATTTTTTCATGAACCTCTCCCTAATCCGGTACGTCCGGGTCTTCGTCCAGCTTAATATCTTCCAGCATCCGCTGCTGTTCCCGACTGAGCGGGGCGGATTCCAGCAGGTCCGGCCGCCGGTGGAGGGTCCGCCGCAGCGACTCCTTCATCCGCCATTCACGAATCTTCTGGTGGTTCCCGCTGGTCAGGACTTCCGGCACCTTCATGCCACGGAAGTCCGCCGGCCGCGTGTACTGCGGATATTCAAGCAGGCCGTTACTGAAGGAATCACCCATCGGAGAAGCCATGTTGCCAAGGACTCCCGGGACAAAGCGCACGGTCGCGTCAATCATCACCATCGCTGCTAGTTCGCCCCCGGTCAGGACGTAATCGCCCAGGGAGGCCTCATCAGTCACCAGCTGACGGATTCGTTCGTCATAGCCCTCGTAATGCCCACAGATGAAGGTCAAGTGTTCCTCCTGGGCCAGCTCCTGGGCATAGTCCTGGTCAAAACGCCGGCCCGCCGGATCCATCAGGATAACCCGTCCCTGGGGATACTTGCCCGCCGTTTCCTTTTCAATTGCGTCCATCGCGTCAAAAATTGGCTGGGGCTGGAGGAGCATTCCAGCGCCCCCACCAAATGGCGCATCATCGACGTGGTTGTGCTTATCAGTGGTGTAGTCGCGGAAATCGGTCACCTGGAGGTCCAAGAAGCCGTTTTCCTGCGCCTTACCGATAATCGACTCGCCCATCGTCGCTTGAAACATGTTTGGAAAAAGGCTCAACACATCAATTCGCATTATTCTAACCCCTCCATTAATTCAACCAGCACCTGACCGTTGTCGAGGTCGACCTGTTTGACCACGTCGTCAATCACCGGTAACAGGAGGTCCGCCTTTCCTGGACGCTCCACAACCCAAACGTCATTAGCACCTGGAGCAAGGATCTCCTTGACTTTACCGAGTTCTTCCCCCGCCACCGTCTTAACAGTCAGGCCAATAATCTGGTGGTAGTAATACTGGCCGTCCTCTAAGGGTTGCTGGTCCGCTGCACTGACCATTAATTCATGGTTGCGAAAACTTTCGACATCGTTGATATTGTCGTAACCCACGAACTTCACCAGAATAAAGCCTTTGTGCTGGCGGGACCGTTCAATCGTTAATTCAACCGGCGCGCCCGTCCCTTGCAGGTAGAGCTTCTGCTGGGGCGCAAACCGCTCGTCAACAAAGTCAGTGGTGGGCAGGACCCGAACCTCGCCCCGAATACCATGGGTGTTGACAATTTTACCAACATTATAAAATTGCATATTTTCCTCCTAAAAAAGATAAAAACTCCCACAGAACTGGTGTGGGAGTTTTTATTTAGTGACGATGATCGTTAATCAGTAACCGGACTTTCTTAGAATTGGAACGCCGAGAACGCGCACCCTCAACAACGGTCCGCAATGCTGCAGCAACGTGACCCTGGCGGCCAATCAGGCGCCCAACATCTTCTTGGGCAACGTTAACAATATACTGGTGGTAACGCCCACCATCCTCTTGGGAAATCGTTAACGCCGCCGGATGTTTTAATAGCGGGGTAACCAAATCACGAATCAGCGTCTCTATATTTGTCTCAGTCATGATAAATCATCACTTACTTCTTTGCGTACTTAGCTTCGTGGTACTTCTGCATAACGCCAGCCTTTTGAAGCATGTTGCGAACAGTGTCGGATGGTTGGGCACCCTTTTGCAGCCATTCCATAACAGCATCTTCATCAAACTTGACTTCCTTAGGAGTAGTCAATGGGTTGTAAGTACCTAAAGCGGTAATGAAACGACCATCACGTGGTGAACGTGAGTCGGCAACAACGATCCGGTAGAAAGGACGCTTCTTAGAACCCATACGCTTTAAACGAATTTTAACAGACATTTTTGCACCTCCCTGATTTCTTTTAACAGGTAATAATATACCAGTCTTCCGAGAGAATGTAAAGTAGTTTTTCTTGACAGGCTTAATTATTTTTCCGCCGGGTACCTGCAAGGCCAAACGAAGCAGCGAGGACCGCTAGTCCAAGGGCAATCAGCCCTGGATTTTCACTTCTTCCGGTCTGGGGCAGCTGCTGGCTTCCAGCCAGCTCATTATTGGCAGCTGGGGCAACGGCCACTGGCAGCCCGGTCCGCGTCCCGGGCTGAGCTCCGCCTTCACCCGGTCGAGCCGGTTGTTCTGGCCGTGGAGTTGGCACCGGAGCTGTAACTGGCCGGTAAACTACCGTTCGCTCCACATTTGAACTTGCATGGTTGACCGTAAACGCAACCACCTCCGCGATGTCGGGCTGGTAGCCGGAAATGGCGGGTGAGGTCACTGCCGGGAAGGTTTGTGGTCCAGACCAGGTGGCCGTCACTGCCCCGGTCACCAAATCCCGGTTCCCCGTCTGTGTAAAGGAGACCTGGCTCTGATAGTCTGGCAGCAAGTGGTGGCCGGCCGCGTCGACGTAATGAATGGTTTCCGTTACTGTTTTCTGTTCACTAACTGGGACAGTTCGGTGTGTAAAGTGGGCAATGAAATACTGGTCGTCAGCTGGGGCGGTATCGAAGTTGCCAAAACTGACTTCGCTCAGCACAAGTCCATTCAGCCACTGGTTCTCGTTAGCCGGATCATTCCCCACGTAGGTACCAGCATAGTCGTAATTACTGAGGTCATAGTTTGTAGGAATTGTAAAGACAATTGGCTTATCACTCCTACCGCTAACGCTCAGGTCCGCCAAGCCCGGAATAAAGCGCTGGTCAGTATCATCGTAAAAACGCAAATGAGCATTCTCCTGAGCAACCGGCTTGTAAACCACATACTCAACAAAGTCAGCGTGCGGAAAGTCGAATGGTGCTTCCTGGCCGGCCTGGCGGATTGCCACCCCCGTCGTTTGCGCCTGACCATTAGCCGTCATTGCTAGCTGCCCGTCGGCCGACTGAACACCCTGGTAGGCGGTATACCCGTCAACCACCGGAAGGTTCAGGGCATTAAACTGTTCATCAGTATGGTAGCTGCCGGCTTTCCCCGTTTTGCTGGTGAAAATTACCTGCCGCTTGACATCGGGGATTCCCTCCCCAGACGGTTGCGTCATTGGTTGGCCCTGCTCATTAACAAAGTGGATCACCTGGTTAACGAAACCATAGTAGGTCGAGTCGACATAGGCCCGGCTAACCGGCTTGAGGTCGTTCTTGATATCGATCCAGTATCCCCAGTCCGCGTCATACTTCGTTTGCCCCTGACTAACGACCTTCGCGTGCCAGGGATGACTATCCATATATTCACGAACCGCTGCGCTCTGGATTGAGTAACCACCCAGCCAGTTGCCCGGCTGGTCACCATAGCTAGCCGCCTGCCGGTCTTGCTTGTAGTTCCGAATACCATCCCCGGGCATCAGCGCGACCGGGTCCGTCGGTTTCCAGGTCAGCAGGGTGACCGGTGAACTACCGTCACTATTAGTTGAACGGAAGCCCGCGTAATCCCCGCTGACGGTAACATGGTAGGTCGCTTCATCGGCACCGTTATCCGTGCGTTCCACCTTTACCAAGGGCTTTTGGTAAACATACTGTTTCGTCAGGTAAAAGGCGCCAGAATCCGTCAACTGGTCATTCAGCTTGATAGAATCACTGCTGATTACCGGAACGATAATCTCCTGCAGCTCCCGTTGCAAGTCCGCGGCACTGACAAAGTTAGTCTCCACCTCACCGGTACTTGCCGGCTTGGTAACCGTAATGGTGAAGTCGGAACCAACATCGGCGAGCGAAATTCCTACTCCCTGGGTCGGGTCCACCAGCTTGAGGTACTCCTGGCCATTCACCCAGGTATGAGCTGGAACAGAACCAGTATGGTCACTGGAAACAATCTTAGTAGCCACCGGAATTGTCTCGGTGCTGGCATCCTTAACTACCTGCAAGTGCAAACCGCTGGCGTAATGCTGGTCACCGATCTGCAAGTCAGCACCCGGCGTATAGCTTCCCGCACTTGTCTCGGGTGCGTACAGGACGAGGGCCTGACTAGGCGGCAACAGTTTCTTATCACCGTTACTGCTTGGGTTGTACCATACCAGGTCAGCGTTAAAGGTCAACGCGTTCGGCGTCCCCTGATTGTTGCGGAAGTAGCTGCTTAAAAAGGAATTAAAGATGATTTGGTAGTAGCCGTTGCTCCCGGCATTTGCCAAGGCATTATCATTAGAATTAGCGACTACCTGCCAGTGAGGGTCATTAACGGTAGCCCCAGCCCCCGGAACTGACTGCTGGTAACTGGCTAAGTTGCCGGCTGGCAGGATGTAACCGACAATATGTCCCTCATACCACAGGGGTACCTGGCTGTTACCATTGATTGCCCCATAGCTAAATACTTCCTGCTGGCCGTCAGCAGTCGTGTACGGCAAGCCTAGTTTAACGTTGATATAGTCACCATTCTGCAGCTGGATAACTTCCACAGCAGGAACGGTTAGGCCCAGGTGGAGGGTAACTGTCCCCGGGTTACCCGTATCCTTGTCGCCCGCTGTTTCGGTAATCGTATGATTGGTAACCGTGATCCCTTGACCGACCTGATCGTCAATTGCCCTGGTCGGCGTTAAACTCTTGCTAGTGCTCGTTGCCGCGGCTGGAGCAGCCGCCGGATTACTAGCAGCGTTCGTCAACGGTTGCTGCTGATCACTTGCGGGTACCCCCACCCCACTATTTGCCTGGGTGCCTGCCGGCGTTGGATTAGTATCCGCCCGCACGTTGCTGGTCATGCCTAGCCAAAAGCTGGTGGATAGCAGAACCGAGGCGACCCCGACGCCGAGCTTTCGCAACCCGTAGCGTGGCTGCCGAGCGAGTATCCGTTGGTGATTATTACAAGAAACCATCATCAATCCCCCTATAACTAATTTTGAAACATGTTTATAATATTCCATTCCATCCCCAATCGCAATATCAAATCATCTAGCTGGCCGGGTACTAAAAAACAGCGCTACTAGCATCTGGAAATCCCAAATACTGGTAACGCTGGTTTTCGTTTACTTTTTCCGCATTTTGCGAAGTTTCTTAATCCGCTTGGCCTTGTCCTTTTTCATCTTCCGGGCCATCCGGTTCATCGCCATCTGCCCCATCTTGCCACCGGGCATCTGGCCGCCGAAGAGGTTTTGCATCCCACTCATGTTGCCATTCGTGACCTGCTTCATCATCTTCCGCATCTGGTTAAACTGCTTGATCATCCGGTTGACCTCGACGATTGGCCGACCGGCACCAGCAGCTAGCCGACGCCGACGACTGGGGTTCATCAGGTCAGGATTTTCCCGTTCCTCAGGGGTCATTGAGAGAACAATCGCCTTGATGTGGGCGAACTGCTTAGGATCAATGTTGATGTTCTTGAGTGCCGGATTGTTTGCCATCCCCGGCATCATCTTGAGGATGTTTTCCAGCGGCCCCATCTTGGTGACCTGGTCCATCTGGGCGAGAAAGTCGTTGTAGTCAAACGTATTTTCCCGCATCTTGTCCATCGTTTCCTGGGCCTGTTCTTCATCGAAGTTCTTCTGGGCCTTCTCGATCAGGGTCATCATGTCCCCCATGCCGAGAATCCGCGAAGCCATCCGGTCCGGGTGGAAGACGTCCAAGTCCGCCATCTTTTCCCCTTCACCGACAAACTTGATTGGCTTGCCAGTGACGGCCCGGATTGACATGGCAGCCCCACCACGGGTGTCACCATCGAGCTTGGTCAGGATAACCCCGGTAATGTCGAGTTTGTCGTCAAAACCCTGGGCGGTGTTGACAGCGTTCTGCCCGGTCATCGAGTCGATTACCAGCAGGATTTCGTCCGGGTTAACCAGCTCCTTGATGTTCGCCAGTTCGTCCATCAGCTGCTCGTCAATCTGGAGCCGGCCGGCGGTATCAATGATGACGTAATCATTGTGATTTTGCTTGGCCACTTCCATCCCCTCGCGGACAATTTCCACGGGGTCAACGTCAGTCCCCTTCTCAAAGACCGGGACGTCGATTTGGTCAGCGACCTGTTGCAGCTGGGTGATGGCGGCTGGCCGGTAAACGTCGGCCGCGATAAACATCGGACGGGCGTGGTCCTCATTCTTCAGCCGGAGGGCTAATTTACCGGCAGTGGTCGTCTTACCAGCCCCCTGAAGCCCAACCATCATGATCACGGTCGGGATATGGGCGGCCTTGTTTAGCGGTACCGCCTCTTCCCCCATCAGCTTCGTCAGTTCGTCGTTCACGATCTTAACGATTTGCTGGGCCGGGTTCAAGCCCTTGAGGACCTCCGCACCGACGGCCTTTTCCCGCACGGTCTTCACGAAATCCTTGACGACCGTAAAGTTAACATCGGCTTCCAGCAGGGCTAGGCGGATTTCCCGCATTGTTTCCCGCAGGTCGGCTTCCGTCACTTTCGGTTTGCGCCGAAGTTTTTCCATCGCCTTTTGCAGGCGTTCTGTCAATCCTTCAAATGCCATTTATTCTTCCTCCAAACTCTCTAAGTGGCTGACCAATTCATTGAGCTGGTCGTCATCTGGGTAATGGCTGCGCACGTACTGCTGAATCTCGTCAGCCTGGCGGTTGCGGGCTTGAAACTCAGCATAGAGGTGCAGTTTTCGCTCGTAGTCTTCCAGAATGCTTTCCGTCCGTTTGATATTATCATACACCGCCTGCCGGCTGACGTGAAAGTTTTCCGCAATCTCGCCCAGCGAATAGTCATCCCCGTAGTACAGCTCTAAGTAGTCATTTTGTTTTTTAGTCAGTAGTGGTTGGTAGAACTCAAATAAGGAGTTGATCCGGTAATTTTTTTCGATTTCCATCGCAACGCTCCTAATCGACCTCGACCAGGCCCTTGAAGAGGCCGTAAACAAAGTCGCTGGCGTTAAACTTCTGCAGGTCGTCCACCTTTTCACCCAGGCCGACATACTTGACTGGCAGGTGGAGTTCGTTCCTGATTGCGAGAACAATCCCCCCGCGAGCGGTCCCATCGAGCTTCGTCAGGACAATTCCAGTAACGTCGGTGCTCTGCTTAAAGAGTTTGACCTGGTTGAGGGCGTTCTGGCCGGTCGTCGCGTCGAGGACCAGTAAGACCTCATGGGGTGCATCGGGAATCTCCCGGGTCAGGATCCGCTTCATCTTCGCCAGCTCGTTCATCAGGTTGACCTTATTCTGCAACCGGCCGGCGGTGTCGACGAAGAGGACGTCATAGTCTTCCCGCTTTGCCTTTTGGACCGCGTCAAACACAACGGCCGCCGGATCACCGTTTTCGGGACCCGTCACAATATCAACGCCGTCCCGCTGGGCCCAAACGTCTAACTGTTCAGTGGCCCCAGCCCGGAAGGTATCGGCTGCCGCCAGCAGGACCTTCTTGCCCTGCCGCTTGAAGAGGGCCGCCATTTTCCCAATGGTGGTCGTCTTCCCGGCACCGTTAACCCCGACGAACATGATAACGGTTGGCCCTTCCGCGGCCATCCGCAGGTCGGGATTTTCACCCTGGCCCGCTTCTTCGTAGAGGTCGACCATCTTTTCGATGATGACGTTGGAAACCTCCTGCTTGCTCTTGGCATTTTCAAGTTTAACTTCTTCCCGCAGGCTGTCACTAAGCTTCATCGCCATGTCATAGCCAACATCTGACTCAATCAGCATGTCTTCAAGGTCGTCAAAGAAGTCCTCGTCGACGTGGCGGAAGTTCGCCAGGAAGCGGTTCAAACGGGCGCCAAACCCCGTCCGCGACTTTTCCAAGCCCCGGTCATACTTTTCCTCCTGCTGGTCTTCACTTGGTGCGGTGGTGGTTGACTCTTCACCGCTTGGCGCTTGTCCGGCTGTCTCATCCGGCAGTTCTGAGGACGGTACCGCTGGAGAAACACTCGCCGCCAGCGTCGTTGACTGGTGGGCAGCAACCGTACTCAAGCTAGCTGCCGCACTAGCACTCGCAAGGCCGCTCGTACTAGCTGACAACGATGATTGACTAAGTGGAGCCACCGCTTGGCTTACGCTAGTGCTTAGACTGCTGGTCGACTGGGAGACCGAACTTGACTGCTCCGTGCTGGCACTTGCCGCACTGGCCTGCTGGCTGGTACTGCCACTAGCGGAAAGACTAGCTGCCACCGTCGTCGATGCGCTGGTTGCCGCCGCGGTCGTCAACGATGTGGAAGCTGCGTGGTCACTCGCCAGTGTTTCCTTTTTGTGGCGGCGGAAAATATCAAATAATCCCATTCTGATTCCTCCTACTCTTCTTGGTCATTCAGGGTATCAATCACGTCTACGGAAACCATCTTCGACACCCCTGATTCTTGCATTGTCACCCCGTAGAGGACGTCCGCCCCCATCATGGTCCCCTTCCGGTGGGTAATTACGATAAACTGTGGTCCTTCTTTGCCAAAGCGTTGCAGGTAGTTAGCAAAGCGTTGGACATTAACTTCGTCCAGCGCTGCCTCCGGTTCATCCAGGATGGCAAAGGGGACGGGACGAACCTTTAAGATGGCAAATAGTAAGGTAATCGCCGTGAGGGCCCGTTCACCACCAGACAAGAGGTTCAAATGCTGGTTCTTCTTTCCCGGCGGCTGGGCCATAATGTCGACCCCGGTCGTCAAGAGGTCATGCGGATCGGTTAATTCCAGCTTGGCCCGCCCACCAGCAAAAATCTGCCGGAAGGTTTCGTCAAAGGCGGCCGAGACCTCCTTGAAGGTGGTCATAAAGCGCTGCTTGACCTCACCATCCATCTCGTCCATCGTCTGCTGGAGTTGGGTCCGTGATTCCAGGAGGTCGTGCTGCTGGCCCTTTAGGAAGTCATAGCGCTCCTTGACCCGGTCATACTCTTCAATCGCACTGACGTTGACCGTGCCTAATTCATCGAGGCCCCGTTGCAGGAGCTTTAGCCGCCGGGCCAGGTCAGCATCACTGATTTGCTGGTCAGCTTTTTGCCGGGCAGCAGTGATCGTCAATGAGTGGTGGTCCCGCAACTGGTTTTGCAGCTGGTCCAACTGGCCTTCACAACGAACCCGCCGTTCATTCAGGGCGTTCAGGTTATCAAGGGCGGCCCGCTCGAGACTCATCAGCCGTTCCTGCTTGCTTTCGGCGGCGTTCAGTTGGTCAGCTAAAGCTGCCAACTGATCATCGGCCGCTGTCAACTGTTGACGGTAACCTGCCAATGCCTCTTGAGCAGTCGACAGTGCCGTCGCGGTATCCTCGCCATGAGTTCCCTGCTGCCGGTAACGTTCTTCCAATTGGTGGAGCTGTTGCCCCAGGTCAGCAGCGGCCGATTTCAATTGAGCTAGTTGCTGGTCGAGAGCTGCGGCCTGACGTTGATACTGCTGCTGCCGCTCCTTAGCAACCGCTAACCACTGCTGAAGTTCGTGGACCTGGTCATTTTGCGCGTCCGCGTTATGCCGCAATTGGGTAATTTGCTGGTTGACCTCTTCAGTTTGCTCCTTGACTGTCGCCAGTTGAGCATCAATCTGCTGCTGAGCCGCAGAGTTCGTCTGGAGCTGATCCTGATAAGAACTATGGCGGGAGGTCTGTTCATCAGTCTGGTATTGAAGGGTCGCCACCCGCTGGCTCGTCGTTTTGACCTGGTCAGCCAGGCGATTAAGGGCCGTCTCTGCCGTCCGCAGTTCGTCCGCTTGTTCCTGGGCCGCTGCTTGCAGGTCAGCCAATTTGGTCTGCCCCCGCTGCTGGGACGCCTGTAGCTTTGCAACCGTCGCTTCAGCCTGCTTAGCATTTTGCTGCTGGTCAGCTAGGAGGTTCGCCAATTGCTGCCCGGTCTGCTTTTGCGTCAAAACTCCGGCACGCTGATGGCGATTGGCCCCCCCAGTCATCGCTCCGCTGGCGTTAATTAATTGACCATCAAGGGTTACCACCCGGACCTGGTGGTGGCCAGCCCGGGCAATGGTCGTCGCGTTATCCAAGTTATCAACGACCACAGTGTTGCCCAGCAGGTAGTCAATAATTAGCTGGTAGCGCTGGTCATACTGGACCAAGTCGGTGGCCCGGCCAACGTAGCCCGGCATCCCCTCTAAGGTTGGCCAAATCAACAGCGGCCGCCGAGGACGGAGGGTGTCCAGAGGAAGAATCGTTACTCGACCAGCCCGTTGCCGCGTTAAGAAGCGAATAATTTCTTTCCCGGTGTCCTGGCGATCTACGACCAGTTGCTGGAGTTGCCCGCCGAGGACGGTTTCAATCGCCGTCGTAACGTTGGCTGGAGTCGTAATCAACTCCCCGACTGCCCCGGCAAGTCCCGCAAACTGCTGCCGGTTGCGCAGGACACTTTGGACACCGTGATAGTAGCCGTCGTAGTCATCCTCACGCGCCCGGAAGTCCTTGATCCGAGCCGCGGTTGAATGAGCATCCCCCAGCAGCTGGTACCACTTTCGCTGCTGTTCCTGGTAACGGTTGGTCAATTGTTCCAGCTGCTCTTGAACACCAGTGAGTTCACGGTTAGTCGCCGCCAGGCGGTCCCGTTGCTGAGCCACTTCCTGCTGCTTAGCAGTTAATTCCCGCTGTTGGGCAGTCTGTTGCTCTTTCAACGTCGCCAGCTCGGCATCACTTTCCTTTTGGACGTTTAGCGCCTGCCGGTGGTTCTCCTGGAGGTAGTTGGCCTGGTTGTGCAGGGTCGTCTGCTGCTGGAGAAGTTCAATCTGCTGGTTGCGCAGTTCTTCTAGCCGGGCTTGCAGCTGCTGTAACCGTTCACTGGCTGTTTGCTGTTCAGCCGCTTGGAGCTGTTTCTTGTGTTCCGCCATCGTTTGCTCGTGAGCAGTCAAATCCTGCTTGACCGCGGCTAACCGCTTCTGCACTTGCTCTTGTTCCTGCTGGTTAGCACTAATTTGTTCACTCAGCCGGTGCTGCTCCTGCTCTTGCTGCTGGCGCTTGACCGTCGAAATCGACTGCTGGTTCTGATAATCAGCAATCAGCTGAGTTTGGCGCAAAATCGACTGGTTCGCGGCATCCTTGTCCCGTTGAAGGGCCGTCCGCTGCTGCTTGTACTTTTCTAATTCAGTATCAGCGGCCGCGGTCTTTTTACGGTACTGGTCAACCAGCTGCCGCGAGTCAGCCAGTTTGCCCTGCAACCGTTGCAGCTGGTCATGCTGCTGGTCATAATTGCGAACAAGTTGGGTCTGGTCCAGGCGGTCAAACTGTTCCTTTTGTTCCAAATAATCCTTTGCCAGCGCGCTTTGGTCAGCTAACGGTTCTAACTGACTAGCTAATTCGCTGATAATATCGTTGACCCGGTTAAGGTTGTCCATCGTCTGTCCAAGCCGCCGTTCCGCCGTTTGCTTATTTTTACGGTACTTAGCGACGCCGGCTACCGTTTCGATAATGGCCCGGCGGTCTTCCGGCTTCCCATTGAAGATTGCTTCAATTCGTCCCTGGGAAATAATTGAGAATGACTCCCGGCCCAGTCCAGAATCGATGAAGAGGTCGACAATATCTTTCAAGCGCACCTTATTACCATTGAGCAGGTATTCACTGTCCCCATTGCGGAACAGCTTCCGAGTAATGGTTAGTTCGTTAAAATCACTGGCAAGATAGTGGTCACTGTTATCAAAGGTGATTGAGACCAGGGCCCGGTTCAGCGGTGCCCGGTTAGCGGCTCCGTTAAAGATTACGTCCACCATCTTATCCCCCCGCAGGTGCCGGGCAGACTGTTCACCCATTACCCACCGGATAGCTTCAATGATGTTGCTCTTCCCACTCCCGTTTGGACCAACGATTCCGGTCATCCCCTCCTCAAACTTAATCGTTGTCTTGTTGGCGAATGACTTGAAGCCGTCAATTGTTAATGACAATAATTGCATACTAACCTACTCTCACGTTACTTCTTTGCTCGTAATTTCTTCAGGGCGCGCTGGGCTGCCTGCATCTCAGCCTGCTTTTTCGATGACCCTTGACCATCCGCAATGACCTGACCATTGGCTGCCACATCGACATGGAAGGCGGGGTTGTTCTCAGTCCCGCTCTCTTCAAGGAGGTGGTACTCGATCAAAACATCGCCATCCCGCTGGAGAAACTCTTGCAAGCTGGTTTTAGCATCAACAGCGTGGTCGAACCAGCCCATGTCCAGCTTCGGGAAGATGACCCGGCGGACAAACTTTTCAACTGCCGGCCGCCCTTGGTCAAGGTAAAGGGCCCCCACAAAGGATTCAAAAATATCACAGAGCAGTCCCGGCCGCTGGCGAGCACCCGCGAGTTCCTCCCCGTGACCCAGCCGGATGTACTGGTCAAAATGACACTCCTTGGCGAACTTAGAAAAGCTATCCTCGCACACCATGGCAGCCCGCAGGCGGGTCAGCTTACCCTGGGGCAACTCGGGATAGCGTTTATAAATATATTCTGAAACAATCAGTTCCAACACGGCATCGCCAAGGAATTCGATCCGTTCGTAAAACTTCAAATTCTGATGAGGGTGCTCATTGACATACGAAGCCTGGGTAAAGGCCTCTGCTAACAAGCGCGGGTCAGAAAAATGAATATCAAATTCCTTGGCCAAGTAGTCTTGTAGTTCTTCGATCATGTTTAGATTCCTTTCTTCTTACTATAAAAATTACATTCTTTCCTATTATACTAAACAAGTCCGCCCCGCGCAGGCTTTTCGCGATTTAAAAAGAAAAAAGCCCCACCATACGGAGAAGAGAAACCGGTCCAACTTGGTTAAGTACCCGTTCCTGATGTTTGCCGTTCACCGCGGGGCATGTCGGGAGATTCCTTTACTGGCTGAGCAAACTAACAGCCAACGCCATGGCATTCTTGCCTTTAAAATAGGAAAGAGGCTGAAGTTAATTCCCAGCCTCAACTATTACATAGATACAAATGCTTCAACACAGTAGCCGGCCCACTGGCCTCCTAACTTAGTCAGCGGTGTGCTGGTCGATGTAGTCCACCACTTCACCGATTGTACTGAGCTTTTCTGCTTCGTCATCGGCAATTTCCGCGTTGAAAGTATCTTCTAGTTCCAGGACAAATTCAACAAAATCAATCGAGTCGGCATCCAAGTCGGTCTTGAGATTCAAATCATCGGTAATCTTGGCCCGGTCAATATCGAAGTGGTCTGCCACGATTTCAGAAACCTTATTAAAAATTTGTGTACGCTTATCATTTTCAGCCATGGTAAATAACCTCACTTTATTAAATCCGAATCCTATTCTATTCGTTTTTGGCGTCCTTGTCCACTACCGCTTCCTGACCAAAAAAGTCGACCGTTTTCTCGATTACCCCAGAGGTCAGCATCGTCCGAATCTGACTGATCGTGTTAGCGACCGCCGTTGCATCGGAGGAACCGTGAGTCTTGACTACCGGCGCTTGTAGGCCGAGCAACACTGCCCCGCCGTAAGTCGACGCGCTCATCTTTTTGCCGATATTATGGAAAACTGGTTTTAAGAAGAGGTAGCCTAGCTTTGCCCGGAGGCCGCCATTTAATATCCCATCCTTAATCAGGGTCAGCATCATCTTGGCAGTTCCTTCGGTCGCCTTCAAAGCAGCATTGGCAGTCCAGCCATCACTGACCACCACATCAGCTTTACCCACGAGGAGGTCCCCCGATTCAATGTTGCCGACAAAGTTAAGGTCACTCGCGGCATTCAGCTGCTGCCACACATCCTTATGGAGCTTATCACCCTTATCTTCCTCGGCCCCGTTATTCAGTAGGGCAATGCGGGGGTTCGCGACCCCCAGGACATTTTCAGCATAAAACTTCCCGAGATAGCCGTACTGAACCAGGTTGCGTTCCTTGCTTTCAGCGTTGGCCCCGGTATCTAGGTAAACAAAACTCTGCCGGGTCGCACCGGGCTGGGTAATGGGCAAAATACTGGTTAAGCCGGGACGGTCGATCCCCTTGATCCGGCCCACGATAAAAATGCCGGCCGCCAATACGGCACCGGTATTGCCGGCAGAGAAGAAGGCATCCGCGCTGCCCTCCTTTACGGCCCGGGCTGCCCGTACAATCGAAGAATCCTTCTTCCGTCTCATTGCCCGGACTGGTTCTTCACCCATCGTGATTTCTTCGGTAGTCTCAATGACCGTCAGCCGTTCATCGTTTTTAATCAGCGGCTTAACCTGTGCCGGGTCGCCAAAAAGTTGGAATTCGAGGTCCGCGTACTGGTCACGTGCCTGTTCGACCCCCGCAATAATCGCTTGAGGGGCATTGTCGCCTCCCATAGCGTCAACAGCAATTTTCATTATTATCTACTCCTTAGTCAAAGTGTGTTTCAAGCTGGTGGCGTTGCAGATATAACACCAGCGGCTGATTATCGTCCTGTTTGTTCCAGTGAGGAGTCCGCAAGAGATCGGCCGCATCCTGTCGCGCCACCTGAAGCATTTTAAGGTCACCAACCGGATCGCCAACTTTGAATTCTGGCATTCCCGACTGCTTACTGCCCAGGACATCGCCGGACCCCCGCAGCTCCATATCACGCTGGGCGACGACAAAACCATCATTCGTCTCGACCATCGTTTTCATCCGCTGCTTACCGTCATCCGTCTTCGGGTCGGCAAGTAGCAGGCAGTAACTCTGTCGGTCCCCACGACCAACCCGGCCCCGGAGCTGGTGAAGCTGCGCTAATCCAAAGCGATCAGCATTGTAAATCAGCATGACCGTCGCGTTCGGGTTATCAACGCCAACCTCAATTACCGTGGTAGAAACCAGAAGCTGGTACTCACCCCGTTGGAACTTGTGCATTGCCTGCTCCTTTTCCTCAGCAGACATTCGGCCATGCAGCAAGCCGACCTGGTAGTGGGGCTGAAAATACTCTGCCAGCTCATTGTATAAGTCGGTGGCGTTTTGGACGTCGAGCGCCTCAGATTCCTCAATCAATGGACTAACAATGTAGGCCTGGGCCCCCGTGGCGAGCTGGTCGCGCAGGAAATGAAGAGCTTCACTCTGCTGGTCGACCTTTAACCAGCGGGTTTCAATCGCCTTCCGTCCCGCAGGCAGCTCATCGATCACGGAAACGTCCATTTCCCCATAAGTGGTGATCGCCAGGGTCCGGGGAATTGGTGTCGCCGTCATTGCTAGAACATCCGGGTGAGCGCCCTTTTCACGCAGAAGCTGCCGTTGGTTGACCCCAAAGCGGTGCTGCTCGTCAGTGATTACCAGACCGAGGTTGGCATACTCGACGTCGTCCTGGATGAGGGCGTGGGTCCCAATAATCAGATTGATTTCTCCCCGCTTGATAGCCCCCGTAAGTTCACGGTGCTGCTTAGCGGTCAAAGAACCAGTCAGCAGGCCAACGTGAACGTGGGTCCCCGCGAACACCCGAGACAGCTTTTCAGCGTGCTGGGCGGCCAAAATTTCTGTCGGGGCCATTAGGGCGGCCTGATAGCCAGCCGTAATCGTTGCGTAGATGGCAATCGCCGCAACGATGGTCTTTCCCGACCCGACATCTCCCTGCAGGAGGCGGTTCATCTGGTAAGGCTCACGCAGGTCACGACAGATTTCATTCACGACCCGTTTTTGCGCATCGGTCAACTCGAAACCGATTCCCGCGATAAACTCCTTTAATTCGTCATTGCGGTACAAAATACGGTCACCATCCGCGTGCCGGCGGGCCTGCCGAATGGCCTGTAAGCGCAACTGAAACAAGAAGAACTCCTCATAGGCAGCCGTCCGCCGCGCGGCCTTGGCCTGCCCCACGTTCTCCGGGAAGTGCAGGGCTTTAATCATCGTCCGCCGGTCCAGCAGACGGTAGTGCTGACGAAGTGACGCCGGCAGGAGGGTGGGAATAACGTTTTGGTACTCATCAAAAGCCTGCTTGATCAGCCCCCGGAGCGTTGCCTGGCGAATATGCTTATTGACCGAATAAACCGCTCCCGAATCGGCCTGCTCCTGGTCACCAGCGGACAGGAATTTATTTGCCGTAACCTGGGCACGTTGGGCATCCCACTTCCCCATTACCGTAACGGTTTGCCCCAGCGCGACCCTTTTTGCGAGGTAGGCCTGGTTAAAGAAGGTCACCATGATCACCCGCGGGCCGACTTGGAGGCGAAAGCTGAGGCGACTTCGCCGGTAGCCGAAGTGGGAGAGGAGGGGTTCGGACACCACCGTTCCCTGAGTAGTGATTCGTTGCCGGTCTTGGACGTTCTCCAAATCTGCTGGAGTAACATCGTCATAGCGGTTTGGATAGTAGGTCAGGAGATCCTCGACCGTGTCAATGCCGAGGGTCGCCAGGTCCGCGGCCCTTTTTGGCCCCACGCCTTTTAACGCCACTACCGGATCCTGTAAGCTCTTCATCTGTTCCCCTCCTTCCTACATAAAAAGAGGCTGGGAAAATCCAACCTCACCTGTTGCTTTAGTCTGCCAGTAAACTACTCAACTGAAATCAGGTATGGGTACACTGGCTGTCCACCCTCGTAAATCTGAATATCCAGTTCGTCGTCAACTTCTTCTACGGCCGCTTTAATCGCCTGGGCGGTTTTCTCCGTGCCGTCTTCTCCGTAGAGGATTGTCACGATTTCACTATCCTCGTCAAGCATCTTCTTGACCATTTCAATCGCGGTTTCCTCCAGGTCGGGGTTAGTCTCAACAATTTTGCCGTCAACAATTCCCAAGTAGTCGTTCTTCTTAATTTCCTGACCATCGATGGTCGTGTCGCGGACGGCATGGGTGACTTCCCCACTAGCAACGTTGCCAATGTTGGCCTCCATGCTTTCCTGGTTAGTAGCCAGGTCCGCTTCTGGATTGTAATCCAGCAATGCTGACATCGCTTGGGCAATCGTCTTGGCGTGAACAACCCGGGTCGGGATTTCCGCTACCTCTGCCGCCTGTTCAGCCGTCATGAAGATATTGCCGTTATCCGGCAAGACCAGCGCCTGCTTGGCACCACTCTGGTTAATGGCATCCACGATGTCCTGGGTGCTAGGGTTCATCGTTTGTCCGCCACTGATGATGTGGGTAACGCCCAGGCTCTTTAAGAGCTTGATCACCCCATCACCAGAAGCGACCGCGATGACCGCAGTTTCTGGTGCAGGCTCAGTTTCTGCCGGCTGGGATGCCTGCTCATCAGAAGCAGCTGCATCGCCCTCGTCATCATGTTCCATAATCTCTTCCTGCTGCCAGACCATGTTATGAATTTCAATCGTCTGCAAGTCACCAAATTCCTGTCCCCATGACAAAACCTGTCCCGGGTGTTCAGTGTGAACGTGAACCCGGACAACCTGGTCGTCATTTAGGACCAGCAAACTGTCGCCAAGCTTAGCCAGGTAGTTGTAGAAAGTATCGTAATCAAACTTTTTGGTTACTTCCTTTCCCTTCCCCAGGCGAACCAGCATCTGGGTACAGTAAGTGTACTTGATGTCAGCAGGGTCTAGTTTCCCCTGAACGCTTTGGTGGTCCATTGCGTTAACCATTTCATCTACCTCAGCCTGATCAGGCTTATAGTCGGCACTCTTAGCAACTTCCTTGCCGCTAAGGGATTCGTCAAAGGCTTCAAGAACATCAACTAAGCCCTGACCACCAGAATCAACTACACCGACTTCTTTAAGCACCGGCAGCAATTCAGGGGTCTTCTGCAAGGCAGTCTTGCTAGCTTCGTAAATGGTATTGACGATTTCAACCAGGTCTTCGGTCTGCTTGACCTTATTTAAGCCGGCCTGAGCTGACTCCCGCACTACCGTTAAAATCGTCCCTTCGGTTGGCTTCATCACCGCCTTATAGGCAACTTTGGCACCATTAGCGTATGCGTCCACAAAATCTTGGGCATTCAAGGTCTGCTTGCCAGCAGCGGCCTTGGCAAAGCCCCGGAAAATTTGGGAGAGGATTACCCCCGAATTTCCGCGGGCCCCCATCAACAGGCCCTTAGCCAGTGCAGCACTGAGGTCACCAACATTATCGCTTGCCGCTTCCCGCTCGTACTTAGCACCGCTCGCCATTGAGGACGCCATATTCGTCCCGGTATCACCATCAGGAACAGGGAAAACATTGAGCGAATTAATAAAGTCCGCCTGTTGGTTTAACTTATCGGCAGCGGCTTGGACCATCTTGCCGAATTCAAGATTTGTAATTTCTGTTACAGCCAATTAAAATTTCCTCCCGTGTTCCATCCTAGTCTTCTGTTGAGCGGACACCTTGGACGCAGACGTTAACGGCGTCCGCGGTGATGCCGAGCATTGATTCCAGGTTATACTTGACTTTTGCCTGGACGCTCTTGGATACTTCCGAAATCTTGGTACCGTAGCTGACGATAATATTCACGTCAACGACGATTCCGTTATCCTGCTGGCGCACAATCACGCCCTTGTTGAAGTTTTCCCGGCGCAGAATCTGGTTAACACCATCGCGCACCGGGTTCCGGCTTGCCATTCCAACAACACCGTAATTATCCGTAGCGGCACCACCAACAACGGTCGAAATCACATCGTTATCAATGTCAATTGTTCCCGCTTTTGTTTTAATTTTTACTGCCATCGTCATGGCCTCCCTGTTAGTTAGTAAATCATTCTCTTTACAATTAACAATATCATAGCATAGCACACTAATAATAAAAAGTAACCCCAATAAAAAGTAGTTAACGGGGTGTTATAATTTAGGTAAAAAATAAGCCGCCCGCAATGGACGGCATCATTTTTAATTAAACCCGAGTCACTTTACCGGACTTTAAGGTACGTGCTGAAACGTAAACCTTCTTTGGCTTACCGTTAACCAAAATGGTTACCTTTTGCAAGTTAGGCTTCCAGCTACGACGACTTGAGTTAAGGGCGTGAGAACGCTTGTTACCAAAGCGTGTCCGTTTACCGTTGATGAAATCTTTAGCCATTGGTGATACCCTCCTCTTTATTACAGTATTGTTTATACGCATATCTGCGCTGTAACTCACCTAATTAATTTACCATAGCGGTTGGCACAATGCAATAGTTTTCTTTCAAGTATTTTCCCTTGACAGCTATAATTGCGGCCGGTCCGCTGCTTGGATTACCGCTACCACCCCGCTGGCAAAGTTGAAGTGGTTCTCCGCCGCCGTAAAGCGGTTGCTGGACCAGGAAAACGGAATCGAACTTGACCAGTCAGCAAGCGGGTACTGCTCGTCTACCAAGTTTAAGCCCGTGACCGGCGTGAGGTTGACAAAGGCCAAGTAGTCCTTATCGGCTTCCTTAGTAATCGTATAGGAACCCGGCCGGTAGTAGCTGACCGTGTTGCCCCGGTCCAAGAGCCGGATCCGGTCGAGATAGTCCCGAAAATCATCCTGGAGAGGCAGGTACAGGTTAGCCAGGAGGTGGTCAAGCCGGCCGCCAGTAGCACCAAAAATGTCGATTTGCGTTGGCTGGAAACGGTCAATTGCCAGCTTGACTCCCAGCTGAGTATCCGTGAAGTCCTTCGCCGGCGGGAAAGTTTCAATCTCTGCCAAGTGCTGCCGGAGCCGTGCAAACTCCGCCTGGCTGGTCGAATCAAAATCGCCAATTGCTACTGCGGGCGTGATCCCCCATTTCAGGAGCAGACTCGCACCGTGGTCAACCGCAATCCAAGTTTCCGCCTGTCGTGCCCGGACCACTTCCTGAGGAACCAGCCCAACCGGTCCCCCAACTAATAAATTAACCCGCATTAATGCTTCCTCCTCACTTGAAAACATCTTAAAACGCTTCGATATGAAGCCGAAACGGCCTCTAAAGTTCACTTGAGAAACTTTAGAGGCCGTTGACGCGCCGTAGTTCACCTTAAAAGGTCTGGGAAGCAACTGCCTCCTTAATGATCTGCTCCGGCGCAGGAAAACAACTTATTTTGTCGCGTTCCGCAGTGCTTCGATCCGTTCTGCCGGGTCGTCAGCGTTAAAGACGTAGGAACCCGCCACTGCCACGGTAGCACCGGCCTGGTAGCAGTCCTTGACGGTTTGGTCGTTGACCCCGCCATCAACTTCGATGTCAAAGTCATAGCCCTTTTCCTGCTTAATAGCGTTCAATTGGGCAATCTTATCAACGGTTTCAGGAAGGAACTTCTGACCACCAAAGCCGGGGTTGACGGTCATTACTAGAACCTGGTCGACCATGTGCAGGACCGGTTCGATCATTGCCACTGGTGTACCAGGGTTGATGACAACTTCCGCCTTGACGCCACCATTCTTAATGATTTGCAGTGCCCGGTGAATGTGCTGGGTAGCCTCGACCTGGACACCGATAATGTCAGCCCCAGCGTCAATAAACATTGGGAGGATGTGTTCTGGGCTTTGAACCATCAGGTGGACATCCAAGGTCATGTTAGTGACTGGCCGAATGGCTTTAACGAAACCAGGCCCGTAAGAAATACTTGGCACGAACGTCCCGTCCATCACGTCGATGTGGAGGTATTCTGCCCCGGCCTGTTCAACCTTTTCAATGTCCTTTTGCAAGTTTACGTAATCAGCACTCAAAATTGATGGTGCAACCTTAATCATTCTAAATTCCCTCATTTCTTGTAGTTTGGCTTCTGGTGGACGATGATGTCATGAAACTGAACATAATCGTCATACCGACTCTTCATGATTATACCATGTTCCAACGCGTCCTTCACTGCACACCCCGGTTCTTTCAGGTGGAGGCAGCCGCGAAATTTACATTCAGGCGCCAAGCGACGCATCTCGGGGAACAGCGACGGCAACTCTTCCACCGTCATATCAAAGGTTTCATAAGATGAAAAGCCAGGTGTATCAGCAATCAACGCGCCATCAACGTCTAACAGACTTACCTTGCGGGTTGTATGCCGGCCCCGCTTTAGTGCCTGGGAAATTTCCCCGGTCGCAAGGTCCAGCCCCGGCACAAGGTGGTTCAACAACGTTGACTTGCCGGCCCCCGTTTGTCCCATCATCGTGACAACCTTTCCCACCAGGAGTCCCTTTAGCTTAGCCAGTTGCTCCGGTGCAAATGGTTCCCGGTTGAAAAAGACTTGATAGCCAATGTTGGCATAACCAGTCGCCACTTCTTGCAACTGGGCAAACTGTTCCGCTGTCAGCAGGTCGGTCTTGGAAAAATAAACTACGGGAGTAATCCGCTGCTCTTCCAACCCCACAAGCTGCCGGTCAAGCAAGTTGGGTGAAAAGGCCGGCTGGGTTGCAGCCGTGACCACAACCGCAACGTCAATATTGGCCACGGGCGGCCGGACCAACAGGTTGCGTCGGTCTAAAATTTTGAGCAGGTAACCTGATGTCCCATCATCGTTGACCGTAAATTCCACGTGGTCGCCCACGACCGGTTTAACCTTCTTTTGGCGAAAATTCCCCCGGCCCCGGGTCCGGTACAGCTGGCCATCTACCAACACGTCATAGAAGCCACTTAAAGATTGCTGAATGATTCCTGTCTTCACGTCACACCTCCGTTACTTAACCCGTGATGTTAGTAGCACTCATAATTGTCCGACCATTGCGAACGACCCGGTAAGCCCCCATCTGACCATTCCGAAGGGTGAACGGGACGTTAATGGTTGTTTCCTGGTTAATCGTAATGTCCTGGTACTCCATCGTCAGGTTGTGGTTAGCATCCCGGATATAAATCTGGACCCGGTTTTCCCGCTGACCACCATTGCCATCAAACGGAATATTGATCTGAATATTGGTCGTTTTCATCTGGTTGCCCGAATTAGCCAGCGTCACGGTCAAGGTATCGCCGTGGTTCAACACGCCACCAGCCTTTGGAGTCTGACTAATCACGTGGTTGGTTGCCACCGTCTTGGATTTCTTCTCCTGGGTAGTTAGCTGGAGCTTGTGTGCATTGGCAAACTTTTGAACAACGCTAATGTCTTGGTTCCGGAAGTTGGGAATTTTGATGTTCTCTTTTCCAGAACTCACCTGAAAGTTGATTACGTTGCCGCTAGTCGCCACCACTTTACCCTTGCTGTAATTCTGCTTAATAATCATCCCTGGATCAACCGTGTCGGAATGAAGTTCCTGCTTCCGCACCGTAAAGCCCTTGGCGCGGAGTGAAGAAGCCACTTCATCATAGCTATCGCCTACGTAGTCTGCCATCGTCATGTTTTTGACCCCGGTGCTGACGGTCAGGTCAACGGTGCTGTTAACCCGTTTCTTTGAACTGATCCCTGGCGTGGTTGAAATAACATGGTTTTTATCGACCTGCTGGTTAGTAACCCGGGTAATATTTCCGACGCGAAGCCCCTGTCGGTTAAGGGTCCGTTCCGCTTGGATTGGCGTCTGACCCTCGACATCAGGAACGATTACCTGACGGAACATAAACCACCAGCTGGCAACTGCCAGGCCAACTACCGCCACTGCCGCGATTCCGGCAGTCCAGTAGCGGGCATGGCGTTTCCCTTTGGCCGGCTGCGTGGATTCAGACTCTTCCTCCTGATCCTGCTCTTCTTGGCTGGCATCTGCTGCCCGGATCTGCTTAGCAATTTCAGCGGTAGAAAGGACCTTCGTCTTGCCGTCGTCACACTCGGCATGCCACTTCGGCTCGCCATCCCGGGCGGAATCTAAACTAGTCGCCAGATCTGCCGCCATTTCTTGGACACTAGCATAGCGTTCGTACGGGTTCTTAGCGGTCGCCCTGAGGACCACGTTTTCTAGGGGCTGGGGAATCCGGCTATTAACCGTGCGCACTGACGGAATGTCTTCGCGGAAGTGTTTAAGGGCAATCGAAACCGCCGTCTCCCCCTCAAAGGGAACCGTTCCCGTCAGCATCTCATAAAGAATTATTCCCAGCGAATAAATATCCGACTGCTTGGTTGCAATGCTCCCCCGCGCCTGTTCTGGCGAGAGATAGTGAACCGACCCCATTAAAGTATTCGTCTGGGTCAGCGAATTTTGGGAGGTCGCAACCGCAATCCCAAAATCGGTGATTTTAATATTCTTATTAGCATCAATCAGTATATTCTGTGGCTTTAAATCACGGTGGATGATTCCCCGATTGTGAGCGGCCTCAACAGCTGACAGAACTTGTTCCATGATATCAACTACTTGGGGCAGCGGAATCGGGTAGTGCTGCTTGATAAAGGCCTTCAGATCCGTCCCTTGCACGTATTGCATCACCATGTACTGCATTCCGTTATCTTCACCGACGTCGTAAACCCCTACGATATGGGGATCATTCAGCTGGGTTGCCGCCAATGCTTCACGGTGAAAACGCCGTTTAGTATCCGGATCGTCCCGTAAGTCCAACCGCAGGAGCTTAACCGAAACATCACGATCTAAAACCAAATCATGAGCTAAGTAAACGTTTGCCATTCCGCCCTCACCTAAGGAACGGATAATCCTGTATCGGTGACCGATTATGTCTCCAGGATTCATACTCAACCCTCCTGGCTATTATTCATTTAATCCAATCAAGACGGTGATATTATCTGGGCCCCCGGCTGCATTTGCCAGTTGCACTAGCTGCGCGCACTTATCACTGCAGGAGGCTGTTGTCAGCAGAACTTCCTTGATTTTTTCCTTATCAACAGTCTTAAATAGGCCGTCTGAGCACATTAGTAGTTGGTCACCAGGAGCAAACTTAAACCGATTTACTTCAATTCGTGCATCGGGAGAAATTCCAATTGCCCGGGTAATAATATTGCTCTGCGGAAGTTTCAGGGCCTCTTCTTCTGTAATATCGCCGCTCTTAACTAATTCATTTACAAGGGAGTGGTCGATCGTCACCTGAGTCATTAAGCCATCGTGAAAAAGATAGCCCCGGCTATCACCAATATTGGCAACCACCAAGGTTTCCGCAAAAGCAATCGCGGCAACCATCGTCGTTCCCATCCCCTGGTAAATCGTTTTTTCTTTTGATTTTATTAAAATTTCATCATTAATCAGCTGGGTTTCTCGGGCAAACCACCGGATTGCTTCCAGCGGTGTCTCCGGCCCAGTTGTCATAAATCGATGACCAAGCTGTTTGACAGTGATTTCCGCCGCAACATCGCCACTGCGGTTACCACCGATTCCATCGGCAATCACCACTAGCTGATTTCCGCGTTGATTGGTAAATTGGGCGACCCGGTCTTGATTTTGCGACCGCCGGTGCCCAACATCTGTTTGATAAGCAACTTGCATTCTAGTGCTAATTCCCTTCTAAAGAATCCGTTGAAGACTACTGATAAAGAACCCGTCTGACCCATAGTCAGAGGGCAGAATCGTCAACGTGGCTAATGCTCGATCATCTTTTAAGTTCCGTGACGTTTTAGTTGTTAGCAGCCGAAAGTCGGAATGTGCCGCCAAGAATTCTTGGACCGTCTGCTCATTCTCTTGCTGCAAAATCGTGCACGTACTATATGTGATTATACCGCCTTTTTTCACTTTTGGGGCAACTGCATTTAAAATACTTCCCTGGATTTGGTGTAAATTTTGTGAATCAGCCAGTTTTTTCGTATAACGAATCTCTGGTTTGCGGCGGAGGAGGCCAATCCCGCTACAAGGAGCGTCAACTAAAATCTTATCAAAGCTTTCATCGGCAAACTCCTCGTCCACCCGCCGAGCATCCAGAGTATGAGCGACTACCCGGTCGTCAACCTGCATCCGACGAGCGTTTTTTTGAATTAAGCGGGCCTTGTGCTGGTGAATATCTAAGGCGTCGACGCGCCCACCTGCCGTAGGATCAAGTCGTTCCGCAATTTGCACCGTTTTTCCCCCAGGTGCCGCACAAGCATCCAGGACCCGGTCACCAGGCTGGACAGCCATGCTATCGACAGCCAGCATCGCGCTTTCGTCCTGGACCGTGATCTGCCCGGTCGCAAATAAAGGTGAGTCCAAGATTTCTCCCTTGGTAATCACCAGGGCGTTGGGGACTACACGGCTCTCCTGATATTCGATCCCGGCCGCATGCAGTCCGGCCTTCACAGTTGCCAGGTCCGTAACCGCGGTATTAACCCGTACGACCAGTCTGGCCGGATCGTTGACGGCCTTCAGAATCTGGGCTGCCTGTGCTCGTCCATACTGAGCGCCCAGTTCATGAACGAGCCAGCGGGGAATGCTATATTGAACCGCCAGTCGTTCTTCCGGGTCCTGAACCTGGTCAAAGTCCGGGAAACCCCGTCGTAAGACAGCGTGTAAAACCCCCGTTACGAACTTCCGAATACCGGGATTTCCCCAGTGCTTGGCAATTTCAATCGTTTCATCCGTAACCGCCCAGTCAGGGACCCGCTCCAAGTAGTGGTACTGGTAAAGGGCCGTCAGCAGGAGGGTTTCCACCCAGGAATCCAGCCGTTTGCCTTTCACAAACGGTTGCAGCCAGTATTCCAGGGTCAGCTGGTGCTGGAGCGTCCCGTACACGATTCGTGTCGCCAGTCGGCGGTCACTATCATTCAAGTGGTGTTTGCTAAGGAGCTGGTTTAACTGTAAGTTGGAATAGGCCCCTTGCCGGCGGATCCGGTCGAGGGCCGTCAGCGCGACTTCACGCGCCGTCATGTCTTGCTTAGTCATCACTTACCGCTTGAGCTCCTTCCGTCAAGTCCTGGTGACCATTTAAGTAGGCGGTAATATCCATTGCCTGTTTTCCTGCCGGTTTCAACCGGTTGATCTGGTAGGTTGTGCCATTGCCAGCTGCTAAGACCAGCTGGTGTTTAGTTGCCCGAACGACCTGCCCCGGCTGTAAATTCGTTTTTTCATCGAGGGGGGTTACATCATAAATCTTCGTCCGCAAGCCATCAATGACCATATTGCCCAGTGGCGCCGGCCGCAGCCCCCGGACCTTGTTATCAATTTGGTCCGCCGGCAGTCGGTAGTCGATCCGTTCCTGGGCCGTGGAGATGTTCGGTGAAAAGACTACTTGGGATTCATCCTGGGGAGTCGCGGTAGCAGTCCCATCGACCAGCTTAGGGAGCGTCTCCAGCAGCAAATCGCGGCCAAGAATACTCAGCTTATCAAACATCGTGCCATTATCATCATCTTTTTCAATCGGAACGGCCCGCTGGGCAAGTACATCCCCTGCATCCATCTGCTTGACCATGTACATAATAGAGATTCCCGTCTCAGCATCCCCATTGATAATGGAATATTGGACCGGCGCCCCACCCCGGTATTTCGGCAAGAGGGAGCCGTGAACATTTACCGCGGCAATTTTAGCCGCCGCGAGTAGTTTGCTCGGTAGGAATTGCCCGTAGGCCGCCGTAATCAGCAAATCTGGCTGGAGGGCGATGATTTCGTCCATTTCAGGGCTCTTGTTTAGCTTAGCCGGCTGGAGAACCTTGATATTATTATCAACCGCCAACTGCTTAACTGGTGAAGGGGTCAAAACGTGCTTGCGACCGACCCGGTGGTCAGGCTGTGTCAAAACGGCTTGAACGTCATACTCAGGCTGGTCTAACAAGCCCTGTAAAACCGGCACGGCAAACTGGGGAGTTCCCATAAATACGATTGAAGTGGTCATAAATATTCATCCTTTCATTTACATAAAGTATTGGGGATCAGGATCAATGCTAACCTGAACATCCTTAAAGCCCTTGCTTTGTGTCTTCTGCATAATCTCTTGAAGGGTTGCGTGCAACGCCGAATCCTGCTTGTACTTGATAACGATTTGATAATAATAGCGGCGCTTCATCCGTGCAATTGCCCGGGGAGTCGGTCCCAGTACGATTGTCTCCGGTGCTAAGCGCTGGCTAAGCAGGGTCTTGATCTCCGCCATGGCCCGGGCGGCCTCCTGCTCTTCTGGATGGCTTGCCATCAGGCGGACCGTGTAATAGTACGGTGGGTAGCTGGCCTGCCGCCGCAAACTCATCTCCTGGTAAAAGAAACGGTCATAGTCATGCCGCTGAGCATCCTGAATCGCGTAATGCTCCGGGTTAAAGGTTTGGATAATCACTTGTCCGGGCTTGTCCGCCCGCCCTGCGCGGCCACTGACCTGACTCAACAGGTCAAAAGTCCGTTCACTCGCCCGAAAATCAGGGAGCCCCAAACCGGTGTCAGCATTCAAGACCCCCACAAGGGTCACGTTGGGAAAGTCTAAGCCCTTGGCAATCATCTGGGTTCCTAAGAGAATATCAGCCTGGTGGGCGCCAAACTGCCGGAGCAATTTTTCATGCATTCCTTTACGCCTGGTTGTGTCAACGTCCATCCGGATAATCCGGGCCTGGGGTAGCAGCTGCTGTAATTCTGCCTGGACCTTTTCCGTTCCCGTACCGTAATAGCGGATGTGACGGCTATGACAGTGGGGACAGACGCGGGGGATCGGCTCCTCATGACCGCAGTAGTGGCACTTCATCGTCCGGGTATCCATGTGGAGAGTCAAGGAAATGTCACAGTTGGGACACTTGAGAACCGTTCCACAGTCCCGGCACATCATAAAGGAGGAAAACCCCCGGCGGTTAAGCATCAGAATGCTCTGTTCTCCCCGAGACAGGCGGTCATTAAGGGCCGTGAGCAGCGGCGTTGAAAAGTTGCTCTCCCCCCGCCGCTTGATTTCGGGCCGCATATCAACTACCTGGATCGGTGGCAGCGGCTGCTGGTTAACCCTGTATGGCAGGCGGAGAAAGTGGTAACGCCCCTTTAATGCCCGGGCTCTGCTTTCCAAACTCGGGGTGGCCGAGCCAAGAACTACCGGGGCGCCATGATAGCGACCCCGCCACTTAGCAACCTCACGGGCATGGTAGCGGGGTGCTTCGTCCTGCTTGTAGCTGCCCTCGTGTTCCTCATCTAAAATCACCACTCCCAAGTTGTCAAGCGGGGCAAAGACGGCGGAACGCGCGCCGACTACTACCTTGGCCTCGCCCCGTTCGATCCGCCGCCATTCGTCATACTGTTCCCCGTTCGACAGCCCGCTATGGAGAACCGCAACCTGAGAACCGAAGCGGCGCCGGAACCGGTTCACGATTTGCGGAGTCAGGGAGATTTCGGGAACCAGCATCAACGCCGTTCGCCCATCAGCCAGTGCCTGGGCAATGGTTTGCAGGTACACCTCGGTCTTGCCGCTGCCGGTAACCCCCTGGAGCAAGAAAGTTGTTGCTTTGTGAGCATGAACCTGACTGCTAATTTCGTCAACCGCCCGCTGCTGGTCAGCATTAAGCCGGAGCGGCGCTTCCAAATGGTGGTCATCAGGGAGTGGCTGCCCGTGAGCTTGCGGCGTCCGGTAAACCTCGACAGGGACCTTCTTTAACCAGCCCTTTTTGACCCCCTGATTAAAGGTGGCGGCGGAAATTCCCGTTTGCTGCTCCGCCCGTTTTTGCACGACCGTCTGCCCAACAATGCTCTGCAAATAGGAAAGCAGGCGGTTCTGGGCATGCGCATTCGGGTGAAGCGAGGTCCGGGCTTCTTCGAGGGCCTCAAAGTCGAGTTGGGGCCGAATCCCGGTAATTGTTTTAGCCTTGGCCCGATTTTCGACCTGGTAGTCAAACCGAACCTTCCCCGCTTTTTTCAGCTTCAATAAGCGGGCGATAGCCTCCGGTTGATTCTCAAAATCAGCGTAGTCGCGAAAGTCACGGCCAGCAAAGAGGTCGTAGTAGTCCTGCTCGTCAAGCTCATCCACGACCCGGACAATCCGGTGAGCCTTCCCTTTAAGGAGGTTGGGCAGCATCGTGTAAAGGCAGGCAATCCAAAAGGAGTAGGTCTGGTCCGCCAGCCACTTGCTAAGGGTCAGCAATTCCGCGTTCACTACTGGCTGAAGGTCCATAACCGACTGGATTGGTTTTAACTTCCCCTGGTAGTCAGTACCGTCGGTGAAGCCAACGACAAAGCCCTGGACCTGTCGATGACCATTGCCAAAGGGCACCACCACCCGGGTTCCAACTTGTAACTGCCGCTCCAGCAGTACTGGTACCTGATATGTATATGGCCGGTTAGTCTGCATCGTCGGAACGTCGACTACCACCTGCGCCAATTCCACCATTTAATCACCTGATTCCATCTTCTGTGCTAAGGTCGCTACCAAGCGTGCAGCGACCGCGGTCTTCTTCATCAACGGCCACTGTTCCGGCTGGTGCCCGGCTTGGAGGATAGTTACCTGGTCGTCATCACTCCCAAAGGCTCCCTGGGCGCCCGCCACGCTATTGGCGACAATCATGTCCGCCCCTTTTACTGCTAACTTGCGCTGGGCATTGGCAAGCAGCTGCTGAGTTTCCGCTGCAAAACCAACGACAAGCTGCCCTGGCCGTTTGCTGCGTGCGACGGTTTTTAAAACATCCGGGGTTTCTGTCAAATCAAGCTGCCAATTGTCATGCCCTGCTGTTTTCTTAACTTTCTGGTCAGCGGTTTGCTGGGGCCGGTAGTCGGCAACTGCCGCAGCCATTACCAAGATATCAGCGGCGCTAAAGCTAGTTTGCACTGCCTGGAGCAATTCTTCCGTCGTTTCAACTTTAAGGTTGTGCACCCGCGGAGAAGTTGGCAGAGCAACACTAACCTGCCCCGTGATCAGGGTCACCTGGGCACCAGCAGCAGCGGCGGCCTCTGCAATGGCAATTCCCATCTTACCTGAGGATCGGTTGCCAATGAAGCGAACCGGATCAATCGGCTCACGGGTCCCCCCTGCTGTAACCACTAACCGCTTACCGGCCAGGCTAGTGGAACTGGTGAGCAGGGTGTGGACCTGGTCAACGACTGCTGCCGGTTCAGGCATCCGCCCCTTCCCGGCATAGCCCTCGGCAAGGATTCCATCAACCGGGCCGATAACCGTCACCCCGTCACTTTGTAGCTGGCGGAGGTTCCGCTGGGTCGCGGGAGCCTGCCACATATGGCTATTCATCGCTGGCACAACCACCTTCGGGGCACTGGTCGCCAGGAGGGTCGTCGAAGCGGCATCATCGGCCAGCCCCGCAGCCATCTTCGCCAGAATATCAGCTGTCGCCGGCACGACCAGCGCCAGCTCTGTCCAGTCTGCTAGTTCGATGTGGGGAATCGGGTCCGTATTTTCCCAGAGCGAGGTTAGCACCGGCTGCTTGGTAAGTGCTGCCAAGGTCGTTGGCGTTACTAGGCGACTGGCCGCCGTCGTCATCACTGTCCGCACCTGGTGGCCCTTCTTTTGCAGCCCCCTAACTACTTCTACGCCCTTATAAGCCGCGATGCTTCCCGTCAAATAAACCGTTATCCTTGCCATCATTTCACCCCATCGTTCTTCTTATTACCTGATTATAGCATTTACAAGGTCAATCATGCGAGACAGTCGTTTCCGCCCCCACGATAAAACTAAAAAGGCTCTGGTATTTGGCCAAGCAAATACCAGAGTCCATGCCAACTATTTAATTACTAGTCTTGCAAATCTTCCGTGTGGTCAGGATCAATCGTCACCTTGTCTGCCAAAATTTCTTCAAGAGCCTTCCCAACTGACTTGCTCGACTCATAGTGTTCCAGCAAAGGTGCCGCACCGTTATCAAGCTCATGGGCACGCTTGCTAGCCAGCATAACTAATGAATAACGGGAATCAATCCGCTTGAGCAATTCATCGACTGATGGATAAAGAATCATTTTTCTGAATCTCCTAACATATCAAGATACCGTGGCATTACCCGGGGAACCCGTAACCGCTCCGTCCGAATAATGTCCTTAATTTTAGCCACCGCATTCGGCACTTCATCGTTCACAACGGCGTAATCATAATTCTGCATCATTTGGATTTCCCCAAAGGCCTTATGAATCCGCTTGTTAATCACTTCCATGCTATCAGTTCCGCGGTGAATCAACCGCTGCTTGAGTTCGTCCAGATCCGGTGGGGTCAGAAAAATAAAGACACCATCGGGAACCTTCGAACGAACCTGCATCGCACCGTTCACTTCAATTTCCAGGAAAACATCCTTTCCTGAATCCAAAGTTTCATTAACATATTTTAAGGGGGTTCCGTAATAGTTGTCAACATACTTTGCATACTCAAGCATCCCACCAGTTTGAATATGGTGTTCAAACTCTTCCTTCGAAACAAAGTAGTAGTCAACTCCGTTCACTTCACCCGGACGAGGCTTACGCGTGGTCATTGAAACAGAGTATTGAAAATCATTATCATTTGAATCAAAAATTGCTTTCCGCACCGTTCCCTTACCAACACCAGAGGGACCAGACAGGACAATTAACATTCCTCGATTTGCCATCTTGCAACTCCTATCAAAAATTAACGTATTACTACTATAATGCACTACCTTGCTAACAAAATCAACTAAATCTGGCAATCGCCACGGGCAAAAATTAATGCTTGCTTTTCTGAACAGTTGTTCGTATAATGGACTCACAAACAAATGTTCGGAAGGTGACACCATGCAAGAAGTCAAAGCACATTCACTATTAAATAAAGCGCCGCTGCTGACCCGGGTAGTTGGCCAGTTATTTGATGACGAACCACTTAATACTGCTCCGGCGGTTCGTCTGCTTAATCCCCAGTCAGTCCAGCAACGGCAACAATTTATCCAGACGGCAATCCAGCAGGACTACACCGTCTTTCTCCAGTTACTCCCCGCCAGTGACGCCGGACGGGTTGAAAACGTCCGTGGGCGGATTAAGCCGCTCCGGGCCGGCCGCTACCTGGTCAAAACCGATCACGCCAGCTACATGGTCCGTTTCGACCAAGTGCGCTACATTGCCCACCTCGATTAATTTCCCCTCATTTAAGTAAGTAGCCCCCACCGCTAACCATGACAGTTAGCGGCGGGGGCTACTTTTTAGTTTAACTCATGCTTTGTCTTTCGGGTGAGCCATCTGCAACAACTCTTGGGCATGTTCCTTCGTCAACTTGGTTACCTTTTCGCCTGACAGCATCCGGGCAAGTTCATTCACCCGCTGAGCTGCCGCTAAGCTGGTAACAGTGGTCGTTGTCCGCTCATCATGGACTGCCTTCTTGATGAGGAAATGGTGCTGAGCGACGGCCGCAACCTGTGGCAAGTGGGTAATACAGAGCACCTGCGAATTAGCAGCAATCAACCGGATCTTATCGGCAATTGCCTGGGCAACCCGACCACTGACCCCGGTATCGACCTCATCAAAGATAATGCTGGTGACCCCCTCATTAGCCGCAAAGATAGTTTTAAGGGCCAGCATCACCCGAGACAGTTCCCCACCAGAAGCAATTTTGGCTAAGGGACCCATGCTCTCACCCGGGTTAGTCCGGATATAGAATTCGACTTCATCAATCCCGGTGGGCGTAAAGGTCCCGCTGACCTGCTTGGCGAAGTGGACTTCAAAGTCTGCCTTGGCCATGTATAGTTCTGCTAACTGCTGGTGGACCTGTGCGGCCAGCTGGTGGGCCGCCTGCTGGCGAACCCGGCTAAGCTCCTCACCAACGGTTTGAAGCTGCTCTTGGGCCGTTGCCAGCCGGGCTTCCAAGTCATTGTTGGAGTCCGCTGCTGCCTCCATCGTATCCAATTCCTTTTTGATTTTAGCGTAGTAATCCAAGACTTTGGCGACAGAGTCACCATACTTATGTTCCAGATCCCCGATGACCGTTAGCCGTTGGTCAATTTCTGCCAGACGCTGGTCATCAAATTCAAGGAGGTCTAGCTGCTGCCCAGCCTGGTTAGCAACGTCCTGAAGGGCATAGTAGGCGTCGTTCAGGGACTTGCTTAACGAATCGTAATCATCATCAAACTCCGCAATCCCGTTAATGGCTTCCATCACCGTAGCAACCTGGTCTAGCACCGGTGCTTCACCGTCATTAAAGGTTGCCACGGCCTGTTGAAGGGCATTATTGATTTGCTGAAAGTGTTCCAGACGATCCCGCTCGCTGGTAAGTTGTTCCTCCTCATCAGCTTTGAGCTGGGCACTCCCGATTTCATCGACCTGGTAGTGCAGCATATCCAAACGCTGGGCCCACTGCTGCTCATTTGCTTGCTTCTTAGTGACCGCCGCCTTGAGCTGAGAATAGTCGTGGTAAAGTTGCTGGTACTTAGTGAGCAACGGCTGAACCTGCTTGCTAGCATACTGATCCAGCATTCCCAGGTGTTTTTCAGGTTGCAAGAGCAGCTGGTGTTCGTTTTGCCCTTGAATATCAACCAAATAGGCACCAATCTGCCGCAGCATTGTCGTATTAATCAGCTGGCCGTTGACCCGGATCGTATTGCGACCATTCCGGTGGATTTCACGCATAATAATCAGGGTTCCATCCTCATACTCAATTCCGAGTGAATCCAAAAGCGCCGCCAGGCCAGGATCTGCCGTTAACGCAAACTGGCCCTGCAAGCGTAGTTTTTCTTCCCCACGTCGGATAAACTCCTGGGATCCGCGGCCACCAGCCAATAAGCCAACCGCATCAATAATAATTGACTTCCCGGCACCGGTCTCACCGGTCAATACCGTCATCTGATTCGCAAATTCTAAGCTAAGGTGCTTAATAATTGCGAGGTTGTCAATCGTAAGTTCTTGCAGCATCGCCAATCTCCTTTATCCTACCAAACTGTTCAAGTAGTCCGCGAGCGTTTGAGCATCATCAGCAGTATCGCATACCACCAGCACGTTGCTATCGTCACCAATGGTCGTAAAGACCCCCCGGTCAGTTAACCGCCGCAGCAGGTTAGCGACAACCGGGCCGTTGCCAGGACGAACCGCCAGGGCTAAGAGACGGTCACTGCGCTTCAACTGCACCAGGCTGTCGTGAATCGTCGTCCCGAGCTGGTCAGGCTCGTCCCGGTGCTGCATTACGGGCAAGGCATAACGGTAACCCCCGTTTTCAGCCGGCACCTTGATCAGCTGCATTTCCTTGATGTCACGCGAAATTGTGGCCTGGGTTACTTGCAGTCCCAGCTCATTTAGGGCGCCGACCAAGTCTTCTTGGCGTTCAATACTCCGTGCCGTGATAATTTCGCGGATTTTCTTTTGTCGATCAGCCTTTTTCATCCTCAATTACCACCTTTCCCGTCGTTAGCCTTGTCATTCAGCTCCCGGTCAGCATTAGCAATCACCTGGTCAATATCGATTTCAGGCGCAAGCTGACCCGGCTGGTCGCTTAGCCGTAAGTGGGCCAAGAATTCCATGTTGCCCTGGCCACCCTTAATCGGTGAAAAATCTAACCCCAGGACATCAAAATGGTCAGCCCGCGCGAATTCCAAAACTTCTTCCAGGACTGCCTTATGCACCCCATGGTCCCGAATGATTCCGTGCTTGCCAACGTGCTCTTTACCAGCCTCAAACTGGGGCTTGATCAAAGCAACCACTTCGCCGCCCGGCTGTAAAATTCCCGCAAGCGGCGGTAAAATCAGCCGCAAGGAAATAAAGGAAACGTCGATTGAGGCAAAGGCGGGCTGACCGTGGGTAAAGTCCGCAAGTTTGCTGTAACGGAAATTAGTCTGTTCCATCACTACCACCCGGGGGTCCTCCCGTAGCTGCCAAACCAGCTGGTTAGTACCAACATCCAACGCATAGCTGAGCCGCGCGCCATTTTGCAGCATGACGTCGGTAAAGCCACCGGTCGAGGAGCCAATATCTAAAACCACCTTATCGGCCACTGAAATTTGGAAAGCCTTCAGCGCCTTGGCAAGTTTTAACCCGCCCCGGCTGACGTACGGCATCTTATGGCCTTTCATATGTAAGGTCGTGGTCACGGGGATTTTCTGCCCCGGCTTATCGAGCCGTTCATTATTTTTACCAAGAATTTCTCCCGCCATGACAGAGCGTTTCGCTTGTTCCCGTGAATCAAACAATCCCTGCTTGACTAACAACACATCAACACGTTCTTTTTCCATAGTTTTGTTCCTTATAATTTAAAATACGCTAAAAAATCATCATATGCAGCAAACGATCGGCCAGTTAGCTGACTCAATGCTGCTTGGGCATTTTTCGCCCGCTCGAGTGCCTGCTGGAGTTGCTCTTCTGCCCCAGTGACACCGAGAAGGCCGGGATAAGTGTTTTTATGATCAGCGGCGTCTTTGCCAACCCGCTTCCCCATTGCGGTCGTTGTCCCAACAACGTCCATCAAGTCATCGTAAATTTGGAAAGCCAGGCCGTAACTGCTGCCAAACTGGGCTAGCAACCGCTGGACAGCGGCCGGCTGGACAGTAATAATTCCACCAGCCAAGACCGCGTACCGCAGGAGCGCCCCGGTCTTTTGCCGGTGAAGGTAGCGGAGCTGGTCAAGGGTCAAACGGCGCCCAGTTCCTTCAATATCACGGGCTTGACCAGCCACCATCCCCGCCGGTCCCGCCGCTTTAGCTAGCTCTAAGGCTAACTGGCTCTTCATCGTCGCTGGCAGCTGATTATCCGTGACCCACTGGAAGGCCAGGGTTAGCAGACCATCACCGGCTAAGGTCGCCATCCCCGCGCCGAACTTGCGGTGGTTGGTTGGCGCTCCCCGCCGCAAATCATCATTGTCCATTGCTGGCAAATCATCATGAATCAGCGAATAGGTATGGAGCAATTCCAATGCCGTAGCGGCCCGAACAACGTCTTCGGTTAACTCGCCGCCGAAAATCTCGACGGTTGCCAGCGTCAGCGTTGGCCGGAGTCGCTTCCCCCCTGCCAGCACCGAATACTGCATGGAGGCTGCTAATGTTGACTGGTCAACGTCATTTGCCAGGTGGGTATCCAGGTAGCTGGTCACACGGGCTTTTAACTGTTCTAAAGATTCAACCATATCGTCACCAGGACCTAGTCGGCACTGCCAAAGCCCCGATTGCCCCCACCATTATTGCTGGGATCATCCGTGGCCTTTTCGTATTCTTTTTCTTCATCGTTGTCATCAATTAAATGTCCGAGCGTCTTTTCCGCAGTGGTCAACTTCTTTTGCAGGTCCTTGGATAGCTTGATTCCTTCTTGGAACTGCTCAATGGCTGATTCGAGAGGGACATTGCCCTGCTCCAGCTGGTTAACAATTGCCTGCAGTTTTGTCAGCTGCTCTTCAAAAGTTGGTTCTTTACTTGCCATTTTTCTTCTCCTTAATATCTGTTATCGTAACGGTTACCTCGCCATCAGCAAAGTGTAAGAGCAATGGCTCCCCAGTGTTCAGTTGGGCGGCCTGGTTGACGACCTTCCCGTTTCTGGTCACGTAGGTATAGCCCCGTTCCATAATTTTCAGCGGGTCCAATGAATGCAGCTGCTTGGTCAGGGCCTGCAACTGCTGAGCGGTCTGCTGGGTCTTTGCCTGGGCCGCCGTCTGCAAGCGGGCTGCCAGCTGCTGAACAGTTAGTCGCTCTTGATCAACCAACCGTTGCGGATTATAGGCTAGCAGGCGGTTATAGACCTGGGCCACATCGTTTGCCGCATTGGTTAAACGGCACTCCTGTTGCTGACGAAGCTGCTGGGTCAACTGGTCAACCTTTTGCGCGTAGTTTTCGTACAGCCGGGTCGGTTGTTGAAAAATATAGCTGCCGGTGAGCTTCGCGAGCTGCTTTTTTTCAAAGTCAATCTGTGCCCGCATCGTGTTGTACAGGCGCTGCTGAAAGTCACTAATCAGCATCAGGGTATTGTCGAGGCGTTGGGGGGTCGCTAGTTCAGCCGCGGCAGTTGGCGTGGCCGCCCGTTGATCAGCGACCAAATCGGCAATCGTCGTATCGGTTTCGTGGCCGACCGAGGAAATCACCGGAAGCGGGCAATCCGCAATCGCGCGGGCAACCACTTCCTCATTAAACGGCCAAAGGTCTTCGATTGAACCACCACCACGGCCAATAATGAGCGTGTCAAAGTCGCCCCGTTCGCCCGCCCGTTTAATCTGCCGGGCAATATCAGCAGCAGCCTTCTCCCCCTGAACTACGGTTGGGAATAGTACCACCTGGGCAATCGGGTAACGACGCCGCACCGTCGTGTTAATATCCCGAATCACCGCTCCGTTCAGACTGGTTACGACCGCAATTCGCCGGGGAAAGAGCGGTACTGCTTTCTTAGGCCGGGAAAAGAGCCCTTCAGCATTGAGCTTCTTTTTTAACTGTTCAAAGGCCAGGTAAAGCGAGCCCACCCCGTCCGGTTCCATCGTGTCGATATAGATCTGGTAGCGGCCGCTACGTTCATAGAGGCCGACATGGCCGGTTACACAAAGTTTCATCCCCTCCTCGGGGGTAAACTTCACCTTGCTAAACTGGCTCCGAAACATCACGGCATCAATTACCGCCTGGTCATCTTTCAAACTGAAATACTGGTGACCGCTGCGCAAGCGGAAATTGGATAGTTCACCGGTAAGGTAAACCGTCTGCAGGTACGGATCACGGTCAAATTTTAGTTTTAAGTATTTGGTGAGCTGACTAACCGTCAGGTACTTACTTCTGTCCATTTCTCCTCCATTCAGCCAGGTCGACCGTCTGCTCCATCAGGCTGGCGATCGTCATTGGGCCTACTCCCCCCGGCACTGGAGTAATCATCTTGGCAATCGGTTCGACAGCCGCAAAATCCACGTCACCGGTTAACTCGCCGGACGGGAGTCTGTCCATTCCCACGTCAATGACCACCGCACCAGGCTTCACGTCATCCTTGCCGATAAAATGGGCAATCCCCGTCGCAACGATTAAAATATCCGCCTGGGTGGTTAGTTCCCGCAGGTTCTTCGTGTGGCGGCCAGCAATGGTCACGGTCGCATTGGCATTAGCCAGCAGGGCCAGCAACGGTTTACCAACCAGGATGCTCCGCCCCACGATCACTACATTTGCTCCCGCCAATGGGACCTGGTAGTAGCTAAAAATCCGCATAATGCCGCGCGGGGTACAGGCAACCGGGTAGTTGCCCGGCTGGTTGCCAAAGAGTTTCCCTAGGTTGTCAGGGTGCAAGCCATCAACGTCCTTGGCTGGAGAAATCGCATTGGTAATGGCAACGGCGTCCAGGTGGTCAGGAAGCGGCTCTTGAACGATGATCGCGTCAATAGAATCATCGTTATTCAGCTCCTTAATCGTTCCCAGTACCGTGGACTGCTTAACATCAGTCGGAAAACGGTATAGGTCGGACTTTAACCCCATCTTTTCCGCCAAGCGGTGTTTGTTGCGCGTATAAATTTGACTAGCAGGATCATCGCCAACCAAGACGACCGCGATTCCTGGCTTAATTCCGCGCTCAATCAAACCAGCAGCCCGAGTGGTGGTATGCTGGTTAACCTGCTTTGCTAGCTTCTTGCCATCGATTAGTATTGCCATTCCATTTCCTCCTCAAGTATTTCTATTTTAACATAAACTCCGGGACGGACAGAAACATGAACGGGGCCCAACATTTGGCTTCCCAAATGCTAGGCCCCACTCATTTTATAAGTTGTTTTCCTTTTCAAACCGGCCAAGAGCACCGTTAATAAACTTTCGGGATTGATCGTTACTAAATTCCTTTGCTAATTCCAGGGCCTCATTAATTGCCACGGGCGTTGGAACTTCCTCAACGTATTGCAGCTCATATAAGGCCAAGCGGAGAATGATCAAATCAGCCTTAGCCAGGCGATCAATCGTCCAGTCACTGGCAAGCAGACTGCTAATCTGCCCATCTAAAGCAGCCTGCCGGTCACTGACTCCAGTCGCCAGCCGTTGGACGTATTCGGGAATCGCCCGTTCATCATGGTGTGGAATCGACTGGTAAATCGTTGCCAAGTCGGCATCCGGGTTAGTTTGTAAAGCAAACAAAACTTGGAACGCCTCTTCACGAAGCGCGTGACGAGTTAAACTCATGCTTCTTCGTTACCTCCATCATCTTCGGAATCTTCACTAAATAGGTTATCCGGATCAACCTGCTTTTCTTCCTGCAGGGCAACAACCCCCTTAACGTGGACGTTAACTTCCGTCACTACCAAATTAGTCATGAGAGTTACCTGTTGCTTGATCCGCTTCTGGATTTGGCCCGCTACTTTCGGGACGGAAACACCGTACTCAACGTAGACGTCCACGTCGATAGTCAAGGAGTCACTGTCCTTTACCAGTTTGACCCCCCGCCGGTGATCAGACCGTCCCAACAGTTCACTAACGCTGTTGGCAAATGATCCGTACATCTTGGATACACCATCAACCTCGCTTGCCGCGTAACCAGCAATGATTTCTAATACCCGGGGAGCAATTTCGATTGTTCCGAGGCTCTGATCATCATTTAAAATAATTTTTGATTCTTCTGGCATTTTTAACCCTCCATGGGAACCGGGCACGAACCCTGTCTCTAAGTATTATCAACACAAGAGTGTAACAGCCGAGCAGCCGTTACCAATAGTCTTTATCTATTTTGCACTAAATACGGGTAAAAATCAACGGCCATCCCCCGCAAACGGCAGACGGACGCAGGACTCGACTTGGCGGTTATACCAGTCGTGAACGACTAAGTCGAGCGCGTGCATGGTAAAGTGACCATAATTTGTCGCCGCGTTTTCCTTAATTGCCGCCAAGAAACGATCCGGAGCACTAATGGGATGGGTGAACCGCGCCACCGTAACGTGTCCCGAAATCGTCGGGTACCGCTCCGCCACGGGCAGGTGCAGTGCAGGCAGTTCCGACCGGAGCCGGCTCCGTAATTCCGCCAACTCCGGACCGTAGTCACCGGTTACTAACACCGCTCCTGGACTGACAATCATCCCCTGGAGCCGCCAGTGAATCGGTGGGGTGGTCGCGACGATTTTGCCAACTGCCGCCCGGTAGCGAGCAAGCTGCTTGGCGGAAAGCCGCAAACCATCCCGTGCCGCTAATAAATCCATCACCGTAATGTGGAGATCAGGCGATGGGTAATAGTATTGCTCTGGAGCAACCGCAGCTAACTGCTGCAGGGTAAATTCAATATTTCGACTCACATGGGCTGGCAGGCGTCCCAGCAGAGTCAGTCCCCGGCGGCTATCTGGACGGGGCGACCGGAGGCAGCGGTCGATTTCCGGTTGCCGCGCACGAATCCGCCGGCGGCCCTGGTCATTAATCGACCGGTAGAGCTTCCTTAACTGCTCCTCCACCTTAATCACCCACAATTATCAGATCAGTCGGCGCCGCTGTCAGTACTCGGGGACCGGCATGGGTAACGACCACATCATCCTCTATCCTAACGCCGCCAATTTCTGGAATATAAATTCCCGGTTCAACCGTGAGCACTTCGTTATTAACCAGCTTGATCTGGCTAGCTCCCGGACCATAGCTCGCCGGTAATTCGTGGACAGCCAGACCGATACCATGTCCCATCCCATGGTTGAATTCATCCCCGTAGCCAGCTTCTTCGATCAACCGGCGCCCCGCGGCGTCGAGCTTGTCTCCACGAGCACCGACCCGGACCTGGTCAATCACTGCCTGCCGGGCAGCATTAACAATTTGATAAACATCACGCAGCTCCGGGTCAATTGATCCCACCGCAACCGTCCGGGTCATATCAGCAGTATAACCGTCAACGAAGTAGCCAAAGTCCAGCGTTAAGATGTCCCCGTCAGCCAGCAGCTTGTCACTAGCGGTAGCGTGGGGCTTGGCAGCGTTAAGGCCGCTCGCCACAATCGTTGGGAAAGAGGCCCCACTAGCGCCGTGTTCCTTCATCCAGTAGTCAAGCAGGTTAGCCAGGTGGCGTTCACTGACCCCAGGACGAATTTGCTCCAGGAGGTAGCGGAAGCCGGCGGTGTGCAGGTCCGCGGCCCGTTGGAGCTTTGCCACTTCCGTACTGTCTTTGACCAACCGCATTTTTTCAAGCAGCTGATTAAACGGCACGAGGTCCGCAGTCATTATTTCGTCAAGCAGGTCGTATAAACGGTAGGAAATACTTTCCTCATATCCCAAGACGGCAATCTGCATAGCTTGGCAAAGACGGTCAAGATCATGGTAGTAGTCTTGGCTGATGGTCGCCACGACCTCATCACTGTCAAACTCATCCAAGGCTAGCTGGTAACGAGCATCAGTCACGATAATTGCCTGGTCCTCAGTAACTAACAGAAAGCCATCCCCTTGAAGAAGGTTAAACCCGGTTAAGTAAGCAATATTAGTCTGGTCAGTGATTAAGAAAGCGTCGACGTACAGCTTAGGCAGGCGCTGTTGGAGGCGTTGAATTCGAGTAGCCATCATTTTCCCTCCTTTTGATTTAACAGGCGGAGCGGACAGGGTTAGTTTCCTAATCCGTCTTCCCCATTGAACAGGTTTTGACGCATGGCGGGGTTATTTCCCCGGCTGCCACATCGTTCCAGAATTAACTTTAAAACAAGAAAGAGGTTGAGTTAATTCCCAACCTCCTTGATCATTTAACTTATTCAGCAACTGGGTAGACAGATACCTTGCGCTTGTCACGGCCCATGCGTTCAAACTTAACAACACCGGCAACCTTAGCGTACAGAGTATCGTCACCACCACGGCCCACGTTTTCACCTGGGTTGATGTGCGTACCACGTTGACGGTAAATGATGGAACCAGCAGTTACCATTGAACCATCAGCGGCCTTAGTACCAAGACGACGACCAGCTGAGTTCCGACCGTTGGCAGTGGAACCGCCCCCCTTGTGGTGGGAGAAGAATTGCAAATCCATAATCATAGTTGTTCACCTCCGGCAATGAACTTAGTTTAACATTTTTACTTCAATGTTAGCTGGATAGCTTTGCTGAATGTCTAACAGACCATTCAGCAAGGTATTCAGGAGGAGCTGACTATCATGGTCAGTTCCCAGTGCGGACGCCTTTAATAGGCCCCCATTTTGATTATCGCTTTCTACCGCTGGCTTGTAGTGAACAACGTGTTCTAAGCCGTTAATGGTAGAAATGGTCAAAGCAGATACGGCTGCACAGACAATATCTTGTCCGTACGGGCCGGCCTCAGCATGACCGGTAATCGCAAAGTCGGTGATTCGCCGATTCGAATCTAACGTAAAGTGTGCCCGAATCATGCCCTCACCTCCACATTAAGCGTTGATCTTGTCGATCGTAACCTTAGTGTATGGTTGACGGTGACCCTGCTTAGTGTGGGTGTGCTTCTTAGGCTTGTACTTGAAGGTAACAACCTTCTTTTCCTTACCTTGCTTTTCGACAGTCCCTTCAACAGCAGCACCATCAACGAATGGCGTACCGATCTTGGTGTCGTCACCACTAACTAAGATTACCTTATCAAAGGTAACCTTGTCACCCTGCTTAGCGTCAAGCTTTTCAACGAAGATGGCCTTGCCTTCTTCAACCTTGTATTGCTTACCGCCAGTAACGATAATTGCGTACATATTGTGCACCTCCTTAATATCTCAGACTCGCCGAATCAAGCAGCAGTGCTTTGAACTTGATAGCGTGCGGTTGTAGTTGTTGGTTCACAAATACAACGTTTGTATGATAGCAAATTTTCCGATAGTCGTCAACTCTTAATTTAGGGCAGCCCTTTTGAGATGGCGGGACATAAGACAAAGCCGACTTGACTAGCTTGTTCGCCTTCGTTCCCGCGTCACAAGCTAGCCCGAAAGAATAGTTCCGACGTCCAGAAAAGTTTGGTGGATAATCTCTTTTAAAATAGTAAAGAGGCTGAGTTGGTTCTCAGCCCCCTGTTGGACAATTTAACTCTAGAGTGCGGATAAACCGTGATCTGTTTAGCAGGCACTCCTACCCCAGCCTAAATATCGCTTACAGGCGCGCCCTCTTCACTGACAAAGAAGCCCGCACTAATGATATTGTCGCTGTTAAATTGATTAAACATCTTCTCAACGCTTTGGGTCATATAACGGGCGGTATAAATCATCCCGTCTTTAAGCCAGTGACGGATGAGCCCGAGAAAAGCCGAATCAATAAAGGAGATTTGCAATTGGAGAGGAACCGGCTGCTGTTTTTGTGGATCGTTTACAGTGTTACAATAATTTGCTAAACCGTTCGCCAAACGATCATACATCTGTTCATAGAAGAAATCTGTCTTTTCACTATTCAATAGAACATCAAAGATATCGGCGTTCTTCTCAATGTAGTTAAAAGCTCTACTTACGGAAAACACCTGCACCGTTCGCTTCATTGACAAACTAAAGTCATCACTATCTACCATTACCTCAGCAAAGAAGTCATCAAGGATTTCTTTAATCGCCGACTTAATAAAATCGTGCTTATCCTTGTAATGTAAATAGAAAGTTCCGCGGGTGATGCTGGCAGTTTCTGTAATTTTTTGGACGCTTATATCCTCGATCTTTTCACGCCGCATTAGGTAAACAAGCGCCTTGCGCAGGCTATTTCTCGTTTTTACCACGCGCGGGTCCGTCTTATTAACAGCCATCAATCATCATCCTTTCATCTTCAGCTTGTGTTCTTCTCCCCTTCCCATACTTCTACTCCTTTAAAGTATAGGTTCCTCGAAAGCGCTTTGTCAAACTTCTTAACGTACTTTTTTCAATAATTTATTTAATATCTCTTCAGTAAGCGATTGACAATGAATTAAAGAAAATTATATACTTAAATCTGTCTGGAGCGGTAGCGCAACTGGATAGAGCATCGGTCTTCTAAACCGAGGGTTGTGGGTTCGATTCCCACCCGTTCCATTTAAATAGAATTCTGTAAAATCATGAAAAAGCCCCAATTCCTT